>Ga0255361_1000010_pt1 | contig 112370 bp, 97 predicted proteins | sample GFST75r1metaG_FD_186005 | JGI IMG/M metagenome (GOLD analysis project Ga0255361, IMG submission 186005) | Peat soil microbial communities from Stordalen Mire, Sweden - G.F.S.T75.r1 | ecosystem: Environmental > Terrestrial > Soil > Wetlands > Peat | place: Sweden: Norrbotten County, Stordalen... | reverse complement strand
CCGAGTAGGTTCCCAAAAAATGCAAGGAAAATGCAGGAAAACAGCTAATTCCAATGGATTTATTATACCGCAATAATGCATATATTAGCTTAACTGCCTGAATTATAGAATTTTTAAGCAGCCACTAAGTAGCTACGATATTGATCACATTCTCCCTCAATCGTTGATTAAAGATAATTCTTTAGACAATCGCGTTCTTGTTCATCCCCTCGTCAATCGCGAAAAAGATACAATCTTCGCTTCGACGCGATTCGCCAAACAAATGAATGGAATGTGGCGTCAATGGCATGCAGCGGGATTGATTAGTAGCCGGAAGCTGCGAAACTTACAGATGCGGCCTGACGAAATTGATAAATACGCGAGTGGATTTGTTGCTCGGCAACTGGTCGAAACGCGACAAATTATCAAACTCACTGAACAAATTGTGGCGGATCAATATCCAGACGCTAAGATTATCGCTGTCAAAGCGGGACTTTCATCTCAGTTACGCAAAGAACTGGACTTTCCAAAGAATCGCGAGGTAAATCACTATCATCACGCCTTCGATGCCTTCTTAGCTGCGCGTATCGGGACGTATCTGCTCAAACGGTATCCTAATCTTGAACCCTTCTTTACCTATGGAAAATTCAAAAAGACGGAAGTAAAGAAATTAAAGAGCTTCAACTTTATTCGTGACATGACACATGCAAAAGATAAAATCGTTGCCAAAGAGACCGGAGAGATTGTCTGGGATAATGCAAGTGATATCAATGAGTTGGATCGTATTTACAATTTCAAACGTATGTTGATTACGCATGAGGTGCGGTTTGAGACGGCAAGTCTATTTAAACAAACACTTTATGCAGCCAAAAATTCAAAGAATCGCGGCGGATCAAGACAACTAATTCCAAAGAAAAAGGGGTATTTAGTTGATATCTACGGAGGATATACGCAAGAAACGGGTAGTTATTTATCTGTTGTTCGACTAACAAAAAAAGCGATGTACGCTGTCGTGAAAGTATCGACGAGAGATGCTGCTAAATTGGCAGTTGCTAAGAGTATTTCTGAGCAAAAGGAAAATGAAACGTTAAAAAAGATTATTGATGGAAAGCTTTCAAAGACAAGCAAAAAGGGAAAAACCACACATCAATTATTTGAGATTGTTTTACCTCGGGTGGGGCAAAAGACCTTATTTAAAAATAGCAAATACAATCAATTTCTAGTTAATTCGGATACCTACATGCACAATTACCAAGAACTGTGGATGCCACGTGAGTATCAGAGAATGTGGAAAGATATTTTGCTATCTAATCACGGTGATGCTCAGTTAGAAGGCCAGTTAGATCAAATTTTCAAGTTTATTGTTTCTCAAGTGAACAGCTACTTTAATCTATATGATATTAATCAATTTCGTAAAAAAATAGCCGACGCAACTGATAAGTTCGCTAAACTTCCAACGCATGATACAGATAACGCACGAGGGAAAATTGCGACCATAGGTCAATTGTTAATTGGCCTTCAAGCAAATGCTATGAGAAGTGATTTAAGGAATCTCGATATAAAAACACCTTTCGGATTATTACAGATTGGTACAGGAATAACCTTAGACTTGGACACCTCCATTATTTACCAGTCTCCAACAGGTTTGTTTGAACGAGAAGTTCCCTTAACCGATTTGTAAGCAAAAAAAGCCACCCGAGTTTTCCCGGATGGCGTATGTATGGCCCAACATGGGCTCAAAAATTGAAACTCAGCCGAAGCTTTGTTTGATCTCAACGTGTAGATGTCGAATCAATCAGTTCAAAACGTTGGGGATGTCGTCCCAACACTTGTATTAAATCATATTGGGGAAGCGATTACAAGGGGGTATGCAGAATGGGATGGCGATCATTGATCGTGACGCAGCATTGTAAGGTGACGACCAAAAACCGAACGCTGGTTGTTCAAACTGATGGTGAAGTGAATAATGTGCCGATTGAAGATATCAATCAGGTTGTTTTCACAACAACTCGAGCGCTACTATCAGCTGATGCGATCACAACACTAGCAGAAGCTAATGCTAAGGTTATCTTTTCTGGAAGAGATGGTCAGCCGGTGACGGAAACAACGAATCTGTATTCTGATCGAAGAAAAGCTGATTTGGTTCGCTTACAAGTCAATTGGCCAAAAAGCTTGGTCGAAAATTTGTGGACGAAGATTGTTGCGGCCAAGGTGAGCAATCAAGCTCAAGTGACAAAACTGTGTGGTTACGACAACCAATCATTGTTAGATGACCTTGATACGTTAGAAATCAATGATCATTCAAATCGTGAAGCGACTGCAGCTCGAAAGTATTTCAAACTCATATTCGGAGATGACTTTTCACGCTCTGATATCTGTGCAACAAATGCTGCTCTTAATTACGGGTATTCGATCTTGCTTTCTACAACGAATCGAGCAATCGTAAGTGCTGGCCATATCACAGAAATAGGGATGCACCATAGCAGCGTTGCCAATCAATATAACCTTGGCTCAGATTTAATGGAACCATTTAGACCGGCAATTGATTACTGGGTGGCTAATCAAAAGTTCACTGACCTGACGCCAAACATCAAGTATGGTTTGATAGCACTTCTGAATCTAGAAGTGACATTTAATGGCAAGAAAGCCCTTCTTCAAAACGCATTGGACGAGCACGTTGAAAACTGTCTAGCCTATTTAGACGGCAAGCGTAACAATTGTCGAATTGAGGTGGAATTTCCGAATGAGGTATCGAGTGATGCGTTTAATGATCATGTTTGATCTGCCAGTTTTGACTTCTGAGAATCGACGAAATTACCGAAAATTTCGAAAAGCGTTGATCAACGAAGGATTTTTGATGATGCAGTATTCAATCTACGTTAGGGTGTGTTCAACAAAAAAATCAGCAGAATTTTTGGAACATCGAATAGCTGCCATGAAACCGCCGATTGGGACTGTGCAGACGCTAATGGTAACAGAGGCTCAATATCAGGCGATGCACTTCTTGGTTGGTGAAGCAAAACAAGACATTCGCAATTCGGCAGATAGGACGGTGATTATTTGAATCTTGCCTACTATCCGTTCCAACTGATAACAACAAAACCTTCTGAAGTAACTGTTATCGACACAGCATCGCCCAAGGTGTTGACGGATTTAATTGAAGCGCTGCGCAATGATCTTGATAAAGTTGTGCTTAGCAATGATCAACTTGAGCCACAAGAGATTCGCAAAGCTAGTTTGTGGATAGGCGATCCAATGCTAGAGCTTGATCTAGATAAACTTTTTCAACGTCTAATCTATAAGAGGATGGAGTTGTTGATTGAGAATCAGCGGCTTGTCGAACTGATCGATCAATCGCAACAAATGGCGATGTATTTACTTCAAGATCCATTTTTGAGCGACTTGCCAGTCACGGTTGAACCAGGTGGTAAGCTTGAACAAATCATGAAATACTGCAACGTTCATTTTGATGAGGCTGTCACGACAGAGTCAATCTCGAAGATTGAGGCGCTTATTCAGACGTTAACTAAATTGGAGGAAAAGAAACTTGTCATTCTTACAAATGTCAGTCATTATTTAAGTGCCAGAGATTTCTTTGCGGTGACTGAACAGATCGGCGATACAGAACTTCAGGTCATTCTCATCGAGTTCTCAAAAGTGAACCGAAAGAAATACTTTGAGAAATGCCAGTATATCTATATTGACGAGGACTTCGTTGATAGTCGTGAACTAGATTGATTAGGAGATTGTGTGAAAACAACGGTCTCAGGTAGATGTCGAATCAATCAGTTCAAGAGCGTTTTGCAAAGAAAACCAGATAGAAAAGTAGTCTCAGGTAGATGTCGAATCAATCAGTTCAAGAGCGGCAGACTTGAAGAAGTATAACCATCCGAAGTCTCAGGTAGATGTCGAATCAATCAGTTCAAGAGCTCGGTTTGTTCGACCGAGAGGTTATTAGCTGTCTCAGGTAGATGTCGAATCAATCAGTTCAAGAGCATTCCGATCAGGCTGTGAAGTCAGTCAGTGGTCTCAGGTAGATGTCGAATCAATCAGTTCAAGAGCCAGTAGCAACATAAACCCTAGTACCAATAAGTCTCAGGTAGATGTCGAATCAATCAGTTCAAGAGCCCGAAGGATAAGCCAATATTTGTACCAGACGTCTCAGGTAGATGTCGAATCAATCAGTTCAAGAGCGACTTCGAATGCTGAAGAACTAGCTGATCAGTCTCAGGTAGATGTCGAATCAATCAGTTCAAGAGCGGGATTGTGGGCTGACGATAGATATACGCTGTCTCAGGTAGATGTTGAATCAATCAGTTCAAGAGCCTAACCTTGGCTGTGAATACTGGAGGCGTCGTCTCAGGTAGATGTCGAATCAATCAGTTCAAGAGCGTAAAACCATCATTCGTCTTGGAGTCAATCGTCTCAGGTAGATGTCGAATCAATCAGTTCAAGAGCCATATTGACGTTGTGAACGTTGCATTTCTGGTCTCAGGTAGATGTCGAATCAATCAGTTCAAGAGCCTTACGTCAACGGTTATACCGTGCGCAAGGGTCTCAGGTAGATGTCGAATCAATCAGTTCAAGAGCAAGGGTTAGCGCCACTTAATCCTGACAACTGTCTCAGGTAGATGTCGAATCAATCAGTTCAAAAGCAAAGGCTTACGTTCAGGCGATTGAATCCGGGTCTCAGGTAGATGTCGAATCAATCAGTTCAAGAGCACCCAGTTTCCTCGTTGCGCAGATGTTTGTGTCTCAGGTAGATGTCGAATCAATCAGTTCAAGAGCCCGAGAAGGTCGGACGATCAACTACTTTCGGTCTCAGGTAGATGTCGAATCAATCAGTTCAAGAGCAGGAAATTCGAGTTCTTCCCGCAATTGATGCTCTCAGGTAGATGCCGAATCAATCAGTTGAATTCCAAACAGCAGTGAGACTAAACTGAAGCTAAACTTGTCAAAAAGTGCCTCATTTTGTGACAAAATAAGGTGTTTCACTATTTATTGTGTGAACCAAGCCTCAATATTTACAAAGCTGAACCTTTCAACGTTCAGCTTAAAAGCCGCCGTCTAAAGCAATATCGTAGTAACCACATACACTCATGCGGTGATATATCAATCAAAAACTAAGTGCTATCTAACTCCTCTTGTGATAGAATTCATTATATATGAAATCGCTTACACAACGAGGAGGAAGAACGACATGAAAAAACTAATAGTGCTCAGCGCCACACTTTTGGTCAGCATGGGGTTGGCCGCATGTAGTAGTGGATCGAGCTCTAGTTCGAGCAAGAGCAGCAGCACGACTAGCCAGACGAGCAATGCTAAGGTGAAGATTAATACCGGCGCCGATGCGAGTGCCAAGGTGCCGGCAGCCGGCACCTTAGTGATGCGTCAGCTTTATGCTGCACCACACGGCAAGCAATCCTTTGCCGCTGTAAATGTGACGCTGAATGGCGACACGATTGTTTCTGCTAAGATTGATGAGTTCCAGTATGTCAAAAAGAGTTCCGATTGGACTGGTGTCCCGAATTCAAACAAGGACTTTGGCAAGAGTTATCCTAAAGGCCAGTTTTTGATTGCCAAGGCGGAAAATAGCAATCCGTACTCTGCATTGATGAAGAAAGAGGCCAAGGCGACCCATACTTGGGAGGAAAACGAAACAGCCATCACGAATTTTGTAAAAGGTAAAAAGATTGAAGATTTGAAGGCGGATGTTGCCAAGGTTAAAGATACTAAAAAGGTTAGCGATGTTGTCTCTGGTGCAACTTTTGCTGACACGGCTGGTTACTTACAGGCTATCTATGACGCCGCAACAACCGGGATGGTAGCTGAAGGGATTCAGACAACAGACAACACGATCACGGAAGGGCAAGTGCTTGCTGCGCCGCATGGTACCCAATCATTTGGAATCGTGACGGTCGCCATGCAAGGGGATAAGATCGCGAATGTCTTCTTGGATGAATTCCAGTATATGCCAAGTAAAGATTTTGGCGGTGTGCCTAATTCCAATGCCGATTTTGGCAAGGGAATCAAATCTGGCACCGTGTTAGCTTCCAAGCGGGCCAATTCCGAAGCTTATTCAGCAATTATGAAGTCAAAAGGCAAGGCGACCCAGACTTGGCAAGAAAACTCAAATGCGATTGACGAATTTGCTAAAGGAAAGACGATTGCTGAACTGGAAACAGCTGTTAGTGATTTGAAGGGCAAAAAGAAAGTCAGCGATGTCGTTTCTGGTGCAACGTTTACTGATACGTCGGGTTATTTGACCGCGATTATCAGTGCCGCAAAAGCCGCTAAGTAAGTGAGGTTGATGAAGATAACCTCAAAAAGGCTACGAGTCCTATGAGATTCGTAGCTTTTTTGCTTTTCATTTGCCGGAAAAATAGCAACATCTGTGCATACGATGCATGTTGATGACGTGTAAAATAGACGGCGACAAGGGGGGGATTCGAGTGCGCTGGTTGAAAAAGTATGTTCGACCGTTTGATTATGTGATTATCATCGTCTTATTTGTGGCATGCTTTCTTCCGGTTGGCATTTTTTCGTTGACGGAAGCGAACGTGAATACAAATCAAAAAGTGGCTGTGATTTCGATCAACGGTCATGTTAAACGGCGTATTCAACTCACTACTCATACGCGCCATCAGCAGTTCACGTTGTATCCGGCAAAGGGCCAATACAACATCATTGAAGTGCAAGGGGCGCGCATTCGGGATAAGGAAGACAATTCACCTGATCAAATCGCTGTTCATACAGGATGGATCAGTCAGATCGGTCAGCAAAGTATTTGTCTGCCGCATAAACTACTGATTGAGATCAAGCCAGCACAAGCAGGTACGGGAACGAGCGGTGACACTGGTGGCTTGGTTCACCCATAATGAGAGTCCCGGGCCGTCACTAGCCTGTTGTCAGCTGGTGACGGTCTTTTATGTGATGAAGGTTGTCGAAAAATGTTTGCAAGACGATTGAGTTCTCGTGGTAAACTAAAAAAACAATTTAAATTTTTATAGATTATTGCCGTATTTGCGGATGAAAGTCGACATGTGTCGAGGCAAGAAAGAAAGAGGCAGATCATTGTTAGGATTACTAAAGTATGGCCGTGACCAGCGTTGGGCCGGGGTGATTGAAACTGTTTTTGACTGGTTGCCAACACTGTTGCCAATCATGATAGCGTTGAACTTTGCGGCAAAGCGACCGGGGAATGCCCTGATCATCACAGTGATCTTAGTGTTGATTTGGCTGGGATATGTGATTGGCTATGAGCGCCATCATCGTCATGCATGGGCTATGAGTGCTAAGCGTGAGTTGCGAGATCACTATTTCGAGGCGCTGTATCAGCGTAACAATGCAGGGGATGCAACGGCTGCAGATAATGCGGTGATTCAGCGCGATCTTGGCGGCTTGAATAATTTAGATATGTTTTATAGCACCTTATTTCCAACATTAATCCAAGCAGGTCTTACCTTTTTGCTGTTGATTGGCTTGTCGGTTTGGTATGGTTCATGGCTGGCTTTTTTGCCACTTGCATGCGTTTTTTTAATCGGCTTTGCGATGATGTTTTTGGGGAAAAAGATGTCAGCGCAAAACAAGGCACATCTTGCCGGCTTTCTGCGGATGGGTGGTCGCTTTATGAATGATTTGAGCGGCATGAACACACTGGTGATGTACAATGCAGCGGATCGGTATGCTAAAAAGTTCGCCGATGATAGTGAGTATTTTCGGCAGGCAACCATGAATTTGCTGCGCACGCAATTGCAAGTATTGTTTGTTATCAATGGTTTTGTTTATTTGACAGTGTTTGCTGGCGGATTTGTGACGGCACTGCAACTTGCTGCGGGTCAACTGCCTGCTGCCGGGGCATTTGCCACTTGGTTTGCATTGGCCATGATGATGGTGAATGCCCGTCAACTTGGCTACTTTTTCCATGTGGTTAAGTCGAACGGTCCGGCACTAGCCGGTATTTTGGCAACCATTGCGAAGTCTAAGACGACACCTGCAACAGTCAAAATCACGGATAATCGACCGCTGAAGCAGTTGGTTTTGCAAGATGTTGCTATCGGTTACGAAGCAGACGCACCGCTTGTATCCGACATTAATGCGACCCTTGTTCCGGGTATGTTATATGGGTTAGCAGGCGAAAATGGTACAGGAAAAAGTACGTTGACACAGGCATTGTTGGGGCAACTGACACCATTATCCGGGACGATTATGGCTGACAACACGCCCGTCACTGCGTTGAGCAACGCACAACGCGCGGCGGTGTTTGGGTATGTGGCTGCCAATGACTATATTTTTTCCGGCACTATCAAGGAAAATCTGCTTTTAGGCAATCAATTTGGTGATCAGTGGCAGCAACATCTTGATGAATTGGGATTGATGCACTTTGTGACTGATTTGCAAGATGGCTATGCCACTGAAGTTGGAGAAGGTGGGCGGTTGCTGTCGCCGGGACAACGGCAGCAGTTGGCCTTTGCGCGCATGTTACTGGCAGACAAAACGGTGTATTTGCTCGACGAAATGACATCAAGTATTGATGCTGCGAATGCTGCCATTATTTTAGCGGCGATCAAGCGACTGAGCCGTCAGAAAATTGTGCTGTTTATTTCCCATGATCTGTCAGCGATGGCCGAAGCTGACGTTGTTTGGTTTATTCACGATCATCAGTTAATCAGCGCGGATCATGCACAGCTTTACCGCGATCAGCCAGCGTATCGTCACTTAGTTGATAATCCCGAGGCAATGTTGAAAGAAGGTCAGCCATCATGATCAGAAGTTTACTGCGTTACACCCACCACTTAACGGGGGCTATTATCATCAGTTTTCTGATTGGCTTGGTTGCCGAATTAACAAAAGTCGTCGTTTTAGTTTTGGCTGCGATGATGTTGTTCGATCCCCAGAATGCCTCACACCTTTTAATCCCCGGCATCATCGCGGTGGTGATTGTTGGTCTGGGTAGTTTTGGTGAACAATATGCTGGCCATTTTGTGGCGTTTCACGTCTTGGCCGAATTGCGCGGTGCGGTTTATCGAAAATTGGTGCAGTTGGCGCCTGCTAAACTTGATAGCCAAGGCAGCGGCAAGTTGCTTAAACTGATTGGCAGTGACATTGAGGCAATGGAAATTTTCTACGCACATACGATTGTTCCGGTTGCGATTGGCCTTATTTATGGTGTCCTGATGGTTGCCGTTTATAGCAGCTTAAATGGTCCGGCGGCGGCCGTTGTGTTGGTGAGCTATGCGGCTGTCGGGCTGTTAATTCCGTATTATCGGCACGAGCAGATGACGGCGAAGGCTCAGGCTGCGGATCGTCAAAAAGCGGTTAATCAGCAGTACCTGCTTGAATCCGTTCGCGGCATGGCGGTTTTGCGTCAGTTAGAGGTTGCTGATGCGCGCATGAAAACCGGTAATGAGGGATTTGATCATGAGGCGACCGCCTTTCAACAATCCCAGTTTGGTCAATTATTGAAAAATATGAGTGCTACGTTGGTAATGCTGGTAGCGTGGCTATTCATTGTGTGGTTGAGCGGTTGGACCCAGCCGCAACCCTTGCAACAAGCATTATTGGCCGTGTTTCCGCTCACGTTCGGACCGCTATTAGCTTTAACCAATTTGCCAGCCTCGCTATTGAATGGTTTTGCGGCTGCTCGTAATTTATTGAATCTTTTGCAAGAGGTGCCAGCAACATCAGCGGCGATTGACGCTACCCGAACACTGAATCAAATCGCGATCATTCAAGTTGATCACGTCACCTTTAAGTATCCTAGCCGTGACGAGACCGTTTTGCGACAAGTGTCGTTGTCCTTGCATGCCGGCGAGATTGTCGGTTTTGTTGGCGCCAGTGGATCTGGGAAAAGTACATTGGCCAAATTGATCATGGGTTGGTATCCGCTCACCCAAGGCCGAATTTTAATTGATGGCATTGACCTGACCAAAATTGATCCAGCATCACTGCGCGCGCAGGTGAATTATCTGCCACAAACGCCAGTTTTTTTCTCTGAGTCGGTGCGTGACAATCTCACGTTGCACGATGCGACGATCACAGATGCGCAAATCTGGACCGTGCTTAATCAAGTCAAGCTGACGTCGCGGTTGCGTCAGGCCGAAAAGGGGCTTGATGAAAATGTCGTATCAGGACAACTGCAATTTTCTAGTGGGGAACAACAACGGCTGGAATTGGCCAGAGCCTTGTTACACCCAAGCAGCGTTTTGGTGCTGGATGAACCAACGAGCAATCTTGATACTGAAAACGAACGATTAATTTTGGACGCTATCAAGGCTTACTATCACGGCATCGTGATCATGATTTCGCATCGTGCAGAGTCGGCGGCTTATGCTGATCGGCTGTATCGATTTGCGGATCATCAGGTTTCAGCTGCCAGCACCGAGCCTAAATAACAGGCATAAAGATCTCCCCTGAATGTCGATATTTTCGGCGGCTGAGTCGTTCACGTTGTCAATTTTTAAAATCATTGTTACGCTATTTTGAGAATACGACAAAGCGAAGATTCGAATACCTTTGGGGGAGGGTCGCCATGATTATTCAAAACGTGCTGAACAACAATGCTGTCGTGGCCAGACATCAACAACGCGAGGTGATCGTGGTCGAGCGTGGGATCGGTTTCCGCGCTAAAAAAGACGCCAAGATGGCCTTGCGCGACAGTATGAAAGTCTATGTGCCAGAGGATCAAGCAAAGCTGAAAATCGCGACGGCGACGATTGCCAGTCTGCCCAGTGCTTATTTGGATTTGGCCGCTGGAATCATTCAGGAGGCAGAAAAGCGATTGCAAACCACGTTCAAAAGTTATTTGTTGATTGAGCTAGCCGATCATGTTCATTTTGCGGTGCAACGGCTGTATGAGAAGATTGTATTGCACAACAAATTGCTATGGGAGATTCAGGTTGCCTACACCCAAGAATACGAGATGGGCGAATGGGCATTGCATCAAATCGCCGCGCAATTGCATGAACAATTGCCGGAAGATGAGGCGGGATTCATCGCGTTAAAGTTTGTGAGTAACGATCTGAATCATCAGCAAACTGTTAACTCACTTGCCTTTACTCAAACCCTTGCGAGTCTCACGAAAATAATCTTTTACAATCTAGGGCTGGACATGAACGTCAAAACACCTGATTATCAGCGACTAGTTATTCACCTCAAATTTTTCTTACAACGCATGTATGCTGCTGCGCCGTCGCCTTTGTCGTTAAAGATGGAAAACTATGACTATGTCTTGTTGAAACATCTTCAACAAGATTATGCCCGTGCTTATCACTGTATGGAAGACGTTGACCGATTCATGCAACAGAAGTTAGCGATTGCGATTCCTAAAAACGAGCAAATCTATCTCACCATGCATATTGCGCGCTTAGCAAAAAGTTTGGCGGAGTGAAAAAAGTTGTTGACGCGTGCTAATGCGTACGATAAGATGGTGTCGTTGAAAGCGAATACAGAACCATCTGGCTTGTAACTATTGGATTAGGCAAAACCAGAAAGACACGACTTGTACACCACAAGTCCGGTCTTTCTGGCTTTTTTTGTGGAGCGTGAGCTGGCGCGGTTAGAAACCGGAGCATAAGCGGCCTGAAGCCTAAATGGTTGGGCTTGGACCATTTAGGCTTCAGGTCCTTATGTGCAGGTTTCTGCGCCAGCGAACGCGTTTTGAGAAAGAGCGTGAGCTAGCCCGGCTAGAAACCGGAGTGTAAGTAGGCTAGCGATCGCGTTTAAGAAAGAATGCAACACCAGACAGCGAAGTGCAGTCATCGTGATGCAAGATACTGAACCATATCACTCGCTGTGGGAATCGCAAGTGTAGCTATGTGTAGCTAAAGGGGGAAGGCCGAATGAATGAATCAGGATTAGCTCAGCAATTATTAAATCTGATTGGTGGCAAACAAAACATCAATCAGGTCTGGCACTGTGCCACTCGTCTGCGTTTTACATTGAAGGATCGTGCAAAAGTACCCAAAGATAAAATCGAGGCGTTGGATGGTGTGATTACCGTGGTTGAAGCCAGTGGTCAGTTTCAAGTCGTGATTGGTAACAATGTCGGGGATGTTTACCATGAAGTCGTGAAACTGGAACCATCTTTAAGCGAAGGCGAAACTAGCGGTGAAACAGCCGCACAAGGAAAAATGACGTTCAAAAGCGCTTTCAACAGCTTGCTAACGTTCATTTCCGGTGTATTTACGCCATTCTTGGGCGCGATGGCCGGCGCCGGGATTTTGAAAGGCTTGCTATCTTTGGCCGTGGTCATGGGCTGGTTAACAGCGAAAAGCGGCGCGTATCAAATTTGGTGGGCCGCAGCAGATGGTATTTTCTATTTCCTGCCAATTGCCTTAGCATTTACCGCTGCTAAACAACTCAAGGTTAATCAATTTGTATCCATGGCGATTGCGGCGGCGATGGTGTCGCCGGGCATTGTCGCGTTGGGCGCAAAGGCAACAACTATTGACTTTTTCGGTATTCCAGTCGTGCCGGCGAATTATACCGCGACAGTCTTGCCAATTCTGCTGGTTGTTGTTGTTCAGAAATTCTTAGAACCAGTTTTCAACAAGTTGTGGCACGAATCCGTTCGTAACATTTTGGCGCCAGTTTGTCTTTTGGTTGTCATTGTGCCATTGACGCTGATTGTGGTTGGACCCATCAGTGCGACGGTCAGCAGTTGGTTGGCAACAGCGATTGTGTCGTTGAACAAGAGTGTGCCAATTTTGGCTGGTTTAGTGCTAGGCGGTTTCTGGCAAGTGATCGTGATTTTCGGCGTTCACTGGGCACTGGTACCGGTGATGATGAACAATATTGCTCAGAATGGAACCGATTTGATGATGCCGATTCTGCTGCCAGCAGTGCTGTCTCAAGCTGGTGCAGCACTGGCGGTATTTCTTAGAACGCGTGATGCCAAAATGAAAAGTCTTGCCGGTTCCAGTACCATTACCGCACTATTCGGGATCACAGAACCGACAATTTATGGGATTACATTGAAGTTGAAAAAGCCATTTTATCTTGCTTGTGTGGCAGGAGCAGTCGGCGGTATGATCGTTGCGATTTCCGGTGCCGGGGCAAATGCCGCTGCTTTGGCCAGTGTGCTTTCACTGCCAACTTTTATTGGCAAAGGCTTTGGACTTTCTGTGGTTGGCGATGTGGTTGCGTTTGCGCTCGGGACGGTGCTCACTTACTTTTTTGGCGGTATCAACGCAGGCGCAAAAGCCAAAACATCGCCTTCTGCCAACAGCGAACTAGGCGAAGCGTTAGCAGCACCAGTCAAAGGGGTGCTTGTGCCGTTAACCGGCTTGGCAGATGAGGTCTTTGCATCTGAGACCATGGGCAAAGGTGTGGCAATCGTTCCTGAAAACGGCATGGTGAAGGCACCTGTTGCTGGCGTGATTAGACTGCTTTATCCAACCGGTCATGCGATTGGGATTCAGTCGGACAAAGGCTCGGAAATTTTGATTCATATCGGTATCGATACGGTTAATCTAAAAGGCAAACATTTTCAACCACTTGTGGCACAAGGACAGCACGTTGAAATTGGAACGCCATTGGTGCAATTCGATCACGAAGCCATTGAAAAAGAAGGGTATGAAAGTACCGTGATGATGATTGTGACCAATTCCGACCAGTATCAAATCGCGACGCTTGGACAGGGAGCCACCGATGATCGGCCGGTCATGACATTAGCGTAAAGAGCGTGAACTGGCGCGGTAAGCGCGGCGTAGCGAAGCGGCATTAAGGGTGACCGGCTGTTGCCTTTAATGTTCTTCGCATAGCCGCGCTGCGCCAGTGAAGGCGTTTTAAAAGAGCGTGAGCAGACGCGGTTTCTGCGGCTGGGAGCGCGTTTAAGGAGAGCAGACCAATGACATACCTAAATTTTCCAAAGAATTTTTTATGGGGCGGTGCTACGGCAGCCAATCAACTTGAAGGGGCTTATCAAGAAGATGGCAAGGGTCTTTCAATCGCCGATGTGCTACCACAAGGCAAGGATCGTTTTACGATTGTGAATCGGCCAGATTTCAACTGGACCATCGACAAAAGCAAGTATCGCTACCCAAACCATCAAGGCATTGATCATTATCATCGGTTTAAAGAAGACATCAAACTTTTCAGCGAGATGGGATTTAAATGCTATCGTTTTTCGATTGCGTGGTCACGGATTTTCCCAGAAGGTGATGAGAAAACACCAAATGCCTCGGGCTTGAAATTTTATGATGAGGTTATTGCGACATGCTTGAAATACGATATCGAACCAGTTGTCACGATTTCACATTACGAGATGCCGTTGCATCTGGTAACCAAATATGGCGGCTGGAAAAATAAACGTCTTATCGAGTTTTATAAGCATTTTGCGGAAACAGTTTTGACTCGCTACTTTAAGCAAGTAAAGTATTGGATGACGTTTAACGAAATTAACAGTGCATGGGCATTTCCGGTGATGAGCCAAGGATTAGTTGCCAATAATGGCGGCAATGACAAGCAAACAATTTTTCAAGCATGGCACAATCAGTTTGTTGCCAGCGCTTGGGCCGTGAAAATCGGACATGCGCTTGATCCTAAACTTCAAGTTGGCTGCATGTTGCTTTATGCCACCACTTACAGCTATGATGCCAACCCAGTGAATCAATTGGCGACCTTGCAGCAAAATCAGGCATTTAATTTCTTTTGCGGCGATGTGCAGGTTCGCGGCGAGTACCCAGCCTATACCGACGCGTTGATGGCGGACAACGGGTTTAAATTCACAGATCTTGATTTTTCACCCGAGGAATTAACACTGCTGAAAAATCATCCGGTTGACTACATTGGTTTTAGCTACTATATGTCCGCCGTAGTCGAAACAGTTGAAAAAGAACATGCTGAAGTCGGGGGCAACCTGCTTAGTGGCATCAAAAATCCGTTTTTGAGGGCGAGTGAATGGGGCTGGCAGATTGATCCGATTGGCCTGCGCATCGCGTTAAATCAATTATATGAACGTTACCGTAAACCACTTTTCATTGTTGAAAATGGACTTGGCGCCGTTGACAAACCGGATGCTGATGGCAAAATCAAGGATGATTATCGGATTGATTACTTGAAGCAGCATATTGAACAAATGGGTGCGGCCATTCATGATGGCGTGGATCTGATGGGCTATACGCCATGGGGCTGCATTGATCTGGTCAGTGCTTCTTCAGGCCAAATGTCGAAACGTTACGGCTTCATCTATGTCGATCTGGACGATGCTGGGCAAGGCAGTTTAAACCGTTACAAAAAGCAATCGTTTAACTGGTATCAGCGGGTGATTGCTTCCAATGGAACGGATTTAGGTTAATAATCGTTTTGCAAAGTGACCTTCGGATGAGAAGGTCATTTTTTCATGCATAAAAAAATAAAATTGACATTTTCAGAAAATAAGCAGTATTATATAGACCGGTTGTTATAATAGTGGAGGTAGCAAATCGATACACGCGAAAAACTGGTGGCAACGGCTGCCAGTCTCTTTCAAAAAGAAGGGGTCAGAGCTACTGGTTTGACGCAGATTTTAACGGTCAGTGGTACACCAAAGGGCTCACTTTATTATTATTTTCCAAACGGTAAAGCGCAATTGATTGAAGCCGCGATTACTTATGCTGGCCAGCACATTCTTGAGCATGTGCAACGGGACCTTGATCGGTACAAGGCGCCTGACGCTGCGCTGGCTGGACAACTAGAAAGTATGGCGACCGAAATGCAGGAAAAGGGGCATCTTGGTGGCAATTCAATTAGCTTGATAGCCTTAGAAACAGGCGATGATCCTGAGTTGCAGGCCGCTTGCAGCGCTGTTTTTACCCAGTTAGAAACGCTGTACATCAAAAAGCTCACGTCAGCCGGTATTCCGCCTGACCGTGCCCAGCCACTTGGCCAATTTATTCAAGCCAGCATTGAGGGCGCCATTATTCTTGCCGCAACCAAAGACAATCCTGACTTGTTGCGACAGACCGCGGATCAACTGACCCGCTTGATCAAGCTGGCATTGGCCGCATAAAGCCAATGCCAGTTGTTTGTTTTTATCATTTAACGCGTTCGCCAGCGCAGCAACCTGCATGTAAGGACCTTGGTCGCAATGGTCAAAGTACGACCATCACGCCCAAGGCCACTTACACTCCGGTTGCTAACCGCGCTGGCTCGCGCTCACTATAACGCGCTCGCAGTCGCAGAAACCTACACATAAGGACCTTAAGATTAACTGGCCAAAGACCAGCCAGTTAATCTTAAGCCCGCTTATGCTCCGGTTTCTAAACGCTCCTGCTCGCGCTCACTAAAAAGGAAGTTATCATGCAATTATCACAAACAAAAGAAATGCCGCAAGCTCGCGTTCACGTTGCCCATCCAGCAATGGCCATGATCGGCTTGATGATTGGGGCGTTTGTCGGTATGTTTTCAGAGACGTCGCTTAATATTGCGTTGCCTAGTTTAATGACGGCGTTGAATGTGTCACAGGGCACTATTCAGTGGCTAGTCACAGGTTATATGTTGGTTATCGGGATCTGCATGCCGTTATCCAGCCTTTTATCAAAATGGTATAACACTAAAAAGATCATTCTTTTTGCACTTGGCGCCTTTATTCTGGGCTCGGTTGTGTCTGCGATGGGCGCAGTTTTTCCGGTTGTGCTTATTGGGCGATTGATTCAAGGCATTGGCACGGGGCTGATTTTGCCGCTGATGTTTTCAGTCGCTATGCAGATTTTCCCGCCATATAAATTAGGGACAGTCATGGGGATGGCTGCTTTGGTGATTATGTTTGCGCCTGCTATTGGCCCAACGATTACCGGGCTGGTGCTTGCCAAATTCACTTGGCACTACATTTTTTGGCTATTCGTGCCATTCTTGGTTTTGGCTTTCATTTTCACATTAACTTCGATGGAAAATGTTTATCATCAAACGCAAACACCAGTCGACTGGTTGTCAATTGTTGAATCGTCGATTGGCTTTGCTGGGATTGTGGTTGGAACAACGATGGCGAGTGATGCTGGCTGGCTTTCGCTGGAAGTCGGACTTGCTTTGCTCGTTGGGGTTATCGGTTTAGTTCTTTATGCCCGGCGGCAATTATCGTTAACAAACCCGATGCTGAATTTACGCGTTTTTGCTAATAAACAGTTTACTGTCGGAACGTTACTCGTCATGCTTGATTTTGGGGTGATTCTGGCCTCGATGTATTTACTGCCGATGTATCTGCAACGGGTGATGGGCCTGCCAGTTGCCATGACCGGACTTGTCATGTTACCAGGCGGGATTGTGAACGCTGCTGTTTCTGCGATTGCAGGTCGGATGTATGACAGCCACGGTGCTAAATGGTTATCCCGCGGTGGTTTTGTCATTGCTATCCTAGGCGTGCTGATATTGCTTAACAGTGGTGCACAAAGTCCGTTATGGTGGATTATTTTAGGGCATGTTGTCTTAATGATCGGCGCGCCGTTAGCGATGTCACCTGCCCAGACATATGGGCTGAATAGTTTGAGCGGTGCCGAAAGCGCAGACGGCAGTGCCTTGCTGAACACACTGCAGCAAATTGTCGGCGCCGTTTCAACTGCTGTTGCCACAAGTATGCTCGCGCTCGGTTCGGCCAAAGCCGCTGGACAAACTGGCCTGACAATTGGTTCGCATTTTGGCTTTATGTTCGTCTTGATCCTAGCCATTATCGGACTCATCGTTGCCTTCCAAGTCAAAAAACCACAGGCAAGTCGCGACCTTTAATTAGTATCAGAAACAGAACGGGACTTCATTAATAGCCATCAACCAAGCCAATAATTTCCCTGTACAGCGGAAAATTGTTGGTCTTTTTGGTTTATGAGCTAGGAGCAGTTTATCGGAAAATAAAATTCATTGTCCGTGACCGAGTCGTCGTCAATCTGTTATGCTTAAGCCGTTGTCACAGACGCACTGCACAAGGAGGATCAATATGAGTGAATACGATTTTGATGTCTTGTACTTAGGTAGTGGTCACGGCGCGTTCGATGGTGCTGGACCGTTAGCGGCTTCAGGAAAGAAAGTTGGCGTGATTGAAAGCGACATGATTGGCGGCACTTGCCCTAATTATGGGTGTAACGCAAAAATCACGCTGGATACACCAGTCGTGTTGCAACGTATGGCCGAACGCATGCAAGGCATCGTGTCCGGCAGCATCACGATCAACTGGTCGGAGCTAGTGGCACATAAACAAGCAGTGATCAAACCGCTGCCGACAAATATCGGCAGTAACCTCAAACAAACCGGCGTGACGATCATTCACGGGCATGGGAAATTCATTGATCCGCATAGCATCACAGTTGCTGGCAAAACTTATACGGCCGAAAACATGGTCATCGCTACTGGGCGCCGTCCGCATCACCTCGACATCCCCGGAACTGAATTAGCACATGATAGCCGCGCGTTCATGGACTTGAAAACATTGCCAAAACGAATCGGCATTTTGGGATCAGGTTACATCAGTATGGAATTTGCGACGATTGCCAATGCTGCCGGAGCTGAAGTCAGCGTCTTCATGCATGCAGACAAAGCGTTGCGCGAATTTCACCAGCCATTTGTTAAAGCGGTGATGGCAGACATGACCAAAAGAGGCGTCAAGTTTATCCCCAGTGCAGACGTGCAGGCATTGAAACAGACGGCGCAAGGCATTGCGATCCAATATGGCGATCATCAGGAACAACAAGTTGACTGGGTGTTAGATGCAACTGGTCGAATTCCTAATGATGATCAAATTGGGTTAGAAGCTGCAGGTGTCACCTTTAGTCAACGCGGCATCGCGGTTGACGATCATTTGCGGACGAATGTGCCGAACATTTTCGCGTCCGGGGATGTGCTCGACAAGCCGCAACCCAAGTTGACCCCAACGGCCACTTTCGAATCCTATTACTTGTTTCAGTTGCTCAGCGGCCAGACAACCGACCCCATTGACTATCCAGCGATACCATCGACTGTGTACACAACTCCGCGAATTGCGAAAGTTGGCGTGACGCCAGAAGAAGCTGCTGATGGCGATTACCAAGTTGTTCGCAATCATATTCCCGATGACTGGTACCATCAAACCGATCAGGAAACGATGGGGGATAGCATCCTCATCTTTGATCGGGATCATCATTTGGTTGGCGCAACTGAATTCAGTGCCCAAGCGGAAGATGCGATCAACACCTTATTACCAGCAATTGTCTTCCACTTCAGTAAGCAACAAATGTGGCAAATGGCCCATATTTTCCCTTCTGAAAGTGCTGCGGCTTGGCATAAAATTCGGTGAGGCTGTAGCGGCAATTTTTTAACAAATAAGCGGCATTCAAAAAGACATCGCTTTAGCAGGAACTGCTGCGGCGATGTCTTTTTGAATGTTGGTAAATTTGACTATAGATTTGGATCCATCTTGAAGGTGAGCTTCGATAAGTTAGTGCCCATTGTGATGAGCTTGAACAGGAAATCACGGGTTGTGTCATTGTAGTGCTTGGCAATGGCATGATTTTGTTCAGTCAGATACGTGGTTAAGTCATCGCCACTCATCCCGGCGGCAGCTTGATCAACTTCAGCAATTTTACGACGTGCCCATTCATTGAGATCTTTTTGATAAGCTAAGTCGTCTTCGATGAACTCAGCATAATGCGATTCGACAACCATCGCGAGCGCTTCATAGAGCCAATAAGCTGAGCTCAGATCCATCTTCTTTGGGAACTCGCTATAACTCTTATCCGTATCGGTTGCATTGGTGAAAAACGGTACGTGCGGGCAAAAGGCCGGGATACCGAAGCCGACCCATTGGACGCCGGCTGCGCCATTTTGATTGGCATCACGCATTTGCAGAATATGCGAGTTGGCCGTGCGCGAAAGTGAGATAGCGCGATAAGTCTTGCGGTCGTGTTCATTGCCGTGACCCAACGGATCAAACTTGGTTTCATTGAAGTGGGATTTCATAATGTACTGAATATCTTCAACAGAAATTTTGCGGTTGGCCTTGCGAATGAACGGCAATTCAGCTGATTCCGGATCCTGCTCAATTTCTGGATTAAGGTAGCGTTGGGCGAACCAAACCCGTGGTGTATTGTAGTGGTGATCCTTTTCAGTGTCGGTGCCAAAAATGTGCCGGAAGTTCCAGTGATCGGCGTCAGGATTCAAGTTGTGATCTTTGACGAAATCTTGAATGCCATCTGCCCACATATAGTTGTCCGGATCATTGAAATCAATGTCCTGAATCGCGATTTGGTTGGCAGCAACTGCGTAACAATCGTCAGGAATGCGAACCGCAACCCATTGATGACCGGTGACAATTTCCATATACCAAACTTCGTCTTGATCGTTAAATTGGACACCATTGCCTTCAGCTGAACCGTACTTTTTGACCAGTTCGCCGAGATACCGGACGCCATCGCGGGCACTGTTGATAAACGGTAACACTAAAGTTGTCATGGAGTCTTCCGCGAGTCCATTTTTGATGAAGGGATCATAAGCAAGTACCCGTTCGTTGGCATAAACACTTTCGGTAGCACTTTCGCCGACATTCTTTTCATTAAAACCGTCTTCTTCATTTGGCCCTGCGCTTTGGTCAGCATCGGGCGTGGATGTGTAACGATACCCGGATTCGGGGAGTGGCACAGTCAGGTTGTTATATGGCGATACATAAGTTTCCTTGCGGCCAGTCACAGCTGGTTGAACCACAAAACGTTTTGGATAGATTGCGACTAAGCGATCCTCGTTGCGGGAGATGTAGGTCGCGCCGTCAAGGGATGCTTTTTTACCGACCATCATGGATGTGCAAGCTGAAATTTCAATACGATCAATCATGTTGATTTCCTCCAATAGTTGAGCGCGAGCAGGAGCGTTTAGAAACCGGAGCATAAGCGGGCTTGAATCCAAATGGCCTAAACTTGGTTATTGGATTCAAGTTCCTTATGCATAGGTTTCTGCGACTGCGAGCGCGTTATCGTGTATTTGCGTTGAGACGCTGAATAAGGTGGTCATTTTTGGCAATTTGGTTCAAATAGATCATCAGGCGGTCATCGCGGTGATCGTCTGCTTCGGGGAATTTCTTGGCTAGTTCTTTGCCAATAACGGCGGCGCTGCGATGACCATTGATCTTGCTGAATACAAAACTACCGTATGCATCTAAGTGTAGGTAACTGACGGCAGGAATCTTCATGTGCAGATAATGCCGACAGAATTTTTGGATTGGGTGATTCTGCGGACGGATGATCGTGATTTTTCCGCCTTTTTTAGTGTACTGAATTGCTGGATTTTTTTCATAAATCAAATGTTGTAATGTGTCAGTCGCAGTCATGTGTCACACCTCTTTATTGTTTTTGAGCCTTGCGAGCTGGTTGTTTGATTCGCATCAGTGGGATGACGATGGTTGCCGCCATGATGATGAGCAAGATGACAGCCATGCCATTACTGCCAGCAAAGCCTGCAGGAACACGATTGGATAACACACCAGTGACATGTAGGATAATCCCGATCAGACCAATGATGGAACCGCCCGCGATTAAACCGCTGGAAAGCGAGACACCGGAGGATAACCGGGTTTCGCGTAAGGCCTTGTCTTTCGTCAGTTTTTCGATCAATAATTTGAGCAAGGCCCCCACGAGGATAATGGATGTCGTGGAGATTGGCAGGTAGAAACCTAAGGCAACGGTCATGATGGAGAGACCAAGCATCCAGCAGACAATCGCAATGATGATACCGACGATGATCATGATCCACGGTAGATTACCGGAGAGAATCCCAGTGGTTAGGGTCGCAATCAGGTTAGCTTGTGGTAAACCGAATGGCGGGTTAGCACTCTTAATGGCCAGTTGCGGTGCGAGGATGACGGTTGTACCAACGACAACAACAACACCGATCAAGGCAGCAATCATGAAATACTTCATCATTTCGGAGCGGCGGCCACCGACCAAATAATTAACTTTTTGCGTTTGGGTATAGGCCCCGCCGACTGAAATGGCGGTGACAATGAAGACACCAAAGAGCAAAAGGATTTCATTATGCGCGTTGGCGGTCCAGCCCATTAAGGCAAACACGAGGGTCATGACCACGAGACTTGCAATGGTCATCCCCGATACAGGTGCATTGGAACAACCAATTGTGCCAGCCAGTCGCGCCGAAACGATGACAAACAGCAAAGCTAAAACGAGTGACAAAATACCGGCGATGATAGCGATCACGATGTTGCCAGCTAAGAAAGCACCGACGATGAAGATTGCGATGGCAGCAACAAGTAGGGAAACCACACCGAGCGAATTCTTTTCTTCGCCGACATCATTGCGTGCATTCAATGTTTTTTTAATGGAAGTGACAATGACGGGAATCAATTTAATGGCGCCAATGATCCCACCGCAGAGCATCATGCCGGCGCCGATGTACTTGGTATAGGAGCCAGCGACCATGTCGATGTTCATTTGAGACATCAACATATGGGTGTCATTCCAAACATGGGCACCGCCACCAGCCATTTGAGTGAAATAAGCGATGAGCGGAGTGATCCCGAAGTTCGCTAAAATGGAGCCGGCGAACATGGTGAGCGAAACATCCAAGCCAACGACAAAGCCGATGCCGGCTAGCATGGGATTGACCTCAGTTGAAATTTTCCAGCGATACGACGAGTTGCCGACGAAGGTCATCACACTGTTCACCCAGCCGAAAACCTGAGTGGTCAGCAAAGTGATGATACCGCCGATGCCAAAGCCGATGCCCATATGTTTAAGCGAATCGCCGCCTGCTTCACTGGCATCTAAGGCTTCGGAGATAGCCGTCGATTCTGGGTACATCAGCTTGCCGTTTTCTTCGACAAGTAAGTAGTTTTCAACTAAACTCGCAACACCGACAGCAAACAATACGGCCAAAGCGCCAACTGCGATGCCTGCGAAGAAGTTGACTTTTCCGCCAATAATGATAATGGCTGGCAAGACATAGATCATGCCGCTGGCGATGGATTCACCACCTGAGCTCATGCCTTGCAAAAGATTTTTGCCAAAAATACCTTTCTTTTTGGCAAAGACACCGACCATGCCGGAACCGATAATCGAACCGGGAATCCCAGCAGCAACAGTTAGGCCGGCTTTCATGCCTGAATAGGCGGTAGATGCTGCGAAGATCGTTGCCAAAATGGCGCCCATGATCATGATCGCTGTGCTGCCGCCGCTATTTTCCTTGGCACCATCCGTTGCGTATGGCACATAATGTGTCTTGGCAATGGTATGCTTCGAAAACGTCTTTTCCATGGTGCTTCCCCCCTTTTGAAAGTGAGCGCGAGCCAGCGCTGGCGAGCGCGTTATCGCGTTATGGTGAGAGCATGAGCTAGCCCAGAAACCGCGCTAGCTCACGCTCTGTTTTTATCCGATGAAGTGCCCAGTCGGATCACTTTTAAAGAAATGATCAATGTTATCCGCTACCCGTTCCAAATCGACGTTGCCACCAGAGACAAGGGCAACGACTTTCTTGCCTGCTAGCCATTGCGGTGCGATTTTGTGAGCCTCGAGGGCTGCTGTTGGTAATGCACCGGCGCCTTCTGCCACGGTTTTGGTGCGTTGGAGAAGGTCTTTCATCGCTTCAGCAATTTCTTCTTCTGAGACGAGTACCATCTCATCGACTAATTCCTCAGCTAGGCCAAAGGTGATATTGCCGGGCATGGCGACCGCTGTGCCGTCAGCTAGGGTTGGACCAGTACATTGCCGCGTCAACTTGCCTGCTTGCAAGGAAGCCGTCATGCCGTGGACATTTTCTGATTGGACGCCAACGATGTGAATATAGGGATCAAAATGCTTCAAAACCGTGGCAATCCCCGTAATCAGGCCGCCACCGCCAACTGGTACGATGACGGTATCAACATCCCACAGCTGATCTAAAATCTCCAAGCCGATGGAGCCTTGTCCGGCAATGACCAATGGATCATTGTAGGGGTCAACGATGGTTAAGCCATCTTCCTTGGCTTTTTGTTCCATGAAGGCGCGCGATTCGTCAAAAGTATCACCAGCAAGGACAACTTTTGCACCATAGCCGCTCGTGGCTTGTTGTTTGGCTAATGGCGCTGTTTTAGGCATCACAACTGTCGCATCAATGTTGAGTAAGTGAGCTGTCAATGCAACGCCTTGGGCATGATTGCCAGCACTGGCCGTGATGACACCACGAGCTTTTTCGGTGTCACTGAGATGGCGGATTTTGTTATAAGCACCGCGAAACTTAAATGAACCGGTGAGCTGCATGTTTTCCAGTTTGAGATACACATCGCCGTGAGTAACGGTGCGGCTAAGAAACATGGATTGAATGAGCGGGGTGACGCGGCCAACCTCATGAATGAGATGGCTGGCCTCTTGAACATCTTTTATGCTCACGGTTTGCGTTGCGGTCATCATATTGGCCACCTCCTAATGTTGCGGCTTAAGAGCTGCTTCTAATGAAACAACCGGCAAGTTTAAAGATTCGGCAAGGCCTTTGTTGGTAACTTGGCCGTGATAAAGATTGACGCCAGAAGCCAGCGCAGGATTATTTTTAATGGCGCCATCAATCCCAGATTTTGCGATTGCCAAAAGATATTTGATGTTGCCAACTGCCAGTGCCATCGTCGCTGTGCGCGGTACCGCGCCTGGTTGATTTGGCACGGCGTAATGGATGACGCCGTATTTGGTGAAAACGGGATCATCAATAGAGGTTGGTGCATCAATAGTTTCAACCGTGCCGCCTTGATCAATGGCTACATCTACAAGGACACTGCCCGGTTTCATCGACTGCACCATCGCTGTTGTGACTAACTTCGGCGGCTTTGCGCCCGGAATCAGAATGGTTGAGATGAAGACATCGGCGGTCTTGATAGCCGCGGCGAGATTCTCTGGCGTCGATGGCAGCAGCGTCAAGGCTTCACCTGTAAATTGCTTCGCTAACCAGTCACGGCGGTCTTTTTTAAGTTCGATGATTGTGACGCGACAGCCCATGGCTAATGCCAAACTGGCGGCGTTAAAAGCAGCGTTCCCACCACCGAAAATAATCACCGTGCCTGAAGCAACTTCCGGTGTGCCTGGCAATAAAATGCCTTCACCGCCATGCTGTGCTTCAAGATAATAAGCGCCCATGATGACGGACCGGCGACCTGCGATAGCGCTCATCGGTTTTAGCAATGCCAACTCGCCATTTTCAACGATGGTTTCACCGCCGATAGCTGTCGTGCCGGCAGCTTGCATGGCTTTCACAGTGGCAGGTGAGGAGGCCAAATGTTGGAATCCCCAAACGACCTGACCTGGTTTGAAATACTGATATTCTTCCTCGTCAGGTTCTTTGACTTTGACAACGAGATCACTATCCCAACTCTGAGCGTGACTGACGATAGTGCCGCCAGCCGCAGCGTAATCTGCATCAGGAAAACCTGCACCGACTCCAGCTGATTCTTCAACCAAAACAGTCGCTCCTGCATCAACCAGCTTTTTAACATTTTCTGGTGTGACAGCCACACGACCTTCGCCAGCTTTTTGCTCTTTCACAACGCCAACTTTCACAACAATCAGTCCTTTCTTTCCACCAGCAATGTTAAGGCCTTCACAACAAGTAGCACAACAACTGTGTGATATTTCTCACATATAAAATGTACCCGCTTACAGTTTCACCGATTATTTCTCACCGGATACTTAATTCATACTCTATACGCCGGCAGTTAAAGAACATGTATAAAGAAGAATATTGGTCTTAAATATCAAATATTGTTGACGCAAAAGAGGCATAAAAGACTTGTGACCAAGTGAACTTTGGATAATGATTTTAGAACTCTTTAATTCTAAGTACTAAAATCTCAATAATTCGGGGGAACTTTAATCGGTCTTGATAAGGTTTTTTTGAGAAGAGAAAGATACAGAGCCTTTTTTATTGTTTCTAAATAATATTTGCGCGTATTTAATCCCAAATGCCTAAAAGACACGTGTTTACAAATGATGGATGATTCTCATAAATCGTTTTTGATTTATTTTGGCTTTTTTTTGGTTTTTTTAGACGGAATTTGAGATTTCTTTTGAAAAGGCATCCTAGTGCAGCACAATGTTTTACAATCTAATACCATACCCCTACACTGAATTTAGGGCCTACCTTCTAGGTGACCGCTGCGTGACCACACGCATGAGAGGAAGAGCGAGCATGTATCAAGACTTGAACGGAAAGATTGCAATTGTGACGGGTGGTTCAAAAGGCATCGGCGCTGCCATTGCAGAACGATTTGGCAAAGAGCACATGTCAGTCGTGATCAATTATTTAGGTGATCATGAAGGTGCAAAGCAAGTCGCCGACACCGTGATCAAAAACGGCGGGCAGGCGGTGAGCATCCATGCTGATGTTTCTACAGAAGATGGCATTGCTAGCTTAGTTGAAACAGCAACGGCGCATTTTGGCGGACTTGATGTCTGGGTGAATAACGCTGGCATGGAAATCAAGGAACCAACGCATCAAGTCTCTTTGGAGGACTGGAACAAAGTCATTGCCATTAATCAAACCGGCGTCTTTTTAGGAGCGCGGGCCGCACTGAACTATTTTCTTGAACACCATCAGGCAGGCAACATTATTAATATCACTTCGGTGCATGAACAAATTCCGTGGCCAACCTTCGCGAGTTATGCGGCGGCCAAAGGTGCAGTCAAACTTTTTACCCAGACGATTGCGATGGAATATGCTAAGCAAGGGATTCGGGTCAATGCAATTGGCCCTGGTGCGATTGAAACGCCGATTAACGCCGAGAAATTTGCTGACAAGGCGCAGTATGACCAGACAGTTTCAATGGTACCGATGAATCGAATTGGCAAACCTGAAGATGTGTCAGCTGGTGCAGCATGGCTGGCATCCAGCGAATCCAGTTATGTGACTGGCATTACCTTATTCATTGATGGCGGGATGACTTTATATCCGGCATTTAAAGATGGTCAAGGTTGAGGCGTGATTCATGCACGAGCCTTGCTTGTTTGCCAACTGAATAAAGCAACCAAAAAGCCGTCATCTTGCTCTAAGCAGCAAGGTGACGGCTTTTTGGTTTTTAAAGGTTAAAATTCTCGCCTTTTATATAGATAGGTACTCAGCCACCAAGAAAACGCAAAGGCGACGATCAAAAGTATGGAGAACGCCGTGAGCCAGGGCCGCAAGACTGCTAAGTCAAGGTCTAAGCCGGCTTCAATAAAAACGGCGAGTAACACAATGCCAATCGGTAAATAAGCAGCTAACGGGGCACGTTGGAAGCCAAGCCCAATCATTAGAGGAAACGACAATGTCATTTGTAATAAGACAAGGCCGGTTGCGAAAAATAGCATCCAGATAATGGCATGGTAGTCATGTATCGGGTTGAAACGAGCGATCATGCCGACTGCAACGATGAATGCGGCATAAAGATCAATCATCAGCATGACGAGCAAGCCAAATAGGTAGTGACTGGCGACAATCTCTCGGCGGCGGATAGGCAGCATCGTGTACAACTGTTCCAAGCCATGTCGATCAACACTGGCAAACGGCATCATCAAGATACCAACGCTAGTACCGGTGATAGCGCCAGCAAGTGGTGTGGCGGCATCACCATTCAAGAAGGCAATGAGCACGATCAGAAAAGCAACCAGATATGACCACCAGCGGTATTTATGCGTGCCGGAGTAAAGCGCACCCATGTCTAAGGCGACAAGTTTGGTAACATTACGCATGGGGATGCCCTCCTTTACCAAACGCGATCATCAATGTTTCTAAATCGACAGGTTCCTGAATCATGTTGTCGGGCAACATTGCTGCTTGGTCAGCTGGCCATACACCGGAGAAACCGACCGGACTTTCCTGCAACCCAATTAAGGTGGCTTTGATTGCAGCAGTCAAATCGTTCGGTCCGCCTTTAATCAAAAGATAGCGGTCAAGGAGATCGCTGAGTGGACCAGTGAACGTGATTTTACCAGCCAACAGATAAGTGACATAATCCGCCACTTTAGCGAGCTCCATGATGCTGTGTGTCGAAATAAGAACGCTGTGTTGCTCATCGCGAATAAAATCTTGCAGAATGGCAATCAATTCATCACGCGCAATCGGATCTAAGCCAGAAGTGGGTTCATCTAGGATCAAGAGCTTAGGATGATGTGCCAAAGCGGCCGCTAACTGTAACTTGATTTTGGTGCCCATCGACAAATCGTGATACTTAGGCTTGGTTGGAATATCAAAGTCACGCAGCAGTTGCTGGAAATAAGCCGTGTCCCAATTAGGAAAAAACGGTCCAACATAACGATTGACAGCTTCTGCTGGCCATGAGTCAGGATAAACCGCGCCATCTAAAACAATCCCAAGTTGATCGCGAATCGCTTCGCGGGCTTGTGGCGTCGTTTGACCAAGTACCGAAATGTTACCTGAGTCTGGTTTGATCATATCCAAAATGGCTTTGATTGTGGTCGTTTTGCCTGCACCATTGGGACCAATGAAGCCCATGATGTAGCCAGCGGGTAAACTAAAACTGACATTAGCAAGTTGATAATCGGCATAGCGTTTGGTCAAGTTCGTAACGGTTAGCAGATCAGTTGTCATTGTCAGTGTCTCCCTCCGTGTGCATCAATGTATCCAACATCGTGTGTAGTTCTTCAGGTGCAATGCGCGCCATTTTGGCAGTATCGATGGCTTGATTCAGATAGGTCTCAATTTCACGCAAAGCGTTTTCCTTCACAAGTGCACTGTCTTGACCCAAAACATAGGCGCCTTTGCCTTGCACATTCGTAATGAATCCAGCTGCTTCGAGTTCGTGATAAGCGCGGGTGGTGGTGATCACACTGATCCGTAAATCTTTTGCCAGACTGCGAATTGATGGCAGTTGTTCATTCACCTTTAATTGACCAGAAAGAATTGCAGTCTTGATCTGGTCTTCAATTTGCTCATAAATCGGTTTGCCGGATTGATTCGAAATAACGATCCGCATGGTTAACCTCGTTTCATGATTTAACAGGTTTAGGTTTGCGGGCGGCGCGTTGTAGTTGCCATGAGCGTTTGAAAGCTTTCAACATGCCGCCATCTGAATAGCTTAACACATTGGTCTGGTAAAATTTGACGGTGAGCCAAGTGAATAAGATTAGGAAAACGAGATTGATGCCTAATGCTGACCACCCGGCAACAGCAGTGACCTGTCCTGCGCCTAGGCGAACCGGCATCATCATGGTCGATAGGAAGGGGATGTAGCTGGCGATGTTAAGGATCGGTGAGGTTCCGCCAGCAACAATCAAAGCGCCGAAATAGCCTAGCATTCCCAGCATAACGATTGGGGTCGTGGCTTGGCCGATTTGTTCTTGATTAGCAACCAGTGAGCCAGTTAAAGCAGCTAAAACGGTGTAAGTGAGCGTGCCGACAAAAAAGAAAGCGAGACTGAAAATCAGCATATTTAAGCTGATACCGCTGAGATCAATGTTCGTCATCAAACTGGATAGCGGATTCTTCGGTAAACGTTGCAGTAAGAGACCACCGGCAAGCGTCACAACGCCGTAGATCGCCATTTGGACGGCCATCAAGGCTAAAATACCCAGCAGTTTACCAAAAAACTGTGCTTGCGGCGTGATGGCAGTGAGGATGGATTCCTCAATGCGGGAGCCTTTTTCAGTGCCGATTTCCTGTGCCATCATGGAAGCGTAGCTAATGACAAAGGTATATATCAGCATGCCGAGAATAAACCCGACCATAGCGCCTGATTTTTGAGTCTTGGCAGACCGGCTGACAAGTTTTCCTTTATCAACGGAGACACTGCTGGTGGCCAGCTGGGGTGTCGCGAAAAGACTTTGCAGTTGCGTGGTCGATAATTTCAACTGAGCCGCAACTTCTTTAGTATGTGCCTGTGCTAAGACGCTTTGCAGCTGGGTTTGGTTGATACCATTGCCATCAGTTCGTTCAATGAGGCTGGCATGGGTGGTTGGTTGCGTACTGATGGTCAAGACCCCATCAAGATCTTCGTCAGCCATCGCGCGCTTGGCCGCTGCCGTTGACGAATAGCTGATGTAGCGTTGATCATCATCACTGCTTGCTTTCAGCGTGCTGGTCAATGCTGGGCTGGACGTCACGACACCGATTTTGCTAGTTTGATTAGTTTGATTCATCAGCCAAAAAACCCCGCCGAAAACAGCGGCCAGCACCAACGGACCGATCACGATCCACAACCAGGTTTTACTTTTAAGATTCTTGAAGAAGACTTGGCGGAAAATCACATCCATTTTTTTCATGACTAGGCCTCAACTTTCATTCGGAAGATTTCATCTAGGGAAGGTGCTTGCTGACTGAATTCAGGAATATAACCTTGTTGGGTGGCCGCTGTGAAAATGTCATGACCGGCTTGTGGCTCAGCCAATTTAACGAGAAACCCTCGGGAGCGTTGGGCGACACCGACCACGCCGGGGAAGGATAGCAATTGTTCTTGGGTGAGAGGAGATTGAATGTAGAGGCGAGTTTGGCCGAATTGATCGCGAATATCATTGAGAGCACCTGATAAAACGACTTCGCCATTTTTCAACATCACCAATTTATCGGAAATGGCCTCAACATTGCCCATGTCGTGGCTAGAATAAATAATGGCACTTCCAGCATCCCGCAACCGCCGAATACCAGCTTCAAGCAAGCCAGCATTCACCGGATCTAAGCCGGAAAAGGGCTCATCTAAAATGATGAACTGCGGGTTGTGAATCATGGCCGCAATGAGTTGAACTTTTTGCTGATTACCTTTAGAGAGATCTTTGACCAAATCGGTTGGCTTACCTTTGACCTGAAATTGATCTAGCCATTGATCCAGAACAGCCATCACCGCAGCGCGTTTCATGCCATGTAATTCTCCGAAAAAACAAATCTGATCAACAACGGTCATTTTGGGATAAAGACCACGTTCTTCGGGGAGATAACCAATCGTCTCACGGCTGAGCAAAGATAGCGGTTGATCGTTCCAAGTCATATTACCGTGATCAGCTTGAAGCAAATTGAGTAGCATGCGAAAAGTGGTCGTTTTACCAGCGCCGTTTTGACCGATCAAGCCAAGAATTTCACCGGGTTGGATCGTGAAGGAAACATCGTGAACAGCAGTTGCTGAACCAAATCGTTTCGTTAAGCCTGTGACAGTGAGCATGGCGAACATCTCCTTTGATGTGTCTATACTGTATATGTAATATATACACAGTATAGACAGCGGATGAAGAAAAGGCAAGTAGTTGATGTCGGTTATTTTTGAGGAAAAAACCCAATTTCCTCCTGGGACTTATGATTTGTTTAGTGCCAAATAATCGTAGGAATGAATTCAGGCTAAAACTTTCTTGCCATGCCAAACTCCGCAATCTCCGGCCAGATGGGGTGGCGACGCGGAGCTAGAGCGGAGACGGCGCTTCGAGACCGCAAAGCCCGCGGTCTCGAAGTCGCCTAACAACATCAGCGACAAAGCCCGGTCGCTGTGTTGTTTGCACGGCTGAGCCCCATCTGGCCTACGATTGCTCCGCCTTGGCACTAGGATCTTTAAATCCCAATAAAAATTATCCATGATAAAAAAACGAACAGTTTCCCTTGTGCAGGAAAACTGTTCGCTTTATTTGACGACTGTGAATGATGTTCTCACCTGTTCCTGCTGTTGGCGCCAGCAGGGAAGCCTATAACGCGTCGATTTCTAACCGGGCTTGCTCATGCTCGATCGTAGCGCGTTCGCCAGTTCTGTTTCTGGGCTAGCGAACGCCTACCACTATTCCGCTTGCGCCACTGCTTGGCTTAAGGACATGACGTCGCGGACGATCATCAATTCTTCATTTGTGGGGATGACCAGTGTTTTGACCTTTGAATCAGCTGCAGTAATGTCACCTGCGTTATCGTGGATTTGAGTGTTTAAGCTCGCATCAATCCGCGCGCCGAGATAATCTAAAGATTGCATGACGCGTGCCCGAATGTCACTGCTGTGTTCGCCGATGCCAGCTGTGAAGACTAGGACATCGACACCGTCCATCAAGGCGGCATAAGCACCGACATATTTAACAATGCGGTTCACAAAGATATCAAGCGCCAGTTTGGCTCGCGGGTTAGTCGGCGCAGCGGCTTCAAGGTCGCGAACATCATGACTAATGCCGGAGATCCCGCGTAAGCCTGACTCTGTGTTTAAGATATCAATCATTTGATCGACATCGGTGATGGCAAGTTTCTTCATCAGATAGCCGATGAGTGACACATCAACATCGCCTGAACGCGTGCCCATCGTGACACCGGACAAAGGGGTAAAGCCCATCGATGTGTCAACCGATTGCCCGTTTTGGATGGCCGTGATGCTTGACCCCGCCCCAAGATGCATCACAATCATTCGCATTTGTGCCAATGGTTTGCGAAGCATTTTGGCGGCGTGAGCACTCACATAGCGAACGCTGGTTCCATGCGCACCGTATTTACGGACACCATACTTTTGATAATACTCATACGGAATACTGTAAAGATAATTGACTGGTTTCATGGTTTGATGAAATGCGGTATCAAATACTGCGACTTCAAGTGCCCAAGGCATCATTTTGCGAAAGATGGCGATACAGTCGGCTTCAACCGGATTGTGGAGCGGAGCATAATCACGCAGAGCACGAATCTGCGCCAGAACACGATCATCAATGACAATTGGGGCGGAAAATAATTCCCCGCCAGCTACCACGCGATGGCCAATGCCGGTAATTTCATCCAAATTTTGTACGAGTCCGAGTGTTTGCAGGTTAGAGAGCAGGTTGGCAACAGCGTCACGATAATTGCAAATTGGGGTAGCGCTTTCGTAAGCTTGATCAGTACCATACTTGATCTTGACGGTTGATTGTTTCAGGATGTCAGTCGCGCCTTCTGCAAGCTGGCGCTCACTTGGCATCTCGAACAGCTTCCATTTGAGTGAGGAGCTGCCAGCGTTGATGGAGAGAACTTTTGCCATGTTTGATCACTCTTTCACTTTTGCTTTACATACATCATACCACTGAAAAAGCCCAATGTTTGTGAAAACGTCGGGCTGAAATATTACAATTTCAATTTTTAAAAAGTTGGTATGATGCAGAATCCGGATGTAACAAGTGTGGCGGGCTATTTAATACTTAATTTTTCGTTAGGAAGATCACAAAGAAAGCCGACTGAGTCTAGATTTGCTGGTTCTATTGTTAGCTGAACTTTATCCGCCGGTACTTACTTTTCTATCAAAAAGGATAGGCATATATGAAGTCCAGACGATCAATGATCTCGTCGCAATAATTGCTGAGTGAGCTTGCGTAGCTCTTGCTTAATGCGCGCATCAGGCAATGGCGCGAGGGCGTTGATAGCCTTATCAGTGTAGCGAGTGGCGAGTTGACGGGCTTGGGGCAAGCCGTGTTCACTGACAATTGCCGCAATTCGGTCGCTATTGGCAGCGATTTTTGCTGCGGTCCCGACCAGTGGGGCGAGTTGTTCGGGGACGTTTTGATAGGCATAAATTAACGGAAGTGTGACAATGCCATTATGTAAATCTTCGAGCACCGGTTTATTCAGCGTATCAGTTGTTTGGGTGTAATCCAACAAGTCATCAATCATCTGAAAGGCCATGCCTAGTTGGCGGCCAAAACGATACGCGGCTTTTTTTTCGGTAAAGTCTAGTTGACCGATTGTCGCACCAGTGTAAGTTGCCAAAGCAAAAAGTGCTGCCGTTTTGCCGGCGATGGCTTTCAAGTATTCGGAAACACTTGGAATGAGTGGCGCGCTGGGACCATTTTGGTCAACTTCTCCCATAAAGATGTGCTTCATGACGCGCGCATTGGTCGCTAAATCGGTTGTTGCTGGATTTTGTTCGCTTAATAATTGAAAATAGATGGCAAAGAGGAAATCGCCAGCATAGATTGCCTCACGATTGCCTGATTTAGCTGAGACGGTATCGGAACCGCGGCGCAGGTCGGCGTGGTCAAGTACATCATCGTGAACCAAGGTCGCGAGATGTAAGGCCTCAATCGCAGCGCCGGCGGTTATGAGATCGTCGTTGTCAGGGTTGCCTAAACGCGCTAGCATAAGCATTAGCCCGCTGCGCAGCATTTTGCCGCCAGCGTTGATCTGTTGCTGGATCAATGCGTGGACTTGCGGCTCACGCAAAACAGCGACGTGTTCAAGCCGTTGCTGAATCTGTTCGAGTTGTTGATAGACCATGGGGAATCGGTGCCACAGTGGATGAATCATGCATTTTCTCTCTTTCCTATAGACATATTCACTCTACTGTATGTGATTCTTAAAAGTCAATTGTTGGAGGTTGTCATGTCTTTATCTGTTTTTCTTGAGTTGGTTGAGATCAAGGCCAAAACGGCTTCAGTTTTTCCGTTTTTATTAGGCACATTGTTTGCCTGGTATCATTATCATACGTTACATATCGCTGAATTACTGGTTTTCTTTGTGGCCATGTTGCTGTTTAACATGGCGGTGGACGCGAACGATAATTATCAAGATTACAAACGATCAGAGCGCACAGAAGCGTTGCGTTTTCGCGAGAAGACTAACATTATTGGGGTTCATCATCTCAACCCGAGCATGATTGGGTGGATGGTTGTTGGTATGATGGTAACCAGCGGTGTGTTGGGCCTCTGGATGGTGAGCCGCACGGGGTGGCCCTTGCTGGTGATGGGATTGTTTAGCTTTGCAGTCGGCTATGGTTATGCTGGCGGTCCGCGACCAATTTCGGCCACGCCGTATGGGGAATTTTTCTCAGGATTTACGATGGGTTTCGTGATTTTCCTAATTGCCGTTTATGTCAACGTCTTCAATGTTACCGCCTTTTCATGGCCGTTGATCGGAGCGGTTTATCTTGCCAGCGGATTGGCACAATGTACGATTGCGGCCTTGTTGCTGGCCAATAATATTGCCGATCAAGAAGAGGACGAAACACTCAAGCGCCGAACGATTGTGCATTATCTGGGTCGGTCGCGTAGCATCATCTTCTTCTATGGATTATATACGGTTGGCTTTTTGATGCTGATTGCCGCGGTTGTGCTGGGGTTACTGCCAAAATTAACCTTGCTAACGCTGATTACCGTGCCCATTGTGGTGAAGAACGCGCGCGGTTTTGCCGCCAATCCGGTTAAAAAACTGACTTTTCCGAATGCCATCAAGAATCTTTTTATCACGACGTTGGCCCAGGTTGTCTTTCTCGCATTAGGCGTCTTCTTGAATATCTGACCCGAATATCACGATGGAGGTTTTCATGAGCATTGCAATCCGACCATTTGTCAAAAAAGATCTGACCAGATTTGTTTCCGCAATCTCGCCATTGCTGTCGCCTTCAGCCGTAAACTTTGCGTTGATCACGGATACCCACGATAAGGCAAAATTTGCCACCACTTATTATGGACCTACTGGATACTGGCATGTACGCGAACAGCAATGGTTAAGTGACCAATTACCACTGGCACTCCGGGTCCATCTTGGCGACTTGGTGGATGGGTCCGAGGCACCATGGCTGACTCGACTGCGATTACGGAACATCATGGCTGATTATCAAAGCGGTTCTGTCCCGTTTCTGGTGACAAAAGGCAATCATGACGATAATGACAAGTTTGCCGAAAAGCGGGCAGGGCATCGCGGCAGCTTTTTGCCAGAAGTGAACCAGACGATGATTTTTAGACCAAATGCTGAGCAGATAGGGGTGGCTGTTTCGCAAGAAGGGCTAATGGTTCAAGACTTTCCTAACTTGCGGATCATTGTTTTGAATACGGCAGATGTCCCTTTGATTGATGGTCACAAGGCTTTTGATGTCAAGAAAACACTTGCGGTCTCATTCGCTCAGCTCCGGAATTTTGCATTGGCATTAAAAGGTGCTGGTAAGCGAGATGTCTTGTTGTTGAGCCATGCCCCAGCCCTGAAGGAAAATGGCCAGCCGGCACTGAAATTTAATGGCCGCGCTGTCCATGAGTTATTGCGAGCCTTTAACTTCCACGCGAGCGGGGTGTTGCATACTGGCGAGGCACCAGCGTTTGGCGGTCGTCTGCGGTTTGACTTTAGGCAGTCAAGCGGCCGAGTGGTTGGTTATTTAGCTGGGCACTATCATTTAGAAGCAGATTACATTGTTAATGGCATTCATTACAGCCTGCAGAATACAAGCGCGTTGATGGGCCGTCATCACGGTCTAACAACCAAGTTTAATCGCCGGTATGATCGACGTTTTGGTTTGCCGAGCGAATATGCCGGTTATGTGGTGAGTGTGGATACGCAACAGCGGCTGCTTAGCTTATATGGCTATGGTGCTGCGAGCCGTGTTCGGCGTTTTCAGTATTGAGCGCGGATGGAACGATTTTTTTAAATAAATGACGTGATTAGCTTGCAAAGTTAGCGCTTACATGATACACTTTAATTGAAGTTAAGGAAGAACCAAAAGGTCGATGCAGGAACCGAGCATTACGATCCTTGTCTAGCATTACCAAGACGAACCAGCTCGAAAGTGATGTGTGTGTCGCAAAGCACGAATAGACAAATAGAGCGTTGGTGCAGTAAGTATCTGCGCCACCAGTCGTACGATTCATGTTCCAACTGACCAAAGATGAACACACATGGAGGTACGAGGCTAATAAAAAGACTCAGTAATCCAAGCGGGGCAATGAGCTTCCCATAGATGTTCAATAGGGTGTGTCAATAGGACCACCAAACAACGCCTAGTTATAGGGCAACATCATTTCAACACTCGTCGTTCCGTACAAGTGAATAAGTATTTTTTAGAAGGTGTCGCAGTATTAAGGTTATCGAAGAAGGTTTTACAATTAGTACCAAGAAAAGTTTTGAGATTATTGCATCGGTCAAATCCTTAACTTAGGAGATCCAAGTTCACCTGTAGGAACTTGGATCTCTGTTTTTTTGCGTTTTTTTGGAAAGTAGGAGGGTGAATGATCATCGCGGCTGTGATACAGCCAAACTGAACCACTGATTCCGGCTGTTTTCCGAAACGCGCTCGCAGGCCCAGAAACCTGCACATAAGGACCTCGGACATAAATGGCCAAAGCCCAGCCATTTATGCCCGAGGCCACTTATGCTCCGGTTTCTAACCGGGCCTGCTCACGCTCTGATTTAAACGCGATCGCCACCCCAGAAACCTGCGTGTAAGGACCTTGACCGCAATAGCCAAACCCAGGCCATCACGGCCAAGGCCACTTACACTCCGGTTTCTAACCGGGGTGGCTCACGCTCTTGAATTGACTTGCGACGCTAAATCTTTATACTGAAACAAGTAATGATCGTCATTCACGCGAAAAGGGGTTAACTGTATGTGCGGAATCATCGCGTTTGCGGACAAGACAATTTTAAATAAAAAGCCAGTTATTAATAACATGATGGACATGATCAAACACCGGGGTCCCAATTCCAGCGGCGAATATATCAATGATAACGTTGCCCTCGGATTCCGCCGGTTGTCGATCATTGACTTAAAAGGTGGTTCGCAGCCGATCCTGAATGAGGATGGCACAGTTGCGATCATCTTTAATGGGGAAATTTATAACTTCCAGAGCATTCGCAAGGATTTGATTGCTGCTGGGCATGTGTTCAAGACCCATTCCGATACCGAGGTTCTGCTTCACGGTTATGAGGAATATGGGATGGACGAACTTCTCAAGAAGATTCGCGGGATGTTCGCCTTCCTTATCTGGGATGATAATAAGAAGGAAATGTTTGGCGCGCGTGATTTCTTTGGGATCAAGCCGATGTATTACTATCACGATGGCGATACCTTTATTGTGGGTAGTGAAATCAAAGCATTTTTGAAACATCCTAAGTTTAAGAAACAATTGAACAAGGAAGCACTGAAGCCTTATTTGACTTTCCAATATTCGGCTTTGGATGAGACTTTCTTTAAAGGGGTTTACCGGATTCCTGAAGGGCACTATTTTACCTTGAAGGATAACAAGTTAACCATTAAGAAGTATTGGGACATGGATTTCAAGGCGAACAATTTGAGCTTTGAAGATACTGTTGCAGCTATTGACAAGAGTGTTTCTGAGTCAGTTGATGCTCACCGGATTTCCGATGTCGAAGTCGGGTCTTTACTTTCATCAGGGGTCGATTCCTCTTATATCACCGCCTTGTTGCGGCCAGAGCATACCTTCTCAATTGGTTTTGACAACAAAAAGTATCACGAAGGCGTTGCCGCTAAGGAACTCAGTGACAAACTCGGTTTGGATAACACTAGTGATATTGTTACTGAAAAAGAAGCGTTAGATAACTTCCCATTGATTCAATATCATTTGGATGAACCAGATTCCAATCCTTCCTGTGTACCGCTATACTTCCTAACGAAACTGGCACACAAAGACGTGACCGTTATTTTGTCTGGGGAAGGTGCTGATGAACTCTTTGCTGGTTATGCGAACTATGGCTTCCATACGCGCAGCCACGCCATTCGAGTCTTTGCGGACGGTTTACGCAAGTTGCCAAAAGGTGTTAAGTATACGATCGCCCATGGCCTGAAAAAGATGCCGAATTTCCATGGCCGCTTGCATCTTTATGAATCAACAGCCCCTGCCGAAGAATTCTTCATCGGCGAAGCACTGGTTTTTCATGAGGGCCAGGCTGACAAGATCTTACAACCGGAATTTCGGCAAAGTGAGAGTGTTCGTGACATCGTGACCGCTTCGTACAAAAAGGTACGTCATTACGATGATGAAGTTAAGAAGATGCAGTATCTCGACATCCACCAGTTCATGCCAAAAGATATTCTTTTGAAAGCTGACAAGTTGTCGATGGCCAACTCGATGGAATTGCGGGTACCGTTCCTTGATAAGGAAGTGGCTAAGGTCGCGGCTGGTATCCCAACCAAGTATCTGATCAATTCGCACAACTCGAAGTATGCATTGCGTGAAGCTGCTAACCGTCACTTACCGGAAGAATGGGCGAGTCGTGAAAAGCTCGGTTTCCCAGTGCCGGTCAAGCAGTGGTTGGAAGACGAACCGTTCTACAAGACGGTCCGCAAAATGTTTGAACAAGACTGGGTCAAGGAATTCTTCGATCAGGATGCCATTCTCGATATCTTGGATCGTACGTATCGGCAGGAAAGCGATGATCGTCGGAAAGTTTGGACGATTTACACCTTCCTTGTTTGGTACAAGGTCTATTTCATCGATGATGAAGTGCCGCATTATATTGCAGATTCAAGTAAAGAGAAACTTGAAGCATAATCCATCGTATTGAATAATAAGCACAAGGCAAATGCAGCAGTTCAGAGCTGCAAGCGCCTTGTGCTTATTTTTGATTTGAGACTTAATCAGAAAGGACACCATGATGTCACAAGCCGACTGTATCTTTTGCCATCTTCCTCAAGCCAGTATCATTCTTGAAAATGATCTCGCAGTGGCCTTTTGGGATATTCATCCTGTGAGCCAGGGTCACTTGCTTGTGATTCCGCGGACGCATAGAAGCAACTTCTTCGACCTAAGCGAGGAGGAGCTGTTAGCCATCAATCGTCTCATTCATGCAGGCAAAACGTTGATTGACCAGCAATATCATCCTGATGGTTATAATGTTGGCGCTAATGTCGGCCTGTATGGCGGTCAAACAGTGATGCATTGCCACCTGCATTTGATCCCGCGATACCGTGGGGATGATCCTAATCCTGCTGGCGGTATTCGGAAAATGCTACCGAATGGCCAAGAATTTGCCTAATTTAGATGTAGACAGTCAAATCATGTATTTTCGGCAAATAAGACACGAGTGGCGTCAATTTTTGCTTGATATTCCTTGCATACATCAAAAACCCGCCAAAAATTGACGGGTTTTTGATGTGCATTGGCTTGCCTTAAATCAGGGCAATGCAATCAGTCTTTGCTACTTGGCAAAAATGGCTGAACCAGATTTGCCAAAGCTTCAATGTTCCGCGTTTGAATATACACAGTACCAGAGCCACTAAAGCGGTTGACCAAACCTTCGCCAGTTGTGAAGCCAATGATACCGCTGGCAGGTTGAATGTTGTAATTTAGTTGGCTGTCCCATGCAACAACGTGACTGTTATCAATCACATATTCATGACTGCCATCCAAGGTGATCGGAATGATGTCGCCATAAGCAGATACGAGCATTGTCCCAGTTCCGGCAGTTTCCATAATGAAGAACCCGCCAGTCCCGCCAAACAAAGCACCGCTGACTTTTTGACTCACCATGTGATAGCTGGCGCTGGTGTCCATGGCCAGAAAAGCACCCGTATTCAAACGATACTGATGGGTGTCGTCAAGAGTTAACTCTTTGATAACGCCAGGATTACCGGGGGCGATGGCCAATTCAGCATCCGGGGCAGTGCCAGTGGCGGTTGTGATGAAAAAACGTTCGCCGCTGGTGACTGAGCGGCCGATAGCACTCATGATACCGCCAAGGCCCTTCTTACCATTACTATTCATATGACCGCTGAGTTCGACCAAGCCATTGTGATAAATCATGGACCCGGATTCAATTTGAATCGTTTCATCTTGGCCCATCGTAATGTTGACAACAGGGAAGGTGCTGTTGGGTGTGATTGAATAATTCATGACTAAATGCTCCTCTCTTAATTAAGGTCATTGTAGCCTATTCTGAAGGGTCAGTGTTGGTTGTTGTCGTTTGGCAAAACTGCATTTTCCGTGGTGTCCTTATACGAATTAAAGGAAAGAACGACGAAAAACCTGAAAATACCGACGTTTAAATTTAAATGAATCCCGAACTGTTCCTCAGGCGTATATTTTGGATAAGATAACCAAAATTGGCAGTTTGCAGATGTTGGAAGGGATACTGCGATAATAAGACGGCAAGCAATTAAAAGGCAAATTTTGTATATCGTTAAGATTTAACAACTCGTTGCCCGAATGAAGGAGCGATTCTGAATGGATGAAAAGCAAGCAATCATGGTTAAGATGTTAGAACTACAACATCTTTTCGGAAAACAAACAGATGTCACCGCCCAAACGATTGTCTTAAAAATAAAACAGGCAATTGATAAACTAGCAAGTAAACGAACACAAGGGATGAACATTGGTCTGCAAGTGCGGTCGATCGGCTACTTTATTAGAGATGAGATGCGTGAACATCACTATCAACTCACGGCAGAGCAACAAACTGTTCTTCTTGATATGGAAGGTCAGGCACTAGACATTGAACGAAATTTCCAGCCTGGCTTAGCACTTTCTGGGATAAACCTTTTTTAAAGTGATCTCAAAAAGTCGTTAAAAAAAACTGAATTGCTAATGATACCTCATAAATCATTTGACAAATGCTTCACAACCCAGTAACCTGTAACTAATCTAATTCTTAGGAGGTTCTCATAATGACCAACAAGCTGACTCAAAGCGAACAGTCCTTTTATTTCTGGTTTTTCAGACACGATCTGTGAGACCAGTTACCTTTGAGTGAGCGGTCACACAGATCAAGCAATTGACTGTGTGGCTGAGATCAGGAGAATCATTCCCATTATCTTACCCCACAGTCGGCTTGTGACTGTGGGGTTTTGTTTGATTTCAAGCAGCAGAACGAGTGACTCGCTAATCAAAATGGTCTCGAGAAGGGGACAATTGACCGTGGCGGCAAAGTTCGGACGCCTAGGTCTTCCCCATGAAACACGTTATGATAGAACTATAAGGAAAAATATTGGAGGAAAATAATATGGCATTAGTTGATCGGATGAATCAGGAAGTTAAGCAGCTCAAGCCCAGCGATATTTTGCAATTTAATGCTGCGATCAGCGGGATTGAAGGTATTGTCAAGCTGACACTTGGCGAGCCGGATTTTCCGACACCTGAACATGTGAAGGCGGCCGGTATTGCATCGATTGAAAACAATGAGAGTCATTACACGCAAAGCAAAGGACTTCCAGGATTGCGGGCTGCTGCCAGCCATTATCTGGCGACGAAATACAACACCAAATATGACCCGGAAAGCCAAATTTTGATCACTGCCGGCGCGACAGGCGGCATCTATTCGAGTTTGACGGCAATGCTGAATAAAGGCGATACCGTCATTATCCCGACGCCAATTTTTCCGTTGTATATTCCAATTGTGTTGTTGAATGGTGCCAAGCCGATTTTTATTGATACGTCAGAAGATGGTTTCATTTTGAAACCGGAGAAGTTGCAGAAGGCAATTGAGGCAAACAAAGACACGGTAAAAGCCGTTGTTTTGAACTATCCGACGAATCCGACAGGTGTGACATACGATCGCGCGGATTTGGAAGCCTTGGCAGCGGTGATCAAGCAATACGAAATCTTCGTATTGAGTGATGAAATATACTCCGAGCTGACGTATACAGGCAAACATGTGTCGATGGGTGAAATTTTACCTGATCAAGCGGTTGTATTGAATGGGGTCTCAAAGTCCCATGCCATGACCGGTTGGCGGGTCGGAATCACCGCAGGACCAGCTGATGTGATTCAGCAGATTGGCAAAGTAAGTGAATTCACGATCACGAGTGTCACCACCAATGCGCAGCGCGCCGCTGAAGAAGCCTTGAAAAACGGCATGGATGATACGCAGCCAATGAAGGAAGCTTATATGAAACGCCGTGACTTCTTGATCAAAGCCTTAACTGCCGCAGGGTTGACTGTGCCGAACCCAGATGGGGCTTTCTACATTTTTGCCAAGCTGCCGGAGCGAATGCATGATAGTTGGAAGTTCGTCTATGCCTTGGCGCGAGAGGCGAAGGTCGCGGTAATTCCTGGCGCTAGTTTTGGCCCCGGCGGTGAAGGGTACGTGCGGATTTCTTATGCAGCTTCAATGGCGGATCTCAAGTTGGCGGCCGAGCGCATCGCCAAGTATATGGCAACGCATTAATGAGCCGATTGAAAAATGCTGGGCTAACAATCTGGAGGCAAATATGACAAAAATTCTAATGTATACCGTCCGACCTGATGAGCGGGCTGCGATTGATGCTTGGGTCGCTGCTAATGATATTCAAGTTGATACCAACACGGTTGAATTTGGACCGGACACCGTTGATTTAGCCAAGGGGTATGACGGTGTCGTGATTCAACAGCATGGTGCGATTCCTGACGAAATGGTTTACCAAAAACTGAAGGCATTTGGCATCAAACAGCTGACATTGCGCATTACCGGCTACGATATTGTGAACCTTGCTGCCGCCACTGCAAACGGATTAGTTGTGACCAATGTACCGGCCTATTCGCCACGATCGGTTTCCGAACTGGTTTTAGCCCAAGTCATGCGGTTGATTCGGCATTTAGGGGAAGCAAGCGCCCGCGAAGCGAAGGATGATTATAGTTGGGCCGGCCTTGAAGCATCTGAAATTCATAACTTGACGGTTGGTATTATTGGTGCTGGTAAAATCGGCAGTGCTGTGACCCGTATTTTTCGGGCATTGGGAGCGACTGTGATCGTCAGTGATCCAGTGAAGCGGCCTGAATTGGCGGATACGGTCAGTTATGTGGATCTAAACACCTTACTCACCACATCTGATGTCGTGACGGTCCATACACCGTTGGACGGCTTGACCACCCATCTCATTGATGCGGATGCGTTACGTAAAATGAAATCGACCGCATATCTGATCAATGCGGCCCGCGGGCCAATTGTGGATACGGAAGCGCTGATAAAAGCACTTAATGATCACACGATTGCCGGAGCAGCCTTGGATACGATTGAAGGCGAAGCCGGTATTTTCGGAGAAGACCGCAGTCAAACGTTCGTTGATAATCAGGCACTTGAAACTTTGAAGGCTATGCCGAATGTTGAAATTTCACCACATATCGGTTTTTATACGGATGCGGCGGTCAAAAATATGATTGATATTTCACTGGACGATGTTAAAACCATTCTTGAAGGCGGCAAGTCAGCGCATCAAGTCAACTAACTTGGAGGACAAGTCAATGAAACAAGATGCTAAAACCATTACTATGAACATTTTGAACGGATTATCCGTGGGAATTATTGTCGCCTTGGTACCCGGCGCTATTTTGAACGCAATTGTCAAACTGTTGCTGCCAAGCTTTCCGCAATTGGCGGTGGTTACCTACATGACAGGGGCTGCAATGACTTTGTTGCCGGCACTGTCGGCTGTCTGTGTCGGCATGTTGGCCAAATTTACGCCGATTCAAACCAGTTCGTTAGCTTTGGCCGCGATCGTTGGGGCGGGCAACTACCATCTGACTAAAACAGGATTGACGGTTGCTGGTACTGGCGATGTCATTAACCTTGCGATCACCTTAGCCATTGGTTATTTGTTGATAGTGCTGCTTGGTGACGCCTTGAAAGCTTATACGATTTTGCTCATTCCATCACTGGTGCTGGTCATTGCCGGCGGGATTGGCATGTTAACGCTTGGGCCGGTTTCAAGCATCACGAAGTATATTGGTGTCGTTGTCCATGATGTGACGGCCTTGCAGCCAATCGTGATGGGTGTGCTCATGGGGATCATTTTCGCCGTGTTGATTGTGAGCCCGATCAGTACGGTCGGTATTGCCACGGCAATCTCGTTGACCGGTATCGGTGCGGGTTCTGCTAACCTCGGGATTGTGGGGGCAGGTTTTGCCTTGGCGACCTATGGCTGGAAGGCAAACTCTTTTGGCACGTCGCTGGCTCACTTCCTCGGTTCGCCAAAAATGCAGATGGCTAACATTCTTTCTCGGCCAAAGCTCTTTTTGCCGATGGCGATTAATGCTGGCATTCTAGGCGGTATTGGGGCGGCGTTGAACATTCAAGGCACCCCGGCCAGTGCCGGTTTTGGATTTTCTGGCTTAGTCGGCCCCTTGGCAGCGCTTGATGCTATGGGCAGTGTCACAGTTGGCAATGTCCTTGAATTGACCTTGTTATTCTTTATCTTGCCGATTGCGTTGGCCTATGCGAGTCATGTCTTGTTCACCAAGACGCTGCATTATCAAGACCCTGAAGACTATGCTTTGAATTACAACTGATAGGTTTCTATCAATCCCGCCTAAAGCCTGGTTGTGAATGCACATAATCTTGGATCAACAAAAGAAGTTCTGTAGGTTTAACGGCTCAATGCTATCAGTAAAATTTGTAACGTCTAAAAGCACATTTTTTGCGAAAATTTATTTTTTGATAACTAAATTGGTTCGGGATGAAGAATTCGCCAAGTTAAAATAAAAAACGCACGTTGTGTCGATAATGGTATAGGTTATGGACGGCTTGCATGATAAAATGAAAGGGATTTAATGTGATTAAAAAGTGAGGTGATGACGATGGTGTCATGGCTGACCCAACAAGTTTTTTGGTTACAAATTCTTGTGATCATTGGTGCCATGCTTTTGGCGATTGGCTTATTGTGGATGCTTTTTTCTTTAGTCTTACTGCCGCTGATCGCGTTCTTGCAACGATTACTGGCACCCGTTGAGAACACGACATCCGTCAGTGATCGCGATTATTTGTTGGGGACTGTTACATTAGCCGTTTCTGATGGTCACACTGGTGAAGTGATGGTGACTGGCGGTGGTTTGGCGCGGCAAACCTATCCCGCCAAATTGTGGTCCGGCACGCATCAAACACTGGCTCAAGGCACCAAGGTCGTCATCATCGAACTCAAGCAAGGCATCGCATATGTTGATGCATTTAGGAGAGCGTGAACTAGCGTAGTTAGCCATCACATTTAGAGGAGGGGACTTATGGAAATTCTCACTGATTATATGCCGTGGATCATTGCGGCCATCGTCTTGATTTTGATTTTTATTTTCTTGGCGACCCATCGCAAAACCGCACTGCCCAACGAAGTGTTAATTATCTCTGGGGCCATGATTTCGGGCAAGCACAGTTTTAGAGATGTTAACGGCAATCGAGTTAAGCTGATTACGAATGGCGGTTCGTTCATTCTGCCAATCTTGCAGCGCTGGGATGTTTTGAGTCTGAATACACGCACGATTGAAGTCGCAACCCCAGAAGTGTATACACAACAAGGGGTGCCAATCATCGTCAACGGAACCGTTATTTTGAAAATTGGTTCCAGTCAAGAAGAGGTCGCGACGGCGGCAGAACAATTTCTGGGCAAGAATGACGAACAAATCAATTCGGAAGCAACCGAAATCCTTGAAGGCCATCTGCGCGCTATTTTGGGCACCTTAACCGTGGAAGACACGTACCAGAATCGTGATGCCTTTGCGGAGAAGGTTCAGGATGTAGCTAGTTCAGACTTGGCAAAAATGGGTTTGCAGATCATCTCATTCACGATCAAGGATATTGCCGATAAAAACGGTTATCTGGATTCGCTGGGTAAAAAGCAAATCGCTGAAGTTAAGAAAAATGCAGCAGTGGCTGAAGCGGCGGCCAGTCGTGACACCCGGATTCAGCAAGCGCAGGCGGATCAAGAAGCTAAGCAACAAGAAATTGAGCGGCAGACACAGGTGGCTGATGCCGAACGCGAACAGCAAGTCAAAATGGCTGATTTCAAGAAACAGCAAGAAATCGCCCAAGCGCAGGCAGATCAGGCTGCTATTGTTGAGCAAATGAAGGCCAAGCAAGTTCAAAAAGAAAAAGATATTGAACTTGCCCAAAAAGACGCTGAATTACAAGAGCAAGAATTGAATGCCAGCGTGCGTAAGCAAGCCGACGCCGATCTGTATAAGGCGCAGCGCGCAGCTGAAGCGCAAAAAGCTACGCAGATTGCGGCAGCTGAGGCATCAGCCAAGCAGGTAGAATTAGCCGCTGAAGCCAACGCTAATGCCACTAAGGCCATCGGGGAAGCAGAAGCTGGCAAAACGCGGGCAATTGGGCTGGCGCAGGCGGAAGCTATCGCCAAGCAAGCAGAAGCAGCCCGTCAGTTAGACGAATCCGGTCGGTTTAAGATGACCATTGAGGCAATGCCAAAGATTATCGAAGCCGCGATGAGTCCATATGCCAATGTCGATTCGATCAAGCTTTATGGTGACGGTGATCTGACCGGTCAAACCAGCGGCAGTCTGGTCAAACAATTGGACATGTTGCAAGAAGTTGCCGGAATTGATATTCGCGGGATGCTGAACGGCGCCTTGATGCATCAAGCTGGAAATCAACCCGTTGTCGATGCCATCAAGGATCAACATGCAGCTGCACCGAAGCCGCCAGCAGAAGCAACAATGGCCCCTAAAAAGGGAACCACTGATGATGACCCAAAACCGACACCATCGCGGATGGCAGAAAAGAATAAGTAACCTATAAGTTGTTAACTTGCTAGTGACAAAAGGTTGGATTAACAAAAAAGCATCCTTTCCGGTAAATTTTTGCGGAAAGGATGCTTTTTTATTAAATGCGATTCAAGGCTTGTAACGTGCTAGGCAATCCCCTCAATATAAGGCGCCGGACGCTGAAAGTTTTGATGAATACTGCTATAAATGACCCGAACAGCTTTGTCGTAATCAAGATCATGTACGCCGATTAGCAAATTGATATCGTCATTGGTCTGACTAACGAGTTGTACGTTGAGCAGGTTATCATCCAGATAAGCGAGGACTTTTCCGGCAATGGCTGGTCGTTGTCGAAGTTTACGAGAAACCATGGCGATTAACGCAACATTTTCGGTGACTTCCATTTTGTCTGGTTGACAGGCAGCGGCGATTTCAGCGGTCAGCTCCTGTACCGAGACTTGACGACGCGGTTCACGAATGAGCAGACTGAAACTGTCAATGCCCGTGGGCAGATAATCGACAACGAGATGGTGCGCTGCAACTACCCCGAGCGCATGTTGAATGACTTCTAAGTGCAAGGCCAGCTGGTACTTGCGGACCGTGATGACCAAATAATGTTTACGGCCAGCAATACCAGTGATTGTTTTGAGATCATTGGCGGGGTCATCATCATGAATGATCAGCGTGCCTGGGTCTTCTGGCGCATTGGTGTTCAAAATACGCGTCGGGATGCCACATTCACGGACCGGTTGCACCGCTTCTTCTTGGAAAACACTAAATCCCATGTAGGTGAGTTCGCGTAATTCGTCGTAACTCATCACATCAATACTGTCGGCATCTTTAATGATACGCGGATCGGCCATTTTAATGCCTGAAACATCGGTCCAATTTTCATAGAGATCAGCGTGGGCCAAGCGTGCTAGCCATGCACCAGAAATGTCAGAACCGCCGCGCGGCATCAGCTTGACATGTCCATCTGCGTCGCGACCATAAAAACCGGGAACGACGATACCATGATGGCTGGCTAGTTGTTGATAAGCAGTCTGAGTTTTGGCTTCATCAATGGCGCCTGCTTTATTGAAAAACAAAAGATTGGCGGCGTCCACAAAAGTATAGCCTAAGTAGGCTGCCATTAAGTGGGCTGTCAAGAACTCACCGCGAGAGACCAGATAGTCTCGAGAATAGCGAATGGCCAGATGATGGCGAATTGTATGCAACAGTTTGATGAGCGGCACATTGAGCTGCAGCGCAATGTTGATGGCCTCTAGCCGAGCCAAGACCTGATTAAACAGCGGTTCGACATCTCGACCGGCTTCCATGCCGTCAGCAATTAAATAGAGCGTATCAGTTAATTTTCGGGTAGCATTACCATATTTTCCAGCTGCGCTAATCACGACGATTTGCCGATTCACATCCTGATCGATTATGGCTTTAACTTTCTGGAATTGACCGGCATCGGCCACGGAACTACCGCCAAATTTGACGACCTTCATCCGATCACCTCCTGATCTTGCTGGTGAAGGACGTCCTTAGCAGCCAACTCACTGTCTCCGATTGCTGCCATAAAAGCATCGGCATCAATGGCCAAAACGCCGCGCATGAGTTTGTGCATGTCGCCAGTTGGTATTTGCTTGATCACCAGCCGGTCATTGACGATCTCGGTTTCGCGATCATTGAACATCGCGAAGGTCATGGGATCGGCGCGCAAAACGTAATCGGTGACATTCAGGTTGGCGTCAAAATGCAGCGGCTGATCGAAGCTACGGTCCAGATGCGGGGCATTTTCAAGGATATCGTACAGATCTTGCACGATAGCGTTGGCTGTCGGGTATTTTCCGGCGCCTTGGCCATAAAATTGCAGGTCGCCAATCGTTTGTCCATGCAGGCGAATTAGATTGAAGTTTTCAAATGTATTGGCCGCCAAGGCGGTTTCTGAATACAAGCGCGGTTCCACGACCATACTATAGTGGTCACCGTCACGTTTACTTTTACCAATCAACCGTAAAACCTGATGTTGACTTGCGAAAAAGTCAATGTCGGCTTTGCTGACGTTGCGAATACCAAAAGTTGGGACATCACGTGGTGGGGCCATGTTGTAGGCAAGTGCTGCCGAAATTTTCAGCTTGTTGACCACATCCTCGCCATCAATATCAGCACTGGGATCGGCTTCGGCATAGCCCATATCTTTAGCGGCTAGGAGCACGGGGTCAAAATCGAGGTGGGCGCGTTGCATCTGATCGAGAATATAATTGCTAGTGCCATTAAAAATGCCTTCGATGGTATCGATCTGATCAATGCGTGCGGCGCGTTCAAGGTTGCGAATCCACGGGATGCCGCCGCCAGTAGTGGCTTCGAAGTAAAATTGCACGTGATGCTGGGCAGCAACAGCGATAAACTCCGGCAAATATTTAGCGACAACGGCTTTATTAGCGGTAACCACGTGCTTACCGTGCTGCAAAGCCTGTAAAATATAATCATGTGCTGGATGAAGACCGCCCATTGTTTCAACGATCACATCAATAGTAGGATCGTTTAAGATGGCGTCAAGGTCTGTTGTCATCTCAGGCATGGTCGCAGGGTGCGTTGGCCGAATGAAAATAGCGGTGACGCGCATTCGGGTATCACCATTTGCAATAATATCGTAAACGCCGCTGCCGACAGTCCCAAAACCTAAGATGGCAATTTTCATAAATTCTCAGCTCCTTGTTTATAAAATATAGACACTTGTTTTTCTAATGCGAACAGATTATCATATCCATATCGTTAATTCAAGCCGAATGAGATAGGAGTTCTTCAAATGCGATATACGAGCACACGGGATCATCAGGTTAGCAAAACCAGCAAAGAGGCAATCAAACAAGGTATTTCTGAAGAAGGCGGTTTGTTTGTCCTGCCGCATTTGGCCGATCAGACGCTGAACATTCATGAACTGTTAGATTTAGATTATGAAACGATTACTCAGCGAGTTCTCATGATCCTGTTGCCTGATTTTAACACCGACTCACTAAAAAAAGCGATTCATTTTGCCTATCATCAGCATTTTTCCGATGATCGCATCACGCCAGTTCGTTCTGTCGGGGATTTTCATGTCTTAGAGTTATTTCATGGACCAACCAGTGCCTTTAAGGATGTCGGCTTGCAGTTGCTTCCGCGCTTGATGCAGTTGGCACTTGATCCTGATGATCGGGTCATGATTTTAGCGGCAACCAGCGGTGATACGGGAACGGCGGCTCTACAAGGGTTTAAAGATGTCGCGCAGACTGGGATCACAGTTTTCTATCCTAATCATGGTGTCAGTCCAATTCAGGAGCGCCAAATGTTGACCGTGGGCAGTGACAACACGCGAGTTTTCCCAATTGCTGGCAATTTTGATCAGGCCCAAAGCGCAGTGAAAACATTGTTCACTGACACTAGCTTTGCTGCTCGGTTGCAGGCAGAGCAAGTAACCCTGTCAGCAGCCAATTCCATCAACATTGGCCGACTGATTCCGCAAGTTGTGTATTATTTTGCAGCGTATAGCCAACTGGTTAAAACACAGGCCATTTCAATGGGAGATGAGGTTAATTTCACTGTTCCAACCGGGAATTTTGGCGATGTGTTGGCGGGCTACTATGCTAAGAGTCTAGGCTTGCCTGTTCATAAACTAATCGCGGCCGCCAATGCCAACAACGAATTGGCTGATTTTCTGGCAACCGGTGTGTATGATCGCAACCGACCGTTTTTGAAAACAGTGGCACCTAGCATGGATATTCAAATTTCCAGTAATCTGGAACGCCTGTTGTATTATAAGAGTGGCGAAGATAGCGCGTATGTTGCGCATTTAATGCAGGAACTTGAGACGACTGGTCGCTATCAAGTTCGGCCGGATGTGTTGACCGCGATTCAAGCGGACTTTGCTGGCGGTTTTGCTGTTGATGAAGAGGTGGCAGATGCCATTCGCGAGGTTTGGCATCGGGATGGGTATTTGCTGGATCCGCACACTGCTGTTGGTTATGCGGTTCAACAGCAGTACCGGGCGGCGTCTGGGGATAACACCCCGAATGTGCTTTTAGCCACCGCAAGCCCTTATAAATTTCCACGCGTGGTGGCAAAGGCACTACAATCGCACGTACCGGATGATGACTTTGCTGCGATGCAAATGTTGCAACAGGTTAGCGGTGTGCCGATTCCGCCGAATCTTGCTCACCTTCAACAGCTAAGACCGCAGGAAAAGGTTGTTGTGGCACCAACCGATATGGGCCAAGCTATTATTGGGGCGGCGAAGGAGGTATTCAACGATGATCAGCGTGTCCGTTCCGGCAACGAGCGCTAACTTAGCGGTTGGCTTTGATGTGCTGGGACTTGCCTTAGATCTCAAAGCTCATTTTACGTTTGAAATGAGCACCCAAAAGCTTGAGATCATTGGCGATGACCCAGCTTTCGCCAACAATGAGAACTTGATTTATCAGGCGTTTAGCAAATTTGCCGAGGCGATTGATCAGCCTGTTCCTAATCTGCGGATTGTGGTTGATTCAGCGGTGCCGAGTGCCCGCGGTTTGGGCAGTTCAGCAATATGTGTGGTTGGTGGTATCGCCGCAGCTAATGCGTGGTATCAAGCCGGTTGGGATGATACGGCGCTGTTGCGATTTGCTACTGAGATGGAAGGCCATCCAGATAATGCGGCACCAGCGATTTACGGGCAGCTATGTGCCACGATCATGGCGCAAAATGAACCAGTCGTTCGGCAGTATACCGTCAGCTCAAAGTTGCATTTTGTGACCTTGATCCCTGACTATGCTGTCAGTACCGCTGATGCCCGCCGAATTTTACCGCGAACCATGACTTATGCAGATGCTACCTATCAAATGGGCCGTTGTACCTTGATGACCCGGGCACTGGCTGATGGCGACATGTTGTTATTACGCCAAGTTGCGACTGATCGGATGCAGGAGCCTTACCGCGCGGAATTAATACCAGACTATTCAGCGGCTCATCAAGTGGTGCAGACGGCCGGTGGTGTTCTTTTGATTTCTGGTTCTGGTTCGACCATGCTAGCGATCACAGCCTCATCTGCGGCAGCCGCACAGATACAAGCGCAAGCTCAAGAAAGTTGGAAAAAGTGGCAAGTACAGGTGGTGGCGCCAAGTCAACAAGGCGTACAAGTTGAACAGTTTGAGTGAGTTTCAGAAAATACTAGGTAGCCATGACCTAGTATTTTTTGATTCATGATTATTGAAAAAGTGTTATGGTATCCTGACGCAAGTGAACGTGGTGGGGCATTATGGTATAATTCGGGGGCAAAGGACGGAAGCTGATTGATAAAATCAACTTCGCGTCTTACAAAACGAGTCTAACGATGACTGCTGTCAATAATTGAATCGGCAGACAAGGTTTTAAAATGAAAATTTCAAGACGCACAGTTGACCGAATTCGCGTCTTATTGAACGAGGAGATTATCATTCAGATGAAAGATGCACCCAGTTTTACCCCCATCCTGCTTGGCAGTGACATGAATGTGTATGGTATGGCGCGTTCGTTCCACGAGATGATCGGTGGGGCGATTGATGTTTATGCGCGCGAACAACTTGCTCCAACGCGTTTTTCGCGGATCGTGAATGTCCATCTGATCGAGCATTTTGATTCCGATCCGACTTTTATTGAAAATATGCGGCAGGTAGCCAAGGTACATGCAGATGCTCCAGGCAAACTGTTGTTAATCGCTTGCGGGGACACCTATGCCCAACTTGTTTCCAAGCATAAGGATGAGTTGAGCCAGTGGTTCATCTGCCCATATGTTGATTATGAATTGTTGAAGCGCCTGAATAGTAAGGAGAGCTTCTATCAAGTTTGCGAAGAGTATCATTTGCCATATCCGGCAACCAAAATCGTCACCAAGTCGATGTATGAAAGCAACGCAACCATCACGGCACCGTTTGAATTTCCAGTAGCACTCAAGCCGACTGATTCCGTTGAATGGTTGAACATTCGCTTTGAAGGCCGCAAAAAGGCGTTTACGATTCACTCGCAAGTTGAACTGACGAATACGATTGCCAAAATCTATGATAACGGCTATACGTCTGATCTCATCTTGCAGGACTTTGTACCAGGTGATGACAGTAACATGCGGACTTTGAACTGTTATGTTGATCAATATCATCACGTTAAAATGATGTGCTTAGGTCATCCGCTACTTGAGGATCCTACGCCTTCTTCAATCGGTAACTATGTCGCGATCATGCCAGCTTTCGATCAGGATTTGTACGATCAGATCAAAACATTCCTCGAAGCAATTAAGTTCACCGGTTTTGCTAACTTTGATATGAAGTATGATCATCGTGACAAGACGTTCAAGCTGTTTGAAATTAATATTCGTCAAGGCCGGAGTAGCTTTTTCGTCACTTTAAATGGGTATAATCTTGCCAGCTGGCCTGTTCGCGATTACATCGTGGGAGATTTGAAGGACGCGCCAACGGTTTATGGTAATGATGACCACAGCAAGTATAAATTGTGGCTAGGGGTTCCAGAGCGTGTTTTCAAGCAGTATTCTGCAGATAACGAAGCTAAAAAGGAAGCCTTGCAGTTACTTAAAGAGAAACGCTATGGTACGACGGTCTTTTATAAACCGGACATGACATTCAAGCGCTGGTTATTGATGAAATATATGTTCCATAATTATGTTGGTCGGTTTAAGCAGTATTTTGCGGAAAATAAGGGCGACATGTGATAAAATGGCATTGTTAGGGATACCTAAACTTGCAAGGGGGCATTTCTTTTGGTTACTGAAGATGATTTGACGATTGAATCCATGCATTATAACCGGTTGTTATTGGCGGTTGATGATGATGATGACGACTCCTCGCGCAAGGCATTGAACTACGCCTGCACGGTTGCCAAGATTTATGACATTCCGTTGGGGATCGTGTCGGTACTTGAAACCGGCGACCTCAATATTTTCCAATCATTGACACCTGATGATGTTGATGCGGCCCGGGAAACACTGGCTAAGGATCTGAACACTTACGTCGAAAAAGCAACGGCATTTGGCGTTCAAAACGCACAACCGATCGTTGCAGAAGGGCGGCCAGCAGCTGCCATTCTTGACGAAGTGATCCCAGCCTTCAAACCGGATTTGGTGATTATGGGTTCTCATGTTCGCCGCGGTCGGTTACGTCTTGGTCATGTTGCGAGCGAAGTTGCTCGCGATGCATCGGTCTCGGTGATTATCGTTCGCTGATTTCGGTCAAGTGCAGCAAAAATGAGCAGTCGTACCGATTCTTCATGGATCGTTGCGACTGCTATTTTCATGGCGGCCAACACCCAACAAGGGGAGGAAGTAACGCATGTACTACCAAAATGTCAGCGTCGGGCAGCTCATCAAACGGGTGAGTCGCTTTACCGTTGAAATTGACCTGAATGGCACCGTCGAACCTGTCCACATGAATAATACCGGACGCAATAAAGAAATTTTGATTCCGGGATCATTAGCCAGTGTCCGCTATGTTGATAACCCAAATCGCAAAACGCATTATGACTTGCTGGCTGTTCAACGGCAAGATCGCTGGATCAACATCGACAGTCTGGCACCCAATCATGTTGCCAAGGAATGTTTAGAAGCTGGCACCTTAAAATTGCCGGGACTCGCTTTGCCATACGCCGTTCATCCAGAATCGACTTGGCGCGATTCGCGACTGGACTTTGCTGGAAAAGCCGCTGATGGCCAGTCGTGGTTTGTTGAAACGAAGGGCGTCACGTTGGCTAATGGCACCCTAGCAGCTTTCCCAGATGCGCCAACAACTCGCGCCGTCAAGCATGTTCATACGCTGACGATGGCGCAGGCAGAAGGGTATCAGGCATTTTTATTGTTCATCGTGCAATTACCGGATATTCGCCAAATGACCATTTATCGGGACCGTTTTCCTGAACTAGTGACTGCCATCACGACTGCTAAACAAAATGGCGTTCGCGTGCTGGCTTATGACACCATGACTGGCCCAGATCAAATCACATTAGGCAACGAAATACCATTCGACGAACACTTGCCTTTTTCAGAGATTAATCTTAACAGCTTGTGAATAATGAAAAAGATCCCATCTAAATTTCATCTATCCTTGACTTTCAGAGAAGCTCTCAAAATTCGAGTCGCTGATTGTCCCTAGCCCATAACCTCATGCGGATACGGGCTTTTTTTGTGCGCATCAATTGCAGAACGTCATGTGACGCTTAATGGCGGCGAAAATGAAAATGAAATTCCGTGATTTGAATCACACACAAACTATCTCTAGAATGGATAGCATTGTTTCAATTCGATGACAAACGTTTTTCAAAACAAGGAGTGAGTAGATGCAACACAAAGTTGAAAGTAATGCCGAGACAAAAATTGAGGTTCGCGGGCTAACCAAGATTTTCGGTAAGCGCGTGAATCGCGCGAAAGAAATGTTGAAGGCCGGCAAGACCAAGCCTGAAATTTTAAAAGCAACCGGCGCAACGGTTGGTGTTGATCGTGCTGATTTTTCGATTAAAACCGGTGAGATTTTTGTGATTATGGGACTTTCCGGTTCTGGTAAATCAACGACCTTACGGATGCTGAACCGGTTGATTGAACCGACAGACGGGCAAGTACTGATTGACGGTGATGACATTGCCAAACTTGATAAGCAGGCATTGCGTGAAGTTAGACGGCAAAAGCTCAGCATGGTTTTCCAAGGCTTTGCCTTACTGCCGAATCGGACCGTTCTGCAAAATGCTGCCTTTGGACTTGAGATTCAAGGGATGGAGAAAGATGAACGCGAGATGAAAGCCAACAAAGCACTCGATTTGGTTGGCTTAAATGGTTTTGCCGATCAATATCCAGATCAGTTGTCTGGTGGCATGCAACAACGTGTTGGTTTAGCCCGCGCGCTGGCTAGCGATGCCGAAATTCTGCTGATGGACGAAGCTTTTTCAGCACTTGATCCGCTGAATCGTCGCGATATGCAAGATGAATTATTGGACTTGCAAGAAGATATGCAAAAAACCATTGTCTTCATTTCGCATGACCTCAACGAAGCGCTCCGAATTGGCGATCACATTATGATTATGAAAGATGGCGAAATCGTTCAGATTGGTACGCCTGAAGAAATTTTGAGCCAGCCTGCTGACGATTATGTTGAGAAATTCATTGAAGGTGTTGATCGCAGCCAGGTTTATACGGCTGCCAATGTGATGATTCGGGCCAACACAGTCAATATTGATAGAGATGGTCCTCGTTTGGCTGCCCGGCGGATGCGGGACAATGAAATTTCAAGTTTGTATGTTGTGGATACTAAACGTAAACTCGTCGGCATTTTGGACGCCGACGACGTGCGGTCAGCTATTGATGCCGGTCAAAAGGATCTGCGCTCAATTGTTAAGTCCGATGTGCCAACGACTAAAATGGATACGCCGTTGGCAGACTTACTAGACGCCGTTTCCACCACACCGGTACCATTTGCAGTGGTAGACGATCATGATCGCTTACGCGGGATCATCATTCGCGGTGCCGTCTTAGGTGCATTATCTGGACAGGAGGTCAATGTCAATGTCTAACATTTTAATCAGCATTCCCACATTACCATTGGCCCACTGGGTCGATTCATTTGTTGCGTGGTTAACCCAGTTTTCCGGCTTCTTCGGGGTTTTAACGAACTTCATCGGCGGCATTGTGAATGCTTTCCAAGCTGTCTTTGATTTTATTCCCATCTGGTTATTCATCATCCTGGTACTAGCGTTAACTTGGTATCTGAAACGCGACCAGAAATATCGCAGCTTACTGATTTTTGAATTACTTGGTTTACTGTTGATTTGGAACCTTGGTTTCTGGCGTGACATGACCCAAACGTTAACCTTAGTGTTGACCGCAAGTTTGTTAGCGATTGTCATCGGGGTTCCGCTGGGAATTTGGGCGGCCGAAAGCAAGTCAGTTTCCGCAGTGGTGAAACCATTGATGGACTTCATGCAGACGATGCCGGCCTTTGTTTACCTGATTCCAGCCGTTGCTTTCTTTGGTATCGGGATGGTACCCGGGGTTGTAGCCTCGGTTATCTTCGCGATGCCACCGACAGTTCGTATGACGCAGCTTGGCATTACGCAAGTACCAGCGGATTTAAATGAAGCAGCGGTCGCATTTGGGGCAACTGGTTGGCAACAATTGTTGAAGGTGCAGTTGCCGTTTGCCCGCGGAACCATTATGGCCGGTATCAACCAAAGTATGATGTTGGCCCTGTCAATGGTTGTTATTGCTTCGATGATTGGTGCGATGGGCTTAGGTACGAAGGTTTACTTTGCAGTCGGCCGTAATGATGCTGGCGGCGGTTTTGTCGCCGGGCTTGCCATCGTGATTTTGGCCATCATTCTTGACCGGATCACGCAAAGTCTCAATCGAAGTCGTTAGGAGGTGGCCGTTTGACTTTTTTGAAAAAGATTGCCGCGGCGCTAGCGGTGTTGATCACAGTCGGTGCACTTGCCGCCTGCAGCAGCACGCAGCCTAAGTATGACGCTAAAGAGCCGCTGGGACCGCAAATCAATTACACCATTACTGGGATTGATGCTGGCGCTGGGGTCATGACCAGTACAGACAAAGCGCTGAAAGCTTATGGTCTTGTGGATAAAAAGTGGCAGTTGCAACCAAGTTCCACCGCCGCTATGACCAGTACGTTGCAAAAGGCGATTGCCGACAAACGTCCGATTGTGGTCACTGGCTGGACGCCGCACTGGATGTTCACCAAGTTTCCACTAAAGTTTCTCAAGGATCCTAAAAATGTTTACGGCAAAACCGAACAGATTCATACAATCGTGCGGAAGGGCCTTAAGCAGGATGCACCGCAAGCTTATCAGGTATTAGATCAGTTCCACTGGACGCCTGAAGAAATGTCCAGTGTGATGCTGGCGGTCAACGGCGGCAAAGATCCTGCCGAGGCAGCCAAAGCTTTCGTTAAGAAGCACCCAGAACAAATCGCACAGTGGACCAAGGGTGTGACGCATGTTAGCGGCAAGCCTAAACTGACGATGACCTATATTGCGTGGGATTCGGAAATCGCATCCACCAATGTTGTTGCAACTGTTTTGCGGCAAATAGGGTATAACGTGACGATTCGGGCAATGGAACCACAACCAGTTTGGGCTTCAGTTGCAACTATAGCTGCCGATGCTCAGGTTTCTGCTTGGTTACCGAATACGTCAGCAAAACTTTATTCTGATTATAAGAATCAAGTTGTTGATCTTGGCGTGAACTTAGATGGTGCAAAGGTCGGCTTGGCAGTGCCGAAGTATATGAAGAATATTAATAGTATTGAAGATTTGAAATAAGTTTGATGACGGCGAATGCTTTCCTTGATATGGGGGGTTCGCCGTTTTTTTGTTATGCGATTGGGCGGTTTAGATGATGACGGCTAATCGAGCGGAAGCTTAAGACTAACATTCTTTGCCGTGCCAAACTCCGCAATCTCCGGCCAGATGTGGCTTGCGACGCGGAGCTAGAGCGTGACGGCGCTTCGAGCCCAAAGCCCGGTCTCGAAGTCGCCTAACAACATCAGTGACGAAACCCGGTCGCTGTGTTGTTTGCACGGCTGAGCCCCATCTGGCCTACGATTGCTCCGCCTTGGCACTGGTATCTTTAAATCTCAATAAAAATGATCCATGAGAATAAGGCCAACTATTTCAGCTTTGTATGGAAATTGTCGCCTTGTTGTTGGCTGTGAATGATGTCCCAACCTCACCTCGTGCTCTGAACAAAATAATTGCTTTATGCCTAAAACAAATCTAGTATAACCGCGAGAGATACTGAATAACGCGCTCGTCGTCGCAGAAGCCCACATATGTGCCGACTTCTAAGCGTGCCTGTTCGCGATCACTTTTTGGGAGGGATTCTTATGGTAAAGACCATTAAGGCTGGTGTCGCCGCGTTGAAGACACTTGAGAGCTGGGGTGTGACACATGTTTACGGAATCCCCGGCGGTACTTTTAACAATATGATGTATGCGCTGGATGAAGAGAAAGACAATTTAAAGTATATTCACGTCCGACATGAAGAGGTCGGTGCGCTAGCTGCAGTGGCGGATGGTAAATTGACTGGGCATATTGGCGTGGCATTTGGATCAGCGGGACCCGGTGCAACCCATCTATTTCAAGGGGCGTATGACGCTAAAATGGATAAGGTGCCGACGTTATTTCTTGTGGGTCAAGTTGAACAACGCTTCATGAATTACGATTTCTTCCAAGAGCTGGATGAAGATCCGATGTTTCAAGATGCCGCTTTGTATGCGCGGACGGTTACCACGGCGGCTAGTCTGCCGCATATTATTGACGAGGCTATTCGCCGTGCTTATGCCGGCCGTGGAGCTGCGATTGTTGTGATTCCCAATGATTTGGCAGCCGAAGAAATTCCAGCCGATGGCTACTACAGTGCAGCAGCTACCCACGCCACCCCAGTTTTACCAGCTGGCAGCGACGAGCAAGTAGATGCGGCGTTGCGCTTAATTGGCGCAGCGCAACGGCCCGTGATGTACGTTGGCCAAGGCGTCCGTGGGGCTGCTGATACGGTGATGACGCTGGCCAGAAAGCTACAGATGCCAGTCATTACGACAGCACTTGGCAAGCCGATTATCCCTTACGAATTTGAATCACTGCTTGGTTCTGCAGCTCGGGTGGCTTCAAAACCAGCGAATGAAGCGTTGCGAGTTGCTGACTTGATCATGTTTGTCGGTTCAAATTACCCGTTTGCTGAAGTCATGTTCTCACCGAACGCCAAGTTTATTCAGGTCGAGGCAGATTCGAAGACATTGGGCAAGCGCCATCACACAGATGTTGCCATTTTGGCGGATGCTCCGGCAACCTTGAAGAAAATGATTGATCGTAGTGACGATGCACCACGCAGCGGCTGGTATCAAGCCAATGTCGACAACGTGAAAAATTGGCATCAGTATAATGACGATATGATGACCCGGACAACCGGGAAAATGCGCTTCGAACCAGTTTTCGGCCAAATTAACCGCATTGCTACTGATGATGCCATTTTTGCGATTGATGTCGGGGATGTTACCCAAAATGCTGTCCGGTTACTGAAAGTCAATGGGCGCCAAGCGTGGACCACCAGTGGGTTGTTTGCCACGATGGGCGCTGGATTGCCGGCCGCATTAGCCGGTCAATTGAGCTTCCCAAAGCGACAGGTCTTTAACCTGGCTGGGGATGGTGCCGCGGCGATGGTGATGCAGGACTTGGATACCGAAGTCCGTTATCATTTGCCAATCATCAATGTGGTCTTTTCAAATAATGCACTAGGGTACATTGAAGATGAGCAGGAGGACGATGGTCACGAGTGGTTCGGGATCGACATGCCAGCGATTGATTTTGCGACGGTTGCGAAAGGCATGGGTATGACCGGCATTACTGTCACCCAAGTTGACGAATTGCCAGCGGCTTTTGAAACAGCTGAAGCCAACCGGGCTGCCGGCAAACCAACCTTGATTGATGCCAAAATCACCAACGAACGGCCAATTCCAGTTGAGCATCTGCAATTGGATCCTAACCAGTTTGACGCAGACACGATTGCTGCGTTCAAGAAGCGTTACTACGCGGAAAGATTGGTACCGCTGAGTGAATTCTTGAAGACACACAAGGTGCCTGTGGCTTAACTAGTGATTAAAAAATGGATTAAACAACAGTACGGCGCTGGCCGTGCTGTTTTTAATCACCATGCTACTAGTAAGCTAAGTGAGTCAGTTTGGCAAGCGCAATACGTGTTTAGCCGCCTTGAAAAAGGTATCATATGATAAAAGTGGTCATCGCCGATAAAGAATATCATCGCTTTTTGACCAATTATCTAATGAGACGGAGTAAGAAAAATGCCTTTTGCTGAAGTGATTATGAATCCCAGTGCGGGGAATGCCCGCTGGAAAAAGCAATTACCTGAGTTAGTTGCAATCATTGAGTCCCACTTTGCGCCACTGCATATTAGTCAGACGCGCAAGGCTGGTGATGCCAGGTTGGTGACCGAACGACTCATCAAGGCTTATCAACACAAGATGGACGATCTTCAACTGATCGTGATTGGTGGTGATGGGACGCTACACGATGTTGTGAATGGGTTGCAGCGACAAGGTCATCCAGAAGTCGCCATTGGCTATGTGCCAACCGGAACAGGTGATGATTTTGCCCGCGCCAACCATATTCCTCTGGACCCGAAAAAAGCTGCGGCGGCTTTGACAACGGCAATGCCGCATGCCTTGAAAATCGGGGTGGCAGACTCGGCCAAGTACGGGACTCAGTATTTTATTAATAACTTTGGTATTGGCATGGATGCACAAATCGTGTATCAAACAAACCATTCCGATCACAAGGCGGCATTAAATGCCCTAAAGCTTGGTCATCTTTCGTATGCCGCCAGCATTCTGAAAGCACTTCGGCAACAGAAAAGATTTCCCGCGACTTGGCAGGTAGACGGTCAAGGCATGGCGATCGACAACGCTTATCTCAATGTTTTTACCAATCATCCATTCTTGGGTGGCGGGTTGCGACTGTTCCCAAATAAAGCAGATAATCGCAGCACCTTGTCTTTTGTCCAGGTGCATCGCGAAAAATTGGGCATTTTGCTTCAGGTGCTGTTCGCCATTCTCAGCGGCCGTTCCGTTCACCGCGCCATGCACCACGCACAAGGTCAGACATTTGAATTCGCCACGTCAGCGACTGTACCGATTCAAATTGACGGCGAAGAATATTCAACCCCGATTCAGGTGACACTGCATCAAACCAAGCAACTATTTTTGCTGCCAACTTAAAAAAGCGTGCTAGCCGCCTGCAACAAAGACAAGGGTCAGCACACTTCATGAAGTTATTTTTTGCGTAAGAAAATCAATTTTGAGAAGAGATAATTGGCGATCACGATGATGACCTGATCTAAAATTTTGACGAGAATCTCATTACCATGCAGCCAATCGACCCCGATGATCATGATCAAGTTATCCAGCAACAAGGAGACCCCACGCAACACAAGAAAGCTGATTAACTCGAACCAGAACTTTTTCTTACTTGAGTAGTCACTGTGGAAAACGACACTTTTGTTGGCAAAAAAAGCAAAAATGACACTGACGATATTCGCCGTTGTATTGGTCAAAACTAAGCCAATACCAAAATACCGCATGGCGAAGAACGTGACAAAGTTAATCAACGTGGTCAAACCGCCGATAAACAGGTAATTGATGATCATTTCATAACGCTTATAGAGTTGAAAAAGCTTCTTCAAAACAGGCGCCTCCTATGCAAACTTTCAATAGTATACCATGGCAGGTGGGGCATGTAGAACTTCAATTGTGGGGCCATTGTGGGTCGTTCTTGCATGAGTAGATCAGAATACCGTTTTAAAATTAAAATAGAATCTGGAGAGCTGGCGGAGCGGCGATGGGCTCAGTGGTGAAATCCTTGTTGGCGGTTTACCGCCTACAAGGAGGCCGAGCTTCGAGACTGCGCGCGGGTTTTGCGCGTGGGCTCGAAGTCGTGCCCACCACTCTAGCTTCGCGGTCGCCACCCCGAATCGCCGCGTAGCCAGCTCGGACTACAGCGAACATCCCAACGACAGCAGAACAGAAAAACAACTTATTTATCAAAACAACAAACCGCAATTGATCCGTTCACCCAAGCACCCTTGCTTGAATCTCACAACGTTTCAAGGTATGATTTCCCCGAGGAGGATGACGATGACACAATCTAATAAAAAACAGCCACCGCGTAAACATCGTTGGCTTTGGCGAACCATTTTTACGCTCGGTATCCTTCTGGGATTAGCGCTGATCTTCAATGAACCCATTAAATTATTTGTGGTCGATCATCTTAGCCAGTGGACGATGGCACAAGTTGACCGTGACAATGTCAACAAAAATGAAAAACGCAAAGCAACCTTTGATTTCAAAGGGGTCAAAGCGCTTGATATCAATACAGTTGGCAATGCCGCGCTTAACCGTGACCTGCATCCTATTGGCAAAGTTGCCATTCGCAGTGTCGGTTTGAAATTGCCTATTTTTAAAGGGTTATCAAACGAGAATCTCAGTGCAGGGGCAGGCACGATGAAAGCCGATCAAAAAATGGGCGAAGGTAATTACGCTTTAGCTGGTCACTACATGACCAATCAAGGTATTTTGTTTTCACCGCTCAAAAATGTGAAGCAAGACGACATCATTTATATCACCGATATGAAGAAAGTTTACTCGTATAAAGTGACCAGTAAACAGGTTGTTAATGAAACCCAAGTTCAGTGGATTGATGATGTTGCCGGTAAGAAACTGATTACAATGGTGACGTGTGCATCGCCAACTGAAGGCGAAGTGGATCGCATTATTATTCAAGGCCAGCTTCAGTCAGTTAAAAAGGCAACGAAGCAACACTTGAAGGTTTTCTTATAATTTCGGCAAGCGCGAGCGAATGCTTGCGCTTTTTTTGATTTTGCGGCAGGCTTAGTGTATCTCGTTAAGAATGTGGGGAAAAGTATGTCAGGTTACGAAAAGTTCATCAATAATCTTCCGGTTAGGCGCACAGTGGTGTTGTTTTCAGTCTTTCTCTTGTTGTGGTTTGCTCGCAGCATTATGAGCGATATTTTGTTGACCTTCATTTTCGCGTTCCTAGTCAGCCGCTTAGTCCACGCTGTTCAGCGGCATGTTCATATTCGCCCATTTGTGATTGTGGTGCCAGTTTACATACTTGTGATCCTAGGCCTAGTCTACGCTGCAGTGCATTACGTGCCAGCGATTATTCATCAGACGATTGGCTTGTTTAATTCTGTGCAAAACTTTTATAACAGTGAGGCGTTCGCCAACAATCAGGTCATGCAATGGGTGCTGCAAAGCACGAAGAGTCTCAACTTGACGGAACAACTTAAGACTGGCGTGACCACGGTGCTACAATACGCCGGCAATATCGGCGCCATGGGATTGACGCTGTTTGTCTCTTTCATTCTTAGTTTCTTTTTCACGATTGAGCTTGACAGCTTGCCTGCGTTTGGCCAACTGTTTCTGGATTCACCGTTCGGCTGGTATTTCAAAGATCTGCAATATTTCGCGATGAAGTTTATCAATACTTTTGGCGTTGTGATGGAAGCACAAATTTTTATTGCAGTTGTGAATACCGTGATCACAACGATTACGCTACTATTCTTAAAAATGCCGAACACCCCTAGTCTCGCGATTATGGTCTTTTTACTTTCCTTGATCCCAGTTGCCGGAGCGATTATTTCCTTGATTCCGCTCACGATTATTGGTTATACAGTCGGCGGTTGGCAAGATGTTCTCACCATTTTGATCATGATTGCAGCTATTCATGTGCTAGAAGCTTATGTCTTGAATCCGAAGTTCATGAGCAGCCGGACACAGCTGCCAGTTTTCTTTACCTTTGTCGTTTTGTTAGTGGCAGAGCGGTTATTTGGCACTTGGGGATTGATTGTCGGCATTCCGATCTTTACCTTTTTCCTAGATGTATTGGGCGTCAAGAAAATTGCTGGTACGGCGCACAAGCAATCAACATACGCGAGTGTGCCGCAGCCCAAGGAGCACGATGACGATGCATAAACACCGTTGGCTGATTGTGATTGTATTGGCGGTAGCGTTGGTGGCTGCAACGGGCTTAACGATGGCGTGGGTGTATCATCAACGCCAAGCTAGTAAAATTGTGGCGCGTCCGGTGCCGCAAGCGCAAGTCGGCAAACATGCCCAAGCCTTGATTAAGAAAACGGCGTTCACGGGTAGTGTGGCTTTGATTAAAAACGGTCAGATTGTTTATACTGGCGGCGTCGGTGACGCGGATCATGGTCAACATGAAGCCAATAACGGCGAGACAATGTTTCCTTTGGCGTCGGTTGAAAAATACTTAACGGCACTGGTGATCGGTCATTTGATTGCCGAGCACAAACTGTCATTTAATACCAAACTGGCCAAGTTTTTCCCGAAAATTGATCATAGTAAGGACATCTCGATTCGTCAGTTATTAGATCACCGTTCTGGTATTCAAATGGACGAACTAACGCCTGATCAAACCTTAACCTCGGAGCAGGCTATTTTGGACTGGACATTCAAGCAGATGGGATCAACTGGCGACCACAGCTTCATTTATGCTAATGCTAACTATGCAGTGCTAGCGGGGATTGTGCGTCAAGTTACGGGTAAAAGTTTTGCGAATGTCTTACAACAAACGATCATCACCCCGCTACAACTGACGCACACCCATAACTTTACGGCGTTGACGGCGCAGATGCCTGTTGCGCAGGGCTACTTAACAGCCGGTGATAACGATTATCAACCAGATGAGCTGAGCAACGCCCTGTTGTCGACTTTGTTGGGCAGCGGCAGTGTGTATATGAGCGCAACGGACTTGGCTAAAGTCATCATTGCGGCAGAGACTGGGAAAATCATGCCGTTAAAAGTCTATCATCAGCTGATTAACGCCAATTATGGGGATGGTAATCCATATGCCAGTGGCGTGATGTGGTTAGACGACCAGCGGTTATTACAGGGAATGTACAACGACAATCCGGAAAGTTTCAGCACCTTAGCCTATTTTCGAGCCGATGCGAAAAGCGGTGTGGTCTTGTTTGGCAATCATACAATGTCAACTGATACCGTGAGTCTTGCGCAGAACCTAGAGGCATTGGTCAATTGAGTGACGACCAAAAAAATAGGCCTTAAGATCACGACACTACCCATGTGTCAGGTCTTAAGGCCTATTTTTGTCTAAAAAGCCGCTGGATTAAGCAGTAGATACTTGTCTAAAAGTTAAAGCTGCGGCCAAAATCATTGATACCTTGACCAATGCCGCCGAGAATACTTGAAAGGCCGAACGTCATGATGATCAAGAACACGATGACTAGTAAAATACCAACGATTAGATAGGCGTAGATTTTATCAAAACGGTTGGTTGACTGAGCGGTGAACAACATATACGTGCCAGAGATGACGAATAACCCGCTGCCCAGCGATAGCAGCAACCAAATCAGGAAGATTGAACCGATGTTAATCATACCAAGCATTTGCATGAGCAGCGTGAACACTGAGAAAAAGACCATCCAGTTGCAGTGAAAGGCATACTCGGTGGTAAATGTCAGAAAAGATCGGCGCCGATCGCCAAGCATGCCGTTGACGACTAAGTAATAGACGGCGACCACTGCAATCATCAGGACCGCCACTAGAAAGACTAATTTTAGGAAGGTTATCAACACATTACTAGCAATTGCGCCTGGCAATGACGACACTGCGGAACCAGTCATCAAGGCAATGGTTAATGCCAAACTAACAATCGTGATGGCTAAACTGGTTAGTCCAAAATACTGGTGATATGGTCGCGTCACAGTCGCAGGATGTTTAATGCTGTCGACCAGATAGCGCCAGTAACTGCCAGCATACTTTTTGGTAGCCTCCACCGTGGGATTCGGCTCCTCTGGCGGTGTTTGTGCTTGTTGCTGCGTTTGATCAGCCTGCTGGTAAGGCTGCGCTGTCGGTGCTGGTCCTTGAGCCGTTTGCTGACTTTGTGTCTGTGTGCTAGCTGGTTGTGGTGGCACTTGCTGCTGACTGTTGTCAGGCGGGGTGACCTGACTTTGCGCTTGTTGCGGCGTTACGGGTTGATTCTGAGCTGACGATGAAGTTAGACTGCTTGGCACTGAAGATTGTTCGCTAACAGCTGCTGTGTTGGCGGTTGAGGCTTCATTCTCAGAAGTCGGTTGTGCACTTTGAACCGCCGTTTCGGCTGTTGCAACGACACCGGCTAAACTGGTGCCGCATCGGGTACAAAATTTAGCGGTGGCAGTATTATGCGCACCACAATTTGGACAAATCTTAAACATAGTGTTCCCTCCAAAGATATGTATGAGTGCTGAATATAAAGAATGAAATTAAAGTTGTACAAAAAGAGTATAACAAAAAACTGTCTTTATCATTAACGACGATGAAATATTCGATATAACGCGCCTGCGATTAAGGCAAACGCACCGCCAAGTAAGATTAGATCCATGACACCATGAACCAATGACAACAGGCCGCTTGCATTAACCGCAACCTGCATGGCGGGAACTGTCAGATAGACGATAAAGTAAATGACGCTGATGAGCCAAACGCCAGCAATTGATAGCCAAATTTTTTTCACATGAACCTCCAGAAATATTTTCAGTAAAAGGTGACAATTATGATTGTGATGCGTGCTAAAAGTTGCCAAAAGCAAATCAAGCCGCAGTTAATTTGCGTCGTATGTTCTTTTGGCAACAATCCCTTTCCAATATACCAGAGAAAGCGGGTGCGAACTTACTGAAAATGGTGTAACATGAGATTCTGTAAACAGGCAGAAGACTGTCAAATCATAAAAGCGAGGTATTCTCTGATATGGCGAAATTAGTATTGATCCGTCACGGGCAAAGTGAATGGAATTTGTCCAACCAATTTACCGGCTGGGTGGATGTTGATCTGAGTGAAAAGGGTGTCGAAGAAGCAAAGCATGCTGGCCAATTGGTTAAGCAAGCTGGTCTTGAATTCGATCAGGCTTACACCTCAGTTTTGACCCGCGCGATCAAGACCCTGCATTACGTCTTGGAAGAATCCGATCAACTTTGGATTCCAGAAATGAAGACATGGCGCCTGAACGAACGTCACTATGGCGCTTTGCAAGGCTTGAACAAGAAGGAAACCGCTGATAAATACGGTGCCGATCAAGTTCACATCTGGCGTCGTTCGTATGACGTTTTGCCACCATTGTTGAAGGCAACTGACGAAGGTTCAGCTGCTAAGGATCGTCGTTACGCTGATCTTGACCCACGGATCATTCCTGGCGGCGAAAACCTGAAAGTGACCCTCGAACGGGTTATCCCATTCTGGGAAGATCATATTGCACCGGATCTGTTGGCTGGCAAGAATGTTATCATCGCTGCCCACGGTAACTCACTGCGCGCCTTGACCAAGTACATCGAAAACATTTCCGATGCAGACATCATGAACTTGGAAATGGCGACTGGCGAACCTGTTGTTTATGACTTCGACGAAAAGTTGAACGTCAACAGCAAGAACAAGCTGGACTAATCCAAAAATCAATTGCTTAAGTGATTGAAAAAGACGGCTGTCATTGCGACTTTTAGTTGCGAGGATGGTCGTCTATTTGTTTGCGGTCAAATTTGGTTGGGGTTGTTTGACTGGACCATTTACCGTGAGCTTATTGTTTTAAGCATACCAGCGTCTAGACAAAGTGTTCGAATTGTCTTGCAGCTAGTTGCGCCAATTGACTGACTGCTTGATAATCAGATTAACCGATTCGAGAAAAGAGGTAGTCAAGTGGCAAATTATATTCAAGAGATTCGCAGCAAAGTCGGACACATGCCGATTTTCTTAAACGCCGTTGCCGGTGCGGTGGTGAACGAGCAAGGGCAGATATTATTGCAAAAGCGGACAGATGCCGGTAACTGGAGCTTGCCAGGTGGGATGATGGAGTACGGTGAGACCTTTGTCGAAACCTTGCAACGAGAGATGAAAGAGGATGCCGGTTTACTGGTGGAACCAGTCAAGGCACTGCATACTTTCGACCAAGGATTTACAACTTATCCCAATGGTGATCAGGCCCAAATCATCTGCCGTTTTTATCTCGTCAAACCAGTCGGCGGCAGTTTGGCTGAAGCGGATCCCAAAGAAACGTTGGCATTGCAATACTTTGACTTTGATCAACTGCCGCCATTGTTTAATCAACAGTCGCGCGACATGATTAGTTTCGTTCAGGCATATCTGCAAACGCAGCAAGCACACTAGCCGAGGACATGGAAATTCAAGGTGATTTAAGAACTGGACAAAATTTGTTCAGTTCTTTTTGTTAGTTGTTGTTGACATAGACTAACAAAAGGATTAGGCTAGCACAATGTTAGTTAGATATATAAGCAGCTAACTATTTTAAATAGCTGATAACTGGAGGCACATGCATATGCAACGTTCAACCACGATGCTGGCAGCCGAAAAAAGGCAGTCAACACCAAAAAAGTTCGATTTCCGTAGTTTCATGAAACTAATCAGTACCATTCACCCACATTATTGGCAGCTTGGTCTTGGACTGCTTTTGGGATTAGTGGCGACGGCCGGCCAATTAATTGTGCCAACCATTGCCAAGTCGCTGATTAATGCGTTGGGGCATGCGGTCAACATGAATTTGGTGATTGGCGTTGTCGGGCTGTTTATTGGTTCAGCGTTGATCAGCGCGGGTTCAGGCGCCGTTTTAGGCTTTTTTGGCGAAGATGTCGTTGCTAAATTACGCAATAAGCTGTGGGCCAAGCTTTTGGTATTACCAGTCAGTTATTTCGACACCACCAAGTCTGGCGAAATCACGTCGCGACTGGTGAATGATTCTACTCAAGTCAAGGATTTACTCGCCAACTCGGTACCGCGCATGGTCACAGCCTTGATGCAACTGATCGGTGCGCTGATTTTGATGTTGATGATGGATTGGAAAATGACGGCGATTATGTTTGCCGTTGTGCCGCTTGTTATTCTGATCTTCCTGCCAGTTGCCACTCAGTCGCGTAAGATTGCTTTTTCACGACAAGAGAATCTGGCAGCTTTTAGTGGCGAGGCTGGGGATGTGTTGGGCGCTGTGCGCTTGGTCAAAAGTTCCAATGCTGAAGCAGGCGAAAAGAAAACCGGTGATGCCCGCATTGATCGTTTGTATCGCTTGGGCTTGAAGGAAGCAGTTTATGACGCGGTTGCCCAGCCAGTAATGACGACGTTAATGATGGGTATGATTGTGGGCGTGCTCGCATATGGTGCCAGTCGGGTTGCAAGTGGGTCAATGAATATGGGGACCTTGTTTGCTTTCTTAATGTATCTCACCCAGTTGATTGGGCCTTTTTCAACGCTTGGACAGTTTTTTGCTGAGACAGCAAAAGCGAGCGGGTCAACGGCGCGGATTGATGAGTTACTGCAACAACCTGAGGAAAGTCGTACAGGTCGCCCGCTAAAAGATGCCAGTGGTCAAGCTTTGACAATGTCGCATGTCAGCTTTAGTTATGATCAGGAAACGCCGGTGCTAAAAGATGTCACGGTGACAGCGGCACCTAATCAGGTCATTGCCTTTGCCGGTCCGTCTGGTGGTGGCAAGTCAACGATTATCAGTCTTTTAGAACGCTTCTACTCGCCTGATAGCGGCCACATTTTGATCGGGGATCAGGACATCGCAAATCTGAATGTTGAAGATTGGCGTGAACAGATTGGGCTGGTTGGGCAAGATGCAACAATTATGGCAGGTACCATTCGTTATAACTTGACGTATGGGGCAACGCGCAACTATACAGATGAAGAGTTATGGCATGTGCTTGATATGGCGTACGCAAAAACCTTTGTTGAGGCCATGCCGCAGGGACTCGATACTGAAGTCGGCGAACGTGGTGTCAAGGTTTCCGGCGGTCAGCGACAGCGACTCGCCATTGCCCGCGCCTTTCTTCGCGATCCCAAGATTTTAATGCTCGATGAAGCAACTGCTAGTCTTGATGCCGAATCAGAAATGATGGTTCAAAAAGCATTAGCTAAATTAATGCATGGTCGTACAACGATTGTGATTGCCCATCGACTCAGCACGATTATGAATGCTAATCGGATCTACTTCATTGAAAATGGCACGGTGAGCGGAAGCGGCACACATGAGGACCTGATCAAGTCGCATCCAATTTATCGCGAGTATGTTAAAGATCAGTTCGGAAAGGCCGCGTAAACGTTAAAAGTAGGTAGTCTTGGCAAAAACTAACTAACGGATTATACTCATGCTATTAGTTCATGGGATAGTAGACTAACTAAAAGACAAGGAGAATAGCGATGACAAAAACATCAGAAGATTTATTGAAGGCCTTTGGCGGCTTAATTCAAAAGCGTCCATTCATGGGTGCCGTGGCTAGCAGCTTGCGTTTTGGTGATCGACAGCGCCAGCCCAATCAATTAAGACTCTTGCGGCTGCTTGATAATAAAGGTGAACTGACGAATTCAGATTTGGTTGAGGCGTTGGACATTCGGCCAAGTTCGGTTTCCGCTTTAGTTCAGAAACTAGAGGATTTAGGGTTGATCAGCCGCCGCGAGTCCGAAACCGATAAGCGCGTTCAGCTAATTGCGCTCACTGATGACGGCAAAAAATTTATTGAAACGACGGGTAAACTGAAGACGGATTTACCTGATCAAATTTTCAGTGGTTTGTCCGAAGAAGAGCAGGCGCAATTACTGACGTTGATTGAAAAATTGTCTGCCGATTTGGCAACTAGGGATGACCTTAGCTGGCCAGAAGGCAAACAGTTCGATGACATGCGCGAATGGGCCGCACGGTTCCATCACGGTCATCACGAGCATGGCCCACGTCGCGGCTACCCAGGTGGCTTCGGCGGCGGCCCACGAGGCTTTGACCATCGATTCTAAATAGTGACTTGAATGGACAGGCTGCGATTTAATTGACAGCTGTCAATATGGACGGCTGATTTTCCGCAATTCATAGGGAAATCAGTCGTCTTTTGTTTTCTCGCGGATATTTTGGAGAGATTTAAAGATCACAATGCCAAGGCAGAGTAGTCGACGACTAGATGAGGCGGCTCGAAGCACCGGCACCGCGCTAGCCCCGCGTCGTCAGCCCTCTCTGACCAGAGGTTGTGACATTTGGGACGACAAAGAACTTTTAGTCTGCAGCTTTTTCCATGATCCAATCGCGCATCTTTGCTAAAAAGTTGGCCAATACTGACAACTAAGTGAGTTTTCGTTAAAAAACTTCGCCGAAACTTTACTATTAGCCGCGAACCATGCAAGATGAATCTAATAGCATGAAAATGGAGGGAACTAGCTTGGCAGAGACGATGCGTTATTGTCCAAATTGCGGTTTCAAAATACCGGCTGGGACCAAATTCTGTCCGAATTGCGGCGCAGATTTGACAATCTTCAATGCTCGGGTTGCTGGCGAGACGGACTTTGGTCGTGAGCAGTCACAACAACCAGCTGCATCTGAACCGGTTCGTGAACAGGTACGAGGAGAACGCTCACGCCGACAGCGGCAAAGTGGTTCAACCAGCATCAAAAAGAGTCTGGTCCTAACTGACGATAGTTTCGATCATTTTATCGATTGGTTGGCAACTCACATGGTGTATACCCTGATCGGAGTCATGGTACTTTTTTGTGTCTTTAGTTTTTCAACGATCGCTGGATGGGTGTTGGCAGTTGGCTGTGCTGTCGCCATTTATGTTGTTGCAAATCGCCGACCAGTGGCGTCTTATACTAGTCGCTTTAACGATGACGATTCAGGCGACTCAGATGATGATATTTGGACAGCGCCGCGGCCAGCAGCGGGTCAATCGGTGCCACCGTATCCTAATCCGTATATGACGCAGCCGGACAATGGCCCGATGGCGCAGCAAGCACAGAAAATGAGCAATCGTTCGCCGCATTGGTGGTCGCACCTTGGAACCACAGCAGGCCAACCGAGACGAAGAGGCGGCATCATTTGGCTGGTTTACTTAATCGCGTCGCTAGTGGCATTTACAGCGGCCTATGCCTGGCCATTTGGTGCTGGCAGTGTCGCCACGGCCAATGTTGGCGGCAGTTTGTATGATCTTGTCCGCAGTGCTGTCACCTTGGCGGAAACTGCTGCAACCAATACTGGCGTCGCTTCGCCTCAAACCAATCTGCCATACTTAGCACTTATTTTAGCGGGGATAGGCCCAGTGTTAGGCCTTTTGTTCGGACTTTTTCGGTCACGCGGGATGATGCGGTTTGCTGGCATGTTAGGTTTGTTAGGCTACGGGGCCTTATATTTTGCCTATGCGCCGTTGATGAGCAGTGCCAACAACCAAATTCAAGGTTTGCTGAATCCCGGCATCGGGTTTTCTGTCGGTATTGGCGCGGCGTTGGTTATGTTCGTCACCGCCCGGTTGTTGCCGAGAGACTGATGGTGTTTTCGATCAAAAAATAAAAGATGTTCTGTAAATGCCGTCAGTGTTGTAGGATTAAGAAGTAGGTCACAACTGTCGTCAGTTCCTGGGGGTAGGCACTTGAAAAAAGATAAAGGAAAGTCAAGGCGTGCTTGGTTGCTGGTATATCGTGGGGGCTTAACCTGTGCATCGCGGTAAGGCATGGGTCTTAGCTGGTTTCGGTGTGTTGATGTTTTTGCTAATAGGAGCATTTATTCGACATTCTCAATCGGCGGAGCAGCACGCGCCTGCGACTGTTAGTCGTCAGCGGCAGTCAGCCATAACTAAGCAGTCTAGCAGGAAGACGCAAGCAGCATCGACACCGTCACAGACCGCTCCTTCTATTGCGGGGTCAACGGTAGCGCAAACAAGTAGCAGCTTGGCGGCGTTCACCTTTTTCGCGCCAACCCTACAGCGATCTTGGTCATATATGGCCTATGTGCCAGCTGGCTACGATCCGCACAAACGCTATCCATTAGTGCTCATGCTGCACGGAATGGATGGCGATGACACCAATCTGGTCCAGTTAGTGGATTCGAAAAGCTTACTTGATGAAGCTGTTAATTCGACTGGTCATCCAGCAGTGGTGGTGTTTGTGGATGGTGGCAATAGTTTTTACGTTGATTCGCCAGCAGAAAAAATGCAGACGGCAATCATGCAAGATTTACTACCACATTTAAAGCAACAATTTGCGCTTTTATCGCAGGCGGATGCCTATGCGGTTGGCGGCGTGTCGATGGGCGGCTATGGTGCCCTAAGACTGGTGCTAGCCGAACCTCAACAGTTTCGGATCGTCGCGGCTTTGTCGCCTGCAGTTTGGCAGCAGGTACCTGAAGCGGCCCAATCACGAATGCCAGCCTTTTTAACTCATGGCCAATGGGATCAGGCCCGTTGGGATGCCGATCAACCTGCCAACATGCTGACGGCGGACCGACTTGCTGGTTTGAAAGTTTATTTGGCGTCAGGACAAGCTGATACAACTGTGCCATTTACTGATGTCACTCATTTTGCCGCACAGCTTCAGGCAGTGGGGGTGACACCGACTACCAGCTGGTCAGCAACTGGCACACATGGATTTAACTATTGGCAGCAGGCGTTGCCAGCAGCGTATCAGTGGTTGCTGCAACAGCTACCAAGAGCAACAACCAACTAATATTTAAAAAAAGCTGCGCTAGCTTGCAGCTTTTTTTATGGAATATTGTCCAAATTGTGGCGTACAAGTTAGCGCTGACGAAGCATTTTGCCATAATTGCGGGTTTAATCTTGCCCAATATCGTGCTGAAAAGGGTGGCCTAGCACAAGAACAACCGGCGCAAGGACAAGGTAGTGAAGTGAATGGTCAGATGCAAACCAATCAGCCATCAGGACAACAGCCACTGGCTTCAGGGGCTGTGCCGCCGAATGCGACGCGTCGGCGATCAAATGGTGGCGGTGGGCAAAAGCAACCGCATGGCCGTCCTTGGGTCATTGTTAGTATTGTGTTGGTGGCAGCTGTTGTTTTGCTAGCAGCTTTCTTATTCTTTCAAAACCGCCAGCAGCAAGCTCGAACTGAGGCACTGGATTCATCCAGCTCAGCGGCGGCGAGTGCCTCTGCTTCGTCAATTGCGGCTGCATCCGCCTCGGATTCACGAGTGGCTGAATCAACTTCGGCTTCGGCCTCTCAAGAAGCAGCCAGCGAATCACTCGCCAATGCCCGTGAATCGGCCGAAGATAGTCGCGATGACGATGAGAGTCGCAGTGACAGTGATTTAAGCAATCGGGAAGTTGCGCAAATGGCGGCCGATTATGACGATTTTGATTTGGATGACTATCGCGTCGAGGTGACATCTCCGGCAACTAACATGAAGGAAGTCGATGTTTACGATAAAGATAGCGGCGCCTTGCACGGTAAATACCGCTATGATGAAATCCATGATCAGATGAGCAAGTTTGACGATGATTCTGGCAAATGGACGTTAATTCATGGGGATGATGACTAGTCGTCAGGCTTGAAATATACGATGGTGGCTGAGATTCTCCGAATTAAATATTGGAAAATAGTCGGTTCTAACGATGGGATTCTTTTCGTTGGGACCGACTTTTATGTGGACAAAACTAACGGATAATGTTCCAGATCCGTCGCAGGTCATGCATTTTCTGAGTAGGCGTGCGGCGCTGCTAATGACCTGACGCATTTTTACAAAATAAAACGATGCAGCAGTAAGGTGTCCATGAAACTGTTGCATATGAAACAGAAAGACGTATACTGGTTATCATGGAGGTTTTGATGATGCAAAGTGAATCGAATATTTCCGGGCTGATTTATCAGCTCGCAAAACTACAGAAGTATTTTTTGAATCAACATTTAAGCAATTTGGATCTCAATAGCGATCAAGCCAAGGTGCTTACTTTTATTGCCGCTAATCCAGGCGCTAATCAACGACAGGTCAGTGTCGAATTAAGTCGGGGACCGGCTAGCGTGTCTAATTTGATTAAAAGTTTGATCCAACGCGGGCTTTTGGAAAAACGAATGGCACCGCACAGCGAACGTGAGCGGCAACTGTTTTTGACTGATGAGGGCGAGACAACCGCCGAGCAAGTTCGTGATTTGTTTCAAGTACTGGAAAAGGCCTTTGCGGCAAACGTGCCTGATCCAGAAGCACTGACGGTGACGTTGAAGCAAGTGTTGAAAGCCTTGCAATAACCTTGCCGGCGTTTATGACCCTTTGAAGGGAGCAAAATCATGTCTTTAACCATCATTGAACGACGCAACACGAAGAAAGAACTGGCAGCTAACTTTAACTTGGCTGGCGTCACACTTGAGCAAGCTGCCCAAGATCTTGCGACCACGCCGGAGCATGTCGAAGCGGTTTTGCAATTGCAGGTTGATCAAATTGAAGAGCCTTGGATTCTTCGGAATTACCTCAACAAGCAACTTGCTGCACAAGGGAAAACGCCGCTACCATACAGCCGCCTACAAGGCGATCCGGCTGAACACTGGTTTTTAAATACCGATTTGATTGCCAAAGGCCGATTAAATTAAGTCTCGGTAAGTAAAATAACAAAAACATCAATTACCCCTTGGCGCCTGCTGAGAAACATGCTACACTATGCACAAATTACAGCAAGCAGAAAGGTGTCCCTTATCATTGATTGGCGCGACGAATGAGGAGTTATTCGCTTTACTTTTCCCTAAAAACTTCCCCACATTGCTAGTGGCAAAGCAGGCACGGCGGATGCTATGCATCCGCGCGGCCCATGGCAATGTGGAGGCCGCACGGTTATTACGCGTGCGAGCCACTCCAATCCGGGTTGTTTACGCGGTTAAAGCGAGTCACTGAGAAAAAAAGTGGGTTGGTAGTCCGGCTGTTTAAGTCGGGCTTTTTTGTGTGCTGAGGAACATGCCAGCGTCCATTCCTTACCAGCTTGGGAGAAAGTAGCAAGTCACCACGCTACAGCTGGATTCATCGATACCCGTTAACTGAACGAGATCCGAGAATTTGCCACTATTCGCGTTTCTTTTACCCTTAAAACCGTTACAATTAAAGTAATAAGAAACGATCAGGTTCACACTCAAAAAAGGAGCGATAACTTTGAAGAATTTTCGATTTCAGAATAAAACCGATATTCGTTTTGGTACAGGCCGATTAGATGTTGAGCTGCACGACGCGGTGAGTCAATTTGGTTCGCGTGTTTTGTTCGTTTATGGTGGCCATTCCATCAAAAAGTCAGGCTTATACGATACCGTGACTGGACTGCTCGCTGATTTGCAGTTAACCGAATTGCCGGGCATTGAGCCGAACCCGAAGATCGATTCTATCCGTGCTGGCCAAAAGCTGGTGAAGGATCAGGATATTGATGTTGTTTTGGCAGTTGGTGGCGGCTCCGTCATTGATGCTGCAAAAGTCATTGCCAGCGCCAAGTTTTACGAAGGCGACCCATGGGATCTTGTCAAAGATCGTGGTGTAACTCGCCGGAAATTGCAGCAATTGCCAGTCGTCGATATTCTGACATTAGCAGCGACAGGCAGTGAGATGAACAACGGCTCCGTGATTTCAAATCCTGTCACTCATGAAAAGCTCGGCACAGTCGGGCCAAACACACCAGCGGTTTCATTTTTGGATCCGTCACTGACCTTTACTGTGCCAGCCAGACAAACGGCGGCGGGATCAATGGATATTCTTAGTCATTTGCTTGAACAATATTTTGATCGTTCAAAAAATAATGACGCCAGCAAAGGCATGATTGAAGGCTTGATGCGTACAGTTATTAAGTGGGCGCCCATTGCGTTGAAACAACCTGATAACTATGATGCCCGCGCCAACTTAATGTGGAGCGCAACGATGGCGCTAAACGGTATCGTGAGTGTTGCTAACGAAAATGGCTGGACAGTGCATAGCCTTGAACATGAACTATCAGCTTATTATGACATTACCCATGGTGTCGGCCTTGGCATTTTAACACCGCGTTGGATGTCGTTTATTCTGACCAAGGACGCAACGACAGCAGAAATGTTGGCACAATTTGGTCGCCATGTCTGGGATCTTGAAGGTGATGAATCCTATGCCGTGGCGCAAGCGGCTATTGACGCGACTTTTGACTGGATTAGTCGCTTAGGGTTCCCAATGACCTTGCCTGAAGTTGGGATCAAGGATACTCAGCATTTTGATGCCATGGCGACTGCTGCTGTTGCCAATGCTAGTCTTGAAACGCGCGCCTATGTGCCGTTGTCGGTAGAAGATGTCGAAACGATTTATCAAGCATCCATGACAGATGGGCTGGCATAAAAGTGTTAGCGGTAACGAGTCTATACCTGACATTGTTGTGCCACTTTTAAAGGGGGTTCTTTTTTGACGCAACCAATTCTTGAACATGATTCTGTTGCTTTTCAGGCGGCACGAAACGCTGAAAATCAACTCTGGGCTGACTTTCATTTAAAGCCTAAGACGCGCTGGTTTAAAATTGCGCCTGATGATTTGCGGGTTCGGGTCTTAGAGTTTGGTCATGGGGACCCCGTGCTGGTTGTGCCCGGCAATACTGGTGATCCACATGCGCTAGCGCCGTTGTTGCCGCAACTAGTCGGCTATCATGTTTTTGTCATGGCGCGCCCAGGTGGCGGTTTGAGCGATGGATTTGATCATGAGCAAGTAGATGTTCACAATTTTGCCGTGGACTTGTTCAGCCAGATCATGGATAAGCTTGATCTCAAATCAGCACCGATCATTGCTCATTCGATGGGTGCGCATTGGGCGACTTGGTTTGCGCTGGCCTATCCAGATCGGGTTCAGCAGCTCATTTTACTGGGTAATCCCGGCCGAATGCTTATGACCAAAACACCGACATTGCTCAAAATGGCGATGATGCCAGGTCTTGGTAAATGGTTCATGAAACGTCAAATCCCTAAATCAGCCAAACGCGCTTGGGGACCGCTGCATCGCATGGGGACTGATCCGGCTGCCGTCAGTGCTTTGCCGCAAAGCTTTGCGGACTGTGTTTATGCATTTGATCATTTGCCGAACTATCAGCTGGCAACCTTGTCCTTATTACGGACGATGAATCAAGAAAAGTACCACAATGCATTGAAAGAGTCTCAATTGCGCGAGCTGTCTGTTCCAATGACGTTAATCTGGGGAACGAATGATACCTTTGCGAATCCTGAACTCGGTCAAGAAATCGCTGCTGTCGTGCAACATGGTGAACTGTTAACCGTGAATGGGGCAGGACATGAACCGTGGATTGACGATCCCAAAAAAGTTGGCACCATTGTCCGACTTCGGCTAAAAGAAAACCATTTGCGTGCTGCCGTGTCCCAAACATCGGCTAATGAGTGGTAAGTTCAACCGAATTTTGTAAAAAAGCTATTGTGTATTCTCAACTTTAGCTTTTTTATTTTGCTATTTTTGACAACGAAAACCAGAAAAAAGTCGAGATTTTTTTTGCATAGTTAGGCTTTTTTCGGTAACCCTTAAACCCCTTAACCATATTATCTGAGACCGTATTCATTCTGATACATCAATATTCTCAAAAGATAATAAACACAAAAAAGGTTTGACAATCAAAGCAGTTCTGCATATGCTTTGAACATTCAACTAGTTTAGTTGAGAGCGTGAGCTGGCCCGGTTAGAAATCGGAGTGTAAGTGGGCCTGAACGTGATGGCCGCACTTTGGCCATTGCGTGCAGGGCCCTTACACGTAGATTTCTGGGTCAGCGAACGCGTTTTGAAAAAAGCTGGCCCGGTTAGAAATCGGAGTGTAAGTGGGCCTGAACGTGATGGCCGCACTTTGGCCATTGCGTGCAGGCTCCTTACACGTAGATTTCTGGGTCAGCGAACGCGTTTTGAAAAAAGCTGGCCCGGTTTTTCCGGGCTGGCGACCGTGTTTAAAAAGAAAGCGTGAGCCGGCAACGTTTAGGCCGGCAATCGCGTTTGAAAAGAGGAGGCGAAGCTATGACAACTTTAAATACCTCAACCATTCAGGCATTAATTCCGAATCGATATCCATTGTTTTATATCGATCATGTGAGTGAGTTAGTGCCTGATGAATCGCTGGTGGCTGAGAAGTATGTCAGTGTTGCGGAGGATCATTTGGTCGGCTATCTACCAGATGAACTAACGATGCCGCCAACACTGATTATTGAAACACTAGCGCAAGCGGCATCCATTTTGATTTTAAAATCGCCAAAGTTTGCTGGCAAAACAGCTTATCTAGGCAGTATCAGTAAAGCTGATTTTTCAGCACAAGTTCCAACCGGCAGTGTACTAACACTGGCGATCAAAATGGTTAAGGTTCGAGAGAATATGGGGGTCGTTGCGACGACTGCCAGTATCGGAGATGAATTGGTTTGCCACGCAGAATTGCATTTCGTGGTAGAAGCCAATGCTTAGCTCACTTGACAGGCTATTTTTTTCAACTGATACTTTGAATATCAAATCAGTTGTCAATGGAGGCACACCTATGTCCCAAAAGCCAAGCGTCAAGCGGATCAATGATAAATTGATCAGAGTTTATACCGATATTTTACGAATGGAAGAAGAAGAACTGCGTAAAAGTCAGTTCCGCGATTTAGGCATCAAGGAAATGCATACGATCGATGCGATCGGCATTCATGCGACACCGAGTTCAAGCGATGTTGCTAAACGACTGCATGTCACCCAAGGCACTTTGAGCGTTGCCATCAACAATTTAGCGCGTAAAGGTTATGTCGAGCGGTTGCATCTTGAGTCGGATAAACGCGTTGTGAATTTACGGCTCAGTCGCAAAGGTCGCCTGATGTATCGTGCCCATCTTGCCTTTCATCAAAAAATGGTTGCGAGTTTCGTCAAAGGATTTACCGAGCCACAGATCGAATTGATCGAGCGGGCACTGGATAATCTGAATGAATTTATTGACGAATATCGTCATTAGAAAGAAGGACCCGCTTTGGAGATTCTGGCCAGTGCCTATTCGGTACCTGCCACGCGGATTGAGAATGATCAATTGCGCCAATACATGGATACGTCCGATGATTGGATCAAGGAACGCACCGGGATTAAAGCGCGCCATGTCGTCACCAATCAAAAAAATTTTGATTTAGCTTACGATGTTGCTCAGCAGTTATTGGCCAAAGCGCAGGTCGCGGCTGACCAACTTGATTTTATTATTGTGGCAACCATGAGTCCGGATTATGCGACGCCAGCTGAGGCGAATCGGTTGCAGGCGGCCTTGCAGGCAGACCATGCCTTTGCTTTTAACATCAATGTTGCCTGTGCCGGCTTTGAATATGCATTACATGTTGCGGATCGCCTGATGACGAGTCCAACGGTTCATCAAGGAATTGTGATCGGCAGCGAGGTACTTTCTCGGCTTGTCGATTGGCATGATCGGCGAACGGCCGTGTTGTTTGCTGATGGTGCTGGCGGGGTTTTGATCAATGATCAAGGTTTCCCGGTTCAGGCCGTGGATCTTAAAAGTTTCGGCGATACTGAGATGGCTTTGGTTGCTGGTGAACGGACGAATCACAGTCCGTTTGCCGAAGCACCCTCAGCTAAGCCGTCCCCATTTTTCAAAATGAATGGGCGAGCGGTTTATCAATTCGCCATTTCCGAAGTGCCACGCTCAATCAATCGGGCACTGACACAGGCAGCCGTTGCGGTTGATGACGTTGATTGGTATCTCTTACACCAAGCCAATGCCAGAATTGTGCAATCAGTCACCAAAAAGCTGAAAGCAGATCCTGCCAAGTTCCCGATCAATATTGATGAGCATGGCAACACCAGTGCAGCCAGTGTGCCGATCTTGTTGGCACAATTAGCTGAAGACGGTCGCTTACAACGCGGTCAGCGGCTGGTGCTCAGCGGTTTTGGCGGCGGTTTATCCGTTGGCTCGTTGATCGTCACTTATTAACAGTATGTTTGAGTCTGATGCGCTTGCAGTCGCAGAAGCCCGCTTATGGGCCTGCTTCTATGCGCTTCTGCTGGCGCTTACAAAATAGTTAACTTTAAAGGAGAACATTAAACATGACAAACGAAGAAGTATTGCCTAAGGTACAAAACATTATCGCTGACCAATTGGATAAGAAGCCGGAAGAAGTTCAACTGACAACCAACTTCAAGAATGATTTGGATGCTGACAGTTTGGACATTTTCGAAATCATCAACGAAATCGAAGACGAATTCGACGTTAAGATTGATACCGATGAAAGCATTGAAACGGTGGCTGATCTTGTTAACTTCATCACCGAAAAGGCTGAAGCTTAAGACAACTTGAAGGGAGTGGGCCAATGAGTCCATTAATGGAACGCTTGGGCGTTAAATATCCGCTTTTTCAAGGCGGCATGGCGTGGGTCGCTGACGGCAAGCTCGCCGCATCAGTTTCTGAAGCTGGCGGCTTGGGCATCATTGGTTCTGGTCATGCCCCAGCTTCTTGGGTCAAAGAGCAAATTGATATTGCCAAGTCACTGACTGACAAGGCATTTGGTGTGAATGTCATGCTACTTTCACCATTTGTCGAACAAGTCATTGACGTGATCGTTGACGCTAAGGTTGCGCTTGTGACGACTGGTGCCGGTGATCCAAGCCGCTACTTAGAACGGTTGCAGCAAAATGGCACGATTGTGATGCCGGTTGTACCGTCTGTCGCCATGGCAAAACGGATGGCAAAAGACGGTGTCGACGGCGTTATCGCTGAAGGCATGGAATCTGGCGGTCATATTGGTAGCATTACCACGATGGCCTTAGTGCCACAAGTTGTCGATGCGGTTGATATTCCCGTCGTTGCAGCTGGCGGTATTGCTGACGGCCGTGGTGTGGCGGCTGCCTTGAGTTTGGGAGCCATCGGTGTTCAGATGGGGACGCGTTTTCTGACGTCAACGTCTAGCCGAATCCACCAGAACTACAAGGACGCCGTCATTAAAGCCAAGGACGTTGATACGCTGGTAACCGGCCTGTATGTCGGTCATGCTGCCCGTGTTTTGAAGAACCCAATGAGCCGGAATTTCCTGAAACTTGAAAAGAAAATTGCCCTTTCTGACACGACCGATTTTTCGGCAGTTGAAGAACTTGGTAATGGCAGTTTGCGTAAAGCCGTCCTTGAAGGTGATCGTGAACACGGTTCCTTCATGGCTGGTGAGATTGCCGGCTTAGTTAAGCGTGAAGAAAGCAGCGAAGACATTGTTGAGGACGTGATGCGTCAGGCCAAAGAAATTTTGGCTGGCTCAAAAATGGCGGCCTTATTGACAGGTCAAGTCGATGTGCAGGCACAGGCTTAACGGCAAACGTCCGCATTGAAACGAGGAGGTACTTGCTTGCGTTTTGCATATGTGTTTAATGGCCAAGGTGCCGAGGTCCCCGGAATGGGGATTGATTTTTACCAGAATACTTTGATATTCAAAGAGATTATTGACCGCGCTGATGCAGTTTTGGACTTCGATCTGCCACAGTTTTTGGCGACTGGGGATTTTGCTGCTCATCCGGATGCTTTGCAACCGGCTTTAGTTGCGTACAGCGTGGCCATGCATGAAGTAGCAGCCGCGGCATTGCCCGATGAAACCGCACTTGCTGGCTTAAGTCTAGGGGAATACAGTGCCTTGATTGCTGGCGGCGGGATCAGTTTGGAAGATGGGTTGAAGCTGGTTGCTGCCCGCGGCAAGGCGATGGCCGCTGCTTGTCAGTCCCATCCAGGCAGCATGTTAGCCGTCATGACTGGCGATACTGCTGTGATTGCGGCTGCCTGTCAACAAGTGCCTGATGTTTGGCCAGCCAATTACAATGGCCCTAAACAGACCGTACTGGCTGGCAGCAAGGCTGGCTTGGCGCAGGTTGAAGCGTGGTTGTCAGATCAAGGCGTTCGCACTGTGCCACTGAAAGTTGCTGGCGGATTTCATAGTCCGTTAATGGCTGATGCGCAGCCACCATTGCGTGCTGCCCTTGACCAAGTACATGTCTTTGATCCAGCTACACCGGTCATCAGTACCACGGCCCTTGAGCCCTTCTCGGCTGAAAACATGCGGTCAATTTTGGCGGCCCAGGTGGCTGAACCGACTAAGTTTGCTGATGTGGTGCGGCAACTGAAGGCAGCTGGTATTGACACGGTCATTGAACTGGGACCAAAACCAGTGCTTAGCAAAATGATTAAGCGTATTGATCGCAGTATGACCACACACTTGATCAGTAACGCAGCGAGCCTCAATGCAGTCATTGACTTGAATAACGGAGTGAAGGCAGATTGAAATTAACTGATAAAACCGCGATCATCACTGGTGCTTCACGAGGCATCGGCGAAGCGATCGCCCGAAACTTTGCTGAAGCGGGCGCAAATCTTGTTTTAAACGCTCGCCACGAATTTCCCACTGAGTTGATCAAAGAGCTTGAAGCCTTTGATCATGGCGTCGTCACTGTCCTTGGCAGTGTTGACGATCCAGCAACCGGTCAGCAGCTGGTGGCAACCGCTCTGGACAAGTTTGGCAGTGCAGATATTTTAGTCAACAATGCTGGAATCACCAGTGACATGTTGGCCATGCGGATGAAACCGGAAGATTTTGCCCGGGTTGTCAGCGTCAACTTAGATGGGACTTTCTATGTGAGTCAGCCAGTATTCAAAAAAATGCTGAAGGCACGCACTGGCGTCATTATCAATCTTGCCAGTGTAGTGGGGTTGACCGGGAACATCGGTCAAGCCAATTATGCAGCTAGTAAAGCGGGCATCATTGGTCTGACCAAAACATTAGCACGAGAAGGTGCCATGCGTGGCGTGCGAGTCAATGCGATCGCACCTGGCATGATTGCTACCGATATGACCGCAGCGCTGAGTCAGGCTAGTCAGGATCAGATTTTGGCGGAGATTCCGTTAAAGCGATTCGGTCAACCTGAGGAAATTGCGCATGCGGCCCGTTTTCTGGTCGAAAATGCCTACATAACCGGGCAAACATTAACTGTTGCTGGTGGATTAGGCTAAGTACATGAACGGAGGAATGACATTGCAACGAGTAGTCGTAACCGGAATGGGTACTGTGAATCCGCTGGGTCATTCAGTTGCCGAAACAGTGGCAACGATGGATGCTGGCAAGATTGGTATTCGGCCAATCACTAAGTTTGATGCCGAGAAGACCGGGATCACAGTCGCTGGTGAGGTCGAAGGTTTTAAACCTGAAGTGCGAATGGAAAAACGGCTGAGCAAACGGCTGGATCTTTTCACGCAATATGGCCTTTACAGTGCAATCGAGGCATATGAACAGTCAGGTTTAACTAAAGATGATGTTGATTCTGAACGAATGGCTGTCATTTTTGGCTCAGGTATTGGTGGCTTGACAACAATTCAGGAACAAGTCACAAAAATGAATGCCAAAGGTCCTGATCGGGTAAGTCCACTGTTTGTGCCTGAAGCGATTAGCAACATGGTCGCTGGGACAATTTCTCAATACTTTGGCGCGCACGGGCCGAGCTATGTCGTTGTGACTGCGTGTGCTTCAGCCACGAATGCCATTGGCGAAGCAGCCATGCGGATTCAAAGTGGTAAAGCCGATGTTGTGATTACAGGTGGTGCCGAGGCTTCTGTTAACGAAATCGGTATTGCTGGTTTTGCAGCCCTGTCTGCCTTATCCAAGGCTGCCGATCCGGCCAAAGCAAGTTTGCCATTTGCGGCTGATCGCAGCGGTTTTGTCCTCGGCGAAGGTGGCGGTGCGATTATCTTGGAAAGCCTCGAACATGCGCAGCAACGGGGTGCCAACATTTTAGGCGAAGTTGTTGGTTATGGTGCTACCAGCGACGCTTATCATATGACGGCGCCTGATCCAAGCGGCCATCAAGCGGCACGGGCAATGGAACTGGCGATTGAAGAAGCTGGGATTGCGCCAAGTGATGTCGGCTATATCAATGCACATGGCACGGCGACCAAGGCTAATGATGCCATGGAAAGCAAGGCGATCCACGATCTTTTCGGGGACGATGTTTTGGTGAGTTCCACCAAGGCTTTGACTGGTCATTTACTGGGTGCGGCTGGTGCGATTGAAGCGATCATGACGATTAGTGCGTTGCATGAAGGTAAATTGCCGATCAATGTCGGTGATGCTGAGCAAGATCCTGAATGCCCAGTCACCTTGGTGGATGCCGCTAATCGCGATGTCGAAGTTGACTATGCACTCAGCAATTCCTTTGGTTTCGGCGGGCATAATGCGGTCTTGGCCTTCAAAAGGTGGTGAGCATCATGGACACCGAAATGATTGAAGTCCTGATCAAACAGTTGGAGCAAAGTTCTTTGCATGAATTAGAGCTGACGCTTGGCAACGATTCTTTACATCTGGTCAAAGCAAGTGCGGCTCCGGCGCCAATTGTTAATACTCAGGCAACAGTGCCTAGTCAACCGGTAACGCCGGAAACGGCGGTGCCAGCTGAACCAGAAGCTCCGACAGGTACGGCGATTAAGGCGCCATTGGTCGGTATTGTCTATCTTTCCCCTAAACCTGACGCTGATCCGTACTTTGAAGTCGGCGCGCACGTTAACAAAGGCGATGTGGTCTGCATCATTGAGTCGATGAAAATGATGAACGAAATCAAAAGCACCGTCAGCGGCACACTCAAGGCGATTAACGTCGACAATGAAAGCCTCATTGAATATGATCAGGCATTAGTCACAATTGAAGAAGACAGAGCGTGAGTAGGAGCGTTTAGAAATCGGTGTGTACGCGGGTCTGAACCTGATGGCATTGCGTTCAGGGCTCTTATACGTAGGTTTCTAGGCTGGAGAACGCGTTTAAAAGGAGGGCATTATGCTCGAAACCAAGAAAACACTTGAAGCACAAGAAATTCAGGCCATTTTGCCGCATCGCTATCCGATGTTAATGGTCGACCGGGTCTTGGATCTTAAGCCCGGTGAATCCGTAGTGGCACAAAAGAATGTTTCAATCAACGAACAGATTTTTCAGGGACACTTTCCTGGTAATCCAATTTTCCCTGGTGTGTTGCAGATTGAAGCCATGGCGCAGGCTGGCGCGATTGCATTGCTTTCGATGCCGGACTTCAAAGGAAAGACAGCCTACCTTGGCGGCATTAAGAAGGCCAAGTTCCGCCACATGGTGCGTCCAGGCGACGTGCTGCGGATTGAAGTGACCTTGGAGAAACTGATTGACAATGCAGGTTTGGGCAAAGGCAAAATTTATGTTGGCGAAAACATGGCCAGCAGTGCGGATTTAGTTTTTGCTATTGGCTGAAACTGCCATTGAAACCAGATTTGTGTGAGGAAGTGGAACTTTGTTCAAAAAAGTACTCGTTGCCAACCGTGGCGAAATTGCGGTCCGGATTATCCAGACCTTGCGCGAAATGGGCATCACCTCTGTGGCGGTGTTCTCAAACGCTGATCGTCACAGCCTGCATGTCACCCTTGCAGATGAAGCCATCTGTATTGGCGGACCGCGGGCGGCCGACTCTTATCTGAATATGCGCAATGTTGTCAGTGCCGCTATTTTGAGCGGTGCCGAGGCAGTGCACCCCGGGTTCGGCTTCTTATCGGAAAATGCCGAGTTTGCGAAACTCGTAACCGATGCCGGATTGGCCTTTATCGGGCCAAAACCGACTGCCATTGATCAAATGGGCGACAAAGCCGTTGCTCGACAAACAATGATTGACTTAGGCGTACCCGTGATTCCAGGCAGTCATCCTTTACAGGACGTTGAAACCGCGCTGGCAGCAGGGGAGGCCATTGGTTATCCATTGATGCTCAAGGCCAGCGCAGGCGGAGGCGGCAAAGGTATTCGCAAATTAACGGATGCTGCTGCATTGAAGGCTGAATTCGCGGGGGCCCAAGCGGAGGCTCAAGCGGCGTTTGGCGATCCGACGATGTATCTTGAAAAAGTCATTGTCCCTGCCAAACACGTCGAAGTTCAGGTTTTACGCGACATGCACGGGCATACCAGTGTTTTCCCAGAACGAGATTGCAGCTTGCAACGTCACAGTCAAAAGATGGTCGAAGAAAGTCCATGTCCAGTCTTGACGTCACCTGAACGCAGAAAGTTACTTCACCTCGCTGCGACCATTGCTGAAGGAGTCGATTATCTCAATGCTGGTACCATTGAGTTCTTGATGGATCAGCAGCATCATTTTTATTTCATGGAAATGAATACGCGTATTCAGGTCGAGCATCCAATTACAGAAATGGTGACCGGTGTTGATTTGGTCCAAGCTCAACTACGAGTTGCAGCTGGCGATGAAGTGGCATTAACGACACCTGAACCATCAGGAGTTGCGATTGAATGCCGGTTAAACGCGGAAGATCCTTATCATGATTTTCGACCAGACGTTGGCACCCTTGAACAACTGCGCTTTCCAACCGGCGGCATGGGGTTGCGGGTTGACACCGGCGTTGCGCCTGGCGATAAGATCAGCCCCTATTATGATGCCATGATTGCTAAACTCATTGTCCATGGGCGAACCCGTGACGAGGCCTTAGCGAAAATGCATCGTGCACTGATTGAATTGCATGTGGAAGGTGTCAAAACCAACCGGGATTTTGCGCTGGCGTTATTCCAAGCACCGACAGTTCTGGCCGGCAAAGCCGATACCGCCTATCTCAATCGCGACTTTTTACCAAAATGGCAGAGCGCGAACCAGCCCGGTTAGAAACCGTAGTGTAAGCGGCCTTGGGCGTGATGGCCGGTTTTGGGCCATTGCGACTAAGGCCCTTACATGCAGGTTTCTGGGCTGGAGAGCGCGTTTAAGCAGAGGCGCGCGAACCAGCCCGGTATCTGGGGTGGCGAACGCGTTTTGAAAGGAAGGATACTGCATGTCACAACCACAACTGACCCAAGAAGCACTTGCTCGTGAGGCAGCCTTACCCGAAAACTTGTGGATTCAATGTCCGTATTGTAAGCAAGGCAGCTATCGTGAGAGTTTGGGCAATGCTCAAGTTTGCCCGCACTGCCATTACGGCTTTCGAATCACTGCTAAAAAACGACTGTCACTTATCGCGACAGCAACAGAAGAATGGGATGCCGATCTGGTGACGTCGGACCCGCTGGATTTCCCGGGATATACCGAGAAACTGGCAGCAGGCCAGGCTGCTACTGGTTTGAAAGACAGTGTGTGGACAGGTCAGGCGACGATTGGTGGTCAAAGCTGTGCGCTTGGTATCATGGATCCAAAGTTCATGATGGGTTCACTTGGAACTGTGACTGGCGAACGGTTGACCCGGTTATTTGAAAAAGCAACCAGCTCCAATTTAGCAGTTGTTCTTTTCTGTGCTAGCGGTGGTGCGCGGATGCAGGAAGGTATTCATTCGCTAATGCAAATGGCCAAAGTAAGTGCCGCAGTTAAAGCACACAGCAATGCAGGCTTGTTATTCATCAGTGTCTTGACCGATCCAACAATGGGCGGCGTAACCGCGAGTTTTGCGATGCAAGGTGATATCACGTTGGCAGAACCGCACAGTTTGATTGGTTTTGCAGGTCGGCGGGTGATTGAACAAACGATTAACCAAAAGCTGCCGCAAAACTTTCAGCGAGCAGAAACCCTTTTGCAAAGCGGTTTTATTGATGCAGTGGTACAGCGGCAGGATCAGCCTAGTTATTTAGGGGATTTGTTGGCGTTGCACACAGCCTGAGCAGTGACATTTGATGAGGCATGGTGACGCGACGCTAGACGGATTGATTGCCATCTTGGATCAATTTGCCTAGCGTTCTTCATATCACGCGTAGCCGTCTGACAAACACATTGACAGGCATACAGTTGCAGCAATAAGGGAGGCTTTTTCAAGCATGACGGATAAAGAAACGCTAGCGTATGAGACAGTTCAAGCAGCCAGAGCACCACGACCATATCGCACGCGGGAACTGATTAACGGGTTGGTGACAAACTTCCATGAGTTTCACGGTGATCGCTCAAGTCATGATGATCCGGCTGTCATTGGCGGCATTGGCTGGCTTGATCAGCAAGCCGTGACCGTGATTGCAACGGATAAAGGGCAAGACCTAACGGAGCGATTGCAGACGCATTTTGGCAGTCCTGAGCCTTGGGGTTATCGTAAGGCGCTACGGTTAATGAAGCAGGCAGCCAAGTTTCATCGACCGATTGTCACGCTCATTAACACCCCCGGCGCATATCCTGGCAAAGAGGCGGAGGCCAATGGCCAAGGCGCCGCTATTGCTGATTTGTTATACACCTGTGCTGATCTCCCAACGCCGATTCTTGCGATTTTGATCGGTGAAGGCGGGTCAGGCGGTGCCTTGGCTTTGGCGTTTGGGGATGAGGTCTGGATGACGGACAAGAGCATGTATAGCATTCTATCCCCAGAAGGTTTTGCGGCTATTTTGTGGAAGGATGCCAGCCGTGCTAAAGAGGCGGCCGCGGTCATGCAACTGACCCCGCAAGATTTATTGGCTAAAGCGGTCTGTGATCGCATTATTCCGGATACCGGTACGACTTTCGCGACGACGTTGAAGGCAGCGATCAAGCCCAAGCTCGCAGAATTAGTTGTTACTGATCCGCAGGCACTGATTGCCAAGCGACAGCAGCGTTTTCGGAAATTTTAAATGAAAACGGCTACACACCGTCCATTTTCACGGCGGTGTTTTTTCTTTGGTTAAAAAGCCGTATAATTCTTCTTGTAACTTCTCAAAACGGAGGCCATCATGCTTGAAAAAAAGTTTTATCATACCATGTTCAGTCACTCTTTCAATATTCCGGTTCGCGTGGACTACTGGGATCATACGGAAGAAACGTATGGTACAGGTGAGCCAACGATCACGATTAAAATGAAAAAGGCCATTCCGGTCCGTGATTTGCTGAAAAATGCATCGTTGGCACTGGGTGAGGCTTATATGCGTGGCGACATTGAAGTGCTTGGCGGCACACGGCCATTGCAACAATTAATCGCGGCGGCTTATGCGAATGCGGGCAGTTTTATGCGCAACAAGAAACTCATGCGCTTTCTCCCGAAGCAAAGTCATACCGAACATAAGTCAAAAGAAGACATTCATTCTCACTACGATCTTGGCAATGATTTTTATAAACTGTGGTTGGATCCGACTTTAACTTATTCCTGTGCCTACTTTGAGGACTGGAGTGACGATCTAGAAACCGCCCAATTAAATAAGATTGATCATATTTTGCGGAAACTTAATCCACAGCCGGGGCGGACATTGCTGGATATTGGCTGCGGCTGGGGTACGTTGATGTTACGCGCAGCTAAGACCTATCACTTGAAGGTCGTCGGCATCACCCTGAGCAAGGAACAGTTTAAACTGGTTTCGGATCGGATTGAATCAGAACATCTATCCGATGTTGCTGAGGTGCTGTATATGGATTATCGCGAACTGAATCGCGAGCCATTTGATTACATCACATCAGTTGGCATGTTTGAACATGTCGGCAAGGAAAATCTAGAAGGCTACTTTAAAGATGTCGCTAAGTTGCTAAAAGATGACGGTGTGGCATTGATTCACGGCATCACGCGACAACAAGGCGGCGCGGTAAACGCATGGATTAACAAATACATTTTCCCGGATGGTTATGTGCCCGGGATGGCGGAAAACCTTAATCACATTGTCGACGCTGGCATGCAAGTTGCAGATCTTGAACCACTGCGGCGTCATTATCAACGCACACTTGAGATTTGGGATACCAATTTCAATAATCATCGTAATCCGATTCAGCAAAAATTCGGCTACGAATTTACGCGGATGTGGGATGTTTATCTGCAGGCGGCCGCTGCCAGCTTTGAATCTGGCAACATTGACGTGATGCAGTATTTGATCAGCAAGGGGCCATCTGGAAAAGATCTGCCGGCAACCCGTGCTTATATGTATGAATAAGGTCAACCGCGATAATTAAGCGGTGACCGAGATTAAAAAAGTGCCTGTTCAGGCACTTTTTCTTTATAGGGAGAAAGCTATTGACAAATCTATTAGTGATTGGTGCTACTGGCAATATCGGTCAACCGCTGATCCGCGACTTGCAAGATGATCCAGATGTTCACCTATTTGCTGGTGTGCACAATTCGGAGCATGCCAAACAGGAGTTAAACGGGCTGAAAGTTCAAGTACGCCGGTTTGACTTTCTCGATCCTGCCACTTTCGAGCAAGCCTTAGCTGACATCGACAAGGTCTTCTTCGTTCGGCCGCCACAATTGGCTAAGCCCAAAGAGGATATGTATCCTTTTCTCGATGCCTTGGTGGCTCGACATGTGAAGCAAGTTGTTTTTGTGTCACTACTTGGGGTGGCGCATAATCCAATGACGCCGCATCATCAAATCGAAAAACGGATTGTTGAACTCGGTTTGCCTTATACTTTCATTCGCCCAAGTTTCTTTATGCAAAATTTGAATACCACCCACCAAGCTGATATCGTCGGCCATCGCGATCTGTTTGTGCCTGCTGGGCATGCTCGCACTAGTTTCATTGATACCCGTGATATCGGCGCGACTGCTGCGGTTGTCCTGCGCGATCCGGCATATATTGGCCAAAAGCTCGATATTACCGGCGCCCAAGCGCTCACCTACGCCGATGCTGCTCAGATCATGACGATGGAACTCGGTGTGCCGATCACCTATAGCAAGCCGAGTTTGTGGCGTTTTCGCAAGGTCATGCTGCAACGCGGGCTACCGAAGAACTATGTCAATGTCATGGTGATGCTTTACTTGATCACCCAGTTAGGTAACGCCAAAACGGTTACGACAACATTGCCAAATGTTCTCGGGCGCCCAGCAATCAGCTTCGAGCAATATGTTCATGATTATCGGGCAGAATTTCTACCTAAACCGCTGTCGTGAGCAGATGATTTTAATCAACAGACTTAACATAAAGACCCATTTACCATCACAAAAATTTCACACATCGCTTGTAGTATTAACAACATAGAAATGAGCCACCCACTCATTCCTTCCCCAACCCAACTTTTTCATTTTTACTCCTCCAAAGTAAAAAATCGCTGATCGGCCACCCTCCGATCGGCCAATCAAAAATCCGCGGCCTAAGCTGCGGATTTTTTGCATCAAGTTTGTTGGTTGAGGATCGCTTTTCAGGATCTATCTTGGGCGGCGATTTATCCGCTAGCCTGAACTGGTTCCGCGGCGATGGGCTCAGTGGTGAGATTTTCCTAAAGCAGATGGGCTGCCTGCTTTAGGAGAAGGCCGAGTTTTGAGGCAGCATGCCGGATTTGCCCGTTGGCTCAAAGTCCGTGCCCACCACGCTAGCTTTGCGGTCGCCATCCTGAATCACCGCGGTGCTACCTCGTCCTTACGGTGGTCAACCAGCCCCAAAAAATGATTGCATCAAGATTTCAGAAACCTGTTTTTCTGTCTTCATTGACATTGCCCCTAACTCATATATGATGGGGGTAACATTTCAAACAAGGTGGTAAGTTCATGAAAGAAGCAACTTGGAGTACGGCGGCGCGGTATCAGCCGTATTCGTCCTGGGCGCCTGATTATATTATGAAGTTGAAGGCTCAGGTTGCTGCGAGTAAATGGCGGACAAAGACGCATGTTCAACCAGATACTGGTTTAATCAATGACCCGTGCAGCTTGAACTTTTTCAACAACAAATGGCACCTTTATTATCAACAATTTCCGTTTGGCCCGGTCCATGGCCTGAAGTCGTGGGCGCATGCGGTGTCGAAGGATTTGTTTAACTGGCGCCGGGTGCCAGGCGATCTATTGCCGGATAACGAGTATGACTCGCATGGGGCTTACACAGGATCAGCGTTGGTGACACACGGCACGTTGCGCTTGATGTATACCGGCAATGCGCGGGATGATCAGTGGCATCGGCATAGTACTCAGCTAGGGGCCGTTCTCGGCGCTGATGGCCGGTTGTTCAAGGATCCGAAGCCATTAATCCTAACACCGCCTACTGGCTACACCCAGGAGTTCCGCGATCCATTTTTGTTTAACTATGAAGGCCAGACCTATGTCCTGATTGGCGGCCAGCGTCCAGATCACACCGGCGCCATTCTGCTCTATGCCAAGCAGACTGACAAGAGCTGGCGGTTTGTGGCACCGCTGAGCATTCCTGATGAATTTTGCGGCTACATGGTTGAGTGCCCGAACATCACGTTCATCAATGGCAAAGTGGTCTTAGTATACTGTCCACAAGGTCTTGATCAGGACTTTTTCGAATATGAAAATGTCTATCCGAACATTGCCCTCGTGGCCGATAGCTTTGATCCGACAACTGGTAAGTTAACCCACCAGCGGCTGCAAAACATTGACAAGGGTTTTGACTTTTATGCGACTCGTCTGGCGAATACAGATGATGATGGCACCTTGGCGATTTCATGGCTTGGCTTGCCAGATACCACCTACCCAACAGATGATGATGGTTGGGCCGGGGTCTTGAGTTATGTGCGCCAATTGACGCTGCGTGATGATCACGTTTGCCTCTATCCGCACCCAGCTATCAAAAGTCTGCGGGAGACGGCGGTGGAAGATCTACCGGTCATTCAGCAGCATGATGATGAGTGGACCGTTACCAACTTGGAAGGCGCCTTTGAACTAGCCTTCACGCTTGCGGCAGGTCAAAAGACAACGATTCATCTGCCTGATGGGGACCATGATCAGTTGCTGATTCATCTCGACTCTGATAGCGGGCAGGGGATGATTCAGCGCGAAAATCGCAATAATGGTGGCAGTTTGCGCCAGTTCGGTTTTCCAGCTGGGAAAACAGTCGAAATCCGCTTGTTCATTGATGTGTCGGTGTTCGAATTATTCATTGACCAAGGCTACCGCGTTGTCTCCGGTCGCTTCTTTGGCAATGAAGCACCCACCGCGGCACGCATCACCCCACCGTCAGCGGCCAGTGATGTTGCATCATGGAACCTCAAAAAAGATAATGGCGGTCTTTGATCGTAACATGGCGGCACATAGGTTACAGATATCAAATAAGGGCAAACAATTTCCTATACAGCGGGCAATTGTTTGCTTTTTTTCATGGATAATTTACTGAGAGTTTCAAGATATCAGTGCCAAGGCGGAGCAATCGTAGTCCAGATGGGGCTCAGCCGTGCAAACAACACAGCGACGATCTCTGGAGCTGATGTTGTTAGGCGACTTCGAGACCGGTCTTTGGGCTCGAAGCGCCGTCACCGCTCTAGCTTCGCGTCGCCACCCCATCTGGCCGGAGATTGCGGAGTTTCGCACGGCATGGGACCGTAGCCGAAAGCTTTAATCAATGCTTGACATTTCTTGAAAGCGCTGTATACTCGTCTATGAAATCGATTCCATATAAAAGGAGATGCAAGGAATGGCGACGATTAGTGAGATTGCTAAAGCAGCAGGGGTTGGCGTGACCACGGTTTCGCGCTATCTGAATCATCATCCTTACATCTCCGCTGAAAAGCGTACGCGGATCGAAAAAGCAATTCATCAGTTGGGCTATACGCCGAGTGCGGCCGCCACGTCATTGCGCGCCCAAGCCACTGGCAACATCGGGGTTCTGGTATCCCGCGTGACCAATCCATTTTTTGCCGGCTTGTTCGATGCGATTGAACGGGAATTGCATGCCCATGGCTACCAAGTGATGATTACCCAGACATATGATGATCCCGAGGCCGAAGAACGGTTTCTCAAGCAGCTGAAAAGTCGCGAATTGGACGGCGTCATTTTAGCTTCAGTTGAAGCCCCTGATCGAGTTACGGCAGTTGCGAAGGCCTTTCCGGGGCGGGTTGTGGTTGTGAATGCCGATGTCCAGATCCCCGGGGCTACTTCGCTGGTATTGCCACATTATCAGGCGACCCGTGATGCACTCGACTATTTATTCAATCAAGGCCATCGCCGGTTTGCGTATGTCAGCGGTGGCACCATCAGCGGCGCCCACCATGGACAAAGCCGTACGCAAGCTTTTTTAGACTTTATGCAGGCACATCAGCTTTCAGTGGCGCAAGATTTACTGTTTGGTCAAATTCACACAGCCAAAGAAGGGCAGGCAGTTGGCAAGCAGCTCGCAAGCTTGGCGCCGAATGTGCGGCCGGATGCCGTGTTTACTAACTCGGATGAGGTCGCAGTCGGCGTGATTGACAGTCTGTTGGCTGCCGACGTGAAGGTACCTAATGACATCGCAGTTATGGGATATGACGATCAGCCGTTTGCGCCTTTTGCCAAAATCCCGCTGACGACGGTGCATCAGCCTGTTGCTTCGATGGCAGCGGCGGCGACGCACGAGTTGTTAAGGGGGTTGGGCCGACAAGTCGCCCAAGACACGCAACCAACCTTGCACTTATCGTTGAAAATCAGGCAAAGCGCCTGAGTTTTATTTTTGCCTCATATGGAATCGATACCATATTCTCATACGACAGCATCAGCTAACTGGAGGATAAAGTCATGACGAACGAAACTAGCCGTACTTGGTGGCAACAAGAAATTTTCTACCAAATCTATCCGGCCTCATTCAAAGATAGCAATAATGACGGCATAGGCGATCTGCCTGGCATCACTGCCGAATTACCGAAGTTAAAAGAATTAGGCATTACCACGATTTGGTTGTCGCCGGTTTATAAGAGCCCCATGGTTGACAATGGTTATGACATTGCCGACTATCAGGCGATTGATCCGCGCTTTGGGACCATGACCGACTTCGATCAGCTCATGGCAACTGCCAAAGATCTCGGTATCAAAGTAGTAATGGATTTGGTGGTCAACCATACGTCCGATCAGCACCGGTGGTTTCAAGCGGCGCTCAAGGATCCGGCCTCACCATATCGAGACTTCTATATTTTCCGCCAAGGTCATGATGGTCAGCCGCCGAACAACTGGCGCTCAAACTTCGGCGCTGGCTCGTCATGGACAGCGGTTCCCGGTGAGCCCAACACCTATTATCACCACGTCTTTTCCCCACAACAACCGGACCTGAATTGGGAAAATCCGAAGTTGCGGCATGCCATTTATAGCATGATCAACTGGTGGCTAGCCAAAGGCCTCGCCGGGTTCCGGGTTGACGCCATTACGTTTATCAAAAAGGATCAGGATTTTGCTTCCATCACGCCAGATGGCAGCGATGGGTTAGGCAAAGTTAAGCGCAAAACGGAAAATCGACCGGGTCTGGATCAATTTCTCAAAGAGTTGAACGCTGCCACCTTTAAGCCGGCCAATGCCGTCACGATCGGCGAAGCGTCCGGCGTTGCATACGATCAACTCGGTGACTTCATTGGCGAAAACGGCTACTTCTCAATGATTTTTGATTTTCATTACGCCGACATTGACGTCGCTTCCGGGTCTGAGTGGTTCAAGCAAACCAACTGGACGCCGAAAATGCTTGGCGAGGCGATTGCCAAAAGCCAGCTGGCGATTCAAAAAGTTGGCTGGGGGGCTAATTTTCTTGAAAATCATGATCAACCGCGAAGCCTAAGCAAGTATATCCGTGAGCCGCAATATCGCAATGCGATTGGGGCAAAAGCCTTAGCACTGTTATACTTCGGTTTACGTGGCTGTCCGTTTATCTATCAAGGCCAAGAACTCGGCATGGTCAATGCGGTGCGAACCAACATTGATCAATTCAACGATCTTTCCGCGCATGACAACTATCGCCGTGCACTGGCAGAAGGTTACTCCGAAGCTGATGCCCTTGCTTGTGTCAACCGACGCTCACGTGACAATGCCCGTACGCCATACCCATGGGACGACAGCCAAAATGGCGGCTTCAACGCTGGTCATGAACCTTGGTTGCCACTGGCCAAGCAAGCTGCTGGCGTGAACTGGCAGGCAGAACACGATGATCCCAATTCGGTCTGGACGTTTTATCAAACGCTCTGCCGCCTGCGGAATGCATCACCATTGCGCGCCGATTTGATCGAAGGCGACTTTGCCCCGCTGGATGCACACAACGACAACGTGATTGCCTATGCCCGCGGGCAACATGTCCAAATTTTTGTGAATCTTAGCCCGAAGTCAGCTGCAGTTGACTTACCAGCTGGTCACGTTTGGCTGAACAATTACCCGGACGTTGGAACGAGCTTACAACCCTATCAAGCGATTCTTATTGAGGTGAAATGATCATGGCTAAAAACTATGAAGAAGAAGCAAAAGCAATTTTAAAGCTGGTTGGTGAAAATAACGTCGATTCCGTGACCCATTGCCAGACGCGACTGCGTTTTGTGGTGAAAGATCGGAAGGCAATTGATGACAAAGCCCTTGAGAAGTTGCCAGAAGTCAAAGGTGTTTTCTATGGCTCTGGCCAATATCAGGTCATTATCGGCACCGGCTTGGTCAACGATGTCTACGCGGCCATTGCTAAGCTTGGCACCGTGAATGCGATTTATGGTAAAGACGACGCCGACACTGCCGGTAAAACCAGTAACGAGCACAAGACAGTTGTACAACGATTAATGGCGATGCTGTCAGGCATTTTCATTCCAATTATTCCTGTGATTGCTGCCACCGGTTTGTTCTTAGGGCTAAAAAGTGCAGCAACCAATGCGCAAGTATTAAAACTTTTCGGAGCGGTCCCAAGCGATATACCGGCTAGCCTGACATCGGTAATCTCGGTGCTCACCGATACCGTTTTTGCTTTCTTGCCCGCCTTGATCGTCTGGTCGACCTTCCGCTACTTCAAAGGCACACCGATCATTGGGATCGTCATTGGTTTAATGCTGGTTTCGCCAATTTTGCCAAATGCGTATTCGGTTGCTGATGGCAGTGCCAAGGCCATTATGCTGTTTGGCTGGTTGCCAGTTGTTGGTAGTCAAGGCTCCGTGTTAACCGCCTTGGTCGCTGGGTTTATCGGTGCCAAACTTGAACTATTCTTCCGGCGTCACATGCCCAACGTTTTGGAACAGATTCTCACGCCATTTTTGACGATGCTCGTCACGTTCGCCATCATGATCATGGGCGTCGGTCCAATTGTCCACGCCATTGAAAGTGGCATGCTTGTCGGTGTTGAAGCCGTGATCCATCTGCCATTCGGAATCGGTGGGTTCCTGATCGGGGCTGCTTATCCACTGATGGTTCTCATCGGGATTCATCAGACCATGATCGCCATTGAAACTTCGCTGCTCGCGTCAACCGGCTTGAATCCGTTGATCACACTTGAAGCGATGTATGGCTTTGCCAACCTCGGTGTTGCCCTCGCCATTTTCTTACGAGCACGTTCCAACAAGGCTAAAGCAACTTCGATGGGTGCCTTTACCTCACAACTATTCGGAGTTTCCGAACCAACATTGTTTGGGGTCCTAATCCGCTACAACTTTCGGCCATTGATCGTCACCGTTTTGACATCTGGGATTGGCGCTGCGATTTTAAGCATGCTCAACGTCGCTGCTAACTCGTATGGCCTTGCAGTGGTGCCATCTTATCTGATGTACATCTATAACGGCCATGCGTTGTTGTGGTATACCATCGTGTCACTTGGGACCGTTGTCGCGGCCTTTGTCGCGACCAACGCGTTTGCGATCCCGAAGGAAGTGCTAACGCCAGACGGGGATGTCGAAACCGCCAATGCTGTGATCTCCTCAACCGTCAGCGACAACAAAGTCTATGCACCGGTTGGCGGTGAAACCGTTGCGTTGGATCAAGTCAGCGATCCCGTTTTCGCTTCAGGGATGATGGGTGAAGGCATGGCCATCAAGCCTGCCGAACCCGGCATCAACAAAGTTTACGCACCACAAGCCGGCACCTTATCCGTCGTCGCCGACACCGGCCACGCATACGGCCTAACGACAGATGATGACATGGAAATCCTCGTTCACCTAGGCATCGATACCGTCAATCTTAAAGGTGCACCATTCACAGTCGCCGTCAAAGCCGGTCAGCATGTCAACCAAGGCGACTTGCTCGGCACCTTTGATCAAGCAGCTATTAAAAAAGCTGGGCTAAACGCGACTACTATCGTGCTGATTACCAACAGCAAGTCTTATGCACGGATCGAGCCAGTGGCGGCTGATACCACGGTTCAGGCAGGTGCGGATTTGCTCGCGGTGCAGCGTGAAGATGTGAAGGTTGAATCGGTTGAACCGGCTTGATGTTAATAAAGAGCCGAGTTAGGTACGGTTTGGATCTAAAACATCTCGAATTGCACAATGATTCTGAATTATCTGGATAAATCCCTAGGCTAAAGTTCTATGCCGTGCCAAACTCCGCAATCTCCGGCCAGATGGGGCTGGAACGCTGTGACGGCGCTTCGAGCCCAAAGACCGGTCTCGAAGTCGCCTAACAACATCAGCTCCACAGCCCGTCGCTGTGTTGTTTGCACGGCTGAGCCCCATCTGGCCTACGATTGCTCCGCTTTGGCACTGGGATCTTTAAAAATCGTCATATATCTTCTATGAGGATTAAGAAAAAAGTTTCTTCTAATAGGGAAATCGTTGGTCATTATTTCGATGATAGAAAATTATTTCCCAGCTTTTTAACACAAAAATGCCCCTAGTACTAGCAGATGTCTCAATCATCTGTTGGTACTAGGGGCATTTTTGTGGAACGGTTAGCAGTCGGTATCGTGATAATCTCCTTGAGTTATCACGACGCTAAATGGGAGTGTGACAGGAAGCAACAGTTGATCAAAGCTAGTCAGTGTTTACCTTGTCTGTCGTCACTGTCACGACAAACGTGGACTCGTCTTTTTGGTAAAGCCGGTGAATGTTCTGCAGCAACAACATGATCCATGACATCGCGAGTGCGAAGGCGATCATCTCAAACGCTGTCAGTGACAAGTAGTGGACGAACTGGAAGAGGATCGCGGCGAAGATGATGATGCCGCCGATGATGTAACTGGTGCTCAGAAATTCACGCGAAACGCCTGGCAACAGCCAACGAACTGCAATGATCATGCCGATGATGAAATAATTCAGGAACCAAGCACTTTGCGTATGCAAGATATGCATGAGGCCGCGGTTGTTCGGAAAAAGGCCGACGCCCAGCAAGGCAATCGCCGCAACCGTCAACATGATCCGCATCGTGATCAACCGCCAATCATTTTTGCGATGCGCCATCAGTGGCACGAAGAGATAATCCACCAGCGCGATCCACAGCAAGGCCGACACAGCGATGGTGAGATTAAATTGCCACGCATTCAAAGCCTTGTTCGTGCCAAGAAAACTGACGTTATGTTGCCACCACTGGCGCGAACTGTTCGTCACAATCGCGCCAATGACGCCGCCAACGAAGGTCGAAAGAAACAGGGTTGTGATGAAGGAGGTTGAAATCGACAAGGCCGAATAAATCATCAGGTAGTTCACAATACTGATAAATAGCAGGAACAACCCAGTCGCTGTGTAAATATCAAAACTGACGCCTTCAAACATATAGCCAATCACCCAGAAAAACACTGATGTCACAAAGGCAAGAATAATTGCAAAGGACAACAGCATCGTTGGAAAAATTCGCCAATACCGGCGCCGATGATCCCGACCATGAATCTGACGATGATTCTGAATGTAAGCAACCGCAAACGTAGCAATCCCACTCAATTCGCCCAGTACAATCACCATCTGCGCAATCGAGTTCTTCCCCGTCATCGGTACCTGCAAAATCTGGAAATAGATAAAGTAGGCCAAAAACGCGATCCCAGCCAAAACCGTGGGAATCAGGAAGAACCGTAGCGAAATCGTCTGCGTCCCTGTATCCGTCCGTTTAGGCCGAATCACGGCTTCCTTATCTTTTAAAGTAACTTCAACTTGCTCGCCGTCTTTAATATCAAGATCTTCCATGATGGCGTCGGGGATGACGACGTGATGTGTTTCTTTAGCCAATGTTTTAACACGCTCCAAAGTTGGTTTGATGTGATGTGTTCAGGAACTTACTGTAGCACATTTTGGAAAAAGGGTGTTGCCAACTTAAAGTACGGTCTAACTTTCGATTGTTAGGCAATGCCTATGATACAATCAATCTGAAGTTATGCGGCAAGGGAGACTCGCAGTCCGCCTATGGGCTGGCACAAAAGGGAGCTTTTATTTTCAAGATTGATTGAGCCTTTTTCTAAACGATAGGAGGTACGCGTCATGACAGAAGCAGATCACGAAATAAGATATGCAGAGTACATGAATATGATCAACATGACCTATTCTGAAGCAGTTGCCTATTTACTCAATAAATATGGACCGGTGAAAGACAACTATTTTAATGAAAAATCTTATCAGCGTTTTCTAAACGGTGAAATCAAGTCTATTAGCAAAGGCGAGTGTGCCAGAACTTCAGAAGGACTCTATACGCACCATGTTGACGAGAATCGTGCAGAAAACCTGAGTGATCTAAGATTTATTCGACATTATCAATATCCGTTTAGTATGCATCGTAAAGACAGACTGGTATATGCGGATCTAATCGAACATCTTATTTTGCACGCCATTATTACTAAAGAGACAGATGGACGCTTTGGTGAAAAAGGATATAGCGTTTTCTTAGCCCCAAATGTCGATCAATGGTTTATAAGTAAGAAGATGCCGGACCCTGAGTGGATGAAGGCAGTGTATCGGCGTTCGTTTCTGACTAAAGAAGAGGCAAAGAGACTTTTAGAGCAAATTGATAGTGGCCCGCGAGCAAAAGTTGCTCGATATTACAGAATCTGAATGATTCTTACGCGGTGAAAAAGCAGTGTTACTTCATGATTAGCGTGAAGTGGCACTGCTTTTTGTTTACGTTTTTAAATGTAGTCAGATTTCGCTACAGAATTGTCCCGAAAACAAATGTAAACTCTAACACAATATTTGCTCTATTCGTTACTCAACTTCAATTTAGTGCGAATCGGTGACGAACGTATCCTGATTTTCTGTCAGAAGTACATATTAAATCAGTCAGTCAGTTGAGTCCCTCTGTATGGACGTTGCCCGTAATATGCTTCATAATGAAGAAAGTTATCTATACGCTGGAACGCAGCGTTAAGGTTCAAAAAGCATCTCGGTCTTGCGGGCTGCTTTGGATGAATATTAATGCAGTTTTGAAGATGCGAATCGAGGAGTATGAATGGTTCGTCAGTGGCTTGCAGGATCTGAAGAAATACGACTAACGGGTTTTGCAATGACAACAGGAGGAGTCAAGAATGGGTGCAACACTTGAATCTACGTTTGAAAAACGATTAATCGAACAGTTAACGAGGGGCATTTCACAATGGACGTATCGTCCGGAGCTAAAGACAGAGGAGGATTTGTGGCGTAACTTTCGGCAGAAAATCGAACAAAATAATGTTGCTGTGTTGGACGGACATCCGCTAACAGAACAAGAGTTTCGTCAAATTCAGAATCAGCTTCAATTTGGTACGTTTTATGATGCCGCTAAGTGGTTGGCTGGCGAAAATGGTGTGGCCAAAGTTCAAGTGCAACGTGAAGATGCCACGCTAGGAACGGTTCGACTAGAAGTTGTTCGTCGGGAAGATGTAGCTGGTGGTACTTCTTCCTACGAGGTTGTTAATCAGATCGAAATGCCCAAAGTGTTTGCTGACTACCAGAATCGTCGGTTTGATGTCTCACTTTTGATCAATGGGTTACCGTTAATTCATATCGAACTCAAGAATGCTGATCACTCTTACATGGATGCTTTTCGTCAAATTAAAAAATATCTGAGTGACGGTATGTTTAATGGCATCTATTCAGTTGTTCAAATGTTCGTTGTCAGTGACCCGTACCACACACGTTATATTGCGCCAGCTTCAGGCACCAAGATGAACGAGCGCTTCTTAACCAACTGGGTCGATGAGCATAATCAACCTGTAGAGACGCTGACTGATTTTACGGATCAGGTACTCTCGATTCCACAAGCACATAAGATGGTTACCCAATATACCGTGATTGATTCGATTCGTAAGTCCTTAATTTTGCTGCGGCCTTATCAGATTCATGCGATTGAGCGGGTTCGTGAGGCGACAAAACACCAAGTGTCCGGATACGTCTGGCATACCACAGGCTCAGGGAAAACGCTTACGGCGTACAAAGTAGCTCGAAATCTTTTACAAATTCCCAGTATTGATAAAACAATCTTTATTGTGGATCGAGTCGACCTAGACCAGCAAACTACAAGCTCTTTCATGGCTTACGCTGAAAACGATACGATTGATATTGATGAGACTGAACACGTTCGCGATCTTATTAAGAAGCTAAAAAGTACAGACCGCACTGTCATTGTCACAACGATTCAAAAGCTTAACTTTGTCATGCGCCGGTTTGCGGATAAACAAGGCACACGAGATTATGAGCGATTGACAAAGTTAAAGATTGCTTTTGTTGTTGACGAGTGTCATCGCGCTGTTACTTCGCGAAAACAGTGGGAAATTAACGGCTTTTTCCATCACGCGTTGTGGTATGGATTTACGGGCACTCCCATATTTGAGCAGAATGCACGCAAAGAAGAGGGAAACTTGCCCCGAACGACTGCGGAACAATATGGCGAACGACTGCATGAGTATACAGTTAAAGAAGCAATTCATGATGGTGCTGTCTTGGGCTTTCAAGTGGAGTATATAAATACGATTCGTGAAGATCAACTCACTGAGTTAATTGCGAAGCGCACAGGAGAGTCCCTTGCAGATGTGGCGAAGATGGATCCTGTTGAGATGGAAAAGAACCTGCTCTCTTCTGATTATTTGAACAAAAATCATATGTGGAAAGTGATAGAGGGGATCGTCAACCATTCACAAAAGAAGCTGGGCTTGTACAATGGCCGAGGCAATTCTTACACGGCTTTGTTGACAACTAGCTCCATTTCGCAAGCACAAAAATATTATGAATTGTTCAAAGAGTTACGTGCTGGTAAAGCGCCATTTACAATGAACAAGCGTACCTCAGAATTATTACCTGACTTTCCGAAAGTTGCTATCACTTATTCAGTCACTGAAAATGATCTCGATTCAACCCTGAATCAAGACGCGATGCGGAAGTCCATTCGTGACTATAACGAGATGTTTGGTACGAGTTACAGTCTTGAGAATATTAACTTATATAACGCTAATATCAATGATCGGTTAGCTCGTAAACAGGCCCGTTATCTGTCTCGTGAAGAGCAATTAGACCTCGTTATTGTGGTTGATCGATTATTGACTGGTTTTGATGCACCTTGCTTGTCTACCTTGTTTATTGATCGCAAGCCGATGCAGCTGCAAAATATCATTCAAGCCTTTTCTCGAACCAATCGTATCTTTGACAAGAATAAACAGTATGGACAGATTGTTGTCTATCAACTGCCGAATACCTTTGCAAAAGCAGTCGAAGATGCGTTAATCCTCTATTCAAATGGCGGTGAAAATGAAGTCCTTGCCCCTGAGTGGAAGGTAGCGCACAACCGATTAAAGAAGGCAGCTTCAAGCTTGAAAAAGTTCAAGATTGATCCTTCTGGTCCACCTATCAGTGAATTGCCAGATGCAACCTTGAAGCAATTTGCCAAGGCATTTCAAGGCTTTGATAAGGGACTGGCTGCTGCGCAGGTTTATAGTGAATATGACTCAGACGAAATTCAAGATGAGATTGCTATCGATTCGCAAGACATCGAGGCGTATACGAGTGCGTATCAAAATGTCATTGACGAATTAAAGCGGCGTCGACAGACTGAAGGGCCGGAAGAAGACGATTTAGATATTGAGTATGAGTTGGAAACCGTACGTCAGGATACGATCAACTACGAGTACATCGTTAATCTCATCCAAGCCTATGTCAGCGATTCTCGCGCTGATAAGCCTGCTGTTAGCCAAAAGCGGGTGGAAGAAATTTCGAATTACGTCGATAGATTGAAGAACAACAACGAGAAACTTGGCACGTTGATGGAAAGCCTATGGCGTAAAATTCAAGCTAATCCTAAAGAATTTCAAAATCAGAATGTCCAAACTTTGCTTCAGACAATGAAAAACGAAACAATCGAGCATTTGGTCAAGGATGTCGCGACGACATGGGGTGCTGATCCTGCAGAGGCGCTTTTCTACGCTGAAAATTTTGATCCTAAGAAAGAATCTAATCCCGGCGAAGAGAGCTTAAAACGTCATATGGATTATGAAATGTATAAGGAAAAAACTGAAAATCCGGTTAAGAAGATCTCGTACTGGCGCGAATTTAAAGATGCATACTCGAATCTTATTCGCGAAGAGATCTTGCCACTTAATCAGGACTAATTTGGAGGAACTTAACGATGGCTCAAATGACGTCACAGACACTGTACCAAGCACTTTGGAATTCTGCTGATATCTTACGATCAAAGATGGACGCCAGCGAATATAAGAATTACTTGCTAGGCTTAATTTTTTACAAGTATCTTTCTGATCGCATGGTGGTTTATGCTTCAGATCAATTGGAGGAGAAGACAACAGATCTGGATAAAGCCCAGCAAATTTACACGGATGCATACAATGATAAAGATTTGCATGATGATCTGATAAGTAATGTTTCCGATGAGTTTGGTTATCACATTCAGCCCGATCTGACTTTTACGGCTCTGATCGATAAGATCGATCACGGGACCTTTCAACTTGAAGACCTTAGTCAGAGTTTTCGTGATATTGAACAATCAAGTGAATTCTTTTCTGGGTTGTTCGAGGATGTTGACCTGTATTCGCGAAAGCTGGGTGCAACCCCGCAAAAGCAAAATCAAGTTATCTCGGATGTCATGAAGCAAATCTCGACGCTTGATTTGGTTGGTCAGAACACGAATGACATACTCGGTGATGCGTACGAATATTTGATTGGTCAGTTTGCTTCTGATTCCGGCAAAAACGCAGGTGAGTTCTATACGCCGCAATCGGTATCACGGCTTATTACGCAAATTGCGATGCACGGTAAGGAAGACGTTCGTGGTTTCACGATTTATGATCCGACAATGGGGTCGGGTTCACTTTTGCTGAATGCCCGCCGTTATTCGAATGAACGTCTTTCCATTAACTATTTTGGTCAGGAACTGAATACGTCAACGTACAATTTAGCGCGTATGAACATGATTCTTCATGGTGTGCCAATTAATAACCAGCATTTACACAATGCTGATACCTTGGACCAAGATTGGCCAATTGAAGAACCAACAAACTTTGATGCCGTTGTGATGAACCCACCATACTCAGCGCATTGGCAGCCGTCGAAGGGGACAGAAAACGATCCCCGGTTTGTAAGCTATGGACTTGCACCAAAATCTAAGGCTGACTTTGCCTTCTTGCTCCATGGCTACTATCACCTAAAGGATACGGGGGTAATGTGTATTGTTTTGCCTCACGGGGTTCTTTTCCGTGGTGGTGCAGAGGGCCGTATTCGCAAAGCATTACTTGAAAACGGCGCGATTGACACGGTGATTGGTTTGCCTGCAAACATCTTCTTTAACACGAGCATTCCAACCACAGTCACGGTCTTGAAAAAATCTAGAACGACTCGCGACGTGCTCTTTATTGATGCATCAAAAGAGTTCGAAAAGGCTAAGAACCAAAATCATCTGACAGACGACAACATCCAAAAGATTCTTGAAACGTATATTAATCGCAAGGATGTTGATAAGTATGCTCATCTCGCATCCTTCGATGAGATCAAGGAAAATGATTTCAACTTAAATATTCCGCGTTACGTTGATACGACAGAACCAGAAAAGCCAGTTGATGTGGTCAAAGTGGTTGCTGATATCAAGAAAAACGATGAAGAAATTGCAAGATTAAGTTCGGAGCTAGCCAAAGATTTTGACGATTTAGTGGCCAATAATGACGAAGCTGCCAAGCAACTCGCTGCCTTGAAGGAGCTGTTTAAAAATGAGTAAGGATGTTAAAAATGTTCCTGCATTGCGGTTTAAGGGGTACTCTGACGCTTGGGAAAAGCGTAAGTTGGGGGAATTAATAGATCACAAAAGTGGTAAAGCTATTGAAAAGTACTTTGACAATGACGGAGCATTGAAAGTCATATCGATTGGAAGTTATGGACTGGATAATCGCTATGTTGATCAAGGCATTCGTGCCATCTCAAACACCATCACACAGAGCAGGATCATAAATAAGAATGAGCTGGCGATGGTTTTAAACGATAAAACTGCAAATGGTTCTATTATTGGCAGGACTCTCTTAATACAGCGTGATCGTGAATATGTCGCCAATCAAAGAACTGAAATTATACATCCCAAGGATATGCTTGATTCGGGATTTACTTACTTTGCGTTGAACGGTATTTTTAGAAATAGTGTTAAAAAAATAGTTCAAGGCGGTACACAAATCTACGTGAACTTTTCTGCTATTGCTTTGCTCCCGCTAAAGATTCCCACACTTTCAGAGCAAAAAAAGATCCAAGACTTTTTCAAAATATTAACTCACCTTATCGCTGCAACTCAAGATAGTATAGAGGCTTTAGGACAAGCTAAAAAGGCCCTACTTCAACATCTCTTTGACCAGTCGTGGCGCTTCAAAGGTTACTCTGACCCGTGGGAAAAGCGTGAGTTGGGGGAAATCTTTAACGTGGTAACTGATTATGTTGCGAATGGAAGTTTTAAGTCATTACGGCAAAGAGTCTCAACATATTCAAATCCAAACTTTGCGTATATGATCCGACTTCAAGACGCAAGCAATAATTGGAAGGGCCCCTGGCTTTACACAGATCAACAGAGTTATTCTTTCTTAGCAAAAACGAAACTACACCCAGGAGATATTCTTATGTCGAACGTTGGCAGTGTTGGAAAATTCTTCCTTGTTCCTGATTTAGATCGTCCAATGACGCTCGCACCAAATGCAGTTCTGTTAAGAAGTATGACTTACTCAACGTATTTTCTGTTTCAATTACTTCAAACCTCATCAATGACTGAAAGTATCAATGAGAAGACCACGCCCGGTGTACAGCAAAAAATAAACAAGACTGATTTTAAAAAAATCATAACCAATGTACCTACTTTAAATGAATCAAGTATGGTTGGACAAATGCTATTTTTATTAGATAACCTTATCGCTGCAACTCAATCCAGACTTTCTAGCCTTGAATCATTAAAAAAGTCATTATTACAGGACCTTTTCATTTGAAAAGGATCGTCTTACGCGGCGAAGCTGCGTTAGGCGATCCTTTTGTGTTACATCAATGAGGTAAGATAGCGCATTATCTTATCGTTGTCTTGGTTTTCTAATTCTTGGATGATATGAAGGTATGTCTTCTGCGTGGTGCTCATATTGGCGTGTCCAAGTCGTCTTGCAACTGAACCAACCGAGACACCTGCGTATAGTAACAAAGACGCGTGGGTGTGACGCAGTCCGTGAATGCTAATGACGGGGATGCTTGCTCGCTTACATTTGCGCTCAAGAATGTCATTTGCTGTCTCGTTGTATACTCGCTGTCCATCTGTAACAAAAATTGGCTTGTCCTGCGGGAGACTTTTGATTTGAGTTGCAAATTGCATAGCAACCTGCCAATCAAGCGGCACCTTGCGAACAGAGGCAGTATTCTTTGTCTCTGCAAAGCTTCCAGTGGCACTTTTGTAGTCCCATGTCTTGTTGATCGTCAGCGTTAATTTTGCCATGTCAAAGTCCATGGGCGTGACGCCAAGCGCTTCACCGAATCGCAGACCAGTTTTAGCGATTAGTAGCAGGAAATAATCCCAGTCTAATCCGTGATTGAGATCCAACAAGGCCAACAGCTTTGTGAGTTCATGTTGATTTAGAAACTTAACCTTATGTACACGCGAAACGGTTCCTTTGATGACGACTTTGCGCGTAGGGTCTTGTTCTAAAATGCCTTCGTCCAAAGCATCCAGTATTGCTGCCTTGAGATGGTGATGAAAGTCGAGTGTCGTCTGTTTTTCGTGATTTGCAGCGAATTCATTGATTAACTCTTGATACGTCCGCCGTTTGAGCTCTTCCATATGCAGATCTGGAGCTAGCGTTACCAAATGCTTGTGCGACATTTGATACTTCTGATAAGTAACTGGTCGAACAGCGCCTTCCTTGTAGAGTTCAATCCATTGTTTGAAGTACATATGGAATTTCTGTGTGCGTAAATTCATTGCGCACCTCCTTGGTTTAGTTGTCTTTGTTAGACAATTAAACTGTTTACCATATGAACTAGAAAAAGTCAGGACGGAATTATATAAAAAGTCCTTGTAGTAGGAATTTCTTTAGTAAATTGAGTCTTGAAACTTTTGAATGATTTGCTGCTACAAGGTCGTCTAGCTTTTTTAAAAAAGCACCAATCTTTTGCTGTTCATTTAATTCTGGGACGAGTAGTGCAATTTGACTTAACTTCTTTCCAGATATTTCCAAGAAGGTAGACCCCGCGGCGATTCTTATAGCCTTTTGTTTTATCTCCGGTATTCTGCTATAGATGAAATAAATATCTACACCATCCTTTAATACTAAGGATTGGAAGCCTTGATTGGTTGCTGCATCTTTTTTTAAGATTGCTGCATTTCCAATACCCGCTCTACTGGTAAATAAAATTGTTCGGTTAGCCGGTAAGATGCTTGCAGAACTTTTGTTGAGACCGACTGAAGTGATTGTTCGAACACTACCTGCGACGTATCTGTTTGAGCCAATTTCCGCTGGAGCATACCAATCAATTTCACCGTTCCAAAACTTTGGTTCATCAGTCTTGGGAGTTCCACCACCAATAATATCTGCGATTTCGCCTAACACCACCCTCTTCCAAGGATTTGAATAGCCCCGAAATCGCCATTTTTGGACAAAGAGATACTGTGATAATGCCTCTTTAATCTCTTCCAAAGCACTGATTCTACGCTGAGTTGCAGCGATAAGATTGTCTAATAGCACAAAAAGGTTTCCAATCTGAATTTGTTCACTAGGAGATGGCAAATCAACAATTGATTTGCCTATTTCTTGTTTATTAATTTTTTGTGGAAATGCGACGCTTAGAGTTCTTCGACGCAATTCTCTTTGGAACGACAATCCATTTATTGCATAATTCAAATAGTAAACATCAATGGCATCATTTGGCCGAATCAAAGCTAAACTAACATAATAGGCAATTGGTCTGGTTGACTTAACAACATTTGTCGTTCCAATATTTCCAATTCGTGTCATTAAAATATCTCCTGTTCTTGGAGACACTTTAAAATCCTTTTGAAAATCTTCTAACGATATAAATTTGTTTGACTTAAGCGTCTGAATGTTTTCGACGCTTAAAAACATAATTCCACTTGATTGATAATTTGGCGTTTGATGAGTTCCGTCGAATATTCTTGCAATCTCTCCCAACTTACGCTTTTCCCAAGCGTTTATTGTCAAAATAAGCGGATCTAGCAGTTCTTATTGCACACAGATTGGAATTGACGTAATTTGTAAGAAAGCAGCTTGGTTTGAATCATTAGGTCAAGCCTGTAGTAGTCACAGAAAACGAGCAGTTCCGATGACACTGACAACCTTTTAGGCTGCGTGAGTAAATGTAAAGTGGAACGTCACGCTCAAAATAAATCAAAAAGGAGTCCTCCATGTCCCCAATTGACACCATCAACCGCGTCATCAACATGATTTCACTGGTCATCCTGCTCTTTTACATCGTTAAGACCTACCGACAAGTTCGCTCGTTAGACTTTTTGGATTATTTTGTTCTTTACCTGAAACATCGCCAGACGATTTATGCCGAGATGCAGCGGAATCCGCAGATGCGACAGAAACAGCTGTTGTCGTTGTTTGTTAGTCTCATGATCCTGACTTTTTGGGTGATTGGCAGTCTTGAGAAACTGATGACGGCTTGGAATTTGGGGAACTTGATCAATGCTTTGATCGTGTTGTGGTTGTTTGGCTACTTTCTTTACCAGACTTGGCAAACTAAATATCTGAATGAACAGAATCGTTATCTGACGTTTGCTAATCATTTTCAACGGCAGCATTTTAAAGCGGTGATGGCGATCTTTGAGCGGAAGTTGGCGGCGTGGTCAGCGGAGGACGATGAGGATGCGCAGGCGCGGGAACGGTTTCAGCGGTTGTTTGATCGGGTCAGTGCTCAGGCGAGGCGGCATCGTAAGGCCGCTATGTTGAGCGATGATATGTATGCTTTGTTTGATGATCAACTGCTGCTTCGCGCTGACAGTAAGCCGTTAACTGGTCGGGAGAAGAAGTTGCTGAGTTATTATGTCGGGTACTGGGATGCGGAGCCTTACAATGACTACAATTTGAGCATGATAGAGGAGATGGATGACCAAGAACGGCGAATTGTGACGAAGGTGCTTAACGTCACGATGGCAATGATGGGATTGGGTTTGGTGTTACTGGCGATTCGGCAAATATTGGGCTGAAAAGCGCGTGCATGGTCTGAATGGGGCAGCGGCTGCAACGTCGCGCATGTCTATGAAGAGACTGATGCAGCGCTTAACGCTGCAAGCACAATAGCATTTAGCCCTTTAATTCTTATATTTTAAAAAGTGACGACTCATTTCGATCGACGGCCTCAGTCGGTCATCGGCATGAGTCGTCGCTTTTTTTAAATTCGAAAATAAACGCGACAATTTTCCAAAAATACATTATAAAATTTGAATGAACATGTTGACATGAACTCTCATAAACTTATAATCAAGCTATTACATTTCAACCTGAAATCGATTTTAATTGCAAGCATAGGTCGAAATGTACGCAATTATTAAAAATATATGTGAGGTAGCCGATATGGAAGAAAACAAACGTGATCAGACGTGGTTTGGGTTAGCCATGATTTTGTGTGGTGCTTTGGTGTCGATTCCTAGTTTGATTTTGGGCGGGAGTTTGGTGGCGGGGATGTCACTGCCGGTGGCGATTTTGACTGGCATGGCTGGGTACAGTTTCATCGTGTTGATGATGGTGTCGCAGGGGATGCAGAGTGTTGATCAAGGCAAGCCGGCTGTTGTCGTGGCGCAACAGGTGTTTGGTAAGGCTGGATCGTCGAAGGTGATTTCGATCATCATTGCGATTGCGGCGCTGGGCTGGTTTGGGATTCAGGCGAATGTTGCCGGCTTGGCGGTCGCCAACTTGCTGACGTATCTTGGACTGCCAATTCCGGCGTGGCTGGCGTCGTTGTTGACGGGGCTGCTGATGGTTGTGACCGCGATGTATGGCGTGAAGCTGATCCGTTTGTTGGCGTATGTGGCGGTGCCTTACTTAGTGGATACTGAATATTTGTAAGTGCCTGGTTTTCATGGGAACCGTTCCGTTACTGTCGTATAATGAATGCAGAGGAATTTCCTGTTTTTGGCAGTTTACCTTGCACTTGTCATCTCGTAACGGA
>Ga0255361_1000008_pt1 | contig 115610 bp, 121 predicted proteins | sample GFST75r1metaG_FD_186005 | JGI IMG/M metagenome (GOLD analysis project Ga0255361, IMG submission 186005) | Peat soil microbial communities from Stordalen Mire, Sweden - G.F.S.T75.r1 | ecosystem: Environmental > Terrestrial > Soil > Wetlands > Peat | place: Sweden: Norrbotten County, Stordalen... | reverse complement strand
TCCGTTACGAGATGACAAGTGCAAGGTAAACTGCCAAAAACAGGAAATTCCTCTGCATTCATTATACGACAGTAACGGAACGGTTCCCATGAAAACCAGGCACTTACAAATATTCAGTATCCACTATCTAAGCCCAACTAAAAATATCGTCAACAAAAAGCCTTGGCGGGCCTGAAATTATTCCGGTGCGCCAAGGCTTTAAAAATTTATAACTCGTATTTATTTTGCTGGATGTGCGATTCATTTCTGTTTGGAAGAACAGTCTTCTTACATAGTATGATTAGGTTCAAGGCTATCTCAGGACTGCAACGTCTGTTTGCTTCCATTTTTGCCTCTTTTTTTCAAAATCGCTTTGATCTTCCGGAGAACAATTGCCGTCTCACTATTGGTCTTTTTGCTTAACTCGGCTATCTGAGAAGTCATGTTTTGTAACTGCAACTCTAAATCCGGATTTTTTTCTAAGGCCTTCCCCAATGCTTGAAGTGATTTATCGGATTTTACTGTTGTTTCATACATTGTCCGTTCTTTGTCATCTTTCCACGTAAGAATCTGTTGAACATACGCATACATGTCAGAATTATCAACCACGACTATAAGTAACTCTTTACGAACCCGCGTCAACGCCTCAAATAACTCCGCTACTTGTATATACGGATAATACTTATTATACTTGCCAAAAATCCCGCCATCTGCATGAGAATAGTAGTTGTCGATCACAACAAGCACCTTGTCATATTCTCGACCGATTGCTTGATGCACATCTATAGATTCCAGACTAATCTTCTTGCGCTTAGTTTGCTTTGTTTTTTTTGTCACATACTGTGTAGGCTCGATAGAAGTATATCCTTCGTCTATTTTTTTGTGAATGTAATCTTTAGCTTTCTCTCTTGAAGGTGTGTAGTGCAATCGTACTTTCTCATAGTAATATGGATGAACGTTCGAACTTTTGTTCTCAAGTAGTCTTCGAATAAACGAGTTCAAGCTAGGATCATATCGGATCTTGTCTGTTAAGGGCAGGTATAAAAATTCGGGCGCATTTTCATAGTCAACATGAAACGATAAATCATTTTCCTTTTTGTGCAAGGTCTGTTTCTTATCAATTGAAAAAATCTCTTTACGTCCAGATAAGCTTAGCAGTGCATCCATCTTTTCTTGATAGATGCGTTGAGCTTCATCAACGAAAATGACATCTTGCTTAAGCTTGCGGATATCATCAATTGACAAAGAAGCGATCGGTCGAACATTAATGCCTAGATCGTTAGAAATCATTTCGTAATTGTCCATCGGTGCGCAGAAAATGAATAAAACGGATTCTTTGGGCATTTTCTTTTGATTGATAAATGTACGCGCCGCGTCCATTAAGACAAGCGTTTTCCCAGTGCCGGCGCCGCCAGTCATGACGATTCTCTCTTTATCAGAGTTTACGATGCTGTCGCGTGTGTGATACTGCTCTTCAGTCAAAAAATATTTATGCTTAGCGAACGCCTCAGGGTTAACATATGGCGAAACAATCATATCGCTTAAATCAATCGGTTGAACTTGATGTGGCCCTTCTTGCGTCTTTTCCAACATCGTCAGTACAGTTTGAAGACTCGTCTGCTCAATTGAATTATCGGCATTTAGGCAATATATCGCAGGTGTCTTCCCGTTTACAAAACAACATACATCAACCGTGTAGCCAGCCAGTACACTCAGATACAGTCTATGTCTCCGCAACTGGCGCTCAACAGTTTTTAAGCCTCCGTTTGGCATAGTATGTTTCAATTCAATATTGGTCACATGCCCCTTACCAAATCTAAGGATATCGAATTGTTCGCGCAATCCCCCTGACACAGATACATAGCCCAAAGCATAGTCAGTGTAAAGATTAGGGTTATCTTGGATTTCGTCAGCAATCAGTTCCGTCAGCCTAGCCACATCAAATAGCTCTTCAACGGTTAGACTCTTTGCTTCTTTTATCGGATCATAGCCAGTATCATGAAGCCGTAAATAGGCCTCCATGAGCCCTTGATCCCCACTGTCTGCAATATCTTTAACATCTAGCAAATTTGACAATAATATCCCCAACCTAATCACCCCATAAATAAATTTTTTCGGTTTGATTATCTCACTTATTGGCTAAAAAGGCGCAAAAATCATTTCTCGGATGTGTCAGGCGTGAAAGTTCTCACCATGGCCTTACCTCGTAATTTTTAAGTAAGACCTGATCAAACAGCTTCCACGAGAAACATTTACTATCCACGACTGCTCACCAATTTTCCCTTTTAAAATACCTATGTACCCAGACAAGCATCACCAACCTATGTCAAAATAAGATACTAGAAATCACCATCCCCACAACCACGGCTACCATCCCCGCTACCACCGTGCCAACATAATAAAAGATTGCCATTAACCACTGCCGATTTTTAATCAGGATAAACGCGTCTGTCATAAATGTCGAAAAGGTCGTAAAACCGCCGCAAAAACCGGGTAGTAGGAACAGGCGAAACGCTGAGAGCGTTGGTAAGCCAACTAAAAGTCCGGCCAGCAATGAACCCAGCACATTGATGAGCAGTGTTGCCATGGGCTTGCCGGGCCAGAGCATTTTCCCTAATACGGTTATACCGTACCGGCAAACAGCGCCGAGGCCGGCTCCGATACCAATTAAGATCACCATTGTTTTTTGTCCCTTCTTCCAACGAGTTTCGAGGCCAAGAATCCGGCTGTTGCTGCTAGCAGCCCGCCCAGCAGATTGAGCATCAACAGTAGTGTGGCATAAATCGCATGCCTTGGTGCCAAGGTCGCAAAGTCCAGCATGAGCGTGGAGAATGTCGTGAAACCACCGATGACACCTGTCCCGAGGGCAAGCAACAGCCATTCGGGCAGATCGAACTTCATATCCAAACCATAAGTTGTGAAGGCCAGTAAAAAGCTGCCGATTAAGTTCACAATGGTTGTCCCCATCATGGTTGTGCCATCGTGGGTCACGCCACTGATGACATATCGCAAAATGCCACCAATAAAACCGCCAGCAAAGACGGCCAACAACCAACTAACATGTATTTTTTCACGATGCTGCATCATGATCTCCTTTCGTGGGAACGCACTAGCTGACGCAGAAACCTCTGCATAAACATATCAGGCTAAGATCTGTCACTTTGTCCTGAGGCCATTTATGCTGCAATTTTTAAACGCACCAGCTCATACTCAAAAAAAAGACACCTACCCTGATTTGCTCAAGGTAGGTGTCATCAACTTGCGTATAGGCGAACACCATCGCCATTTAATTTATTGAAAGTATAGCAAATGTTTGGTCCGAACATCAACAACACTGAACGTGGTTTGTGCATATCTTGATACGTACAAAACGAATTATTATTTTGTTCATATATACGTAATATGTTAAAACAATGCGTAGATAAGAACATTCTCCTGAAATCTAATTGGTCTCTCAATGGTAATAGGTTCATCCCAGTCGCACTTACAAGCCAACTGATGATCGCTTTTCACCTCAACAGCCGCGCTACTGCCGGATCAAGTTCAATTAGTTGCACTGCACAAGTATATTGACCGCCTCACGACCTCTAAAGTATAATTACGGAGTTGAAAAGAGGCCACCGGGCGGCTTCCCGATGACCTCGACGCAGTTCAGATGACTAAGTGGTAAAAGCTAATCCTTGAGGTTAGCTTTTTTGATGATCGCGTACGCTTTGGCCATACTGGTAATCAGTATGCTAAGCGCGACGATAATCAACGCCACATCCAACGCGGCGAACCGCTTTCGTCTCCTGATTTTGGCATGGCTATCACCTCCGCACTTCAAAAAATGTTGAGGGGTGTGCGCCATCCAATCTGCTGGACTAAGAAAAAGGGTAATTAGTCCTCTCTCTCAGCTTGCTTTCAGTCTATAGGCTTTCCCGAATGCGGTCAATAAGAAAAATTGGTCTTTCGCACTCAAGTTAATCTTCCTCTTGCACCCAAAAAGAAAAAAGCGTACGCTCTATTCGTATAGAAGAACAGGCGATGATGTTCGCCGCAAATGATTGTGTAACAATCTGATGACGTCTACTGAAACGACTTTTATGTCGCTTCGGTAGGCGTTTTTTTCGTTGTTACCGAAAGGGGAAATAGACATGGCAATTTTTATTGATACGGTAAAGGCTCGCGAAATTTTCGACTCACGCGGCAACCCAACAGTGGAGGCTGATGTCGTTTTATCTGATGGCACCCTTGGTCGAGCCGAGGTGCCTTCAGGAGCTTCTACTGGTGAAAAAGAAGCGGTTGAGTTGCGCGATGGCGGTGATCGACTGGGCGGTAAAGGTGTGCTGAAGGCGGTCAATCATGTCAACACGGCGATTAATCAAGCCTTGCATGGTGTTTCGCCTTTTAATCAGGCTCACGTTGATCAGATCATGATTGATTTGGACGGCACCCCGAACAAGGCCAAGCTTGGCGCAAATGCTATTCTTGGCGTCTCAATGGCCACGGCTCGGGCCGCTGCCTTGGCCACCCATCAGCCACTTTATCGTTATCTAGGCGGGACAGATCTAGAGTTACCACAAACCTTCCACAATGTGATCAACGGCGGTGAACATGCCGATAATGGTATTGATATTCAGGAGTTTATGATCACCCCAGTTGACCGGACGTCTTTCCGTGATGGCTTTGAGAAAATTACGAACACCTATCACACCTTGAAAAAAGTCATCGAGAAGGCCGGTTACACGACTGGGTTGGGTGACGAAGGTGGCTTTGCCCCTGACTTGAAGAATTCCGAAGATGCTTTGCAAATGCTACATGACGCGATTATTCAAGCCGGCTACACCCCCGGTAAGGAAATTGCGATTGCTTTTGATGCGGCGGCTTCTTACTTCTACAACCACGACACCAAAAATTACGACTTTGAAGGCAAAACCTACACGCCAGAAGAACTTGGTGCTTACTACATCAAGCTGCTTGATCAATTTCCTGAAATCATTTCGATTGAAGATCCTTACGGTGAAGACGACTGGGATAACTTTGCCAAATTTACCGCTAAGTACGGCAAGCGTATCCAGATCGTGGCTGATGATCCAGTCTGCACCAATCCGAAGTTGATCACGGAGGCTATTCAAAAAGGCATGGCTAATTCGATTCTGATTAAGCTCAATCAAATCGGTACTGTTACTGAAACCCTCGAAGCGATTCGCTTAGCCCGTAAAAACGGCTACACCACGATGATGTCCCACCGCTCTGGCGAAACTGGCGACACCTTTGTTGCTGACTTCACCGTTGCCACCAACGCCGCCCAACTTAAAGCCGGCGCCCCAGCCCGGTCTGAGCGCGTCGAGAAGTACAACCAGTTGCTGCGGATTGAAGAAGAACTCGGAAGCGACGGCACGCGACTGGCACACTTTCCAGATAGTGTTCAATTCGACTAAGTTTGCAGAGCGTGAACTGGCGCGATTAGAAACCGGAGCATAAGCAATGACGAGACCGAGCGTTTAACGACGATCGATCTTTTTTTCTGAAAGGATGTCGATGAAATGACTCAATATGGCGGTCTTTCACAATCTGAAGCAACTGCACGTTTACATTCAGATGGTTTCAATGAGGTTAAAGAGCCCACCGTCAGTTTTATTCAAGGCGTACTCGCGCGTCTGTGGGAACCTTCCGCCTGGATTTTGGAGGCAGCTTTAGTTGTCGAAATCGTTCTTGGTAAAGGTATTCAGGCAGGTTTTATTGTGCTGATGTTGCTGTTTGCGGCTGTGAATGGCGCGATTCAATCAACGCGGGCTCGGGTGGTTTTACGCAATCTGTCACATGAATTGACCCCGCTTGTGGCCGTGAAACGTTCTGACAAGTGGGTCACAAAACCCGCAAAAGAGTTGGTCGTCGGCGATTTAATTAGTCTGCGTCAAGGAGATATCATCCCCGCTGATGCCCGCCTTCTGGACAACGCGGTTCAAGTCAACGAAAGTAGTATCACTGGCGAAGCTGCCTCGGTTCATCGGCAGGTCAATCAAACTGTTTATGCTAGAACCGAAGTACTGACTGGACACACGCTTGCTGTCGTGACAGCAATTGGTGCAGACAGTCGTTCAGGGAAAACGATCACCCTGCTCAACCAATCAGCCGCACCCGGTCACTTGCAGCAACTGCTCGGTCGAATCATCAACGACCTTGCGATTCTCGATAGTGTGCTAGCCATCATTCTGATCGTTGCCGCTTTAATTCGTGGTGAAAACTTGATCAGCATGTTTCCCTTTTTGGCCATGTTGTTCATTGCAACGATCCCAATTGCCATGCCTTCCAGCTTTGCGGTGGCAAATTCAGTTGAAGCAAAAGTGCTTAGTCGTGACCATGTTTTAGTTAGTGATCTGTCTGGCATTCAAGAAGCGGCTAATCTTGACGTGTTATTGGTTGATAAAACCGGCACCATCACTGAAAACAAGCCTGTCGTTGTGACGTTTACAAATCTGTCGGATCTGCCTGACGAAACCGTACGAGCTTACAGTGCTTTTGCTTGTGACCAACAACACCCTAGTGTCATCGATCAAGCTATTTTGACATTCACTAGTAACAATCATGTTGAAGCAACCCTGAGCAACTTCACACCGTTTACTGCCGAAACTGGCTATGCAAGTGCAACCATCACAATTGCTGATCGTTTGCTGAAAGTTCGTCTTGGCTCTTTAAAAGTGCTACAGTCACGTGATCCTGAATCACCAAAACTACCACCCCTAGCCTTAGATGCAGGCCGCTCAGTCGCTGTCTCAATTAATGAGCACCTTGTTGGCGTCTACATTCTTGAAGACACTATTCGGGCCGATAGTAGGCAAGCCATTGAAGCTATTAAAAACCGCGGTGTGCAGCTGGTCATGCTCACTGGCGATAATGTCAAAACGGCTCAGACCATTGCTTTGAAAGCCGGTTTGACAGGTCAAATCGTAGCCTTTTCACAATTACCCGCCACCTTTTCTTTGCAGAATCTAGCTGGCATTGCCGAGGTAAAACCGGAGGACAAACTAGCTATCGTCCAGCGATTGCAAGCCAGTGGACACATCGTTGGAATGACCGGAGATGGCGTGAACGATGCCCCTGCTATCAGGCAAGCTGAAGTCGGCATTGCAGTTGAGAATGCCGTGGATTTAGCCAAGCGAGCAGCTAAAATGATTTTGCTTGAACCTGGTTTAACCTCCATTATTGAGATTCTTGATAGCGGTCATCGCGTTTATCAGCGCATGATGACGTGGACCATCACCAAGTTATCGCGAACCGCCGAACTGACGATCATCCTAACGCTAGGTTATTTACTGAATCATTTTCTGCCGTTGTCATTAAACGCGATGATCCTTGTTGCCATCTTAAATGATCTCGTGACATTGGTACTTGGTACTGATCGCACCAGCATCTCCCACCATCCTGAAAACTGGCACTTAGGCAAACTCGGTTTTATCAGCGGCACACTCGCAATCGGCTGGACGCTCGTTGGGATGATTATCTTGACGCTGCTCACCAACCTTCACGTATCGCAAGGCCAGATAAGTACCATCATTTTCAACTATCTGATCTTCAGTGCCATGCTGACCATCCTGATCACCCGCAGCAATCGCAACTTTTGGCGCAGCAAACCAAGCCGCGCTGTTATGACGGCGATCACGATTAATATCGTCCTCACAATCACCCTTTCATTACTCGGCTGGGGCATTGTGGCTATTCGGGCAACAACAATTTCGGCGGTTCTAGCCATCACGCTGGTAACAGGTGTGCTATTAACTAGGATGCGGCGACTTCTCTAATATTGTTTCCCAAACAGAATAAAAAAGTAATAACAGTGCAGTTAGTCTAATGAATTTTATATAATTTACGTTATTTTTTGTCACGATCCGGGCACCGAAATTTTCAAAAACTCAGAAATGTTGTATCGGGTTAACCTCAGTATCGTTCTGCACCAGACTAAATCCAAGTATAACGGTCATCAAAAAGCAGGCCATTTGCGTAAAAGCCGAACGAAATGTATAAAATGTAAAATTATTGTAAAGTTATTGATTCAGATATTATAAAAAAGTATGATTTGAATGTTCAAGTGACTTGTTCGTCTCAGTGCACTCTTTTGCGTCGCCGAGACAAGCAAGGTTCTGCTTACAAATGATTGATTCTACTTTTATGGAGGAAAACTGATGAAGTTCTGGAAAAGAATTGCAGTGGCTGGGATGGCAACCATTGCTGCGTTATCGCTGGCTGCTTGTGGTAGTAAGAGTAGTTCTAGCAGCACAAGTACAAGCAATCGTTACACCCCCAAGTCATTAAATATTCAGTTTGTACCATCAAGCAACGCCAATACAATCGAAGCAAAAGCAAAACCTCTGGCTAGTTTGCTGAAGAAAGAGCTTGGCATCCCTGTCAAAGTCACCGTTTCGACAGACTACAACTCAATTGTCGAAGCTATGAAGAGTAAACAAGTCGATGTTGGGTTCTTACCACCTGATGGTTACGTTCAGGCACACGCGCAAAAGGCAGCCGACGTTTTGTTGATGGCGCAACGATTTGGGATCAAACAGCCAGGTGGGAAAAGCACCGACAAACTGGTTGATTCATATCGTTCGATGATTGTTGTTAAAAAAGGCAGTAGCATCAAATCTTGGAAAGATCTCAAGAATAAAAAAATTGCCGTTCAAGATGTTACCAGTTCCGCTGGCTATATTTGGCCGATTGCCGAACTGTCCCAAAAGGGTCTCGACATTGTTAAACAAGATACCTTGGTTACTGTCAAAGGTCACGATCAAGGTGTCATGTCAGTGCTAAACGGTGATACTGATGCCGCCTTTGTTTTTGAGGATGCCCGCAATATTGTCAAAAAAGATGTCCCTGACATTATGGACAAGGTTGAACCCATCTACTTCACAAAGCCAATTCCTAATGACACGATTTCCGTACGTCAGGACATGAGTGCCGCCTTCCGCAAAAAGCTTAGCAAGGCTTTCATCGACATTGCTAAGACAAAAGAAGGTCATGCGATTATCTCAAGTATTTATACACATGAGGGCTATGTCAAAACCACAGATAGTGCCTTCAACATTGTGCGTAAGTATGACAAAATTGCCACTGGTGAATCAAAAAGCAAGTAAAGCAACGTTGCAAAAGCGCTAGCCACCTAGCGCTTTTGCTATACATGGAGGAAGTTTGCATGTCAGAAAGTAACCACCCAGTTATTGAGTTTGACCACGTCTCAAAAATCTATCCTAACGGTGTCGTAGGCCTTAAAGACATCGATTTAACCATTAATCAAGGCGAATTTGTGGTTGTCGTTGGCTTGTCAGGAGCCGGGAAAAGTACACTGATGCGGGCCATCAATCGGCTTCACGACATCTCTGAAGGCGATGTACGTATTGATGGTGTTTCCATTACCAAAGCAAAGGGCAAGAAACTATTGAATATTCGTCGAAAAATCGGGATGATTTTTCAAAGTTTTAACCTAGTCAACCGCTCGTCAGTCTTGAAGAATGTTTTAACTGGACGAGTCGGCTATTATCCAACTTGGAAAATGGTACTAGGTTTATTTTCCGCTGAAGACAAGCAACGTGCTTACGATGCCTTGCGTACAGTAGAATTGGAAGATAAAGTTTATACCCGTGCCGACCAACTTTCCGGTGGTCAACAGCAACGTGTGGCGATTGCACGTGCCCTTACGCAAACCCCAACGATTATTCTCGCAGACGAACCGATCGCCAGTCTTGATCCTCAAACCACAAAACGGGTGATGGATGACTTGCGGCGAATTAACCAAGAAATGGGCATTACTGTCGTGGCTAATCTACATAGCGTTGAGGTTGCTCAAGCTTATGCTACTCGCATTATCGGTATTCGGGCGGGGCAAAAAGTGTTTGACGGTCCGCTTGCCGAAGCCACTGATGAAATCATAGCTAGTATTTACAGCGGTAATGAGCAGGAGGTGTCATAATGACAGCTCCTACGTTACCGAAACGTCAGCTGCAATGGCGCAAGTGGCTGCTTACTGGCATCATGGTACTTGGTTTAATTTGGTCGATTGGGATCACCAATGCAAATCTCGGGTTGTTTTTTAAGAATTTCAGTCAATTCACTGTCATTTTTACCGAAATGGCGCATGTTGACTGGAGTTACGCTTATTACACAATCGATCCGATGATTCAGACATTGAAAATGGCAATCATTGGCACCTTGATTGGCTCTGCCGTTGCTTTTCCATATGCCCTTTTAGTTTCGCGCAACATTGTGACTAATAAAATTGTGGTAGGCATTTTTCGCTTTGTGCTCAATATTGTCCGTACCATCCCCGATCTCATGTTAGCGGCACTTTTTGTCGCCATTGTCGGAATCGGACCAGTGGCCGGTATTTTTGCGTTAGCGATCTTTACTTTTGGGATGGTTGGCAAGCTGTTTTATGAAGCAGTTGAAACGATTGATCCTGGGCCGCTTGAAGCACTTAAGGCAGCAGGTGCGGGCCGAATTGAAATGATTCGTTTTGCAGTGTTGCCGCAGATCGCAAATTATTTTGTTAGCTTCGTCTTGTATGCTTTCGAAATTAACGTTCGGGCTAGTACGGTGCTCGGCTATATGGGAGCTGGCGGGATCGGTATTTACTTGCAACAGGCATTGTCCATGTTTCGGTATGATCGGGTCGGTTTGATTGTGCTAGTTATCTTTGCAGTTGTACTTGTCATTGACTACATTAGCGGTAAGGCTAGGGAGGTGCTTCTATGAATCGCTCAGCTTCATTGCCAAAGGCCCCCCTGCAACATCGTTGGCGCAATTGGTTACTGACAATAATCACCTTAGCGATTATCGTTTGGTCATTCACAGGTATGCCAAGTCTTGAAATCAAACCCAATGCGTGGGTCGTTACCAAGTCAATCGCTGCGGGGTTGGCACATCCCGATTTTAGCTATGTTTGGACAGGTGATGGCGAAGATCTGACTTCTACGCTGCTGCAAACCTTGGGGATCGCCTTTTTAGGGACGTTCATTTCGGCTATTATTAGTCTGCCATTTGCTTTTTGGGCTGCGAACACACAACACAAGTTTTGGCTGACGACTCGTTCTGGCAAATTTGTCTTGACTGCCATTCGAACTTTTCCTGAAATTGTCCTGGCGTTAATGTTTATCAAAGCCGTTGGTCCAGGCTCTTTTGCTGGCGTACTAGCAGTTGGCTTTCATAGTGTTGGCATGCTCGCAAAACTTTTTTCCGAAGCAATTGAAAACATGAACAATCGTGCCGGAGAAGCCGTGATTGCTGCTGGTGGCAATCGATTGGATGTCACTGTGATCGCCAGTTTGCCACAATTGATACCAGAGTTTGTTTCTAATACACTCTACCGTTTTGAGTTGGCCATTCGTTCAGCATCGATTCTTGGTATGGTTGGTGCTGGCGGTGTCGGAACACCTTTGATTTTCGCTATTCAAACCCGTTCTTGGTCTAGAGTGGGCATCATTCTGTATGGCATTATCATTTTAGTAACCCTCACCGACTGGCTTTCTGGTTTTCTGCGGAAACGGTTAGTATAAAGTTCGTTGAAATCCTAACATGTCGGATCACTTGCAGATGAAGGTCCGCTCTTCTTCGACCAAAAGTGAGAGGTCGATTTAGTTCAGTGGCAGTCGTTCAACGATCAAATTGATTTGATGGAAAAGAATTTTCAAGGCCGAGGTTCGCTTAATTCTGTTTTTGATTTCAGAGACAATGAAAAGGTACATCAAGACCGTTTTCATGCATGACCACAGATTGATGCTGGAAAAATGCCAGAAGCACTCAGCATTGAAAAATGTCCCGTTAAAAAAATAATTGTGATTGCTTTATGATGCCATGGTCCTATCAAAAAAGACTCCCTGAGATATTTCATCTCAAGGAGTCTTTTTTATCCAGCAAGTCCCGGGCTGCAACTGATCAGTCGCTACCACTGACTAATGTTGTCTTCATATCCACCTTCTCGGTCACAACACCTTCTTGATAAAAGGTATTCGCGATTTGATTTTCTTCATCGACAATGCTGCTATCTGCTTTAACGAGCGCCATGGCATAAGTTCGGCGTTCAACCATTTTTTGAATCACAGCGTCTGATAGTTTCAAGGTTTTACTGAGCATGGCAATGAGTTGTGTGTGGTGATTATTGGCCCACGTCATATCATCGTTGATATAGGTTGTCAGCAATTTGCTCAGCGCGATGTGAGTTTTGGCATAATTTTGGGTTGAGATCAGGAAGTCACGATTCTTTGCCAAGCCGGTGCCGTTTGTCAGCAACTTGGCCCCTTGATTGACTTGTGCTGTTGCCGTATACGGATCCCAAGTGACCCAAGCATCCACACTGCCTTTTGCAAAAGCGACCGATGCTGAACTTTGATCCATATTCACTAATTTAACATCATTGGTGGACAAACCTGCCTTTTTTAAGGCCTGAATAATCAAGTATTGGGCGGCAGTGCCTTTTTGATAGGCGATCGTCTTGCCTTTCAATTGCTTGAGATTGGTGATCTGGCTGTTCTTACCAACAAGAATACCGCTGCCATATTCCTTGGTGGCACCAGCAGCAATCAGCGCAATATCCGTGCCAGCAGCTTTTGCTGTCACTGGCGGCGTATCGCCAACGCGAGCGTAGTCGATCGCCCCACTTTTCAAGGCAGTCATGAGCGCAGCACCATCAGAAAACTCCTTGAAGACGACTTGATAGCCTTTTGCTTTCATTTTTTTGATTAACTCACCATGCTGGCGGGCAATGTCGACAGGATCGGCCTTTTGGTAGCCGATCGTGACTGTTTCCAGATCACTGGCCGCCGTCGTGGTCTGCGTATAGCCATAGACGGCAACACTAAGCCACATGATTAAGCCGATCACCAAGAACCAAAGGTGTTTTTTATGCTTCATAGGCTTGTCCGCCTTGCATCAGCTGTTTGCGTAGTTTCGGTCGGATTACTTTCCCAGTTGCATTGACCGGAAAGGCTTTGACAAAAACGACATCGGTTGGACATTCATACGCTGCCAAATGCTGGCGAGCGTAATCGATCAAGGCGGCTTTGGCTTTCATTGGGTCGCCGGTCACGTTTTGGCGAATGACAACCGCCGTGACTGCTTCGCCATAAAGTGCATCCGGCAAACCAATCACCGCTACTTGAGCAACCCAGTCTAACTCATTAAGGATATTTTCGACTTTTGCCGGGGCAACCTTTTCACCACCGCGATTGATCATTTCCTTACGACGGCCTTTGACAAACAGATAGCCATCTTCGTCTAAATAGCCAAGATCGCCAGTGAGGAACCAATCGTCTTTGAAAGATTCAGGATGCGGTTCGAGATAATCGTGAATGACATGATCGCCGCGAAGAGCAATTTCACCTTCAACATACGGTTGCTGGCTCAAAGAACCGTCCGCCAGCATCAGTCGCAGTTCTGTACCCACCGGCTTGCCGGCAGACCCAATTTTTGGTGCATTAATTGGATTTAAGGTACTCTGACTCGCCGTCTCAGTCATGCCATAACCTTCGAGAATCTGCGTATGAAAATACGTCTGAAAGGCTATCAACTTATCTTCTGGCAATGCAAACGAGGAACTGCGGACGAATCGCAAATGAATGTCAGGGTGATAAGCTTTCAAGGCGTTTTCGTTCATGAGCAAAATCGAAATGATTGTCGGCACAACTGAAACCCACGTGACATGGTTGTCTGCGATGAGCGGCCAGAATTTGCTAGCGGAGAACTTCGGTGCGATGACAAGTTTGCCACCTGAAAGTCGGGTAGCCAAAACCGAAATCACCTGCGCATTGATGTGAAACATCGGCATCACGACCATGGCGATATCATCAGCTGATAAGGCATGACTTTTGGCATCGTGTTGGGCCGCATTCAACAACATGCGATGGGTTAAGCCCACGCGTTTCGGCTTGCCAGTTGTGCCCGAAGTGTTGAGGATCAAAGCCAGATCCTCTTCTTTTGGCCGTTTCTGCGGCGCGTTTATGCGATACGCAAGCTGACTGGCATCAGTTAAAATCGCTAGCGCTGCGATAGTATGCAGACGAAGCCGACTGCACGGCATCAATGGTTCTGCCAGCTTTTCGCCAACATCAGGCAAGGTAATCACTGCCTGATAGTGATACAATGACCATTCCGCCTTCAGTTCTGGCAAGGGGGTCGCGGCAGCAATCGGATGGACAACCGCACCAATCTCCCAAAGCGCCTGATTTAACGCCAGATGGACGGGAGCGTTTGGCAAAGCGACAAGAATCTGATCCCCTGCACCGATTTTCAGTTTATTCAACTGGTCACGCAAGGCTGCGACGTCCTCTTCAAGATCGCGCCCGGTATACCAAGTATCGGCAGCGACTGATTTCACAATTGGGTAATCACGCTCATTTATTAGATTCTGAGACAACAGATCGGTGAGTTTGCTCATGATTCAAGACTCCTTTCGATGAAACTGACAAGGACTGCGGACGGCCAATCAGCCACCCAAACGGCGCGATCCGGTAGCATAGCCAAGCAATGGTAAATGGAACAGCTAGAATAAAGATATAGCCGATTGGTAGTAGTAAGATCAACATGCCATTGCTAAAACCACCGAGACTCAACAAGCCGTCTAACAGGCTAATAGCAATGGTTTGACAAAGATAAACGCCGAAAGAAACTTGGGCACCATGACCGATCAGTCGTGCCAACCAATGTTCGGGTCGCTTCGTATGCCAGACCGCGTATCGCTGGCCTAATACGAATACAAAAGCGATCATCACGACATCGTAGATCAACATATAAGGTTGGTGCGGCGAAACAGCAGCGTTGTGACCAAAGTTCAGAACTTGTTTGTTAAAAACATAGAGACCAATGGTGCCGATACTGAGACTAAAAGCACCCCAGCCGATTAACACCTGATGAGCAAGAAGCAACTGCTTGACCTTTTCATAGTGCATGCTGACGAGTCCACCGCTGATGAAGAAGAACTGATAGGTGAAAACATTGACCCCATAGGCCTTAAACCACCATAACCAGTCGCTTGTGTTGACATGTGGCAACCCATACTTAATGCCGATGACTAGCAGCATTTGAACGCCGAAGCTAGCGACGACTAACCTGATATGATGACCAGCCGTTCGTTTAAATAGCCACAGCATGGCTGGAAACAATAGATACAATTGTAAGGTGACCAAAACGTAGTAGAGGTAAAATTGATCGCCATGCAGCAAGGCACTGAGATAGTCTGGCCAGAAGTTGGCGATGGTAAAGCCGCCAACACCAAGCAGTACTGAACCTGCCAACAATAAAGTGTTCCACAAGACGTAAGGTACGCCGACTGTTGTGAAGCGTTTTTTGTAAAACAGCGGCCAATTGCGCTGACGCCGGTAATACACCATCGTCAATACCAAACCGGTCATAAACATGAAACCCATTCGCGTAAAATGAATCATTAAATGTGTGGCTAAGAATCCAGTACTGATTAAACCGCTGGATGTTTGATGCTGAAATGCCGTTGTCGTGTGATTCAACAGCAAACCTGCAATAAAAATCAAACGCATAAGATCAATTTCATATAGATAAGGATGCTTAACTTTTTTCGGCTCGCGCCGCTCGCCGTCATTCGCCTGCTTCATGTTGTCACCGGCTCTGACACAATCGCGTTCAAAACTCGTGCTGCTGTGTTCGCAATTTTCTCTGGTGATTGACCACGAGCACCGCTTGTTTCGTATGCCAGCTTGCCATCTTTGACAACCACAATGCGATCGGCCATGCGTGCAGCTTCATTAACATCATGCGTGATGAGCAAACTGCTTAAATGCTGTTTTGTGAAAATATCAAGGATCAGATCCTGCATATGTTGCCGCGTCAAGGCATCTAATGCGCCAAGCGGTTCATCGAGCAACAGTAACTGCGGCTTAGCTAACAACGCTCGCGCCAACGCCAGCCGCTGCTTTTGACCACCTGAAAGTTGCACGGGATAACCATCGCTTTTGTCAGCAAGGCCAACTGCTGTTAACAGTGATTTAGCTTGTTGCACGATAGCGGGATCGTGTGATCGAAAAGAAACGTTGTCCAAATTGGTTAACCACGGCAGCAAGCGATCATTTTGAAACATCATCCGCATGACCAGTCCATTTTGACGTTGGATGTCACCGGCAGTCGGCGGCTCGAGTCCTGCGATTAGGCGAAGAATGGTGCTTTTTCCGCCGCCACTCATGCCGACTAGTGCCAAGAATTCACCTGGGTACAAATTAAGATGAATGTCATGCAAGACAGTTTTATCGTTATAGGTTTTTTTAATCTGACGTAAACTAATAATTGGATCAGTTATGCCTCGACACCTCCTTGACGCCAACTAAGGAAGACTTTTTCTAAACTTTTCGCAATGAGGTCGGACACCTTGCCGAGCAATGCGTAGATCAAAATACAAAGCAGGACGGTGTCCATCCGCATAAATTCTTGTGCATTCGTTGCCATGTAGCCTAAGCCGGAACTCGAAGAAATGGTTTCTGCGACAATCAATGTGGTCCACATCACGCCGAGCGCGTACCGCACACCCATCAAAATGTTGGGTAAAGCCCCAGGAAAAATAATTCGCGTGAACAAGTCGCGCTTTGAAAGACCATAGGCATGCCCCATTTCAAGCAATTCTGGATCGGCCGTTGTTATACCTTGATAAGTATTGATGTAGATCGGGAACATGACCCCGATTGCCACCAACGATATTTTGGCCGATTCGCCAATGCCGATCAGAATAATCAACAAGGGAATCAAGGATAGATGCGGAATGTTGCGAAGCATTTGAATCGGACTATCTAATAAGGCTCGGATTGGTCTGACCAAACCGTTCATCAGGCCAAGTACAAATCCGATACTGCCACCGATCGCAAACCCAGCTGTTGCACGATACAGGCTAATCGCAATATTTTTTGGCAATTCGCCACTTTGCCACAAGGTGATACCATCTTGAATCACCGTTAAGGGTGCCGGAAGTAAGGAACTCGTGAGCCAGTTAAAACTGACCGCGGCTTGCCATCCAGCCAGTAATCCCAACGGCACGATCCAAGGCAGTACCTTGAACCAATTGATATGTCTTTTGGTCCGCGGCTTTGGCCGTTGCGTGAGTGTCGTGACTTCTTGCATCAGGGCCATCTCCTTTAAGTTGATGGTGTTCATACTAACGAGAGCAACTTAAAGCTGACTTAACTCCATTTGAAGAGTTTATGACCTAATCAGCATAAAAAAATGCCCTTTCAGCACGAATCATCAGCTGAAAGGACCGGAAGTTTGTCTAAAATGGTTCTTGACCAAAAGGAATTCATAATCAATAACATGGCGAGCACATTTGAGTTTTAAATCATTTAGCTTAATTCTGTCACTTCAAAATTTAAAAACGGGCATCAGGTGTTGGATGTCGCAAATGATTTTCGCCTTATTTTACGTGCCTGTACTTTGATATTTCACCAGAAAAAGCCGCCATAGTTGATAAACGAGGGTGAAGAAAGCAACCGAGATGCCAACAACCAGAATAGCAAAATACCAGCGGCCATCGTCAATGACCGTTGATTGCGGAATAGCGGCCACCCAACCTAATGGTAAAAACCAAGTGAGGATCATTTTTAACGGCGTATTGTAAATGGAGAGCGGATATTTTGAAAATTCAAAAAAGTCATAAACTGTCTCCGATAAATCCGCTAACCCTTGTGACAACAACGACACCATCCCGCCTAGTAAGGTTAAGGATAAGAAGATTAAAGAAGTGGCACAGCACATCAGCAGGACCAGCAAGAAAATAAGTAAAGGCATGTGCGAGCTGAATGCAATCGTGGTCAAAATCAGTACGGATATCGCCAAGTCACCCCAAGCATCTTCATCAAAACTTTCATTCAACAACTGAAAAAGCGGATTGACAGGTTTAACCAACAAGCCGTCAAACTTTCCTTTTCGCACATAATCCGCAATATTCAGCGTATTAATGAAAAAACAGCGAAAAATCGCAAATGAGGTGCTGGCAATGGCATACGTCGTCAACAGTTCCGTAAACGTATAGCCCTGAATCGTCGGGACTAACAAATATAAAAAGCGAAGTGCCGCAACATTGATCAAATTTTGAATCATCATGCCAACAATTGAAAAATAAAAATCAAAATCGTAAATGGCTAATGATTTGAAATTAATTTTGAAATAGGCTAACAGTAAGCGCGCATATCTCGTCATCAGCTAACCTCCCTGAACCACAACACGTTGGATCGCTATTTTCAGCTGTAAGTGATAGACACCAAATAACGTGGCAATATAGAGGCTCTGCATGAACAATGTCGGCCAAAAGTCGGCAGCCTGCTGCTGTGATAACAACTTACCAATCGCACCGAACGCGTATTGAAATGGCAAAAACTGTGCGATTGTTTTCACCGCTGCTGGGTAAAAATTCACTGGAAAAACATTTCCCGACACGGCCAGCAAAACAGCAGCTTTAAACGTATTGATACCCCAAATGCTATAGGTGTAGAAAGAAAATAACCCTATGATCGCCTCAAGTTCAAAATACAGGACATATCCAAGCATGACCGCCATCACCAACAACGGTAGCGTCTGCCACGCAAGCGCTGACTGCCTTACCGCGACCAATAGGATGACATCAGGGATACCGATAAAAATCAACTTGCCAAATGAATAACCAACACTTTCCCAAAAATAATGGGTCAGTAACGGCACTGGCCGCAATAACAGGCGGGCGATATTACCTGTACGAATATCGTCGTGGATAGCAAAGCTAGTTTTCGGAAAGACGGCCGTCAATAGTTGCATGAAAATCAAATAAGTGATCGTTTCGGCAAAAACAGCACTTGGCCGATGCCGTAAAACACTTTGCCACAGAAAAAACATCACGGCAATCGAAATGAAATTGCCAAACAAGTAGAAGCCAAACGCATAGCGATTGGCGACACTCCTTTTCAAACCAATTCGAATCATCATCAGTCTTAACGTCATTGGCCGCCACCTGTTGTCAGTCCAGATGAAATGACATATTCTAAGCGTTTATTCGCAATCGTCACAGAAGCCAGCTCGGTTGTCGCGATGAGTCGCCTCATAAAATCTTGAACCTCTTTAGAAGATAGTCCCGCAACTCTAAAATTGCCATTGGGTAGTGTCTGCACCCCAACGTCAGCAAGAGCCGCTGGCAGATTAGCTGAATCAACGAGTGAAAATTCAATCTGTGATGGCGTCGCGATTTTTGCCAAAGCTTGTGTGGAAATGTCTGTCAACAGTTTTCCATGATCAAGAATTAAAATGCGTGAGCAAATTTTTTCAACATCCTCAAGATCGTGCGAGGTGTACAACAAGGTCTTGCCTTCGAGTTGTTGTAGGAATTTAACGATCTTATGCTTAGTGACCACATCAAGGCCAATAGTTGGTTCATCCAAAATGATCAGCTCCGGATCATGAAGCAGCGATGCCATCACCTCCGCTTTCATCCGCTGACCTAAGCTTAACGTTCTAACCGGTTGCTGCAAAAAGTCTTTTGCATCCAGTAATGACGTTAAATGTCCAACCCGCGCTAAAAAGTCTTCTTTTGAAATGCGATAAATCTCTTTGTTTAATAAAAACGTATCATAAACCGGGAGATCCCACCTAAGCTGACTGCGCTGCCCGAACACGATGCCAATGCGTTGCGCATTTCGCTGCCGATATTTTGTCGGATCTCCGGAAAATGTAGCAAGTGTCCCATTGTCCGCCCGCAAAATCCCCAACATCATCTTGATCAGTGTTGACTTTCCCGAACCATTTAAGCCGACAATGCCAATTTTTTCACCTGCCTCAATGGCAAAGCTAATATCATCAACTGCCGTAAAAAGTGTGCGTTTCTTTTTAACAACGCCAATTTTTGCTACTTTAACGTATTGTTTCGTAACATGGTCTACCTCGATAAGCGCCATGAAGCTCCTTCTTTCGTTCAAATCCATGTGTCCTCAATGTTAGTGTCAATAAAGACATTTGTCCGTTTTCGCTCAGCTTCATCGTGCTTCCTCCTTAGTCTTTAAAAGAATAACTCCTGACATGTGTACTTTAGTAGATTACCGGCCGTTGTTTACGCCGTCAAATAAAACCACTTGAAATTATATAAATACTACTGTTATTTTAAATCAAAAATATTTATTTACGCTATTTTACTAACTGAAAGTATCAACGGTCTTTTAGTGGCCTTTCTTGTTTCACTATTTTCCAAGAAACACCTGTCACTTTAAAGCCTGCGTTCTTGGTTATAATTAAACTTAAAAAATGGTTTTCTCCTCGACAATTTTTAATGTATGATTTTCCATACACAATAAATTAAGGCAGGTTGATCCCGTCAATGGAAAATGAACTCAAGAAGCTGCTTTCGATGCCTGATCCTTTGCATTTCACCGAGCATCAGTGCGAATGGCTGCTAGATCATATCGGCGATCCCAATGCCGAGATTCGGGATAATCTTGTTTATTCCCCGCTCGCACGCGGTTTTTCAACTGAAGGTTTCACAACTTCTCAAAGAAAAGCAATTGCCACCCACACAACGCAACGAGCACAACTTTTCACCGGTCTCAACGGCTCGAACAATGACAACGTCTTCACCAGAACCTTCACCGCCTTATTAGGGGCGATTTTGTTAGAAACCGATAGCAGCAAGCCATTTCTAACTGACAACCAAACCCAAACTTGGATAGATTGGGCCCTCAAGTATCTGCAAATCGAAACCGATTGGCGCAGTTATGTTCCGGTAAAAAGGCTGGGCGCATGGCATTGCCCATGGCAGTGATTTCAGCCGCTCATCCTAAGATAACCACAGCGCAGCTTCAGCAGGCGTTGGATGTCGTCGCTAATGTCTTAGCTCAACAAAAAAAGCCCTTCCTAGACGATGAGGAAGAGCGGTTAGCCATGATCATTTTATGTGTTTGTCAAAATCTAAACCAGACAACTGGCAGCATCAGACGCTTTTTTAACGAGACCAACATTATTCGCTGGACTGATTATACGGAGCATTCGCATAACAACGAAGCTTATTATCGCGTCTCGTCGTGGAAGCGCCTGATGATGACGTTGCATTTTATGGCACCATCCATGCAGTCAACACTGCTGCCGCTGGTGACAAAGTATTTTCAGAAGATGGGTTATCTCGATTAGGTTATGGGTTTGTCCCGTCCGCGCCGGAACTTGCCTGCCCGTCTATACCAGTATTATCCGTCGCACTAGATGATTGATTGCCATCGTCAGCTCCGGTTGACGAGCCTTGATCTGTCGCTCCAGTGCCAGCACCACTATTGTCGGCATTCGGCGTAGTTGTTGTTCCTGCGCCGCTATTGTCTGTCACTGACCCCGAGCTACCGCTGCCAGTATTCGGCGCATACCAACTATTCCAAGGGTTGTTATACCCATATCCGCCAGTGCTTGTACCTGTGCCTGTCTGCCCGTTACCAACGTTACCTGACTGGCCGGTTTCAGCAGATTGCCCACTAGCTGATTGGTCAGTCTGATCCTGCTGACCTTGCGACTCAGAAGCTGTGTTGCTACTCTCAGCTGGTTGACTAGCCTGACCTTCATCCTGCGTCATCTGCCGTAAGCGTTCAGCATAGCGTTCACTCAGATGCTGAATCTCAGTACTTAAAGTCTTAAAATTCTTATCATTGTAGACAATATCTCTCTGTGTATTAAGCACATCGGTCAAAGCATTTAACCCAGCGAGCTTCGCCTGAAGGTCTTTCTTCTTGGTGTCTTTCAATTGGTCATCAGTCAGCTTATTTTTCTTCAGGCTCTTTTGATTCCTGTCAGTAAAATAGGCCTTTTCCTTGTTGATGAGTTCCTTATAAAGCGCTATGACCGGCTGTTTTCTATCTGCACGCAGCGAATACGCCTCACTACGCGTCTCAAGATTCGCCAGTGCCTGCAATCGTTTGGCATCATCCTTCAGCGCCACATTCTTTTTATGTTGTGTTCTTATGGCGGTTAATGTTTGATCAACCTTAGCATTGCGCGCTTGAATCGCCTGTTCGGCTTGCGTTTTGTTATGTCTTGCGACCCCAAAAATGAGTGCCGCAATCACGACGATCACGGCCAAACTAATTAAGACCAGTTTTCTTCTCTTCATCACTCAATCAAAATATGTAGATCACACACGGCGATCTATCTATTTTTTCCTCCAAAGTTTTATAGTTTAACAATTCCCCAAATAAGTTAGTCCCCAAATAGGTTTAATCCCAAGTCGTGCAAAGTTCTTTTACCAATTTTACCATGTGACGTTTTAAAATGTTATAGGCGTCCATAAATCTTGCTTTCAGAAATCAGCATGCTTCAGTGCTTGCCATAGTTGCTGCCCTCGTGATACATTTTTGATGAGTACTAGCATGAGCTTTTCCATTTAACAAACAGCACAGTCATTCTTCCTTCCACAAATGGAACCTCAAAATCGCACAACTATTTAAACAAATAAATCCGACAATCCGAATGTGAGGATACTGATGAAAGCGACTTATAAAGATCAATCCGCCGAAGTTTGGGAAATTAGTAAAAACAACGAATTCCCTGACTGGGTCAAAGAGGCTTTTGAAAAGAACTACCTTGTTTGGTTGGATGACCGACTTCGTATTTTAATGGCCGGTTTGTTCCCGCCAATGATCGAAAGCTTACAACGTGACAAAGCCAGCAGTTTTCACGCTCAAGGCGTTCAGTTTGGGGTCGTTACCATTGGCTATGTAGGTGACTATTTGGACGTCACAAATCACCGCGTCGTCTCTAAGCAGCAGTTTGCTAAGCAGTATCGAATTGAAAAAACAGGTAACTAATTTTAATCCCACATTAAATAAAAACGCATGTGAACAGACTAGTTCAGACTAGATGATTACATGCGTTTTTTACTTCAAAATCAGCTGACTATTTTCAGTGCAACAAAAAACACCTTCCCGAAAATCAGGAAAGTGTTGAGACGCCAAATGTTGATCGAATGATTAACGCTTGGAGAATTGTGAAGCTTTACGAGCCTTCTTCAGACCGTACTTTAAGAACGTCGAATTTATACGTTTTCACCGAGTTTCACTTTCCCGTTAAATCAACGTTTCCACACACACAATTTCACTCACTTTCAACGAGTTTTGAGCGAGACGCCCTAATTTGGTACAAATCGGGCATTTAGTAAAGCTACGATTAACGCATAACAGGATGCTTTCAGATCCTGTTATTTTTGTGGGCTAAATCTCGCCCTAATTTGGTACAAAACGGAAAATTACGGAGGAAAACACATTGATGAAAACAGCTCGGCGGACATCCATCTTCGCCGCCTTAATTGCCATTTTCGTCCAGCTCTTTATTCCTGCCACGATGGCGCTAGCTGCCAGCATGACCAACACCAAGGTTGCTGACTGGCGCAACACCTGGCACCTGCATCTGTTCAATGGCTTACATTGGACAGACACCGGCATGTGGATGAAGAAGGTGGACGGCAAGGTTGCCTTCTGCGTGGAGCATGGGGTCGATCTCGACATGAGCGGATCTGGCTACAATCCAAGCGCTTACTCTGACAGCAAGAAGGATCAACTCGCCAAGATTGCCTACTATGGCTACTACAAGAACCCGACTAATCGCAACTACGCCGTGACCCAGATGATTATTTGGGAAACGCTCGGCGATACGTTGCTCACCACTCCAAACAAGACTTATCAGGCTGAAAAGAAAGCTATCCTCGACCAAGCCGCTGCGCATGATCGCAAGCCGTCGTTCAACGGCAAACAGATCACACTCGCCGTTGGTGATTCAATCACGTTGACAGATACAAACGGACGGCTCGCGGCCTTCGCCCAGCAAACAGCGAACACCGCCAACCTCAAGATCACAAAGTCTGGCAACAAGCTCACGCTGACTGCCACCGCACAATCCAAGGCTTCCGGTACAGTCGCTTATGCGATTGCCAAGGCCGCTGATGTTGGCACCTCATTCGTCTACACCAAAGGATCCCAGCAGAAGCTCGTCCACTTCAAGCTGGCAAACAGCGGCGAATTCTCACTGCCAATCAAGGTCAACCTCAACGGGAACCTGAAAGCCAAGAAGGTTGACGCCGACACCAACAAGGCGTTGCCTGGGGCGAAGTTGAAGTTCGCCTACAATGGCACCACCAAAGAAGTGACCACCGGTGCTGACGGGTACGCCGCCTTGAACGACATCAAGGCTGGTACCAAGATCACCGTTTCCGAAGTCACCGCACCAAATGGTTACGTCAACAAAGGTGAACTCAAGGAAGTCACCATCGAACCAAACAAGACCATCGAAGTTGTGCTTGGAAACAAGGAACAACTCGGTAACGTGACCCTTGCCAAGATTGGCCGTGAGTTTGGTAGTGACATGTTCAACGCCTACTACTCGCTCAACGGCGCTGTTTATGGGATCTACACCAGCACCGGTACACGGGTTGGCGCAATCACCACTGATGGCAACGGTAAAGGCACTTTGCAGAACCTCAAGCTCGGTAGCTACTACGCCCTTGAAGAAAAAGCCCCTGCTGGCTACGTGCTGAATTCGGCCAAGTTACCATTTGAATTGAAGTACGCTGGTCAAACCGTCGCGGTTACCACCGCTCACGTTGATACGACTGACCAAGAACAACGCGGCACTGCCACCGTTATCAAAGAAGATGCCGTTACCGGCAAGCAGCCACAAGGTGCGGCCAGCCTCAACGGCGCTGTCTATGAACTCCACCGCGCAGCCGACGACAAGCTCGTTAAATCGGTGACAATTGCCAACAATACTGCGTCTATTTCCGGCTTGGAACTAGACGACTACTACTGGCAAGAAGTAAAGGCGCCGACTGGTTACGTGCTTGATCCGCAAAAACACGCGTTCAAGTTGGCTTACGCTGGTCAAAACGTGACTACTGCGACCGCCACCACGACGGTCAAGGAACAAGTCATCACCGGTGATCTCGACTTGCTCAAGTATGGTAACTACGACTGGTCAACTCAAGGCAAAGGCACGAAGCCTGTCATGCTCAAGGACACCCAGTTCACTGTCACCAGCAAGACCACCAACAAGGTTGTTCGCACCGGCCTCACCGATGCACAAGGCTACGTGAAGTTCGCAGATCTTCCTTACGACACTTACACCTTGACTGAAACTAAGACCCCAACCGGCTACAACAGCATTAAGCCGTTCATAGTCAAAGTTGATGGCACCCAGAAGTCCCAGCATTACAGTATCGAAAACAAGGTGATTGAAGAAAAGCTGCGCGTGGTCAAAGTCGATACCGAAACGGGTAAGACCGTCCTACGTACTGGCGCAATCTTTCGCATCAAGAACTTACAAACCAACAAGTATGAAGTGCAGCAAACTGCCGACAAGACCGGTACGACTGACAAGTTCGCCACTGACAACTCCGGTGAGCTGATTACAGCCGAAGCCCTCGGCTACGGCAAGTATCAGCTCGAAGAAGTTCAAGCGCCAGAAGGTTATGTTCTGGCAAAGGAACCGGCCAAGTTCTCAATCGACGGCAGCCATAATGACGGCATCGTGGTCATCAAGTTTGCTGACCTCTCCCAAAAGGGTGTCGCTACGCTGACCAAGACCGGGGCTACCCCAGTCGCCGTTGAGAAAGTTACGACTGACTTTGGCGACCAGTACAAGTTCAACTATGACTATACCGCATTGGCCGGCGCTAAGTTTGAATTCAAAGCAGCCGAAGACATCACGACCGCTGACGGCACAATCCGCGCGCACAAAGGCGATGTGGTTGCCACCGGCACGACTGACGCTAACGGCCAGATTCAAACACCTGAACTCTACCTTGGCAAGTACACCGCAACCGAAGTCTCGGCACCAAACGGGTTCATCATGAACACTGATCCAATCGCGTTTGAACTCAAGTACGCCGGTCAAGAAGTTACGTTCACCTCGACTTCACTGCAAGCCAAGAACGACTGGCAACAACTCGACATCACCCTCAACAAGCAACAGGAAACCCTCACTGGCTGGAAAGACAATCTCCCGCTCATCAAGTCCGCTGCCGCTAACGGTCAAGTCTTTGGCTTGTACTCGATGGCTGCTGTGACGGTTGGTGAAACGGAAGTGCCTGCCGAATCACTGCTCGCCACCACCACCGTCAAGGATGGCAAGGCGGCGTTCGATGCAATTCAGCTGCCAGAAGGCTACTACTACGTCAAGGAACTGGACGCAGGGATCAACCATGACCTCGACACGACGAAGTATGGTTTCCACTTCCATGCTGCCGACAATGACGCCATCAAACACGTCAAGATCAACGACGGCAAAGACATTTTGAACCAGCTCCATGAAAATGAACTGTCCTTCAAGAAAATCAACGAAGTCGCAACGCTTGTTTCCGGTAAGGGTTACACCTACGCCATGACTGGTAATGCGGCTGGGGCGGTGTTTGAACTGCTCGACGCTGACAAGAAGGTCATTCAAACCATCACAGTCGGTAAAGATTCTACTGGCTCCATCAAGCATCTGCCAGTCGGCACGTTCTTCCTGCGCGAAGCCAAGCCATCGGCTACCAACCTCGTTCTGTCGAAGGAAACCCTCAAGCTCGTGTCCACCAAAGACGGCGTGCAAGTTTTCGATAGCAAGGACAAGCAGATCGCCGAAACCAAGGCTGACGCCAAGAAACCAACCATCGCCTTTGAGCTGACGAATGACTTGATCAAAGGGACTGGCGAACTGACCAAGACCGACGTTTCCACCGGTGAACTGCTACCAAACACCGGCATTCGCATTCTGGATGAAGATGGCAAAGTCGTTGTTTCTGGTCGCACCGACAAGCGCGGTGTCTTCTCATTCAGCAACCTGCCTGCGGGCAAGTACAGCTTCCAAGAATACGACGCGCCAAAAGGCTACGACATTAACGAAACGCTGGTACCATTCGAGATCACCAAAGATGGTGAAGTGGTGAAAGCGAAGATGACGGACAAGCAAACGCCAAAGCCTGGCCTGCCACAAACTGGTAACGCCAAGTCTGGTTGGCTGATGGTCATTGGTGTGGTGTTGCTCCTCGGCATTCTCGCTGCGCTGGTCGTAATCGGCGGCAATAAGAAGAAAGACGGTCAGTAACATGCGGATTTCTTCTATTAACATGTTCCCCGATCCTGGCGGCGATGTGTTGCTTCAAGGGGACGTCGTGTTAGATCATGTGCTGATCTTGAAGAACGTGAAGCTCATCGAAGGTCAGTATCGCTGGTACATCCAGTTTCCACGTTATCCTGATGGCCGCACCGTGCACCCGATCTCCAAATCGTTCTACCAGTACCTGCTTCAACAACTCTCTGAATACTATAACCAAGCCACAGCCGAGTGATTCATTTGCCCGGCTTTTTGAATACAGAAAGGAAGTCCAACTATGGAACTCAAATTCGTTGCCCCAAATATCGACAAAACCTTCGGCCACCTATTCTTCGGTTCACTCAAACGGGAACTTTCAGAAGGCGATCGTGACAACCGCAAAGTCGTGTCGCGCACCTACGAGTTATTCTCTGACGTGCAAAAAGACGACAACATCGAGATCACCATTCCCGCCAAGAAAGGTGAGAAAGGCGAAACCATCGAAGTTGATTCGCCAGTGATGATTGTCAACCCGCGCATCGCGACTGTCGGCTACCGCATCGGTGATCAAGGTTTTGTCCGCTACATCTGCAATGCCGACGACATTATCCCAGTCTAACCACAGAAAAGAGGAAAACACATGCGATTAGCAGAAGGCATCGTAATCGACTTAGAAAAGACCTTTGGCGTTTTGAAATTCTCCGGGCAGCGGCGTGAACGCTTTGTCCAAGACGAAGACGGCAACCGCACTGACGACGTGAAGGAACGCACCTATGACCTCAAGTCCATGAAGCAAGGCATGATGATTCAAGTTTCGATTCCCGCAGAAGCTGGCGTCAAGGACTTCAAGTACAACCAGATTGTCACCTTGATTGACCCGGTGATCAACACCGTCGCCAACGCTGGCTTCAACCGCGTAGAAACGTCTTGGTACATGAAGGCCAAGGATCTCGTGATTGCCACCGTCCCGCCTAAGCCACAGGAGAAGCCAAACACTAATGACAAAAAATAATCCACGCGCCAAAGCCTCCCGCGCACCGCCCGCTGCGGCGGTTGTCCTCGACTGTGCATGAAAGGAGTTGATGCTCGATGAGGACTTCAAACTTGGCCGTGATCGGTCGTGAAGCATTCATCGACGACTACGCAGAAGAAATCGACAATGACTATCGCCTTGATCCAGACGAAATTTTGGAAGATATGTCCGAACTGATGGAAGAAAGCCCTGAATCCTACCAACACCTCCATATCGACAGTGAACAAACCAATGACGGCATGAACAAGCTGTTCTCGTTCACTTCATACGAGGGTGAAGATGGCTTACGGATCTCGTATCTGGGTGTCAGTGACGAATAGAAAGGACTGATGATTTGGCACAAGCACTAAGCATTGACGGGTTCTTGGAAGATTACCCTGAACTGGTTGATCCAGACTTCCACGATCCTAGCCCCGACGCTTTGATTGACATGGTGTTACTCGCTGCGGAAAATGCCACTCCTGGTGAGCCTTTCACCATTTGGGTAGACGGCGACGCCACCCGCGATCACGAAGCTAAAGAATTCACCTTCAACTTTGAGGTTGAAGATCGACAACCGGCAATCAAATACGTTGGCGTCAAGTGACGCCCAAAGGAGAACCCTATGAATGACCAAGTTACTTTAATCGGATTGAACAATTTCCTCGGCACTTACGATCTGAACGCTGACTTCGATGGCGGTGCACCTGAACCCGGTGAGATCCTAGTCGGCTTAATTGAATCTGCGGCGGATGGCCTCGACCACGGCATGAATACTTGCTGCCTGATCCTGCGTCGTGAACAATGCGAAAACAAAGTCGCCTTTGAACATGGCGCGCGCTTTGAATTCAACATTGAGCGTAGCGCGTTGGGACTGGTTATCGGCTACGACGGCCTCGTTGAAGACGTATGAAGCTGACCTATCGCGGCACGCGGGTCTATCCGCGCCAACGCAATTTGCTTTACAACACTGCCATGACCCTAGCGATTGGTTTGTGGCTGTTCGGCGCAATGTTGGCGTACTGGCCGCTGCTCAAGCAAATCAACTGGCAACTGTTTAGCTGGGCTGATATTGCGGCACTGCCTTGGTCATGGCTGCCGCTGATTATCAGCACCGCGTGCGCTGATTTGATTTTTGGCTTAGGGCTTTGGGGCTATCGCACCCGGTTTGCCGATTCCTACAAGCAACTGGAGCACCGCCAAAAGCTCGCCCGCATGATCATGGAGAACAACTGGTATCAGACTGACCAAACCAACAGCGAGAGTTTCTTCAAGGACTTAGGCTCTACGCGCTCCAAAGAGAAAATCTCGCACTTCCCGAAAATCTACTATCGCCTCAAAGACGGCCTGATTCACGTCAGCGTGGAAATCGTCATGTCGTCGTATCAAGATCAGCTCCTACATCTGGAAAAGAAGCTCGAAGCTGGCCTCTACTGCGAACTCGTGGACAAAATTCTCCACGATTCGTATGTCGAGTACACCTTGCTCTACGACACCATCGGCAAGCGGATCACGATTGACCGCGTGACTTGCGAACACGGCGCCATGCAACTGATGGAAACTGTGGCGTGGCACTATGACGCACTGCCGCACATGCTGATTGCCGGTGGGACTGGTGGTGGGAAGACCTACTTCATTTTGACCTTGATCGAAGCGTTGCTGAAAGACGGTGCGCAGCTCACGATTCTTGATCCGAAGAACGCAGACTTAGCCGATCTCGCTGACGTCATGCCTGGCGTTTATGCCAAGAAGGAAGCCATGCTCGGCGCGCTGGAGACGTTCTACCAAGATATGATGCAACGCAACGACCAGATGAAACAAATGGACGGGTACAAGACTGGCGAGAACTACGCCTATCTTGGACTACCCGCCCACTTCCTTATCTTTGATGAATATGTCGCGTTCATGGACATGCTTGGCCGCGATGCCATGCAAGTGATGTCCAAACTCAAGCAAATCGTCATGTTAGGACGGCAAGCTGGATTCTTTCTGATTCTTGCTTGTCAGCGCCCCGATGCCAAATACCTCGGTGACGGGATTCGTGACCAGTTCATGTTTCGCGTCGCGCTTGGGCGCATGAGTGAGCTGGGCTATTCCATGATGTTCGGCGAAACCAACAAAGACTTCTTCCAGAAGCCAATCAAAGGGCGTGGCTACGTGGACACTGGCGGCAGTGTGATCAGCGAATTTTACACGCCGCTGGTGCCGCGCGGCTATGATTTTCTCACTGCAATCGGCGCTGTCGCTAACCCAATTCCCGCTACCCCAACAGAACAGGAGGTGCCAGATGAGCACTGATGTCAAAATCGAAAATCGCGCGCAATTTCTCGCCGATTTCCACGAAAATGTCCCGTTCCAGTCAGATGAAGACGCCGAAGACCAGCTGCAATGGATGGCAATGCACGCGCACGAGTACCCAGATTCACGGATCTGGATGGGCGCGCCTGGCGGACTGACTGCCGATCGTTTTCCAAAACGCTTTTGGTTCAACGTCACTACTGGTGAGAACGGCTTAACGATGACGTACACCAACGTCGCCGATGAATGCGCGGAGGATTGAGTTATGGTAGCCCAATCGCGTTCACCAAGTCTAACGCCGCGTTACACGTCGCTTCATACGTGATCCCTTCACTGTAAACGTAAGCCACTCGGTATTTCTCCCAGCGTTGCTTTAACAAAGCGGATGCGCGCAACTTGGTAATGATTTCCGCATACCTCGGCAACATCGCCTCTGTTCCACGTAATTTCGCGGTTGCCAATAGTGCATCCTTTAACACCTTGAAGTCAATATTTTGGCGCTGCACCTTATCGAACAGATACAAGTCGTAATAGTCCTTCATGCGAGAGTTAAGTTCTTGGCGCGCCACCATTGATTCCAGTTTTTCCGCCAAAATGGTTTCCATGTTATACGCCATCACCGTGATCACTTGGTCATTAAAAATGGTGTGGTGATGCCAGGAGATTTCACGCGGGGTGATAGTGTCCCCGGTCGAAACGTCAATTTTCGTGTCGATGATACTGGTGTAAATCTTAGCTTCAATGTGAATTCGGAAGTCTGCATAATCGGCGGCGACACGGATGTCGTCAATCTTGGCGATTTTGAGTTGCACGTCGCCGTCTGGTTCATTCATATCGGCGATCTCGGTGAAAATCTTGAGCACTTCATCTTTGTTCACCGGCAAGCCCTTGATGGATGTATCGACGCCGACCATGGACGCAATCAAGAACCCGCCTTTCAGGATCAAATGATCTCGATACGGCGAACGTGAAATGCGATCCACAATCTCGTCCAAAACGACTTCCTGCATGAGAATCTGGGGGTCAATCTGCTTTTCCTTGGCAAGGGCGCGGACTTTGGCTTTGAACTGTTGGCCGTTCGTGAATCCTAGCTTCATAGAAGTACCTCCATGTAGTTGTTGATGGGTTCTCTGACTTTGAATAAATCTGCGTAGTGTACCAGGCGACCGATGTCTTTTTGCTTCATCTGCGAATAGCTGATCATCGCCTGGCGAATCGTTTCAGAATCTGACGCGTCACGCGTGCGCAAAATATCACACAACGTGCGTTCAATGTTGTACACCCGGACTTTGTGTTGTCCAGGGGTTAGCACCTCCTCAACGCCGAGGGTCTGCCACTCTACTTTTTGATGATAAACCCGCACTGGGTATTGTCCAATTGCTGTCGGGTAATAGCCACGCGGAAAATTCACCTGATACCGGTCAGGTGTGCGATCGATCATGTGGTGCAAAAATAGCGCACTGTCTTTGAAGTAGACGCCACGGGTGAATCGATATTGAAGGATGTACATGTCGTCCTCAAAAATCGCCGGGTCGATATAAACCCCACGGTCTACTCGCTCCAACTTACCACGGTTAGCAAGATCAATTAGAAAATGCGGATCTACACCAAGTTTTCTCGCATCTGCGGTCGTCACTTGACCATGATTTTGCTTCATAAAGGCATCAATAATATCTTCCATCAAAAGCACCTCACGTTTCAAACGTCATTATATCACAGTATGACGTTTGAAACGTGAAACAACCAAATGAAAGGAGTCCCAATGATCATTCCAACCATTCGCAACCGCGCAGCTTTCCAAGAAGACTACGTGACCCAAATAAAGAACGCCTCACCAGGCGACGCCGAAGATGCCTTGCTAGAACTCTGCGATTACATTGAGCCGCACCAAGACGGCGATCACTGGCTAGAACTCACTGGTGATCGCACCATCTCTGGCAAACCGGTCTATTTCTGGTTCACAGCTGACATGCCAGCCCGCGGCGCAATTCTCACTTATCATAGCTGGGCGCACCATTACTAGGCTTTGTCGATAACAGGACTGTATACAAATTCCTTATGTTTGAATGAAGCTACTCCCCCTTCAAGTAAATTAACGATTTGCATCACAACCTCTGCCTCGGTTGGATAACCTGTATTTTCTACCCACCCGTGTGAATTATCGGATTTCAATGAAATCACTTGTTCTGGCTTTGAGTTCGTCACAATCGTTGAGTTATGAGTAACAATCAGTACCTGACGATGGTCTTTTTGCCTGCGCAACGCCTCTACCAGATGTTGGTAAATGTATGTGCTGTCAAGATTATCTTCAGGCTGGTCAAGCAAGAGGGGCGTTACATCCCCACTAACGGCTCCAAACATGAAAATAAAGTCTAACAACGCAACCACTTTTTGACCTAATGAGATTTCGGAAATCGACTTGAAGACCGTGGCTTCACTCTCATTTTCGAAGCTATTGATGTCAAACTGCAAATCAAATTGGTCTACGCTTCGGTAATATTGATTCAAAAGATCATAAATATAAAACCTTGACGGCCTAATAATTTTATCCTTAATTTTTTTCAGAACTTGGTCAACGTTGTTCTCTGTAATTTCTTCAATTGAATTATTAATGTCCCATGTACCTAGTTTGGTGGTAAAGCTCAACAAAAGCGGGCCAAGTTTCTTGACATCTTCACTTCTAAACAGAAGATAAAGCCCTATTGCCCCATACTCATCTGATCCTTTTTCAAATAGATCCATCAATCCATCAGCATCAATGTTGTAATTGAGGAACCACCGTTTGGAGGTGTTAAACCAATCTGGATCAAATTGTCTAGACCAATTGAAATATTGCGAATCAAGGTCTTTCTGCGTGTATATCACACGCACACGTTTCGATTCAGAGTTGATGAGTTCGATTTTGCTTGAGACAGCAGCTTTATGCTTTTCAATCGTTTCTTTTACTCGACCTGATTGTTCTCTTAATTGCCCGTCATTTTCGATAGTTACCATCCGAATCTTGTTAACTTTCATAGAAGTCGAACTTAACTGACTTTCAATGAATGAAGTGATGTGTCTATCGGACGCCTGTTTCACTAGCTCATTAACAGAATATGATGACCGAAAAACACGACGGAAGAACTTCATTTTCTCAGTTACTTCAAAAATGGCGCCATCGTGCAGTGAAAATATCTGAATTTTATCGCGCGTTGCTTTGGTAATCTTTTCTTGATCAAACGTTTCCTCCATTCGTTCTGAATATTGGAGCTGGTGCTCTTGACCAAACAAGTACCCTCGGACAAATGAATCGTCACGAACGCCATCAATGGCAGGATTGAAAATGACGTAATAAACCGTTCCATCAATCGATAACGTTAACGAAACTCTGCCTTGCTTACAAATGTTCTTTAGCTGTGCAAGGTCACGTACATGTTGCGACAGCACAAAACTTGCACAATCAAGCAAAGTGCTCTTTCCCGTGCCTCTCCCCCCAATAATACAATTCAACGCGGTTGAAAACGAAACAGAAAACGGACTACCAGGCTTCCCAAGAAAACCATCTCCGTCGATTGAGACACTCTTGATAAACACGCCAGGAAGATCAGGACGATTAAATTTTAACGATACGTCTGCGTCCTCAATCGCGTTACGTAGCATATTAAAATCAAGTTCCTGCCCCTTCACCCAAAAAGTCTTTGTGCCCAAGTTCTCTAAGCAATGAGAGTCCTCGTCAAGGAAAACGACAGGGGTAGCAACTTCATGGTTCCGCAGCTGTTGTAATATTCCTTCCCGCTTTTCAATTTTAGATACGCCAACCACCTGCATGTTTTCAGCAGAAAATAGACGCTTCTTATATGCGCCACTCCCATATTCTGTTTTGAATACATCGGATGTGTTGATATGAGCAACATACGAGATAAAGCCTTGTTTTCTGAACCACTCAATCACCTCCCACGAGGGTAGGTACGTCCCAGCCTTTTCACTCAAAATGTTACTGGCAAGAAAGTCGGCAACTAAGGATTGGCTTGTAGAGGAATCATCAGCAATGCCAACAACGTGCAATGAATCACCACACGAAATCTCAACACCAAATATTAGTCTTGGGATTGGGCGATTCGGAAGACATTTTTTGATGATCTTTATTGCATCCTTAAGCCGTGCGTACCCCGAAATCGTATTGTGATCTGTTATTACGGCAACTCTAACTGATTCTGCGAACAGTTTAAGAGCTATCAATAAATAGCCCTCAAGCTCCTTTACAGTATCGAATAGTGAGTTTTCAGCAACCATTTTTTCGAGATAGTCGTTGGTAATCCTCGGAAAATTGAACAAGCCAAAATCCGAAGCAATCTGATCAACCTCTGATTGTTCATAACTTGTAAAAGCTCTAATAGCGCCATCGTTCCTTAAATACTTTTTATTACAAACGAATTTGTAATCATGAGATGCCGGTGTATGAAAATGAATCAAGGTCTTCTGGTATTCACCATATACTTGCTTGATTTGTTCAATTTGTGTTAGCGCTTGATTTATTTTTGAACTTGCGGTTCTACGAAACCTTTCCTTTTCATGGAATATCACATCGAGTCCCCCCCAGATAAAATGCGTTCTCTAGCCCTAATGATACTTCAATTCCCAAATGGCTAGAATAGCTGAACTAATATTGATCCAAGCCATCGCCGTGTCAAATGAATTTTCATTTCTACCACCAGATTGACCAGGGCGACCTGCCGTCACGCGCGGCGGGCGAAGCGAAAGCCGCATGCGTGAACGGCAGCGGTCGGCGACAGCCGACCGCTGTATACCCCCCCAGTACTCTAACAGGGGGGTATTAAATACAACGTCTGTGCCTGAACACAGGGTAGAAAGTGTGCCATGACGGCGTTTGAATAGCAAACGACAAAATGATGGATGACACCCCCAATCCATCATTTTTTTGAAAGGAGTGAGGCCATGACGACATGGCTGGAAGATACTAAAGCGCTGCGCAAGCAGCTTGACCTGACGCAAGCGCAAGTTGCCCGGCGGCTGGGCGTGACGCGGATGCATTACGGGCTAGTCGAAAATGGCAAAACCAATCCTAGCCCGGCGCTACAAGCTGAAATTACCCGTACCCTCAACAACTGGACTGACCAACCCGAACTGACGCTGATGTTCGATTATATGCGCGTGCGGTTCCCCACTAGTGACGCCAAAACGGTCATCACCAAAATTCTCGGTTTGACTGCCGAACACTTGATATTTGAGGAACACGGATTCTACGGCTATTCGGCCATGTACATCTTCTCCAACATTCAGGTGATGGTGTCCCCGGTCGGCTCCAAGCTTGGCACGCTGGTTGAGATGAAAGGTCACGGCTGCCGCGAATTTGAAGGTATTCTGCTAAGCCACGGTGAAACCTGGTACGACTACTTTCTGCGCGTTGATGAAGCCGGTGGCATTTTCAAGCGCGTGGACATCGCCATCAACGATATGGTCGGCCTGCTCAATATTCCCGAACTCGTCGATAAATGCCTGAACAACGAATGCATCTCTGTCATGCGGTCATTTCAAGGGCTGCAATCTGGTAAGCTCGTGGATCTCGAAGAAGCTGGGCGCGGGAACACGCTGTACGTCGGCACGATGAAAAGTGACGTGTACTTTTGCATCTACGAGAAAGCCGCCGAACAAGCGGCCAAGCGTGGCATCAATATCGCCGACACGCCAATCATCAACCGCTTTGAAATTCGGCTCAAGAATGAGCGCGCCATCAAGGCCATTGAGGCCATGTTGATTAACCGCGACGCCGAAAAAGTTGCGTTTGGGATCATCACGCGTTACTTGCGCTTCGTCGACGCTGACCCAGACAAGAACCGCTCGCGGTGGCCGCTAAACGAACGTTGGGCTTACTTCATCGGCAAAGGCCGCCAACCGATTCGCCTGACCACCGCGCCGGAGCCTTTCGATATGAACCGCACTAAGGCGTGGCTCCAAAAACAAGTCATGCCAACACTCAAGGTCATCAAGTCCATCGACGACTACTTCGGCTCCACGGACTTGCAACTGATGATTAAAGACGCCGAACTCACGGATAAGCACCTAAAGCTGATTGAGCAACAAACCGTTGGCAGCGAAGAACTAGGAGGTGGGAACTTTGCTGAATGACGTGCTGGCATCACACAAGCTGCAAGGCAAGCAATTTACAGATTGCGTGCTGAACGTCTATCTCTACCGCCACGCCTTGGTTGGGGTCGTTGAACACAAACGCTATCGGCGCATCTGCGACATGAATAGCTTCAACTTCACCGCGCAAGACTACATCGCCTGGCGCCACCAGCAACAAGCCCAACCCGCGCCGCTAATTGACCGTAACGGACGCGCTATCAACAATGCAACACTACGGCACTTGCTCTATCTCACCGCCGAAGATACTGGCTGGCCGGTGTTTACCACGCCTGTCGAAGCCATTTTTCTCGACTAATTCATTTCGGTCGCGGTTGACCATGACAAAACAATCGCAATTCAAAAAGGAGCTTTGGTCACAAATTCAACTAAAGGAGCGAAGCATTATCGAACTAGACGTGATCTACAACTGCGATTGTCTGGAAGGCATGGCGGAATTACCGACCGCTTCCATCGACATGATCCTATGCGACTTGCCTTATGGCACCACGGCCAATACGTGGGACAAAATCATTCCCTTCGCCAGCCTCTGGGGTCAATATGAACGCTTGATCAAACCTCAAGGCGCGATCGTCCTCACCGCCAACGAACGGTTCTCGGCAGACGTGGTGCAATCCAATCCCGCCTTGTACCGCTACAAGTGGGTGTGGGTGAAAAATACCGTCACTAATTTCGTCAACGCCAAGAATCGGCCACTGTCTCGGTTTGAGGAGATCCTCGTCTTCTCAAAGTCTGGCACCGCCAACTATGGCAATTCGCCGGACACCATCGGCATGAACTACTTCCCCCAAGGGCTGATGCCGTACAACAAAACCGTGACCTCGCGCAAATACGAGCAATCAAATCAACTGCACCCGTGGAACGCACCGGACACGTATACCCAAGAGTGGACGAACTATCCCTCTGATGTACTCAACTACAAGTCAGATCGCACCGGCTGGCACCCGACGCAAAAGCCGGTAGAGTTGTTCGCCTATCTCATCAAGACGTATTCGCAGCCTAACGACTTGGTGTTGGACAACTGCATGGGGTCTGGCACCACGGCGATTGCCGCGATTGACACTGACCGGCACTTCATCGGCTACGAAATCAGTCACGAATACTGGCAACGTGCCAACGACCGCATTGCCAATCACCACAACACGCAAACCGCATTATTTTAACGAAAGAAGGAAACTCACATGAATTTTGGTCAAAACTTGTTTAACTGGTTCACCTCTAACGCCCAGAGCTTGGTGCTGATGGCGATTGCCATTATCGGCGTGTACTTGGGCTTTAAGCGCGAATTTTCCAAGCTGATCGGCTTTCTGGTGATTGCCATCATCGCCGTCGGGCTAGTCTTCAACACCGCCGGGGTCAAGGACGTGCTGTTGAATCTGTTCAACCGCGTTATGGGGTCTTAGCCAATGGATGACATCAAAGTCTTTATTGCCAATCTCGGCAAATACAACGAAGGCGAGATTGTTGGCGCGTGGTTCACCCCACCGATCACAAACGAAGAACTCACCGAAAAGCTCGGCTTGAACGACCAATACGAAGAATACATGGTGCAAGACTACGAAGGGCCAATCGTCTTTAGCGAGTATTCAACGATTGGCGAAATCAATGCCGCAGCCGAAGCGGTTGAGGAGTTGAAAGGCACCGATATTTACCCTGCCATCAAGGAGCTGATTGGCGAATGGTATGACAACGTGGTTGAACTCGCCGCCCACAAGGAGGACATCGCTTGCTACCACGTTGCGAATATGACTGAACTAGCCGAAACCCTGGCCGATGAAGGCTGGTTCGGCGATATTCCACCTCAAGTTGAAAACTATATCGACTATGCCAAGGTTGGCCGTGACCTTGAGATTGAAGGAGGCTACGTTGAAACCCCGCACGGCATTTTCCAATTACTAGAATAATTGCTGGACTGGCGCTGCAACAGGCGTCAGTCTTTTTATCTCATCGAAAGGAGATCACATGAAGAAAGTCCGCTCCTATACCAGCATCTGGTCAGTGGAAAAGGTGCTCTACGCCATCAACGACTTGACGCTGCCGTTTCCGATCACCTTCACGCAAATGACCTGGTTCATTGTCAGCTTGTTTGTGGTGATGCTGCTCGGCGACTTGCCGCCGCTATCTCTGATCGACGGCGCGTTTCTCAAATACGTCGGTCTGCCGGCTGGGATCACTTGGTTCATGAGCCAAAAGACCTTCGACAACAAGAAACCCGTCGGCTTCTTGCGGTCGGTGATCAACTACGCCTTTGCGCCGAAGCTGACCTATGCTGGTAAACCTGTGAAGGCACAGAAGCAGAAACAAACCGCTGCTGTGACCTACGTTTGGAGGTATCACCATGAAATTTCCCATTAAGTACATCGAAGACAATCTGGTCTGGAACACAGACGGAGAAAGCTTCGCCTACTTTGAACTCGTCCCTTACAACTACTCGTTTCTTTCACCTGAACAAAAGCAACAAGTCCACGAAAACTTCCGCCAGCTAATCTCCCAAAATCGCGATGGCAAGCTACACCTCTTACAACTCGCCACCGAAGCCAGCGTCCGCGACACCCTCGATCGCTCAAAGCAGTTGGTGAAAGGGTCGCTGAAAGACGTCGCCTTCCAGCACATCGACGGGCAAGCCGAAGCCCTGACTGAAAACATCGGTGACAATCAAGTGGACTACCGTTTCTACATCGGCTTCAAGCTATTGCTTAACGACGCCGAAATCACTGCCAAGTCGATGTTCAAAGACATCTCCCTTGGCATTCGCGACTTCTTCGCCGAATTCAACACAACCTTTGCCGGTGACTTCATGACCATGAGCAACGCCGAAGTGGAGCGCTACGCCAAGTCCGCCAAGTTTCTCGCCGAAAAAATCGGTCGCCGCTTCAAGGTGCGCCCACTCGACAAGAACGATTTCGGCTACCTATTGGAGCACCTTTATGGCATGACTGGTCAAGATTACGACGACTACGAATACCACCTGCCGCGCATGAGCAACAAGCGTGACACCATCGTCAAGCGCTACGACTTGATCAAGCCCACGCGGTCGCTGATTGAGCAGCACCAAAGGTCACTCAAGATCACTCACGGTTTGGAGGAAACCTACGTTACCTATCTGACGCTTTCAGACATTGTGGGTGAGCTAGAGTTCCCCGGCTCTGAAATCTTCTATTTCCAGCAAAGCCAATTCGATTTTCCAATCGACACTTCATTGAACGTTGAGATCGTAACGAACAAAAAGGCACTGACCAAGGTGCGCAACAAGAAGAAAGAACTCAAGGACTTGGATTCCCACGCTTATGAATCTGGCAACGAAACCACACGCGGCGTCAGTGATGCCTTGGATTCCGTCGATGAACTGGAAAGCACCCTCGACCAAACCAAAGACGCCATGTACAAGATTTCCTACGTGATCCGCGTCTCTGGCCGCAGCGAAGACGAAATGAAGCGTCGCGCCGATCAGATCCTCGATTTCTACGACAGCCTGAACATCAAGCTCGTGCGCCCGTTCGGTGACATGCTCGGTCTGCATGGCGAATTTATCCCGGCATCCAAGCGCTATATCAACGACTATATCCAATACGTCACCAGTGACTTCATTGCCAGCCTCGGCTTTGGCGCCACCCAATCACTGGGTGAAAAGGAAGGGATCTACATCGGCTACAACGTGGATACCGGGCGCAATGTCTACCTTCAACCAGACATCGCCGCGCAAGGGATCAAAGGCACCGTCACCAACGCCTTGTCCGCTGCCTTTCTGGGTAGCCTCGGTGGCGGGAAATCTTTCTCCAACAATTTGCTTGTCTACTACGCTGTGCTATACGGCGCACAAGCGCTGATTCTCGACCCGAAGTCTGAACGGACTGGCTGGGCGGAAAATCTCGACTTCATGGGTGATGAAATCAATATCGTTACGCTCACCAGCGAAGAAGCCAATCGCGGAATGCTCGACCCCTATATCATTTTGTCCAACCTCAAGGATTCGGAAAGCCTCGCGGTGGACACGTTGACCTTCTTAACTGGGATCTCAAGCCGCGACGCTGACCGGTTCCCGACCTTGCGCAAAGCCATTCGTGCGGTCACGCAAGCGCCAGAACCAGGACTGCTCAAGGTGATTGATGAACTCCGCCGCGAAGATACTGACATTGCTCGTAATATCGCCGATCACATCGAATCCTTCACGGACTACGACTTTGCCGCGCTGCTGTTTTCGGATGGCACGGCTCGCCGCACCATCGCACTTGACCGCAAGATCAACATCGTGCAAATTGCTGACCTCGTGCTGCCTGATGCCGACAAGACGCAAGACGAGTACATCACTGCCGAAATGCTTTCGGTCGCGATGCTCATGATTATCAGCACCTTTGCCATCGACTTCATTCACCAAGACCGCTCGCAATTCAAGATTGTGGACTTGGACGAAGCCTGGGCGTTTTTGAACGTCGCGCAAGGCAAGGCACTGTCAATGAAGCTAATCCGTGAAGGACGCTCGATGAATGCCGGGGTCTACTTGGTGACGCAAAATGCGGACGATCTGCTGGACGAAAAGATGAAGAACAACATCGCCCAGAAATTTGCCTTCCGCAGCACCGACATCACAGAAATCAAAAATACGCTGACCTTCTTTGGTCTCGACGCCGAAGACGAAGGCAATCAAAACCGGCTCCGTTCCTTGGATAATGGCGAGTGCCTATTCCAAGACATCTGGGGACACGTCGGCGTGCTGCACTTCGACTACATCTTTGAGCACTTGCACAAAGCGTTTGACACTCGGCCACCAAAGCCAAAGGAGGTGAATCTTGATGACCAAAGCTAATCGGCGCCGACTGTTCCTATTTCTGGGACTGGCGGCAGGGTTCATGATGGTGCTACTCGTGGCTGGCAGTCAACCGGTTCACGCCGCTGGGCTGGTGGATGATCACTCTGGCGGCTCCGCTGAATATGCCAAGTACCCGTTGTCGCATTATCAGCTCGACTACTTCGTGGACACGAGTTGGGACTGGCTACCTTGGAACTGGGGCGACGGGATTGGCAAATCGGTCAACTACGGGCTGTATGCCGTCACCAACTTCTTGTGGACGTTATCTGTCTATCTTTCAAACGCCGCCGGGTACTTGATCCAGCAAGCCTACTCGCTGGACTTCATCAAGGACACCTCGGCCGCGATTGGGAAGAACATGCAGTTGCTGGCAGGCGTTTCGCAAAACGGCTTCTCAACTGACGGCTTCTACCCAGGATTGTTGTTGTTGATCACGCTAGTCGTTGGGATCTACGTCGCCTACACTGGCATCATCAAGCGGGAAACCTCAAAAGCCATCTCGGCAATCGTCAACTTCGTGGTGATCTTCATTACCTCCGCCAGCTTCATCGCTTACGCGCCCAGCTACATCAGCAAGATCAATGAATTCAGTTCCGACATCAGCACCAGCGCCTTGAACACCGGCTCCAAAATGATTCTCGGTACGAACACGTCAACCAACAAGTCCGGCGTGGATGCAATCCGTGACACCTTGTTTGAGATTCAGGTCAAGCAGCCCTGGACACTGTTGCAATTTGGCGACAGCGATGCTGGTGAAGTCGGCGAGAATCGGGTCAACCAACTGATGAAGGCTGATCCGTTCGGGGATAAAGGCAAGACCCGAACGGACTTGGTGCGCGCCGAAATCGAAGATAAGGACAACGAAAACCTTGCGCCGACCATGACTATCAATCGGCTGGGAACAACCACCTTCGTTGTGATCTTCAATATCGCGATTACCTTGTTCGTCTTCTTCCTGACGGCAATGATGTTGTTCTCGCAGATCCTGTTCATCATTTACGCGACGTTCCTACCGGTGTCGTTCCTGCTTGCCATGTTGCCCTCGTTCAACGGCCTGATGAAGCAAAACATCATGAAGCTGTTCAACACGATCATGACCCGCGTCGGCGTGACGTTGGTGCTAACAGTGGCGTTCTCCCTGTCAGCGATGGTTTACGGCTTGTCCGCCACCTCGCCGTTTTTCCTCGTCGCCTTCCTGCAAGTCACGATTTTTGCTGGCGTCTGGATGAAGCTCGGCGATCTGATGGGTATGATGCAGCTACACAGCTCTGACGCCCAACAAGGGGCACAACGCTTCTCAAGGCGTGGCAATCGAATGCTGCGGCAATTTGTCGGCAGTGCGATGGGCGGTGCAATGGCTGGTCGGTTCCTATCGCGCGGCATGGGTAAAGCACACGCCCCGCAACTCCCCGCCACCGGCCAACGTGAACAAACGAACGGCGCACCCAAGCCTAAGCCAGTGCAAAAGCCACGCAGTCAGCGTCTTGGTGAAAAGCTCGCCGATGTCTCTGATGTCGGCAACAAGCTCAAGGACAAGACCAAACGCGGCTTGAATCAGGTGAAAGACGCGCCAACCAACGTTTTGTATGGTCTGCATCGCGGCAAAGAGTTAGCCAAAGACGCAACGGAAACGGCGAAAGGTAGCTTCAAGGACCGCCGTGCCGCTAATGCAAAAGAACGCGAACAACAACGCGAGAAGCACCGTCAACAGATGCGTGACCGTAAGCTCGCCATCACCCCTGGTGCCAAGCCGAGGTCAGCTTCTGGTACGCCACGCCGCAAACCAACGTCTGATCCTAGTCAGCCACTGCGCAAACCGCTTGCGACAATCAAGGGCAAGCGTCCCGCTGGCATGACTGCCGATCGCACCAAGTTAGTCGGTAAGCCGTCACAAACACCGCAAACCAAGCGGCGCACGATCAAGCCGGTTAGTCAGCGTCCCATCACGCCGACTAACACGCCACCAACCGAGACCACCAACGGTACTCGGCCACCGAAGACACACAAGGCCGCACCGAAACCGTTGAAACTCGTCCCAGAAAAAGCAACCAGACCTCACACGCTAAAGCCGCAGCGGATTTCCAAGGCCAAGGCGCGTACGAAGAAACGATGAAACTCTGGCGTTGGTTGGCACTAGCCGCTTTGCCAATCATCATGTTAGGCATGTTGTTCTTCACCGTGATCGCCAGCGACGATGAAGAAGACCCGCCAAACTCCGCGCTCACCACCGATGCCATGAGCCTCTCCGCTGCGGTTCTCAAGCACCGGCTGACTGTGGAGAAATACTGCCGAGAATTCGGTATCACCGATCAGGTCATGGTGATTCTTGCCATCATGCAAGTCGAATCTGGCGGCCAAGGTGGCGACGTGATGCAAGCCAGTGAATCACTGGGACTGCCGGTCAATACACTTGGTACTGATGCCTCAATCAAGCAAGGCGTCAAGTATTTCGCGTCACTGGTCAAAAGCATGAAGGCTGCCGATGTGGATCTCAACACTGCGATTCAAAGCTATAACTTCGGTGGCGGATTTATTGACTATGTGGCAAAGCATGGCAAGAAATACACCTTTGAGCTGGCAAGTGATTTTGCCAAAGCGAAAGCTGGCGGCAAGCAGGTCAAGTATACGAATCCGGTGTCGGACACCGGCTGGCGCTACGCTTACGGCAACATGTATTACGTCAAGGTGATCTCACAATACCTGGTCACGGATGGCGCGAAGTTCGACGACAAGACGGTGCAAGTCATCATGACCGAAGCACTCAAGTACCAAGGCACAGCCTACGTGTTTGGCGGCTCAACGCCAGCCACTGGCTTCGACTGTTCTGGATTGACCAGTTGGTCCTATGCCAAGGCTGGCATCACCTTGCCACGCACGGCGCAAGCACAATACGACGCTACCGCCCACTTGAACATCAAAGACGCCAAGCCAGGCGACTTGGTATTCTTCCACTCAACCTACAACACCGCCGACTACGTGACCCACGTTGGGATCTATGTCGGCAATATGAAAATGTACAACGCTGGTGATCCGCTCGGTTACGCCGACTTGAATTCAAAATACTGGCAAGCGCATCTGATTGGTGCTGGCCGGGTCAAAAGGTAGGTGAAGCTGAATGGATGGTTCTGGCATCAGCTACTTCGACTGGATGGAACTGATTACTAACACCTACGACGATGCGCTCCAAAAAGCCCACGTCGATCTCAAATTCGGCGATAACAATGCGCTGCGCAATAAGGAACTAGACTTCGCCTCCGCTGAATGGGAACGGATCAAGTTCTTTAAGCAGCGCCTACCCAACACTGATGACCTCTGCGTTGTGCTCGAACGCTTCGTGGATCGAATGCCTGAAATGGAGTACGGCCACCGTCGCGAATATCGACTGGCCGTCGCGCATGAAGTCGCGGTGGATCACTGGCTCGTTGGTAAGGTGTTCGCGCCAGTAGACCGTAAGTACATTCTCGACCGTGAACGCCACCTGGCCGAAGACTACTTCGACCACGACCGGGAACTCGGCGAGTACATTGAAACCGACTACGCAAGCTACAAGCGCATCTCCTTGCAACGCCTGTTCACCCAGTTTCTCGATATTTATGATGACTTTTACCGCTGCTACGAAATCAGAAAGGACAGGGTGACTTAACCTTGAGTAAAAATGAAACCAAAAAGAAAGGCTGGTTCAAGAAACAACCAGCCGCACCAAAGCCGCCGAAGATCAAACGGCGCGGTTTGCGGCGCCCGGTAACCCTACTTTGCTGGGCGGTACTAATCGGCGCTACCAGCTTCGGCGTCTATAAAGACCTGACCGCTATCGACACCCACACGATTCATGAAACCCAAGTTATGAAGACTAAGGTGATCGACACTCACGCGTTGGCAACCTTCACCACTGACTTCGCGAAGATCTACTACGCTTGGCAGCCGAATCATGAAGCGCTGGATCAACGGCAGAAGAACTTGCAACCGTACCTCGTAGAACAACTGCAATCACTGAATGCCGACACCGTGCGCAACGATATTCCAACAACTGCCACGGTAAGTGAGGTCAAAGTCTGGGACGTAAGCAAGACCGCCAAAGACACATTCCGCGTACTATTCACAGTGACCCAAGATCTCACCAAGGGTAAAGACAAAAAGTCCGTGACCAGCACCTACACCATCAACATTATGCAAAACGGCAACGGCGATATGGTAGTCACCAAGAACCCAACCATTGCCGCTGAACCAGCGACAGCACGAATCAAGCTACCGGACACACAGTCCGATGATTCGGTAGACAGCGCCACCACAGAAGACGTCACCAAGTTCCTCAAGACGTTCTTCGCACTTTACCCGCAAAGCGATCGCAACGAACTCAAGTATTACGTCAAGAACGGCGCACGCCCAATCAAACGGAATCTCAAGTTTGTTGAGCTACTCGATCCAATCTTCAAGCAGACGAAAAACGGTTTAACTGTCACCTTATCTGTAAAATACCTCGACACTGACAACGACATGACCCAGGTTTCGCAATACACTCTGAACCTTTCGAAACAAAACAACAACTGGACGATTATCGACGGCATGTAATGTAAAAGAACTCGGCTCAACCACCACGCATTTTTGCGGAATGGTTAAGTCGAGTTCTTTAGTGCCTTTTTTCAAGTATATGTCGTCTGTTTTGAAGTTGCCCTACTAACAATCACGGTAGAATTTACAACAAGACATGATTATCCACACGTTCAACTAAAAAGGTGGACAGTTACGACCAAATTATTTCAGCACGCGTACCCCAAACGATGGCATAAAGTAACTTGAAATCGTTGATACACGAACTGTTTCACCAGGCTTCGGCGCGTCGATAAACTGGTTATTGCCAATGTAGAGCGCATCATGATAAGGGGTACCGCTGTTGCCCCAGAATAAGAGGTCACCGGGCTGAAGATTGCTCAAGTTAACGCGCGTACCAGCATACTGCTGGGTGCCTGTCCAGCCACCGATATTCATCCCTAATGCGTGAGAGAACACGTAATACATCAATCCAGAACAATCAAAACTATTGGGGCCCTTTGCCCCGTATACATACGGCTTCCCTACTTGCTGTCTGGCTAATGCAATTACTGCTGCTGCTTTTGCACTAACCGAAGTACCAGTTGTACTTTGTGTTACTGTACTTTGTGTTACTGTACTTTGCGTTGTTGTACTCTGGGCTGTAGCGCTGCGAGTTGAGCTGCTTTGTGATGCTGCTGTAGAGTTTTGAACTGGTGTTGTCGCGGAAGCTGTGCTTGCCGTTTGAGAAGCGCCGTTGCTTGCTTCCGAAGTCGTCGTTGATTGCTTGATTGCAGCAGTTGATACTGCGTTAGTATCACTAACTTCACGGGTACCAGCACTAGCCACCCATGCACCATTGCCAACTTGATACCAAGTATATCCGTCAGCTTTTGTCGTGTTGGTGAAGCTAAGGCTTTGACCAGTCGTAAAACTACCAACAATCTGGTACTTTAACCCAGGCCCAGTGCGCTTATTTGAGCCAGCGATCACCGTAAGCTTTCCGGTGATCGGTTGAGCACCAGCATTGGCAACCCATTGATTATTTGCCAGTTGATACCACGTATAGCCATCAGCTTGTGCCACAGTTTGATAATTACGATCAGTACCAACCGCTAAACCACCAGTAATTGCAGCGTGAATGGTGGGTGCTTGGCGTACATTTGACGAATACTTCGTGCTTAAGGTACTTGCATGTACACCATTAGTTTGTGAGAGTGCGATCCCTGCAAGGATCGTTGCGCTGGTCAATCCAATCATTGATAATTTTGTCAATTTCATATTGTCTGTTCCTCCCGAGTGAAGATATCACTTGCACTTGCCATGATGTCATATTAGCCAACGATTGTGGAGAATCGGTGTAGACCCGATTACCGTCATGTAACAAAGCCAGCACTTACATGACAAATTCATTCCATCGAAAAAAATACGCTGCCGGTTTATCTCGGCAACGCATCGATTGATTACTAACTTGTCTTGTTCATTCATTAATTCGTCAAATTGATCTTAGGTGTTTGGCGGGCGTCATGCGTCGACTTAAATAACGGCTTCAACTTAAAGCCCAGTAGTTGAGCAGTTATATTCCTCGGAAAGGTACTGAGCAAACGATTGTATTGCGTAGCTTCACTGATGTAACTTGATCGCGATATTGCTATCTGATTTTCAGCAGCCACCAGGTTAGTCATTAACCCGCTAACTGATTTCTGTGATCCTAACTGAGGATACTGCTCTTGAATCACACTAACTAAGGTCACAACCTGTTGATTCAGCTGACGGTCTGCATTGGCTTTGGCTACGGTACTGTTTGCATCATGATATGCTGAACGCGCCTTCGCAATCCCAATAAACACTTTTGTTTCATCTTTCATCTGTCCTTTAACGACGGCGACTAAGTTGGGAATCAAGTCAGACCGTCGTTGCATTGCAACCGCTACTTTGCTCCAGCTCGCATCTACTGATTGCTTCTTCTGCTGCAGTGTATTATACTGCCTGATTGCCACAAGCGTCCCCATCGCCAACAGGATGATGAGGGCAATGCCGATGATGAATTTTGGCTTCAAATGAATATTCTTCAATCATCTCGCTACCCTTCAACAACCCATGGATCCAGACCCGGAAGAGCCTTGTTCGATTGAGACCTGCTCACTCACTCGCGTTTGTAATACGCCACGCAACGAGTCAACATCACCTGAGAAAACCAACTGAATACGTTGATGTTTATCCGTGATAAATTGCCCCAGCACTCGACCACCACGGCTGGTTTGCGCAAAAGGTGTCAAACGAATCTCCGTGATATGTTTGAAGTCAATACGCCGACGCAGGCCAAAACTCTGACTGATCAAAAAATTCTTGCCTAACCCACCAACGCCAAAGATGATGTTGATCATGATAAACAAAGCGAGAAAGATGGCATAATCCAAACGACCACCGATTTGACCGTTGACCAACCACATTAGAAAGAACGCTCCCATCAAAACCGAAGTAATGCTATAGTTAGCCCGGACATCAATTTTCGCTTGCCAATAGATGTAATACACGGCAAGTCCGAAAAACACGACATTTGCCGTATCGATCAATATTACACTGAACATAATAAAGTCCCTCCAATCTATGCGACAACACTGGCATCACCGAATAAGTTGACTAAGGCCATGGGTTTCAATGTACGATCAGCGATAACTGTCGCATTACTGGAATCAAAGTCCAAGGTGACGGTATCAACTCCGATCACGTCATGCAACGTGAAAAAGATGCTTTTGACTCGCCATTCACAACACATGCTAGTGAAATGTAAGACTATTTTACGCATAATCTGCTCACCTCATTCAGCCAAATCAGCCCATTCAACATTATGCCTACGCCGTACAACAATCAGTACAATCGCCGTAATCACTAAAATCACCGAAAGTACTTGTGATACTCGGATATCGCCAATTAAATATAAGCTATCAGTGCGCATCCCTTCAATGAACATCCGCCCAGTACCGTACCAAATCAGATAGGCAAGAAACAGCTCGCCGCGCCGAAAAAGCTGTTTACGATGGCGTAATGCTAAAAACAGTATCACTCCGGTCAAGCTCCACAATGATTCATACAAGAACGTGGGTTGTCGATAAGCACCATCGATCCACATTTGCCGAATAATAAAGTCCGGTAAGTGTAAACCACGCAAGAACGCTAACGTCGTCACTGCACCATGAGCTTCTTGATTCATGAAGTTACCCCAACGGCCAATTGACTGTGCCATTAACACCGCCGGAGCTAGTACATCTAACATTTGCCAAAGCGAAACGTGATGCTTGCGCGCCACCAATATCGCCACTAAAAATCCGCCAATCAAGCCACCATAGATTGCAATACCACCATGCCAGATGGCAATGATTTCAGCGGGATTATTCCGGTAACTGGACCACTCGAAGACGACGTAGTAAATGCGCGCACTGATAATCCCAACCGGTAACCCCCACAAGATCAAATCGTCGAAAAGTTCACTATCGATATGTTGGCGTTTCGCTTCTCTTTGCACCATTGCATAAGCCACGATGACACCAGTCACAATAATCAAGCCATACCAACGAATCGTAAACGGGCCAAATTGAAGGGCAATTGGATTAAGACTACCGATGATCATCACCTCCTTGAATGGGCAATTTAACTGTAAACGTGCTGCCCTTCATCAACTGACTATCAACCTTGACTGCACCACCATGTGCGGCAACAATTGTTTTCACCATCGCCAAGCCGATCCCCTGACCGCCGTTGCGACTTGAACGTGCCGGGTCGGCCATATAGAAATGGTCAAAAATATGCACCAATTCTTTGGCGTCGATTCCAATACCAGAATCGATAACTTGAATCACGGCATTGGCAGATTCTTGCATTAAACGCACCTGAATCGTGGCACCAAAGTCAGAGAACTTCGATGCGTTGGTCAAGAGGTTGAGCAAGACTTGCCGTAGCTTTTCTTCATCACCATACATCATGATCTTGCGCGTCGCGACTGTGATGCGCTGCTGCTTGGCCTCCAATTTCGCTTGGAAGTTCTGAGTGACTGCATCAACCATTGCGCCTATGTCAAAGCGGGCTTTGTGTAATTGATCCGCATCGGTTTCGATGGAAGCAATCAATTCAATATTCTTAATCAAATGAGTCAAACGGATCACTTCCTCATCCATATTTTGTAGCCGTTCGGTTGAAATTTCCCACACGCCATCAATCATCGCTTCCAGCGTCCCTTGTAACATCGTCAATGGTGTTCGTAATTCGTGCGCGATATCGGAGGATAGCTGCTCACGGGTTTCCTGCTGACGATTCAATTGACCTGATAGTGCATTGACAGACTCCAATAAAGTAATGATCTCGGTGATGCGAGTATTCGCCGGAAGCGGCTGTTGATAGTTTCCTGTCGCCACTTTACCCGTAAAAGCAACAACCCGTTTGATTGGCGCAGTCAGGCGTCCTGCCAGCCACCAAGCAATCACGATGGTCACCATGAATGTGATGACCGCAATGGTAATCAAGCTAGTTTTCAATTCACTGACATATTCAACGTCGTGGCGTCCATAACCCAAAGGATCATATCCGGAGAATACAGCGTTGGCGACCACTTTGCCTTGGATACGAATCGATTCGGTGTGTTTGCGGTCAAACCCGGTGCTAACAGACTGCTGCTGTTTGGCAGTCGGTCGCATCAGAATGCGCCCATCAGGCGCGTAAATCGTCACTAGCACACCGGCCCGATAGCCAGTATTGCGAATCTCCCGTAATTGCTTGGCCTGCCATTGATCATGGTTGTTTACATAGCTCAACGCAATTTGTTGCCGTATGGTGACCAAAGTCGTGCTGTTGCGTTGTGTCACATATTTGTCAAAGTGATCATTGGTTAGCGCCACCGTTACCAGGCTAACGGCACCGATGATCAATACAATCACAGTGGTAAAAATCAATAACAATTGCGTCCGCAACGACATTTTCATGCAGAAACCTCAGTAAAAAAGTATCCACTGCCCGTGGCAGTTTTGATATAGTGAGGGCTTTTAGGATCAACTTCCAACTTCTTACGCAAATTTTTGATGTGCGAGTCAATCATGCGATCCATTCCTTCATAATCGATCCCGCGCGTCGTTTGGATCAATTGCTCGCGAGAAAAGATTTGTTTAGGATGACGGATCATGACTTCTAACAAATCAAATTCAGTCTTGGTTAATTCAATTGTTTCTCCATGGCAGCGCACCTCCCGCGTCATCAAGTTGACCTTGATTTTGCCATCATCAGTGCAGATTTCGTCAGCGTGATTTGGAACTTGGCGACGTAAAACCGATTCTACCCTCGCAACTAAAATACGTGGACTAAACGGCTTAATGATATAGTCATCTGCACCAGTACGTAAACCCTTGATCACATCAGCCTCACTGGAACGAGCCGTTAACATGATGATTGGGACATGCCGAGTTTCACGCAGCAACTGGGCAACTTCAAGTCCATTCATATCTGGTAACATCAAATCAAGCACCACCAAGTCCACGTCATGTGACTGTGCCATTGCCAGGGCTTGCGTGCCACTATCAGTAGATTCGACCATATACCCCGCCTTTTGCAAATACGCGGTCACAATTTCAACGATTTTCGGCTCGTCATCAACGACTAATACTTTCATCGGGACCTCCTGCTGCTTTGACGAATTGATTATTCGTCGTTTTCGTCATCATCTTCATCAACGTGTTTCTTAGCGTGATCATGGCCGTGTCCGCCATGCATACCAGGCATCATAAACATCATTACACCGTGAATCGCCAACATCGCGATCAGAAATATCCAAGTCGTCATAGATTGCTCCTTTTGTGTTTACAAGAATTAAAGGTCATGATGCGAATGGCCCTTGTGCATGAATAACATCATCACACCATGCATGGCCAGACATGCAACTAAAAAGATAATCAATGTCCACATAATGAATCACTCCTTATCTGTGGGTCTAACGTAAATATTGAAATAGCCACCAAGCATTTACCAGAAGCACCGTTACCACGAAGCTGACTAATACCGCCACTGCTTTTTTTGAACTGGTCATTTCGTTCACCTCATTTGCGGATGTGCAAAGTTTGGGCATTGATGGCCACCACGATCGTACTCAATCCCATCAATACCGCACCCAATGCCGGACTTAACACAAATCCTACGGGAGCCAGGATACCACTCGCTAAGGGGATCGCGAAAATATTGTAACCTGCGCCAAACCACAAATTTTGTACCATTTTACGGCTAGTATTATGAGCTAGCTCTAAGAAATTCAGAATGTCAGACGGCTCACTGCGAACTAGCACGATATCCGCAGAATCAAGCGCAACATCCGTTCCGGCACCAATGGCGATCCCGATATCTGCCCGAGCCAAGCTGGGAGCGTCGTTGACCCCGTCACCGACCATTGCCACCGTATGCTTGCCCGCTTGATATTGGCGCACGATGCCTTCCTTGTCGGCCGGTTTGAGTTCAGCGTGAACATCGACTTCCGCAATACCCAGTTGCTTAGCTACCACCAGAGCAACTTGTTTATTGTCGCCAGTCAACATTACCGGGGTAATATGACGTGCTTTTAGTCCGTCAATCAACTTCTTCGATTCAGGTTTAATTTGATCGCCTTGTGCGACAAAGCCAACCGCCTGTTGATCTGCTAGCAAAAAGCTAACGGTATTGCCTTTCGTCGCCCATTCATGGACAACATCGTGATCATAACTGATTCCTTGGTCAATGAGATACCGCTCATTGGCGATCATTAATGCTCGCCCGCCTACCGAGCCGGACAACCCGGTACCAGCGATGTTGATCACATCGTTGGCCTTTGGGATGTCTACGTTTTCATGTTTGGCAGCATTAAGGATTCCTACCGACAAGGGATGGCTAGAGTTTTGCTCAAGCGCCGCGAAATTCGCTAACACGTCACGGCTTGAAAAACTGTCATCCCATGAATCAAACGCGGCTACGGCAAAGTTTCCTGCGGTCAAAGTACCAGTTTTGTCCATCAGAACCATATCGAGGTGATCAGCATCTTCCAATGCTTGGCGCTTGCGCGTCAATAAACCGTTCTTCGCACCGATCGAGGTCGAACGCGCAACTACCAGTGGAATTGCTAAGCCCAATGCATGCGGACATGCGATAACCAAAATCGTGACCATCCGCTCCAAAGCAAAATTAAATTCTCCAGTCAACGCCCACCACACGATAAACGTGATCAGCGCCACGGAAACGGCAATGTAGACCAACCAACCTGCAACTTTATCAGCAATGCCTTCGGCGCTGGATTGTTCACGTTGAGCATCACTCACCAGTTGCATCACTTGCGCCAGATACCCTGAATCCCCGGTACCGGTAACTTTCACTTGTAACGTCCCGGCACCGTTGGTTGAGCCACCGATGACCTTGTCCTTCACAGTTTTAGTGATGGCCCGTGCTTCACCAGTCACCAAGCTTTCGTTCACTGACGTGTTGCCTTCTGTGATCACACCGTCAGCTGGAATTTTGGCGCCAGCTTTAACCAACACAACGTCATTGACCTTAACTGCTTTTAGCGGCACCGTGCGTTGTGTGCCGTCTGTATCGATCACCGTTGCTTCACCTGGTAACAACGCCGCCATCTTCTGGAGCGCATTACCAGCAGCCATCACAGCATTCATTTCAATCCAATGACCCAACAACATAATATCGATCAATGTGGCTAACTCCCAGAAGAAGTCCATCACATTGCCGTTTGGCGCGATGAAATGATTCATCACAAATGAATAGATACTGTAAAAATATGAAACAGAGATCCCGATCGCAATCAGAGTCATCATTTCCGGTTTCTTGGCCTTGATTTCCGCCACAGCACCAGTGATAAAAGGTGCCCCACCGTAGAAATATAAGAATGAGGCTAAGATCAAAGCCACCCATTCTGATCCTGGAAATGAGAATGTCGGCAACCAAGCAACTTTTAACATAGGTGACAGTATAATGACCGGAATAGATGCGACTAGAGAAATCCAGAACTTCAACTTCAAATTTCCCATGTGCATCATCTGACCACCGTGTTGCATCATGGTGTTATCCATCTGCATGTCTTTCATCTCATGATGATCATGGTGCATATCCATGTTATTCATTGCAATTCCTCCATATTCTCCCTAACACCATGAATAGCTTAACTGGCACACATGTAGATATTATGATGTTAGTGGAATAGCCACAACGTTTACAACTGTAAATACAAGCGTATCATAATGCTGCCATTTACAGTTGTCAACAGTCCTACTGTTGAAATTCGCATAACCATTTGATCAACACTTGCTGGGTGACCACATAACGCCCTGTCGAGACTTCAATAAAGACTCGCGAATGTTGATCTAAACTGGTAATCACCTCATTGATTGAGGCATTACCGTTCAGCGTTTCTCCCAACACTTCATGCGTCGGTAGGGCAAACTTGATCAATTCACTTGAGCGGATATCTCCAAATCCCCGCTGTTGCTGATTGGCAAACAGTGACGCCACAAATTGATTGGCTGGATGCTGACGGAGCACTTTCGGCGCATCGACTTGAAGCAAGCATCCTGCGCGCATCACACCGATACGATCCCCCAGCCGTAGGGCTTCTTGCATATCATGAGTCACAAAAATCACGGTAGAGTCGAGTTCTTCATGCAACCTCAACAATAATGTTTGCAGTTCCTGGCGCACAATAGGATCCAGCGCCGAGAACGGTTCATCCATTAAAATTAGCTTTGGATCTGCAATCAACGCCCGCACAATGCCGACCCTTTGCTGCTCACCGCCCGATAATTCATGGGGGTAGCGTCCTGCATAAGTACTGAGTGGTAAGGACACGGCGTCCATCAAGGTACTAGCCCGCTCGTGAATTTTGGTAGCCGCCCAATGTTTTAGTTCCGGGATCAGCGCGATATTTTGATATACCGTCATTGTGGGAAATAACGTCCCTTGTTGGAATATATACCCGATGCTACGATGCAGTTCAGTCACAGGAAAACTTTCGATTGGTTTTCCGTCCAAGCGGATTTGACCCGCACTGGGTTCGATTAGACGATCGATCATTCTTAATATTGTGGTCTTTCCCGACCCGGATTCACCCACCAATACAAACAATTCACCCGCACGCACCGATAAATCCAGCTGTGACACCACATCTTTACCAGCCATTTGCTTTGTGACACCACAAATTTTTAATGTACCTGTCATTATTTACTCCCATTCGTCAATAAGTGATGCTGTATCAAGAATTGCTTTGCCACACTAGCAGCGCTTTTTTTCTGAACATTGACGGCATAGTTCATCGCTTGCATTTGAGTTTCCGTGATCTTTCCAGCAAGTTCGTTCAAGATTTTAACGATCTGTGGATGACTTTGGGCAAAATCTGTTCGCATTAGCGGTGCCCCACGATATTCTGGAAATAAATGACGATCGTCTTTCAAAGCAATCAGATGATACTGTGCCAGTTGTGAATCAGTCGAGTACCCATCAGTTACATTAATATCGCCTTTATTCAAAGCCAGATAACGTAATGACGGATCCATTGAGCTGATCGCTAAATTCAATCCATAAACTTGTTTCAGCCCTACATTCCCATCTCGACGGTCAATAAATTCAAGATCAAATCCCGCTTTGAGATTCGATTGAACGCGACGAAGATCTGAAATCGTTTGAACATGATTTTCCTCGGCAAATTTCTTTGTCACGACCACCGCATAAGTATTGTTGTAAGCCAAAGGTTTGAGTAACGTGAGATGATCTTGGCGCTTGATCAACTGTTTAGCCACTGGGTAGCTATCAGCACCTTGCGCGATTGCAGCAGATTGTTTAGCTGTTGGCTTGACAAAACTTTCTAGCACCGTTCCCGTAAACTCAGGGTAAACGTCGATTTTTTTGGCTTTCAATGCGCGATATAAAAACGTGGTCTGACCAAAATTCGGTTTTAGTGTCACATGCACACGGGTGGTTTTGGCTTCAATCATCAACTTATACATATTGATCAGAATGTCGGGCTCCGATCCAAGCTTCCCAGCAATCGTGATATTTACGACTGTAGGTGCCGTCAGTTGCTTAATTCCCCAGCCACCACCACCTGCGACGATAAGGATCGACAAGCCGATCAAGATTTGTTTCCATTTCAGTTTTTGCAGTCCGGCCAATACTAAAGAAAGGATAACAGCCAAACCAGCTGCTGCGATTGCACCAATCAACGTAAGGTCAGAATCATTACGATTGATCCCCAATAAGATGAACGTCCCTAAGCCACCTGCCCCAACCAAAGCGGCCAATGTCGCGGTACCAATGATCATCACAGTTGCTGTGCGAATGCCGGAAAGAATGGTTGGCATTGCCATTGGCAGCTCCACTTTCCGTAATTGTTGCCACCGGGTCATCCCAAAAGCAGTTGCCGCTTCATGGTATAACGGGTCGATTTGACTGATGCCGGTATACGTATTGGTGAAAATTGGGAGTAGGGCGTAGGCGATCAAGGCGATGATTGCAGGGGTATTCCCGATCCCAACGAAAGGGATCAGCAGTCCTAACAAAGCCAAAGAGGGAATTGTTTGTAAGATACTGGTCACTTGCATCAATACTTCTGCTACCTTTCGATGCGGAATGACCAAAATTGCTAACGGCACTGCAATTGCTACTGCGATCAGCAAGGCGATCATTGAAAGCTCTAGATGTTGAATCAATGCAGTCAGTAAATCACTGCGACGGTCGATTAAAGTTTTGATTAACGCTGTCATATTATCCTCCCTGGGTTTACAAATGTAACTTTAATCCGTCGATGTGGAGAAATTGTGTCAATCGACACTTTCTTGAAAAAAGCCGAAACAATTACCTGGTTGCTTGCAGCGGCAGTCCATGAGATAATCACGCTGACTATTTTAAGGAGAATCGACTATTGCGTATGTTAAGGCCATATGATGTTCCCATTGTGCTCTTACTGTTGGTTACCAGTTTCATTCCGTTAGTGATTTTTTGGCATCAACAAGCACAGCAACCACAAAATTCAACACATTACGCCACCATCAGCATCGATGGCAAAATTGTGCGTAAAGTGACGTTATCTGGAAATAAGCGACATTATCAATTCACACTTCATCCACATCCAGGTGAATACAACATTATCGAAGTGGATGGCGCTCGCATCCGCGATAAGGAGGACAACACACCAGATCAAATTGCGGTCCATACCAGTTGGATTCGATCTGTCGGCCAACAAAGCATTTGTCTTCCGCACAAACTTATCATTCGAATTCGCAGCACGAATGCCAAAGAAAACAATGATGCCAGCGACGGGTTGGTCCAACCATGACAATATCGCGCCGACGTAAGCTTAGACAACACAAACGGCTTCGCACCTCGATTCAATCCGAATCGTGATACGGAGCCGTTTGTGTTGTTAGTAACAATTACTTATGTCCGACCATCGAAATCAAGGACCTAGTTTACGCAAGCTTGACGCGGGTATTGATTTTTGCTTTGTTTAACAGAACCGAACTGGTCACCACTGAAAGTGAGCTGAAAGCCATCGCCAATCCTGCGAGTTCTGGACTGAGTGTCACCCCTAAAGCATAAAAGATTCCCGCCGCGACTGGAATGCCCAAGACGTTATAAATAAACGCCCAAAACAAGTTTAGCTTGATTCTTGAGAACGTCTTTTTGCTCAACGCTAAGGCACGATCTACATCGCTTAAGTCATTCTTCACTAAGACGATTCCACCGGCATCGATGGCAATATCAGTACCCGAGCCCATGGCAATGCCGACATCGGCGACTGTCAACGCCGGCGCGTCATTGATCCCATCACCGGCAAAAGCGACTTTTCCGTGCGCTTGTAAAGCTTTAACGTGATCAGCTTTATCTGATGGCAACACGTCAGCGATCACCTCATCAATCCCAACCTGTGCAGCAATTGCTTTGGCGACACGAATATTGTCGCCAGTAAGCATCACTGTCTTCAATCCTCGAGATTTCAATGCCGCAATCGCCGCTTTTGAGGTTGTCTTAGGCGCATCTTGAATCGCGATCAGACCAATAATGGCGTCTCCCATCCCGACGTAAACAACGGTCTTAGCTTGATCTTGCAAGGCTGTGACTTGACCCGCTAGTTCGCTTGGAAGCTGATGATCTTCAATCAATTTATCATTGCCAACGAAGGCAGCTTGGCCCGCAACGGTCGCGGCAACGCCTTTGCCTTCAATTGCTTTGAAATTCTCAGCTTTAGGCACGTCAAGCGCACGCTCTTTGGCTGCAACCATCACTGCACTAGCCAGAGGATGTTCAGAAGTTGCTTCAAGTGCAGAGGCAATGGTCAAAATTTGTTTCTCATCGCCAATGACATCGGTAACCACTGGCTTACCGTTGGTGATTGTACCGGTTTTATCAAACGCTACAGTTTTGATCCCGTTGGCTGCCTCCAACACTTCACCATTCTTGATTAAGATACCCATTTTGGCGGCTCGTCCAGTACCAACCATCAAAGCAGTTGGTGTGGCCAGTCCCAATGCACAAGGGCAAGCAATAACGACGACGGAAACAGCAAAAATCAAGGACGTTGCCAATCCTGAACCCAGCAGTACAAACCATACCCAGAAAGTGAGAATCGCCAAAATCAAAACTACCGGCACGAAAATATCAGAAACCTTGTCCGTGAGTTTTTGAATCGGTGCATGTGAATTCTGGGCTTGTTTCACCATCTCAACGATTTGCGACAACATCGTGTCGCCGCCAACTTTGTCTGCCGTAAAAGTCAAAGTCCCGTTACTATTGATCGTAGCACCAATCACGCGATCGCCAGCACGTTTTTCAACTGGCATACTCTCGCCGGTGACCATTGATTCGTCAATCGTGGAATGGCCTTCTTCAATAACCCCATCAACTGCGATCTTTTCACCTGGTCGCACGCGGATATGATCGCCGACAACGATTTCAGATACCGGAATCCGTTGGGCCTTACCATTTCGGATCACTTCGGCATCTTTAGCTTGCAGATCCATCAGTTTCGCAACTGCATTGGACGCACTATCGCGCATGCGCTCCTCAAAGACTTGCCCCAACATGATGAATGCAACGACCACAGCAGCCGTTTCAAAGAACACCGATTGATGTGTAAACATCGCATAAATACTGTAGAAATAAGTCGTTGCCGTTCCGATGGCAACTAACGTATCCATATTCGAATGATGTTTAGTGAAACTTGCCCATGCACTTTGCCAAAACGGTACCGCAGTCACTGCCATGATGATGGTCGTTAAAATCAACGGGGTCCAGTCCCCACCAGGTAACACGAAACCGAAAAGTGGGTGGAAAATCATCTGCGCAATCATTGGCAAACTTAGAATTAGGGACGTCCAAAATCTTGTCTTTACTGACATTAAGCAATCACAACCTTCCCGTGCATCATGTCCATACCGCAGCTAAATTCGTACTCACCAGCACGCTGCGTATCGATTGCCACGGTTTGAGGCAGATTTAGTGGTAACTCGGTTTCAAAATGTAAATCCTTAGAGTGCACCACATCTAAGCATCCTTGATCAGAAGTACGCGTAAAGGTAATCGATGCAGGAACGCCTTGCTTCAAATTCACAACTGCAGGCGCATACCCACCAGCAACTTCGACTTCAATTCGTTGTACATTTTCAGACATCATATTCACTCCTATTATTTTTGATTCGGCTAAGTTATTTGAACGTGCATTACTGAATGACAAGTTGTCCGTGAAACATGTCCATTCCACAAGCCCAACTGAACTCGCCCGGCTTGGAAGTATCAATCCGAATGGCTTGGGTCTCGCCTTTAGGTAAGGCTTGATTGATCCCAAAATCTGAAAAAACCACATGATCCAAACAACTTGATGGATCAGTACGAGTAAAGTTAAGGACTGCAGGCACGCCAGCCTTTAACACGATCCGTTCTGGTGAATAGCCGCCTTTAACCAACACATCAATACTTTGTTCGTCGCCGGTCACCGTCGCCTCACCAGATGCGACCTCATGTTTACCAAAGAACCACCAAATGATGAATCCAATTAACAAGACCCCAACAATTGTAACGATAATTTGTGTCATTTACTTTGCTACCTCCATAGCACATTCACAGTCATCCATTAAGCAGTTGCATGCTACCATATCTGGCGCATTATCGTGTCTATCAGCAAGTACTGCCTGCATTGTTTCGATATCAGGCTTACTAAGATTTAGATTCTTCAACAAATCCACCAAGACTGACCCCTGTTTCATCTCACACATCCGATCAAAGAACTCATTGGCATTTTGTTGCATTGTTTCCTGTTCCTTGATCAACGGTGAATAATGAAATTGTCGTCCAACCTTAACAGTAGTCAAAGCTTGCTTACCGACCAAACGCCGTAACAGTGTTTTAGTCGTTGAATCGGACCAATTCTGCTTGGCTCGTAGCACTTCAATAATATCGTTGGTATCAGCGCCGCCTTCGGTCCAAATCACGCGCATTACTTCCCATTCAGCACGAGACATTTCTGGAATTTCCATATCGGTCTCCCTTCGTTTACAGTTGTAACTTACGAGAATGACTATATGATTTGTATTTACACTTGTCAACATTAGATTCAATTTTTTTCTTGTCGTTCAACCCAAATCAGAACAATGCAGTCACAGTCGGTCTCTATAGTGCCATTTTCTGTGGTATCAGCACTCGCTTAAACTTCCACTTGGATTTTCAACATATTGCTCGTGAATTACAAATACATTCCGAGCCAAAAACGATGGGTTGTATTATATTGGCGTTGGATCATATATACGCTAAATGGTGAAATAGCTCGATAAAACTAGTGTTCAGGGAACCACATGCCTCGAGTTAATCTTTCAACTCTTTCCTTTGACCCTTCGCTTCCCAGAAAAGGCGCAAGCTCACGCACATCACTTTGTTATCGAGCGTTTTCGCGCAACACAACGACAGGTTAACTTAACGCGCTTGATCCACACATCAAACCATTGGTCCCCGCAGCCAATGGTTTTTCTACAGCATTTTAAGTACAAGTGAAATTATTTAATAAATTCCTGAATCCCCTTTCATTTCATGTGCCGAAAGTTGTCTGTCTATATGTAACCACATTAGTTGATTTTAGGAGGCCATTCAAATGAGTAGTGAACAAGAAGTGTCGCGGATGTTTATCCGCTATGTGCAGCAAGCGCTCAAGAACGAACGAATCAATCGCCACAAAGTCAATCCTCGCCGAATCAAAGAGACACCACTCGAAGAATGGCTCATCGAAGAAATTGAAGATCCACACCATCTTGACGAACTCAAACTGACCGATGAGGAAATCGAACACTTGGAGGACTTCATCGAAAACGAGCGTCTTGCCACGGCGGTTGCTTCCCTTTCTCTACCTGATAAGATGGTGTTGTATCAATACTATTATGACGAGCTGAACGACGTGGAAATCGGTAGCCGTTCCGGCAAAACTAGCCAGGGGGTGAATTATCGCCGGCAACGGGCTTTGAATCGAATTCGGGCAGCATACACAAACATGTAATGGATGCGGAGGAGTATTCAATGCATTATTCAGAGATCGATAACCTAGTACCGGTTATTTTGGCGGTTCAGGAGGACAACGACGACGCTGTTTCCCTCATGCTTGAATTATTTGGCCGTGATATTGACTACGAGGCCAAGTACGGGCAACGGCACGTCGATCCAGATTTAAGACAAGAGCTTCAAATCAAACTGATCTACATTGCGAAGTGCTTCAACGTTGAGCAGCACCTTGCGCTACCCTCACAAAATCCCGGTCAGAAAAAAACATAAACAATTTTCACCAATCCCTTTCATTTCGACCCGCTTTCGTTGTCTGTATATAACGAAGCGGGTTTTTGATTACCGCCGATGTCCTTTGACAACTGAATACCATCATTTAGCAACGCAGGCCTCACAACGCCACAACCTCACACGAGCGAGCGATTACCCCAGTAGGCCGGATACTTGTACGTCACTGCCACGAAACGGGAGAAAGAGCGTCTCACAGCGAGGTTCTCAATAGCCGGTTGGAACCGGGCTGAATGATGACCGCCTGTCGTATTCGCATCAGTCTGTTCGTGACTGCCGGAAAGGAGGCATGTTTTATCGAAGCACCAGCATCCCAGTCCACACTCGATTTTCCAATGGATGACCGCAACGTGATCGCGATTCGCAACGCGCTAGCCACCTTGTTTCTCGATGAGGTCAACAAAGCGCGTAACGAACTCGCCACCAACAATCGGTATCTGTTGAAGATGGAACTGTGCGACTACTTAAAAATTTCTAACAACACCTTAGATAAGTGGATTGGCCTTGGCCTACCACGAATCAACGTCTGCGGTGTGGTTCGTTATGATCGCGATGCCGTCGATGCATGGCTTCGCAAACGTGTTGAAGGATGGTAATATGTCGATGTAGCTTTACGTCCTGTTCAAGCTCGTTGACAACCAACAGGAGGTAAATATCATGGCAATTACTAAAACTGATGCAGGCACTTATTTTGTGGAGGTGTTCTACCCCAAAGACATTCGCGACATCATCGGCGTAAAGACGCTGCGTTACCGCAAAACCGTCGCAACCAAGCTGGAAGCGAAGGCATTGCAGAAGAAAGTCGAAGACAAGATCAAAGAAGCACAGCGCAAGGCGTCGGCGGGTTCCATTCAAACTAACGGCGAGATCCTGTTCAAGGATTTCTACCGGGAAGTTTGGTGGCCACTGTACACTGCCGGTGGTAGTGGGCGCATCCGGGTCGTTCCTTCCGAGGAAACCCAGGTCAACACCCAAAACATTTTCCGGTTGCACTTGCTACCGCTGTTCGGTGATTATTCACTGAACTACTTGAACCTGAACAAGCAGTTCGTGGTTCAAGAACTTTCAATCTTGGCTGAGAAGTACGCGAACATTCGCACGGTCAAGGCTTACGTTCGCCAAGTCTTCGAGGTCGCCGAGATCATGGACTACATCGACGCCAACCGTATCGAAAAAGCCCTACGATTGGTCGGCAGCCCGAAGAAGGAGCGGCTCGCCACTCGGCGTAAAATGACCGGCTCGTCTCTATCTGCTGATGAAATGATTGCTTGGCTCGATGCTGCCAAAGAAGACTTCGAGAACCGGAAGCTGTCCTTCCAAGACTACTTGCTGTTGCTGATGACGTTGAACCTTGGTGATCGCAAAGGCGAATCATACGGGTTGCAATGGAAACACATTGACTTCAACACCGGTTACGTCCTGATTATTCAAGCCCTCAAAAAGAGCGGCAAAATCGGGCCAACCAAAGCCAACAAGGAAACTTCACACCAGATCCCGGCGTTTCTGATTCCACTTTTGAAAGAGTGGAAGGAACAACAAGCCAAGGAGCTTGCTGACGTGAATATCCAAGCTGGCCCAGATCAGTTCCTATTCACCTACACCAACTTTAGAGGAGGTATCAATCAACCGCTCCATGCGGACTACTTGAACTATCGACTGAATTCAATCTACAAGCGCCATGCAGAGGAGCTGGTGCGCGTGACGCCACACAAGCTGCGGCACACGTTCTCCACTCTAGCTCGCCAAGGTGGTGCCAGCCTCGAACTGATCTCCGAAGCGCTGACGCACTCCGATATTAAGACCACGCGGATTTACGTAAACACCCCTGATGTGGTCGGTCTGGATGTGCATAATAAGTTCGCTGAACGGATCGCAGAGGCGCGCAAGAATTCACTCGCGCAGGAAATGAAACTCAACGAAACTCGTTAAAATTGACGCACAAAGCAACGTAAGGCTTGAGCTGACGCCCTAAAAGGTCGCGATGCAAATGACCCTCGACAGAGACACGCGCACAAAACGCGCACAAAAACGAGGGACAAAAAAAGTGGCTCGCCCTAATTGGGAGAACCACTTTCCTAAACGAGATACGTTTGAAACGTTGTCGTACCAGCGTTTCCATCTCGGTAGCATAACGATATTAACGTTTGCTAAATTGAGATGCCTTACGCGCCTTCTTCAGACCATACTTCTTCCGTTCCTTCATACGAGGGTCACGGGTAAGCATGCCGGCCTTTTTCAGCGGGCCGCGGAAGTCTGGGTCAACGGTCAACAGGGCACGGGCAATGCCGTGACGAGTGGCGCCGGCCTGACCAGAAAAACCGCCGCCATTGACGTTAACGAGCACGTCATAGCTGCCAGTTGTTTCGGTGATACCGAACGGCTGGGATAAATCAGTGATCAGGTTTTCATATGGAAGGTAGTCGCGAACGTCTTTACCGTTCATCGTGATCTTGCCGGTGCCGGGAACCAAACGGACCCGCGCAACGGAGTTCTTGCGACGACCTGTACCTGCGTATTGTACTTGTGCCACAGTAATTGCCTCCTTAGATTAAGTTTGAAATGTCGAGTACTTCTGGCTTCTGTGCCAAATGCGGGTGTTCCTCCCCAGCATAGACATGAAGCTTCAAGAATTGCTGATGGCCAAGTGTATTCTTGGTCGGGAGCATCTTCTTAACAGAGTATTCAACGAGACGAGCTGGGTTATCCCGCAAGAGATCCCCAGCGATTTCATGTTTCAAACCACCTGGATGCTGGCTGTGGTGATAGTAAATCTTGTCTGAGGCTTTTTTGCCAGTCAACTTCAGTTTGGAAGCATTGATAATGATGACATTGTCACCAGTATCAACGTTTGGGGTGAATTGCGGCTTATTCTTGCCACGCAAGATCGAAGCAACGACAGATGAGAGACGGCCCAGCGGAATATCCGTTGCGTCGACCACATACCACTTACGTTCGATTTCACCTGGCTTAGCCAAAAATGTTGTACGCACGATTTGTTTCCTCCATAATTCTGTGCTTGTTTGAACACGTTAAGTTTCCGGGGCTTATCGTGGGGCAAACAATACCAGCTACTAGAATACCAACGATTGGCGTCTAAGTCAATGTAAAAATCGAAAAACGATCGCCGCGAAACTGTCGACTGCTCAGCAAACCAGTAGTGCCGAACCGCCTTATCTAGAGCAGCTTTCTCATGCTATGTTTTTGAAAGGACGCACCATCATCCAGCACACTTATCAGTCTTGCTGGATAGTTCCTTTCTGCTGGACCCCTGTACAAAACATTTGCAACGCGCGATCAAGCGATAATTGGCGTTTGAATGTTATCCGGTTGCTAGTCGGACGCTCATTTGGTTGGAGATAAACTGATAGGACTGTCAAAAAATACAACGTCACTTCCCGAATTTGGTAATCCGGCGCGAGTCGTTGTTTAAAAACGGTAAAGAAACTGTCTAAGGGATTCAACAGGCCTTTTTGCCACGCTTGAAACACTTTGAATCGCGCTGCTTCATTTAAGTTGCCAATATCGTGGAGCACCAACTGCAAGTTCATATCATTGTCGTCGGTTAACAAATGGCCCAGCCGATTGACGTTGGCGACAAAATGTTGACTATCTGTTTGTTCATGCACGATTTTTGCGGCCATTGCTTCACTTACATGCATGACAACAGCAAGGTACAAGGCCTCTTTAGTCTTGAAATAGTGGTAAAGCAACGGCTGCTGGACATCAGCGGCGTCGGCAATCATCCGCGTTGTGACCGCAGCATAACCGTGCGTCATGAATAAAGTTTGTGCTGTCGTCAAAATGCGTTGCATGGTTGCTTTTTTCTGCAGTTCACGTTGATTCATTTTTTAAGTCCTTTTCGTTTATCATTCGATAAATGAGTGATATTATAATTGTGCAAAATCAAATCTGGAGGTGAACAAGATGTTCCTTGCCTACAAAGAGATTACGCACAACAAGGCCCGTTACCTTTTGGTGGTGGTGACTTTTGTGCTAATTTCCTACCTAGTTTTCTTTCTGACTGGCCTGGCAACCGGCTTAGCGCGAAACAACCGAACCGCGATTGATGCCTTACCAGGTAACTATGTGCTCATGTCAAAATACGCAAATAAAAATCTGTTAAGCTCGACTGTCACTAAGCAACAAGTCGACCAAGCAGACACTCATCAGGCAGCGCTGCTTGGTCAAGTGTCCGTTGTCGCCGAAAACACCAAGACGAATCAAAAGGTGAACAGTAATATTTTTGGTGTCAATCTTAGTGGCAAGCTGAGGCCACCTGTCACCAGCGGTCGAATGCCCGAGAACAGCAATGAGGTACTGGCTGACGACAGTGTTCTTCATTACGGCCTCCATCAAGGTGACCATATCACGCTCAATGGCAGCGATCAAAAGTATCACATTGTCGGGCTCACCCATGATCGCCTTTTTTACACTGTACCTGTATTCTACACAACTTTAACGACTTTTCGGCAATTAAAATACGGCCAAAGTCGTGTCCAGAACGTTTCGGTTTTGATTAGCCCGCACGCCTTCAAAAAGGTGCCCGCCAAAATGGAGCAAGTCACCCGAGCGACATTGATTAACAACATCCCCGGTTATACCGCCGAAACTTCGACGTTTGCTTTAATGATTGGTGCCATGATTGGCATTATGTTGCTCATTATCGGTATTTTCATGTACATCTTAACAATCCAAAAAATCTCGATGTATGGCGTCATGCGGGCGCAAGGTATCCGAACGCGTGCCATCATCGCCGCATTATTCTGGCAAATCCTAATGCTCGCCGTGGTGGGCGTTGCGGTGGGGGCAGGCCTGTTGATGCTGACTGAGCTGATACTTCCCAAAACAATGCCATTTTATGCCAATAGTATCCTCTTTTTCAGCATTGCGACGGCGTTAATCGTCATGTCGCTTATTGGTGGACTATTTTCACTTCGACGCATTTTACGAATTGATCCATTAGCAGCGATTGGAGGCGAATGAGATGGCAATTCTTATTCAGTTGAAACAAGTTAGTAAAACTTACGGTACTGGCCATACCGCGGTCACAGCTCTGTACCCGACCGATTTCACTTTAAAGGCCGGTGAATTTGCGGCCATCATTGGCCCTTCAGGTTCAGGCAAAACAACTTTGCTGACGATTATCGGCAACCTGCAACGCCCAAGCAACGGTCAGATTATCGTCAATCATCAAGACACCACCCATTTGAATGAAGGCCAACGAACCGATTTACGCTTCAATACGTTTGGTTTTATTTTACAAGCTAGCAATTTGATTCCTTTTTTAACCGTCAAAGATCAGCTCACCTTAGTTGATCGGTTCAATCATCATCATAAGCATGAAACAACCATGTCGGCACTTTTTGACATGCTTGGCATTAGCAACTTGGTTACTAATTACCCTGCAGCTTTATCTGGTGGCGAACGGCAACGCGTTGCCATCGCGCGAGCATTGTACAACGATCCGTCGATCATCCTCGCCGATGAGCCAACTGCCAGTCTCGACACTAAGCGCGCCTTGCAGGTCGTTCAGTTGTTAGCAGATATCGCACACCATTCTCAACGCGGCGTCATGATGATTACCCATGATACACGCTTACTTGATGCTGTCGACACCGTTTATGAAATGCGCGACGGCCATTTAAAGACGTTAACTGACGAAGGGATGCGGAAAATAAAGGCAAGTGCCATCTAAAAGGTGATGTCGTAAACGCGCTGACTGTTACCAGCTATCGGCTAGCAACGAAGAAACACTCCTAAAAATTAGCACTCAATTAAAAACAGTGCTAAAAATTTGCACCATCTCCTAGTAAAAGGATTATAATGAACTTGTATCAAAAATGAGTATAAATCATGGAGGTAATCATTATGGCATCAGTAGATCCTGAAAAGACATTGTTTCTCGATGAACCAATGAACAAGGTATTTGACTGGAGCGACAGCGAAGCACCTGTACGTGATGCGCTGTGGGATTATTACATGGAAAAGAACAGCCGCGACACCATTAAGACTGAAGAAGAAATGAAGCCAGTCTTAGATATGTCCGACGACGAAGTCAAAGCTTTGGCCGAAAAGGTCCTCAAGAAGTAACCATCGTCAAACAACTGAATATCATGAACCGCGGATCGCACTATCGGGTCGCGGTTCTTTTTTTGCAAATTTTAGGAAGTCCTCCCCGCCAAATAATTAATTTCTTTTGCGCTTGACCCTGACCTTACGTCACGGTTTATTGTTATAGTTGATTAAGGGAACGCGCGAACCAACTCGGTCTGAAACCGGCATATAAGCGACTTCAAGGACATCGGCCGGGTCTTGGCCATTTGCCCTTGGAAGTGTCTGGTTGAGCGCGCTTAGGAGGCAAGTGATGACCTATTCTACAAAGCAACTAGCCGACTTAGCTGGTGTGACACCACGAACATTGCGCTACTATGACAAGATTGGCTTGCTGAAAACGCAACGTGATCCTGATAATCAGTATCGCGTTTATACTCAGGCTGAGGTTGATCGTCTGCAAACCATCCGCTTCTTACAATTATTTGAGATGCCGCTTGCCCAAGTGAAGGTGCTGCTAGACGGTCCTGCTGAAAACTTAACCGCCGCTCTCAAGCAACAACGCAAACGCATCACTGCCAAACGCGATCAACTAAGCTTACTGCTCACTACCCTTGATCAAACTTTAGAAAAAGGAGTCGATACAATGACTGATGACGAAAAATTTGCCGCTTTTAAAGATCAATCCATCAAAGCAAACGAACAACAATATGGTGAAGAAATCCGGCAACAATATGGGGATGATATTGTCGAAGCCAGCAACAAAAAGTTCCGCGATATGTCACAGGCGCAGGTTGCGCAACTAACTGCCCTACAACAGGAAATTTTGGATGCCTTAAAGCCGGTAGTTGGCACCACCGATTTCAACACCCCGGAGGCAAAACGCGTCTTCAAATTGCACAAGCAATTTCTACAAATGACCTGGCCTTCTGAACAATATTCACAAAAAGCTCATCGCGGTTTAGCTGCGATGTATGTTTCCGATCCACGATTTAGCAAGTATTACGAAGACGGCACCGGCAAAGCCGGGGCGGCTGAAACGTTAAATGCGATTGTGCGGCACTATACGCGGTAATTTAATCGAATCTTTCCTAAGAGCAGATTGATGCAATACGCAGCATCAATCTGCTCTTTTTTCATAAAAAAAGCCAACGCCGCAGCGTCAGCCTCTAATAATAAACTTCCTTCAAGTACAGCCCTGATGCTGGTGCGGTGCCGCGTGCTTGTTGACGATCTTTGACTGCAAACAAACGCTGAAAGTCGTGAACATCACGCCGCCCATTACCAATTTCAAGCGCTGTCGCAACGAGAATCCGAACCATGTTGTAAAGAAAGCCATTGCCATAGAATTCAAAAATAATTTCGTTTGTCACTGGATCTTCTCGAACAGTTGCCTCATAAATCGTCCGAACTTTATCGACAATCACGCCGCCACTGGCCGCAAAGCTTGTAAAGTCGTGTGTGCCGACTAGGTCCTTCAATGCCACTTCAATTCGTTGCACATCAAGTTTGTAAGGATAATGACCAGTATATAGGCGGTTAAACGGATTTGTATAGTAACCACGAGCCACGCGGTACAAATACCGTTTGCCTTTAGCGGAATAGCGGGCATGAAAATCGGCATCAACGATTTCAGCTTTAAGAATTTCGATGTCTAATGGCATCAACGAATTCATCGCTTTCAGCATCGACTCAGCCGGAATATTTCCCGGGTAATCAAAACTGATTACCTGACCTAAAGCGTGAACACCAGAATCCGTTCGGCCTGAACCATCGACATGCACTGGCTGCCCCTTCGTCATTTTGGTTAAAGCTTTTTGCAGCACACCTTGGACTGTGCGCTGTTTTGGTTGAACCTGATAGCCGGCAAAGTTGGTGCCATCATAGGCCAGTGTTACCTTGTAATGCGTCATGATGTCCCTTCTATTAAGCACGCAACAACAGCAACAGACCGGTTAAAACAAGCATCCCGCCTGCTGCAACCCAGTCGCGCCGATGATAGCGTAGGATACGGTACTTCGTTCGGTCATCGCCGCCTTGGTAGCCACGCGCTTCCATAGCAGTAGCCAATTCATCGGCAGTCGTAAAGCTTGAGACAAATAGTGGAATTAGCAACGGTACAACAGCCTTCATCTGCTGGAAAATGTTACCTTCACCGAAATCAACACCACGGGCACGCTGCGCATTCATGATTTTGGTCGTTTGATCCATCAGCGTGGGTACGAAACGCAAGGCAATCTGCAAAACCAAAGCCAGCTCGGTTACTGGTACGCGAATGACCCGCAGTGGCTTCAACAGACTTTCCACCGCATCAGCTAGCGACAGCGGCTGGGTACTCAAGGTGAGCAAAGTGGACATGAAAATGATCAACACAAACCGGACAAAGATAAAGGCTCCGTTTATCAGACCAAACTCAGTAATCCATAACCAGCCCCAATGCCAGTAAACCGTACCACCACGAACGAATAGCACCTGCAGCACAACCGTAAACAGAATCAGCCAAATCAGTGGGCGAACGCCCTTAAGGAAGAAGCCGATTTTGATACCTGATAACCAAATCATGAACAGCGTCGCTACAAACATCATTAGGTATGTCTGCCAATTATTGGCTAAAAAGACAATCCCAATATAGTAGAAGCTGGCGATAAGTTTGGTTCGCGGATCTAATCGATGAACCCACGAGTCGCCGGGAATATAGCGGCCTAGCAGTAATTTATCCACGCTGGCCACCTCCAATTTGCGGCACCAATTGATCTGCCAACTCGCTTTCAGTTAGCGGTTGTGGATCAAAGTGGAACCCCTTAGCTGCTAATTGTTGCGCCAGTTGCGCCGTCTTTGGCAGCCCTAGCTGATTCGCTTTTAACCAAGCTGGGTCAGCAAAAATCTCTCGCGGTGTTCCGGTTTTGATTAACTTGCCTTCTGCCATGACCCAAACTGTATCCGCATAGTCTGCCACATCATCCATTTGATGTGTCACCAACACGATCGTTTGTCCTTGCTCGCGGTGCAACTGTTCAAACATTTGCATCATCTCATGGCGTCCTGAAGGGTCCAGGCCCGCCGTTGGCTCGTCCAGTACTAACACCTCCGGCTGCATCGCCAACACGCCTGCAATCGCAACACGACGCATCTGACCACCAGACAGATCAAACGGCGACTTTTCCAACACATCATGCGGTAAGCCAACCATTTTGACCATTTTATCGGCCAAAGCTAAGGCATCTTTTTCGCTAACTCCAAAATTTTGGGGGCCAAAAGCGATATCCTTAGCGACTGTTTGTTCAAACAACTGATTTTCCGCAAATTGGAAAACCATCCCGACTTTTTGCCGTAGCGGCTTGAGGTTCTTATTGTTAGTTTCATTGGTAATGACCTTGTCGCCAATCGTCACCGTGCCGGAAGTTGGTTTCAACAACGCGTTCAGATGTTGCAGAATGGTTGATTTGCCAGAACCGGTGTGACCGATAATTGCCGTATAGCTGCCGTCTCGAATAACCCCGCTCACATCTTTAATGCCATCACCAGCGAAAGGCGTACCTGCCTGATAGGTAAAGCTCACATGGTCGAATGTAATGTCCACAGGTAGTCTACCAACCTTTCATTGTCCATATAGTCTTTCGGCATCGCAATGCCGCGCTGGGCCAAAGCATCTTTCAGCTTCTCCGAGTATGGGACATCCAATCCCAGTCGTAATAACTCCATCCCATGCGAAAAGATCTCGCTTGGGGTACCAATCTCATTAATTTTGCCATCATTCAAGAGAATAATCCGGTGTGCTTCGGCCGCTTCATCAATATCATGTGTAATTGAAAGAACCGTCAACCCAAGTTCGTCTTTCAATTCCCGAATAACACCCAACACTTCTTGCCGACCAGCTGGGTCCAGCATTGATGTGGATTCATCTAGAATAATAATTTCCGGTCGCTGAGCCACGATGCCAGCGATGGCAACCCGCTGTTTTTGACCGCCAGACAACCGTGCCGGTTCCCGATCGGCAAAAGCCGTCATGCCAACACGATCCAAGGCCTCGTCAACTCGCTTAATCATTTCCGGTCGCGGGACGCCACGATTCTCTAAGCCAAAAGCGACATCATCTGCGACTGTCGCACCGACAAACTGATTATCAGGATTCTGAAAAACAATGCCGACTTTGGCGCGAATATCCCAAACGGTTTCTTCACTCAACGTCATGCCTGCTACCTGCACAGTACCGGATTCGGGTGCCAGCAAACCATTTAGATTTTTGGCAAGGGTACTCTTCCCACTGCCGTTGTGCCCGATGATCGCCAGCCACTCACCCTTGGCCACATCAAATGAAACATCCGTCAGCGCTTGCTGTTTGGCTTCAGGATAAGTGTAATTCAAATGTTGAACACGAATGACGTTGCCCACGATGCCCCTTCTTCCTACGCTTTGTATACCGGATAATGATACCATATTTTACTTAGCCGATGGGAGTTAGGCTCCCCTTGTCTTGCAGTTTCCAAGCCATGACGACATGGGTGAAAATCATGCATCCATGAAAAACAGGTTTGCTAGAAATTATTTTTAACGATATCGGGATTAGTACTAAGGAATGCAAAAACCGCACTAAATATCAAACTGCCAACCAACAACATCCAAGCCTGTACTCGCATTGGAGTCGCATTCAACATCACCATACCAAATTGACTGTTGCCATTCACGATCAATTGATTAGTGTGCATTGTCATCAGCAAAAGCACAAGGAAAATGACTGTTAAATACCGAGAACCGTTCACAAACAGTCCTGCATATGCGGCGCAGATCCCGACTGGCATAATGACAACAAAACTAAGCATTGCCAGCAGCAGAAAGCCGTCAAGTGAGTGTGGTTTCGTCAACCAAGACAGTGGATACCATTGAGCAAGAAGCAAAATGATGACCCAGAAAGTCGTTAGTGGTATAAGTGTTTTGGGCAATGCAGGGGTTAGTTTTTGCTTGCGATATTGTCGTCCCGTCAGATAACCACTTAACATCGATATGAGCCAAGCATATGACAGCCATTGCACAGTAACGCTGCCGTTAGCAAGGTGATCCACTCCCGGCATCAATAAACCACCTGTGCTGCCATTTGGTGGTGTTAACAAGACCAACAGGAGAACCCAAACAATGGCAATCAGTGACCAAATGCCGATGACATATAATCCAATCTGCCATGGTGCTCTTTGTTTAAGCCAATTGTGCATGTTGTTAACCTCCGTTATTTTGCAGTATACAGGAAAAACCGCCAATTTTGGCGGTTTTCTGCGAGGTTTTTCAGGTTCTCTGTGGTTCATGCTACTGTAGGAATGTTCTATCCTTGACAATACCATTGAGCTTCTGCGCGTTCTATAACGCGCTCGCAGTCGCAGAAACCTACGTGTAAGGACTTTGGTCGCAATGGCCAAAATCCAGCCACCACGACCAAAGCCACTTACACTCCGGTTTCTACCCGCTCCTGCTCGCACTTCCACCATAACGCGCTCGCCAGCCCAGAAACCTGCGTGTAAGGACTTTGGTCGCAATGGCCAAAACCCAGCCATCACGACCAAAGCCACTTATACTCCGGTTTCTACCCGGGCTGGCTCGCGCTTCCACAAAAAAATCATTTAATGATGGAGACAACCGGTTGCCCGGTGCTCTCAAGCTAGACTAAGCAGGAACTGGGCCTGCCATCATCGTAACGCTCCATCGATCAAATGATCAAAGTTGGTTGACCGCGTGGGCCATCCATTTTTAACTGTGTTTAGACGAGCTCAATGATAACCATTGGTGCACCGTCACCGCGACGTGGCGCAGTCTTCAAGATGCGGGTGTAACCGCCCTTGCGATCTGCGTATTTTGGTGCCAAGTCACTGAACAGCTTTTGCAAAGCGGACTTCACAACAACACTGTTGTCATCTTGTTCCTCGACACTCGCGATTTCATTGCGAACGTAAGCTGCTGCTTGGCGACGGGCGTGCAAATCGCCGCGTTTGCCCAAAGTAATCATCTTTTCAGCAGTTGAACGAACTTCTTTAGCGCGGGCTTCAGTCGTGACGATCCGTTCATTGATCAAAAGATCAGTGGTCAGGTCACGCAACAATGCCTTACGTTGTGAGCTGGTCCGCCCTAATTTACGGTAACTCATGGATTGGCCTCCTTTTCGAAATTAGTCTTCTTTACGCAATCCTAAGCCGAGATCTGCCAACTTGTTTTTAACTTCTTCAAGTGACTTACGACCTAAATTACGTACTTTCATCATATCGGCTTCTGTTTTGTTGGTTAACTCCTGAACTGTGTTGATCCCAGCACGCTTCAAGCAGTTGTAAGAACGAACGGACAAGTCAAGCTCTTCGATAGTCATCTCAAGCATCTTTTCCTTGTGAGTCTCTTCTTTTTCAACCATGATTTCAGCGTTCTTGGCTTCATCCGTCAAATTGACGAAGATGTCCAAGTGTTCTGTCAGGATCTTCGCTGCTAAGCTGATGGCTTCTCGTGGTGAGATTGAGCCATTAGTCCATACATCCAGCGTTAACTTGTCGAAATCATTCCGACGGCCAACACGGGTGCTTTCAACTTGATAGTTAACCCGGCTGATCGGGGTGAAAATCGAGTCGATCGGCAAAACACCGATTGGCATGTCATCAGACTTGTTTTGGTCAGCTGCCACATACCCGCGACCCTTTTTAACGGTCATACGTACATGGAAGTGCCCGCCATCTGCAACAGTACAGATATACTGTTCAGGATTTAAGACCTCAACATCAGGATCAGCGACGATATCAGCAGCAGTTACCTTAGCCGGACCGTTGACATCAATTTCGATGTTCTTGTCTTCATCAGTGTTCATTTTGAGCGCCAATTTTTTGATATTCAAAATGATCTGGGTCACATCTTCCAGCACACCGTCAATCGTGGAGAACTCATGTAGTACCCCGTCGATTTGGATGCTGCTGATAGCTGCCCCAGGCAATGAAGAAAGAAGGATCCGCCGCAACGAGTTACCTAAAGTAGTACCGTAGCCGCGTTCCAACGGTTCAACCACAAACTTGCCATAGTTGGTGCTTTCGTCAACTTTGGTAATGTTCGGCTTTTCGAATTCGATCATCTAGTTTGTACCCCTTTCAAAACGAGAAGTGAAGATTTGTCTGCCTGACCGTTAAAGCGGCCGAAGGGTAACAATTAAACACGACGACGCTTTGGAGGACGAGAACCGTTATGCGGAACCGGTGTAACATCACGGATCGCAGTAACTTCAAGACCAGTTGCCTGAAGTGAACGGATCGCAGCTTCACGGCCAGAACCTGGGCCCTTAACCGCAACTTCAACCGACTTCATGCCATGTTCCATTGATTCCTTTGCAGCAGCTTCAGCAGCCATCTGCGCAGCAAAAGGCGTCGACTTACGACTGCCTTTAAAGCCGAGTGCACCAGCAGAGGACCAAGCGATCGCATTGCCGCGAGGGTCCGTGATCATTACTAAGGTGTTGTTGAATGTTGAGTGGATATGAGCCACGCCAGATTCAACGTTCTTGCGGACACGGCGCTTCCGCGTAGTTTTTCTACCTGCCATCGATCAATGACCTCCTTTAATTATTTTTTCTTACCTGCCATGCTTGCTTTCTTCCCTTTACGGGTGCGAGCATTGTTTTTGGTGTTTTGCCCACGAACTGGCAAGCCACGACGATGACGGATGCCGCGATATGAACCGATTTCCATCAATCGCTTGATGTTCAGGTTTACTTCACGACGAAGGTCACCTTCAACCTTAACGGAGTCTAAGGCTGCACGAATCTTGTCTTCTTGTTCTGGGGTCAGGTCATCTTGACGAACGTTTTCCGGAACACCGGCATTCTTGAGGACCTTTTGAGCGGTTGTCTTGCCAACACCATAAATATAGGTTAAGGCAATGACGATTTGCTTACCACGTGGTAAGTCGACACCTGCGATACGAGCCATGTACAATGACACCTCCTATTGAATTAGTTTGTATTATCCCTGACGTTGCTTATGCTTTGGGTTTGCAGAGCAGATAATCATGACCCGGCCTTTACGACGGACCACTTTGCAGTGCTCGCACATCTTTTTAACAGATGGACGTACTTTCATGAGAATTTAGCCTCCTTGAGTTGGCAACTACTTGAAACGGTAAGTGATTCGGCCTTTGGTCAGATCATATGGGGAGAGCTCCACCGTTACCTTATCTCCTGGTAAAATCCGGATATAGTGCATGCGAATTTTACCGGAAACATGGGCGAGGATCTCTGCGCCGTTTTCAAGTTTGACTTTGAACATCGCGTTGGGTAAGGTATCCGTCACGGTGCCTTGGATCTCAATTACATCGTCTTTTGCCACGAAGTGTTTCCTCCTAAAAATTATTGGTTCTATTAACGCGCGAAAAGGGTGAGGCCGATTGGCACTCACCGCATACCGCGATATTGTACCATAATTCTTCGACTTTGAAAACAGTCATGAGGGGCGTGCAATCGTCCAAGCACTTACTTTGCCACAGCAGCCAAAATCGCTTTGATCTCGGCAAACACCTTATCAATGTCCTGGTCGCCATTAACCGTGTGAAGCAGGCCCTTCTTTTCATAGAAGTCCAACAGCGGTGTGTTCATTTCGATGTTTACCTTGAGCCGATTTTTAACCGTTGCCGGTTTGTCATCTTCACGCTGGAAGAATTCATGACCGCCGCAACGATCACAAGTGCCGGCAACCTTTGGCGGGTTGTAGATTTTGTGATAAGTCGCGCCGCATGTCTTGCAAATAAAACGGCCAGACAAACGATCGACTAATTTTGCAGGTGCAACATCGATATTGATGACAGCATCTAACGGTTTCTTCAGATCGGCTGTAATCGTTTCGAGTGCCTCTGCTTGTTGGATGGTGCGCGGGAAGCCATCAAGCATATAACCAGCATCGGTATCAGATTCAGCGAGTCGTTCCTTGACAATGCCATTCGTGACCGAGTCCGGTACGAGTTGACCCTTATCAATGAAACCTTTCGCTTCTTTACCTAATGCGGTACCAGCAGCCATCGCAGCTCGGAACATGTCACCGGTTGAAATATGTGCAATCGGATAAGTGTCTTCGATCCGTTCTGCTTGAGTACCTTTCCCTGCACCGGGAAGTCCCATTAAAATGAGATTCACGTTGCATCCTCCTCTAAACGCGCTCGCCAGACTAGAACCTGACGTATAAACGCTCTTAAACACAATAACCGAACCCGGTCATCATACTCAGATTCGCTTACACATTGGACTCTAATCAAGCTGACTCACGTTCTGTTTAAATGACGTTTATTTTTTACTGTCGCCTTTAATCAAGTCTCCGCGAATGAAACCGATATACTCGCGTTTCATGAGTAAGCCGTCTAACTGACGAACCAATTCAATCGCTGTCATGACGACAATCAAGAGACTTGTGCCGCCCAGTCCGATTGACTGTGGCAAGCCCCAAATGTTGGCAGCTAACTGTGGCAGCAATGCAACCAGGCCAAGGAACAATGCCCCGACGGTTGATAACCGCATCAGTAAACGCGAGATATAATTCTCGGTTTCTTTTCCTGGCCAAACGCCTGGAATGTAACTGCCTTGTTTGGTTAAGTTCTCAGAGACCTTTTCGGGATTGACCTGAACAAACGCATAGAAGAACGTGAAAAGAATGATTAGAAGCGTGTAGATCGCAGTCCCGGCAGGTTTTTGCATATTGAAGATGTTGGTCATGACTTGATACCAGCCATCACCGCTATGATTCTTTTGAAAAGCCATCAGAATTGTTTGCGGAGTTACGATGAAGGAACTCGCAAAGATAACTGGAATAACGCCGGCCACGTTGACCTTTAAAGGCAAGTAGCTGTTGCTGCCTGCGCTGGTGACACGCCGGGTATATTGAATCGGAATCTTGTAATTCGCTTGCTGTACCCATGTGACAAACGTGATCACTAGGATCACGATAATGGCTAAGGCTGCCATGAAGGCAATCCCTTTCCAGATTTCGGCACCAGAGTATACCTGGACGTTATCGCGGTATAGCTCTTGAAGGCCAGAAGGCAAGCGAGCAATGATCCCGGAAAAGATCAGCAAGGAAACCCCATTACCAAGACCTTTATCAGTGATCTGTTCACCCATCCAAGTCAGCAACATGGTGCCGCCGGTTAAGATGATCCCGATCGTGATATAGGTGCTAACAGACGGATTTTTGACCAAGCCCATCGAACTTAACGTTTGAAAGCCGGCCGTAATCCCAATTGCCTGAAAGAACCCGAAGATAATGGTTAAGTAACGAGTCACCTGATTCAGCTTACGCCGACCAACTTCCCCTTGCTTGCTCCATTCAACAAACTTCGGAACGATATCCATCTGCAGCAGCTGAACCACAATCTGTGCCGTAATGTACGGTGAGACCCCCATCGAGAAGATGGAGTACTGGGCCAGTCCGCCACCACTGACAGTATCCAGCAGTGAGATCAGGCCTGTCGAACCGATTGATTGCAGCGCCTTTGCATTGACCCCGGGCACTGCGATCAGTGTACCTAATCGATAGACCAATAAAACCGCTAAAGTGAAGAGGATCTTGTTACGGATGTCTTTAACCTTGAGCGCGTTTTTCAGGGTCCTCAGCATTAGATCACCTCAATCGAACCGCCAGCTGCTTCAACAGCAGCCTTCGCTGCAGCAGAAGCCTTTGCTACCTTAATGGTCAGTTTTTTCTCAAGCTTGCCGTCTGCCAGCAGCTTGACGCCGTTCTTTTCGTTCTTAACGATACCAGCATCGATCAAGGCTGCTGGGGTTACTTCGGCGCCATCGTCGAAGCGGTTAAGATCGGAAAGGTTAACAACAGCATATTCTTTGCGGTTAATGTTGTTGAAACCGCGTTTTGGCATACGCCGGAACAATGGCATCTGGCCACCTTCGAAGCCAAGACGCGTTTTGCCGCCCTGACGTGCCAATTGACCCTTTGTCCCTTTACCAGCCGTCTTACCTTGACCGCTAGAAGTACCACGGCCCAGACGCTTGCGGGAATGACGGGAGCCGACACTCGGCTTTAATTCGTGCAATTGCATACTCTTGGGCACCTCCTTGTCGAAATAATGTTATTAATCCTTGATTTCTTCAACGGAAACCAAGTGTGAAATCTGGAAAATCGCACCACGAGTGGCTGCGTTGTCAGGCTTGATCACTGAGCTATTTACTCGAGCTAAGCCTAATTCCTTCACAATTTTACGTTGCTTAGGAAGACGGTGGGCAGCACTACGGGTCAAAGTAATCTTCAATTGAGCCATGTGTTTACCTCCTAGTCTTCTAATGATGACGCAGAAACGCCACGCAATTCAGCAACTTGTTCACGGGTACGCAGTTGTGTCAACCCGTCCATCGTTGCCCGGATCATGTTGATCGGGGTGTTACGGCCGAGTGACTTGCTGGTAATATCAGCAATGCCGGCAAGTTCCATGACGGAACGGATAGCGCCACCAGCAGCAACCCCAGAACCTTCTTCAGCAGGCTTCAGCAAAACCTCGCCGGCGCCAAAATGGCCGATAACTTCATGAGGAATCGTTGTGCCGACAATCGGTACTTCGATCAAGCTCTTCTTGGCCGCGTCAACAGCTTTACGGATCGCTTCAGGAACTTCTTGGGCCTTACCAGTTGCAAAGCCGACGTGACCATTCTTATCACCGACGATCGCGATCGCAGCAAAACGCAGACGACGTCCACCTTTAACAACTTTCGTGACACGGTTGATGGAAACGACTTGGTCTTCTAAGTCCAATTGGTTTGGATCGATAAATGATGCCATGTGTTGGTTATCCTCCTTTTTTCTAGAATTCGAGGCCATTTTCACGTGCTGCTTCAGCTAACGCAGCAACGCGACCATGGTACAGATAACCACCACGGTCAAAGACCACAACTTTATGACCATCAGCAACAGCACGCTTGGCGATCAACGCGCCAACTTGTGCAGAAGCAGCAGTCTTGTTTTCAGGATCTTTAATGTCCTTATCAAGAGTGGAGGCACTTGCTAGCGTCACACCCGCTACGTCATCAATTAATTGTGCGTAGATGTTTTTATTCGAACGGAAAATGTTCAAGCGTGGGCGCTCGCTCGTACCAGAAATCTTGCCTCGTACGCGGGCGTGACGCCGTTGCCGAGTCTTGTTCTTATCTGGCTTAGAAATCACAATGTTCACCTCTTGTTAAATTTGTTGAAGGTTAAGACTACTTACCAGTCTTACCTTCCTTACGACGGACATGTTCGTCAACGTAACGAATCCCTTTACCCTTATAAGGTTCAGGTGCACGGACGGAACGAACAACGGCTGCAAACTGTCCAACAACCTGTTTCGAGATCCCGCTGATGATGATCTGAGTGGTGCTTGGAACTTCAACAGTGACACCCTTAGGCGCGGTCATTTCAACTGGATGGGAATAGCCAACGTTCAAAACAAGCTTTTCGCCTTGTTTTTGTGCACGATAGCCGACACCGACCAACTTCATTTCTTTCTTGTAGCCTTCGGTAACCCCGACGACCATGTTGTTCAAGTTGGCCCGCATTGTTCCGTGGACAGCCTTGTAGGAATCATCAGGACGCGTGAAGTTGATCTCGTCGCCTTCCTGGTGCATTTCGATTTCCGGGGCAAAATGACGGGTCAATTCGCCTTTCGGGCCCTTAACCGTAATGTTGTCGCCATCTTTTGTGATGGTGACACCGGCTGGGACTTTAATGACTTTATAACCAATACGACTCACTTATCGGCACCTCCTTTTTGATATATTGAATTACCAAACGTAGGCGAGTACTTCGCCGCCGACGTTCTTGGCACGAGCTTCCTTGTCGGTGATAACACCTTCGGAAGTTGAGATGATAGCAATCCCTAAGCCGTTTAAGACCTTAGGAACAGCATCACTTTTAACGTATGAGCGCAGACCCGGTTTGGAAATCCGCTTCAAGCCAGAGATAACCCGTTCATTATTCTTACCATACTTCAAGAAAATGCGGATAACGCCTTGCTTGTCATCATCAATAACTTCATAGTCACGGATGAACCCTTCACGTTTCAGAATCTCAGAAATGTCTTTTTTCATCTTAGATGCAGGTACGACCAAGGATTCGTGACGCACCATGTTGGCGTTACGGATCCGGGTCAAGTAATCTGCGATTGGATCGGTCAAGACCATTGATTTAACCTCCTTTGTCTAGTGATTACCAGCTAGCTTTGCGCATGCCTGGAATTTGGCCGGCATGTGCTAACTCACGAAGGCAAATCCGGCAGAGTTTGAATTTACGATAAACGGAATGTGGACGGCCACAACGTTGGCACCGCGTATATTCCTGGACTGCAAATTTTGCAGGCCGATTGTTCTTAGCGATCATTGACTTCTTAGCCAAGTAGCGGACCTCCCTTATTTGGCGAATGGCATCCCGACTTGCGTCAGCAATTCGAGAGCTTCTTCATCAGTATTTGCCGTTGTAACGATGACAACATCCAACCCACGAACACGATTAACCTTATCGTAATCGATTTCTGGGAAGATCAGTTGTTCTTTAACACCCAAGGTATAGTTCCCGCGACCATCGAAGGACTTGGGGGAAATACCATGGAAGTCACGCACACGCGGCAGGGAGACATTGATCAGCTTATCCAAGAAATCATACATGCGTTCGCCGCGCAGGGTAACCTTTGCGCCGATTGGCATGCCTTCACGCAGACGGAAGCCAGCGATACTCTTCTTAGCCTTGGTGATCAGTGGATGTTGACCAGAGATCAGGGTCAGTTCGTCAACTGCTTCATCCAGCAATTTGGCGTTCTGAGTCGCATCACCAACACCCATGTTCAAAACGATCTTTTCGATCTTCGGTGCCTGCATGGTGCTCTTGTAGTTAAACTTGCTTACCAATGCAGGAGCGATTTCTTTGCTATAACGTTCTTCAAGACGATTCTCCATGAAAAAGTTTGTCCTCCTTCCCTATTATTTATCGATTGCGGTGCCAGACTTCTTAGCAATCCGCACTTTGTTGCCATCTTTAACTTCAGAACCGATCCGTGTCGGCTTATTGGTATCTGGATCAAGAAGCATCACATTGGACACGTGAATAGGTGCTTCCTTATCGATAATACCGCCTTGCGGATTAGCATTGTTAGGCTTTTGGTGCTTCTTGATCATGTTAATGCCTTCAACGACAACTTTATCAGCGTCCTTCAAGACTTTAGTGATCTGGCCTTCTTTGCCGGCATCTTTGCCGCGCATGACCCGCACTTTGTCACCAGTTTTGAACTTCATGTATCGCACCTCCTATTTGGTCAGAATGATTAAAGTACTTCGGGCGCTAAGGAGACGATCTTCATGAAATCGCCGTCACGCAGTTCACGTGCCACAGGTCCAAAGATACGAGTCCCACGAGGGCTCTTGTCGGCGTTAATGATAACTGCTGCGTTCTCATCGAACTTGATGTAAGAACCGTCAGCGCGACGGGCGCCAGACTTGGTCCGTACAATGACAGCCTTGACAACGTCAGCCTTCTTGACAACGCCACCTGGTGTTGCTTGTTTTACAGTTGCGACAACGACATCACCGATGTTACCAGTCTTACGGTATGAACCGCCAAGTACTTTAATCACCAGGATTTCGCGCGCGCCGGAATTATCCGCCACTTTAAGGCGACTTTCTTGTTGTATCACGGAATGGTCCTCCTTTCATCCGAAAAATTGATTAGATGATAACTGCCTTTTCGACAATGTTCAATAAACGGAAACGCTTATTGCGTGATAAAGGACGTGTTTCTGCGATCCGCACGATATCGCCAGTTTTAGCGGTATTGTCTTCATCATGCACGTAATACTTCTTGGAGTACTTCATACGCTTGCCGTAAACAGGGTGCATCTTGACCGTGCTGACTTCCACGGTGATCGTCTTGTCCATTTTATCTGAGACCACGCGGCCTTGATAAACCTTACGAGAATTACGTTCTGCCAAGGTAAATGTCTCCTTTCCGATTATTTATTGAGTGCCTGTTGCCGAAGGACCGTTTTGATCCGTGCAATGTTTTTCCGAACCTGACTCAAGCGAGCGGTGTTTTCCAATTGGCCAGTCGCCTGTTGGAAGCGCAAGTTGAACAGCTCTTCTTTATATTGCTTCTCTTTGTCGAGCATCTCAGCAGTGGTTAATGCAGTAATTTCTTTAGCCTTCATTTGATTGCCCACCTACTTCCTCGCGTGAAACGATCTTGGTACGGATCGGGAGTTTGTTGGATGCCAAACGCAAAGCTTCCTTTGCGACTGCCTCGGAAACGCCACCGACTTCAAACATGATCTTTTCACGTTTAACGACAGCAACCCATCCAGTTGGTGCACCTTTACCATTACCCATCCGGACGCCAACACCTTTACTGGTGTAGGACTTATGAGGGAAAATGCGGATCCATACTTTCCCACCACGCTTCATATAACGGGTCATTGCGACACGAGCAGCTTCGATCTGACGGTTGGTGATCCAGTGGGATTCCAATGCTTCCAAACCATATTCACCGAAGTCGACGTTACGGCCGCCTTTAGCTGCACCGCGCATCTTCCCACGGAATTCGCGACGATGCTTTACACGCTTAGGTACTAACATTGATTATTTCCCTCCTTTCACACTATTTTGCTTTGGCTTTTCAGGTAAAATCTCACCACGATTGATCCAGGTTTTGATCCCGATACGGCCATAAGTTGTTGCGGCTTCTTCCCATGCGTAGTCGATATCGGCACGCAAGGTATGCAATGGTACTAAGCCTTCATTGTAATGTTCGCGACGTGCAATATCCGCACCATTCAAACGACCGGAAGCTTGGGTTTTGATTCCCTTGGCACCTGCTCGCATGGTCCGTTGCATTGCTTGACGCATTGCACGACGGAAAGCGATCCGTTGTTCAAGCTGACGGGCGATGTTTTCGCCAACAAGCTTGGCATCCAGATCAGGTTTCTTAATTTCCACGATGTTGATGTGAACTTGACGGCCAGTCAGCTTGTTCAGCTGCTTACGCAAGTTTTCAACTTCAGAACCGCCTTTACCGATAACCATACCCGGCTTAGCAGTATGAATGGAAATGTTGACGCGCTTTGCGGCACGTTCGATTTCGATACGTGATACGGAAGCATCTTGCAGCTTCTTGTTAATGAAGTTTCGGATTTCAATGTCTTCATGCAGAAAGGCTGCAAAGTCTTTGTCTGCATACCATTTGGCATCCCAGTCACGGATGACACCGACACGGAAACCGGTTGGATTAATCTTTTGACCCACGCGTTATCCCTCCTTATGCTTCTTTTTCGGATACAACCACGGTAACGTGGCTTGTCCGTTTGTTGATTGCTGATGCGCTCCCCTTGGCACGAGGACGGAACCGCTTGAGGGTCGGGCCTTCGTTGACGTAAGCCTTGCTTACATAAAGGTTTTGTGCATCTAAGTCATAGTTATGTTCTGCATTAGCGATGGCAGACTTGAGTACCTTCTCGATGATCGGTGAACCGGATCGAGGGGTGAATTCTAAGATTGCCAATGCTTCAGCAACATCGCGACCGCGAATCAAGTCGATTACCAGGCGCGCTTTGCGAGCAGCAATCCGAACTGTCTTGGCCGTTGCCGTTGCAGACGTAATTTGATCAGCCATGAATGTTGTGCTCCTTTCTAGCGTGCTGTTGTCTTCTTGTCGTCGGTGTTATGACCGCGGAAGGTACGCGTAGGAACGAATTCGCCCAACTTGTGACCAACCATGTCTTCACTCACGAAAACTGGGACATGCTTACGACCATCATATACGGCGATGGTGTAGCCAATGAAACTTGGAAAAATGGTGGAACGACGGGACCATGTACGAATAACGGTCTTCTTGTCGTTATCTGCCTGCGCTTCAATCTTCTTCAGGAGATGAGCGTCGGCAAAAGGTCCTTTTTTAAGACTGCGACCCATTTTGTGACCTCCTTTAATCGATGTAACACTTCAATGTGTTTACTTCGCTCTGCGGTGACGAACGATGAATTTCTCAGACTTAGCCTTGTGATCCCGGGTCTTCTTACCCAAGGTCTTCTTGCCCCATGGTGACATTGGAGATGGATGGCCGATTGGTGCTTTACCTTCACCACCACCATGCGGGTGATCGTTAGGGTTCATAACTGACCCACGAACTGTCGGACGGAAGCCCAACCAGCGCTTGCGGCCAGCTTTACCAATACTGATCAGTTCATGTTGCTCGTTACCAACGGCACCAATTGTGGCACGGTTTTCAGCCAAAATCAGACGAACTTCGCCTGAAGCTAACTTAACGGTAACGTACTTATCATTGTCTTTACCCAACAATTGGGCTGAAACACCAGCTGAACGTGCTAATTGCGCGCCCTTACCTGGCTTCAGTTCGATGTTATGGATAGTTGTCCCTGCTGGAATATTCTTCAATTGCAATGAGTTGCCGACCTTGATATCGACATCTTCACCAGAATAAACCTTGTCGCCAACCTTGAGACCCTTAGGTGCCAAGATGTAAGACTTAACCCCATCTTCATAATGCAGCAGTGCAATGTTTGCGGTCCGATTTGGATCGTATTCGATTGCTTTAACTGTTGCAGCCATGCCATCCTTATTACGTTTGAAGTCGATCACACGATAGAATTGCTTGTGACCACCGCCACGATGACGCACGGTGATGTGACCATGGGCATTACGTCCTGCAGTATGACTTTGGCTGACCAGCAAAGTCTTTTCAGGCTTTGTCTTGGTGATTTCAGCAAAATCAGACCCGGACATGTTGCGCCGGCCGTTGCTTGTTGGTTTGTACTTAATAATCGCCACGTGTTTTACCTCCTATAACGGATTTTTGTTACTTTTTATCGTTATCTTCGTCAGCGAAGATCTTGATTTCTTTGGAATCGGCGCTCAAGGCAATCAATGCCTTGCGACGACGACGCGTCATGCCTTCGTAACGGCCTTGACGCTTCTTCTTACCGCGAACGTTCGCGATGTTGACGTTGACAACCTTCACACCGAAGATTTCTTCAACAGCCTTGCGAACTTGCGGCTTGGTTGCATGCAGTGCAACTTCGAATGTGTATTTACGGTTATCCATTTCAGCCATCGATTGCTCGGTGACGATCGGACGTAAAATGATATCGCGTGCTTCCATTATGCAAGCACCTCCTCAATCTTTTGGAGCGCAGATTGGGTCAAGATTAATTTCTTGTAGTCAACAACGTCCAAAACGTTGATACCCTCTGCAGGAACAACTTTCACGTTCGGCAGGTTACGTGCGGCTTTGGCAGCAACTTCATTGCCGTCTTCCAACACAACCAGTGCCTTGTCGCTAACCTTCAAGCCATCCAAGACAGTTGCAAAAGCTTTTGTCTTAGGTGCATCGAAGTTCAAACCGTCAACAACGACCAAGTCGCTATCGAGAACCTTCTGTGAAAGTACGGATTTGATTGCCAAACGACGAACCTTCTTTGGCAGCTTGTATGCATAGCTGCGTGGGGTCGGTCCGAAGACGATCCCACCGCCACGCCATTGCGGGCTGCGGATTGAACCTTGGCGGGCACGACCAGTACCCTTTTGGCGCCAAGGCTTGCGACCGCCGCCAGAAACAGCAGAACGGTTTTTAACGGCGTGAGTACCTTGACGAAGGGAAGTGCGCTGCATCACGACTGCGTCAAACACGACGTTTTCATTTGGTTCGACTGCCCAGATGGCATCGTTGAGTTCAACTTTGCCGTTTTCTGAGCCATCTTGCTTATATAAAGTAACGTTAGCCATTAGTTATTGTCCTCCCTTCGTATTATTTAGCTGCTTTAACAGCAGAACGGATCGTAACAAAGGACTTGTTTGCCCCTGGGACATTACCTTTGATCAACAGAACATTGTGCTCTGTGTCAGCGGCAACGACTTGCAGGTTTTGCATGGTGCGGGTGTGGTTACCCATCCGACCAGGTAATTTCTTGCCCTTGAAGACCTTGTTAATGATGGCCCCAAGTGAACCTGGACGACGATGGTAACGAGAACCGTGCGCCATAGGACCGCGGGATTGGCCATCCTTCTTAATGTTACCTTGATAACCGTGACCCTTGGAAGTACCAGTGACGTCCACAATGTCGCCTGCTGCGAATTCGTCAGCCTTAACTTCACTGCCGATTTCATAATCACTAAGCGCTACATCGCGGATTTCGCGAACGAAGCGCTTAGGGGTCGTGTCTGCCTTTTTGGCGTGACCGACGCTTGGCTTATTCGTCAAGACTTCACGCATATCGCCGTAGCCCAGCTGTACTGCTTCGTAACCGTCAGATTCAACGGTCTTGACCTGCATTACAACGTTTGGAGTTACGTCGACAACAGTAACGGGTACGAGTTCGCCGTTATCGGTGAAGACCTGCGTCATGCCAACTTTTTTGCCTAAGATTCCTTTACGTGCCATGGGTACACCTCCTATTTTCTAAGAATTATAATTTAATTTCGATATCGACGCCGCTTGGCAAGTCGAGCTTCATCAAAGCATCAACTGTCTTCGGTGTTGGGTTAACAATATCGATCAGACGTTTATGCGTCCGCATTTCGAATTGTTCACGTGAATCCTTGTACTTATGCGGGGAACGTAGAACCGTGTAAAGTGTACGTTCCGTTGGCAGAGGGATCGGGCCTGAAATTGTTGCGCCTGTGCGCTTTGCAGTTTCCACGATCTTGTCTGCGGATTGATCGAGAATCCGGTGTTCATAAGCCTTAAGCCGGATCCGAATCTTTTGTTTTGCCATTGTGTGACCTCCTTCGTCTATTATCAGTTAGTAGACTAGCTCCGTGAAAATTACCAACACGCTGCCGTGGCAAAGCGGCCGGGCGTGTCGCAACCTCTCACATCCGCGCTACTCTGGTTCACCTTTGGAACCAAGTGCATAGTTGTCCCCTTTGAGAAACAGCACTCTTGATAGTATACAAAATCTCCCCCGCCATTACAAGGTTTTCTTTCGGTTTACAAAAAATATGTTAGAAGCAAACTTATTCCTTTGAACAGCTGCTTGTGCTAAATTCAAATTAAAGCCTTAACTTTTGAATAACCATAGAAAGAAGGGAGGCAGTTGATGAAATTTGACCATTACAAAAAGCTCGTCAACTCAACTTTAGATATTCTACTCGGTTTTTTAGCCATTGTCGTGGTAATTTTTATGCTACGCTACATTCTCGATATCGGTAGTCTGATCCTTCAACCACTTTCGACTGCTTTGTTTGGCAAAGTCATTCAGGAAGTTACCAGCTTCTTCATGCTCTTTGAATTTGTGATCATGCTGGTTCGCTACATTGAGGAAGGTCATCACATTCCTATCCGCTACCTTATTTTAATTTCAATGACCGCTATCTTACGCCAACTACTCGTGCTGCATGACCGCGGGACTGAAACCTTGCTTTTAACCTTGGCCATTTTGGTATTAGCCGGTGTACTCACGGTGTTTTCGTTTGTCAGTGGCGATTTCAAACAGTCGCAGGATGGTAAAAACGTTGATATTGACCAACACTTTTAACTTTGTTTTTTCTCGTTTCTTCTATCTTAATTTATACACACAAAAAGGAACCGCAGCGAAAATCATTGCGGTTCCTTTTTTGCGTGCGTCGCTGATTAGCCAAGCGCTGATATATTGACTGTTAGCTGATCAAAACACCGTTTTAAATCTTGCCAACCAAGTCTGCCCCTGGTGTCAGTGTCTTAGCGCCCGGTTGCCAGTTAGCTGGGCAAACCTGATCGCCGTGAGCAGCAACGAATTGTGCCGCTTGCAAAGTCCGTAGAATCTCATCGGCATTACGGCCAATGCCAAAGTTATTGACGGCATAGGCCTGAATCACACCATCGGGATCAATGATAAAAGTCCCACGGAAGGCTTGACCGCTAGCTTCGTCACGGACATCCAACGCCGTTGCCAGTTTACCTGCAGGATCGGCAAGCATTGGGTATTGAATCTTCTTAATGGTGGGACTCGCCTCGGCCCATGCCATATGTACAAACTCGGTATCCTCAGAAGCAGAATAGACTTCAGCTCCAACAGCTTGGAACCGCTCATAGTGATCTTGCAAGTCGCCAAGTTCTGTCGGGCAAACGAAAGAAAAATCGGCAGGGTAGAAACAAATCACTGCCCACTTGCCCTTAAGATCAGTATCACTGACTTCATGGAAATCGCCATGTTGATAGGCGTTCAACTTAAACGCCGGTAAATGTTGGCCAATATAGCTCATGATATTACCTCCATTTTTAGAATGATTATTATTTACATATTCACCGTACCTTTTCCTTATGCAATTATCAAGCATTGCCAAAAAATTCTGCCTTTTTGTCGGCAGTCAACTTTGGCCACATTTACCCGTTTAATGATGCCGATCTCCTATAATAAGGCATATGAGAATATGTGTTCACGTCACGCCGTCATCATGCGCTTGCCTTCCCAGAAATCGGGTTGGTTCGCCCTCAGCAAAAAACCGAGTCTGCATTCATTCGCAAACCCGGCTGCACAACTGCTATAAATACTTGCCAGTATCATCTTCGTTTTGATAATTCTTCAAACTTTTACGCAAGACCCAAACCACATAATCACGAATATGTTTGGGAGCCAGGACTTTTACGAGATCCCCTTGCCCTTGGAGCCACATCCGGACGCCAAAACCATCGTTAACCGGAATCGTAATGTGATAAACCTTTCTTGCGTATGGATTCTTAATAAACGGACGATCACGGACATTTTTCCAATCAACAATGGCCTCGGGAAAGCGATCAAGGACAAACTGCGGATCATAACTGTAGAGAATTTCCAAATTGATCGGTTTGCCTAGATACGGATACCACGTGTGATTCTGTAAGCGTCCGCCGCGGAATCGCTCATCATGATCATGGGTCGGCTGCTGACGATGATAGGTAATATTGCGCATATAGTCGAGCCGAAATCGGACGAATTTGCCCTCGTCTGGATCATCATCCGCCTGTTCATCGCTGCCATCAACAATAAGATAGAAGAAGAGATCGCCAAAAAACAAGCCGGTTGGCAGTCGCCGGTCAAAGTGCCGCATTTCGCCGTGATACACGTGATCAAAGCTGATCAGTTCGTGATTAACGATAGCTTGGCTCAATCGGGCCAACCGATTAGTCAACGATATTTTGGGGACACCACGATACTCAAAAACTGGATTTTTGGTAAGCCGATCCAATCCTTTGTGCTCGGGTCCGGCTGGTAATAATTGTGCCATTAGTTGCTTCATTTCTACGGACGACAAGCCGCGGCTAGCCGTCAGTATCAAGGCAATCGCCAACAGTTGCCCGTCGTCCAGACTGCGGCCAGCGGCGTGCAGGTTTGGCTTGAGTCGATAATCCCCAGAACTTGCAGCAATAAATGGCGCCGGTTCACTGAACACATCGTCAAAGGCACGTTTGATGACGCTAATATCACGGCGAATCGATGATTCATCCTTATTGAATTCCGTCATGAGCGCTTGCTTATTGAGTTGATCGCCTCGCAGCAAGCGCAATAAAATGGTCGTAATACGCTCCTGACTCGACACGCTGCTTCGCCCCCTAACGCTTATAGAATAACATCAGTATACTATAATCTTTTCCCAAGCCCAGCAATCAGGTTCACGATTTTCATGCTTATTTCCGGATTTTGACTTCTGGCGCACTTTTAGAAAAAAACGACGATGCCTAAAAGGCATCGTCGTTCATGCAGCTGGCAACAATCAAAGACTAGTCTTTGGTTGCGACGCCGCCGCCATTTTTCTTGATGATTTCTGCTTGAATGCTCTTTGGAACAGCTTCGTAGTGGTCAAAGGTCATGGTAAACGTACCACGGCCTTGGGTAGCACTACGCAAGGTGGTTGCATAACCGAACATTTCGGCAAGCGGCACCATGGAGTTAACCAATTGGGCATTCCCGCGGGCTTCCATCCCTTCAACGCGACCACGACGAGCCGTGATTTGTCCCATAACATCGCCAAGATATTCTTCAGGGGCAACCACTTCAACGTGCATGATCGGTTCAAGGATAACCGCGCCGGCACTCTTCGAGGCATTCTTCAATGCCATAGAAGCAGCCACTTTGAAGGCAGCTTCAGAAGAATCGACTTCATGGTAAGAACCATCATAAAGCTTAGCCTTAACGTCGATTAATGGATAACCGGCGAGGACACCATTGGCCATGGCTTCCTTCAGACCTTGCTCAACAGCTGGGATGTATTCACGAGGAACAACACCACCGACAATGGCATTTTCAAATTCAAAGCCTTTGCCTTCTTCGTTTGGAGTGAATTCAATCCAAACATCACCATACTGACCTTTACCACCAGACTGACGAACGAACTTACCTTGCGCGGAAGTTTCTTTAGTGAAGGTTTCGCGATAAGCAACTTGTGGTTCACCAACCTTAGCAGCAACCTTGAATTCACGCTTCAGACGATCAACCATGATGTCCAAATGCAATTCGCCCATGCCGGCGATTAATGTTTCGCCAGTTTCAGGGTTGGTTTCAGCTTTGAATGTTGGATCTTCTTCAGAAAGCTTTTGTAAGCCGACATCCAGCTTATCTTGGTCTTCTTTAGAGTCAGGTTCGATGGAAACTTGGATAACCGGATCAGGCACATCCAGAGATTCAAGAATCAGCGGGTGGTCAACATCAGTCAAGGAATCACCAGTAGTGGTGTTCTTGAGACCGATAGCAGCCGCGATATCACCAGAGAAAACTTCAGGGATTTCTTCACGGTGATTACTGTGCATTTGCAACAGACGACCAACACGTTCGCGGTTATCTTTAGTTGCGTTCAGCACGTAAGAACCGGCTTCAAGCGTCCCACTATAAACCCGGATGTAGGTTAGACGGCCAACGAACGGGTCAGTCGCAACCTTGAAGGCCAAGGCAGCAAACGGCTTGTCGTCGCCAGCGGTCAATTCAACTGCATCGCCAGTGTCAGGATCGGTCGCATGATATGGCCGAACATCAAGTGGTGATGGCAAGTAATCAATCACAGCATCCAACAACATCTGAACACCCTTGTTCTTGAAGGCAGAACCAGCCAAAACTGGGTAGAATTCCAAGTTGATGGTTGCTTTACGGATCGCAGCCTTCAATTCAGCATTGGAAATCTCTTCACCTTCAAGGTACTTGTCCATGATGCCGTCGTCAACGTCAGCAACGGCTTCGATCAAGTCGTTATGCGCTTTTTGAGCAGCTTCCTTGTAGTCATCCGGAACATCTACAGTGTCCCACTTGGTACCCAATTCATCTTCGTCATACAAATCGGCCTTCATTTCGATCAGGTCAATGACCCCTTCGAACTTATCTTCGGCACCGATCGGCATCTGAACGGCGTGAGCGTTAGCCTGAAGCCGATCATGCAATGTCGTCATCGAATAATCGAAGTCGGCACCGATCTTATCCATTTTGTTGACGAAAACCAACCGCGGAACGCCGTATGTCGTTGCTTGACGCCAAACGTTTTCGGTCTGCGGCTCAACACCGGATTGGGCATCCAAAACGGTGATCGCACCATCCAGCACACGCAGGGAACGTTCAACTTCAATCGTGAAGTCCACGTGTCCTGGGGTGTCAATGATATTGACCCGGTGATCCTTCCAGAAAGCCGTAGTAGCAGCACTGGTGATGGTGATCCCACGTTCCTGTTCCTGTGGCATCCAGTCCATCTGTGAAGCTCCTTCATGAGTTTCACCGATTTTATGAATTTTACCGGTATAATACAAAATCCGTTCAGTCGTGGTCGTTTTACCGGCATCGATGTGAGCCATGATCCCGATATTACGGGTACGGTCTAACGGAAATTCACGTTTGTTGGCCATGTGGCGTATTGCTCCTCTCTTGTTTCAACTGGCTTTATACAAAGAATGGCTACTATATACCAAGCCGCGGATATAATAGCCAAATCATCTTACCAACGATAATGTGCAAATGCCCGGTTGGCATCTGCCATCTTGTGGGTATCTTCACGCTTCTTCACTGCGGCACCGGTGTTGTTAGCGGCGTCCATGATTTCTTTAGCCAAGCGTTCGTCCATCGTATGTTCACCGCGTTGACGGGAATACTGAACGATCCACCGTAGGCCCAAGGTGGTCCGACGATCCGGACGAACTTCGATCGGCACTTGATAGTTAGAACCACCGATACGGCGAGCTTTAACTTCCAAGACCGGCATAACGTTTTTCATTGCTTCTTCAAAAACGTCCAATGGTTCGTTCCCGGTTTGTTTCTTAATCATATCAAATGCATCATATAAAATAGTTGATGCCTTCCCGCGCTTACCATCAATCATTAAGTGGTTGATCAAGCGAGTTACCAGCTTTGAATTGTAAACTGGATCAGGTAAAACATCACGTTTTGCGACACTGCCTTTACGTGGCATGCACTTTGCCTCCTCTTAAACGCGCTCGCTGACGCAAAACCTGCACATAAGGACCTTGGTCGCAATGGTCAAAAACCGACCATCACGCCTAAGCCCACTTATGCTCCGGTTTCTACCGCGCCAGCTCACGCTCTGTCTATACCGCACATAGCGGATCTAAAAATTTTTAATAGCGATCTTTAATGTTGATCGTGAATTACTTCTTCTTAGGGCGCTTTGCACCGTACTTGGAGCGACCCTGCATCCGGCCGTCAACACCAGCCGTATCAAGCGCACCACGAACAATGTGATAACGAACCCCTGGCAAGTCCTTAACACGGCCGCCACGGATCAAGACAACACTATGTTCTTGCAAGTTATGGCCAATACCCGGAATGTAAGCTGTCACTTCAATTAAGTTAGACAGACGAACACGGGCATATTTCCGCAATGCGGAGTTTGGCTTCTTCGGTGTCATGGTACCGACACGAGTTGCCACCCCACGTTTTTGCGGTGCTGGGTTATTGGTAAGGCTCTTCTTCTTGCTGTTGTAACCGAAGTTCAACGCAGGAGAGTCTGACTTGGTTGAAATTGATTTACGACCTTGGCGAACTAATTGATTAATAGTAGGCATTAAGCTTCTCCTTCCTTAATTTACATCATTTTATAAGTCCACACATCCAGGCGGTTCATTTTTTCTGATAAAAAAATGGCCAACCGAACGGCAACGGCTCTTAACCCAGTCAGCACGTCCGGGCAACCCGAATAAACTGGAAAAAAGCACCTTTGATAGTGTACTATCCTTTGCGGCTGAGTGTCAAGAGAAAAAGAAAGGGCGGAGTGACTCGCGCGACAAACTCAAAGATTTGTATTAGTTCTATTTGAGTCGCGTGTTCTCAATTGTCCGAGTTGGCTACGCGGCGAGGAGGGCTGGCGACCGCGAAGCTAGAGCTGTGGGCACAGCTTTGAACTCGCGCAAAGCCCGCACGATTTCAAAGTCTGGCCTTGTTCTAAAACGGGAAAACCACCCGTTTAAGAACAATATCACGGCTGAGCCCCCTCGCCGCTTTGCCAGCTCTCATGGCTCTATTCTTGAATTCATACCTTTTAAGATCAGCATCCCCCCGACTTTAGTTCCAATCAAAGAAGTGGTGAGCCGTTCTCAAATAGCAGATTCACCGGTTGTAACTAAGTTGTTACCTTTTCAATAAACACAGTTTATCAACCGCTTTAATCGGCCCCGAACGCGCCATACCCCTAACCATAACAAAATAGCTCCGCAAAGCAAGTCTCCGGCTAGAAGACTCACCTCGCGGAACTACTGTAACGTGATGCCGTTCAGTCTCGAACAGCTCGTGTCAATTGATTATGATCGCTTACGCCGCCGCAGGATCACGGTGCTGCCGGCGATGACGAGAATCACGATGCCTAAAAGGACAAGGGTAATCGCATCTCGATCACCAAAGCTGCCGAAGAGTAAGCGGCGTGACGGTTGGTCATGGCGCACATCGTTACCATTATTGCCGCCTTCTGTGCTTGGCAGAACGTGACGTTGGTCGGTAATCGTCATGCGGATTGTGTCACCGCTCTTAATATCAATTGCAACTGGCTTTGCGTAATCTGGATTAATCGTGTATCCAGCCGGTGCTTTGATCTCGGTCAGCCAGTAACGACCCAGTTTCAGGTTATCAAAGGTGATCAGCCCATTGGCGTCAGTCATAAGCTCCTTGCTATAGCCTTTGTCATTTGTCAGTCGGAAAATGGCCCCTGCTAAGACTTGATTGCTATCAGCAGCATCCACCTTCTTGATGACGAGTGAATTGATCTGATAGTTGGCAGCCTGTACAGTAACCGGCTGCTGCTTATTCTGGCTTGCTAGCGCGCTCACGGTTTGCGTCAGGTCGGTTTGTTCTACTTTAAAGTCGATCTTATCGGTATTCAGTTCATATTTCGGCAAGGTCTTGGTTTCTTCAAAGTAGTAGTCGCCGATTGGCAAGTTAAACGGCAGGTTGATCTGCCCGACTTCATCCGTGACAAGATCCTTGGCAAGAACATTGCCATTGCTACCATACAAGTCAAAGGTAATGCCGGCCAAATGATTGCCAAAATTACCATCCGTCTTTTGCAGCTGAATGGCGCGTTTAAATTCGGGTTCGATAATCGGATCAAGAGCAACTTTTTGGTCGCCCTTGACGTTCACATCAATCCCCTTGGCCAGATCATCTGGGATAACGTAGCCGCGTGGTGCCTGCGTTTCAACCAGCAGATACTTACCTTCATAAAGATCATGATCATTGAAGGTCACAATGCCATTCTGGTTGGTGATCGTTGTAGTCCATGCGTGACTGTGATCAACCGTGCCGTCTTCACGATAACGATACATCGCAAATTGGGCGCCAATCATGGTCATTTTGCCCGGGAAACGATCATCGGTTGTGGTGTCCGCCTTCTTCGTCACAATGATTTGGCCAGCCTTCTTCTGGTTAGTTGCGGTCAGCTTCAGCTGTGTTTGATCAGTCTTGATGGTGAAATCGACACTACCAGCGGCCAAACTATCTTCCCATCGTTGCTTCTGGACGCCGCTTGTCGCGTTAGCTTGATCAGCGGCATCCCCTTCATAATGCTCAGGGGCTTGGGTTTCGACTAGGCGATATGAATTGTCCGGTTTCAACCCTTCGATCGCGTATTCGCCATCCTTGAGTGAGGTGCCAAAGCTGCTTGCTGCGCCAAAGGTCAATTGCCCATCAGTGTTGGTCTTCATGTCGGCCTTCAACGTTTTGTTGGTTACGGCATCCACAAGCTTATACGTCGCTCCCGGCAACAGATACTGCTTGCGTGTTGCCGCATCATCGGTCTTCTTAACCCGGTTATCGTACTTGGTTAAGGTGACCTGATAAGGATCATCGGCAATTTGCTTGTCGATGGTGATCGGTGTCGGCGTGATCGCTGAGGATAAGGTGATCGCATGAACGGTCTTGTCCAACCGATACCCAGCTGGTGCCTTCACTTCTGTCAACGAATAGCTGCCGAGTAGGAGATCGCCGAATGAGGCCAGCCCGTTTTCGTCAGTGGTGATGTCACGACTGTAGCCGGCACTGTTGGTCAGCCGGAAAACGGCACCCGGCAGCACATGAGCCGCGAAAGTGCGATCAACCTTTTTGACATTCAGAGTTTTGACTTGATAGTTGGTGACGTTGACTCGAATGGGTTGTTGCTGATTTTCAGTTGCTAAACTGCTGGCCGTTTGCGTTTGATCAGTCTGCTTGACTTCAAAAGCATGTTTGTCCGTATTTGGCCGATATGGCGGCAAGGTCTTCGTTTCCTGAATATAATAATGACCAACTGGCAGACTAAACGGGACATTGACTTGGCCATTTTTGTCTGTCACCAAATCCTTGGCTAACTCAGTGCCGTCTTCGCGATACAACGCGTACGTAATGCCAGCAATTGGATTACCAAAGTTACCATCGGTCTTCGCCACACTTACCGTCCGGCGGTAAACCGGTTCGGTGATGGTTGGCAGCGTTAAGGTTTGATCGCCAGTGATATCAACGTCAACGCCCTTGGCCAGTTCATCTGGAATGACATAGCCATCAGGAGCTTTGGTTTCAACCAACTGGTACTTGCCTTCATATAAATCTGAATCCTTAAAGGAGACGGTGCCGTCATTGTTAGTGATGGTAGCGTCCCATGACCGGCTGCGATCAACTTTGCCAGCTTCGTCATAACGATAAAGCTTAAATTCAGCGCCAGTCATTGGTTGACGATCAGGGAAGTGATCATCCTTGATGGTTTCAGCTTGTTTCTTAAGATCCAGCTGACCCGGTTTCTTTTGGTTCGTTGCGGTCAGCTTCACTTGCGGCTGATCAGCCTTGATAGTGAAATCAACACTGCCAGCCGCTAAGCTGTCTTCCCACGCCTGTTTCTGGGTGCCGCTTGTCGCGTTGGCTTGGTCAGCAGCATCCCCTTCATAATGTTCAGGAGCTTCCGTTTCGACCAGTCGATATGAGGTATCCGGCTTCAACCCTTCGATTGCGTATTCGCCATCCTTGAGCGGTGAATCAAAACTGCTTGCCGCGCCAAAGGTCAGTTGACCGTCTGCATTGGTCTTCATGTCGGCCTTTAAGGTCTTGTTGGCCGCCACGTCGACAAGTTTGTATACTGCGTTTGGTAACAGATACTTCTTTTGACTCGCCGGATCATCCTTCTTGACGCGATTATCGTATTTCGTCAGATTAACCTGATAAGGATCGTCAGCAATCTCCTTATTAACCGTAATCGCTGTCGGCGTTTCGGCAGATGACAACGCAATTGGATACACCGTGTTGTCCAGCCGATACCCAGCCGGTGCCTTGATTTCAGTCAGCGAGTAACTGCCCAACAGCAAGTCGCCAAATGAGGCAATCCCATTTTCATCTGTCGTCACGTCGCGAGTGTAACCAGCACTATTCGTCAGCCGGAAGACGGCACCTGGCAACACATGAGTTGCGTACGTGCGATCAACCTTTTTGACATTCAGGGTTTTGACTTGATAATTAGTCACGTTGACTTTAATTGGATGCGCTTTATTCTCGGTTGCCAAATCGCCTGCCGTCTGAGTTTGATCTGTCTGTTTCACTTCAAACGGATGCTTGTCGCTGTTTGGCCGATATGGCGGTAAGCTCTTGGTTTCCTGAATATAGTACTTGCCTGCTGGTAAATTAAATGGCAAGTTGACCTGACCATTTTCATCCGTGACTAAATCCTTGGCGATCTCAGTACTATCATTTTGATACAGTGCGTACGTGATACCTGCAATTGGATTGCCAAAGTTGCCATCGGTTTTAGTGACCTGCAGTGCACGGCGATACACTGGTTCCGTGATGGTCGGGAACTTCAGCGTTTCGTCACCAGTGATATTCACATCGACGCCTTTGGCCAGATCATCGGGGATGACATAACCTTCAGGCGCTTTGGTTTCGACCAACTGGTACTTGCCTTCATACAGATCAGATGAATCAAAGATGAAGGTCCCATCTTGGCTAATGATTGTTGCGTCCCAAGACTTGCTTTGGTCAACCTTGCCGTCATCGCCGTAACGATAAAGCTTAAATTCGGCGCCGGTCATTGGCTGGCGATCAGGGAATTTGTCATCGGTGAGCGTTTCCGACTGCTTCTTGATGTCCAGTTGACCAGGTTTCTTCTGGTTATACGCCGTCACTGCAGCGGACGGCGCCTTGTTAGAAATGATCGCCGCCACACTGCCGGCTTTCAGACTATCTTCCCAAACCTGCTTGTCAGGCCCGCTGGTAATCGTTGCCTGATCATGCGCATCCCCGCGATAATGATCTGGGGCTTGGGTCTCAACCAACTTGTAATTGCCTGGCTTCAAGTCTTCAAGAACGTATTCGCCATCTTTCAAGTCAGGAGTGAACTTGTCGTCAGCATATTGACCTGAAAAGCTGCTAGCCGTTCCGATGGTGATTTTGCCGTCAGCATTGGTCTTCATGCCCGACTTCAATGTTTTCTGCGTATCGGTATCCACTAAGTCATAAGTGGCGCCGGGCAGCAGATAGTGTTTGTTATCTGTTTCTGATTGGCCCTTAGCGCGGTTGTCATACTTCGACAGCGTGATCTGATAAGGCTCGTTTTCAACCGCTTCCGTTTGAATCGCCGTGCCTGTGTCGGAAGTTGCGTTCAAACGAATGGTCTGTGGTGCCAATGGCTTATACCCAGCTGGCGTACTGAGTTCCGTCAACGTATAGTCAATCCCAATTGGCAGTCCTTGGAAGGTTGCCAGTGCCTTATTCGTGGCCGAATCAAGTTTTGTGGTGGCTTCAAATGTATGGGTGCCGTCACTTAAGCGGAACTTAACGCCCGGAATTGGCGTGCCACTGACGCTATCCTTCTTTTCAACCACTAAGTTGGCTAATTGCGTGAGGGTCTCGCCGCTGATACCGGAACCCCAATAAGGCAAATACCCATTTGCGTTTGCAATTCGGGCATCAGGAGGGACTCCATCACTTGGCTTTTGAGTCGTTTGGCTGCCATCCCATTCAACGCTACTCGAATTGTATACCCATCCTGAGTTCTTGCTACTGGTGGCATAGTCGACGCTTACTTGGTAATTATTAAGTGGGCTATTGGCCTCTTGCGTCAGATTCCCAAAAGTCCGCTTAAAGGTAATCGTAAATTTATTGCCATCTAAGGCAAGGGTATAATCATCCCCTTCTTTTAACGTGATCGGATCGGCAATGCCAACCTTCAATTTCACGACAAAACTGGTGGCATTGATTTCCGCCCCAGTACCTCTTGGATCCAAGGTGTCCTCAATGATTGGATTCACCATTGGCCGATATTTATCTTGGATATTGATCAGCTTTACCTGCCAATTCAAGACATTTTTCAACTTGGCGTCAGCACTGACAGTTTTACTAATTGGCGTCCAATAACTTTGCGCCGACTTCGAAGCTGACGGGTTGAAAGTAGGAATTGCCGTGGTCGGTTCGGTATCTGTCACAGTCGCATTGTTGGCGAAGTTAGGATCGTTATAGTTCCACTGGTTAGCGCGCATCGTCTTGAAAACAACCCAAACACGCCCCGTGCCGATATTTGGAAAATCAAAATCCAATTGTTGCGCTAAATTTGGATTGTTTTTGAGCCATGTATTTGGCGTGTTGGTTGGTAACAGACTTTGCTGAGCAGCATCCTCAGCCTTAAGTGCTGTCGATGACCAACCACCGGTTCCATAATATGGGCTCGTCTTGATTTCTTTCACATCGTTAGAAGAAGCTGGATCACCTGTGTTCGATGGATCAACTCCGTCTGGTCCCGTGACTTCATAGAATTTAATCGAATCAGGAATCAACTCGTAATTAACGCCATCAAACCGCGGCAAAATATCGGTCAGGTGCATGTGGCCATATGGAAGCCCCAATTGATTAACCAAGACACCCCAATACTGGGTATCGGGCGCATCACTCCAAGAATTCTTCAAGGCTCCGCTAAAGGCCCCTTCTTCTGGTGTTGGTGTACTACTACTATCACCGCTGGCAACGTCATCATCACCTGGTGGCAAGTCAAAGAAGAAAAATGCGCGATTATTTAAAGCCTTTTTCAAAGCGTCTGGGTCGTGACCGACTTGGCCTAGCTTCAACATGTCCAGCTTAGTATGCGTATAAATCACAATTTGCGAATCTGTTTCTGCATACGCCCCTTTGAGCGTGACGACAAAGCCGCGAATGCCTTTTTCCTGACCATTCGCATTAATCGGATTGGTCTTATCCTTGTCGTTATATTGCTTAACTGCAGATTGAACGTCAGCGTCTTGGGTACTCATATCGTAATCAGTCCCCGGCTTCAGCAACGTTCTTGCGCCGTCCGGATTCTGGGCGTAGACAAGAATACCGTCATTAGCGCCGTCGTCAACATTTGCTGAGACATTTTCACCGGAGATGGTGTTGATGTTATCGGCCGTTGGATCGTTGTCCAGCTTATCGACCCCATCCGGGAAAAGGTCGAAGATTTTACCATTCTTCATGTTCCGGAAAACGCGGTTGGCATTGATCCGCCACGTCATTTGACCATTGTAGGCATCAATCTTGCCGCCTACTTTTGTAATCCCGCTTGGCAGCCTAACTGGATAGGTCGCATGATCGTAATGATTCTTCTGATCATTCACAATATTGGTTAAGTTGTCGCCATTTTTCGGTGTGTTCTTCAGTTTCGTTTGATATTGAATCTGGAAAGAAGCATTTTCCGGGAGATCGCCGCCGCCAAGATAAGTTAGTGTGAACTCGCCGTCGCCTTTTTCAGTGAGCTTAAAGTACTGCGCGATGTCGACCTTGGAAACAATCGGCGTTGCCCACTCGTCAAACGTGACTTGAAAGACCTTCAGGGACTTCGTGTCTAAGGTTTGATTGCCATCTGTCTCGATGTTGGGTTGATCATGCTCATCTTTCCCGCTGGTTTGCTTACCAAAGCGATCCGTTAGCGTGGCGCCAGCCTTCATGGTATCCATGCTGTAATTCCAATTAATTTTCCAGTTAAGTGCTCGGAAGTTATTGGTAATATCGCCAGATTTGGTGATCGCTACACCGGAGTTGCGCATGGTGACACTATCATAGTCATAACCGTCAGACGACTGTGAACCAGTTAAGTAACGATAGCCTTCAACTAAGGCACTGCCCACTTTCCCGGTATCGTCTAAAGATCGGTCAATCGTGGCCGTATAATCTACCTGATACCCAGTTGTTTTTTTAAAGCCGCCTGTCAGATAAATTTTAACCGTTCGTTTGTCATCCGATAAAACAGCATGAAAATCTTGGCCGGCGACTAACGGCTTAAGTTCTTCAGAAAAGCCGCCGAGAATATTGACTGGTGCCGATGAAACCTTGATTTTCGCCAGGTCGCTGTCGTTAAAGGTCAGCGATTTGAGATAATCTGTCCCGCTGCCTCGTGCCGTCAGTGTCAATGCCATGTCAGCGTTCTTTGATCGTTTAGCCGGATCACTGTCCCACTTTGTCGGATCGGTTTTGCTGGTTTCGTTCCCGTTCAAATTAAACTTCGCGGTCCCAGCAATGCCAGTCGGATTCAAGCTTTGTGGTGTCGTCGTAGGCGCATACACCACCACCGGCTTGGCATTCGACCTAAACGTGATTGGAAACTTTGTGTCCTGATCTTTTGTATGGAAAACCAGTGTCTGATTGAGTGAATCATTAGCAGTTAAAGCCTTAAAGCTTGCTGCAATATGCACTAACCAAGAACCATTACTCGTGGCTTTCAAAAGTTTGATCGTCAGCTGTCCTGTGGTTGCGTCAAAATAGTACGAGGCGACATCACCGGAAAAGTTGCCGCCGCCGCTTTCAGGAAAAGCAATCTGATCCTTTGGCAAGGTCGTTGTAAAGGATGCCCCTGCCGGAAACGGGGTGCTCGTTGCCGGTAATGTAAAGGTCATCTCCATCTTCACAGCACTTTGCTGATCGACTTCCGTTCCCAAAGGCTGATCATTGCCGTCCTTCAGCGCCACCTTCGTGAAAATATTGGGCAGCTCAGTATCAGCCTTTGCGTCCGGTGTCGCGCTTGGTTCAGCTTCTGGCGTCTTCGCTTCCGCTGGTTTTGCGGCTGTGCTACTGCTGCTGCCGCTATCAAGTGTGGCTGATGCGCGACTCTTAAACAGTAGTGTCACATTGCCCGATGCCGCGACACTGAAATTTTTCGTCTGCTCAAGAGCTGTGTAACCGGAAACAGACTGTTTTTCGGTTGCCGTGTAATTTCCGACCGGCAAGTTTGGTACCGTCGCCTGGCCGTCCTTACTAATCTCGCTATTCGCCACTACCTGATGCGATTCATTTTGAATCTCATACTTAGCGCCGTTTAGCGGTGATCCTTGTTCATCTTGGTTCTTGATCGTGAGCGTACCAGTCACTGCCTGTGTCGGATTTTCGGCTGCAAGGGCTAGTGCTGGCGAAATCAGTTGTACAATCATGCCAAGGATCACCGTTAAGTAAATCCCCACTTTGAGCATGAAGTGCCCGGTTTTCTTGCCACCTAACTCCCTCATTTTTCTCCTCTTCCTCCTCTTTACAAACCTACTTGGTATCTCCCCCTGAGACCATTAACCTATAATTTATGGATACATTAATTTACACTCCGCTCAATATCATTGTATAACATTTCTATAAATATTGAAGGGATTATAAAGAATATTCATTAAATATATATGCTTATGTTTATTCTTTTCGCCTAGTGGTGATTTGCTTTTAAATCCTTACATATCAGGTGTTTCAGCCAATTAAAAAATGTACTGTTAGACAGGTTTATTAAATATCGATTTTTTCAGAAGTTGACAGCGTTAACAATAGAGCTTTTTTAGCCCATTATCATCTGCTTTTTACTTGTGCAAGAAGAAAAACAAATGCGAAATCTGCTTCATGAAGAGGTGAATGCTATGCTAATAACCGTACTTTTGCTCATTGTTCTGTACTTAGTTCGCCAGCACAGCTTGGCAACCCGTTGCTTTCACTGTCTATTAGCCGTCCTCTCTGGATTAAGCATCCATACTTGGTTAACTTTTTTGCTTGCCTCAGGCTTAATCATCTTTAGCGTGGCTGACTGGCATGAGCGAACGGTTCCTTTCTTCAGCTTTACTGGTTGGTGTTTGACTTTGCTGGTTTGTTTTCCCCATGACCTTTTCGGCATGATGCTACTTGCTGTCATGATTGGCGGTTTAGCCGTTGTGTCGCAAGGGCTTGGGAGTGCGGATGTGATTTTAATTGCCTTGCTGGCCTGCGTTTTACGACTCGAGGCAGCGTTAATCGTGACACTGATTGCTTGCGGAACCGCCTGCCTGCATTGGATAGCTGCCCGTCCGCCGAGTTTGCCAATGATCAGTCATTTAGCGGCTGGTTATGCGTGCTTTGCTTTGGTCAATGGCGGACTATAACGCGCTCGCAGTCGCAGAAACCTACACGTAAGGACCTTGAAGCTCAGTGACCACCCCATGTCATTGAGCTTCAAGGCCACTTACGTCCCAGTTTCTAAACGCTCCTACTCGCGCTCACCAAAAAAGCGGCGCAAGCATCTTTTCAGATGTTTACGCCGCTTCTTTTTGGTTTAACTGTCAGTTCACGCGATTACTTTTTGTCCGTATCGCCTTGCTGGCCGTCTTTTGCTTTCATTTGCTTTTCGATGTCTGAAATCGAATAGACACTGTCGGAAACGGTGCCGACACTCTTTGGTTCTTCGTGTCGATACGTTGCCATCCCGGTACCAGCCGGAATGATCTTCCCAATGATGACATTTTCCTTCAAACCGATCAGCGGATCGTTCTTGCCGCGAATCGAGGCATCGGTCAATACCCGTGTCGTTTCCTGGAAGGAAGCGGCAGACAGGAAACTGTTGGTCTCCAAGGAAGCCTTGGTGATCCCCAGTAGAACTGGCCGGCCAGTAGCAGGGATACCGCCACTGATAATTGCCTGCGTATTCTTTTCCTTAAAGTCAGCAATATCGAGTAAGGTTCCTGGCAAGATGTTGGTGTCGCCTGGATCCATGACCCGGATCTTGCGCAGCATCTGGCGGACCATCACTTCAACGTGCTTATCGCCGATATCAACACCTTGCATACGGTAAACTTTCTGAACTTCAGAAAGCAGGTAATTTTCGGTGGCCATGACATCGCGCACTTTAATCAATTGCTTAGGATCAATCGAACCACCAGTCAGGCGTTCGCCACGATTAATGTGGTCGCCTTCAGCAACTGCCACACTGGAAGCATATGGCACGCTGTAAGTCCGGGTGTCGGTTTCACCTTTGACCGTGATTTCCCGTGTGTGCTCAGCTGGATTTTCGTCAATCGCCGTAATTTCACCGGTCACTTCCGTAATCACAGCTTCACCTTTAGGGTTACGAGCTTCAAAGATTTCCTGAACACGAGGCAGCCCTTGCGTAATATCTTCGCCACCGGCAACACCGCCAGTATGGAAGTTCCGCATGGTCAGCTGGGTACCAGGTTCACCGATAGATTGCGCAGCAACAGTCCCGACAGCTTCGCCGACTTCAACTTGTTCGCCAGTGGCCATGTTACGACCGTAGCACTTCTGGCAGACACCATGTTTGGTGTTGCAAGTGAAGACCGAACGGATCGTGACGGATTCAACCCCGGCATCCACGATCATCTGAGCAGTATCTTCGTCCATCAAGGTATTGCGCTTGACGAGCACTTCACCACTCTTCGGATCCAACACATCCTTCATGGTGAAACGACCAACCAGTCGATCATACAACGGTTCGATCATTTCATTACCTTCACGGATAGCACTGACAACTAAGCCACGGTCGGTACCGCAGTCCTCTTCACGAACAATGACATCCTGTGCAACATCAACCAGCCGCCGAGTCAGATAACCTGAATCAGCCGTCTTCAGCGCCGTATCGGTCATCCCTTTACGAGCACCATGAGTTGACATGAACATTTCCATGACGGACAGGCCCTCACGGAAGTTCGAGATAACAGGCACTTCCATCATCCCACCGTTTGGCGCAGCCATCAGACCACGCATGCCGGCAAGCTGTGTAAAGTTAGAAATGTTACCACGAGCACCTGAATCGGACATCATCGAAATTGGGTTGTTCGGGTCAAACGAATCAACCAGCTTCTGCTGAATATCATCTTTGGCATCATTCCAGATCTGGATAACCCGATCATGCCGTTCCTCGTCGGTAATCAACCCACGACGGAACTGCTTGGAAACAGTGGCAACCTTCTTATGGGCAGCTTCCACAATTTCAGGCTTTTCCTTCAAGTTAGTAATGTCAGCGATCCCGACAGTCAAGCCAGAGTTCGTGGACTGCGTATAGCCCAAGGTCTTCATATCATCAAGCAAATCACTGGTCCGCTGAACCTTATAGACCTTGAAAACCTGCGCGATGATGTCAGACAGGAAGCCTTTCTTGAATGGATCGATTAACGGTGCATCTTCAAGGTAGTCGTTGATGTCCTCACCTTTATCGATGAAGTACTTATCCGGCACACCATTGACGATGTTATCCTGCGTCGGTTCATTCAAATATGGGAAGTCTTTCGGCATAATCTCGTTAAAGATCGCCTTACCAACACTGGTGACCATGATCTTTTGTTTCTGATCATCGGTAAACGGCTTGTCCGTAAAGGAATTAGTCGCAATCCCGATGCGGCTGTGCAAGTGGACATAACCGTTTTGCAAGGCCATCAACACTTCGTTGGTGTCCTTAAAGATCATGCCTTCACCTTCGCGACCTTTTTGTTCCATGGTCAGGTAGTAGTTACCCAGCACAACGTCCTGTGATGGCGTAACGATTGGCTTGCCATCTTTTGGTGCCAAAATATGGTGTGCAGCCAACATCAGCATCCGTGCTTCAGCCATAGCTTCGTCAGATAGCGGTACATGGATCGCCATCTGGTCACCATCAAAGTCAGCGTTATAAGCTTCGCAGACCAGCGGGTGCAACCGGATGGACTTCCCATCAACAAGGACAGGTTCAAATGCCTGAATCCCAAGTCGATGCAAGGTAGGTGCACGGTTCAACAGCACTGGACGTTCCTTGATGACATCTTCAAGCACGTCCCAAACATCATCATCTTGGCGATCAATCTTGCGACGAGCATTCTTGATGTTGCTAGCCATGTCGCGCTTAACCAATTCGCGCATCACAAATGGCTTGAACAGTTCCAATGCCATTTCACGTGGTACACCGCATTGATAGAACTTCAGCCATGGGCCGACATCAATAACGGAACGGCCGGAGTAATCGACACGCTTACCAAGCAAGTTCTGACGGAACCGGCCTTGCTTCCCTTTCAGCATGTGTGATAGGGACTTGAGCGGGCGATTACCTGGCCCCGTAACCGGACGGCCACGACGACCATTATCAATCAAAGCATCAACCGCTTCCTGCAGCATCCGCTTTTCGTTTTGAACAATGATACTTGGCGCATTGAGATCAAGCAGGCGCTTCAACCGATTATTTCGGTTGATAACCCGTCGATACAAGTCGTTCAGATCGGAAGTGGCAAAACGGCCACCTTCAAGTTGAACCATTGGCCGCAGATCCGGTGGGATAACTGGGATCGTGTCCATGACCATCCAAGCTGGATCATTACCGGATTCCTTGAAGGCATCCAGAATATCCAACCGGCGAATCGCACGGGTCCGCTTTTGGCCTTGGGCTGACTTCAGGTCTTCCTTTAATTCGGCAACTTCTTTATCAAGCTCAACATCCTGCAACAATTCCTTGATGGCTTCAGCACCCATCTTGGCATTGAAGGTTTGACCGTATTCTTCGCGTTTTTCACGATATTCACGTTCGGTCAGGAGCTGCTTTTTCTCCATCGGCGTATCGCCAGGATCGATCACAACGTAGGACGCAAAATAAATGATCTCTTCGAGTGACCGCGGTGACATGTCCAGTACCAGACCCATCCGACTTGGGATGCCCTTGAAGTACCAGATGTGGGTAACCGGTGCGGCTAGTTCGATATGACCCATCCGCTCACGGCGAACCTTGGAACGAGTAACTTCAACACCGCAGCGATCACAAACGATTCCCTTATAACGAATCCGCTTGTACTTGCCACAGGCACATTCCCAGTCCTTGGTCGGTCCGAAGATGCGTTCATCGAACAAGCCGTCCCGCTCAGGTTTTAACGTCCGGTAGTTGATGGTCTCAGGTTTTTTAACTTCCCCATAGGACCAGCTACGGATTTTATCTGGCGAGGCTAAGCCGATTTGCATACTTTCAAACTTATTGACATCAATCAAAGGGCTAACCTCCTATTTCTTATCGTCGGTACTGTTGGCAGACTTACCGTCAGTTGCTTGTGCTGCGGCTTCGTGAGCCTTCTTTTCTTCCTGCTGAGCAGCAAACTTCGCCAAGGCATCGACAGAAACAATGTCATCCTCGTCGTCGTCCATGTCCCGCAGTTCAATTTCTTTTTTATCCGCGCCAAGGACCTTCATATCCAGACCCAGTGCTTGCAATTCTTTGACAAGCACACGGAAGGATTCTGGTACACCCGGCTTAGGAATCGGTTCGCCCTTAACGATGGCTTCATAGGTCTTAACCCGGCCAACCACGTCATCGGACTTGTAAGTCAGGATTTCCTGCAAAGTATAAGCCGCGCCATAAGCTTCAAGGGCCCAAACTTCCATTTCACCAAAACGCTGACCACCAAACTGAGCTTTACCACCAAGTGGCTGTTGGGTAACTAAACTGTAAGGTCCAATGGAACGAGCATGAATCTTATCGTCAACCATGTGAGACAGTTTCATGTAGTACATGATTCCGACAGAAACACGGTTTTCGAATGGTTCACCAGTTCGACCGTCATACAAGACAGACTTACCATCAGATGCCATACCGGCTTCCTTAACGGTTGCCCACAAATCTTTATCGTTGGCACCATCGAAAACAGGCGTTGCAACATGAATGCCCAAGTTACGTGCAGCCATCCCCAGATGCAATTCCAGCACCTGTCCGATGTTCATACGACTTGGCACACCCATTGGTGACAAGCAGATGTCAACTGGGGTACCGTCTGGCAAGTATGGCATGTCCTCTTCAGGCACAACGACGGAAACCGTCCCTTTGTTCCCGTGACGACCGGCCATCTTATCACCGACCTGAATCTTCCGCTTCTGCGTAATATAAACGCGGACCATCATATTCACACCAGGAGACAGCTCATCGCCGGCTTCACGAGTAAAGATCTTAACGTCTTGAATGATCCCGCCGCCGCCATGAGGAACCCGCAGCGAGGTGTCACGTACTTCACGTGCTTTCTCACCAAAGATCGCATGCAGTAACCGTTCTTCAGCTGACAATTCAGTAACGCCCTTAGGTGTAACCTTGCCGACCAAAATATCACCGTCACGCACTTCAGCACCGACACGAACGACACCAAATTCATCCAGATCCTTAAGGGCTTCTTCACCGACGTTTGGAATTTCACGCGTTACTTCTTCAGGTCCAAGCTTGGTGTCACGTGCTTCAGATTCATATTCTTCAATATGGATTGAGGTGTAAACATCATCTTTAACGAGTCGTTCGGAGAGCACAATCGCATCTTCGTAGTTGTACATGTTCCAAGTCATGAAGGCGATGATCGGGTTTTGTCCCAATGCTAATTCACCATTTTGCATGGCTGGCCCATCAGCAATGATTTCGTCAACATCAACATGATCGCCGATGGTCACGATTGGCCGCTGGTTGTAGTTTTTACCGGCGTTACTACGCTTGAATTTCATCAAGTTGTAGGCATCCAAGGCGCCATCTTCACGACGAACCCGAATTTGCTTAGCATCAACATATTCAACGGTACCAGCGTTATTAGCCAAAACCGCTGTCCCGGAGTCATGGGCTGCCTTGTATTCCATCCCAGTCCCAACAAGTGGGGCATGCGGATTAACCAACGGCACAGCCTGACGTTGCATGTTCGCACCCATCAAAGCACGATTGGAGTCATCGTTTTCCAAGAAAGGAATGCAAGCCGTTGCGACCGCAACAACCTGTTTAGGCGAAACGTCCATGTAGTCAACTTTGTCTGGAGAGATTTCAATGTTGTTATCCTTGTGACGAGCCAGAACGGTTTCGTCAACAAAGGAACCATCGTCGTTCAAAGGCGAGTTCGCCTGCGCAACGATGTAGTTATCTTCTTCATCGGCAGTCAAATAGTCGATTTTGTCGGTAACTTTATGCGTGTCCCAAGAAACACGGCGATATGGCGTTTCAATGAAACCATAAGGATTAACAACCGCATAAGAAGCAAGACTGTTAATCAACCCGATGTTCGGGCCTTCAGGCGTTTCAATCGGACACATACGGCCATAATGGGTGTAGTGAACGTCCCGGACTTCATAACCGGCACGGTCACGCGTCAACCCACCAGGTCCAAGAGCAGACAGACGACGCTTATGCGTTAACTCACCAAGCGGATTCGTCTGATCCATAAACTGCGACAGTTGGGAACTGCCGAAGAATTCCTTGATAGAAGCTACAACTGGCCGAATGTTGATCAATTGTTGCGGTGTTACCGTAGCGGTATCTTGAATGGACATCCGCTCACGGACAACACGTTCCATCCGAGAAAGCCCGATCCGGAATTGGTTTTGCAACAGTTCACCAACGGAACGAATCCGCCGGTTACCCAAGTGATCAATGTCATCAATTGAACCCAAGCCTTCCTGAAGATTCAGGAAGTAGTTCATTGATGCCAAAACATCAGCTGGGACGATGTGCTTCACTTTTTTACCAATATGACCATTACCAATCAAATTGATTTCTTTATCAGGGGTCACTTGTGAGTATACTTTGATACTCTGTAATTCGATCGGATCAGTGACAACGCCTTGATCGGAAGGTTGGTAGGTGATGGTCTTGAAATCATCGCGGTCAAGATATGGTGCCAACTTGTCCATCACTTGACGATCAACCTTGGTGCCCTTTTGCGCAATGACTTCACCAGTATCAGGATCGGCCAGTGTTTCTGCCAAAACCTGATTCAAAAGCCGGGTCTTAAGGCTCAGCTTCTTATTCACTTTGTAACGACCAACCGAAGCAAGATCATAACGCTTCGGGTCGAAGAAGCGGGCATACAAAAGAGACCGCGATGAATCGGCTGTTTTTGGTTCGCCAGGACGTAGACGTTCGTAGATATCCTTCAACGCTTCGTCCGTACGGGAATCATCCGTGTTCTTATGCACATCTTTTTCAAGCGTAAGCATCAAGGAATCATTGTCACCAAACATGTTGATAATGTCTTGATCGGAACCGAAGCCCAACGCCCGAACCAATTCGGTCAGCGGAATCTTCCGTGTCCGATCGATTCGGACATACGCGATATCTTTGGCGTCAGTTTCATATTCAAGCCAGGCGCCCCGGTTAGGAATCACGGTTGTGCCATAAGTGACACGTGAGTTCTTGTCTGTTTCGCTATGGAAATAAACGCCAGGTGAACGGACCAACTGAGAAACGATGACCCGTTCGGCACCATTAATAATAAACGTCCCTTGTTTGGTCATCAGCGGGAAGTCGCCAAAGAACACATCTTGGCTCTTAATCTCGCCTGTTTCATGGTTGGTTAAACGCAAGGTCACATGCAACGGTGCAGAGTAGTTTGCATCGTGTTGGCGTGCTTCCTCAACAGTATATTTTGGTTCCAGCAGTTGATAGCCGACAAATTCCAGTGACAGTTTCCCTTGAAAGTCATCGATCGGCATAATATCGTCGAACATTTCTTTGAGACCTTCATCGAGGAACCATTGGTAAGAATTCGTTTGGATCTCGATCAGATTAGGAAGATCCAAAACTTCCTTGATCCGGGCATAGGACCGGCGTGTCCGGTGCTTACCATAATTCACTAAGTGTCCTGCCAAATTATTCACCCCTTGTAAGATTTTCCGGCTCAGGTTGATTGTAAAAATAATGTAAATATTGTTAAGTTTACATGACAACGACCATCCCGCAGACATTTTGAGAAAAAAAAAACCAAAAACAGATCGACCTTCAACCAGCCTGCTGTTTTTGCTTTTTCATTAGTCAGAACGGACAATAGATCGTCCTGACAGCCTGTCCAAACCGAAATGCGATTAGATTCATAATACGCGTATCAATCAACGATGTCAAGCGGAGATTGATCCGTGCTGCGCAAGCAAAGCCAAAAAGAAATCGCAACCTAACAGCCGCGATTTCTTCATTATCAACACTAGGCTTTAACGGGTTCTTTTGAAGCACCGTTTTCTTTTTGCTTGCCTTTGTTCTCTTTAACAGTAAATGTCAGCTTGCCTTTTTTAGCCCCAATTTGGATCAAGTCACCGGTTTTAGCTTGGCCTGTCAATAAGAGTTCACTTAACTGATCTTCGACACCGGTTTGCAGTGCCCGCCGAATTGGACGTGCACCGTACTCTGGATCGAAGCCGGCAGCGGCGACAGCGTCAATACCGGCTGGGGTAATTTTAACGTCAATCCCTTGATCCTTAATGCGACTAAGCACTGTCTTCGTCATGATCTTAACGATTTCATGCAGCTCAGCCTTGTTGAGACTGTGGAAGACCACGGTTTCATCAATTCGGTTAAGGAATTCTGGTCGGAACGCTTTTTTAAGTTCGTCCAGCATCCGGCTCTTCATGGCGTTAAAGTCAGCTTGTGGATCCTTGGCACCAAAGCCAACAGTCTTATCGTCACGAATAGCGGTTGCGCCGATATTACTGGTCATGATCAAAATCGTGTTACGGAAATCAACCCGCCGACCTTTTGAATCGGTTAAATAGCCATCATCCAGCACCTGCAACAAAATGTTAAAGACATCTGGATGCGCCTTTTCAACTTCGTCCAACAACACAACCGAGTAAGGCTTGTTGCGGACTTTTTCGGTTAGTTGACCGCCTTCGTCGTAACCAACGTAACCAGGGGCCGCGCCGATCAACCGACTGGTACTAAATTTCTCCATGTACTCAGACATATCAACCCGGATCATGGCATCTTCAGAACCAAACATTGCCTCGGCTAACGCCTTAGCCAGCTCCGTTTTCCCAACACCTGTCGGCCCGAGGAACATGAAGGAACCAATTGGCCGCGTCGGATCTTTCAAACCAGAACGAGCACGCCGGATAGCACGCGCAACGGCGGAAACTGCTTCGTCTTGGCCCACAACCCGCTCATGCAGGATCTTCTCCAAGTTAACCAACCGATCGGATTCTTTTTTCTGCAACTGGGTGACTGGCACACCGGTCCATTGAGAAACCACTTCTGCCACATCGTCGCCCGTCACTTTAATGTCAGTTCGAACGCCACTTTCATTAACTGGTTCAGGCGTGTCGGCCAACTTCGTTTTTAAATCAGCTTCCTGAGTCCGGATGTTCGCAGCCGTTTCGAAATCTTGATGGTCAATAGCGTCTTCTTTATCAGCTACCAGCTTGGCCAGTTCATCCTGAAGCTTGTCGGCCTTCGTCTCAACATTGGCCTTGTCCAAGCGAACCTTCGCCGCACTTTCGTCAACTAGATCAATTGCCTTGTCAGGCAAGAACCGAGTCGTGATGTACCGTGATGACAAAACTACCGCCTGATGCAGCGCTTCGTCAGTAATCGTGACACCGTGATGCGCCTCATAACGAGGACGCAAGCCCTTCAAAATTTGTTCAGCTTCTTCTTCCGTTGGTTCGTCGACTTGAATCGTCGCAAACCGCCGCTCCAAAGCAGCATCTTTTTCAATATACTTTTGATATTCATCTAAGGTCGTGGCACCGATCAATTGTAATTCACCACGAGCTAATGCCGGTTTCAAAATATTGGAAGCATCAATAGCGCCTTCTGCACCGCCAGCACCGATCAAAGTATGCAATTCATCAATGAACAAAATGACATTGCCATCTTTATAAATTTCATCAATGATCTTCTTCAGCCGATCTTCAAACTCACCACGATACTTGGTGCCAGCGACAAGTGAACCCATATCAAGCATCATCAAACGCTTGTTGACCATGTCATCCGGCACTTTGCCAGACACAATTTTCTCAGCAAAGCCTTCTGCAATTGCAGTTTTACCAACACCAGGTTCGCCAATCAGTACAGGGTTGTTCTTTGTCCGCCGTGCCAGAATCTGGATCAGCCGGCGTACCTCTTTGTCACGCCCAACAACCGGATCCATCCGATTCTCGCGCGCCATTTGAGTCAAATCCCGCGCCAAACCATCTAGCGTTGGCGTACCTTGTCCATCTTGACGAGCACCGCCACGTGCCATTGGGCGACGCTTTGCTGCAGTGTCCGCAATCCCCATCTTCTTGAAGACCATTTGACGCGTCTTCGAAAGACTGAGACCAAGGTTTTGCAAAATCCGTGCTGCCAAGATGTCATCTTCACGTAGCAAGCCAAGCAAAACGTGCTCGGTACCGATCTTTAAAGCACCTAACCGTTTTGCTTCGTCACCTGCAAACGCCAAAATCTCTTTACCTTTTGGTGAGTAAGGCAAATAACTATCACTAGCTTGACCAGCGGCATCAACAGTCCCATACCCTGTGAAGCGCTCGATCTCGTCATGGACATCATTTTCAGTGACCCCTAACTGACGCAGCGTCTTACCAGCGATACCATCTTTTTCCATGACCAGTGCCATGAGCAAATGTTCTGTCCCAACAGCATGATGATGGAAGTACTTCGCTTGTTCCTGGGCTAAAAGCAATACATTTTTAGCACTAGGGGTAAATAAGTTGTCCATAAGCACGCTCCCTTTTTTAAAAACTGATGATAAACTGTTTCATCTTTCATACCGCAAACGATCCAAAAATGCAAGGAACAAACGCGATCGTAGATGCTCTTCTGCCCCTTGGTCGAAGATGCCCAACGTCTCATGATCCATCACCGCGAGCATCAGGTTGCCAGACTGGCGGGCGATCAACCCGTTATCAAACAATTCCTGAATCAAATCTCGGGCATCCCGCATCCGCAAACGACTTGGAATATGCTGTCGCATGATCTGAATGAGATCCTGATCATCTGTCAATTTGACCTTCACGATTCGAATATAGCCACCGCCACCACGTTTGCTCTCTACGATATAACCGCGAGCAGGTGTGAATCTGGTTTTGATCACATAATTGATCTGTGAGGGTACACAATTGAAACGACGAGCAATTTCAGCGCGTCTGATTTCAACAGCCGCTTCTTGCGCCAATATCGTTTTTAGATAGGTTTCAATGATGTCCGAAATGTTCTCACGCTGCATGTCATTCAATCCTTTTTGACTTTGACCAATCTTGACTATTACACATTATACTGACATCTGTCCGTTTATACAAATTTATGACTTTGAACGCAAAAAAAGACCACGACTATTCGTGATCCAAGAATCGGGAAGACAAGATTCGAACTTGCGACCCCTACGTCCCGAACGTAGTGCTCTACCAAGCTGAGCTACTTCCCGAGGAAGCGGAAGACGGGATTCGAACCCGCGACCCCCACCATGGCAAGGTGATGTTCTACCACTGAACTACTTCCGCATTCCGAGTATTTAGTTCTAATCGGCGCCAGCTTAGTAGCGGTCGATGATGCACCCAGTAGGAGTCGAACCTACAACCTTCTGATTCGTAGTCAGACACTCTATCCAATTGCGCTATGGGTGCATTCAACAAAATGCCGAGGACCGGGATCGAACCGGTACGGTCATCACTGACCGCAGGATTTTAAGTCCTGTGCGTCTGCCAATTCCGCCACCCCGGCATAAAGTGAAAAGCGGAAGACGGGATTCGAACCCGCGACCCCCACCATGGCAAGGTGATGTTCTACCACTGAACTACTTCCGCATACCGCATATTCAATTATTGAGACCGGGGAGAAAAAACCACCTATTGGAACCGAGCTTTTACTTCACAGTACAATGCGGGTGAAGGGACTCGAACCCCCACGGTCAAAAACCACTAGAACCTAAATCTAGCGCGTCTGCCAGTTCCGCCACACCCGCAAAAGGTGGGTTAAAAATGAGCCGTGACAGGCTCGAACTGTCGACCCACTGATTAAAAGTCAGTTGCTCTACCAACTGAGCTAACGGCTCAATGGAGGATACAGGGCTCGAACCTGTGACCCTCTGCTTGTAAGGCAGACGCTCTCCCAACTGAGCTAATCCTCCATATGTAAGCGTGGCAGCTTCCTACCCTCGCAGGCAGTTTCCCACCAACTACTCTCGGCGTGAAGAAGCTTAACTTCTGTGTTCGGCATGGGAACAGGTGTATCCTTCTTGCTATCGCCACCACACTTATGAGAACTTTGCGCTCTCAAAACTGGCTATCATTGTTTAATTGCTGCCTTGAACTTAACGTACTTGTCATCGAAACGTGTTCGCAGTCGCAGAAACCTGCACATAAGGACCCTGACCGCAATGGCCAAAGCCCAGCCATCACGCTCAGGCCCGCTTATGCTCCGGTTTCTAACCGCTCCTGCTCACACTCTTACTTGGTTAAGTCCTCGACCGATTAGTACTGGTCCGCTCCATGCATCGCTGCACTTCCACTTCCAGCCTATCTACCTGATCATCTCTCAGGGGTCTTACTTCCATATAGGAATGGGAAATCTCA
>Ga0255361_1000005_pt1 | contig 173701 bp, 165 predicted proteins | sample GFST75r1metaG_FD_186005 | JGI IMG/M metagenome (GOLD analysis project Ga0255361, IMG submission 186005) | Peat soil microbial communities from Stordalen Mire, Sweden - G.F.S.T75.r1 | ecosystem: Environmental > Terrestrial > Soil > Wetlands > Peat | place: Sweden: Norrbotten County, Stordalen... | reverse complement strand
GAATTGACTTCGCAAATGTTACTTTTTGCCTCGGTACCGAAGTACCAAGGACCCTGCACATTTAAACGAAACTTTGTTCAGTTTTCAAAGGACGACCTTGTCAAAAGACAACTTTGATAGATTATCATGACCAGCGTTACATGTCAACGTTTTTTTAAACATTGAATATTTATTCATCTGTCCTCGACGTCGCACATTGTGCAAGCCATCAACTTGATCTAATTAAGTATATCCGCTAAAGATCAGCGCCTTTTGTTTTGACAACAACAAGTATCATACCAGCACTTTAACGATGTAGTCAATAAAAAATTCATGCAAATTGAAACATTTTAAAATACCGAAAGATCGCGAACGTTTTCTCCAAAATTGCATAAAAATTCAGCATTTCTGCGAACATTATTCTATTCATCGTGACAAAAGTTCAGAAAAAAAGAACCGACTCATTTGTGAGCCGGTTCTTCGTCTAAATGATCAAGTGCTTCAGCGACCCACCCGTCTAACCGAGCGGCAATCGGTGCAAAGCCTGTGTGAAATTTACGACTGGTCCAATAATGCTTGCGGCGACGCTTTTTACTCATTCTAGGCGACGCTTGTAAGGCACGTAAGGATAAACTGATTTTTTGGGTATATTCGTCGATGTCCAAAATCACAACTTCAACTCGCTGGCCGACGGTAAAAATATCGCTGGTGTCCTTGACATAACCATGCTGGCATTCTGAGATGTGCACTAAACCTTGCGTGTGCTCATCAAGCATGACAAACGCGCCATAAGGTTGAACGCCTGTCACTTTGCCAGTCAAGATATCTCCTATGCGATATTCCATTCTGACACTTCATTTCATTGGATTTCTCTTTGAGTATACCCTAAAAATCATTGCCGACCAATATTAGTCTTCAATCGTAACCTGATCAATCGTGACCGGTTCAACCGGCTTATCATTAGCACCTGTTTTGACTTTACTAATCTTCTCAACCACGGACAGGCCACTTAGGACTTGGCCAAAGACTGTGTGGCGATGATCGAGCCACGGTGTACCGCCTTGTTTATACGCTTCAATGATGGGTTCTGGGAATCCAGCCTCACTTAGTTGCGCCTGCATGCTCGGGTCTAAATGCGCATTAGTCACAATGAAGAATTGGCTGCCATTCGTATTTGGACCAGCATTGGCCATTGAAAGTGCACCTTTCAAATTGAATAGCTGATTTGAAAACTCATCATTAAAGGGCTTCCCCCAGAGACTTTCACCGCCCATGCCGGTACCGGTGGGGTCGCCGCCTTGAATCATGAAATCATCAATAATCCGGTGAAAGATCAAACCGTCGTAATAATGTTTTTTGGCAAGGCCTACAAAGTTTTCAACTGTCTTTGGCGCCTGTTCAGGGAAAAGTGCGATTTCAAAGCGACCTTCGCTTGTTTCAAAAATCGCTTTTGGTCCCTTAAAGTCTTTGAGTTCTAATTGTGGGTAATCCATGATCAATCTCCTTTACAAGTTAACGTTCTTGTACTAGGCGTAGTATACCAGCCCAGCCCCTGAGCGCAAACTACACAGGCTTGCTGATGCAACGATCGTCTATTAAAAAGGCTGCTTACGGGCTAATCACACTTGACAGACCGGTGTTCGGCCTATTTTGGTACTTATCGTGAAAATATGGTAGTGTATGGACGTCATACTATATAGAAACGGAGCATTGAAAATGTCAGTGCAGCATGTATATGAAATCACGGTAATCGGCGGCGGCCCGGTTGGGATGTTCGCCGCTTTTTATGCGGGTTTGCGCCAGGCAGACGTTTTGTTATTGGAGAGTCTTGACGAGCTTGGCGGCCAAACAGGCAACTTATACCCTGCCAAAATTCTCTATGATATTGGCGGATTCCCGCATGTTAGTGGCAAAGACCTTGTCACGCAGCTCAAAACTCAGCTCGTGCATTTTCATCCTGAAGTCAAGACCGCTACGGAAGTACAGACGATCGATCAAGATCCAGATGGCTTTTTCACATTGCATACAAGTCAAGGCGATTTCCGCAGTAAAACTGTGATCGTGGCAACCGGTGGTGGTGCTTTTACGCCGCGCAAGTTAGCTGTTGACTATGATCCGGCATTGGAAGGCAAAAAACTGTTCTACTTCGTGCAGGATTTGGAAACTTTTCGGGATCAGGAAGTGGCCGTGGCTGGTGGTGGTGATTCTGCAATTGATTGGGCACTGGCACTTGAACCAGTTGCCAAACATGTCAGTCTGATTCACCGTCGTGCCAAATTTCGCGGCTTGGAAGCCAGTGTTGCTGCACTTGAAAAAAGCAGTGTGACAATTCAGACGCCTTACCTGATCGAATCAGTCACCCTTCAAGATGATCAGTTAGCGATTCAGTTGAAGGAAGTTCGCGGCGAGGCACAGCCAACGCTCACCGTCGACAAGCTGTTGATCAATTATGGATTTGTCACCGACAAACACCACCTACAGGCTTGGCAACTTGACACGGATCGTAATGGTATACTGGTGGACACACAAATGCAGACGAGTCGTCCCGGCATTTTTGCAATTGGCGACGCTGTCAGCTATGCTGGCAAGTTGCCGTTGATTGCCAGCGGTTTTGGAGAAGCGCCAACCGCTATCAATGAGGCCTTAAGCCGCTTGTATCCAGATCGACGTCAGGCCTTGCACAGTACTCAGTTGTATCATTAACGCTCATCTGCGCAATTTACCCATCAAGGAGCAAAAACATGACGAATGAAGAAAAATTGTATGACCGCACGATTCAACTGTTACATGAACGTGGGGTTCGGATATCCGATATTGGCGAACTTGTAATGTTCCTGCAAGAACGCTTCATCCCCAAGCTGACACTTGAAGAAGCCACACAAAATGTGCGCATTGTTCTACGCAAACGTGAAGTTCAAAATGCTGTGATGACTGGTATTGCTTTGGACAAGGCAGCAGAAGCTAACAGTTTGGAAGAACCGTTGCAAAAAATCATCGCTGAAGATGAAGGTTTATATGGCGTTGACGAGGTGCTTGCCTTCTCGATTGTCAATGTATATGGTTCGATTGGTTTTACCAATTACGGTTATATTGATCGCATCAAGCCAGGGATCTTAGCTAAGCTGAACGCCCATGAGCCTGGCATTATCCACACCTTTTTAGATGATATCGTGGGAGCCACTGCTGCTGCTGCAGCAAGTCGACTTGCTCACTCACATCCAGAAATTGAAGACGACATTTATTGATGTTTTGGTAAAATTCTGTCAGGATTCATGAAATTTTCACATCAATCCGTATAATAAGCTGTAATTCATTAAAGGAGTTCACAAGATGACCCAACTGTTCGACTTCATCATGCATATTGATGAGCATCTGATTACCATCGTTAATAGCTTCGGCCCTTGGACCTACGCCATCCTTTTTGCGATGGTCTTCATCGAAACAGGTGTCGTTATTTTCCCCTTCCTGCCTGGTGATTCATTGCTATTTGCTGCAAGCGCGTTGGCTGCAAATGCCGCGTATAACCTGAATGTGTGGATTCTCTTCGCCGTCTTTCTGGCTGCTGCGGTTATTGGCGACACCGTCAATTATGAAATTGGCAAGCGCGTTGGTTCGGCAGCATCCACTGGCAATGGCTGGTTTGGACGGCTGATCAATCGCGACAAACTGAAGCAGGCGGAGGCTTTCTTCGACAAGCACGGCGGTAAGACGATTGCCATCGCCCGCTTTATGCCGCTGATTCGGACATTTGCGCCGTTTGTTTCCGGCGGCTCCCGAATGCATTACGGCAAGTTTATCCATTACAACCTGTTAGGCGGTTTCCTCTGGGTCACCATGTGCGTTTTCGGCGGTTTCTACTTCGGCAATGTCACCTTCGTGAAAGAACACTTTTCGTTGGTTGCCATCGGTATCGTGATCATTTCCCTTCTGCCGATGGTCATTGCTGCCATTAAAACCCGGACAGCTAAAGCTACTGAACGCTGAGCAAAATGATTTGCATCAAAAAACGCATCGCCTGTCATGTGGTAAATTCCACGTGACAAGCGATGCGTTTTTGCTTGCGCTGCCCCAATCATGCCACCTTCGCATCTTGACGCCCGCGCCAAATGCCCCAGATCATGACAGCTTCAAACAAAGCAAATGCTGTCAGAAAACACAACATGAAGAATCCTTCAGGCAAAACGTTGATGATCGGATCAGTCGCCGGGTCAAACAGCCAGTCGCTATTGCGAAAAAGGACTTCATGAAACGTGATGAAAAATTGGTCGAAGTTTACCGCTAATATAGCCGTCAACACAACAGGTACCACGGCCCCAATCATAAACGGACGAACCAACAAATATCTTTTTCTGGCAATGCGAAGTTGATGCAACCAGCGTACCGCAAATGGGACCGTGACCACAGCAACCCCTATATCGAAGAGAAAGAGGTGGCGAACATCCGCAAAATGAATGGCGCCATGTACGCTTGTGGGGAAATCATTCATATGCAGAGTACCAACCCACGGTAAATTTAAGTAAGCCATCAGCTGCAAATAATTCTGATAAAGCCGGCCAAGGGACATCACGGCAATCTGCGGTAGATCATCCATGTGTGCATAAACTGGAAAAGTGATCAGCGTACTTAAAATCGTCATGAACACAAGGACACTAATGATGGCTAGCCACAACGCCACCCATTGAGCAATACGCTTCATGGAGGTTAAACCTCCCAATCCGTCAAGGCATCAATCTGATGTGTGGGCTGATGGACTTGCTTGGAAACATAATCACGGGTAGAAACGCCGGTATACACTAAAATCGTATCAATACCAGCATTCAGCCCTGCCTTAATGTCCGTGTTGTAATTATCGCCAACCATGGCAACCGCTTCTTTAGGTAAGCCCATTTTTTTCAAGGCTTTCTCCATAATCGTTGGTTCGGGTTTGCCAATGTAAAAAGCCCGCTGCTGTGTGCTGCGCTCCACTAGCGCGATCAATGAGCCCGCGCCTGGAACCAAACCGCGCTCATTCGGGAGATTGGTGTCAGCATTCGTCCCAATAAACTTTGCCCCGCGTTTAATCGCCAGTGTTGCCAGTTCAAACTTATGATAAGTCACATCATAGTCAAGGCCGACGACCACATAATCCGGATCAACTTCATTTAATCGTAATCCAGTATCCAGCAACGCCTGCTTGAGGCCTAACTCGCCAATGATATAAATGGACTTACCCGTCACATCGCCATGATTAAGGTCGGTCAGATACGCTGCAGTTGCTAGTGCCGGGGTGTATACCTGCGCCGGTTGGACATGAATATCATGATTCTCTGCTAAGTTTTTGACCACATCTTCTGGACTTTTGGTCGTGTTGTTAGTTAAAAATAAAAACGGGATTTGTGCCGCCTGTAGTCGTTCGACGAAATCCTTTGCAGCGGGAATCCGCTCCTTACCGCGATAGATAGTGCCATCAAGATCGATCATATAGCCTTTATACTTCAAGTTCGTCCCTACTTCTTATTAGTCTCACGCCGCCGAATCGTAAAATGTCGCTTGCGTGGTTGTGTCTGATTGATAGTTTTAGCCTGATCGCCGCGAATTTTGGTTGGTCGGGTTGTTTTTTCCGTATACGGTTTTTCCGCTTTTGCTGACCGTGGCTTATGCTTATTGTTCTGGCTGTTGCGCCGATTTGTTGGGGGTGTCTGGCGATGCACTGGTTTGATCGTCTCTGATCTCTGCCCCGCCTCACGATGTCCCTGACGACGATGCGGCTGCCCTTTTGTCACTGACTTGTCTAAACACGCCAAAACAAAGTAAGCACAGCCAAAATTACAATATTCATACAAATAATCTTCAAGTGTGCCGATGAGCTGGTCTTTGCTGACACCGCGTCGATCATCTTTATAGAATCCGCGTAAACGCAGCTGATCATAGCCCCAATCACCAACGATATAATCATACTTATCAAGAATTTCGTTGTAGCGTTCGTTCAAACGCGCAACATCAAAAGCATTTCGGTGATCCTTAACAAGGCGATAGCGGCGACCATCAATCGTTAGTAAATCACCGTTAACAATGACCACCCGCGAATCTTTATCAGCTTCTGGGGTCAATGCGGCATCAATTTGTTGTATAAGCGGTTCATGTTCGCCCATGTGCTCACCTCCTTATGTGTGCTGATGCTTCGCAAAGTATATCACGAAATCATAATGGATATTTTTGAGCTAAGTACTCGCCCACCACATTCCGTAATAGCTTAGGAAAAAGCAATTCATTGCTGCCCATAATCTCAATGGTTGGAAAGAATGGAATGAACAGAAAATTGTCCACCGTCACAAACGTATATTGTTGTTCTGGCACCAACGGTTTCCCATGCCATAGAACAACCCGTTTTTCACGATTAACGCTAATCCCCCGGTAACCAATGTCACCAAAAATCTTTCCACGAAAACTCATGCCGATCATATGAAAATGTCGCAGGAACATTCGATTCTTTTCCATTTCCATGATTAAGCGCCACAGTTCCTTACCACTCAGCGTTACTTTTAACAGATGCATGGGATGCGGCAAACAGGTTAATAAATCCGCTTGGGTTACAACACCCGGACCCAGCGGCATAAGGAAAAGTCCGGCATTTAAAATCGCCGCGTCCACCTGAGCGCCATCAGCCAATGCTTCTAAACCTAAATCCAGTAATGGTGAAGGCCCATCATATTTGATCGATAGCTGCTTGGGCAACCGCGCCACCTGATGCTGCTTGAGCAAAGCAATTCCTTTGCTCTCATAGCCCTGTATCTCACGCGGGTCAGCAGCTGCCGCTTGCATGAGCTCAGTTTTAAATGTCTCGGCCTGACGGGTGATAATTTGATGCTGATCATCCAGCGTCAGCGTCACTTTGCCGACATAATGGCCATACTTTTCTGCAGCTGTTAATAAGGTGGTGCCATGTAACTCGCCGTCTGCCAATAAATGATGCGTATGACCACCAATCACGACATCAATCTCTGGATACTGTTTTGCTAAGTGCCGATCAGCCTCAATTCCTAAATGTGACAGCACAATTAACACGTCATAGGTACCTGATAATTGCTTCAAAATATCCGGAAATACATCCGCCACGGTTTTAACTTGCCAGCCATTTGGTCGATATGTCAGAAAAAATGGCGCCGTGAATCCGACAATCGCAATGCGTGTACCAGCACGCGTTTGCGTTCGCACAAACGGTTTAGCCCATGTTGGTCGGCTGCCGTCAACCTCGAATAAATTAGCCAGTGCCACTGGAAAGTTCGCATGATCGTATAAATGTTCCAGCACATCATGCGGGTTACCGACACCTTCATTATTGCCGATGGTTGCTGCATCGTAACCAATTTCATTCAGCAATTGCACATTGATCTGACCTTGCGTAGCTTCCGTTAAGGGCGCTGAGCGATCCATCGCATCCCCGTCATCAAATGCCAACACACTCGCGCCTTCTGCTTGTTCTGCAGCGCGTGTTCCCAACATAAACCGCCGAATCTTCGGCCAATTTTCAAAATGGGAATGCAGATCATTGGTATGCAGGATCACTAACTTTTCCACGAGAAACCTCCCTGTGCCGGCAAAAATAAATACTCTAACTGGTGAATCACCGGCGCGCTTTCTTATTTTTATCCTATGCTCTGATAAGCGGGCGGTCAAACAAACGGTTGTTCATCGATTTTTGGCTAACGCCTGTGCCTTAAGCCGATAAATTTCATGCACTTCAGCAGCGGACAGCGGCGTCCCAAATGGCAGGTGTGGCATTAACAAATCGCGTTCCGGTGCATCTACCCCGACATTGATATTCTCAGCGAGATTGACGCTGTTGTGATGAATATGACCATGTAAATTCAGTGTTTGTTTGACAATCCCCATCATCAACGGGTAGTGCGTCATAATGAATTGTGTATGGTCGTCCTTAATAATGGTGCCAACATCATGAAACGTGAATTTTGGCTGTCCATTCACACCAGGATCATTTCGATGAAGAAACTTGAACAGTGACTCATAATCATGGTTCCCTTTAATGAAGACAATTCGACCGTTCAGCTGTTTTAATATACCAAGCACTTCTGGTGGTTGCGGAAAATGCTCAGGATTCATCGCGATATCGCCTAAATGATAGACAATATCCCGATCCCCCACGCGAGCATTCCAAGCATTGATCATTGCCGTGTCCATAGCCTCAACAGAGGGGAAAAGTCGCGGTGCAAAATCGTTTTGGCCTAATAGATCGGCGTGAAAAAAATGAGTGTCTGCAATGAAATACTGCATATTATTCCTTTCTGCGATGCGCATGACGAGTTGTCACAACCCAAGTTGTCATCGGTACCGTCAAAACAACGGCAATGACCGAAATCAAGACTTGCAACAACTCCCCAACAAAGATTTTATTATTGATGATTTGGCTGAACGGATAGCGCAAAGATGCAAACCAAATGAACAATGATGAAAACCCGCCAAAAAAACCAAAGAACAATGTATTTAACGCCGTGCCAATAATCTCATGCCCCATCTGTTTGATGCCGGCATCACTTGCTTGATCCTTGATTTCATCCATCCCCGCCGCTACGGCAATGGCCGCCTCCGCGATGGCTCCCAGCGTGCCTAATAAGGTTGTTGCAATCAAAATATGCGGAAAACTAACCCCGATGTAAACAGAGAAGCCTTCAAGACTTTCTGAATCTTCTGGTCCGAAGCCAGCCGTCTGACTGAGCGTCATAGTCAAGATAATGAGCCCCACAAGCAACGTCATGATTAGCAACGCGGAAACAAACGCTGGGCCCGCAACCGCTACATGACTCGTGCTCAAGAAAATGGTGCTGGCTAAAATAATCAATCCGAATACCACAGCGAGAATAATTGGATTGAACCCGCTCGCCATCAAAATCACGACTAAAATCATAAGCAAAGCATTGACCGTCAGCGCAAAGAAATTGGCTAGGCCTTGTTTGCCCCCAATCAAGAGCATCATGACTAGTAGCAATAGTGCCAAGGCAAGAATTGCATTCATGCTGCCACCTTCTTTATTTTAGCCATAAACGCGGCTAAACCGCTCGTCATTGGCACCGCTAGGACAATTCCGAAGGCACTAATTAAACTTTGGGCAAAACCAAGCCCCATCACCCAAATGACTGTTTGTGCAATCGAGTTATTATTACGAATCCATAGCACTGATTCCACAAAAGTATCAGCAATAAAGATCATAAAGAGCACTGAAATTAGCGGTCCCATGACATTCCGGCCGATTGCCATACCTGCCTGAAACCGTTCTTTGGCGCTGTCATGCAACTGAAAAATCGCCACTGAAATGTCACTTGCTTCATCAAGAACAGCGCCTAATGAACCAATAACAATCTGAGCGAAGAACAGCAATTGCGGCATTTGCGTCGCATATTTCACTTCTTCCAGATGCACACCGTTATAATTTGTCAACGTCAGTACACCATAGCCTAGCGCCACAGCAAGGCCAGTTGCCAGTAACGATCCCAGTGAAATCGTGACGGCAATCGGCTTAAAACCAACAATGAAAACCGCAGTCAGAATTGTAAATACGACTGCTAGACCAACAAACAACCACCACGCCTGCCATTGCTTACTGCCAATTTCCCACGTTACCGCGATAAAAAAGATCACCGTGTTCAAAAGAATACTAATACTTGTTAACCAAGCGCGACGCCCCATAACCAAAAAAATTAGGCCAAATGTCAAAACAAGCAACGCCGCAAGGATGGCATCGCGTTTGATGTTGTTGAGCGTATAGACGCCTTTATCGACATCTAAAAAGATTTGTTCACCTGGCCGCAACTGATTGTCTAAACCGCCGCTGAACGAGTACGTATTATGAATGGTGACGCTTTGCCCGCGTTTTGCTGTGTTCAGTAAACGCACTTTAACCTGTTGCTTGGTTAGCCGATCATGATTCTGATCCTCATCATCATGACTGGTCGTTTTAATGACTTGAACTGATTCGACACGACCGACTGGTTTGGCGTAAAGACTGCTATCAAACTGCATGCCAATAAAAACCGCAATTGCCGCAACGAACGGAATAAGCCATTTACCAAAATACTTCACGCTGACGCCTCCTCACATTCACGCGGCCAAAATCAACCTAGTGAATGCCCTACTTTCATATGCCCTACATTATATAAGTGGCGTCAACGTGACGCAAAATGCGGCGTGTATCAAACTAACCGAAAATCAAGCCAACTACCTGACGATTCGCGATGGTGCTCACCTGGTTAGCGCAGTGGGTGAGACTAAAGCCACCGCACCGCTGCTAGCATCACCCAAGCCAACGTTACCAGTGTGAATGCCAGTGTTTGTTAGGTTTTGTTTAAATTGTTACTGTCGCTGACGATCCAGCGATATCACCACTCATCCAACATGGTTCTGCTTCAGAATCTCGTGGTAAGCCTGACGTACTGGCCCTTCTGGTTTGTCCCACTCTTCCCAGCTCGTCAAATCAGCTGACGGGAATTCATAATGATCGTTGATGTACTGTTCGTAAGCTGTCACAGCAGTTGAATGGGGAATGTTTAGTTGAACGATCCGCACACGTTTAATAAGCCCCTTCATAGCCGCCTTTTCCGCCCGACCGTTCATCATGACGTTACCTAGTTCAAAATAGCGACTACCGTCATTCCGTGTGATTTCTTGAATTAAATCGAAAACTTGAAATTTATCAGCCATGTTCTTCATACTCCTTTATCAATTTAGCCACTGCTTGTCGTGTTCTAAAAATTGTCCCGGCTACTTTGCGGTGCTATGTTTATGGTATGATGTTTTTTTCTGGAAAGGAGCAGCCTGTATGGGCAAGCGACTCACGCTGGCAGTGCTATTGCTGCCTTTATTCCTTCTGCTTTCGGGTTTCACGCTGATCGGCCATCGCGGCGATCCGTTGAATTATCCGGAAGAGACTTACCAAAGTTTTGACAGTGCTTTTAATAATGGCGCCGACTATGTCGAACTGGATGTACATGAAAGTGCTGACGGTGTCGTGGTGATTCAACACGACTCAACGATTCAACGAATGACCGGCGCTAATTTGGCAATTGCCACAACGAACTTTGCTCAGCTTCAGCAATATCATACCAAAAATGGCGAGCCGATTCACAGCTTGGAAGATCTCTTCATTCATGAGCAACAAACCAACCATAAATTTCTAATTGAGACCAAAATCGTAAAGGGAGAACCTCATCCCCATCTCGAAGACAAAATTGCGGCATTGATCCAAAAGTATCACATGGAAAATCGTGTGATGTTTCACTCATTTTCCGCTGCAAGCTTAAAAAGGCTTCAAGCCGTTTTGCCCAATGTGCCCCGTATCCTTATTGTTGGCTCACTTAAACGAATCAATTTTGATGTCTTGACTTACGTAGATGGTATCAACCTGAGTTCGGACTTAGTGACACCGCAACTTGTGACCCAACTTCACGATCTTGGCAAAAAAGTCTACATCTGGGACGAGATGAACGAAAATCGCTCATTATGGACTTGGCTGGTGAATCTCAACATTGACGGTATCGTCACCAACTATACGGCTCTAGGGCATGAATTTCAGGCATTGAAGGCCGCTGCAGTGACAACCGATATTAACGATCTTGGCGCCAACTCCAGTACCACGCCCTTACCCATTTACGAAAATCCATATCAGCCGACGTTGCGCCATGAACAATTAGCGCCTGAAACCCCTGTGATGATTTCCAGCATGGTCACGATTGCTGGCAACACCTATTATCAAATTGGCGACAATGCTTTCGTTCCAGCGACAACTGTCAATCTTGCGCCGCAAGCCGGATGGGCTAGCCTCTTCATTAATCAAAATGCTGTTGTCACCGGAAAAAAATTTCGCGTGCCAGTATACGCTGATCCGTTGCATCAACAAGATGTCATTGCTCACATCGCTAACCATACGCGCCATCACATCACAGCGGCACGGTATGAAGGCAATCACCTCTATGTAAAGATCAAAACCGGTTGGCTAAACGCCCAAGATTTGCAACTGTTGCCAGATGCTGAAAATATGACTACCTGGATGAGTCAATATCGCAGTATTCCTGCTGCACAAAAGCCACTTGTCCACTGGGCATTAGGCGACACGGCCTTTGACACACCACTGTTGAATGCTAGCGTCGTTGGCATCGGTTAATCGCCGAACCACTCTCAATCATAAGCCGTTCATCAATTGTGACTATCAACCCTCACAATTTGATGAACGGCTTATTAGTTTCCCATGATTAAACATGCTATCCTAAAGACAATGACAGTAAGAAAGTAGGTTAACCTCATGACGATTAATTGGCAGCAAGAAGCAGAGAAGTTAGAACCGCAACTCCTTTCAGACTTGACAACCCTTTTGAAAATCAACTCTGAGCGCGATACGGACCATCAAACAAAGGCGTACCCACTTGGCCCGGGACCGGCCAAAGCACTGGAAGCCTTTTTGACCATTGCCGAACGCGATGGTTTCAAAACACTTAATGTTGATAACGTTGCCGGTCGCATTGAGCTTGGCAGCGGTGACGAGATCTTTGGTTTGTTTGGCCATGTGGATGTTGTGCCAGCAGGTCCAGGTTGGCAAACTGATCCATTCGTACCCGTTATCAAGGACGGTAAAATTTATGGGCGTGGCACTAGCGATGATAAAGGACCAAGCATCGCAGCTTATTATGCCTTAAAGTTGATTCGTGATCTTGGCCTGCCAATCAATAAAAAGATCCACTTTATCATCGGCACCGATGAAGAATCCGAATGGGTCGGGATTCATCGCTATCTGGAAACCCAGCCGGCACCGGATTTTGGCTTCTCACCAGATGCTGAATTTCCAATCATCAACGGTGAAAAAGGCATTGCCAGTTTCAAAATCGATCAAAAGCCAATTGCCGCTGCACCAGCTGAGTTAACGCTCACCAACTTCTCGGCCGGGATTCGGCCAAACATGGTGCCGCAAGTCGCAACTGCAACCATCACCGGCGATTTACCAGAAACTTTTGCCACACAAGCAACCGCTTGGGCGGATGAGGCTGGCGTCAAACTTACCCTTACTTTGGGTAATCCAACAACCATTGAAGTTGTCGGCAAAGGTGCACATGCACAGGAGCCAAAAGATGGCAAAAATGCTGGCACTTACTTGGCCAATCTACTGGCAGACTTGCCATTTGATCCAGCCGGTAAAGCTTATCTCCTGATGGTCGCTAAATACTTGCACAACGACTCACGAGGCAAGCTGTTAGGCATCAATTATACTGACAAGCTGATGGGCGAATTGACCGCCAGCCCAGACATCTTCACCTTTACTCAAGATGGCGAACAAAGTGTGCTTGTGAATGTCCGTTATCCGCAAGGGACAGATGCTGACACCATTCGTGATCAGATTGAGACGACATTAGGCGCCGACAAGGTCACCGTAAGCATCAGTGGTCATGCCCAAGGCCCTCATTATGTGCCAGGGGATGATCCATTGGTGAAAACACTTCTCCAAACATTCACTGATCACACCGGGATCCCAGGACATGAGCAAGTGATCGGAGGCGGAACTTATGGTCGTATCATTAAGCGCGGCGTTGCATTCGGTGCCCAAATGCCAGGTCAAGAAAATGTGATGCATCAAGCTAACGAATACATGCCGATTAAGGATATCATCACGGCTGTTGCCATTTATGCCGATGCCATCAGTCGCCTGGTCAAGTAATCTCTGGGCGTCATTTTATCGACATTCAGGTCATGCAAGGCCGTCTTAGTTTTAAACTAGGTCGGCCTTGTTGGCGTTAACCGTTATCAAAACGTCTGAAAGGAAGCAATTTATGTTTGAACCTGATGCTTTAAACCCATGGTTAGATGATCCCCGTTTGCGTGCCGCTGTCACCACAGCAGGCACCGTCACATCCACAAATGTCATTTTAAAAAAGTCCGTTCAAAACGGCGGCCCTTTGCCACAGATTTTAATTGCCGACCAGCAAACCGCTGGCGTTGGACGACATGGTAAACATTTTGCAAGCCCAGCTGATGCTGGACTTTACATCAGCTATGCGTTTCATCCACAAATTAACCGTGCCCTAATCACACCTGCTGCTGGTGTTGCGCTTCAACAAGCAATCGCCGATCAGTTTGGCATCAGCACTCAGATTAAGTGGGTAAACGATCTACAGAAAGCTGGTAAGAAAGTCGCGGGTATTTTAGCCGAAGCGTTGTTGGAACAAAATGCTGTCATTTTGGGAACCGGCGTCGATCTTTTCCCTGCTGCCAGCGGTCCTTTGCCAAATGATCAGCCGATGACAACCATTTTGCGCGAGGTCCCTGCAAATGATCCGCGTCCCGAGCTTGCTGGTCGTTATTTGACCCACTTGATGCGGCTTTTTGCCAATCCCGAGACCATCATGCCAGCGTACCGCAAGCGAGCAGCGTGGGTTGGTCGCCGCATCACGGTCAGCGGCACACAAAATCCGCTGACCGGGACGATCAGCGGATTCGATGATAACGGCGCTTTACTATTAAAAACAGATCTTGGCACATTGGTGGTCTCAAGCGGCACCATCCGACTCGTTGAAACAGTCTAAGTCACTTCAGTTAAGCGTCAATAGCTTCGTCAAATCGCTAAATTCGTTGAGTTGATAAGTCGGTGTGATGTGATCGCGATTTGGCTGAAAATGTGGATTAAACCAAATCGAATCAATTTTGCCATTGATCCCACCTTGAATGTCTGAGGTCAGCGAGTCGCCCATGATCAATGTCTCACGCCGGTCAAACCGCGGGATGCGTTTGGCAACATAGTCAAAAAAGGCCACGGTCGGCTTCGGGCTGCCCACGCTATCAGAAACAAAAATATCTTCAAAGTAATCAATCAGACCGCTCGATGCCAAGCGTTCACGTTGCACAGGCTCGATACCGTTGCTGACAATAAACAGCCGATAATCCTGCAACGCATCCAAGGTGTCCAGAACTCGCGGCAGCAAAATGGCCTCTTGATCCAAAAAATGATGATAGGTGCGTTCTGCCAAATGCGGATCAGCCTCAATGTGATGATGGCGAAAGAGTTTGGCAAACCGCACATCAAATAATTCTGGCCGCGTGATGCGCCCCGCTTCGTAGTCACGCCATAGACTGGCATTAATTTTCAGATAACTTGCCTCAATCCGCGGCGAGTAAGTCAAATTGAGTCTGGCAAACATCTTTGCCAGACTTTTTAGTTCACCTGCTTTAAAATCCAGTAACGTGTCATCAACATCAAACAAAATTATCCGATACATACTAAGCTCCTATTCTCGTCTTAAAGCTACATGCTATCAGTTTTACACACCTGATGAGACGTGACAAGCTGTTTGCGAAGTCAGCGCTTAGGCTTCGCCACTGCGTCAAAGATGTGCTCACTAGCCTTGGAATCTGCAGACAACGACCCCGTCAAAAACCGGTCATCACGCCTCAAGCAGCTTACACCCCGGTTTTAGGCTAGGTCGGTTCACACGCCTCAACAAATCCCCGGTTAGAATCCGCTTAATATTTAAGGTATACTAAGTCGTATTAGACCATAATTTAAGGTGGGACAAGCATTTGAAGAAGTTCTTTGATCGAGTCAAAACGCTCGGGACTCGATTTCGCCACTGGTTCACTGCGTTTGTGACCCGGCGTCCTGATTCCGAAGCAGAGACAACAAACTTAACTGGCAAGGAGGCCGTTGTCTTTTACGGCAACGTCACCTTACAAAGTATTAAAACCATTGTTTATTACTTACTCGGCGTGCTCGGTATTGCGACTGTCTTTGGCCTCGGTTTATTCGGCGGCTATTTCGTTTCAATTATCGATGCCACCCCGATTCCGACCGAAGCTGCCATGAAGGCCACCCTTTCCAATACAAGCCGCACTTCCAGCATGTATTTTGCTCACAACGTCAAACTCAGCAATGTTAAAAGCGATTTGGTCTCAACCAAGGTTGATTTGAATGAAATGTCGCCTTGGCTGACAAAAGCCATTGTCGCCACTGAAGATGAAGACTTCTATCGGCATGATGGCGTTGTACCCAAAGCGGTCATTCGTGCTTTTTTCTCTGATTTAACTGGCATGGGCAATCAAACCGGTGGCTCAACATTGACACAACAAGTGGTCAAAATGATGTTTCTAAGCTCAGAAACGACCTTTAAACGTAAAGCGGCAGAAATTATGCTGGCCCGACGTTTAAATAATCATTTTAGCAAGGATCAAATTCTAGCCACGTATTTGAATGTGGCGACACTTGGTCGTAACAATAAAGGTCAAAACATAGCTGGGGTTGAGGCAGCTGCCCAAGGCCTATTCGGCGTCTCGGCGAAGGACATCAACCTGCCAGAAGCAGCGTTTATTGCCGGCCTGCCACAAAGTCCGTTTATTTACACCCCGTATACCGCTTCTGGCGCCCTTAAAAGCAATCTCAAAGATGGTGTGGATCGTCAGCAGACCGTTCTATTCCGGATGTATCGAGCTGGGGTCATTAGTCATAAACAATATGTCGACGCCAAGGCATTTGATATCAAAGGTGCTTTTCTCCAGCATGAGAATGCTGAAGAAGACGACAATCAATATGGCTACGTGTACAACATGGTGTTAAGCGAAGCCGAATCATTACTTGCTGAGCAGTTGGCTAAAAACGATGGCCATTCCGCCGCCGAATTGGCGAAAGACAACGCCTTAAACAACGACTATCTGCGGCAAGCTGCTAATCTTTTTTCATCGAAAAATTATCAGATTAAAAGCACGATTAACAAAGATGTTTACGACCGGATGCAATTTGTGATGAAGGCAACACGCAGCACATTTGGTCAGACTTATACCAGCACACAAATTAATCCGAAGACTGGCGAAACCGAAACCATTAAACATCCAGTCCAAAATGGTTCGGTCGTCTTGGACAATCAAACTGGGGCTGTTTTAGGCTTCGTTGGCGGAGTCTCTGGTGAACTCAATCACATCTATACATTACGTTCGCCAGGATCAACGATTAAGCCTTTGCTAGTTTACGCGCCGGCCGTTGACCAAAAAATCATCGGCTCGCAAACAGCGTTGGCTGATTTTAAAACCGATCTCGGCAACAATTACAGCGTGACAGACTACGGCGGTCAGATTCAGAATCGCTTTATTCCTGCCACCGAAGCGCTTGCCCAATCCTACAACATCCCAGCAGTCAACTTATATAAACACATCAAGCCGACTGTTAATGTTAAGGACTATATGGATAAAATGGGCATCGATACCCTCACCAAAAATGACTATAGTCAGCTTGGACTCGCTTTGGGCGGGACTGATTACGGGGTTGATGTCAAAGAACAAGCCAGCGCATTTTCAACCTTTGCCAACCAAGGTGAGCACGTACCAGCCTACGTGATTTCGGAGATTGTCGATCCGTCTGGTCATCCAATCTATCAACATAAGGTTAAGAAAACTAAAGTCTTCTCTAAGGGCACGACCTACATCATGAATCAAATGTTGAAAAACGTGATTGATTCCGGAACTGCGGAAAGCCTCAATTATCAACTCCACTTCAACACTGATAACCTGATCGGGAAAACAGGGACGAGCAATGATTTCCGGGACATCTGGTTTATTGGCTCGACACCTGGGGTAACAATCGCCAGTTGGATGGGCTATGACAATAATGATGGCACAACTTATTCACTAGATGAGACTGGCTCCATGACCAATGAAGCCTATTGGGCTAAATTAACCAACGCAGTTTACCAGACGATTCCTAAACAATTTAAGGTTAATCAGAAACTGGCACGCCCGGATACGGTTAAATCAGTGACTGTCGATAAACAAACTGGGCAACCCGCCGGCACCTTGACTTTTGACGGAAACACCTACCGAACTGGCGGCTCAACCGTCACCAGCCTTTACAATGATTGGCAGCCAACCACGAAAAATGATTTTGCCATCGGTGGCAGTAAAGCTAATTATCAGTTGTTCTTCGACCATCTTGATGGCAAACAAAATGGCTATGGTCAGGTTTCCGATGCCAACGGCAATTCAACTGAAGCCAAAAAAGAACATCAAGAAACCCCGATCACGCCAACTGAAGATACTCAGACGACACCTAGCAGTGCTCCTAGCGTGACAGTGCCATCAAGTCAGCAAAACCAACAAGGGACATCTGAAAACCAGCCAAGCGAACCACAAACCACAGGGACTGGCGGCACGAATGGCGCCACCGGCACTGGTGGGACTGGCGGTACTGGGACGACCACAGAAACTGGCACGACAACCGGCACAGGTACAACGACTGGTGGCGGTACGAATACTGGTGGCACTAATAATACCAATCAACAACAGACCCCACCTGCAACAACGACTGGCGGCGGTCAGTAACAACACGATCACGAGTTTTCATTTCAACGCAAAGAAAAAAGGCCTCCAAGTAATTTGCTTGGAAGCCTTTTTCTTTACCCTAATGACTTTACATGTCTGCTAAGCAGCTCACAAAAGCTGGCATTATTTCGTTGAACCACGCTTCAAAATATCGAAGCCAAGCATAACGGTCTTTTCCTCGATCTCTTCTTTATTCATCATCTTGGTCAGCAAGCGCATAGCAACCGCACCAATATCATACAATGGCTGATCAATCGAAGTAAGTTGTGGCCGAGTCATTTCCGTCAGTTTGGTGTTATTGCTGGTGATAATTTCAAAGTCGTCCGGCACCTTAACGCCCTTATCAATTGCGCCATCCAAAAGGCCAACTGCTAACTCGTCATCACCTGCAATAACCGCCGTTGCCCCAACTTTCTGCAACTTATCAAACAAGGCTAAACCAGCTTGGTAACTTGGCTCATTTTCAAAAATCAGGCTTTCGTCATAAGCAACACCGGCCTTTTCCAAAGCCTGTTTGTAACCCTTGAGCCGGAACTGCCCATTGATCGGATGCGTCAATGAACCGGTCGCCAGAGCAACCCGCTTGTTGCCGCTTTCCAATAACTGACGCGTGGCTTCTTCGACAGCAGCCACGTAATCGATGTTGACACTGCCAACCTGTTCGTCAGGATCGATTGAGCCAGCAAGCACAACAGGGGTCTTACTGCGTGAGAATTCAGCACGAATTGAGTCAGTCAATTCATGGCCCATGAAAATCAAACCATCCACTTGTTTAGCCAACAATGTGTTTAACACCGTGACTTCTTTTTGATTGTTTTCATCAGAGTTCGCCAAGATGATATTGTACTTGTACATCGTGGCAACATCATCAATCCCACGTGCCAAGCTTGAGAAGAACATGTTCGTGACATCTGGGATAATTACCCCGACAGTTGTCGTCTTCTTGCTTGCCAGACCACGAGCAACTGCATTCGGCCGATAATCAAGCCGTTCGATCACTTCCAAAACCTTCTTGCGAGTAGCTGGTTTCACATTTGGGTTACCATTAACGACTCGAGACACTGTCGCCATTGAGACATTAGCCTCGCGTGCGACATCATAAATTGTAATTGTTTGCTTTTCCAATTGATTTTCTCCTTAGTCGTGAAAAGATGAAATCACGAAGTTCTATTTACATTCCAAAGTAACAGAATAGAAATAGCAATGCAAGCGTTTTACTGAATTTTACATGAAATTTTCACAACCGCCTTTTTCAGAAAGCCCATCAAGCTAGTCACGTGATATACTAAAAGTTAAAGTTTTAAGTTGTGCTATTTTACCACGATGCTTGATTGGCGCACGACTTTTAAGCCAGATCGCGAGCTAGTCCGGTTAAAAAGTGCACATCACCTGCATGTTACTGCGCCAGTGAACACGTTGAGGAGGAAAAAATATGAATGAACATTTAGCTGCTTTGCAAGCTTGGGTTGCAAAAGAAGGGTTGGACCTGGCCTATATTAGCGACCCAATCAATATCAACTACTACACAGGCTTTTTTCAAGATCCTGAGGAACGCATCACAGCGTTGATTGTCACCCCTGACAACGATCCTTTCCTATTCACCCCTCAGCTGACGATTGAAGAGGTCAAAAAAGCTGGCTGGCCGTACCAAGTCTTCGGTTATCTTGATCACGAAGATCCATTTGCCATCATGGCTAATCACATCAAAGCGGTGACAGCGAACCCGACAAAATGGGCAATTGAAAAAGATAATCTAGCTGTCTTCAAATTTGAAGCTCTCATGAAACAATTTCCGGATGCTACCTTCCCAGTTGACGCATCCCGGTTCATTGAGAACCAGCGACTCATTAAGACACCGTCAGAAATCAAACAGATGGAAGCAGCTGGTGCTCAGGCAGATCGCGCCTTTCAGGCCGGCTTTAACGCGATCAAAGCTGGCGCGACAGAACAAGAAGTGGCAGCTGAAATCGATTATGCCATGATGAAGGAAGGCGTCATGCACATGAGCTTTGGTACCATTGTGCAGGCCGGCGTCGACGCTGCCAATCCGCATGGTGAACCAATGGGCACCAAGCTTCAACCAAACGAGTTGATTTTGTTCGACCTTGGGACTGACAACCATGGCTATATGTCAGATGCCACCCGTACTGTTGCATTTGGTCAGGTCACCGGCAAGCCGCGGGAAATTTTCGATGTCTGTTTAGAGGCCAATTTAACCGCAATGGCGGCTGTCAAGCCTGGTTTGAAAGCATCCGAGCTCGATAAGATTGCCCGCGACATCATTACTAAGGCTGGTTATGGCGATTACTTTAACCATCGGCTTGGTCATGGGATTGGCATGTCGACACATGAATTTCCATCAATCATGGAAGGAAACGATATGCTGTTGCAGCCAGGAATGTGTTTCTCAATCGAACCGGGCATCTATGTACCTGGTGTTGCTGGCGTTCGGATTGAGGACTGTGTCCACGTCACCGAAACCGGCTGCGAACCATTTACCCACACCTCAAAAGAATTCACGGTCATTAACGGCTAGGACAGGTCTAAAAAACTGCAATATAGTCGTATTCATATGCCACAAAAAAAGCTGCCCGGAAAGATTCCGGACGGCTTTTTTAGCGGCATCAGACTACCTCTGCTCCACTTGTTCATATAGCATCCCCGCCTGCCGCAAAGCTGCTTTGATTTTGGGCATATCGCGCTCATTTTTAACGCTAATCGTATGCAAATGAATGCCGCCGGTCAATTCTGACAACAGTCGGCCATGATAGCGCGACAACCGACTCATAAACAGTTTCATGTCAGCCACTGTCCGGATGTTTAACTGGCCGCGCAATTGTCCATAAAGCGGATGCTCAACCAAAACATCCTCGATCCATCCGCCATTTTCAAGAATCAACTGTAACTCTTCGGCAGTTTGTGCCGGCGTATGTTTGCAAGGCAACAAAAACTCATGGGCGGCCGGTCGAGAAAACATATACCCTCGTGGCGTTGCAATAATCGGCTCACCTTGTGCGCGCAACAACGCAATGTCGCCAACAATCGTCTGGCGGCTCACGGCAAACTGCCGGGCAAAACTTGAGGCACTAAGCGGCTCAGCGGCTGTACTTAAAGCAGCCTTGATCTGCGCTTGACGTTCACTGTTCAGCATATTCTCTCCTTTAAAAAAGATCCATAGACGTTGCTGCGACCTTGGCATCCAAGTCGTCGTTTGGTTGCTGCAAAAGGCCCCAACCTGCCTGATCTATGAAGTACCACCGATTATGGCAAATTGACAATAACTGATGCGAAAAGCGACAAACGTCTTGCTCCAATCATAGGAACAATCCGTTTGTCGCCTTTTTTGCATCAATTGTGACTAAGTGATGCATGTCTGTTACTTATCATTTGTCGCAGATGCTTGCGGTTCATCAGGTGCGACACTGCTAGCCGGTGCGGTATCAGTTGACGCTGGTGCAACTGCTTCTGGTTCTACTGGTTCTGGCACTTCATCGGTGCGAGTGTCACTGCCCTCGTCGTCATCTTTAGCTTGCGCAAAAGCACTTTTACCGTCAAGAACAATGTCATCAAAGTCTGCTGATGAGTCCGTATCTGTTGCCGTATTCAGTTGATCACGCAATTGCTCGGTGGCAGCATCATAGTTTGCCAATGCTTTAGAACCATCAGCATCGTCGCCTTTACGCTTCAATTCATCAACAAAATCTGTGGCACTTTGTTTCCAGTCAGCGCTAGCTTCCTTGGCATAATCGAAATAATCAACTGCCCGATCTGCCAAGTCTTCAGAAGCATGCTTCACACGCCGCTTCAATTCATCGCTTGTTTGTGGTGTTAATAAATAAGTGGTGGCTAAGGCACTAGCGGCACCGAATACAAATCCAAGCAAAAAATGTCCTTTTTTAGCCATGATTCTTCCCCCTGCTATTGATCGTTATGTTTTTTCTTCGTCAACATTGAAAACGCCTTGGCACTCATACGAGCCGCAACGGTCGCCTTGGCTCCGTTCTTGGCACCATGCGCAACACGCTCAGTTAAATTGCGCGTTGATTGATTCAAATCGGAGACACTCTCACCAAGTTCGCCGATCGCAGTAAAGACGGGGTCAATTGCCGCCACCTTACCGTTCACGTCCTCAAGCAGGGTGTTGCTCTTAGCCAAAAGACCTTCAACTTCCTTCGTCAAAATGCCAAGCTCTCCGTTGATCGTGTTCAACGTCTTATTCGTCTCGGCAACCGTGCCCTTAACTTCTTTCGTCACACCAGAAACACGAACCGCAATAATCGCAATTGCAAGTGCAATAATCAGAAACGCAACAGCCGCGATAATCCAAGCAATCTCTCCACCTGACATCCAACACCCTCCTATTTCAAACCAGTTGATTAAAACAATCATAACATCGTGACAAGAACGGTGCAAAAAAATTAAGAGCGCAAACCGGCGCGCTTAGAAACTGGAACGTAAGTGGCCTTGGGCGTGATGACCGGTTGGGGGTCATTGCATCCAAGATCCTTACGTGAAAGTTTCTGCGCCGGTTTGCGCGTTTCGGAGAACCTTACCGCCCACTCAAACCAAATCTCCCAGCACACACCCACCGATTCTGGTAAAATAGTGCCAATGTAAAGGAGGCAGTCACGTGATACACATGATCGTCACAGCAACAACCGTCAACGAGCAAACCAACGTTTGGCTGAAATATTTTACAACCATCGATTGGGATAAAATCGTAGGCACTTTTATCGACAAAGTGCTGTCGTTGCTGTTTTTCACCGTCTTATTTTTAATTTTGTACCGGCTCGGCCGCTTTGCGCTCAATCGCACCTTTAAAAGCTATCAACGACGGGCACATCTGACAGGCACCCGGGTCAAAACAATTCATGCGTTATCGGTGAATGTTTTTTTCTATCTGGTACTCTTCTTCTACCTTTACGCCATCTTATCGATTCTCGGCGTACCAGTGGGGACACTGTTAGCCGGTGCTGGGGTTGTGGGTTTGGCAGTTGGTTTTGGGGCACAGGGATTTGTAAACGACGTCGTGACCGGCTTCTTCATCCTTTTAGAAGCACAATTTGATGTCGGGGATGTCGTCAAACTCGGCACCATCTCCGGTACCGTGACCAATGTCGGTTTGCGGACGACGGTGGTGAAGAGTTCCGATGGGACTGTCAATTTCATTCCCAATCGCAACATCACCATCGTCAGCAACCTTTCGCGAAGCAATATGCAGGTGCTGATTAAATTGCCGCTTGCCCCAAGTGCTGATCTCGATCTAGTTCGGAAAACCATTGAACGTGTGAATCAAGATTTGGTACCGAAATTTACAACCATTACCGAGGAGCCTGACATTCTTGGGCTAACTGAAGAAAAGAATGGTGCTTTCACCTATCAGGTTCTTTTTTACGCCGAAAATGGCGAACAGGTGAGCCTGCAACGCACTTTCTTAGGCGCCTACGTTGCTGCCTTGAATTCTGCAGGCATAAAAGTTGTCACACCGCCGTTAAACTTGCAAAGTGGTTCATGAACCACCGTGCCATTGTCACGTTATCATCAAGCGGCTTAACCCAATTCAAAAGGAGATGTTATGCTAAATTTCGTTAAAGGTGCCATTATTGGCATCGCACTTGTCATTCCAGGACTTTCTGGCAGTATTTTTGCTGTGGTCGTCGGCCTCTATGACCGATTGTTAAATGCGGTCAACCATTTTCGCGATGATCCAAAAAAAAATATGCGGTTTTTGACACCGATTGGGTTGGGTGCTGTGATCGGCATCCTGCTTTCCACTAAGGCGGTTCTGGTCATCACCACCCGCTGGCCGCTGCCAAGCTATGGCTTCTTTATTGGTTTAGTGCTGGGTATCGGTCCGTTCATTTACCGTAAACTGACAACCAAAAAGTTTTCATGGTGGTACTTACTACTAGTGGTCTTTGGCTTCGTTGCCATATACGGGCTGGCTAAGCTTGGTGGTACTGACCCTGAGAATCTGATTGCCATTAAACGTTTGACAAGTGTTAGTGATGCTGGCGTCATGGCCTTTGCCGGCGTTTTTGCAGTTTCATTGATGGCAATTCCCGGTATTTCTGGTTCAGTCATGTTGATGGTGATTGATCAATACGGTACGGTTTACAATGCTGTGGGTCAGTTGGGTGATGCTGCTCGTGCTGCTGCATCCGGCAACTGGCCCGCGTTTCAAACTGCGATGGGATCAGTTGCCTTGTTGCTCCCGTTCATGATTGGGGCTGCAGCAGGTCTGATAGCAGTAGCTAAATTGATGGCCTACTTATTGGCCCATTTTGAAGCACAAGTCTACTATGCCGTTTGCGGCATTGTCTTGGCAGCAGTCGTAATTCTTATCGAAGCTGGTATCGCCCCTTATTGGCCAGCCACTGGTCACCTCGGCGCCATCGCCATGGTTGTCATTAGCCTCGTCATCGGCGTGCTCGCCACCATTTTCTTAGACAAACCAGATGCTGACGAGAAAAAATAAGTTTGGCATCACGACTGTCACTGAATGTGCTCGCTGATATAAAAAAGCGTCGCCCTGCTTTTAGCAATGCGACGTTTTTTCTAAGTTAAGATTCTTTAGGTACCGTAACTGTTAAGGGTTCTAATTGAAAATTCTTATCTATGTTGTGACCAATATTATTGATCCCCTTCATAACTTCACGACGGGTGACGATGCCAGTAAAGTAACCATCTTGGACAACCGGAATGAATGGGTTATCGACGAGCAAATGTAGGACATTTTCCAAGTCGTAGGGATCATCAATGGTCGCGACCTCTGTCTGCATCACATCTTTGACTGTCATTGTATCTAGTGAATTAAAACTCATGTGATCAAGGCCAAGCATGGTCTCGGTAATCATTGGCAGTGAGATGAGCCCTTTGAATTTTGAATCATGATCGAGGACGGGAATTTTCGCATACCGCACCTTGGTCAATACCAAAAAGGCATGACTCAAAGGATTGTTTTCAGACACAGTTGCAACCATGTCGGCTGAAATCATGAAGTGATGCCGATTTTCGATCAGCATATTGGCAATGACTGGATTTAACATATGAGCAACTCCTTTATTGACAGTCCTATTTTACCTGAGTACGCCTAAAAATTCAGCTTCAGGCAACTTCTTTATTTCATCTTAACGCTTACGTTACTCGCTGCCATCCGTCAAAAGACGGACAATTGGTTAATTGATTCAACCATCTTTCGAGCGAATTCGTCCGATAATGCGCAAAGCAGCGCATTCGCAGGCACAGAAACCTGCCCACGCTTACTAGTCGTTTAAATGGACGGTTCCCCAAAAAGTTGGTACACTATTTTCAGCTATATTTATACTTTCATAAGCTTTTGGGTATTATTTTAACTACTTGGAGGAAACAAATGACATACGATCTAGGCGTGCGTTTAGCCGCCGAATTTATTGGCACCGCGATTATGGTGCTACTGGGAAATGGCTCTGTAGCCAACGTTGATTTAAAAGGGACAAAAGGTAACGGCTCTGACTGGTTGCTCATTGCCGTGGGCTACGGTGCTGGGGTGATGATTCCTGCGATGATGTTTGGCGCGATTTCAGGCAATCACATCAATCCCGCCTTTACCCTTGGACTCGCTGCATCTGGCATGTTCCCATGGTCAGAAGTCTTGCCATATATTGCGGTACAGATGGCTGGTGCCATGTTCGGTCAGTTATTGGTGGTTGCGGCCTACAAACCGCATTATGATCTCACAACCAATACACAGCATGTTTTAGGCACCTTCAGCACGATCAGCGCCACCAAGAGCAAGCTTAACGGTTTCGTCAACGAGTTCATCGGGTCCTATATTCTTTTTATCGGTGCCCTCGGAATTACCAAGGCTCCTTTTTTCCAAAATAATCTGGGTACTGCCCACATGGGACTGGGTTTTCTGGTCGCGACCTTGGTTGCCTCGCTGGGTGGACCAACTGGGCCAGCCTTGAACCCGGCCCGTGACCTCGGTCCCCGCATTCTCCATGCACTGCTGCCGCTTAAACATAAAGGTAGCTCCGACTGGGGATACTCATGGGTACCGGTTGTTGCTCCGATTTTAGCAGCCATCCTAGCCGTCTTCACCTACAAAGTTCTATTCATCAAAGGCTAGCCAAAAAGATCTCACCTGCAGATCACTGTCAATTGACAGCGTCCTGCTAGTGAGATCTTTTTTTAATCGTGCTTCCTTGAAAAATCACGACTTAATTCTGGCACGATTGCCCCATCACGCTTCAAAAAATCAACATGAACGTTATCCGCAGTAAATTCAACAGTGGCATAAGTTCCGCCAAGGTTGGCAAACTGGCCGCGCGGCTGGCTGATAGAACCAGGATTAAGAATCACAATCCCCGCGTGTTCCTCCACACCCAACTGATGGGTATGCCCGAAAATGATCAGATCAGCATGAACCCCTTCGCCCGCAGCGATGAGTTTATCTAGGCCAAAATTAACCCCAAAACGATGTCCATGGGCCATGAAGACTGTCACACCTTGAATGGTAGTCGTGATTTGCATGGGAAAATTAGGATCATAGTCCATGTTGCCTTCAACTGCCTCGTACTGCTGAAAAAGGCCATCATCAGCGGCTAATTCTGAGTCACCGGCATAGAAATAACCATCAAGATGCGGCTGTTGTTTCAACAAAGCTGTGAGAATCTCTCGATCACCGTGGGTATCACTAACTGCTAAAATTTTCATCCGTTTGCCTCCAACCATGTTTGCCAAACATCTTCAAGTGCCCTCATTGCGTTCCCGCGATGACTAATTTGATTTTTTTCTTCAGCGGTCATTTCCGCCATTGTCTTCCCTAACGCTGGAACAAAAAAGAATGGATCATAGCCAAAACCATCTGTGCCACGTGGGATCGCAGTGATTAGTCCGCTCACATCACCATGTACCACCAAGTCTGCTTCCGGATGATCCGGTTTAGCAAGCACCAAGGTAGTATGAAAAGTCGCTGTTCGATCATCTTCCGGGACATCTGCCAAGGCTGCCAATAGTTTGGCATTGTTAGCTGCATCGTTGTGACCATCGCCTGCATAACGGGCTGAGCGAATACCAGGTTGCCCGTCTAAAGCATCGACCATCAACCCAGAATCATCTGCAATCACCGGCAACTGTAAATCTTTGGCATACTGATCGGCTTTTTGTCGGGCGTTCTCCTCAAATGTTGTGCCAGTTTCGTCAACTGTTGGCACGCTTGGAAAGTCGGCTAGACTCTTCACCGTGATGCCAGCAGGTTCAAACATTGTTTTAAATTCTTTAATCTTTCCTTGATTTTTGCTGGCAACGACAATCGTTTTACCCTTTGCTTCAGGCACTGTAGCCATAGCGTGGTCTGCCTCAGCCTCAATGTTGACATGTTTGGCGTGCATCGGCGCCGTCAGTTCAAGCCAAGCTTCGCCAAGTTCGTCAAACATTGATGGCGCCCCGGTTGTGTAATATTCGTGAGTTGGGGTGTCGCCGCTGTTGTTTGCTAGATCAAAATAATCAAGTAGCATGGAAACATCATTCACAGTCTCGGCGCCGGAATCAATTAAGGTCACTTGATCACCCATCACATTTTGAATCAACGGGCGCAGAATCGGGTAATGTGTACAACCTAAAATTAACGTGTCAATGTCTTCATGCAGCAATGGTTGCAAGGTGTCAGCCACCACCCGTTTAGCAATGGGTGAGTGGGCTTCGTTACTTTCCACCAATGAGACAAATTTAGGGGCCGCCAGACTAGTTAGTCGAATCTTCGGCGCCTTTGCGCGTAAAGCCTTCACATAAGCACCGCTTTTAACGGTGCCTTCTGTGGCGATAATCCCGATGTGACCAGTTTGCGTCGCCTTCAGTGCCGCCCGACTGCCGGGTTTGATCACACCGATGACTGGTATGTCTAAGTTAGCCTTAATTAAGGGTAATGCCGCTGCGGTGGCAGTATTGCAGGCAATGACGAGCATTTTAATATGCTTTTTAAGCAAGAAATTGACCATCTGCCAAGTAAACGCCTGTACTTGTTCGGCAGGTCGCGGGCCATATGGCAAACGAGCCTGATCGCCCAGATAAACACTGCTTTCAGCTGGCAGCTGATGCAACGCCTCTTTAACGACTGTCAGCCCGCCGACACCAGAATCAATAAAGCCGATTGGTTGCTTGTTCATGAAATATTCTCCTTTTGAAACAGGTTTGCAGGGATGGCAAGCAAAGTAGTTCATGTTGCCAAAATGTCTGCATAGGATTCTTTTTAAAATGTTCTGCCTCACGGGCTTTGGGTGAAGCTGTAGAGGTGCGAGACAGATCGTTTTTAGCCGCATTTCTAGGTCCGAGAGTTTGCGTGTAAGGACCTTGGTCGCAAAATGGCCCTCGGATCCGCTAAAACGCGTTCGCAGGCGCAGAAACCTGCACATAAGGACCTTGAAGCTAAATGGCCAAAGCCCAGCCATTTAGCTTCAAGGCCGCTTATGCTCCGGTTTCTAACCGCGACTGCTCACGCTCTCTGAAACTTTATTGTGAGTTTTCTTGTTAAAAATTGCAAGCGTTGAGAAAATCATGCTTTGCTTTGGATTTTCCGCTATACTAGACGAATAGAAACAGGAGGCACAACATGGCAAAATCTGACTATACCACCCTGCTGAACCTTCCAGGCTCGGTTTCGTTCTTTGCGTTGACAGCAATGCGTGATCTCATGCTGCCGAATATGCTTGGCGAGGAACAGCACAACATCCTTTATTGGGCTGGGCGCGATTTGGCTGCTAAGTTGCCTGTCGATGAGACAGCCATTCCGCAACTGTTCACGCAGGTTGGCTTTGGCGCGCTCACCCCGCTCAAACAAAAGCGGCAGGAACGGCAATATTTACTCGCTGGTGACGTTGTGGCAACGCGAATTCGTACATATGAAGATCCTGATTTTCAATTAGAAGCAGGGTTCTTGGCGCAAGCACTGCAACAAGTTTTAGGTTTTGCAGTCGAAGGCGGCAGTGCGATTCAACGTCGCGAGCAAAACGTTGTTCTGACCGTTGTGATGGATAATCAAGATACCCAACCGCGAGCCGAGCATCTGATTAACTTGGAAACTGATCACCAACCAACCAAAAAATAGGCTAAAAGACTCGTATCATAATTGACTGTCCTATTTTTGGGTTTGCATGCTTACTGCTCAATCAAAAGGAGTCTAAACGCAAGCAGTTGCTTACGTTTAGACTCCTTTTTGAGTATGATGCTTTTTGAATCTCGACAAGTTTTAGTTCAAGCCATTAGCACTACGCTGCTGCCACCGCGTTGTGTAAAAGTCATCATTCAGCTTGTAGTGCACGGGTGCAGCCTTGGTGGTTTTGAGAAATGGCCGGACAGTTTGATCCATCTTCAGCCAGCCACGCCAGCCAATGTGAATCGTGTCTTCCATGAAGTATGGCTGAGCACCATCTTGACTCAAATCAAGAACGTGATTAAAACCTTGGGACTTCAGTTGATACTTTAACTTGGTAACCGTGTTTTGAATCATCCCGAGATCCAGACCAGTATAAGCGGCCCACTTGGCATTGATCGGCGGAATGACGAACAGTACCTCCATGTGCTTTTTTGCATACGTGTTCAATACCAACTGTAGATCTGAATACTCAGGTGATTTCACATAGCTCCATGTTGCCTGAGAGCCTTTTAATTTAGGCAAATTACGCTTAACCCGTTTGGTGTAGAAATCATTTTTCAACTCAAACGCGTTGTTCGTCGTTTCGTTCATCCCATCCTGTGTTGCCAGACCATCCAATACATCAGCATCGTAAGTACCTGGTAGCGTCTTGGCTGCTTTGGTTAACTTAGGTTGATTATTATCCAAGAACAGCTGAGAGAATAAAATATCCTGATGGTCAGACATGGGTTCCTTGATTTGTTTCAAATACCAGTACTGACTGTCAGATAACTTCTGCCCTGCCGCAATATTCTTCAAAGCATCATTGGCGATGCGATCAGAATCAGCGGATGGAAATTGTAACAATCGACTAGCAGCATAACGATCAGCCTCTGAGTTAGGATTCGCTGATAACAAGAAGGTTGTCATTTGTGCAGGCGAAAAGAAGTAATCAAACTGCGCCTTGCGAACCCCGCCAGGAACGAACCATTGCGGTGACAACACCATGACTGCCTTTTTCCAATTCACATGTTGTAACGCATTGATCGACAAGAAGTGCGTGAGATCCTGCGTGCCAGCCATCCCCATCAAGAATGGCCGATAGTTGCGATGATACTTTTGTGCCAAGACAGAAGGATGAAAGGCATCCATCCGCGACAGCTCGGATGACCCGATAAACGGAACATAGTTTTCGGCCATGGCTTCATTTTTGATATTCTCGCCTTTAAGCACGTTGGCCGACATAGAGCTGGCCGCTTGTCTAATCGTTGCTTGGCTGCTGCGGCCAAACTTAAATGGCACGAGCATCAACGCAGCGACCAGGATCACAGCGATCAGCAGCGGGCCAAGTCCGCGCCAAAGGATCTTCCCGATCGGTTTTTTCATTGTGCTTGTTCGACCTTTGCGATGATTTTGTTAGGGGTATCCCATTGACTACGATCAAATTCAGAAACAGGTGCTTCTACGCCGAACTGGCTTTGCAGTTCCAACAACAGTTGTACCGTCCCCATTGAATCTAACAAGCCGGTTTCAAACAGATTCAGATCCAAATTTGTCTTCACATCATCAGAACCGGTTAAATCTGCCAAAATATCTAAAACACCATTTTTAATTGCTTCGTCAGCCATTATTAAGTACCTCTTTCTTTTTAATCCGCGACTTGTCGTCACAGCGACAAGCCTGTACCAACGTTACCTTAATGGAACCAGAGTGTGTCTAGGAATCCTGAGAAAATCAGGAATGAGAAGCAGACAGCATTAGCGGTCATGAAGATCGCAAAGTAATGCGTTGCTTTGTTGTGCGGGAAGAAGTCTTTGTGCTTCTTCTTGAACCGCAACCAAGCGTCTGTCAAGTTGATCAACATCGCATGGAATAGCCCATACGTGATGTAATACCAAGTTTCCCCATGCCAGATACCCATAATCAGGAACAACACCAGATAGCCGACAAAGGCTGTCCAGATCCGTGATTTAATCAACTTATGCTTCATCATAAAGAAGACAAAACGCATGTAGATATAATCCCGGAACCAGAAACTTAGGCTCATATGCCAACGATTCCAAAAATCCTTAATGTTGTATGACATCCACGGTTTATTGAAGTTCATTGGCGTTTCGATCCCCATCAAATACGAGATCGCAACGGCGAATAAACTATAACCAGCAAAGTCAAAGAACAGATAGAAGGAGTAAGCATACATCACACCTACGACCGGCCAGCTTAAGCCTAGAAATGCGCCGGTACGACTGACCATGGCCATATGTTCAACCGATGGGAGCCATAAAGTTCCAAAAATGTACCCAAGAATGAACTTGTACAAAAATCCAAGCATCAAATAATGCATTGCCTTAGTAACTAACTGGGCATAATGCTCTGGATCAGGGACACGATCATAGTCTTTGATAAACCGGCGATACCGGTCAATTGGACCACTGGAAATTGTTGGGAAGAACAGCAGAAACTGAATGAATTTCCACATGTTCAAATCTTTGATTGACCCATCCCGAATTTCCATGATGGTACCGACAACCCGAAATGTCAGATAACTGATGCCCAAAAATCCAAGAATGGAACCATGATGTTGGAACAACGGTGTAAATTTGACAACGACTAATTGGGCAATGCCCAAAATGACGCTGAGATAAAAGACTGCCGTTGAGTTTTTTGATCCTTCTCGCGTACGATACTTGAAGTAGGCATAGACCAAGAGCAGATTGAAAACAACATATCCCAACAGTGCTTTACCTTGCGGCCACTTATCGGCATCAAAGATCATCACCAGAAAAACGATTGAGAAAAGACTCTCGTACCAGTGCATCCGGAAACCCTTGAACATGCCAATGATAACTGGCAGTAAAGCAATGATGAGATAAACAAAGTATTGCGGATTCTCATATGGTTGTAAGTTCAGCATTAATGATTTACCTCTGCAATCAGCGCTTTCCGATCGACTTTGCCGTTGGCTGTCAGCGGTAATTTGTCACGATAGATAATGCGCTGCGGGATCATATATTCCATCACCATTTTGCCTAGCTCAGCTTTCACTGCCTGAGTGAGCTTCATATCGCTTTCGAAGTCATTGGGCTTCGCCACTGCAAAAGCAATCAGTTGAGCAACCTTATGATCCTTGTTGTAGCGCGGTACCGTTGAAGCTTGTTTGATGTAGGAAACCTGATTTAAGTTATGATCAACATCTTCAAGCTCGATTCGATAGCCATGCAGCTTAACCTGAAAGTCAGTTCGGCCACGATAGAAAATCATGCCATCCTCAGTCATCGTGGCTAAATCGCCTGACCGATAGCCGCGTTGACTGCCAACATTGAAGAAAGCTTTGGCCGTTTTCTCAGGATTGTTAAGATACCCCTTTGAAACACTTGGTCCAACAATCATCAATTCGCCTTCGGTACCCGCTGACACTTGATTGCCTTGCTCATCGACAACGAAAATTTCCGTATCCGGTTTAGCAAAACCAATTGGCAAACGCGGATATTGATCCACAATGTCCTGCGTAATTGCCATTCCTGTGACCGCCACAGTCGTTTCGGTTGGGCCATATGTGTTATACACGGTTGCCTTTGGAAAACGGGTGATCAACTCCTGCGCCGTTTTATTGACCAATTCTTCACCACAGAACAGGAAATGTGTCAAATCAGGGTAATTATCTTGATTGAAATTAGGATCAAGCAAGGCAATTTCGGCAAACGACGGGGTTGATACCCACTCATTCAAACCTAGCTTAGGTAAGGTTGCGAACAACGTTTTGAAATTGTCCGTTACTTCCTTTGGCAATGCCTTAAGCGTACCGCCCAAAACCAACGTCGGGTACAAATCCATGACACTCAAGTCAAAAGAATAGGGTGGCTGTGACATGGCCACAACGCCTTCCTTGAGACCAAAATCGGAAATGTTCCAGTTCACATAACTCAACAAGTTATCATGACTGATCTGAACACCTTTAGGTTTGCCGGTTGTGCCGCTTGTGAAAATAATATAATAATTGTCATCGCCAACGACCGCATGTTGCAATGAACTAATGGGTGCATGCGTCTTCTCAGCTTCATGCAACTCTGGTGCGCGAATAATCTGAACATCCGGAACCGCAATCGGCAAAGGCGCTACTTCGATGATAGCCGGTGTATGGGCGACATCCTGCACCTGCGTGATCCGCTCATTGGGGCTATGGGTATCAATCGGAATGTATGCATGCCCAGACTTGGAAAGGCCCAAGAAAACCTCGACCATATCGAAAGTCTGACCGCCGTAAACAATGATCGGCTCATGCTCAGGCAAGGTTTCAGCAAAAAAGCCTGCCAAGCGATCGCTACCTTCTTTTAATTGTGCGTAAGTGTACTGTGTGCCTTCATAATCGTAAGCAACGCGCGTTGGATGTTCCGCGGCGACCCGATCGATCGCAGTAATCACATTATCGATCATATTGGCTCTCCTCCTCTTTAGACGCGTTCACTGGCGTTCCGGTTTCTAGTCGCGCCAGTTCACGCTTTTAGAACTCGTTATAAATGAATTTACTGTTATTAATCCCGCTGTAGCCGTAGAGATAAATCAAGACCAACAGGATAAGAAAATACGTAATGGTCCAAAAAATAAATCGAAAAGTGGGATTCTCCCACATAGCTTTTAATTTTGCGAACATGATGCCACCCCACGTTTTTATTTACACATTCATTATAGGTTTTCAGAAAAAATGACGCCAACGAATTGCGTAACAATGAGCTAACAGTTTCGTAATATGAGAAGCGTGAGCCACCGCGGTTAGAAACCGAAGCATAAGCGGCCTTGGGCGTGATGGCCGGTCTTGGGCCATTGCGTCCAAGGTCCTTATGCGTAGGTTTCTGCGGTGGCGAACGCGTTATGGCGCCTAAGCTATCCCTTTTTGAAACTGGTATGTAAAACAATTATGCTGCCACCGTCCCAAATACCCACACAATGACTTAGAAAAATTTTAACATAACTATTGATATCCTAGTTATTTTTAGACCAATTCATCAGCATCAAGAAAAACTTCAATATTTTAAGTTTTGAAATTAACGCCTGTCAGCTTCATCTTAAGCGACATCCCATTCAACATGTTTTAGTGCAAAAAAACACGCATCAACCAGTAGCGTCGATGCGTGTCTGTTCACTTATTCATTAAGCCGTATATTTGTTCAAGGTTGACTCCAACTGATCCTTGGTTTGATAGCCAACAAGCTTCTCAACAACCTCGCCATCTTTTTTGATGACCAAGGTTGGAATGGCCATAATGCCAAAAGACTTTGGTGTCTCTGGATTGGCGTCGACGTCCATTTTCACGAATTTAACGTCATCGCGACTTTCTGCCAATTTGTCGATGACCGGACTCTGCATCCGGCAAGGGCCGCACCAAGTCGCCCAAAAATCTGTTAGGGTGACGCCAGTGTCGGTCTCCGTCTTGTAGTTTGAATCTGTTACTGCTTGAACCATGAACGGATCCCTCCTCTTACTTTTTGTAACTAAATCATAGCACAATCAAGTGTAAAAAACTACCTGCTACTTAAAGTTTACGATGGTAGCTCCTGAACCACCGGCATTTTGTGGTGCAAAGCCATACGTTTTAACCTGCCGATTGCGTTTAAGATACTGGGTCACCCCGTTGCGAATCGCGCCAGTGCCCAGTCCGTGAATAATCGTCACAGATGGATAACCGGCCAATAAGGCGGCATCAATGTATTGATCCAAATCCGCCATCGCCTGATCATACCGCTCGCCGCGCAAATCCAGCGTGGTCGATGGACCGCTCATCCCGCCGCCACTTACTTTGACAACCGGACGTTGCGCCGCTGATTGCTTACTTGGCTTGATTTTTTCCAGCTCATCAGTTGGTACCTTCATTTTCAAAATGCCTAGTTGAACCTGCCAATGCTTCTTATCGAATTGCTCCAGCAGGGTACCAGTTTGATCGTAACTTGCCACTTTAACCTCATCACCAACATGCAATGCCTGTTTCTCACGTTCACGGCGCAAGATGCGATTTTTCTGAAGCGGCTCGTCTTGATGCAATTGTTTAAGCGCCGTTTTGGCAGCAATCAATTGATTCTCTTTCACGGTTCCCGGATTCGTCAATTGCATTTGGCGCAGTTGCTTGATGATTTTATCTGCCTTCGTTTGGGCCTTGTCAACCAACGAGTTGGCCTTGTCCTTAGCCTGCTGCAACTGGGCATCGCGTTCCGTTGTGAACTTCTTGTAGGCTGCCGCTAGCTCGTCATGGACAGACTGTGCATCGGCTAGCTGACGACGAGCGGCTTCATAAGCGGTTTCCGCTGCCTTTCGCTGTTTCTCCAAGTCACTGATCATATTATTCAGCTCATGGCTGTCCGAGCTGATCATTGACTTAGCACGCTCAACGATCGCGCCCGGCAACCCCAAACGTGCAGAAATATCAAACGCATTTGAGCGCCCAGGTACCCCGACCAAAAGGCGATAAGTCGGCTGCAGCGTTTTGCTGTCAAATTCCATCGATGCGTTAATCGTCTTTGCTGTATTGTAGCCATACAACTTCAATTCCGGATAATGGGTCGTGGCAACCACATACGCGCCAACTTCACCCACTGCGTCCAAGATCGCGATCGCCAGCGCCGCACCTTCTTGCGGATCAGTGCCGGCGCCAAGTTCATCAAACAGCACTAAACTATTCTGTGACAATTGTTTGAGAATATGAACAATATTGTCCATATGTGCAGAAAAAGTCGACAAATTTTGCTCAATGGATTGTTCATCGCCAATATCTGCAAAGACTTCATCGAAAATGCCGATACGACTTTCATCATCAGCTGGAATAAACAATCCGGACTGCCCCATCAACTGCAACAGTCCTAATGTTTTGAGGGTGATTGTTTTCCCACCGGTATTCGGGCCGGTGATAACCATAGCTTGGTACTTGTCGCCCAACGGAATATCGTTGCCAACCACCTTATGCGGATCGATCAAGGGGTGCCGAGCATCACGCAACAATACGTCATTATCAGCCGACACTAACGGCTCTGTCGCTTTTTCCGCCTTGGCTAATCTCGCCTTCGCATTGATGAAGTCAAAATGCCCAAGAACCGCCGCATTCGCCTTGATTTGACCGGTATAAGGCGCTAATTCATTAGACAATTCGGCTAAGATGCGGTTAATCTCAGCTACCTCGGCCAGTTGTGCCTCACGGAGTCGATTATTCAAGGCGACAATTGCTTGCGGTTCAATAAACAAGGTTTGGCCGGTCGCACTTTGATCATGGACAACACCGCCAAATTTGGCGCGATACTCAGCCTTAACCGGAATCACGTACCGATCATCCCGAATCGTCACAATCGGGTCACTTAAATACTTTGATTGGGCGCCGCGAGTATAATTTGTCATTTTACCGCGGATCTCGCCTTCAATACTTTTGATCTGTTCACGAAAACCATGCAACTGAGGACTAGCCTCATCGGTCAATGTCCCATCAGGATCAACGGCTGTCTTCAAGCGCCGTGATAATTGCGGTAACACGGTTAACGATTCTTGAAGTGTGTAAAGCTGGCGAAAATCAATCTGATCCTGTAAATCAGTCAAAAATTTATCAATGGCACTCACCGTTTGCAAGACACGGCTGATGCTGGCTAGTTCTTGACCATTCAAAACGGCCCCAATGTCGACTCGTTTAAGCGCCGGATCAATATTCTCGAGTTGCGGCACCGGAATGCCGCCTTTTAATCGCAACGCCGATGCGCCGTCTGCGGTTTCATCTAGTGCCTGTTGTACGGCGACTGGATCGGTCAGCGGCTGCATGGCCTGCACCAGCTGGCGGCCATTTGCTGTCACGACCTGACCCAACAATGCTTGCTGAATCTTGTCGTATTCAAGGGTTTTTAAAATCTTTTCATTCATAAATAATTGCTCCTATAACCAAGAAGCGCTCAAAGACGTGATAAATCGTCCCTGAGCGTCGTCAACATTCATAGCCATAAAGCATTCACAAATTGTGTTAGCCCTGGCGAATATTTGATCATGACCTTGGCAACGATGGCATGGTCTAAGCCATGTTGAATACCGGCAATCGGAATCAATGCCAGCAAGGCTAAAATCAAAAACAGAAAAATGTAACCAATCACTAAATTAGCACAGCCGCCAATAATGGCACTGCGTCGATGACCCATTGCGGCATATGTCAAGTCGTGAAACCACAATGCCCCTACTCGAGTTAATAACCAGCCAAACGTCAGCACGACTAAAAAAGCAAAGCCGCGATAAAATGCGGTATCAAGCGTCAAGCCGACTTTATCTGAATAAAATGCAAACTGGCCGGCATTCGTAGCAGACGGATAAGGCACTACCAAAGTAAAATGCGCCCCCAGTGGCCGAGCAAGTGCAGTTGCAGCAAGAAAGCTCAACCCATAACCGGCCACATGCAACCACTGCAACGCCGCACCACGACGCGCGCCGCTATAATAGAAATAAGCCAAAATTAAAATAATCGATAATGAAATCAACACGGTCCCCCACTACTCTTCCTGCTCATGATCATCCTGTTGCGCCGCCAACAGTTTGACCTGATCGGAAACAGAATTGAAGGCAACTAAAATGGCTTGTTCCTCGGCCGATAGATCTGGCGCCAGTGTTTTAACTTGCGCCAGCCGCTCATTCAGCAACTTCGTGACCGTTATAAAATGTTGTTCGGACCCTGGTCCGATAATCGTATACGTTTTATCACCGATCACGGCTTTAAAACGACGCTTTTCTTCGCTCATTGCGTGAATGCCTCCACTCTCTCAAAGTGTATTCTACCATAGCCGGCAAGTAGGATAAGGGGTTGATTGCGACACAGCTCAATTTATCTGTTTTGCCAGCGAATATTAAGTGGGGTAATGCTTGTCGTCATCATATGCTCACCAGTTCAAAACCGGGCCGGCTTTAACTCCCTTTTTAGGCTGCTGGCAATTTACGCTTCGCTCGTAAACGCGCTTGCCAGCCCATAAACCTGCGTGTAAGGACCCTGAGCGCAATGACCAAAGCCCGGCCATCACGTTCAGGTCCGCTTACACTCCGGTTTCTAACCGGGCTGGCTCGCGCTCTACAAAAAGACCACCAATATTCTGGTGGTCTTACATGCCGTGAGTTAAGACTTAATCTTTCAGATTCGAATCGTCGTCGGCCAAGAAAGTGTTCAAAACTTCCTCAACCATATCCCATTCAGCATCGTCTTCAATCGGGAAAAGATCGCCCGAGCTGGCATCGCCATTTTCGTCGGGGGTAAATGAGAAAGCCTGAATTTCGACTTCCTGATCGTCACTTTCACTCGCCGGATACAGCAATACGTAACTCTTGCCATAATCTTCCGAATCAAATGTGAACAAGACCTGATACAATTCTTCATTGCCTTTTTCGTCAATCAACGTAATCTGCTGATCGTCTTCGCCGGGCGTTACATGTTCATTATTTGCCATCTTGTTTCTCCTTCAACACGGGCGGAGGTCATGCCATCACTTGCCCTGATTATTGCTTGGTCAAGGGACCTTTTGCATCCAGATAATTCTGGAGAATCATCTGAGCAGCTAATTTATCGATCACCTGCTTTTGCCGTTTGCGACTGGCATCAGCTTCTTCAATCAACATGCGGGAAGCCTCAACTGTTGTGAGTCGCTCGTCAATGAAATCAACTGGCAACCCAAACGTTGTTTTCAACAGTTCACCGTAAGCTTGTGACTTTTCCGCACGCGGTCCAATCGAGTTGTTCATGTTTTTAGGCAACCCCAATACAAACGCCGTTACCTCATATTGCTTCACAAGCTCCTTGAGGCGGGCGATGCCGAACTGCTCCTTGTCTTCGTTGATCCGAATAATTTCCAAACCTTGAGCTGTCCAGCCCAAAGGATCACTGACCGCGACCCCAACGGTTCGAGAACCGACGTCCAACCCCATCAAGCGCATTAAGCTTGCTCCTTGCCAAGATAGTTTCGAACAAGCTCTTCAATGATCTCATCGCGCTCATGTTTCCGGATTAGATTACGCGCATCATTGTACCGTGGAATATAGGCCGGGTCCCCAGAAATCAGATACCCCACAATCTGGTTGATCGGATTATACCCCTTTTCTTCAAGAGCCTTGTAAACTGTCTCCAGCGTTTCGTGAACATTCTTCGGATTGTTATCTCGAAAATCAAAATGAACGGTTTGATCTAATGTGCTCATTCTTACACCTCTATTCTATCCGCTTCACAGACCATTTTACTTGAAATACAAGCAAATGTACAATTCCTGAGCAATAGTAAGTGAATAATTGCTATTTTTTGTTCTGCGCGACTACCAATCGTCGTTATCGACTAATTTAATGGCCTATTTGATTTTGTGCAATGGTCCGTAAAAAAATAGGTGTTGAAACACGCGGATCAACTGAATATATGATTTTGATGCCATCATGTTGTTCGGCAACCAGATAGTGTTCGTTTGGGCCAAAAAAGCCAGTCAACGACAACCGCAACCTATTCATACTCCCCACCTCGATGAAATCGTTTTCTTAAGTTTAACATGACCGCTCAACTTTGCGTGATTGACTTCACCAATCTCAGAAAAAAGGTCAAGTAAAAGCGGCAAGTTTTCGAAATTTCCAAAAACTTGCCGCTTCATTATCGATGGTGACCATCTGGCCTAATCAGCTAAGCCTTTTGGCTAATCACTGTCTTTGCTTCAGACAACGCCGCAGGAATGCCAGCTGGGTTCTTGCCGCCAGCCTGCGCCATGTCTGGACGACCACCGCCACCGCCACCAACTTTTGGTGCAATGGCCTTGATCAAATCGCCCGCTTTAAAGCCTGCTTGGTTAGCCGTGTCATTGACAGCAACCAACAAGTTGGCCTTGCCGCTAACTTCGGTACCCAGTACCAAAATGTCAGATGCCTGCTTGGCTTTCCATTTATCCGCCAACTGTCGGAGCTCATTCATCCCGGCCACCTGAACCTGTTTGGCAATCAGTTTCAAACCGCCGACTTCCTCAGGATGATCAAAAATACCTGCCGCCGCTTGGGCTGCCAACTTGGCCTGTAAGCCAGCCACTGTCTTTTGTTCGGCTTTTAAATCCGCCTGTAATTGGGTCACTTTGCTTGGAACATTTTTGACTTGGTCAATCTTTAGATTCTCAGCAGTTTCGCTCAACCAATCCTGTTGCTGGGTCAAATATTCGTAAGCTTCTTTTGATGTGACCGCTTCGACCCGACGAATCCCGGCGCCAATCCCAGACTCACTTGTAATCTTGAATAAGCCGAGTGCATTGGAGTTGGTTGGATGAGTCCCGCCATCGAATTCGGTGTTGTAATCGCCAATCTTGACAATCCGCACGACAGAACCATATTTGTCGCCAAACATCGCAATCGCACCAAGTTTTTTGGCCTCTTCAATTGGCATTTCTTTCCAAGTAATCGGTAAAGCGTCCCAAATTTTCTGGTTCACAATCGTTTCAACTTGGCGTAGTTGCTTAGGCGTTACTTGACCAAAATTCGTAAAGTCGAAACGCAAGTAATCCGGTTCAACCAAAGAGCCAGCCTGATGTGTGTGCTCACCCAGAACATCACGCAAAGCTTGGTCCAGCAAGTGAGTTGCCGTGTGATTGAGTGATACTTTCTTACGGCGTAGCGGATCAACACTTAACCAGTATTGCTGGCCTGTTTCCAGTTTGCCTTTCACCGTAACGGTGTGCAGATTTTGGCCATTTGGCGCATGCTGCACATCGCTTACGTCAGCTAACACCGTGCCGTCTTGAGCCTTGATTTCGCCGTGGTCCGCCACTTGGCCACCCATTTCAGCATAGAATGGCGTCTCGTCAAAAATCAGTTGGGCGGTGCCTTCACTGACACTATCTTGCAGTTGATCATTCACCACAATGGTCTGCAAGGAGGCGTGCTTATGATCCAATTCGGTCCAGCCAGTAAATTTGCTTGGCGTAGTGATGCTCATCAGCACTTTATCTTGACTGCCCATGGACTGTCGATCACCACGCGCTTTGCGGGCCCGATCACGCTGCGCAGCCATGTTTTTCTTGAAGCCAGCCATGTCGACTTGCAAACCTTCATCTTGCGCATATTCGTTGGTCATTTCAACTGGGAAGCCATAGGTGTCAAAGAGTTTAAACGCATCTGCTCCAGGAATTTCTTTCTTACCGTCCTGTTTCAAGTCAGCAATGATCTGATTGAGCAAGGTCACGCCGGCGTCCAAAGTCTGGCGGAAGCGTGCTTCTTCAGATTCAATGACCTTTTGAATAAACTGTTGGTTGGCCAGAATCTGTGGATAGTAGCTCTTCATGATCTCACCAACAACCGGCACTAATTGATATAGAAAATCATGATCAATGCCCAACTTTTTACCATTCAGAACCGCCCGACGAATTAATCGACGTAAAACATAGCCGCGGCCTTCATTGCTTGGTAAGGCGCCATCGCCGATCGCAAAGGTCACTGTTCGCGCATGGTCGGCAATGATTTTAAAAGAGACATCATCCTGCGCACTGACACCATAGCGCTTGCCAGCACTCATTTTCTCGGTTGCTTTGATGATTGGCATGAACAAATCGGTTTCAAAAATCGTGGGTGTGCCTTGAATAACCGCCACCAGTCGCTCCAAACCCATGCCAGTATCAATGTTCTTATGCGGTTGTTCCACAAATCGGCCATCTGGCAAATGATTCAACTCAGAAAAGACGATGTTCCAGATTTCGACATAACGCGAATTTTCGCCACCAGGATAATTTTCTGGATCATCCTCAGCCACATTATTGAATTGTTGGCCACGATCATAGAAAATTTCGGAATCGGGACCAGAAGGACCTTCACCGATATCCCAGAAATTGTCTTCCGCCTCCACAATATGATCGTCAGGCACCCCAGTTTTCTGCCAAAGTTCTTTCGTGACCTTATCTTTTGGATAGACGGTGACGTATAACCGTTTAGGATCAAATCCAAACCATTTTGGACTCGTGAGCAGTTCCCACGCCCAAGGAATGACTTCTTTTTTGAAGTAGTCGCCAACAGAAAAGTTGCCAAGCATTTCAAAGAACGTCAAATGACGAGCAGTTTTGCCGACATTTTCAATATCGTTCGTCCGAATTGATTTTTGGGCATTGGTGATCCGGGGATTGTCAGGCACTACTGATCCGTCAAAATATTTTTTCAGGGTTGCCACGCCGGAATTAATCCAAAGCAGAGTTGGATCATCAACGGGAATAAGTGATGCACTCGGCTCGACTGCATGGCCCTTGCTCTTAAAGAAATCCAGAAACATTTGGCGAATTTCACCACTGGACATTTTTTTCATCAAAAAGTTCCTCCTTGTTTGGTGTCCGTTATAACGCGCTCGCCGTCGCAGAAGCCTGCATGTAAGGGCCTTGGCGCAATGACCAAAACTCGGCCATCACGTCCAAGGCCGCTTACACGCCGGTTTCTAACCGGGCTGGCTCGCGCTCACAAAATAAAAAGCACCATTGCTGCCAAGGGCGCTTGCACGCGGTACCACCTTGGTTGCAATGATGCGAGTCATTACCACTTCATTAATTGTCGTTTAACTAATATCAGGGAGCACATCTTAGCCTGACGCGACCGTTCTCAGCTGTGCGGTCGTTTCTGTCTCGTGCAGGGTTCAACGCATGTCCTAACGAAAACTCATTATAGCTTTTCTGAAAAAAAGGGTCAACTTGTTGTTGATTATTGTCTCATCCTGAGTGTTTAGCGCGCATTCAAACGCCAACGAGTACAGATTCTCAATCCATCGTAATTGTCGCCACGCGCCGATATAAAGCCGTGCCCATGTTCCCTTCGCCTGCCAACTGATAAAACGGTGACAGTGCCAAAGCTTCTTTTGCGGTTGGTTGCGCGGAAAGTGGTGTGCTTTTTTGCATCGCTTCTTGGATTAGCTCACTGCCGGATCTTGTGACCGGAACAGTTAGGCCGAAGCGATTGGGAAGGTAGCGTGGCATGTCTGCTGGCAGGGTATTGCCGAATGAAAATAGGCTGGTGACACCCCCGCCTTGCAAGTATTCATATTGATCTTGGGTTGGCAGGCGGAAGCCGAAGTAACTAAGTGCTTTTTGCAACTCAGATTTTTGCCAGTTTTTGCTGATGCTGACCTGATAATGGTGCGCACTGGCAAGTCGCAGGATCACCGATCCGCTAGTCAAAGTTGCTGGCCAGCCGGATTGAGAAAACGGATCAAGACTGCCATGGCGGTCCAGCAAGGCCAGCACTTGAGCACGAACAGCCGCGTAGGCCATATGATTTCCCTTAAAAATACGTGTCGTTAAACTGACTCGGCCTAAAATCTCTTCGCTCGCTGGCATTGCTCTCGTTGCCACGAGCATCGCTGGTATATCAACTTGTCGTTCAGGCGAAAGCTGATGGCTCAGGTCTTGCATGGTTAGTCCGCTTTGCCCCAAATAATCAGCTAACTGCCCTTGTTGATCAGCCGCAAAACCTAAACTAACATTAGGCATCCCCGGGACCAACCGTAACCATTCCCCGCCAATCATTGCCTCGAACGTATGCAAAGTTTGGCCAAAAAAAGTCACCGTCAACGGCCGAATATCGTCAACGGACAATAACGGACTTAGAAAGTATCGTGTGAGTTGCTGAAAAATAAACTTCTGCCGCGCTTCATCCAGCGTGTTCCAGGTCGGCAGGGTCAGGTCGTTGACTGCCATATGCTCACCCTCGTTTGCGGTTCTTGCGTTTTTCTGCTAACAGCGCTTGGCGCCGAGCAATTTTGGTATTTCGTTTGCGTTCTAATAACACCGCAGTTCGAATCTTTTTACGATAATTCGGCATGTGCTTTTGCTTTGCCTTTTTCACCAGACCGCGAATGGCAAGACTGGTGTCTTCTTGCTTCGGTTTGCGGTGAACTCGACGATTGCGGTCATAAGTGTCGACAAGCTCACCGTTTTTGATCATTTTCGGCGCAAACTTAATGCCCATATGCTCTAATTCGGCAATTTGATCTTCCTGTCCCGGTTCGTACAGTGTCACCGCTGTACCAGCCATGCCATTCCGACCGGTTCGGCCCACTCGGTGAATAAAGAACTCGTTGTCGCGGGGAATCTCGGCATTGATGACCATTGAGACCCCCTTGATATCGATACCCCGAGCAGCAAGATCAGTGGCGACCACATACTGATATTTGAGGTCGGCAACATCCTTCATCACGCGCCGACGTTCTCGCGGCTGAATGCCACCATGAATCTTAGCCACCTTCAAACCTTGATGCTTCAAGAAGTCATGGATAGCATCCACGCTGGTTTTAGTGTTAGCAAAAATCAGCACTAAAAAGGGATGCCCCATCGTGACAAGCTGATAGATTAACTCATTTTTATCGCGCCCTTTTGCCGCAATCAAAATGTTTTCAACCGTGTCAGCAATCACCGACTGCGGTTTCAATTCAATCGTCGTTGGATTATCCATGTACTTGCGCAAGAATGGTTCCAGTTTTTGCGGAATAGTCGCCGAAAAAACAGCCATTTGCAGATGATCTGGAAAACTCGAGGCAATTGCATCAACCGTTTCGAGGAAGCCCATATCCAGCGTCATGTCAGCTTCGTCGACCACAAAATGACGGACAGACGATGGCACTAAATCATAGCTTTTGATCATGTCTAAGATTCGACCTGGCGTTCCGATAGCCACATGTGGTTGATGATTTTGCAACTTGTCGATCTGCTTTTGCTTGTCCATTCCCCCGACTAAACGGTTAATCCGAATCGCCGGCTCAGTTTGTATGAGTTGCTGGGCAACCGCATAAATTTGATTGGCTAACTCACGTGAAGGGGCAGTGATCACGACCTGAGTCGCATCTTCGGTAGGATCTACCATACTGAGTAAGGGTACCAAAAAGGCGTGAGTTTTCCCGCTACCGGTCTGGCTTTGCCCAACAATGTTTTCACCACGCAAAAGCGCCGGAATAACTTTTTGCTGAATGGGTGTCGGGGCGGTGATGGCCATTGCATTGAGACCATCGATAACAAAAGGTTTTAGTTGAAATTGTTTGAATTGATTCTCCATAATGCCTACTTTCCTGAGGTCGAATATTCTTTGACCAGTTGATCGAGTTGCGTCTCGATTTGAATCAGTTCGTCAAAATTAGCTGCCTTAGCGCCGCTTGCTAATGGATGACCACCGCCATTGTGTGCTTTGGCAAGTGTGTTGATGATGGGACCTTTTGAACGCAGATGAACGCGGTAACCACCTTCTGCCTGTTCAATAAATTCTGCCCAAGCAATGACGGTATCCAGTCGGCCGGGTGTGCCGACAACAGCGCTTACCTGATCATCAGCCAGTTTCAGCTCGTTGATCGCGGTCCGTGGTACCGTCACACTGGCGGCACCTGCTGGGGTAATTTTCAGATGATCGACAACATAGCCTTGCAACCGTGCTTGTGCCAACGTCACCGTGTTCATCCGATTATTAATGGCTGTTGGATCAAAATCCTTTTTAATCAACTCAGCCGCCACCTGCAACGTATGCGGGGTCGTATTGTTAAATAAAAATCGGCCGGTGTCGCCAACAATCCCAGCGTACATTAGGCGAGCAGCCTTATCGCTGAGTTTCAAAACACCGTTGCTGGCGGCGATTAAATCGTAAATCAGTTCAGAGGCAGAGCTAGCGTTGTTATCGACCCAAACAAGATCGCCATACGCATCATCGTTCGGATGATGATCGATTTTGATCAGCATTTTCCCCTTGTTGAAGCGCTCATCAGAAACTCGCGGCGTATCAGCAGTATCGGTCACAATCACGAGAGCATCCTTGTAAACGTCATCAGTAATGGTTTGTTCCTGTGCCAACCAGCTCAAATTGCCAGTGTCACTACCAACCTGATACACTTTCTTATCCGGAAAACTAGCGCGAATGGTTTCTGCTAAGCCAACTTGGGAACCCAACGCATCTGGATCTGGGTTCACATGACGATGGATAATGATTGGATCGTTTGCCTTGATGGCGTTAATAATATCGGTTTGAATCATCAAAAATCAATTCCTTTCTAATAGCTGGCAGGTCACAATCGCTTTAGCAACCTGAACCCCGTCGCTTAAGACATCAACATCCAGCGTCGCATCATGCCTAGTCATCTCAAGTTCACGTAACAAGACGGTGACCACACTTTCTAACTGGATGGGTCGAAATGTTGTTAAATTCAGTCCTTCGACCAACACGTTTCGCCGCCCCGTGTCATGCAAATAACGGGTAGTGCAACCGTTAATGGCTTCAGCCAGCACCCCAAAACTCATAGTGCCAAGCGAATTGGTCATGGCCGGCACGGTTTTCAACTCGTAACCGCCAACGTAAGGCGGTTGCGGTGTGATGGCGGTCAGTTGAGCGCTGACCTGATCGGCAATGGTATTGGATAGTTCGCGACTGTGGGCAATGCCTGTGAGACTTGAAAAAACCGCGTTGCGGGTCACAATTCCCAACAGATTCCAGCTATCATCCACCACCGGCATGGCCGTTAAACCGTTATCCTGCATGGTATGACCCACAGCAGTCACGCTAAGGTAAGGTTTGACAGTTTGCGGATCCTTCTGCATCAACCGTTCAATCGGCACCGTCGGCTTCTTACCGCCAACCAGCGATGGCCGCATGACGCCAACCAATCGCCCATTGCGCGTCACGACCGGCAATGGATATCGCGGATCGGGCAACAGCAAATAATCACCGACCGTCGCCTCCACACCAATGGTTTGAATTTGGGCCAACGGCGTATAAATGGCAGCTACTGTCAAAATATCCTGTTTGATCGCCTGATCTGACAAAGCTCGATTGATCATGGTTGCAACTGTAAAGGTATCATAAGCGGTTTGCAACACAGGCAACTGCTGATCATCCGCCAAGGCGATAATCGCCGCGCTAGTTTCGAATCCCCCGGTGATCAACACCGCAGCACCATCTTCTAGTGCCAGCCGTTGTGCATCTTCACGGTTTCCGACAATCATCAACGAGTTACGCGTGATGTAAGGCCGCATGGCAGCTGGTGTCATCGCCCCGATCACGAATTTGTCCAATTTCTTGTCCATACCGGCCTGCCCGCCTAAAACTTTGGCGTCAATCAAATCAACCAGTGTTTTGAATGTCACAGATTCAATTGGATTTAACGGTTTTTGTTCAATCCGAATCGTGCCGACACGCGCAATCGTCGAGACAAAGCCGGTATTCTCGGCTTCCTTAATAGCTCGATAAGCGGTTCCTTCGCTGACTTTCAAATGCTTTGCGATCGACCGAACGGAAATCTTCTTGCCAACCGCCAAGTTTGCAATATAATCCAAAATCTGCTCATGCTTTGTCGCCATACCATCACCCCACTGCAATCTATCGTTAGTATACCATAGGTTACGGCTGTACTATGACAGACGAAGCGCGAGCCAACCCTGTTAGAAACCGGAGCGTAAGCGGCACTGAACGTGATGACCGGGTTTTGGTCATTGCGTTCAGTGTCCTTACGTGCAGGTTTCTGGGTTGGCGAGCGCGTTATGGGAAAAACGTGCGCTAAACCGTATTAATTAGCACAAAGTAGCGCATGCCGTTACCAAAGCTCCTACAGCAAGCACCCCTTCGCTGTCTGTCTTCACAACGGTAAGTCCAAATTCTCATACTGCTTCGGATCCAACCCGGTCACGGTAATCCCAAGTAACCGGATGGCCAAGTTCGACATGGCAACACTGCCCCAGAGCTGCCACGCTGCATCGAAAATGGCTTGTTCGCCTTCGAAGTAGTGATCTTGGGTTAGCCGCTTTGTTTGCGTGATGAAGTCCACATCGCGCACCTTAAGCACCACGGTTTTGCCGTGCATACCTTTTTGATTCAACGATGCCACGACCATCCCTGCCAGATTGTGTAACTGTGTCTGAACCGCCTCGGCGTCAGTTAGAGGCGTGCCATAGGTTCGTTCTTTACCAATTGACTTCGCCGTCCGAACAGCAACAGGACGATTGTCAACGCCACGAGCATGTTGATAAAGCACAAATCCCATTTTGCCAAACATCCGGAGCAAATCATCTTGCGATAAGGCCCGTAAAGACTTGCCATCAGTGACACCTAAGTCGGTTAACTTCGGCAACGTTTTCTTACCAACCCCGCGAAACTGCTTGATCGGCAGCCAATCCAAAAATAATAGGGCTTGTTCTGGCAAAACCAGTGTACGACCAACCGGTTTATTGTAATCAGAAGCTTGCTTGGCGATAAATTTATTGTAGGAAATGCCAATGGAACTTGTGAGCTGCGTTGCCTGACTAATTTGATCTTGCAGCCACAATGCCAAGGCGATCGTACTCGGGAACATCTTGTTGGCCGTGACATCAAGATAAGCTTCATCGAACGCCACTGGTTCAATTAGATCGGTCACTTGATGAAACAAGGCGTGAATTTGCGCGGACACTGCTTTATATTTTGGAAAATCCGGCGACTTAAACACCAGTTTTGAGCGAGGCACAAGTTGCAAGGCTTCGTTGGCCGGCATTGCCGAATGAACGCCATAACGTCTGGCGACATAGTTGGCCGTTGTCACAACACCTTTGCCGCCAGTTGTACGCGGATCCCGGGCAATTACCAAGGCTTTACTACGCAATTGCGGATTATCGCGCATCTCAATTGAAGCATAAAAGGCGTCCATATCCAGATGAATGATTTTCCGGGAAGTATCGTTTTGTAATGGTAATTCAAATAACGCCATGAGCTTCCCCTTCCTCGTATCAACTGTTCTGTTATTCTTTCTGTCGCGCTAGTTCACGTTCAGCTTTAACGATCAAGACCGATTCTACTCGGACCACCTATAACGCGCTCGTCAGCCCAGAAACCCGGGCTGATTCGCGTTCACTAAAAAAGGACCCTGACCGCCTTTTCGGGTCACAGTCCCTTTTGTTTATCTGTGAAAGCCTAGTCCGCCAGTTTAATTCGGCGTGGTTGCCAGAACCATTGGCGGCCATCACGAGCTAACAAATCAAACGCTGCTTGCGGACCCATCGTGGCAGCCGGATATGTCGGCATTTCTGTTTCCTGTGACCAAGCTGCTTGAATCGCATCGATGAACCGCCAAGATGCCGATAACTCTGACCAATGAGTAAAGTTTGTCTGATCGCCTTCAAGCACATTATTGATTAATCGTTCATATGCTTCTGGAGCAGCAGCGGCGGCTTCCGGATCATGACGATACCGCAACTCATCGGGTTCAATATTAAAGCCTGTGCCAAGGGCCTTACCATTCAATTGCAACGAATAGCCTTCACTTGGCTCGATATAAATGGTCAAGCTGTCTGGTTGACTTCCGGTTTCTCGGTTGAATAACGGACTTGCGACCGGTTTAAATGTCAGTGTCAGCTGGGTTGACTTCCGAGTTAACCGTTTACCAGTGCGAATATAAACCGGCACACCCTCCCATTGCGGCATATCTAACATAATTTTGCCTGCGACAAAAGTGGCTGTTTGTGAATCTGCTGCCACGCCTTCTTCTTGCCGATAACCCAGCACTTGGTCGCCATCCACTTCGGCGCTTGCATATTGCGCACGCACAAAATTTTCTTTAGCAGTTGCAAGATCATAAGGCTTCAAAGCGGCAAACACTTGATCCTTGGCCGTCAAAATGTCGTTAGCCGTAAAAGTCTTTGGTTTTGGCATTGTCAGATAAGACAGCACCTGCATCACATGGTTTTGCACCATATCACGCAACGCGCCGGCCTTTTCATAATAGCCAGCTCGTTCTTCAACCCCGACCGCCTCGGAAAGTGTGATTTGAATATTGTCGATGTAATCCTTGTTCCAGACTCCTTCAAAAATGGCATTATCAAACCGAAAAGCCAACAGATTCTGAATCATTTCTTTGCCAAGATAATGGTCAATTCGGAAAATCTGATCATCATCGAAGGTTGCAGTTAACGAATCGTTTAGTTCTTTAGCACTGGCATAATCATGACCAAACGGTTTTTCGATAATTAATCGGTTGAAACCGCGCTCCGTCAGCAAATGTTCCGATTTCAGATGGCTCGCAATTGTTTCGAAGAAATCTGGTGCCATGGCCATGTAAAAGATGCGATTGCCACCAGTCACATACTGATCGTCCAATTTTGCAGCAAGATTTTTCAAGGTAATGTAATGATCTGCATCGGTTACATCATGACTCTGATAAAAGAAATGCTGGGCAAAGGCTTTTGCTTGGTCACGATCCACATCATCGCCAGCGACGGCGTTTTCAACAACCTCGTGATAATGATCATCAGTCCACGGACGCCGCGCTGTGCCGATCACCGCAAAATGCTCAGCGAGGACACCACGACGGTAAAGATTAAACAGTGCGGGATACAACTTGCGTGAGGCTAGATCTCCTGAACCTCCAAAAATAATAATCACAGCACGTGACTCTTCTGGCATGTATACGACCCTGCTTTCTCTAGACTTAATTACAATTCGACAAAAATGTGATCAGCACGATCTGCATCGACCGCCAATTCTTTTCCGGTACGGGCTAACTTGATGATCACGGCATCTAAGGTTTTCGCAGTCACCGTGAATTCATCATCCAGCCGCAGGTCAATTTTAACCGTGTAATCAATCAACGAAACTTCATCAATCACGCGTTCAATATGCCCACTTTGCCCAACATCTAACGTGCCTAATGTCACCCGACTTTGTTGGAGATAGTGGCCATTGGCATCCGGAATAACACCGCCGTGCGGACAATAGCGAGGTTCGCCCAACATGGCTGACAACCGTTTGGCCATTTCCGGCGTTAAGGCATGTTCCAGTTTTTCTGCTTCTTGATGGACCGCATCAGCTGGATATTTAAGGCACTGAACCAGAAATACTTCCCAGAGCCGATGATTACGCACCAAAATGGCCGCCTTTTTCCGGCCAGCTGATGTCAGCTGGATACCTTGATAAGGCGTGTGCGCAACCAGTTTTTCTTCGCCCAGTTTGTTGATCATCTCACTGACCGAAGCAGCAGAAACATGCATACCGGCAACGATTTGTTTATTAGAGACCAGCTGTGTATCGCCGCCAATCTCAAAAATCAATTTAAGATAATCCTCTTTATTCGGTGTCATTTTACATCCTTACTTTTAATTTGCAGTCACTGTACTCCATTATGCCATGAGTCACACAAAAAAACACGCCAATTTACTGACGTGTTTTTCGTGATCGACTCAAATAATGTCGCCATTGAATTCTCTGCGCCGATCATTGTGAAATGATTAGCGGCAAACATCTTAGAAAGTGGATTCGGTGCCTTCATATTCATCAAGGATGATATGCTTCAAGTCGCCGATTAACGGTTCTTGCGGGTTGGTAACGGTGCAGTTGTCTTCATAAGCCAGTTCGGCAAGACGATCAACTTGCTTGTCGAGATCAGCCTTTTTAACGCCCTGTTCCTTCAAACTGAGCTTGACGCCAACACTGTGAGCCAGCTTGATGAAGGCCTGGACATAGCTTTCAACCAATTCATCAGTTGTCTTGCCAGGAAGGCCAAGGTAGCGAGCGATTTCTGCGTAGTCTTCGTTAGCGCGGAAGTAGCTATACTTCGCCCAGATAGCGCGCTTCTTCGGTTGACTCGCATTGAAGCGAATAACATGTGGCATCGTGATCGCGATGCAACGACCGTGAGGCAGATGGAACGCTTGCCCAATCTTATGCGCAATGCTGTGGTTAATGCCCAACAGTGCGTTGGCAAAGGCCATCCCAGCAATGGTTGAAGCGTCATGCATCTTTGACTTTGCTTCGACGTCGCCATGATAACTCTTTTCCAGATTTTCGAAGACCAACTTGATTGCTTCCAGACTCAGGCCCTTCGTGTAATGAGTGGCCATGGTTGAAACATAACTTTCGGTTGCGTGGCAGAGCACATCCAAACCGGAATCAGCGACAACCACTGGCGGTACGGATTCGATGAACTGACTGTCCACAATCGCAATGTCTGGCGTCAATGCATAATCAGCTAACGGATACTTGATGCCAGCCTTGGAATCGGTGATAACCGCAAAAGGTGTTACTTCTGAACCAGTCCCAGAAGTTGTTGGAATGCAGACAAGCTTTGTCTTATTCAGATTCGGGAAGGTGTAAGTCCGCTTCCGGATATCCAAGAATTTCTGCTTAGCGCCGAAGAAATCAGCATCCCCGGCATCGTTGAACAAGCACATCCCTTTGGCAGCATCCATAACAGACCCGCCGCCGATAGCAATGACGGTATCCGGTCCAAATGAGCGCATGATATCGGTCCCCTTGAAGACCGTGTCAGTTGATGGATCAGGTTCAACATCGACAAAAGTCTGAACTTGAACAGGATTTTCACGCCGAGCCAGAACATCTTCAACGATCTTGACGAAGCCTAACTTTTCCATGCTTCGATCAGCAACGATGAAGGCCCGTTTGATGCCTTCCATGTGTTCGAGGTAACGAACAGAATTCTTTTCAAAATAGATCTTTGGTGGCAATTTCATCCACTGCATGTTATTGCGGCGTTTTGCCATTGTCTTGATGTTAAGCAAGTCGACCGTCCCCACGTTATGCGAAATTGAGTTACCACCGTATGAGCCGCAGCCCAGTGTCAAACTTGGAATTATTTCGTTGTAAAGATCGCCAATCCCGCCGACAGAAGATGGTGTGTTGATCAAAATCCGGCAAGCTTGCATAGCATCGGCATACTTCAAAGCTAACTCATCATCAGCCGTGTGAATGACTGCCGTATGACCCAAACCGCCGATATCAAGCATGGTTTCACATTTCTTGAAGGCATCTTCATGACCATCTGCTTTGACCATGGCCAGTACTGGACTTAGTTTTTCACGAGACAGTGGATACTTTTCGCCAACACCTTTCAATTCAGCAATCAGAATCGTGGTGTTATCAGGAATCGTGATCCCCGCCCATTCAGCAATCTGCTTAGGACTTTGACCAACGATTCGCGGATTGACACTTTGCTTTTCAAGATTAATGACGGTACTTTCGAACTTCTTCAGGTCCTTCTGTTTAACGAAGTAAGCACCTTGGGCTTCAAATTCCTTCTTCACATCATCGTAAATGCTGGAATCAATAATCACGCCTTGTTCGGAAGCACAGATCATACCATTATCAAAACTCTTTGAAAGTACTAAGTCATTGACAGCTTGTTTGATGTTAGCGCTGGCTTCAATGTAAGCTGGCGCATTCCCGGCCCCAACACCCAGTGCTGGCTTGCCTGATGAATAGGCGGACTTAACCATGCCAGGACCGCCCGTTGCCAAAATCGTGGCGATACCAGGGTGATCCATCAAAGCTTTAGTCGCATCCATACTTGGTACAGGGATATATTGCAAAGCACCCTTTGGTAAGCCTGCTTTTTCGGCTTCATCACGGATGACCTCCAACGCACGCGCTGAAGACTTTTGGGCACCCGGATGGAAGGCGAAAATGATTGGATTACGGGTTTTAATGGCAATTTCGGATTTGAACATGGTCGTTGAAGTTGGGTTCGTCACTGGCGTCACACCAGCAATGACACCAATTGGTTCAGCAATCGATACCAAGCCGCGTTGTTTGTCTTCGTTGATCACACCAACGGTCTTGTTGTTCTTGATTGAGTGCCAAATTTCTTCGGTGGCGAACATGTTCTTGATCGCTTTATCTTCCCACACGCCACGGCCCGTCTCGTCAACAGCGAGTTTTGCCAATTCCATATGATGATCCAAACCAGCGATTGCCATCCGATGAACGATGTGATCGATCTTTTCTTGATCGAAAGTTTTCATGATCTTCAAAGCGGCATGCGCATTCGCAACCAATTCGTCAACCATACTCTTAACATCAACTTCGGTAGCAGTCTTCGCAGTATTCTTTAACATGAGCTTACCTCCAAGTGTTTTGCGGAATTTTTTGTTAACCATTTCACAAGAACATCATAACCGGTCTTTGTGATTTTGTAAACAATTTTGGTGAATTTTTTCACGAAAAATCGACTTGCTCACTGATATTGTTGTGTTCATTGACTTTAATTGCTTATTTCACTTTGTATTTTTTTGAACTATTAAGGTAAATTTGCAGTTTTTTTCTGACTTAGAGGTCTTTTAAAGTCATTTATCAAAAAAGAACGCGGTGTTTTGACATCTCCCTGTGATTTGCGCCGATCCGCTCTTAAAACGCAAAAAAAGAGAAGGCTAAACACCTTCCCTTACGTCACCTATATTGAATTCTCTATCAGATGACGAATCTATTTGTCGTCTTCTGCCTTGCTATCACTTTTGGCATCGGTTTGATCGTCAGCCTTTGGTGCAGCCTCTTCAACTGGTTTAGCTTCGCGTTGTTCATCCGTATTATGCGCTTCTTCAGCCTTTGTCACGGTAGCGGCTGGCGCAGGCGCTGCAGGACGAGTTGCTGTGCCGCGAACAGCACTCAAGTTAAAGGTCAAATAGATGCCGTCAGAATCAATGACAACCGTCCCAGCTTGCTGGTCGATTGAATCAATGACACCGTGCAACCCACCGATTGTGATGATGGGGTCGCCTTTTTTAAGCTGATTCAACATTTCTTGACGCTTTTGCTGTTGTTTCTTTTGCGGACGAACCATGCCAAAATACATGAAGCCCACAAAAAGTAGCAGCATAAAGATCATTGTCACATTACCATTCAATTTAGGCACCTCTTATTTTTATTTTGTCAACAAACAGTGTACCAGAATTAGGCGGTCTACTCCAAATAATCTAAAAATTCTTTGCTTTTTCTTTGTTGTATCCGTAAGCTTCAAAGAAATCTTCACGGAAAGCCAGCAAATCATCATTGGCAATCGCTTCACGCACTTGCTGCATCAAGTGCAGTAAGAAGTAGAGATTATGGTAGGTCGTCAACCGAATACCGAAAGCTTCACCAACATGGATCAGATGGCGAATATAGGCGCGGCTATAGTTACGACACGTGTAGCAATCGCAATTAGGATCCAGCGGTCCAAAGTCATGCGCATATTTCGCATTTTTAATGACGAGCCGGCCACGGCTGGTCATGCAAGTACCATTTCGGGCAATCCGAGTTGGTAAGACGCAGTCAAACATATCAATGCCACGCAAGGCGCCATCAATCAGCGCATCCGCAGAGCCGACACCCATCAAATAGCGCGGTTTGTTTTCCGGCAGCAGCGGGGTAGTGAAATCAAGGACATGGTTCATCTCATCTTTTGATTCACCAACAGACAAGCCACCAATCGAATAGCCAGGAAAATCCAGGCTAACGAGATCCTTAGCACTTTGCTCGCGCAAGTCTTTGAATCCGGCACCTTGCACAATACCAAAAAGCGCCTGCCAATCAGGATTCTTGTGAGCCTGCAAGCCACGTTCAGCCCAACGACTGGTTCGAGCAACACTCTTTTTAACATAATCATAGCTTTCAAAAAACGGCGGACATTCATCCAAACTCATCATGATGTCAGGTCCCAACGCGTTTTCAATCGCGATCGCCTTTTCTGGGGACAGGAACATCTTGGCACCATTCAAATGATTTTTGAAAGTGACACCTTCTTCAGTAATATGTCTAGTGTCGGCTAGCGAAAAGACTTGAAAGCCACCTGAGTCAGTCAGGATACCTTTGTGCCAGTTCATAAACTTGTGCAAGCCGCCCGCTTCTTCAATCAGTTCTGGCCCCGGCCGTAACCACAGATGATACGTGTTCGCCAAGATAACAGTGGCCCCCATCGTATCCAATTCTTCAGGCGCCATTGTTTTCACGCTCGCCTGTGTGCCAACAGGCATAAACATTGGGGTGGGAAATGTGCCGTGCGGCGTGATCAATTCACCCAACCGCGCACCGCTATGCTTATCCTGATGAATCAGACGATACTTAACTGCTGGTTCCATACATTCTCCTCATTCATGGCAATGCCCTCGCAGCACCGCCGCTTGATTTTCTCGTGACGTCAGTTTAACAGAGTTACTTGTTATTTAAAAGTAAGTGCATGCATATCATGATTGACTTAACCTTCAAGAAAGTCCGAGCTTTCCGCTTTTCTCATACCATCTTCCCTGTTAGAATGAAGTTAAGGACGGGATCACCGTTACCGTAGTTTTCGCACTTCCCGGGTTTTGACCCGGCCATTGTGATCGCCTATGAATACGTTGTTCCACGCAGCGATGCGTTAAAAGAAAAATCGAGACATGTCTGTTGGTATGTGTTGATGTGATCCCGTCCGTTAAAAAATCGGCTTGCATATAAGCAAGCCGATTTTTTAGTGAGCGCGAATAAGTTGCTGGGACTGCGAACGCGTGATAGTTGCGCGCAAGCCAGCGGTTAACACCCGGAAAGTAAGCGGCTAAGCTCTTTACAGACAAGTTGCCGGGCTAGTAAACACACTAAAGTGAGCAGAAACTAGCTTCGTGATTAGTAAATGAACATCGCATCGCCAAAGCTGAAGAAGCGATATTTTTCGTCGATCGCATGCTTATACGCATTTAAAATTGTATCGCGTCCGGTGAACGCTGCCACGAGCATAACTAACGTTGACTTTGGCAAATGGAAGTTGGTGATAAACGCATCAACAACCTTCCACTGATACCCTGGCTTGATAAAAATGTCAGTCCAACCCGAATCTGCCTTGATGGCACCATCAAATTTGGTACCGATGGCCTCGAGGGTGCGAATGGATGTCGTACCGGTAGCAATAATTCGACCGCCATTGTCGCGAACATCATTCAGTGTCGCTGCTGCTTCTGGAGTCAACCGATAAAATTCACTGTGCATTTTATGTGCTTCGATGTTTTCCTCAACTACTGGCCGGAAAGTACCCAAGCCAACATGCAACGTCAAGTAAACCAACTTGACGCCCTTTTCTTGCACTTTTTTCAGCAAGTCTTTGGTCCAGTGAAGACCGGCTGTCGGTGCCGCTGCAGAGCCTAACTCTTTAGAATAAACAGTTTGATACATTTCTGGATCTTCAAGCTTTTCCTTGATGTAAGGCGGCAATGGCGTCTCGCCTAACTTATCAAGAATTTCCATAAAGATGCCGTCATAGTCAAAGTGAATCATTCGACCACCATGTTCGAGTTCCTTGGTAACTGTGGCCTTTAGTAAGCCATCGCCAAAATCAATCACCGTGCCAACCGGAGCCTTGCGCGCAGGCTTCATCAAGGTTTCCCAATCATCACCAGATGTGTTGTTAAGCAATAACACTTCCATATGGGCACCAGTCTCTGGCTTAACCCCATACAATCGCGCTGGCATCACCCGCGTATCATTCATGACCAACGCATCACCTGGCTTGAAATAATCAAGAATGTCGTAAAAATGCTTATCTTGCATCTCACCAGTTTCAGAATTTAATACCAACAGCCGACTGGCATCACGTTCCTTCAAAGGTGTCTGCGCAATCAATTCATGCGGCAAGTCATAATCGAAATCCGATAACTGATAGTGTTTGTCTTCTACTTTGTGATAACGTTTGTTCTCTTGCACCATATTCGCTTCCATTCATTTTAATCAGTGAGCGCGAGCCAGCGCGGTTAGCAACCGGAATGTAAGCGGCCTTGGACGTGATGGTCGCTTTTTGACCATTGCGACCAAGGTCCTTACATGCAGGTTGCTGCGCTGGGGAGCGCGTTATAGTTGAGCGCGAGCAGGAGCGCTTAGAAGCCGGAGCATAAGTGGGCTTGAGTCAAAATGGCCCGATCTTGGTCGTTTTGACTCAAGGTCCTTATGTGCAGGCTTCTGCGACTGCGAGCGCGTTTAGCATGTTGCCTAATGTTGCTCAGCCGACAGCCCCATATGTGCAAATCCGGCTGGCGTCACCATGCGGCCACGCGGCGTTCGTTTCAAATACCCGATCTGTAACAGATAAGGCTCATACATTTCCTCAATCGTTGCCATTTCCTCGCCGATGTTAGCGGCAATCGTTGAGAGTCCAACGGGGCCGCCTTCGTAATCACGAATCATGAACATCAACAGTTTGCGATCAATTTGGTCTAAGCCTTGCTGATCGACTTGCAGCTGGTCAAGCGCATGGTCAACCATTTGTATATCAACTGGACTCTGCCCCGCAACTTCGGCAAAATCACGGATACGTTTGAGCAGCCGATTAGCAACCCGCGGTGTTCCCCGCGACCGTCGGGCAATTTCATGAGCACCTTCAGCATCAATCGCCATATCGAAAATTGTTGCTGATCGTTTGACGATCTCACTGAGGTCATCAGCAGAATAATACGCCATATGTTCACTGATGCCAAATCGATCACGTAACGGAGCGGAAAGCATGCCAGCGCGCGTTGTCGCCCCAATTAAGGTGAAGGGAGGAAGCGGGAAATGCACAGGGTGGGCGGTTGGCCCTTGACCAACCACAATATCAATATAAAAATCTTCCATCGCTGAATAAAGCATTTCTTCGACAATTTTTGGTAGACGGTGAATTTCATCAATGAACAAGACATCACCGGGATGCAATTCATTCAGCAGTGCCACTAAATCACCCGGTTTTTCGATAGCAGGCCCTGATGTCGTGCGAATATTGACGCCCAGTTCATTGGCAATCACCAAAGCCAACGTCGTTTTCCCCAAACCAGGCGGTCCATAGAGCAGAACATGATCCAATGACTCTTCGCGCTGTTTGGCAGCCGTGATATAGACTTCCAACTGATGTTTGACGCGATCCTGACCAATATACTGCGCGAGCATCCGGGGACGTAAACTTTTTTCAATCTGTGCTTCATTCGAATCGTCAACGTCGCCAGAAACCAAGCGATCCTTGTCTGCGTCTGCCAAAAACCCACTTCCTCTCTAGTTAACATGCTATTAAAAGCACGGGAAAAATTTTATCGTGATTCAAAAGCCGCTTCCGTTGTCGTCAACGGTCAGCTTCAGTATAATCAAGCCTAAGCCTTGCCGCTTAATAGCCGCAAGCCTTCGCGTAAATAGGCATCAGTTGTCTTGGCACTGAATGCCTTCAGTGTGTCAGTGAGACCATCAACGGTGCGTTGCGGGTAGCCCAATGCCACGAGTGCCGCCAACGCATCTGCGAGTTCCGAATCAACGTCACTGGCAACTGGCGCAATCGCTGCTGCCGCTGGTTGTCCATCTGTTGTGATTTTACCTTTGAGATCAAGGATAATCTGGGCAGCTGTTTTCTTACCGATCCCAGGAAACTTAGTCAGAAACTTCACATCATCTTGAGCAATCGCAGTCGCCAAGCCGCCGCTAGACACGTTCGCCAAAATGGCCAACGCTGACTTCGGGCCAATGCCTGTGACCGTCAATAGCTGGTTAAAGGTACGCTTATCCGCAGCACCTTCGAATCCATAAAGTGTCTGGTCGTTGTCGCGAATGATCAGCTGCACATAAACACGTTTTTGCTCGCCAGCTTCAAAATGATAAGGGTTGGCTACCAGCAGACGGAACCCGATGCCATGCACATCGATGACGATGTAAGCCGGGGTCACCGCCTGAATAATGCCTTCAAAATACTCGTACATAAGCTCTCCATTCAGTACGTATGTTTGGTATGCTTGATTCATTGTAGCATAGATGTTTTCCTGATGATGAACTGTTCTGAGGCCAAAAATATATGAATCCAAAAAATGTGCGTCGTCTGATTAATTTTGCCACCATCGTTGTTGTTATCTTATTAGCAGCAGTAGCCATTTACTGGTATGACTTAGGTATTCTTTCAAACATCAATGCTCTGCAGGCTTACATTGCTCGCCTCGGAATAGCCGGCGCTTTATTTTTTATGCTCATTCAAGTCATTCAGGTTGTCATCCCGATCATTCCTGGCGGTGTCAGTACGGCGGCTGGCGTGATTTTGTTTGGCCCATGGACAGGCTTTTTTTACAACTACATCGGTATTGCAATTGGCTCGTTTATCAATTTCCATCTTGCTCGGCGATTTGGTAAGCCGCTGCTTACTTATCTGATCTCTGAAAAAACCTATAACAAATACATCGGCTATACCAAAAATCAGCAACGCTTCGATCGCTTTTTCACGCTTGCTATCATTTTGCCGGTTGCTCCTGACGACGTTTTGTGTCTGCTTGCCGGGTTAACTAAAATGACCTTTAAAAAGTTTTTTTGGATCATTATTTTAGGCAAACCTATCACGATCCTCGCCTACAGTATGAGTTTGATTTATGGCGGGCAATGGCTAATCCACTTATTTCAATAATCCTTCGAACATGAAAATGGCACTGTCAAACTCATTAGCGAGTTGTAGCAGTGCCATTTTCATGCGGCAATTTCGAGCTGGTGAGATACTTTTGAAACCAAGCCTCAGACAACCTGACGCGTGTACGGGTCATTTGAAATGCCGCGGCTCAAAATTAACTTCGCCCATTCCTTTGCTGAAAACAGGCTGTGATCCTTGTAATTGCCACAACTCTTGATGTCAACACCAGGGACGTCATCCCAAGTAATGTCATTGGCAATGGCCTCTAAACTTGACTTCAAAGCCTTGGCCACTTCGGTTGTGCTGTGCTCACCCCAAGTAATCAAGTGGAAACCGGTGCGGCAGCCGAATGGTGAACAATCAATAACGCCGTCCATCCGATCGCGTAATAACGATGCCAGCAAGTGTTCAATCGTGTGCAAGCCAGCCGTATCAATGGCTGCTGTATTTGGTTGTACCAAACGCAAATCATAGTTTGAAATCACATCACCCTTTGCACCATGCTCTGTCGTAATCAAGCGAACATAAGGTGCTTTAACAGCTGTGTGATCCAAGGTGAAACTTTCAACTTTTGCCATAATATAGAAATCTCCCTTTTAGTTTTGATGACACATTTATCATATAACACAACAGTGGTATCTGTTAAAAAAATCTGAGCGCGAGCAGTAGCGCTCAGAAGCCGAAACATAAGTGAAAAACCAATCTAAGCATCCGCCCAAACTCGCTTGGCAATTTTTTGAACCAGAGCCAGTTTCGCCCACTGGTCATCTTCAGTAACCTTGTTACCTTCTTCGGTTGAAGCAAAACCGCATTGAGTGGACAACGCCAGATTCGTCAGCGGTACGTACTCAGTCGCAGCGTTAATTCGCTTGATAACGGCATCCTCATCTTCCAATTCAGGAAACTTCGAAGTGATCAGGCCTAGAACAATGCGCTTATTAGTATCGCCGTGCCACAACTTTGTTAACGGTTCAAAAGACCCCGAACGCTGATTATCATACTCTAGGAATAAGCCGTCATACGGCAAATCACCGATGTAATCTGCCACATATTGATACCCGCCGGAAAACAGGAATGTCGACTGGAAATTGCCGCGACAGATATGCGACGTCACGGTCAAGTCTTCTGGCAGTTTCACCAAAACGGCCTTGATCACGCGGTGTGCCAATTTAGCGAGGTCAATAAACCGCTGATGCGCCTTGGGATCATTTTCAGTATCTTTTAGATTCTGAATCAAGTAGGCCCAGTTAGTATCGTCAATTTGAAGATAGCGGGCACCTAAATCATAGAAATGTTGAATCGTATCCACATAGGCTTGGACAACGTCAGCCAAATAATCATCAAATCTGTCATAATATTTTGCCCAGTTATCGCTGCGATGGTCACGAAAGAGCAATGCAGGACTCGGGATGGTCTGTTTGGGGAGAACCCCTTCTGGCACAATGCTCTGCAAATACTTAAAGGCGGCAAAAAATGGGTGATCAGGATTGAAGCTGACTTTCCCAGCAAGATGCACATTAGCTGCTGCGTTAATGCCGCCTTTGAAGTCGTGTTCATACTGCCAACTATCATCTTTTTCAAAACCGTTCAAGCCCCATAAAAAGTCTAGATGCCAATAACGGCGGGAGAACTCACCATCCGTCACAGCTTTGAAGCCAAGTTCAACTTGTCGTTTGACGATACGCTCAATGGCTGCGTGTTGAATGTTGAGTTCCTGATCTTGTTTAATTTCACCGATCGCAAGTTGTTGATGCGCCGCTTTTAAGCGTTCAGGCCGAAGCAAGCTGCCGACTAAATCGGCGCGGAAAGGAGCTTTTATTTGAACTTTTTTTGTCATGATGGTGGTCCTCCTTATTTTTCGTCGACAGACGCAGTGATGGCTTTTGCGGAAAGAATGTTGGGAGGGGGCGGTGCTTACGATGGCTTGGGAAGTGGGTTTGGGCTGGCTCGCGCTCACAAAAAAGTCGCCCCTTGACCATTTCTGATCAAGGGGCGACTTTGCGCGTTACCACCCTTATTCGCACTGGCTTTGATGCCAATGCCTCAACGGTACCAATTTTGATACCCGGCATGGTAACGGGTGCGCCCGTTTCAGTGGCGTGAACCGCTGAAAAGCTGTTTGGAACTCATCTTCCCTGATTGACTGATCGCCTGCTTTCACTGTTCAGGCTCGCTTGTGATCTGCGCTTCAGGTACTCTTCTCCGCAAAGCAATCTGTCTGTCCAAGTTGGCATTATCATAACACCGCCAATCAAACTGTCAAGAATAACTTCTGTCATGTTCTGTTTCTGGTATGCTTTTGGTAGTTACTTTTTTGGAGGTGTCTCATGGGAACAACTTTTTATGCTTACAGCGTCTTAACTCGCCAAACTACTTGGCAAAGTACCTTCCGTTACATCATCATCATGGCAGGAGCTGTTGTGATTGTCGCCTATCTCATCTATTTTTTGCGCCACAAACACACAAACAAATATCGCGATCTATTAATTTTAGTTGCGTTGATTGAACTATTAACCATCGGCATTCAAATTCGTGATCTGCAAGCGAGCCGCACCGCAACCGCTGATTCACAGGCAGTCGCGACACTGTTGCGCAGTGTTGCCAAGCAAAAACAGGTGGGTGTGCAACAAGTCTATGCTAACAGCAACACGGTTCACACTGGCATGCTCGTCACCATCGGTAAGTCAACGAAAACCATGTTTACGGTGACGATCAATGCGGACAACAATAGCTACCAGCTAGATAAAACCACCTTGATTGTGCCTCAAGCAAACTTTGTGACTAAGTAGGAGGCTGTCATGCAACTTTTTAGAGATCCATATTTCATCACGGCAATGAAACTCTTACTAGGCTTTATTGTGTTCGTTGCCCAAATCAAGCTCACCGGCAAAGGTAACCTTGCCCCAGCAACGATTGTTGATCAAATGCAGAATTACGTCCTTGGCGGTATTATCGGCGGGGTGATTTACAATACTGATATCGGCTTGCTCCAATTTGTAAACGTACTGCTGATTTGGACACTCATTGTTTTCAGTTCAAAATACTTAACTAACCATAACCGTTGGATCAAGCGTCTGATTGACGGCGAGCCTTTATTGGTCGTGCAGCATGGCAAAATTCGTGTAGAGACGGCGACTCAAGTCGGTCTTTCGGCAAATGATTTGGCTTACAAATTACGAACTGCTGGCGTAAACGATCTTCGCGATGTTCGGCAAGCCTATCTAGAACAAAATGGTCAGCTTAATGTCATCCTCAAAGGCGATGAAACCATCAAATACCCGTTGATTCTAGATGGCCAGATTGATCCCGCCGCACTTGATGCCATTGATCATGATGAAGACTGGCTGAAAGCACAGCTACAGGAGCAAGGCTATGAAACTGGCGACGTTTACATGGCCAACTATCTTAGTGGCAAAGTCGTTGTCACGCCGTACGACCCTAACAAAAACTAGCGCATACCCTCACCAAATAAAATTATCAACCGCCTTAGCCACCTGTGGATTTTCATGAAGCGCACTATGCTGCGCTTTTTTGCCAACAAATTCTTTTTCTTGATAACTGGCGGCGCGCCCTTCAACTAGGTATTGCAATGAGCGCGATGAATTGTTTGCGACACGACCGTCTGAGTCTGAACCATCATCCACATCGCCATAAATGTTCAAAACCTTCACATTTTTTGGAAAACGATCGCGCATTCTGGCTAACGTGGCATAATTCTCATCCGGCGGCGTCGGATAACCGTTTGGAGCAAGTTTAATACGATGAGGCTCATCGCCCATGCCGATAATACCGTCAAAATGGCCAGCAATCGCCACGTAAGCCCGCATTTTTGGCAATTTAGGGTGATCTGAGTTTTGAGTTGCATAGAACATCACTGCCATATTGCCCATCGAATGGGCCACAAAGTTGACCTGGCGAACGCCGTAACGTTGATAAAGTTCGCGATTAATGGTCGTCAACCAACCCGCTAGCTTGGCGTAATCCGGATTGACATTATCCTGAAAAATCACCTGAACTATCGGCTTGCTGACATGCCGTGCATTTCCTTGCCAGCTAACTTTACCATTTTTAGCGACAGTGGCCGTGAGCACCTTAGTTGCGCCAGACTGCTCAGCATGTCGAATCAATGTATTAGTCGAACCAGCACCCCCTGAATAGCCATGCAAGTATAGCGTTGCGGTTTGACCAATCGTCGTTTTCTCTGTCGTCGGTGTATCGGTGGGTTGTTCCTGATACCAGTACCAACCCGCTCCAGCGATAACCACAACCGCCGCAAATACGATAACAACCCAGCGTTTTAGTTTCATAAAGCACTCCTTTCAGCCGTTAATAAGTCATCGTCCTCAGCCTGAGCGCGCGGGAAAAAGTGGCTCACACCCGCAACAAGCAAACCGATGATAATCGTCCATCCTGCGACGCGCTGCCATAATGGCGAGTAAGCCAGAATCAGATCACGTGTCAGTTGTTGATTAATCGCAATGCGTGATACGACAGCACCTAAGAAAGGATTCGCGGTGACAAACATGGCCATGAATCCGCCAACATATCCCATGACATAGGTCGAACGACCAGTTACTGCTAAGAAACGCCGCCATGAATGAGCGGTTTTGATCATAATGAGCAAAACAAAGGCCATCAGGATCGCCGCGACAATCACAGCTGTTTGCGTCATCAAAACCAGCAATGGATAAACTAATCCCCAGCCTTGTGCCATCACGTGTAAATTAATTTCGCGCTCAAGCGTTGTTTTCAAGCTGGCGAGTACTTTTTTTTGATCAAAATTTTGATGCTGCACAGTCGCTGCCGTTTGTAAGCGACTTGTGACACTCTCTTCAATGGTCGTCAACGAAACATGTGGCTGATGTAGTGAACTGGCCGCCACCATATTCTTAGCCAGTCTCTGGGCATCATCTGTAGTGACGAGCACTGTTCTTTTATCCAGTGATGCCCCACTTTTCGCTGCAGTTGTTAACAACTGCTGATTCAACGTTTGCGTCAATTGATCTAGGCCTTTACTCTTGACGATAACCGCCTCGGTCCGCACTGGTGAGCCAATTGTGAGCATCATCCCTGTACTAAAAGCTTCGACAAATAATAATACCCAAAAAATCATCGTGAATAGTGCAAACCAACTTCGTGAAACGGCTCGCCATTGTTGTGTTTTCGTGATAATCCCCTCTTTGTAAACGCGTAAAACTCCTACCAGCACAGAAACTAGACTGGTTTGCGCGCTATCTTTTGGCTTTATTATACACGAAGGTTTGTCGATGCTTGTATGCATGACTAGGTTTGGACTACACTATATATAGTGTTGTGCAGCTTAAAAAAGCGGACGCAGCGACGTATAGGAACTGTTGCACTGATGAATTTGGTTTCTTAACTGATTGGTCCGAGCACTTATTCAATCCCATCAGCTAGTCATCTGTGTCCTGTTTGACTATGAGCACATCTTAAAGGAGGTTCACAAGAATGAATTACACCTTAAACGACGGCAACGTCCTACCAGCAATCGGTTTTGGCACCTACAAACTTAATGGTGCTAATGGCGTTCGAGCAATGGTGGGAGCCGTCAATGTCGGCTATCGCATGTTGGATGCCGCTTTTAACTACGAAAATGAAGGTGCCGTTGGTGAGGCCGTTCGCCAAAGCGGCATTCCGCGCAGTCAATTAACGATTGCTTCAAAACTGCCAGGTCGTCATCATCGTTATCAAGAAGCCATCGATACCATCGAAGAAAGTCTTTATCGTGCTGGTTTGGATTATTACGATCTCTATTTAATTCACTGGCCAAATCCTAAAGAGGATCTTTACGTGGAAGCTTGGCAAGCCTTGATTCAGGCACAACGATTTGGATTGGTTCGCTCAATCGGCGTTTCAAACTTTTTGCCTGAGCATATTGATCGGCTAATTAAAGAAACCGACGTGACGCCAGCTGTTAATCAAATTGAGTTGCATCCTTACTTCAACCAACAAGCGCAACGTGAGTATGACGCAGAGCACAATATCCAAACAGTTGCTTGGAGTCCATTGGGTCGCGGCGCGGTTTTACAGGAACCAAGCATCAAAAAGATTGCTGCGGCACACGGTAAAAATGTCGGTCAGGTTATCTTACGCTGGGATCTGCAACATCAGATCTTACCGATTCCAAAGTCCGCACACCTTGCCCGTCAACGCACCAATCTCGATGTGTTTGACTTTACACTAACGAACGACGAAATGGCCGCCATTGACAGTCTGACAAAACCGGATGGTCGGCTCAAGGATCAAGATCCGGCAGTTTATCAAGAATTCTAACGCCGCAAAAAAGAGCCGTGGTGCAAGCACTTGGCTGCTGTACCGCGACTCTTTTTAGCTGTTCTTCGTTTGGCATATCGGCAAAAAGCAAGCGACTGCAAAGGCTTGTGCCATGCTCACAATCATGAAAAGAGGCCATCACAATGACTGAACCTATCTACGTTTTATTTATTTCTATTTCTGGCAATACTCGGGCTTTTGCCCATCGCTTGGCAGTCTATGCACAAACGCAACATGATCAGAATGCTGCTAATCCAACAATTGTGCTGAAAGAAATTTCTGATGCCACACAAAGTGACGGTGAAACCAAACCATTTTTTGTCATGGTGCCAACTTATCTTGACGGCGGTAATGGTATTGATAACGGCGTCAAGGAGTTGATGACCACTGCCATGGGTGACTATCTGGCAGAAGGCGAAAACGCTGATCAATGCATTGGCATCATTGGTTCCGGCAATCGTAACTTTAACGAACAATACTGTCTCACGGCTAAACGCTATGCCAAAGAATTCGATGCGCCCTTCTTGGCCGATTACGAATTACGCGGGACCCCAAGTGATGCTGAGAAAATCTACGCGATTTTAAAGCGGGTTGCTGCCACCAATGCCGCCCAGTAACGCTGCGCTTCACCAGTTTGCGTTAAACCAGCCGACAACTCGCTTGCTGTAGGCTTGTTGATGATCAGGAAAACTCTTCGCGTGCCCTGCCCCTTTAACGACCCACAAGGCCTTCTTGGATTTTGTGGCTGCTCGGTAGTTTTGATACACCATGCTGGTTGGTACAAACTTATCCTTGCTGCCGTGAATAAACAAAATGGGGCGGGTATTTTTGTGCAACGCGGTGATGGCACTGGCATCAAATACGTTATAACCGGCTTTGATCGTGGCTGTCAGTGCCACTGACGGAATCAGCGGCCATTTAGGCAGATTGAACATTGCTTTGGCTTGATAAGTCAGTTCATCAATAATACTGGTATAGCCACAATCTTCGACAATGCTTTTGACTTGGGATGGCAATTTTTCGCCACTCAGATACATCACTGTTGCGCCGCCCATGGAGACGCCATACAACGCGATTTGACTTTGCTGGCCCTGTTTCTTGATGATTTGATTGATCCACTTCAAATAATCCAGCCGATCTGGCCAGCCGTACCCGATGTAGTTCCCTTGCGATTGTCCATGGCCGCGATCATCTGGGGCCAAAACATTAAACCCTGCATCATGAAACATTTTGATTTGCGGCGCCATGAATTCTTTGGTGTTCATGTACCCGTGAGCGACCACCACCGTCTTGTTCGTTGGTTTCGCCGCTGGCACATAGTCGGCAACCAGTTTCAAATCGGCACCAGCCGCCTTTTCGGTCCACGTTTCCTTATGAACGGTTTTAAGCCACGCCTTACCGTCCTTGACAATTCGACTTTCGCCACCACTCAAAAAAGATTTTTTTGATGGCACAAATGCATATTGGTAGAAATACAGACTGGCGCCAACTAATCCCATAAGCAGAACACCGAAGATTGATAACAGCCCAATCAGCCAAGCTTTTTTATGTTTTCGCACACTAATAGCCTCCATAAGTAGTTAAAGCCCTTTACATAACTAAAAAGTGTACCGCAACTTTTAATAATTTCAAGTTACAGTTGCGGTATGATTTGTTAAGATAAACTTTGGAGGAAGAAAGATGACTGATGAATCTTTGCTACAGGCATATGTGGATGCCTATTTTTCAACATTCAAGAGTATTAATGAGCTAATCTCGGCACCGATGGCAAAATACCATCTTAGTTTTGAACAATTTCGGATTCTTTCTGATATTGCCCATGATCCCGATATTAGCCTGACTGCCATTGTCGCCAAACGGGGCGTCACGAAACCGGCCGTGGCCCGCCAACTGCGCGTACTGCGCAATCTCAATTACGTGACCCAGACCAAGTTTGCAGCTGACCGTCGGCGTAACACTTTACGATTAACGCCGCTTGGAAAACAAGTTGAGGCGGAGATCACTAAAACTGCTACTGATCGCTTCGATCAGTGGGTTACTGCACTTGGCGAGGACAAAGCCAAACAGTTTGTTGACTTGCTCAATGAAATTGGTGAGAAACTGATTCATCCCCAACAAACTTCTGAGGACGATCAATAATTCGGTATCTCGTGCCAGACAAAAAAGACGTGCCATTTACAGGCACGTCTTTTTTGTCTGGTTCCTTAATCAAGCTTGATTAGGGCACTATTTTGCGTTGATCTTTGCTAGCTTCGCCAATCCTGCAGGAATATCTGCAGGTTGATCAACTAAGACTTTGGCACCGGCTTCTTTTAGTTCTTTAGCAGAACCAAAGCCGTACGTCACACCCAACAATTGAACATGATTGGCCTTGCCCCCAATCATATCATTGGCCCGATCACCAATCATGACACTTTGATCGAGCGCAACTTGACTGTCTTTTAGCGCATAGGTCAAAATATCGGTTTTCGTGACCCGGGTTTCCTCATCGTCACTTGCACCGTACGCACCAGCAAAATATTGGTCCAACGAAAAGTGCTTTACAAGACGATGCAGCATTGTTTCTGGCTTAGCCGAGGCAATGTAAAGTTGGTTGTCTTGTTGCTTGAGCTTTGCCATCGTGTCCAGAAAATTAGGATACAATTCAACCTGATAAAGGCCTTCCTCTTCGTAATAATGATGGAAAGCATCAATGGCCCGCTTAACTTCAATGTCATCAAGTTCTGGCCAAACCTTGGGAAGCATATCAATCAGCGCTGGTCCGATAAATTGCGTGTAGGCCGAATTGTCCAGCGGCCGCAATCCGCGATCCTGAACCATATATTTTAATCCTGCAACGATACCGACTTCCGAATCAGCAACGGTGCCATCAAAGTCAAAAAACAAATTAGCCATTTGAATCCCCCTCATAAACGCGGCCGCCAGTCCCGCAATGATTGCCCAGTCAACACATTTTTAAGAACTCGCACGCACGCTCGGCTTTATGTCGCGTTAAATAGACGCGCATCTTTATTATACAGGTTCCTGTTCACGCCGTAGCGCATCTTTCAAGATAATTGGTGCAATCAATGTCGTCAGGACAATCACAACAATAACCGCCGAGTAATATTCAGCGTCCATGAGTTTGGCCTCGAACCCAATTTGGGCGACAATCAATGCCATCTCGCCACGGGAAACCATGCCGGCACCCACGACATTACTCTGTAGCCAACTCGCACCGGCCAAACGATCACCAACCCCACAGCCGACCCATTTTGTGACTAAGGCTAATAAGGTCAAAATCGCAATAAACCCTAGATCGCGGCCAAAGGTATCAAACCGCATATTCAAGCCGACGCTAACAAAGAATACCGGAATAAACACGGCATACCCAATCGCACTCAAACTACCATCCACTTCATGGCGATGACGTGTCTGGCCTACTGCCACGCCAGCGAAGAAAGCGCCGATAACGGCGGACATTCCCACAAGATCAGCCAGATAGGCCATACCGAGGCAAATGAGCAGAGACATAATGGTCACAGCCGACGATGGAAACATTTTTTCTGCCAAACCCATTAAGTATGGCGCAGCCCACCTGACAACCAAATAAATGCCGGCAAAGTAGAGCAACTGTTCAATGATTTGCACCCAGAAAGGCAAACTCGCGGTCTTTTGCTCACCAAGGACTGCTACCGTGAAACTTAAAATGAGGACAGTGAGAATATCATCAACCACCGCCGCACCGAGAATGGTCGCACCATTTCGGCCTTCTAGGGCATGTAGCTCTTTTAAAACCTCAACAGAGATCGAAACAGAAGTAGCGGCAAAGGTAATGCCTAAGAATAGACTGCTTGTCATGTTGAAGCCCCAACTGCGTCCAAAAACGAACACAACAGCCACCGGTACAATGACGCCGATCATGGCGACCAACATGCCTGGTTTGAAGTATTTTTTTAATAAATCAAGGTCACTTTCCAAGCCAGCAAGAAACATCAAAATAATGACACCAATCTCCGCAAATAATGAAATCGTGTGACTTGGTGCCAACCAGCCCAATAACGCCGGTCCAATCAAAATACCAGCCAATAATTCCCCAATGACAGCGGGCATATTCAACAATCGGCTTAAATGCGCTAAAACCAGCGTTGTGACTAAGATCAGTGCCAAATTGCCAATGTCCTGCATGTCGATCTCCTCCATTTCGTGTCTTTCTGTTAGTGTGCCAAACGAACCTCATAAGCATTGCGTTCAGGAACCGGTTCATCCATGTAAACAATGCCGCGAAATTCGAAGCCCATTCCGGTGATGGCATGCTGCATGATCACATTTTGGGCATGCGTATCCACGCGCAGGTCATAGACACCGCGTCGATAGGCTTCACTCATAATATTAGTAAAGAAAACTTTACTTAATTGATGACCACGAATGCTGCCATCAAGCGCAAATCGATGAACTGCCAAATAGGGCACATCGGCCAACCAACCAGCACCATCAATTTTGAGATAATGCGGATCAGGCCCTTCCACCAAAGCGGCTATGCCGGCAACCTGCCCATCAACGACCAAAACTCGCCCGATGCCTGTCGCTACATCTTGTTCAACCGCAGCCTGATCGGGATAGGTTCCTTGCCATTGTGAAATACCTTGTTCGCCCAAAAATTGCCGAGCAGAAGCAATAATCTTCATCATCGCGGGAATATCTTCTCGGGTAGCAGTACGCATCAACATAACTGGCATCAACATCATCTCCTAAATTATCGTGCACCCATTGTCCCGCATCTTGTCGCCCGTTTCAATGACGGCGCATAAAAGTGCGCGGCAGTTTTTGTGGTTAGTAATATGTAAAAAAATGGGCAAAAAATTTTTTACATACGGCTTTGGACACGGCGATAAACATGTTCACAGGTGAAAAATCAACACGTAAAGCTGCGCATACTTAAGCAAAAAAGCCTGAGCAATAGATTATTGCTCAGGCTTTTGATCTATTCATGTATCAAATCAACCTAATGCCGACGATGGGCGTGACGATTTTTACCAGCCGGTTTCTCCAAATATTCTGGAGCAAAAACATCCTGCTCGCCGCGATGTTCTGGCGCCAGCCGCCAATTACGCCGACCATGATGATGTTTATGCATCTCCAGCTTCAAGCTCAACTGCTTCGTGCGCTCTTTTTCGGCACGCAGTTTCTGGTGACCCCGAATGATAGCAATCCCGCCACCAAGTGTCAGAGCAATTGGAATCAAGTGTACAACTGCCAATGGAATGATTAAATCCGGCTGTTGTTCCAATGCCCGATCAAACGCTCGTACAGGTTCGAACAAGCTTGTTTTTAATTCATCATATTCAGACATGCAAGCACCTCCATATTTTGAAAAACTTACCTTACCATTCTTATTATAACGTTATTTAGAATGAAAAGCCGTCTTCGTGTCGGTTTTGACCAGCCAATCACCTAAATGACTGAAATAGTCAGTGGGGTTATCCAGCATTTGTCCATGACCAGCATTCGGCGTGACATGTAAGGTAGCGTCTGGGATTGTCTTCGCCATGCGTTCCGCGGCTGCCAGCGGCATCGTTTCATGACCGCCGAACGTCAGGTAGGTGGGTACGGCGATACGGTGGATATCTGCACGCCGATCCCAATCTTTAAGCGCACCCACCATCACAAATTCATTGTCGCCTTGAAAATAATTGTAAACTGGCGTGGCCAGCGTACTGATTAAGTGACGCGGCTGCGGATCTTTTGCATGATGCAAGTAGTGTTCGCCTAGCTAACTTACCAGCGCCTGATATTTTGCATCATCGAACGCATGCTGTTGTTCAATTTGCTGCATGTAAGCGACATCTTCTTTTGAAAACATAGTTTCCCGAATCCGATTGATGTTCACAATATATTCGTCAAGATTGTCAATCATCGAACTCAGAATGACTCCGTTAAGATGCTCTGGATATTTCAATGCATATTCAATTGCCAGCACACCGCCCCACGATTGACCAAGCAGATAAAAGTGGTCAATCCCAAGCTGCTGTCGAACCTGCTCCACTTCGCTCAGATAGTAATCAATGTTCAGAAACTGCTGACGATTTGCCGGATCGGAGAAATCTGGCTGGTCGGAGTAAAATGACCCCAACTGATCATAACGGGTCACGCGCACACCATAAGGCGCTAGCCGCTCAGCAAAATTTTCAAAGACTTCATTGGTGCCGCCTGGGCCACCATGCAAGGTCATGAGATGGATATCACCTTTCCCTTGCGTCTGTGTCCACAAATGGTACCCACTCGATAACGTGATGAATTGCGTCCCGTCTGGATTAAGTTTTGGCATACAACCGCTTCTTTCTTGTCGTTTGTCTTCCATTATGCGAGTTTCGTGGTTGATGAACAACATTAAGCCACTTCGCAATCTTATAAGACTCTTCAAAGTTTAATAAAAACAGGTCGCTTATTCGTCATCTACCGGGATTGATTGGTAAAATGAATGAAAAGCATTGGAGGGCATGCGATGGCTGAGCAGAACATTTTGCCGGATCAAGGATTATCAACAAAGCAAGTTGAAGAACGGTTCGCCGCGGGTCAACATAACTTGCCGTTAAAACCATTAACGCGATCAATTAGCCAAATTATCAAAGTAAATACGTTCACCTTATTTAACTTGGTGAACGTGGTTTTAGGTGCTTTGATTGTGACAACGGGCAGTTATAAGAACTTACTCTTTCTCGGTGTCGCGGTCATCAACACGGCGATCGGGACCATTCAAGAAATTCAGGCGAAGCACCAGATTGATAAAATGTCAATTTTGGCAGCTGCTCGAGCCACCGTCATTCGTGATGGTAAAACACAAAAAATCGAGCTTGAACAATTGGTTATGGATGACATGGTGCACCTGAAACGCGGTGATCAGATTCCTGTCGATGGTGTGGTTGTCGCAACGAATGGTCTCGAAAGTGACGAGAGTCCCTTAACTGGTGAGTCTCGACCCATCACTAAAAAAGTGGGCGACAAGCTGCTTTCTGGTGCATTTATCGTTTCCGGTCAGGCAACCATGCAAGTCACCGCAGTTGGCGCCGCAACTTTTGCCGCAAAGCTTGCTTTGGCAGCCAAAGCCGAAAAAGGTAGCAAAAGTCAACTGTTGGCAACGATCAATCGCATCATTCGCGTGTTAACTTATGTGCTTATCCCGATTGGCGCAATTCTTTTCACCGTCTCGATGATCCGCCGAGGCAACTATAATCGGGCTATTTTAACAACCAGTGCCGCCATGATCGGCATGATTCCTGAAGGTCTGGTTTTGCTAACAAATGTGGCATTAGCCGTATCCGCCCGCAATCTTGCCGTTAAACGAGTTCTCGTTCGCGCCTTGCCGGCCATTGAAGCACTCGCACGAGTTGATACTATCTGTCTTGACAAAACCGGTACTATCACGAGTGGCAAACTTAAAGTCGCCGAAACATTGCCGATGATTGGGCAAACTGAAGCGACAGTCACCAAAGCCGCCGCCGCTATTGTTTATGCTCTAAATGACGACAACGAAACAGCAATGGCCATCAAAGCCGCCTTCCAAAACGATACCAATCAGCAAGTCACGCAGACAATGCCCTTCTCCTCTGCGCGTAAGTGGTCGGGTGCCGTTGTTGATGGTCAAGTATTGTTTATGGGCGCCCCGCAGTTCACATTCGGCGATCAATTACCAACACCGATTGCAAATCAAATTAAGGATGCAGCTGCTAAGGGCTACCGGGTTTTAGCCATTGGCACAGCAACCAAATTAGTGCATCCGTTGGTTAATCCCCAACTGCTCGGTCTAATTTTGATCACCGATGAATTGCGGCCAACTGCCATTAATACATTCGACTTCTTCAAAACGCAAGGGGTGGCTTTAAAAGTCATCTCAGGTGATGATCCGATCACGGTCGCCAACATTGCCAAGCAAGCTCGCCTTGAAGGAGCTGATCAGAGTGTGGACATGAGCACCATTGCGGACAACGCAACCGCCAAAGATTATCAAACACTTGTGAAACGCTATAACGTTTTTGGCCGGGTCACACCTGAACAGAAGAAATCTTTAATTATGGCCTATCAGGCTTTGGGACACACCGTCGCCATGACTGGTGACGGTGTGAATGACGTCTTGGCATTGCGCCAAAGCGACTGCAGTATCGCCATGGCATCTGGTGCCGATGCTGCCAGCTCCATTGCGGATTTCGTTTTGCTAGATTCAAACTTCGATGCCATGACCGGCGTTCTAAACGAAGGCCGCCGAGTCATCAACAACATTGAACGCGTGGCATCCATGTATTTGGTCAAAACGATGTATTCGGTCATCCTAGCCACCATTTTTGTCTTCTTGCCACTTGATTATCCGATTGTACCGATTAACCTCACACCGGTTTCTGCTATCGGGGTTGCCATTCCTTCCTTCTTCCTGACTTTGGAACCAAACTTCGAACGCGTGACTGGTCAATTTATGCAGAAGGTCATGACCATTGCCGCACCTGCTGCCATTAGTGTCGTCATCTACACATTACTGCTGACATGGATGGAGTCTTTCTTCCACTTGAGTTTTGAGTCTACTTCATCAATGGTAGCCATGTTGATTGGCACTATTTCATTGAATGTTCTGCTCGTCGTTGCCCGACCTTTCAACCGACTCAAGGTTGGCCTACTGGGTGGTCTCAGCATTGCCCTGTTTCTTGTCTTCTTCGTCTTCAGCTCAATTTTTTCACTTGTCAATCTCTGGCAGTGGCAGCTCGCGTTAATTTATTTGCCACTCATGATCTCAACTGTTCCGTTTTACTTGTTAATTCAAGAATTTCTTGGTCGCCGTGTTTTGTCAAAAATCAATTGGCGATGAAAACGATGAAAATGCCCAACGACCTTTTTTGTTCGACGGTGACTCGTGTATACTGAGATTGCAGGAATTTTCTGAAAATAGTTAAGGAAACGAGGCACACACACATGGCAGAAGAACAAACTTTAGTCTTGGTCAAACCGGATGGTGTTGCAAACGGACATATTGGGGATGTGATCACGCGGATTGAACACCGCGGCTTCACAATTGATGCACTGAAAGTCACACATGCAACGGCAGATCAGTTACATCAGCATTACGCAGCACTTGTTGGCGAGCCTTTCTTTCCAAGAATCGAACGCTTCATGACGGGCGGTCCGATGGTGGCAATGATCGTGAGCGGCTTCAATGTGATCGAAGCGGTGCGTAAAATGACAGGCGCCACGAATCCCGCCGAAGCAGCGCCCGGCACGATTCGTGGAGATTTTGGCCGTGAATGGGCCGACAAAACTATTCGCAACGTCATTCACAGTTCCGATAGTGAGACAAGTGCCCGACGTGAAATTCCAATCTGGTTCCCTGATCGTCAATACGCCCCTCATCAGCCAGAAAAATAGGGTCAATAATTGAAAGAAGTGAGGATCATGGTTAAACGACAGACGTTAACTTTGATCACCGGTGCCGATAAAGGGATAGGCTTTGAAACCGCAATGGCGCTTGGTAAACGCGGTCAGCATTTGCTTGTCGGTGCGCGCAATCAAGCACGCGGTGAACAGGCTATTAACAAGTTGCACACAGCTGGCGTATCGGCAGAATTGGTCATCTTAGATGTGACCCAAGCCGGCACCATTGCGACGGCCGCGAAACAAATTGAAGCCTCACATGGCTATCTCAATGTTCTGATCAATAATGCTGGTATTGCCTTAGATGCCCATCAACCACCTTCACAATTGCCTGTGATGACAATGCGTCAAGACTTTGACGTCAACTTTTTCGGCTTAGTCAGTGTCACACAGGCGATGATCCCGTTGTTAAAAAAGGGTGCTCCAGCTAAAATTATCAACGTTAGCAGCAACATGGGTTCACTCGGTTTGGCTAGCGATCCTGACAATCGCTTCTTTCAGGTGAATTCACTTGGATATCAAGCCTCAAAAGCAGCGGTGAACTTCGCCACCATTGATTTTGCCAAAGAGTTACGGCCAGATCACATTAGTGTCAACTCAGTCAATCCTGGGTGGACTCGCACAGATTTTGGTGGTAATCGCAGCGGCGAACAAACGGTTGCAGAAGGTGCTGCTCAAATCGTCAAACTCGCCGCTGACGATAGCCCTGATTTGAATATGACATTTACAGAAACCGCGGGTAAATTGCCATGGTGATGTAAAAAGGTTTTTCCCAGTGCCAGACTTTGCAATCTCTGCTTTAACACTGGCATCTTTAGCTGCTATCAGTTATCCATAAGGCTCAATAAAAGAGGCATGATTTCCACTAATCAGAAAATCATGCCTCTTTTTGGTTACTATAATGGTGCCTCAACCTCACATTTGATGATCAGCTAGGCTTAATAGTAAGTCCGCCGATTACCGAAATTCAATTTAGCGATGATGGTGTTTGGTTCGGTTTGATCAGGTGATTGCAGCCACAAACCGCGAGAAGAGAGTTCTTTGAATAAATAGTTAGTTGCCGCAATTTCTTCAGCCGCTGGATCGTCAATCTTGGCGCCGGCTTGGTGCGCCTTAGCGATGGCCACATCTAATGACAGTGTCACCGTATCTGCGAAAGTATCATTCAACGTTGTATACAGTTCATTAATCTGATCATCCAAATAGGCTTCTAACGCCTTGAAGAATGCTGCATGATCAGCTTTGCGATCAAAATAGCGCGCCACGAGCTGATTATTGTCGATTCCCATATATATAACACATCCTTTTTAATGATTTTACCACGAGTCGCTTTTTGTGGATATGCGTTTCCATCTACCCCATGCGATTCCACAGAACAAAATCATGCAGACCAATGCTATACTTTACCCATTAAGCGAAGGAGGTTTTTTCGATGAGTGAAACCGCACTGCCAAAACGTCAAGAGGTTGATCCAAAACTGACTTGGGATTTAACGCCGATTTTTGCTGATGAGTTTGCTTACACCGAAGCCATTAAGCAAGTACGCGCTTTGACCAAGGATTTTGTCCATCTATATCAAGGAAAGTTGACCGAACCGGCCATCATTGTTGATGCCCTGGGCGACTATGGCTCGATTATCGAACTTGATAGTAAAATTGGACACTGGGCATTTATGCCGTATTCGACAGATACCACTGATCCTAAACTCCGTGATCGCCAAATCAAAGCCACGGCTTTAGATGGTGAAATTGGTGGTCAATTGAGCTTCTTTCAAGCAGAACTAACCCAGTTACCTGAAGAGGTCCTTGATGCCGTTGTTGTCAAGGCACCTGACTATGCTGGCTTTTTCCGCCAAATCAAAATTGCTAAAAAAGGCGCTTTGGCTCCTGCTGCTGAGAAGGTCTTAGCCGAGTTATCACCTGTTTTCCAAGCGCCTAGCAATATTCGCGACCAAACGATTTTCGGCGATATGGATTTTGGCACCTTCACGGCTCACGGTAAAACCTATCCGCTGTCATTCGTGATGTATGAAGAAAATTATCAGAAGCATCCTGATACCGAAGTGCGGCGTGCAGCCTATGCAAAGTTCAACCAGACATTGCGTCGGTATCAAAACACGATGGCGGCTGGTTATCTAGCACAAGTCACTCGTGAAAAAATCACTGCCACCATGCGCGGCTATGATTCCGTCATCGATTATTTGCTGGCCGATCAGGAAGTCAGTCGGGCCATGTTCGACCGCCAAATCGACGTGATTATGCACGATCTGGCACCGATCATGCGCAAATATATCACCCACGTGAAGGAATTGTGGGGACTTGATCATATCGGTTATACCGACCTTCAGATCGATATCGATCCTGCCTACTCTCCAACGATCACGCTTGATCAGGCCAAGCAAGACATCGAAAAGGCGACCGCCATCATGGGCCATGATTATCAAGCGCAAATGATGCAGGCGTTCACCGATCATTGGATTGATTTTCCTGCCAATCAAGGCAAGGACTCCGGTGCTTACACCGCGGGTCCCTATGGCGTTCACCCTTATGTTGAAATGACGTGGAGTAATTCCCTGCCTGCGGTTTACACCTTAATTCATGAACTTGGGCACACGGCACAAATGGTTCGCTCTGAAAAAGCACACAATATTCTCGATGCTGATTTCAATGACTATTTAGTGGAGAGCCCTTCGACCTTCAATGAGCTCCTATTAACCCACTATCTTGATCAAACGGCTAAAGATCCGCAGATGAAACGCTTCGCCTTGTCCCGCCTACTCAACGACACCTACTTCCATAACTTTGTCACCCACTTACTTGAAGCTGCGTTCCAGCGCAAAGTTTACCAACGCATTGACGCCGGCGACAGTTTCGATGCAGCGGCGTTGAATGCCATCAAACGTCAGGTGCTCACTGATTTCTGGGGACCGGCTGTTGAACTAGAAGAAGGCGCCGAGCTCACATGGATGCGCCAAAGCCATTACTATATGGGATTGTATTCCTACTCGTACTCCGCTGGTCTCACGGTTGCTACTCAGGCATTCCAAGCCATCGAACAACAAGGCCAACCTGCCGTTGACCGCTGGTTGCGTTACTTAAGCTTAGGCGACTCACTCAATCCAGTCGCTGCTGCTCGGGTAGCCGGTGTCGATGTCACCACAGATGCTGCCTTGAAGCAAACCATTGCCTTCCTCGGTAGAACAGTGGATGAGATTATTTCACTGAGTCATGAAATCAATGGCTAATGACAAAAACTGCATCACGCATTTAGCACCACAATTTCTAAGTAGCACCTCATCATGAAAGGCTGGGAAAAGCCATCACCGCTAAATTGTGCCATTCCGGCGCAATGAACGGTTGATCGCTAATTCCCAGTCTTTTTCTTCGTTATAAACGGTTTCGCGTTTATTGCTGACTAGCAAGCTCGTCAAGTCGAATCACCTGATCATATTGTTTTTGCCATGTTTCGCTAATATGATGTGCGACCTCAATGAGCGTCCCAGGACTTTTCAAAAGATGAGCATGTAATTGATCGCTTAAATGCTCATCCAAGGCTGATGTCGCTTCGTCTACTTACAAATACTTTCGCATCATAGTACCCCAGCAAAAAAAGCCGCCCAAGTGACGGCTTTTTTTACGATTTTATCGATCATAACTTTGCCTGATCCAACAAGCGCACCACTGCCCTCAAAAGAGGTTGAATGGTTTCATGAATTGCCGGGCAATGACTGGCGCCTAATTGTTTTAAAGCAAGGCTCGTCTGGATACGCCGAAAAAGGTTCATTTGACTTAGCTTGGGTTGGCCTTGTAAGTAATAAAAATCGATAGGCATGACGCAGCGGTTCTGATACTGTAGCTTGATTTGCTTAATTGCCACTTGTTCCCGTCGGATAATCCCGCTACCAAAGACTATCAACTGATCAGGTAAAGACTGGTGAAATTCGCGGTAGAAGGCCTTTAGACCCAAGACTTTTTCACCTACGAGATGGCCGCCATAGATGATAAGTTTGCGTTTTTGCAGGTCTGCAGTGGTGACAAATTGCACATCAATTAATTCACAATGCAGTGCTTGGGCAATGCCAAGGGCAAACCGTTGCGTGAACCCTGTCTCCGAAGCGTAAACAACCAATGCTTGTTCCATTCGACCACCTCCTTCTCGCACCTGCAGTGCCGGTTATTTGCTCGCTAACATTTTCGATTACGTCAATTGTAAAAATCTGGCATGATTTTGCTTATTGTTAATGTACATAAATAATTATATTCGCGTCAATATATATGCTAATGAATTTTAGCAAATTTAATTGTTCGAATTTCGTTTCATCCAAATGCATGCTACACTGATGGCATTCAGAATCGTGGTACACTGATACTGAACTTGAACGATTCCACATTAACGATATAAGGAGTGAGCCCTTTGGAAATAACCCGTCATGGTGAAGCATTAACAACGAATGGTACACCAATCGAACTCGGCGAGCAGTTGCCGACGTTCACCGTTACTAATGCACAGGCAAAACCCGTTACTACGCAGGATTTAAGCAAGCGATTAACGTTAATCAGCGTTGTCCCAGACATCAACACACGCGTTTGCAGTATCTCAACCAAACATTTCAATGAAGATATGGATGCGTTTGATCATACTGACTTCTATACAATTTCAACCAATACCCCACAAGAACAACAGTCGTGGTGTGCCGCTGAGGGCGTGAAAAAAATGCAGTTGTTGTCTGATCAAAATGGCGACTTTGGCAAGGCTATGGGCTTGTTTGTGGCCGATAATCACACCGATGCTCGCAGCGTTTGGATCGTGGACGGCACCGGCACTGTCAAATATCGTGAACTAATCACCGAACAGACACATGAGCCTGATTACACAAGCGCTTTAGCCTATCTAGAAGCTCATCAACATTAATCGCACAAAAAAAGAAGCCATGATCGGCTTCTTTTTTCGTACGTTTAAGCTAAGCCCTGAACGAGCATCATCAAAATTGGCACGACAACCACAAACAAGACGGTAGATGTTGTGACCACGTTTGTCGCATACTCAACATCGGCATGCGCCTCAGTAGCAAGAATTGGCAATACAGCCAATCCAGGCGCAGCAGCTTGAATGATCAAGGTTTGCGCTTCAAGACCTGGTACGTTGAACCCAGCATGCATCCCCAGCAGAATCAAGCCAGCGATTAATGCAGGCGCAATGACAAAACGGCCAATCAAAGCCACGATGGTATCGCGGTCAAAGCGGATCGCTTTCAGACCGGCATCGGCCAAAATAATCCCGATGTAAATCAATGACAACGGTGTGACCAAACTGCCCACATAATCAAGGGCATTCACTGCAAAGCTTAACCAACCGACGTGAATAAACGGAATCTTCAACAACAGGAAAACCAAAGCGACTAAGAATCCGACTAACGGTGCTGGCAACAGCTTTTTCCAGTTAAAGCCAGTACTGCTTTTTTCCGATTTCTTCTGGGTTGGATCGTCCCACGCCATGATGAAGGCCCCGACAGTCCACGTCGACACGGTGTTCACCACATAATACATGAGAAAATAAGGAACCGCCTTATCGCCAAACAAGGCGAGGTTAAGTGGCAGACCGATGAAAATGGTGTTCGCGTTCACAAACATGTTGATGAACGTCCCGCGCCGACCTGGGCGCACTTTTAATAACCAAACCAGTAAGAAAGCGATTAGGTAGCCTAAAATGACGGCACCAAAGCCATAAACAAGGCCTGATGACAGACTCACCAACTTATCCAACGTTAGGCGTTGCAAGACCGAGATGAAAATCGATGCTGGCAAGGCGATTTTCATTAACAAATCAGAAATTGTTTTACCAAATTGATCATCAAAGCGTCCTTGCCGCCGCAACACATAACCTACGACGATCAGCAAAACAATCGTCAGAACACTTTGAATGGATGTACTTAATGCAGTCAACGTTTATTCCCCCAAGTCCATTTCGAGTGAATCCGGCAGTGGCCGGTATTCTGGTTGCCATGTCATATTTGCAACCGCTTGTTTAGCATCTTTGATCGGCTTTTGGTTCAGACCATGCTTCACCGCATCTTCAGCAACCGCAATTGCCACAGTCTGACTGAACTGATCCAGCTTGGAAACTGGCGGCAATACCGCTGCACCAGGTTGATCGGGGTCAACAATACCGCCTAAGCTGTGCGCTGCTGCTGAGATCATGGAATCTGTCAACAATTTGGCTGTTGAAGCAATGGTGCCTAAGCCAAGGCCCGGATAAACCAAAGCATTATTTGCTTGGCCAATCGCATAGCTGACACCTTGATAGTCAACATTAGCCGCTGGTACACCAGTTGCGATCAGACCACGGCCATCTGTCCACTTGATCAAATCGTCAGCCTTGGCTTCCGCAAGCTTGGTCGGATTGGACAACGGGAAAATAATCGGACGTTCCGTATGCGCAGCCATTTCCTTAACAATGCTTTCGGTAAAGGTTCCAGGCACGGTTGATGTCCCAACTAGGACAGTTGGATGGACAGCCTTGACAACGGCTTCAAGATTCGTCAACGCATCGGCATTTGCAAATTCGCTGCGTTTGCGAGCAAATGGCTTCTGTTCTGGTGTCAAGTCAGACATGTCATCAAAAAGTAAGCCTTGTTTATCAACCAAGTAAAAATGCTTTTTGGCTTCTTCAGGACTTAAGCCTTCTTCGATAAAGGCTTCATATACCCGCGACGTAATGCCGGCACCGGCTGTTCCGGCACCAAAGCTCAGATAAACTTGATCGGTCAGCTTCTGTTTAGAAATATTCATCGCACCAAGCAAACCAGCCAACACAATGATCCCTGTTCCTTGGATATCGTCGTTAAACGTGGTGATCTGGTCTTTGTATTCATTTAAAATATCGGCAGCATTACTGCGACCAAAGTCTTCAAAATGCAGATACAAATTAGGGAATAGCTTCTCTGCCGTGGTGACAAATTGATCAACAAAGCTACGATACTTCGGGCCATATACCCGCTTATGCCGATTACCCAAGTAAAGATCATCATTCAATAGTGCTTCATTATTGGTGCCAACATCCAGCACAACCGGGAGAACTTGACTCGGATCAATGCCAGCAGCAGCGGTATAAACCATAAGCTTGCCGACAGAAATATCTACGCCTTGGGTGCCCCAGTCGCCGATTCCCAAGATGCCTTCAGCATCACTAACGACTAACAAGCGAATATCACGGCCATTGGCACTATGCTTCAGCGCGCTTTCGATATGATCAGGATCGTCAATCGACAGATAAGTGGCGTTTTGCGGATTGACAAACAGCGCACTGTAATTTTCGATCGTATCGGCAATCGTTGGATCATACACGATCGGCATGAATTCATTGATATGCTCGGAAAAAAGCTTATAGAACAGCACATGGTTCTCATTAAAAAGCGTCATCAAGAACTGACGCTTAGCCAGATCAGTCGGCTTGGTCGTTAACTGAGCATAAGCTTGCTTAACTTGTTGGTCCAAGGTCTGGACAGCTGGTGGCAACAAACCATTCAAGCCATACTGATTCCGTTCTGCTTGAGTAAAGGCGGTACCCTTATTTAAAAACGGATCGTTAATAATTTGCTCTGGTGTATATTTCAAAATCAACACTCCTTCTAAGTGAGCGCGAGCAGAAGCGCTTAGAAGCTGGAGCATAAGTGGGCTTGAGTCAAAATGGCTCGATCTTGGCTATTTTGACTCAAGGTCCATATGCACAAGCTTCTGCGACTGCGAGCGCGTTATAGTTGAGCGCGAGCCAGCGCGGTTAGCAACCGGAATGTAAGCGGCCTTGGGCGTGATGGTCGTTCTTTGACCATTGCGACCAAGGTTCTTACACGCAGGTTGCTGCGCTGGGGAGCGCGTTATGGTGCGCACCAGCCAGCGCGGATAGCAACCAGCCATTGCTCGGGCTTTCTTCTTTACAGCAGGTCACATTACACGCCGACAAATCTTATAGTCAAACCCAGCAGGAGTGATAAAATATTTTTATATGCTTTAATCAAAGAATTGGTCTTCTATTCCCCATCAACCGTTTCATGGAGGTAACACTTTGAACACACGCGATTTTGAATATTTTCTGGCGCTAACGCAGACCCGCAACTTTTCACAAACAGCAGAGCAGTTTGCCGTCAGTCAACCAACGATTACGACCGCCATCAAGCGCCTCGAAGACAGTTTTCAAGCGCAACTCATTATTCGTGATCGGCGTCATCACGACATCGGTATCACGTCAGCTGGCAAACAGTTAGCAACACACGCCCAAGTGATCCTTCAGCAGTTGACCTTGGCGCAGCAGGAAATTGCGTGGGATCAGACCAACAAAATTCGATTTGGCTTGCCACCAATTATTGGTAACTACTTCTTTCCAAAAATTGCACCGCAGCTTATTGCCGCCGGCTTAATGCCACAATTGCAAACAGTTGAAGCAGGATCCGCCGCCTTACTAAACCAAATCAAACAAGGCGATCTTGATTTTGCCTTACTTGGTGCCAGTGGACCATTACAGGAGCCAGATTTGACGATCAGCCAAATCGGCACGGCGCCATTTGTCATTATTACCCCTGAATCAGATCCGTTGGCCCAAAAAGACAAGGTTCGATTCGCGGAACTGGCGATGCAAAAATTCGTGACTCTCAGTGAAGCCTTCGTCCACACTCGCGCCTTCACATGGTTTCAACAACAGTCGGTATTCACCCCCAACGTGGTCTATCAAACCGGTGATGTGCAACTTCTTAAGCAAATGGTGGCGCAAAATGTCGGTATCGGTTTTTTGACAAATCTCGCCATCAATCCTGATGACCATCTTGCGGCTGTCAAACTCACTGATCCAAAGCAGCCGGTTTTCACCATTTCCATTGTCCGCCGCAAAGACCGCGTTTTGACACCGGCAATGCAGCACTTTAATCAAATCCTTGCGGCAAACTAACGCTGTCATGTCAGTCGTGAAAACAGACTAATTCGTCTGCAACATCGTGCCTCACCAACCCAGAAAGCTCCGCATAAGGATCTAGGTCGCAAGGATTAAGGCCGGCCATCACGTTCCTCGTACTTGCGCCGGTTTCTACTCAGGCTGACGGACGCACACAAAATCCCCGTGACGATAGCGATACGTCACGGGGATTTGTACACCCATTTTCAAAGTACCTAATGCTAAAAGTAATCCTGACGCCACAACCACCATGCCGCCAAGCCGCACAAGATGGCTGTACCGCCGATTAACCACCAAAAAGCCCAGTAAGCGTTGGCAAACGGTAAGCGAACGTTCATGCCATATATACCACCCACAATGGTTGGAATCGTCAAAATAATTGTGATGCTAGTTAACACCTTCATAATCAAATTTAAATTATTCGAAACAATGGCACTCACGGCAGTTGAATACTGCGTCAGCAACTTCTCGGTGATCCGAACCATCGTTTGAGCCTCGACCACTTCAACTTCAACATCATGCAACCGCCGTAAGTACCCATTCGTATTAAAAAAGCGCTCACCGTCGCGTAAGGCTTTAAGCAGCGTACCAGAATGATCCAAGGCCGCATCAAAGAACACCAGCCCTTTTTGCATGGCCATCAACTGATAAAGTTGCGTGTTTTTGGCCGCCTTACCTAAGCTGCGCTCAATTTGCTTGGTTTCATCATTCAGCTTGTCCATTGCAATCACGAATTGATGCAGCACCAACCACAGGACTTCCAGTGCAAACTCTTCAGGCTTAGGAGAAAGTTTTTGTTGAGCCAAATCATCGAAAGCTTGTAAGGGATCGTGGGTAATCGTGATCACACGATCATTCAGTAGAATCATGGTCATAGGTACCGTATTGTATTGATCAAACCCCGTTTCACTAGTCGTTTCAACCGGGTAACGCAAAACAATCAACCCTGGTACCTGATCTGCCGGATTTAAGCCTTCCACTCGTGCATTTTCATGTTGATCGGTTGCTGCCGCCAGATAGGTTGCTGGCAGCCCGTATGTCGTCGCCAGCGTCTGTAGTTCTTGAGGCAACGGCGCCGAAACTCGAATCCAGTTGGCCTGATCGTCTGTGGTAACCTGCATATTTCCTCGTGGCTGGATCTGATAACGCGTAATCATTTCAACACCTCTTGGCCGTATTAAAGCGCGTTTACTGGCGCAGAGGCCGTTCTGTATGCACCCTTGTCCGCGATGCCAATCCCGTGCAAAATGCTCACACGCGGATTGCTACACGCGCCAGTTCACGTTCTCTTTTATTATAACGTATCTATCCTCCCCTTCGGCCACTAGTTGCCAAGGCTGGTAGAATAGTCAGTGAGGTGATGATTTTGAAAGTAACACTTGAACGCATCTACCAAAAACCGCAAGCATCCGGATTCCGTGTCCTTGTTGACCGAGTTTGGCCACGGGGCATCAGTAAAGTTAACGCTGCTTTGGATTTATGGGCCAAAACCATTGCGCCGTCCACTGAGTTGCGGAAGTGGTTTGGTCACGACCCTGAAAAGTACCCTGAATTCAAGAAGCGGTACTTAACTGAGTTAGCAGCTAATCCTGACCTGCCAGACTTCATCAAAACATTGAAGCAACATGAACAAGAGCCAGTCATTATGCTCTATGGTGCCAAGGACGAAACGCATAACCAAGCCGTTGTTCTAAGCGAACTACTCAAAACAAAGTGAGGTCACTATGCCAAGCAAAGCCGAATTTCGCCCGCTTCAGTTAAAACGTCTGAAAGCCGCCCAGAAAGCGACTCAGGCTGCCAGTGCAGCGCTTTTGGCCGCACTAGTTCAAACACCTATGTGGCAACGTGCTCACAGCATCGGTGTTACCGTAAGCGGACCGTTTGAAGTCCCAACCGAGCCAATTATTCAGGCGGCCCACGACGCCAATAAAGTCGTCTACTTACCACGGGTCATGCCCAAGCGGCAAATGGTTTTCCTACCTGATCCTGGCAAAGATAAGCTGATCACCAGTGCTTTTGGTATCCCGGAGCCGCCTTATCAAGCCGATCAGATTCATGCCGCCCCTGATCTCATTTTGGTGCCTGGCATTGGCTTTTCGCTGGCTGACAAGTACCGCATCGGTTTTGGTGGCGGCTATTATGATCGCTTCCTGACAACTTATCGCGGCACCACGATCACACTGGTACCACCCGTGATGGCGTTTCCGCAAGTGGCTTGGCCTGTGGAGCCGTTTGATGTGCCAATTCAAACCTTGATTCTTGCTAATGGGGATGTCATTGTGTAACGGTTAGGTTAAGCATTTGGTAAAAGATTGCCTTTCTACTGGACATTCCTTATATTAAAATAAACCTTTTTCATCTTATTTCAGGAGGCACAATATGCGACGTGAACGTATTCGCAAGAATCGTCGAACGCTTTATCTCACGCTCACCGGTATTGGTGCCGCGGTTATTTTTGTAGCTGTTTTTATGTGGCTCGTTCTTCGCGGTGCTAAGGTTCAAGGCCCAGTGGCGTCTTCCAGCAGCAGTGTTTCATCTTCGGTCGCCGTCACGCACCCATTTAACAGCGGTACTTATAAGGCTTCGGGCACGGTCATCGATCTAGACCGCGATCAACATGACTTAACCGTCTATGTTAAGCTGACAGATGACCAAACCTACACTCGCCTGCTCATTCTCGATCCTCATGGGCATCCATTTGTCGTCAACGACACCGGCAGTTTTAAGCGAAAAAATGGCAAGCTAACATTGACATCCGAACACGCTAATGTTTATGAATATGCCAGTGCGACGACGTACAAGAACAATAAGCCGACTGCCGTTCGCCAGTATTCAGTTGATGGCGCGACCGGCACTGTTCGAAGCTACACCAAGACGCTCACATCCGAGTTGAACAACACGATTACGCTGAAAAACAAAACACCGCACAGTTATCGCTATGTTGAGACCAATTTGCCACTAAGCAAATCGAAGAAAAAGCTAACCAGTCTGGCTAAATTCAAAACCACGCAAGAAACAGCCAGCGCACAGTCAAGCACTGTCAGCAGCGCACCGGTCATCGTTAGCCAACCAAGCGAGCCACCATCATCAGCGGCGCCGGCGCCTTCTGTTCAGCCGAGTGTGGAAAGTCAACAGAGCACGGTTGATAATAGCGGTAGCAATCATAATGAGAATAACAATAACGGTCAAAATGATCATCAAGATGACAGCAATTCGCAGCCGCCTAGTGAACAACCATCCCCGTCACCAGACAGCAGCTCGACAGTTTCAAGCAGTAGTCCCAGTTAATTAATTTCCTTAAAAAATCTTACTGACACCCGATTTTTCAGGTGTCAGTTTTTATATGATCAATGACATCCTTGTGATGACTTTAAAAAACATGCCATGACTGACATCAATGATGCCAAATGATGGTTCCACTTTGACGCCGCCAACTGCCTGCGCTAAACTTGCAACCATAGTGGGCAAAATCAAGTTGATGACCACACCCAAATGCGACCCACTCAATTTAACGCACCTGCCGCGTTACCAACTTTCTGGAGGACCACGATGTTCAACCTTGCTGCCGCCGACTTATCCGCGCGTGATCAATATAAATTGCTGGCTGGCAGTATCATCCCGCGGCCAATCGCTTGGATTACCACGCAAAACACGACTGGCCTCATTAACCTAGCGCCTTTTTCATTTACGACCGGGATTTCAAACCAACTGCCACTGTTGTCAGTAGCAGTTTTACGTGATCGGGGTCAGGCAAAAGATACCGCTGCAAATCTATTGGCGCGCCACGAGGCCGTTGTTCACATCGTGAGTGCAGATCTCACGAAGGCCATGAATCAAACAGCTGCCCGCTTAGCACCTGATCAAAGCGAGTTGTCGTTGATTGACCTGCCGTTAGTTGCAAGTACGGACATTCAGGTGCCTGGGTTGCAGGCAGCGCGTGTTCGATTTGAAACCAAGCTTTATCAATACGTGCCAATTCGTAACGCTGATGGTGACATTTTGACTGATCTTTTCATTTTAGAAGTGCAACGATTCCATTTTGCCGATACGGTTCTTGATCCGACAACGCTTCACATTGATCCCACCGCTTTGGCGCCGATTGCCCGCCTCGCCGGGCCGACATACGCCGAGCTTGGACGCACCTTTACACTGCGGCGGCCAAAATAATTTTATAAAGGAGTGTCAGTATTTGACCGCATTTATTTCCAGTGTTTTTGGTGTTCTTGAAATTTTGATTCTAATCGCAATCGGCTATTTTCTGACAGCACGCGGGTGGTTTAATGACCATTCAAGTAAAATCATTGCCAAAGTTGTCACCCAAGTTGCTTTGCCAGCCTACATGATTGTCACGATTGCTTCAAAATTCACGGCGCCAATGTTGCTGCGACTCTTGCCAGATTTGTTTTTCCCAGTCCTTTCCATGATGATCCTATTTGCCATATCATTTCTGGTTTGCTACTTATTGAAGGTGCCACATGCACGTAAGGGTACCTTTAAGTCAATGTTTTTTAACTCCAACACAGTTTTTATCGGCTTGCCTGTCAACTTAGCCTTATTTGGGCCAAGTAGTCTGCCATATGTGTTGGTCTACTACATGGCCAACACCACCATTTTTTGGACCATCGGCGTTTACCTTATTCAAGGTGACGGCCCGCGCCCAGCTAAATTTGATTTGAAAAAGGCACTTGGGAAAGTGTTCTCACCGCCGTTACTCGGTTTTATGTTAGGGATTGTGCTTGTGCTTTTAAAAATCAAATTGCCGACTTTCTTGATGGCCGATCTGACTTATATCGGTGCCTTAACTGTTCCCGGCTCCATGTTCTTCATTGGCATTGCTTTGCATCAAGCAGGCTGGGGTAAATTAAGAATCAGCAAAGAAGCTTTGGGTATTTTCAGTGGCCGCTTCCTCTTTGCACCGTTACTCATGACGGCGCTTGTCGCCTTCGCCCCTGTCCCAACTTTGATGAAACAAATCTTTATTTTGCAATCTTGCATGCCGGTCATGACCAATGCGCCTGTTGTTGCCAAACTGTACGATGCGGATTCCGATTACGCTGCTATCATGGTCACCGAAACAACGCTGCTTTCGATGATCGTGATCCCAATCGTGATGACTTGCATCCAGTTCATTCACTAGGAGTTGCTGTCGAATGAAAAAGCGCTATCTGCTACTAGCAGCAATCTTGATCTTATCAGGTTGCTCACAAACTACCTCAACCCCCCAAAAGACAACATCATCATCGAGCGCAACATCACAAGCGCACACGGTCAAAAAAACTGTTCCGAAAGCAACCTTAGGTACATTGGTTGGCCATGCGTTCGTCCAAACAAAAGATGCGACCAAAGCAATTCGAGTCACCTCATCCACCAGCGGCTACTATCTTGAAACATTAGCCAATCGAGATGGTGTCTTTGAAAGTACTGATAGTGGTATTTTTGCTGCTGATTTGACCCTCAAAGGCCGAATCTTCACCTTCACTGGTAAAGCGCAGCCGCAAGCCTCTGCTAATACGATACAATTTCAATTAACAAAAACCGGTAACTTAAAGCAGTTGCCCGATGGTCCCGTTTATAAAAAGGTGCCACAAGACGATCTCGATCGCCTCGCCCAACAAAACCAATAAAGTGTCTGAGCAAAAAGACATCAGCCGTGATCCTATATTTTGTGGGATCACAGCTGATGTCTCTTTTGTTGATGGTACATTTTTAATTGGATTTAAGTTGCCAGCCTAGTCACTCACCACTTCTAATGGTTAAACTAATGCCGGCCGATATAAACTCACAACGATGCCAAGAATCGTTACATCCGGGAAAAACATATCATCCATACTGTCATTTTCAGGATGTAACCGAATGCCGTTCTTTTCTTTATAAAATCGCTTGACAGTGGCTTCATCTTCCTCAGTCATTGCAACAACAATTTGCCCATTCTCGGCGTCATTCTGCTTCTTGACAATAATCTGGTCACCATCTAAAATGCCGATTTTGATCATTGAATTACCTTGAACTCGCAACATGAATAATTCGTCAGCGGCATACGGAAGATCGTCTGGTACCGGAAAATAATCATCGATATTTTCGATGGCCGTAATCGGGACCCCTGCAGCAACTGTGCCGACGATCGGAATACCGTGATCCTGAACGCCAATGAAGTCACGTCCGGCTGAGGTCACTTCAAGCGTCCGCGGCTTCGCTGGATCCTTAGCAATAAGTCCCGCCGCTAACAATTTCTCCAAGTACGCTGCCACCGTGCTTGACGAACTTAGACCGACTGATTTGCCGATTTCGCGAACCGTGGGCGGGTACCCATGATCCTCGATTGCATCATAGATTGATTGTAAAATTTGTTTCCAACGTTTCTGACTTGCTTGTGTTGGCATCCGCTCACCGCCTCAGTTCTAATTGATTACACAAAGCATACCAAAGCGAACGAACGTTTGCAATGATTTTATGCCTAAATAGCAAAAAAGTCCACAGATAAAAAGCATCTGTGGACCTCATCCTTAAATTAATTATGCAATAATGGCATCTTATGCATCTGACGCCGATCACATCTGCTTTTGATGACCGCGTAGAAGAAACTCAAGAAAATATCAAGCGCGATTAACAAAATGCCGGCTGTCGCAAAGTTGCTGAATAACAGCAAGGTTGCCACGAGGGTCAGAGTAATTAATGTCCATTTTGCGCCCCGTAGGATTGTCATGTGGGGTCACTCCTCTCCGTATCGGATAAACCGACATATACTCACCGTTTTGGTTGTGACTCTAATCATACCCAATTTTTGAGTTTTGTAAAGCCTTTGTATACATAAAATTTACATTTGATGCCTTTATTTAGGGTTTTTAAAGATTTGTAACGATTATTCCATGTTGTTTGTAAATTTTATGTAATCTTTTTTAACATCAAATCAATCCGCTTTTAACACGGCTATCCTCGAAATATGACCATGAGTCGAGTATCATTAATGGTACAGAGCGTGAACAGGCACATTTAGAAACCGAAGCATAAGTGGCCTCCAACCTAAATGGCCGGGCTTGGGTCATTTAGGTTGGAGGTCCTTATGTGCAGGTTTCTGTGCCTGTGAACGCGTTTTAATGAGCGTGAACAGGCCCTGCCGCAAATCTGGCTAGTCGCTCTCATCGTTTGTTATTGTCATGAAGCTTATACATCCAACAGGTATCACAATTGTAGAGGAGGGTACCCCCTTGAAACATACCGACTCGTGGCTCTATCGCCGCTTTCTTAATAGCAAGTTTATGATCCTGCTAGTTGACCTGTTACTGGCATTGCTCGTGATTTTCGTTTTCACTAAAATTGCGTGGGTTTTCCAGCCAGTACTGGATTTTCTCGGGATTATCGCGCCACCATTTATCTTTGCCGGCATTCTCTTCTACCTTACTGTCCCGATTATTAATCGATTAGAAAAGTTCGGACTTCATCGTGGCTGGGCAATTGGCCTGTTATTCATTGTGCTGATCGGTTTGTTGGCGTGGGGATTGTTGCGTTTCATTCCGGCAGTAAGCAATCAAATTACCAGTATTGTCCATTCAGCGCCGCAAATCTTTGATGAAATTGGCAAATGGTTGGATAATCTGAATGACCAGCAGAATATTCTCTCACAGCATGATCTCAATGAGATTGCAGCAGAAGTGCAAAGTTTCTTCACTGGTAAACAAGGTGCCTTCGTAACCGGCACAATTTCTCAACTGCAGAACTTAATTGGCATTGTTGGTAATGTCGTCATCACCATTTCAACAGCGCCAATCATTCTTTTCTTCATGTTAAAAGACGGCGACAAATTTACGCCGATGGTACTTCATATCGTGCCAACTAAACTTCGCCGGTCAGTCAAGCAAATGTTGCATGAGATGAATGAAAAGGTCGGTTCTTATGTCCAGGGTCAAATCACCGTTGCCTTATGCGTTGCCGTGATGTTCATGGTCGGCTATTCAGTGATTGGTTTACGTTATGGTCTTATCTTCGGCTTATTGGCATGCCCACTGAATTTGATCCCATACTTTGGCTCAGCCTTGGCGATGATTCCGCCGCTCATCATGGGTGCCCTAACCTCTCCGCGAATGATTTTAGCTGTCATCATCGTCTTTTTCATTGAATGGCTCATCGAAACACAAGTCATCTCACCGCTTGTGATGGGGAGTAAACTTGAATTACATCCCATCACCATTGTCGTCGTGTTGTTAACAGCAGGTAATCTATTCGGCTTAGTCGGCGTTATTCTTGGCATTCCAGGATTCGCCGTGTTGAAGATCGTGGTCACCCGCTTCTTCAGTTGGTATCAACAGGTTTCCGGGCTCTATGAAGCCGAGCATGCCACAGATGACACGAAGCAAAAAGGAGTTCCTCATGAATAATTTTAATGTTTTTCTGATCGGCCTTGACGTCATCCTGATGGCGCTTGCCGGTTACTATCTTTATTGGCAAAGTAAAATTCAAGTTGCTTCTCGTTACGCTGTCACCCAGCTGATGTGGGCAGTTTTCCTAGGCTTTTGGTTTATGACCACTCGGGTCGACAATTTGCCTTACATTGTCTTCATCTCAATCTTTTTGGTTTTGTCGATCATGGCTGGTACCGGTGGATTGGCGCCAACGCGCTTAATCGCGAATGGTATTCTGGCGCGCGTTATTCCTTACGCGAACATGTCCAGCATCACGTTGACGCCGGTTAGTTTGCCTAATGGTCAGGAATGGGTTGTTGCCGTTTTTGCTCTTAGCAAACGGCGCATGGTTCGCCTGACTTTCCAAGCAAGTCTTCAAAACTTTATGACGGAACTCACGAAAGTTTTGCCAAAAACAGTGCCTGTGACTGTCCAACGCATGAACTAGCGATGCAATAACAAATAGCGTTTGCCACAAGTTGTTACCATCAGCAAGTATCGACAAAAAACTCCCTGAAAATTTTCAGGGAGTTTTCATTTACTTTCACTAGGCTTATACCCTATTCATCTGACTCTTTTAGCAACTTACTCATCGATTTTTCTAATGGCCAGCAATGCGACAATCGCCAGAGCGATCCCTGCTCCTGCCACCAACATCTGCCATGGTGCCGTGGTATCTAAGAAGAAATAATCAATCAGGGTCAACATCAATGCCGCAAAAAGTAGATCGACCCAGAATCGGCGCCAGCGCGTGGTCGCTGCCGTGTCTAAAATCAGGACAATGCCAATCAATGCTGACAAAACAAGTCCAAAAGAAATCGTGGCAATCGTGCCAATGGTATCTGTTGGCCGCATCGTATACCAGGCAAAGAGCGCAAATCCTACTGCTGCCAACAGCAAGACAATGACAACACCGATCAATTCGCGCTTAGTACCAAGTTTTTTCACTTTGCAGCCTCCTTAAATGTGATCTTCGACTTAGAAACATTGCCGCGTCACACGCTGTCTTCATCATGGTAACCGGTAGTATGACAATCAATGGTTCATAACCTGTAGATTCATCAACCGCCAACTGTGCCAACACCATACTGTTCCTTGCAATATCTTGCACATTTTACCAAAAAAAACCGGAACTTCCAACTATTCGTGAAAAAAGGTTACAATCACAGTAGGTCTTTATTTACAGAAAGGGCGATTTCGATGACACAAAATCTTGCAATTGGCTTTACAGAAGGGTTGCCAATCACGGCACCCAACAGTCTTCAACAGTTCAAGCTGCCAATGCCGCAGCCCCAGTCAGGCGAAGTGATCGTGGCTGTTGCCGGGGTCTCCGTCAATCCTGTTGATACGAAACGCCGACAAGTTGCTGGAAAGCATCAAACACCGCAAATTCAAGGCTATGATGCAGTCGGGACGATTACACAGATCGGTGCCAATGTCACCAGCTTCAAGCCTGGTGATCGCGTCATCTATGCTGGAACAACACGCCGTCCCGGCAGTAATCAGCAATATCAGGCAGTTGATGCCCGCTTACTCGCTGCCGCGCCAGCTGATGCCCCAGATGCCGATCTTGCTGCGCTGCCACTTGTCGGTTTAACCGCATGGGAATTACTCTTCGAAAAAATGGGCTTTATCCCCGAATTCAACGCTAATAAAGGACAACACTTGTTAGTCATCAACGGTGCTGGCGGCGTTGGCTCCATGCTTTGTCAATTAGCTCGTTGGAGCGGTTTAACCGTCCTAGCAACTAGCAGTCCAAAAAATCATCCTTGGCTGCTTGATCACGGCGTTGCAACACCACTGGATTACCATCAGGATTTGATTGCCCAAGTCCAACATGCCGGCTTGCAAACAGTCGACGGTGTCGCGTTGCTTTATCAACCAGAACCTTACTTGGCAGCAGCCAGTCAGCTGATTCGTGCCTTTGGCCACATAGGCTGTATTGTTGGCCCACAAACTGGTTTGGATTTGGCCGTTGTTAAAGATAAAGCTGCCAGTTTTGATTATGAGTACATGTTTGCCAAAACCGACTTTGATTATCACGTGGCTTCTCAAGGTGCTATTCTGAGCCGTCTAGTCTCACTCTATCAGGACCATCAAATCAAGGCATCAGTGACCAAGCATTTTGACACCATCTCGGTTGACACCCTTAAGACTGCGACCGCTCTAGTTGAAGGTGGCCATGAAGTGGGCAAGGTTGTTTTGACTGGCCCGTTTGCTTAATACCACTCACGACCATCAAAAAAGCTAAACTGCCGATAACCATCACAATCAGTTTAGCTTTATTTGCGGAAACCTAAGGCATGCTGTAAGGCGATCTTGGCCCCTTCAGAGTTCAGCTGACCCGGATCATAAATGATCGTGCCGTTACCCATGTAATAGTGAAATTGCTGTAACACGGTACGATTGGTCACCGTGCGTAAGCGCAACTCATCATTAACAGCATCAAGAAGTTGTTCGCTCCATGTTTTGCTCATCATTTCCGGAATATCCCGCTCAGTGACGTAACCCTTATCCATAATCGCATCCGCACCTTCTTGCTTTTGTGTTCGCGTCACGGTGTTCTCCGATTGTTCTGCCATCGTAATCCTCCTTAATCTGCTTGTTTTCAGAAAATTTTTAGAGCCGCTTATCCGCGGTCTGTCGCCTTCTTGATTCTATCACACCCAGACACATGCCTTGGGTTTAAACTAATTTAGTGTTATGGTTATTTTTATCCAAAAAGGAGGCGTTATGAATGCGCGTTGACACCGGAAAGTATCCTGAAGGGGTTGACCCCGTTCGAGTGAAACGACTCAAGTTATTGAGTAAAGTCGCGACATTCACCTGTATTTTAATGTATGTTTCTTATATTCCCGAAATCATCGCCAACTTCTCCGGGAATCCGGTTAATCCGATTCAACCACTGGTTGCGATGATCAATGCCACTTTGTGGACCTTCTATGGTTGGACTAAAACATACAAAGACTGGCCGATTATCATCTCAAATATGCCCGGTATTCTGTTCGGGCTGGTGACTTTCATCACAGTTTTCATCCACTAATAAGCCGCTATTCGACAACACCTTCATCTTAGATGAGGGTGTTTTTTACTTTACCTGATAGAGTAATCGTGCTAGTATTACTTCAACAGATGCAGTACTGATGTAAAGCACTCTGAAACGCGCTTTGCATCAGTCCATAACGATAGAGGGAGGTCATGCTGTGATTAGCAGTGACGCCATGCGTGGGTATAATGATGCGCTCATTCTTGCGATTTTACAGCAAGGCGATTCCTACGGCTATAAAATTGGCAAAGAAATTCGTGAGCGCACAGATGGTCAATACCTCATTCGAGAAACAACCCTTTACGCCGTCTTTAACCGACTTAGCAAAAATGGCTACATCGATGATTACCCAGGGGATGTCACCAATGGCAAACCCCGCACTTATTATCGCATTACCCCAAGCGGCCGTAATTTTCTTGCTGTTAAAGCAGCCGAATGGGAACGTGTCAAAACCGTTGTCGATCCATTCTTAAAACAGCCGCTAACGAATCTTTAACCTTGGAGGAATCGCCCATGGATACCATCACCACCTACCTAGATAGTCTTTTTGCTTCCTTACCTGATAATGACAAAACCCGACAAGCCAAAGCCGATATGCTCGCTAACATGCGTGATTATTACCGTGATCTGTTGCGCGAAGGTAAAAGCGAAGAAGCCGCTATTGGTGCTGTCATCAGCGCGTTTGGCTCAATTGACGAGCTACGTGCTGATCTGGGAATGCCAGCACAAACAACGGCGACAACAACACAGTCGGACCCCACCGATGCTGAGGAAGAAGCCGATGAAGATGCGATTACTGAAACCGAACTTCGCAGCTTTTGGCACATGGCCGATCAGTTTGCCACCCAAATTGCCCTTGGTGTTTTGCTTTGCGCCGTCAGTATCGCCTTGCCTGCCTACACAGGCGGGGGCCGCTGGGAAGGATTCGGTGTGATTGGCATGTTTCTGCTTGCTGCACTTGCAGTTGGTCTGTTCATCTGGGGCGGCACCGTCTTCAGCCAGCAAAAAAAGCAGCTTAATGACCGGCCGATCACAGCCAGTGCCAAACAGCTAGCCAACAAGACCACCGGGGAATACACCCGTCAATTTGCTGCCGGGTTGATTGCTGGTATTATGATCTGCATCGGCTCTCTCATCCCACCCATCATTTCTGCCTACATTCCTGGTTTTATCAGTGAAAATGCTGGCGGAGCGCTATTTCTAGCAATTGCTGGCCTAGGCAGCTACCTGATCATCTATGTCTCCATCAATTATTCTCAGCTAAAACGTTATGCTTACGCGACAACTGCGGCAAACTCAACTGCTTGGTACCATGGTACTGATGACGATGCCGCTAATTATTGGGAACAGCCACACAAGCATCATCAGAACACCCGAGCACGCCAAGATATAGCACTTTTTCACCAAGTCTATTGGCCGACTGTGCTTATCATCTATCTTCTTGTCAGCTTTCTACTCCACGGATGGGCATACTCTTGGCTCATTTTCATCATTGGCGGTGTCATGCAAAACATCATTACTGCCGTCATCGCACGCCGGGACTATTCAGAATAAAGCGTTTCGATTCATTGTGCAAGTCCGTCCCGGCAGCTTTTCTTCTCTGATATTCACAAGCATGCCTCTTTACAGCAGACCGGAAGTTCAGTACAATGAATCTTGTGTTTTGGGTCCATAGCTCAGTTGGGAGAGCGCCTGCTTCGCATGTAGGAGGTCGACGGTTCAAGTCCGTTTGGATCCATTTTATATCAGCTTTCATGGCGGGTCTTTAGCTCAGTTGGGAGAGCGCCTGCATGGCATGCAGGAGGTCGACGGTTCAAGTCCGTTAAGATCCATGAGTAATTTTCTTCTGGCAATTAGCTTCACCGAACATCAAACTTGCGCTCATAGCCTAAAAGGAATAGTCAACATTTCTTGCTGGGCATGCAGTGTTGATTTCGAAAAATGCCAGCGACAGTTAGACAATTTCGTCTACTATCGCTAGCATTTTTTGTTGTTAGCATTTGCCAAAATAATCATCATCTTTTCCCTGAAACAAAAAAATGTCCAACCCTTATCAGGTGGACATTTTCTCTGATTATGCAAAAGTGGTTTTAATCTGCATCTGCTTGACGTCGGCCATCGTTTGACAACCGGTTAGCTGCATGGCGATGTTGATTTCCATCTTCATGTGATCAGCTACCGCCTTGACGCCTTCCCAGCCGCCAAGGGCTAAGCCATAACTGAATGGCCGGCCGATGCCGACAAGATCGGCGCCGAGGGCCAAGGCCTTCAGGACATGGGTGCCGCGTTGAACGCCACCATCAAAGATAATTGGTACGCGATGATCAACTGCAGCCGCAATTGCTGGTAAGGCTTCAATCGCACCTGGCGCACCATCTAGTTGGCGGCCACCGTGGTTGGAAACATAGATGCCAGCTGCACCAGCTGTGATCGCCGCAACCGCATCATCAGGATGCTGAATGCCTTTGACAATAATTGGCAGCCCTGAATAAGAGGCCAACTTATCGATGGTTGCAAGATCCAGTTTCTGCATGGATTCTTTAAACAAACCGCCAGCGCCAACTCCCTGCTGCCCAGTATTGTAACCTTCAAGATTAGCTAAGCGGCCTTTGAGATATAATGATTCATCACGTCTTTTTCCCGATAGCCGCCAAGTGTCGAATCGGCCGTCAGAATGATCGCCAATGCGCCTGCTTGTTTTGCCTGATCTAACAAATATTGGCAATACGACCAATCTTTTGGCATGTAAAGTTGGAACATATAAGGGGCACCGTCGCTGACCGCAGCAGTTTCCGCAATTGTCTTGGAAGCAAAGGTGCTTTGCGACATCATAATACCGGCTTCTTTTGCGCCTTTTGCTAAGCCCAATTCACCGCTTGGATGTGCCAGCGTGTTCCCGGCGATCGGCGCAGTTAACAGCGGTGATGCCAGTCTTGCTCCCATAAAGGTCGTACTTTGATCCGGCCTCTCCACTCCTTGGAGCACGCGCGGGAGCATTTGTACATCTGTAAAAGCGGTGGTGTTGCGGCGCATGGTGTAACCATCGTCAGAGCCTTCGCTGATATAGCCAAATTCGCCACGGCCAAGAATTTTCTCCGCACGCGCCTCCAAACTGGCTAGATCCAACACATCAATCGCATCAACTTTGCCGAATGGATCGGTCTCTACTGCATCGACCATCGTAAACTTCCTCTCTATTTCTAAAAAATTAAACGTGCCCACTCATCTCGGACAGTTTGTGCCGTCATATTAGTCCAAATAGTCAATCAGCTGCTTCACATCATAGCGATCAGTATGAATCGGCTTCTCAGCTGCCTTACCAATAGCCACTGCCATAACTGGCACAAAGCGTTTTGGATCAAGTCCCAATGTTGGAATAATCGTCTTGAAGTCGTAACCGGACCACGGATTGGCATCAAAGCCATGTGCCCGCGCCGTCAGCAGCAGTTGCATGCCAACCATGGCGCCATCGATGGTGGCATCTAATGTCAGAAATTCAGGTGAAGCATTTTCATATAATGGCAGGAAGGTATTGAAAATCTGGTCCAACTTTTCCTTGCTGATTTTGCCGTCTTCATAAACCTTGGTCCAAACATCACGATAAACTTCATGAGACTGCGTATCGCCAGCGATGAAGATGATGGCAGAACTTGAATCAATCTGCGGATAGTTGAATTTCATGGCAGACTTTTTCAATTTTTCTTTGCCATCTGGTGTATCAATAATGACAAAGTGCCACGACTGCAAGTTGCAGGCAGATGGGGCGGTGGTAGCTTCTTTAATCATTTCCTGAAGCTCATCGCGACTGATTTTAACTGATGGATCGAACACCCGAACTGAGTGGCGATCAAACATCACGTCTGCGAAGTCATTATTAGTTAATTTTTTCGTTGCTACTGTTTCTGTCATTTTTATTTGCCTCATTTCTTAATATCAATATTAACCGTTTTCAATCAAATAATATAGGTCGTTGCCAGCGGATTCATCATGCTGCGATCGTAGCGGCCGGTGATCAAATAAGGGGCAGTTTTATCGGCATCGACTTGTTCCAGATGCAAAGTGTTGAACATGGTCGAAGTCGCAAAATGATACCACATCGCACCAAGCGGCTTGAGCACTGGCAATTCACCGAATGGATCATCTTCAGTTGACGCAAGTTGAATCGACAGTTTCCCTGGCTCAACTCGATCAGCCAACGACTTCATCTGCGTGGCGACCAGCTCAACATTTTCAAAGTGGTTCGCACCTTGTTTATCCTGTACAAGATCATGGGTGAAGAAGAAACTGTTCATTTTGGATTCTTTGTTTAAGGCAAATTGGCTGCCAAATGTTTGCAAAATGGAAGGATCATTGACATCCCCGGCTTCCCAATCAACCGAAAGCAGCGTCTTGCCGTGACGTTCCACCGTGGCACTGGCACTGTTGTCATTGCGCCGCAGTTCGATGTGATCGGCGAGCTTCTTAGGAATACCTGCGCCTTCACGACCTGCCACCAAGCCGGCTTCAGCACCAGGGCCATGCAGGAGCAAGGTTAGTGGATAGGAACCCATCATTTTGTCTTTGTAGCTAACAAGGGCAAATAGCGTTTGTTCCAGATAAGGTCCGCCAAACGACGGCTTACCCATGTGGACGACGTAGCCACACACAACTGGTGCAACCAACTTCAACGGTGCCGGAATCAATTTGGCCAAGGCGTCTGGATCCGTGGCATAGGCAAAACTGATCCCTTCTTGATCATTCATACTTGGTAAATTCAGAAAGTTCTTCACGTCTTCTTGACTCACAACATAACTCGACATTTTTGACACTCCTTTTTTGTGAACGCTCGCCAGCGCGGTTGAGGCACTGATTCGCGTGTTATTGAAAGTAACTAACTACATAATCCCATCCATCACATGGACATCTGGTGCACCATTTTTGACGATCCGATTGACCCGATCCAAAATCAATGGGTTGAACTGTGGGTGGGTCAAAATGTAGAACTGATCTTCTTCAAGTGCTTTGAAAACCGTCGCCGCAATCGTATCAAGTGGCATACCGTTGGTGATCACATATTTGGCAAACTGTTGACCTTTCAGGAAAGCCTCGCTTTGATAGTAAGGATCACTTGGATCGCTGTATTGCTTTGGCCGATGTTCTTCAGTGTGATAAAGATCCGTCTGAACAAAACCTGGGCACATCACATGCATTTCAATATCAGCACCGGCCCGCTGCAGATCATAAGCAGTTGCTTCACTCATACCGACGCTGGCAAACTTGCTGGCGTGATACGCAGGCATGCCTGGGGTATCGACCAAGCCAGCGATCGAAGCGACGTTTAAAATCGCCCCGTGCGTTTTTTGCGCCATCATAATTGGAATAATCCGCTTCATCGCATAAACCTGACTCATCACATTGACGTGCATGATCCATTCCCAATCACGGGTTGGTAATTCCCACATACGTCCTGGCAAAGCAATCCCTGCATCATTGATCAGCAAATCGATTTGCTTAAATGCTTGAAGTGTCTGATCAATAGCTGCGTTGACTTCGTCTTCTTTGGTAACATCAGTCGGAATCATCACAGCATCCGCCCCTGTTGCCACAACGATTTGATAAGTTTCATTCAAAGCCGGCTTGTCGATATCGACTAAGGCGAGCTTCATCCCCCGTTTTGCCCCTTCTTCAGCAATGACCCGACCAAATCCGTGGGCGGCCCCGGTGATGAACATGACCTTGTCCTTAAAATCCTTCATAATTGCTTGCCTCCTATGTGGCGTGAATCCACGCACGCAGTCATTCATGTGTGTGCTTATTCACAATTTCGAATACGCCTTTACGATAGCGCTTTCAAAACGTATGATGAAGGTACAGTTTGCACATGAATGAACAAATAAATTTGTATGTTTTTGCTAATTGACACGTGCCACCTTCACGTCACCTTCGAGGATAAATAATGAAATTAAATACTTTGCTCCAACGACTTGACCAAACAGTCCCATTAGCCTTTGATACCAGTCTCCAAAACCCCGAAATAACAAGTCTGCAATTTGACGATGATATGACTCTTTCGCCACATCCGACCTCACTGTATCTTGCTGTATCTGCTGATCAAACGATTACTTTGACAGGATCTGTTGGCAAGACTGCACAACTGTCCCTGTGTGCTCAAACGCAGCTAAAAAACGAGTCGCAACTTGCTCAACTATTCGATCGGGCTGGTTGTCTTTTGACGTCCGAAACAAGTTTACAAGCACAGGTCAATCAGCTTGCTATTAAAGCGATCACAGAGGACTTCGACACGATTCTTAATCAAGCCGCCCGGACATTAGGTAATCCCTTGATTGTTCTTGATCTTGTCGGGCAACCTGTAGCGCAATCCACGCAAGCGCCGGCCATTAGTGACTTGACAGCGCCAGCTATTACCTCTGTCCAGGTCCAACAGGCATTGAAAAAATTCAGACCCGCTAAAGACTTGATCCCGCAAGTTATTCTCATTCAGCAATCACAGCTGCCCTTGCTGCTTTTATGTCTGCCATTGGCATATCGCAACAATGCCCTAGGCTACCTCGTCATGCCAGCCTGCGTCAGACCGCTCACCGCTGAACAAACTGCCTTCTTCAAAGCCGAAGCCAAAATTATCACCAGCTCCTTGATCAAAAACCGGATGATGCCGACCGCCGCCTCAAAACGCGATCAACTGCTCACCATGCTGCTTACCGAACAACAAAGTGGTACCTTTGCCGCTCAGTTTGCGAAAGAACATGCAACATTGCCAACAAGCATGGTTTTGATTAAAGGTGAGCCGCGTGCTGGACAATCTTTGGCAGCGTTGAAAGAGCGACTAAAGTATTTATTAACCCCGCTTTTCTCACAAACTTTGATCACACTTTATCATCATCAATGTCTAGCCTTAGTTTCTGTCGACTTGCCAACTTACAACAACCCTGAATTTAAAGCTGATTTAGCGACCATTGCCGATCGTGCCAACTGTCGTTTGATCGTTTCGAATCAATATACGCGGCCTGAAGATACCATCGCTGCCTATGCCGTCTGCAGTCGTACTGCGAAGCTTAAATCTCAACCAACTCACGTCACCATGTGTGAGGATGCCTTTTTTGACTTAATGCTGGCACAGGTCGATCATGCCGAAATTTTGCCATTTTTCATCAATCCGGCGGTTAAGGCATTGATGGATCATGATGCTGAGAATAAAACTGAGTTGTTGCCGACACTGGACGCTTATCTTGAATCTGGTGAAAACCTCACCCACACTGCTAGGCAACTTTTCATTCACTTAAACACGTTGCGCTACCGGCTCAAGCACATCAGTGACATTACTGGAATTGATTTAAAGGATGCTGAAACTTGTTTCAAACTTGGCGCAAGTTTTAAGGTGCGTCGATATTTGAATCACAATAAACTCACTTTCACCCGATAATTTTCTGGCTTTAACGTCATTTTCCCTGCGAGACAAATCAGTTGCTTTTAACGCCAAATCAGCCTATGTTAACGGCGAAAGGAGCTGATCCTATGCAAATTCATTTTGATGAAGGTGCCACTGAAAAAATCCAACCGCATCTGGGCGATGACAAAAAGTTGCTGCTTACGTTTGAAGATGGGGTGGGTCCTTATTCGCAGCATGCGATGATCCATATGCAGGTCCAGTTCTCACTTAACGTCGTAAAAGCTAGCGATCCGGCAACGGATTATGACACTGAAATTGACAGTAACCTTGGTCCAATTCTGATCAAGGGTTATTCGCAAGAAGATTTGAATGCCCACATGAATGTCCACTTTAACAAAACGCTGAATACCTTAGTTTTGAGTGGTGACGGCGGTGATATTGATACCAATATGGGCTTTATTGACTTCACCGAAGCCAATGGTGTTCGAAATAACCCTGCTCGCTAACTGCTATTTTCAAGAAACGTAATCTCGGTGCATTCTTAACAACTCGTAACAGAAAAGCCGCGTCAAAAATCACAATTGATTTTTGACGCGGCTTTTTCTATGTTCTTTGGTTTGATCAACGCATACGCGGCTTATTTGGGAAGGTCGCGATGAAAAGTGCGCCATGAGGATGGACATCCTTGACTTCAATATGCCCGTGATGCATGGTCACAATCCACCGAGCAATTGCTAAACCAAGTCCACTACCACCTGTTTGGCGACTACGCGAGGCATCTTCTCGGTAAAAACGTTCAAAAACGCGAGCTTTATCAGCATCCGCAATACTCGGCCCAGAATTGCCAACCTGCAACTGCCAATCGCGTGGTGTCTGCGTCACTTCAACCCAGATAGAATCACCCGCCTGTGTATATTTAAAGGCATTGTCCAGTAAAATCACTAACAGTTGTTTCATCCTCGCCGTGTCAAACAGTGCATGACCGGCCTTGGGTAGCGTTGTTGTGAAGGACTTCTGCTGACTGACAGCAATATCTTGATAAGAAGACAGCTGTGGTTCAAAGGCCTTTTCAAAAGGTTGATCAACCAATTCAATTTCGATGGTGTTGCTATCGGCTTTGGCAATTGTTAGCAGATCATCGGTCAGTTGACGCAAGCGTTTCGTCTCACCTAACGAAGTCGCAATTGCCTCACTTTCGTCAATGATGGTCGCTTGTGGTTTCGTCAGCAGGGCTTCCTGCTTGCTTTGAATCACGGCAAGTGGCGCCCGCAACTCGTGTGCTGCGTCGGCAACGAAATCCTGTTGCCGCTGCCATGACCGGACAATTGGCCGCATAGCACGTGTGGACAACCAGTATGACAAGCCGAGTGCCAATGCCCAAAAAAGAATAATGGTGACAATCAGAACCTGCCGAAATGATCGAATCGCTGCTTCCTGTGCATCGGTATTTTGCAAAATTAACACATAGTGACCGGCATACTGAGGATCTGCGCTGTATTTAGGTGCTTTGATTAATAGCGTCCGGAATGTTCCAGTTGATGTGGTCAATGTCTGTAACTTGTTTTGCGCTGATCGATCCAGTTTTAAATTTTTAAAGTAAGCATAAAACCGCTCACCGAGCATGGCTTGATTAATGATGCGGCCTTTTTGATTAAAGACCACCATGTTGGTCCGGAAAGGTGCTGGGTGAGTGACTCTCGTACCGGGTTGCTGCGGACCAAGCTTTGTCGTTTCTTCGTTTGGATTAAGAATCATTGCTTGTTGCTGCTCTAAGGTGTGATCAATGTCTTGATAAATTGAGCGCTCATATAAGAAAAAAACAATGATACCTAATACCACAAACAAGCCCGCAAAGCTCAACAGTTGCCCGATGAATAAGCGACGTTGCTGATGTTTAATACCTTTTTCTGCGTTCATTCACTGCCCTCCGGCTCCTGAAAAATATAGCCAACGTTGCGAATCGTTTTGATCCAATGCTCAACTTTTAGCGGTTTTAATTTTTTGCGCAGGTTGGACATGTAAACCTCCACCACGCTGACAGCTGTTTCAGAATCAAATCCCCACAAACGATCAAAAATCTGATCTTTGGTGATGATTGTTTTCTGATTTTGTAATAGATAAACCAACAGATCGAATTCTTTACCGTTCAAGGCCACTGGTTGATCGTTGATGAGCACCTCATGACTCGTCACATGTACCACAAAAGGACCAGCAGTTAAGCCGTCATCGTCAAAGAAGTGACCGGTTCGCTTTAACAACGCCTTCAAACGCATAATGAGTTCTTCACGATGAAACGGCTTCGTCAGATAATCATCTCCGCCAAGTTCAAACCCGTGCAATTTATCGGTCAGCGCATCTTTGGCTGTCAAAATCAATACAGGTGTTTTGATTTGCTTTGCCCGCAACTTCTTGAGTACGTCAAAACCATTTAATTCTGGCAACATAATGTCCAAAATAATGGCATCAAAAATACCTTCCTCGGCCAAATACAGACCATCAGCACCGTTTAAGGCGGCTTCTGGGTCGGCAAATGCGCGGATAAAATCAGTAATACTCTCGTTTAAATCCGGATCGTCTTCGATCACAAGAATTCTCGGTTTAACTGTCATGTTCTACCCCACTTATTTGTTGGTAACCTTATATCTGCTGGTCTGACCATATCATGATAACCATAAAGCCATCTTAAGAAATAGAATGCTCGACTTTAAGGTTAATTTATGCTGTAACTCTCATAATGATCCCATTCACCAAGAAGGGAGCGGTTTGATGCGTCAAAAGCTGAAACAATTCATCGGCTTCGGCTTGGTCGGTGGGGTCAATACCATTTTAACTTATCTCATTTACTTGACATTATATCAGCTGATCAACCCGACAGCCGCCATGGGGGTTGGCTACGGGCTGACATCCATTTTTGGCCTATTTCTTAATGACACATGGGTGTTCAAGGCAAAGGATCGACGCCAACTCAAAACGGTGGCACCGCGTTATTATCTCTCCTATGGCCTGACCTTCATTCTAAGTTTAGTTTTGACAAGTTTTTGGAATGATTTCTTACGACTACCCAAGCCGCTTGCACCTATGTTCGCATTGATGATCACTGTCCCAACGAACTTCCTTTTAAGCAAGTTCTGGGTATTTCGAGAAAAGGGAGTTGCTGCACATGAAAAAAATTAAACAGTGGACCGTTGATTGGTGGTTTATTGGCATTCTGATCCTAGCCGCCTTTCTATATGCTTGGAATATTTGGGAAGCCGGTAACGCTAACGACTACTACACCGCCGCTATTACCAGTATGATTCAAAGCTGGCATAACTTCTGGTATGGTGCCTTCGATCCCGCCGGCTTCATCACCGTTGATAAACCGCCAGTCGCCTTGTGGTTCATGGCTATTTCGGCAAAAATTTTTGGCGTACATGGTTGGTCCGTTGTTTTGCCATCCATTCTTTTCGGGATTGGCAGCGTCGCCTTGATCTACAACATGATCAAACCGCGCTTTAACATTTGGGCAGCACGGCTTACTGCGTTGGCGTTAACGCTGACACCGATCGTTGTTGCTGATTCACGAACGAATAATATGGATGCAACCCTTCAGTTCTTCCTCTTACTCGCCAGTTGGTGCCTCATGAAGGCCATTAGCAATCGCAAACCATGGCTCGTTGTTGTGAGTTTCGCGCTGATCGGCGTCTCTTTTAACATCAAGATGCTACAGGCATTTATGATTTTGCCGGCTTTGCTCTTATTCTTCTGGCTGGCTTCCAATCAGAAACTTTGGCGGCGCCTAAGCACCTTGGCTATTGCCTTGGTTGCTATGGCCGTCACCACCCTCGCTTGGCCAATACAGGTGGATTCAACCGCCACTAGTCAACGGCCTTACGTTGGCAGTTCGGAAACTAACTCTGAATTGGAGCTGGCTTTTGGCTACAACGGCACTGAACGATTACTCGGACAAACTACAGGAACTGGTGCTGCCTTCCCTGGTATGGGTACCAAATCCAAGACCGGCTCCACTGGCACTGCTGGCACACCGCCAACCGGTGCTAAAGGCACGGCGCCGGGTGGCACGACTGCTAGGAAACCAACTGGAACGCCTGGTGCCGGCAACACAGGCAAAACACCACCTGCCGGAACAAAAATGCCCGGCACTAAGACTGGCGCGGCTGGGAAGCAACCCGCTGTGACGACCGAAAGAGGCGCTGGTACAGGTCGCAAAATGCCTGCCAACTTCAAAAAAGGGACGTTTAAGGGCGGTACACGTGGTCGTCAAGGCAGTCAACGTGGCGGTGCTGGTGGTGCTTTCTCCATCGGGACAGTCGGTCCATTACGCCTATTGCAATCTGATTTAGGTCCACAAATCAGTTGGCTTCTGCCAGCTGCAATCATTGGCTTCATCAGTGCCTTTGCCTACTATTTGGACCGCAAACGGAAATGGTACCAGACAACCATTCAACAAAATCACTTGCTCTTTTGGCTTGGATGGCTCATCCCCGTTGCTGGCTTCTTCTCCATCGCCAGCTTCTTCCATCCTTATTACATGATCATGTTGGCACCACCAATTGCCGCCTTATTCGGCATCGGAACTGTCACTATGTTCAAACAATTCAAAACCGATCTGAAACATTGGCAAGCATGGCTTTTGCCAATCGCAATCGTAGTCACCACAGGCTTGCAGGCTTGGTATGTCAGTCTCTATTATCAATGGCAGCCATTCTTAGTCATCGCTGGCGGCCTGCTCGGTTTGATACTTCTGTTCATCGGCCGCACTAAAGCATGGCGTAAAACAGCGTTAGGCGTTGCCATCGCAGCAATCATGGCCGCACCAGCATTCTGGTCCTTAACGCCAACAATAGCTGGTTCCTCGGCTGGTATTCCTTCTGCCGGTCCATCACTGCTCTCCTCTAGCGGTAACGGTGGACTCGGCAACGGCACAGCAGATTCTGGCTTGTTAAAGTATGTTGAAAAACATCAAGGCAATGCCAAATACCTGTTTGCAACCAGCAACGCCAGCACTGCAGCCCCGTATATCATCAAATCTGGCAAAGCGGTCATGGCCATTGGCGGCTTTAACGGGACTGATCCAGCTATCACCCTGAAACAGTTCAAAGCGCTTGTTAAAAAGGGCGATATGAAGTATTACCTTTCCTCTGGCCGCTCAGGCAATTCGAAGATTGAAGCTTGGGTCACCAAAGTCGGCAAAAAGGTTGCCGCAAGTCAATATGGCGGCACTTCATCGTCCAGCACGCAAGGCTTTGGCAGCCGAGGCGGCATGGGCGGCGGCACCTTGTATGAACTCGATGCCAGCATGGTGAAATAAAGCGTCTTGATCTCTCTATGAAAGGAGTCCCCGATATGCGACAAGAAAAGAATCCATTCATTTCGATTGTGTTGCCGGTTTATAACGAAAGTGCTGGCATCGGCGAAACTTTAACGGTTTTGGCAAATTACGTTCGTGCACGGCCGGAACGATACGAGTTAATTTTCGTCAATGACGGCTCAACAGACGATAGTGCTGATCAAATCAGGGCCGCCATGGCCAAAAATCCGGCGATTCGGTTAGTCGATTTCTCCCGCAACTTCGGCCATCAGCTAGCAATCACTGCCGGTATTCGCTATGCCAGCGGCGATGCAGTGGTGGTCATGGACGCCGATCTGCAAGACCCGCCGCGTGTTATCCCAGAAATGTTAGCCCGCTGGCGTGAAGGCTATGACGTCGTTTACGGTAAGCGGCGCAAACGCAGTGGTGAAACGTGGTTTAAGAAGTTGACTGCCGAAATGTTTTATCGCTTACTCAAGGCTGTCACTAGCATCAACATTCCTGTCGATACCGGCGACTTCCGTTTGATGGATCGGCGTGTTGTCAATGTTCTCAAGCAGATGAATGAACAGGACCCATATGTACGCGGGATGGTCACTTGGGTCGGCTACAAACAAATTGCGGTTGAGTACGATCGTCAAGAACGGGAAGCCGGTGAAACGCACTATCCACTGAGAAAAATGCTTCACTTAGCTATGGATGGGATCACTAGTTTTTCCACAGTACCGTTAACTTTAGCTAGCTGGTTAAGCGGCTTCTTCCTGATCATCGCGGTCGCGCTCTTTGGGCTTAGTTTGGCACTAGGCCACCTCACTAGCTTAACCTGGGTCATGATCATCACCTTGCTAGTTGGCGCTGGTATTACCTTCACCATTGGCATGCTCGGCACCTACATCGCGAGGATGTTCGCTGAAAGCCGCCATCGACCGCTCTATATCGTTGCCGACACATACGGCTTCAAAACCCAAACGACGCAACAAACAAGTTATCCTTATCACGCATTACAAAACTAGCCACAAGCGCCACTATTTAAAATCAAGAAAGCCGCTAACCTGTTGTTTGAATGACGACATCAGGCTAGCGGCTTTTTTGAGCACAAAAGAATAAGCTAAATGCCACAAATATGTTTGAACTAGCTAATGGTGCTCATGTCTAAACTCATTTTAAATTTTACAACACCAATATTTTTATGTTACGGTTATTATAAGTAAGTAATGATCGTGTCTCTGACAAATTGAAAGGAATGAACTCATGACAACAACGACCAAGCACTTGACGCGCTTAACGCCAAGCGATCTGGCCGCTGAATTAACGACGAACACCAAAACCGGCCTGACTGCTAAAGAAGCAGCTGCACGTTTGCAGCAAAATGGCCGCAATCAGCTCACCGCGGCTAAAAAGCCTAGCTTGCTCCGGCAAATCGGCCATCACCTCAGCGATATCACCTCGCTAATTTTGCTTTTTGCCGTTGGTCTCTCTGCCTATCTGGCCTTGACGACTGACAGTGACTGGACCAAAACCATTGTTATTGGCGCCATCGTCATGCTCAATGTTGTGATCGCTTTGTACCAAGAACACAGCGCTGAAAAAGCACTCGCTGCTTTGAAAGCCATGACGATTCAAACCGTCACCGTTGTTCGTGAAGGCAAGACGCAAACCATTCAGGCCGCCGAGCTTGTTCCAGGCGATTTGATTCTCCTCAAGGCCGGCGATGCGGTTCCTGCAGACGCCAGAATCATTCAAAGCCAAGAACTTGAAGCGGATGAAGCAATTTTAACTGGCGAAAGTCTGGGCGTGACCAAAACGGCAGAAGCCTTGGCCACTGCTCCTGATGATCTTGGGGATGCTGCCAATTATATTTTCTCTGGCACAGCCATTACCAGCGGCAAGGCAACTGCGATTGTGACGGCTACCGGCATGGACACCGAACTGGGAAAAATTGCTGCACTGCTCAATCAGACAAAAAAGCAGACGACGCCACTGGCCAAACGGTTAAACACCCTTGGCAAGCGGCTATCCTTCGTTGCTATCTTGGGCGGTATCATCACCATTTTGCTAGCAACCTTGCTTCATCAGGAAGGCTTTACAGATAGCTTGATGCTTGGTGTCAGCCTCGCCATTGCTGCAGTTCCAGAAACCTTGCCCGTCATCGTCACCCTCAGTTTGGCTCATGGCGTTCAGAAGATGGCCAAGCGCCACGCGATTATTCGCCAAGTCACCGCTGTTGAAACCATTGGGAACGTGAACGTAATTGCCTCAGACAAAACCGGGACCCTCACGCAGAATCGCATGACAGTTACCCATTTCTGGCCTTATGGCAAAGAAATTCATAAAGTCGCCAAAACAAAGTTGTCAGCCAATGACACCCGCTTTTTCAAGTATCTCGGTCTTGCAACCAACGCACACTTAACTGCTGATGATGAACCAGATATCGGCGATGCGACTGAACTGGCAATTGTTCGGCTACTTGATCATTACGATCTGAGTCGGACCGAGGCTGAGCAAACCTATCCGCGTGTGGCTGAAGCGCCGTTTTCATCTGACAAGAAAACCATGGCGACTTTGCATCGCACGCCGGATGGCCACTATCTAGCGATTATTAAAGGAGCAGTCGACCGAATTAACTTTGCGCCTGAGAACTGGGAGCAAACTGCCACCGCAATCCATGACCAAATGACGGCACAAGCATTGCGGGTACTGGCGGCTGGCTATCAACAATTTGAAACCGATCCTGGGGAAAACTGGGAAGCACAGCTAACCGCCGTACAACCGTTGGGATTGATTGGTATCATTGATCCGCCGCGCCCTGAAGTGCCCGCTGCCATTCGCGCTGCTAAACAGGCCGGCATTACAACGGTTATGATCACTGGGGATCATCTCGGTACGGCCAAAGCCATTGCTAAAGACATTGGCATCCTTGAAAGCGGCCAACAAGCGATCACCGGCCATGACCTCAGCCAAATGAGCGACGAGGATCTGGCGGCCAATATTGCTGATATCCGCGTGTTCGCGCGGACTACCCCGAGTGATAAAATTCGAATCGTCAAAGCTTGGCAAAAACAAGATGCGGTGGTCGCCATGACCGGTGACGGCGTCAATGATGCGCCAGCGCTCAAAGCTGCCGACGTCGGCATTGCCATGGGCATCACTGGGACAGATATGGCCAAAAATGCTGCCGATATGGTTTTGACCGACGATAACTTTGCTACGATTATCGATGCTGTCGCACAAGGTCGAACCGTCTATCAAAATATTTTAAAAGCCGTTGAATTTCTGATTTCGGTTAATTTTGCCCAAATTTTCACGATGCTACTGGCCGTCCTCGTTGGCTGGGGTGCTGTGATGACACCTGAGCAGCTACTCATCGTCAACGTCCTTGCTGATGGTATTCCCGGCTTCTTCCTTAGCCGAGAGTTGGCTGAACCTGGCATGATGCACTTGAAGCCCATTCCAAAAGCAGCCAGTATTTTCAGCAATGGCCTCGGCAAACGTGTGGCCGTGCGGACGACCACCTATGTTGGCTTGATTCTTGGCATCTACTTCGTTGGCCGTTTCGTGGTCAGTCCCGATGTGCCAGGTATCGGCATGACCATGCTATTTCTGACATTAGCCATCGGTTCGATGCTGGACATTTTCCCCATCAAAACCCGTGGTCGGCTTAACTGGTCAGCGATGACTGTCAATCCGATCCTGACTGGTAGCCTTTTACTGACGATGACAGTCATCGTTGCCTTAGCAACCATTGCGCCATTGCAACAAATTTTTCAGCTAGCGCCACTAACAGCCGGACAATGGGCCATCGTCCTCGGTGCCATCTGGCTGCCAATGTTGGTTGTTGAAACTTACAAGCGCCGTCAACATCGGCACGAATTAGCGCCATGGCGTCAGGCCACCTTATCAGATTCGGCAGAATAACGTTGGTTTTGCGATATCATCGTTATCTGATATGCTTTAGTTAACTAATGAGCATGGCAATTCACCACCAACAATAGGTGGAAGAATACCATCCAAGGAGGCTTGTTCTATGCAAACATTTCAAGCATTGGTTCACGATGGGCAAAAGGCAACTTTTCAAACACTGCACGAAGATGACTTACCAGCAGGCGATTTGTTGATCAAGGTCGCTTATTCAGATATTAACTACAAAGATGCGCTTGCCTATCAACCGCAGAATCAAATTATTCGAGATTATCCACAGATTCTCGGGATTGATTTAAGTGGGACTGTGGTAGCCAGTCAAGATGCCAATTTTAAAGTAGGCGATCAAGTGTTGGCCACCGGTCATGGTCTAGGGGTCAGTCAAGGCGGTGGTTACGCTGAATATGCCCGCATTCCTGCTTCTTGGGCAATCTCGCTGCCATCAGCCATGACACTTGCTAGCGCCATGAGTTTTGGCACGGCGGGTTTGACCGCTGCCTTATGTGTCGCTGCTTTGACCGCGCATGGCATGACGCCTGAGCATGCACCGCAGATTCTTGTTGGTGGCGTAACGGGCGGTGTCGGCAGTGTTGCCATGCGCTTATTAGAGCAAGCAGGCTTCACGAATCGAATCGGTATTGTGCGGACACCAGATCAGCAAAAACAGGTTATGTCACTTGGCGCTACGGCAACATTAGCACTTGACGAGCTTCCCAAGGGAAAGGCTTTGAGTAAGCAACGCTTTGATTTTGCCATTGATCCGCTCGGTGGATCGTTCACAACCAGTTTGCTGCCAAGTATGCGTTATGGCGGCGCAATCGCGTTATGTGGCAATGCTGCAGGAACTGCCTTGCCGCTGACCGTCTTCCCCTTCATTTTGCGCAATGTCAGCTTGCTCGGTGTGGATTCCGTCAATGCCCCTGCTGCGGCCCGAGCAGCCGCATGGCAGACATTGGACAAATTGGCGCCAATGCCTGTCGATACGGTCAAACTAGCTGACTTGCCACAAACCTTGACGAAACACTTTAACCACCACACAACCCGGACGATTGTGGACATGGGCTAATTGAAAAGTGCCAGCTGCTGAGTATCTGTATTTACTGGCAGCAGTTATGAATTAACCACTAATTTCGGACATGCTTGATTTTTTAACCATCAAAGTTGTCCTTCAACCAAACACGGTTGAAGGACAACTGATAGCCACCAAAAGACGACTGATTTTCCAATGGCGGAAATCAGTCGTCTTTTGTTTTCTCATAGAGAATCTATTCATTAACTTCTTTTAGACCAGCTTTAACTCAACAAAACAGCATCATCGGCAAACTCTTGTCCACTGCGTTCTTTAAACATCGTCAATAAGTCTTCGACGGTCAGATGCTGTTTTTCCTCGCCACGGACATCAACAGCAATTTCACCATGATCCAGCATGATTAAGCGATCACCATATTTCAGTGCACTGGCCATGTTGTGTGTGATCATCAAAGTTGTCGTATGTTGCGCGTGCACCATTTTATCAGTCAAAGCCATGACGGTAGCGCTTGTCTGCGGATCGAGCGCTGCTGTGTGTTCGTCAAGCAATAACAACGCCGGTTCTTTTAAAGTAGCCATCAGCAAGGTTACTGCCTGTCGTTGACCGCCAGAAAGCAAGCCCATTTCGGCACCCAGGCGATTCTCAAGACCCAATCCAAGGGTCGCCAATTTTTCCTTAAAATGTTGGCGATCACTCCGTTTGACCCCACTGGCCCAAAAGTTACGCCAAGAGCCGCGTTTTTCGGCCAATGCCAAATTCTGTTCGATTGTCAGCAACGAGGCGGTGCCGGAACGCGGATCCTGAAAGACTCGAGCAATTACCTTCGCCCGCTTAGCAACATTTTGATAAGTCACGTCCTTACCGTTGATCAAAATCTGCCCCTGACTAACCGGGAGCGTGCCAGCGATACTGTTCAGCAACGTTGATTTACCTGCGCCGTTGCCACCAATAATCGCGACGAACTCCCCGCGTTCAAGACTGAGATCAATGCCTTTCAGCGCGTGATTCTCGTTCACGGTTCCTTGTTCAAAATACTGATGCAGTCCATGCACTTCAAGTACGGCCATGGCTAAACCTCCTTTTGCTGATCACCAGCATGTGTACTCATCGAATCGGTTTTTGCTGCTTGCATCTGTGCCTGAACAATGCGAGCTTGACGCCGATTACCGTGACGAATTGTCATGAGTTGCAATTTCTTTTTCAGTAACGGCAATGACAGGAAGATCGTTAACATCAAGGCGTAGAAGAAACGCAGGTAGTTCGGGTCAACACCAAGATCCAGCACAACCGCAATAATCAGGCGGTAGATCACAGCGCCGACAATGATCATCAACAACCGCGCCCATAACGGCACGCCGCGCAATAGGATTTCCGAAATAATAATGGCTGCCAAGGCAATGACGATGGTCCCAATCCCCATCGACAAATCCGCATAGCCATTGGTTTGCGCCATGAGACTGCCTGATAAAGCAATTAGGCCATTGCTCAGCATGTAGATGATAATTTTCATCGCATCATTGTTGATCCCGTTGGCCGCCGCCATGTTCTGGTTGTTGCCGACTGCCGCAGCAGCTAAGCCCATCTCGGTATGGAAAAAGAATACCAGAATACCTATCACAATGGCGACCACAATGGCACCGATGATGATGCCGGTGGTCGTGGCATCACCACTGTCAACCAGATTGAAAACCGTCTTAACAGTCCCAATCAAACTGATATTAGCCTTGCCCATGATGAAGAGGTTCACCGAATACAACCCGGTCATGGTCAAAATACCAGTGAGCAAGTCTGGAATATGCGACTTGGTGGTTAAAAAGCCTGAAACTGCACCAGCTGCAGCGCCTCCGGCAAAACCCATGAGCGTCGCCGCAATCGGCCCCACCCCCGTGACAATTGCATGAGCAGTAATCGCAGCGCCCAAGGGAAAACTGCCTTCAGCCGTCATGTCAGCAATGTCTAATATTCGGAAAGTCAGGTACACGCCAATCGCCATGACCGACCATAGTAATCCTTGGGCAATACTTGATGTCACGATGTCCATAATGAAAAGCTCCTTTGTTAAGTGAGCGCGAGTCAGCCTGGGTAGAAACCGGAGTGTAAGCGGCCTTGGGCGTGATGGTCGCTCTTTGACCATTGCGACCGAGGTCCTTACACGCAGGCTTCTGGGCTGGTGAGCGCGTTATGGTAGAAGCGCGAGTCAGCCCGGTTGCTGCGACTGCCAGCGCGTTATGACACGAAATCGATTATTCAGCTTGCTTCAAGGCAGCCTCTGTCAAACCAAATTGTTTCATCCGGGTCGGATCAGTGACCAATCGAGTTTTAGCCGGTTTTTCAACAGGCAGATCGCTGACTTTCTTCCCCTTCAAAATTTGAACAGCCAGTTTGCCAGTCTGCCGGCCTAGATCTTCGTAATTAATCCCTACTGTCGCCACCCCGGCTAATTTCACCATCGTCGCATCAGCGGTGACGACCGGAATGTTTTCTTTCGTGCTGATTTTGCCAATGGTCGGCATTGAGGCCGCCATCGTGTTATCGGTTGGAATGTACACAACATCACTTTGTTTCATCAGTGCAGTGGCACTTTGTTCAACATCGTTGGTGGTCGCGGCGGTTTTTTCAACGGCGGTTAACCCCAGTTTCTTGATTGCTGCCTTCGCAAGCTTGATCTGAACTTGAGAGTTTTCTTCGGCGGCGTTGAATAATAAGCCAACTTTTTTGGCCTTAGGAAAGGCTTTGTGTAAAAAGTTGATCTGACCAGCGACATCTACCATGTCCGTAACGCCTGTAGCGTTTTTGTCCGGCTTGGCTGTTGTGGTCACAAGACCAGCCGCTTTTGGATCCGTGATCGCCGTGAACAACAATGGGGTCTTGCTGTCTGCCTTCTGCAGGGCTTGGGCAGCCGGTGTAGCGATCGCCAAGTTGAGATCGTTTTTATCACGTTGCAAGCGCTGGCTCATCGTCTGAAGATTAGATTGATCGCCTTGGGCATTCACGTAATCCAGCTTGATTTTCTTGCCTTTGTAGCCCGCTTTAGCCAGTTCTTCCGTGAACCCTTTACGGGCGGCGGTTAATGCTTGCTGGTCAATCAACTGTAAAATGCCGATTTTAACCTGACTCTTGTCAGCCGCTGCACTGGTTGATTTACCACAACCGGCTAAAACCATGATAGTGAGTGCTGCTGCCGCAATAGCGGCCATTCGTTTGATCTTCATTTTTCTTCCTCCTAGGATGTACGGGTTAAGGTGATGGTGCTTCACACTTTGTGCAAACGCGCTCACTGGCGCAGAAACCTACATGTAAGGACCTTGGTCGCAGTGGTCAAAATACGACTATCACGACCAAGGCCGCTTACACTCCGGTTTCTACCCGGGCTGACTCGCGCTCTTACAAAAATAGCCAGCCACTGGATTTTTCGTCCATGTGGCTGGCCATTGTTTTTTCCCGGAAAAAGAAAAGGCCACATGGATGAATTCGTCCATGTGGCGGTTAATTGCAAGTTAAACACTTACGGCCATCATGGATACAAACCTGATTGGCTTGTATCCATGAGATACAAACCATTATCCGAAATAGCCGTAATAATAAGAATGATTAAGTTGTGTTGTTTTGACTCGATCCATGATCAACACTCCTTCATGCAGAGATGTTCTCTCTGACTTGTCTCAAAGCGTATACTCATATTCTCATCTTGTCAACACAAACAAAAAACTTACATTCGGCTATTTCAGTTTTTGTATGGGGAAGAATGTCAAAGAACGTTACTATAGCAGTTATTCTGGTAATTTAACCGTTTGTTTGACGGCTTTTAGCATTGCCTCGTTGCGAACTGTTTCGACTTTTGCTGGTTTCTCAACTGGTAATGTTTTAACAGTTTTACCTTTTAGGAGCTTAATAGCCATTTTGGCCGTCTGCTTGCCAAGGTCGCGGTAGTTGATGCCTTTGGTGATCGTGCCGCCGTCTTGAACCATGGTCGAAGCGGCTGGGACGACTGGTATTTGCTGAGCCTTGGCAACTTTACCAATAGTCGGCATCGCGGCAGCCATAACGTTGTCAGCCGGTAAATAAAGGGCATCGACGCTTTTGGCTAAACTCTCGGCTGCCTGTTGCACATCGTTAGTTGTCGCCGCTGTACGAACTTGGTAACGCAAACCGAGTTGTTTCAGCCGAGCTTTGGCTTGTTTGATCTGATAAACCGAATTTGGTTCACCAGCGTTATACATGAGGCCGACAGTTTTTGCTTCCGGGAAAGTTTGATGAAGCAAGTCAATTTGTTTGGCTACCGCAACTAAATCTGTCACGCCGGTTGCATTTTTATCTGGCTTTGTGGGATTGGTGACCAATCCGGCTGACTTAGGATCCGTGATGGCGGTGAATAACATCGGTGTCTTTTTGTCAGCTTGTTGGAGTGCTTGCGCGGCAGGAGTTGCAATTGCAAGGTTCACATCATTCTTGTCGCTGGCCAAGCGATCACTCATCGTTTTCAGATTAGCTTGGTCGCCTTGAGCATTGACGTAATCAATTTTGACGCGATCACCACTGTACCCGGCTTTGGTCAACTCGGCCACAAAGCCTTTCCTAGCCTCAGTCAAGGCACTTTGATCAATCAACTGCAAAATACCGATCTTAACGGTTTTGGAACTGGCGGCGTTACTTTTCTTGCCGCAGCCGATCAGCGTTAAGCCAACCAGTGCTGCAGTAGCGATAACAAGTAGTCGATGCTTTTTCATAAAAAAATCCTCCTGTGAGCGCTCGCCAGCGCGGTTGCTGCGCTGGCGAGCGCGTTATCGATGAGTGACGAGTGACAATTCAGCCATCCGGAACGGTCAACATAGTCGCATGATGCAAAAAGGACCAGCCGCTGGTTTTCACCATGCGACTGGCCCCGAGATTTTTCGGTATAGAAAAGCCGCATGGATAATTGTTCATCCATGCGGCGTTGTGTGCACATTTAATGTGACGGCCTTATGGATGCAAACCACTGCTTGCGCGGTTTGCATCTCACTGCAAACCGCTATCCGAAAAAGCCGCCGAAAAAGTTATTAAGTTGTGTTTGCCGTACTAAGTTCATGGTCAACACTCCTTTAAACACGCGTTCGCAGTCGCATAAATCACGTCTGCTGACACGCTATCTGTTTGGTACGAGAATCAGCATACCGAATCCAATCGTCATTCGTCAAGAAAAATTTTTAATGATTTTACAATACATCTGTTATCTAAAAATCATTTTCACATACTGATGATTGGCCGCAGCTACGAGTCGATCAACCATGCTTAACTTTAATGCACCGCTGGCCTGTTGCGCCAAGCGAATGAGTGGCGTGTCCAATACGATTGCCTGCTGGAACTTCGCCTCGGGTCCTTGCTTGTCGATATAATCTTTAGTTCGAATTTTGACCGTGATCCACGCCACTAGCCGCAGCAACAATGAGTGTTTCTTCATTTCTCGCGGTGTATTGAGTCGAGTGAATTCGCCTGGTACAAATTCATGTGGTGCCGGTACTTTCTGGTCTGTCAACTGTTCAAAATCTTGAACACTAGGTTTCCCGGAAAGCGTTGTATACCAATTTGGAATCGTTGCAAAGTTATTAAAAGTTTCCCCTGTGAAGCTAACTGGTAAGACAGCATCAATATTAGTGACACTGGTACCAACAGCAATCGCCTTTTGAGCTTCAGGCAAGACCCATGTTTGTGTCTGTTCACGCCACTCCTTAAAGGCTTGTGCCTTCAGCTCGAGAGCAACATTAACGGTTTGTCCAGCTTTGACAAAAACCTTTTTGAATGCCTTTAATGATTTTTCCGGTCGTAATGGTCGTGGTTGTTGTTCTTGAACATAGACCTGGACCACTTCCGCACCATCAACCTTTCCAGTGTTGGTCACTTGCAGGCTAATGGTCAGTGGCTGATCATCGGTTACGTGATCACTTGAGAGCTGAATGTTTTTCAAGGTAAACGATGTGTAGCTCAAACCAAAACCAAATGGAAAGGCGACTGGCACTTTTGCTTTGTCGTAATAACGGTAGCCAACATATGTGCTTTCAACATACGGCACCGACCGAGGGTTTTTATCATAGACATCCGCTGAGGGCACGTCTTGGTATTTTAGCGGATAACTTTCAGCTAGCTTGCCGCTTGGATTGACAGCACCTGTCAAAACGTTGGCAGCTGCGGCCCCGATACGTTCACCACCAAGTGACAGGTTAACGATAGCTTTGACTTGGTCCACCCACGGAAGCTCAACCGGGGCACCGGCTACTAACAGGACAATCACATTTGGATTAACTGCGGTCACTGCTTGCAATAAATCGTCTTGAACTTTTGGTAAAGCCATATTTTGGCGATCAAAGCCCTCCGACTCATAATTGTCGGGCAGCCCAGCAACAAAAACGACTTTGTCATGGTTGCGTGCCAAGGCTAATGCCTCGGCAGTCGCCTGCGAATCATCCTGATCGTCAAGTCGATAGCCACTCGCATAATCAAATGACACCTTTTTTTGCTTAAGGCCATCCAAAACTGAAACGATCTCGGAAGCATTAATATGCGAAGACCCTGCCCCTTGGAAGCGTGTAGCTTTAGCCAGCTCACCAATGACCGCGACTGTGTCAGTAGCCTGTAATGGTAACATGGCGGCCTCATTTTTCAGCAGAACAATCGCACTTTCCGCAATTTTTTGCGCCAATTGTCCATTTGCTTGCAGTAATTGCTCTCGCGATCCCTGAAATTTGGGCCGTTGTTTGCGGGCAATTTCGGCAATCTTAGTCACCGCTCGATCTAAGCTGGCCAATTTCAGTGTGCCTTGTTGATAAGCCTGCAGCGCCTCACCATCAAATAAATGATCGTCGCCTGGCATTTCTAAATCCGTACCGGCATTAAGCGCCGCAACCTTATCATTCAACGCTCCCCAATCTGTGATCACTGCCCCGCCAAACCCAAATTGTTGCCGCAACACTTGGGTCATCAAATACAGATTATCACTTGCATAGGTGCCATTTATTTTGTTGTAAGAACACATGACCGCTTCTGGGTGGCTTTCTGTGACAGCAATACGAAAAGCCTCAAGATAGATTTCATGCAAGGCGGTCGGATCCACCAGCGAATCAGATGAAAGCCGGTCATTTTCCTGATTATTCGCTGCAAAATGTTTGAGACATGCAGCAATCCCTTGCGACTGGATACCATTAATCCACGCAGCGCCAAGTTTTCCGGCCAAGAATGGATCTTCACTAAAATACTCAAAGTTCCGACCGCAAAGTGGATTGCGTTTCATATTAACGCCGGGACCAAGTACCATATCGACGCCTAAACTTTGCGCTTCTAATCCAATCGCCTTACCCATTGCTTGAATGAGATCAGGATCCCACGCAGCTGCGCTAGCACTAGCTGTTGGAAAACTGGTACTAGGAACACTATCATTGATTCCGAGATGATCCGCTGCCAGTGCCTGATACCGCAGCCCATGGGGACCATCACTCATCCGAAAACTTGGTATACCTTTATCGGCAAGATGCTCAGAGGTCCAGAAATCTTTTCCAGAAGTTAGTTTCACTTTTTCTTCAGCTGTGATCTTCGCCAGATGAAAGTTAGATACTACCACCCCCATCAAAATTACCTCTTTTCCGGCAAAATTTTTGCCATGTTTTTTTGGAACACTTATTATACCTTAAGATAACGATATTAACGCTTAAAACGGTCGCAATTCATTCATTTAAGTTTCGCCCGAGAAATCAAGGCTTCAACCACAACAGCTTTTGTCAATTTATATAAACATATTTTCAACTAATTGACATTTTGACCATTTAAAATTCAATAACATTTGCTCACAATATCAAAAAGTAGCAAAGAACATTAAAAAACCACATTCAAAATTTTTCTTCCAGAACGTCATAAAAAATTCACAATTACAGATTATTCTTTTCTATGTAGCAAGGAAGTTTACCCCCTTCTTACTACTACCCCAACCCAACTTTTTTTCATTTTTACTCCTCCAAAGTAAAAAGAAGTCGGCACCACCCCCAATGGTGTTGACAGGAAACCCCGCGTACCCCCAATACGCGGGTTTTTTTGTGTAGCGCGAAAGCAGGTTTCTGCGACTGCGAACGCGTTTGCGAGGACCTGCAAAATTGGCGGAGTTTTGGTTGTTTAGGTTCAATGTCCTTATGTGCAGATTTCTGGGCTAATTTACCCGTTTCAGCGAAAGCAGGCTCGCTTACCGTCTTTAATAGTCCACCAAGCAAAAATGGCAAAAGGCAACTTTGACCTTCCTAACATCGCCTCGGGAAGTTGCAAAGTCGCCTTTTTTAATCGCTGCACAAGCAGCTAATCCGCATCGCGGACAACGATTCGATCTCGAATTGCTGTTGGATGTTCCAACTGATCCAGAATTGCCAAGGCCATGTTGCCGGTCGTAATGTGGCTTTGTCCATCTTCGCCCACCAGCAATGTATCCTTGCCGGCAACATAACTCGTTGCTGGTCCACTTGGAAAGGCTTCGCTTGGTGAAATGCCAATCCAATTCACATTCGCGTTCATTTGTAAAAACTGATATTCGTAATATTGGTAAAGGGCGCCATCATACCACGGTTGACTTGCGGCACTTTCTGGAAAGTCAAGAATCATGGGGTGATCCGCACCCGGCATCGCCAAGCTAGCACTTCCCAAAATAAAGACAGCCAGTGTATCGCTGTTGCGCAAGAGACTAACTAAGTGCGTGGCAAAGTCCAGATGTAAATAACCACGTCCCGAACCCCACGGCACACTCAAAGCATCTACCACTGCATCAACGCTATCCAAGTCGGCTTCAGTCAATACCAACGGTTCCTTCACCAACGTGGCAACCGTTGCACCAAGCCGATCAGCGGCCTTCTGTGGATCACGCACAACTGCCAGCACCTCATGCCCGCGTCGCCGAGCTTCAGCGACAATGGCACTGCCCGCGCGACCAGTAGCACCCAAAACAGCAATTTTCATTTTGCCTACCTCATTTCATATTGAGCGCAGGTCAATCCGCCTACATGCAACTTGCTAGATTGACGAGCGCGTTTATAGGAAGCAACGACCTCTCGTCCATATTCTAGCATGTATCCAGCATTTACGGCTGAATCTGCCTTCTGGGCTTGAAAAAGACAAGAAAACTTCCTTATATTGCCAGTTATGCGGTACACTTAAATCATTAGTATAGAATGTGAGAGGATATTAAATGTCAATTGAAGCTAGCCTTACTTATCAAAAGAAATTCTTCAACGATTTTACCGATGCTTGGCATAAAAAGTCACGTTATCGCCTTTATCAGGGACTGGATGCAACCGCTGAAAATCTGCGGCTAGACATCGAAGAAACGCCTGGTTATATTTTGGCTTATGACAAAACCGCACAGGCGGAACTGCATGATTTTCTGCAGATCGGTCTTATTGATTTTCTGCGCCAGCACATCCCCTTTTTTGAAGTTAATGATCAAGGAACCGTCTACTTTGGTAATTGGTACCACCGACGCGAGTTTGGCCATATTAACGTCATCTTGCGAGCAATCACGCAGTCAGCTGACGAACAGCGCCGCATCCTACCACAACTCGAATCTTTTTCTGACGATCCCGACCATTATCTAGACCGCCAGTTGGATGCGATGCGCAAAGAGGTTTACCGTGACGTCGATTCATTGCACACCCAAATCGACAACTTGGAAGCCGAAAACGCCCCAGAGCGCGGCCAAGCAACCCAAGGCAACAGCGGTTTCCGCGGCTTGTTGAAAAACTTTATTGATCCGAGTGATGATGACCAAGCATCACCTTCACAACCTTCAGGAGATGCCTCGCGACTGAAAGCACAGTTCGACAAGGAAAAGCTTACCGCCGATGATATTTTCGACAAGCGCAAACGCGAACTCGAAGTTTCCGCAGCCATCACGCGCTATGAATTCCAAGCAGTGATGGGGACTTACAGCTCAGTCGCTGAATTTGAAAATATCTTAGCTAACTTGAAGGATGATTTCATGCAGTCATTAAAGCTTGAAGGAGGGCGCACGCATGCTTAATCTTAATGATGCACATTTGGCTGCCCTGATTACAAAACCACTCACCGTTGCTCAGGCACGCCAACAAATTGGCACAGCATATCAGCAAGAAGCCGATCGTTTAGCAAACTCGCCATTGTGGGAATCAAATGATGAGGCATTGACCGCCTTATTGGCAAGCTACACGAATCTCTTGGGCAATAAATTATATCAGGCATTGCAAAACTTGACGTCAATCCCTACCCCATTTTTGCAGACATTGTGGCTGCAGGATACAACGGCAGATGCTCACCACAGCGAAATTGCGGTGATTCAGACGACGCAGGACGACAACAACACATTGTTAACGATTGTGGATCCCTTGAGTGACGATGCCAAATTAAAAGCGGTCAACCTACCGACACTTTTGCAGATCACCGCTGCTGACAGCAATGCCATGACCTACGATGCCGAAACCGTTAAGGCACTGTCTGCCTTAGCCAAAGCGCTCAATCAAGGCGGCTATCGCTTCACCACTGTTGATGAAACTGTCTTGCAACCCGTTAACGGACTAAGTTTCAAGACGCGGTTTGATAACCTCAAACCACTCGTTGCAAAAAAGGCAGTCATCAAAGCCGGCGACTTTAGCATTGGTACGTCATTAGATAAGGATGCAAAAGTACTTGGGTATCAAGTCCTAGACGAAGATGGCCACGACTGGCAAGATCTTGGCTCTGAAGAAGTCAAAAATGACCGCTTTGAGTGGGCATCAACTACTGTGCCGCAAGAATTGGTCAATCACCGTCTCAAGCTCATTATTCGTGTTTCGGCAGGCAGTAATTCACCAGCATTGGATGAATTATTCGTCATTGCATCCAACAACGCTATCCTCATGCGACAAGGTGCCAAAGCTGGCGTTTACGAATTGCCACTACCAAATCAAAAGATCTTTACAGTGATGATCAATCCGGCTAATAATATGGTTTATCTGAAGTATCCTGATCCAGAAACGCAGATCATCGAACTTAACCATCAGTATCCATTTATCGGCGAATGGCTTAAAGCTGTCTTGCCGCAAAAACGGGCGTTTAATTAGTAACAGTATTGGCAAGTCATGACAGTCTTTTATCAGGAAGAGCGTAAACTGATGCGGTTAGAATCCGGAGCATAAGCGACCTCAAGCGCATTGGCTGAGCTTTGGCCAGTATGCTTCAGATCCTGATGTGCCGGCTTCTGCATCAGTGAACACGTTTACGAGGAGGGAATCACGTGGCTAATGAGTTTCCACAAGTGATGACAATCGGCGGTACGGACAGTGACGGCAGTGCCGGTGTCCAAGCCGATTTGCATAGTTTCTTCATGCGCGGCGTTTATGGTGCTACCATTTTAACCGCGGCTGTTGCAGGCAATTCTTACGGGATTCAGGATAGTATGGTCATGCCATTACCGTTCATTGATGCCCAGTTCAAGTCACTTGCTGCTGATTTGCATATTCGCGCTGCTAAAACGGGCATGCTTGCCGATCGCGCACTGGTGCAAAATATTATCAAAAACTGGCAGCAATATGATTTCGGTGCCTTAGTTGTCGATCCCGTTATTATCACTAAACACGGCGCGATGTTGCTAGAACAAGACGCTTATGATGCTGTCAAAAATGAACTGATCCCCCTAGCAACGGTGGTCACCCCCAATCATTACGAGGCCGAGCATCTGACCGGTATGAAACTCGACACCGACGCTCAGACTGAAGCGGCCGCACATCAACTACAAGACTCCGGTGCCAAGAACATTGTTTTAAAAGGTGCCCATGATGATCCTACGCAACCAACTGTGCGTGATTTTGTTTTGCTGGAAAGCGGCAAGTCATTCTGGTTAAGTGAACCTTATCATGCAACCGACCGGGTTAACGGCACAGGTGACACGCTTTCCGCCGTCATCACCGCAGAAATTGGCAAAGGCAACTCGGTTGAGGAAGCCATTCGCATTGCTAAGCGTTTCACCAATCAAGCCATTGGTCATCCAATTGCAGTCGGTCATCAGTACGGCCCGATCAATCACTGGGCCAATAAGATTGTCTACCCACAATTCTAATTAAGACAACAAAAGCGATCAGCTCATTTTAAAAAGAGCTGATCGCTTTTTCATGGCGCCATCGATTCAGATTAATTATATGCAACCTGCTCATCGCCAACTTCACCGAAGTTTTCGTCAAGCGGCACCCGGTAAAGTACCGGTACTTCTCCTTGATAGCCTTCCAAATAAACCTCGCGATGCCGATCATCAAATTTAGGAACGAGATGGTCGCGATTGATCACTGTTTGAATACGCGCAATCGCAGGTGCTTCATCCGTCAGTGGTGTTGAATTAAAGCTTTGAATTTCAAACCCTTCTGCCAACTGTTCTAAGTGAAGCTGCTGGGCAATGGCTGGTTCAAAATGCAGCTGTGTCAGTGCAGCCTCAAACTGGTCTTCATGAATAAACAACGGTTGCTTCAACCACAGTCGAAAAATGTGGCGCTTACTGATTTTATCGCCCCCTGACCAAACCGCCTGCAATGGATAGGGATGGTAAGCTTTAAAGTTCGGAATATCAATGCCAGCATCTGGTCCTTCGCTGATCCGCTCAGCAATTTGTGTGACCGCTGCTGCCAGTGACGTGAAGGCTTGATCCGTCACCCGATCTGGTGCCACCCCCATCGCTGTGATATAGCTGCGCGTTGTCAACTTCACAAAACTAGGTTCCTCAGACCGCGAATACTCGTCACGTTCAACTTCCCGCCAATCAAACTTGTGCATCATTTTTTCCTCCTTCAACGTGTTCTCCAGCCCAAAAAGGCGACGACTTCAGCCTTAAATCGCGTATAGGCCAGTTTCTAAGCACGCATGTTAAGCGTTGTCAGATCCTTTTGCACAGAGTTTAGCCATCTACTCGGTGGAATACAATTATTCTGCCTATCAGCCAGCAAAAGATCTAGGCAAAGAAAAAAAGCATTCCCCACCTTTTAGATGTCGAATGCTTTTTTAGTGATTAGGCACGTGGTCGCGTAAAGAGTTGCAAAATGCCCATGACAACGAGTAAGCCACCAAAGAATGAGAAGACCATCATGACAGTTCTGAACGGATTCAAGGCCATAATGAAGCCCATGATGAGCAACACCACACCATAAATGACGGTCGGCCAAACCGAGACGTTCACAAATTGTTGTCGATTTCGAGCACTTAAAATTTTATTGACACCATAAATCATCAAGACAATGCCCAGCAGCAATGGCCCGAGACTCATCAGTGGCCGAACGATGACCGGCACCATCAGCGCCAATAACAGGTAAAAGCCCCCTGTAAAAAGCGATGTACCGTAAGTGCCTGATGCTTTGCGGGCTGAAAAGCCGTCAATCAGCTTTGGAATTGCCGCAATAATCAAGACTGCAGCTACGATCCAGAGAAAACTGCGATAGACTTGGCGCGGTGCGATTAAAATCCAGGCACCGATTAAAATCATCAGCAAACCGCGCAGCCATGACCAACGTTGAAGACGATCAAACATTGTTTGCATTTTTTAGGCTCCTTTGTTTTGCTAACTTAACCATAGCATACGGTGAGTTATTTCCCCTCCGTCGTCAGACTGAACTTTCACCATTGTTCGTGATTCCAACTGCGGCCATCGATTTCACCTTCAAGACTTTCACGACGTTTTGCCTGCTGGGTGACGAATGCCTGTAATGCATTAAAGAAGGCGGCATTTTCATAAGATGTTGCCTGTTTTTCCTGCACTGCAGCAGCGTTCACTACCCATTGTTCATCTGTTGTCATTCCGACTCGCCTGCCTTTAATTCGTGTAATGTCAAACGTAAGCGATCAATGTCATCCGTCTGCGCTGCTAATTGATCCGCCAACAATTGTGTATCAGCGTTGCCACTCAATCGATTAATAAACCACTGTGCTTGTTCATCTGGTCGGTCAGGATGGTCAAGCGTCAAATATTGCTGATAACGCACCAATAATTGTTGATGCTCAAGATCTGTTTGATTGGCAAATTGGGCAATTGTCAAAGGCGGCAATAACGTCAAGCCGGTTTTAGCCGCCAAGGCCACGTATGGTGTCAAAAATTGGCTGATGCTAAAACCAACGCTACCGCCAAGCTGATAGGCGGTCGCCGGTTGACTGAATGTCACGACAAAACCAAGTGATTTGCCGTGTAGCAATCCACCTCGCGCATCATAAACAAACTGTTTCAGCCAAACATCTGTCAGCCACTGATGTAAGCTTGCCGGCGCCATATACCAATAAAGCGGAAACTGAAAAATAAGGCGATCAGCAGACGTGATTGCTTGCTGCTCCGCCGTCACATCAAAGGGTAGCCGACTATCTAAATGATGCCACACGACTTGCGACAAAGAAGCGGCACTCGCCTTTAGAAACTGCTGAGTGTCGCTTTTTTCAATTTCAGGATGACTCACAACGACTAATGTTTCCACGATTATCCTTTCAACAAATACTGCGCAAAGAACGCAACGGTACCCTGCCACGCTTCATCAAGATAGCCTTCAGCATGCTGACCGCCCGGAATCGACTGCAAGGTCACAGGTAAGCCAAGCTTTTCAGCGGCATGTGCCAATTGATAGATGCCGCTAATCGGAATAATCTCTTCCTGCGAATTAGCCAGATACAAAGGTCCAGCCTGAGCGGTCAAACGGTCAAACGGTTCAACTTCAGGGAACTTTGTTTCATCTGAATCAACATAATTCAAAATGAACCATTTGTAAAATGGATCATTACGACCACCTTGATCAATTTTCGCACTTGCCGTTTTCACAAAATCGGTTTTCGTATCCGGCTGGGCAACGACTGCTGGATGATCTGCGAACCACTGACGAATGTCGAAGATGCCCGACCAAGAAACTGTCGGTACCCCTTCGGCTAACCCAACGTCAACTGACAGCGAACCACCTGCACTGGACCCAAAAACGCCAAGTTGCAACCCTTTAGTATGCTCCCGCAACCATGAAAAGGCTGCTAAAACGTCATCACGAGCTGCTGGGAAGAAGGCTTCAGGTGCAAGCCGGTAATTTGGAACCGCCACCGTATAACCAAGTGCGGCAAACCGTTCAGCCATCTCGCCTTCTTTATTCTTCTCACCGCGAAACCAACCGCCACCGTGAATGTCGAGGATCGCCGCCCCATTTGACTTCTCTGGTTCATAAAAATCAAGCTTCTGTAATGCTGCGTCACCGTAAGCGATATCTCTTGTTACATTAACTGTCAAAACGCTCACCTCTCCAATCAAATTTGCACTCAGTATAACCCGCTCAACGGCGAAATGTAAGCAATTGACTCAGGGCGTGAAGCGGAGCGGTTAGCTCGGCATAGCCGAGCTGTGCCTGTTCGCACGTTTCAGCCAGCGGGTGAGACGGCCCAGTTTCTGAGCTGATGAACATGTTTCAAAATCACTAAGCCACTCACCCAATACCAATTTCTAATTCATCCCCAGCGCTGCATTCAACTTCTTCTGCACCGTCGGCAACGCCAGCTCACTAAAATGATCCGCTTTCACCCACCGTGCTGGTAAAAAGCTGAGATCGCTCGCCGCAGTTTCGACCCCAATCAACGTCAACTGCCATTGCTGATGCGTAAAAGTATGCTTAACCGTTTTCGCGCCAAGATCCGCAAACGTCAGCTGCATCCCTGACGATGCCGCAAACAACGTGCTGACCTCATCTAACTGCGCACTTATCATGGTACTTTCAAGATCTGCCATGTCAACGAGCGGAAACATCCACAAATCAGCCAGCAAGCCAGTACTTGGCCGCTGTTCAAGTAAATAGCCTTTCTCCGAGCGAATGACTAACGCAAAGTAACGATGCAACACCGGCCGTGGCTTTTTCGTTTTAACCGGATAAGCCGAAACCACTCCATCTCGATAACTGGCATCAAAATCTCGCACCGGAGAATGTGCAGGGTCTGGGTGATTCGCCGACATGTAACTTGAGCCAAGATCCATGACGGCCTGATTAAAATCACCAGGTCGATCTTTTGGCATCAGTGGCTGAATCAAGTCAAAAAAGATCTGACGCGTTTGTGGCCGGGCAATATCCGCATCCACTTTAAACAACCGAGCGAAAACTCGAAAAGCGTTACCGTCAATGGCAGGCACAGGTTCCCCAAAACTAATTGACGCAATCGCTCCGGCTGTGTAAGGCCCGATGCCAGACAATGTCTGCAGTGTTTCTGAGGTCTGCGGCCAAACGCCGCCATAATCGGCAACAATCTGCTTGGCTGCCTGTTGCAGACGGCGTGCGCGGGAATAATAACCCAAGCCCTCCCACGCCTTCAGAACCTCTGCTTCTGGCGCCTTCGCTAAGGCTCCCACGGTCGGGAATTGATTCATAAACCGTTCATAATAAGGAATCACCGTCTGCACTTGCGTTTGCTGCAGCATGAGCTCACTAACCATGACATGATAAGGATCATGATCCTCGCGCCACGGCAATTGACGCGCATGTTGATCATACCAATTCAATAAGGCCTTTTGAAAAGCCGCCACTTTTTCCGGCGGCCAGTTCATTAATTTGTTTGTCATCATAACCACTAGCTTACCATGGACTTGAAAAACGGGAAATATTGAACTGCCTTAGTTGGTGAGTGGGAATCCTTGTTTCAAGCTGAAATGCGCGAGCAAGGTCGATAAGCCTGTGCATAAGGACCTCAAACCTAAACGACCAAAGCCCTGTCATGATATTGTGGCTCGCCGAAGCGCGCAAACTGACCTAGAAACCTGCACATAAGGAGCTTGAATCTAAATGGCTAAAGCTTAGCCATGATATTGTGGCTCTCTGAAACGCGCGAAAAGGCGCAGAAACCTGCACATAAGGACCTCGAACCTAAACGACCGAAGCCCTGTCGTTTAGGTTCGAGGCCACTTATGTTCCGGTTTCTAATCGCGCCTTTTCGCGCTCTACAAAAAAAATCACCCCAACGACCATACGTATCGCTGGGATGACTTTAACGACTCAATGATCACTGCAACTGCGGCAATTCTCATCGATTTTTGTTTGCTTACTCATGGGTTCTGCCCACTAACGGCAGAAGTGCCGCTTCTATTCATGCTTGCAATGCAGTCCGTAAATCTTGGGTCAACTGATGACGAACATTATTGAATTTCAATGTTGTGACCAGACTCCTTAGATTCAGTCAGCTTAGGCATAGTGATATTGAGGACACCATCCTGATAGGCTGCCTTGATGTTGCTTGCATCAACGTTTGGTAGTTGATAGCTCCGACTCATTGTGCCGTAGTTACGTTCGGACATCATGACGTTGCCGTTCTTATCAGCGTGGTCGGTGATATCGTCCTTATGAACGTTAATACTCAAAACACCATCGTGGTAGTTCATTTTGATGTTGTTCTTATCAATCCCAGGTACATCCACATGAACTTCGTAAGCGTCCTTGGTCTCCTTAACATCAGTCAGTAATCCGTTGACGGCCGTGCTGGTGATGGCAGGTGTTGCCCAATCCATCCAGTCAGATACCGGGCCGAAGAACCGGCGTGCCAAGTTGTCAAAGAACGGATCATTCACATTGTTCATCAACTCATTATTACGACGATTCAAAACTTCATTAGCCATAACAGATAGCTTCCTTTCAATATAGAGACTTTGGCGATTCGGGAGAAACACATTTGCTCTGAAGCTCTTGTTCCTTCTCCCTCGCTCCACCTATAGTTATACCACAAACTAGCACTTGTGAACGCTAAGTGCTAATATTTTTTGAAAAAAGCTGATTAATCGGCTTCTTTGCATACTCTCACATGCGTTATAGCTTTTAATTTCTTTGTAGACCATTATTAAAAAAGTCTTAGTATTGCGGCAACTGCTCAATAGACACGACTAGTATGCGGCGTCATGGGTAAAAGCGCTAGCTTAATGGCGATAAATACCGTCCTTGCCATCATAGACAGTTACTGTCACTGGGGCGCAAAAGTTGCAGATCTGGCTGTCTCGAAAATGAATATTGGGCTATAGATCTTTGAAAACGCGCAAACTGGCCCAGAAACCTGCACATAAGGACTTCGAACGTAAAACGACCAAATCCCTGTCTGATATTGCTGAACTCCGAAACGCGCAAACCGACCCAGAAACCGAAGCATAAGGGCTTCGAACCTACACGACCAAAGCCCTGCCTGATATTGCTGAACTCCGAAACGCGCAAACCGGCCCAGAAACCTACGCATAAGGACCCCGAACCTAAACGACCAAAGCCCTGCCGTTTAGGTTCGGGGCCACTTATGCTTCGGTTTCTAAGCGGGCCGGTTTGCGCTCTGCAAAAAAAAGCCCTGAACAGTTAACTGTTCAGGACCAGCGACTCAACTAACATTAATTTTCGCTTTCAAGGCGTTCTGCTTCTTCGTCAATCGTTTCGAAGCCAGACTTCTTTGACTTCTTTTCGGGATGGTCTTGGCGCTCCTTTTCAACTTTAGCGATCAAAGCTTTTTTCTGTTCTTTGCTCAATGATGCCATGTGATGTCGCCTCTTTTTGGTGTGAGTTCGTAGGATTGACCCTTACAATCTCTGTTATACCACTTTCACGTAGACTTGGCACACTCAATTTAAAAGTGCTAAGCCGAGTGAAGGATCTTTAAGCGACTGCGGCCCGTACCTGCTGGCTCAACTTGCAACTGATCGGGAATATTATCCCGCAGCTCGGTCACATGTGAAATGATGCCGATTAGCCGCGATTCGCCTTCTAATGATTCTAACGCATTCATCGCCACATCAAGACTATTGGCGTCAAGGCTGCCGAAGCCTTCATCAACAAACAACGCATCAATGTTAATGCCGCCGCTTTCCTGCTGAATCACTTCGCCTAACGCCAATGCCAGACTGAGCGCAGCGATGAAGCTTTCGCCGCCCGATAGCGTCTGCACGGCACGCTTTTCTCCTACCTGATCATCGTAAACATCAATCTCCAAGCCAGAATGAATTTTCTGCGTTCCCAAACTAGTATGCAAAACAAATTGATACCGGTTATTGGACAAAACCTGCAGACGGCTATTGGCCACATTCAGAATTTCTTGCAAATAAGCCTGCAAAACGTATCGCTCCAGACTGAGTTTCTTGGGACCATTTCCATTCATCACAGTGGCCAGTGTTTGTAAATCCGCATAGGCTGCAAGCGCCGTTTGATTGGCCGTAAAGATAGTGGCGGCTTGTTTGACCAATTTTTCAGCAGCATCATGCGCCTGACTAATCTTAATCAAAGCCGTTTGGTCGTTTGTTGCTGTCGTTTCCGCTGCTGTTGCTTCGGCCTCAAGCTGATCAAGCTGTGGCTGTGCTTGGGTACCAATAGTTTTATTGGCGGCATCTAATAACGTTTGTTGCTTGAGCTGTGTATGCTCATAAGTTTGAACCTGTTCGTTCAATAGCGGTAATTGTGATACCCTCAGCTGCAACTCGGCGAACCGTTGCTTGCCATCAGCACCAAAATACTGCGTGACTGCTATCGTAAAGGTTGCTTTTGCTTCCGCCTGTTCCTTGGTCAAAGCAGTCACTTGTGCCGCGGCGTGTTTCTCGTCTGCTTGCAACCCGGCTAATTGCCGATCCAAAGCATTGACCCTTGCCTGCGCCTCCTGAAGTTGAGCCTGATACGTTGTAATGGTTGTCTGCAGGGTTGTAGCTTGAGCAGCGACCGTCGCCAAATCCGTCGCTTCCGCGGGCAGGTTCTTTTGCATGGTCTTCAACGCACTTTGCGCTTCAGCCGCATCAATTCTAGCCGTATTCAAACTAGCTTCGCATTGCTGAACTTTTGTCGTACCGGTAGTGATGGCCTTGTCACTCTTTTTTAGCGCGACTTGCAAAGCAGCGTGCTCCGTTTGCGCTTCCGTTAACTGGTGCTCGTTAGTTGCCGCCAGTGTTTTCAACGCCGTTAATTGTTGTAAAATACCAGTTTTATCCGCAACGCCTGCAATCAGTTTGGCCTGTTCTTGCCAATGCTCAGTAAAAGCCTGCCTTGCCTGTGCGGTTTTGGCCTTCGCAGTTTTCAGTTGGGTTTCAAGATTCGCCAATTGTGTCTCGACCATAGTTTTTCTTGCGGCAGCCTTTTGCCGTTCCTGATCGGCTTGTTTCAACGCTGCTTCGCTCACCAATGGTTCGTCAACCACAAGCGCCGGGTGCGGATGGCTAGTACTGCCGCAAACAGGACATGGGCTGTCAGGCTCGAGCTTAGCAGCCAAATGTGCAATTTGTTGGCGAATCTGAGTCTGCTGAAGCTTGTTCAAATGCGAGGCTGTGGCTGCTACCTGCGTTTCGGCTTGTTCCAGCGTAACTTTGGTTTTTTTGATGGCCATAGACAACTGTGCAACATCAGCTTGGGCTTCCTGATAATTAGCAGCCTGTGGCACTAAGGCAGCCAATAAGTTGCGCTGAGTATTGACCGTGGTTATCAGCTCATCCAAGCGCAAGTTATCCAGACTTGTTTGCTGCTGTGTTTTAACGGTTTGGGCGTCTGTCAACTGCTGTTGTGCGTGCGCCAACGCAAGCTCAGCCTCATTAACAATCGCTGCTTGTTTAATCACCTGTTTATTTTGTTCGGCGATGGCTGTCAACTGTTGCTGAACCGCCTGTAAACTATTCAGTTGTTTCTTTTGGGCCTCAATCTGGTCTGATTTGGCCTGCAAGCGTGCTAAAGCTTGCTTGTCCAGAGAAAATTTCTGTTCGGTCGTCGTTAAAGCTGCTTGCGTTTGTTCAGACTGCACAATTGCCGCTTTAAGATCTTGTCCAGCCTTTTGAACACGTTGAGCAGCATTTTCATGTTGCTGTACCCACGTCAATTGTTCAATTTGTTTTAATTGCTTCTGATGGGTTTGTTTTTGCTCCGCCAGTTTTGCTAAAGCTGTGGCGGCTTGTTCTCGCTCTGTAAAAGCCTGCGCCAATTGTTGCCCCTGTTGCAGTGCCGTTTGTGCTTCCTGATATCGTTGGTGACTTTGCGCCGCGGTCGCTTGTCTTGCTGTCACAACTTTCGCTTGACTCGCCACCGTTGCTCTCATCAATGACAGCTTATCCGCCATCGTAGCATGCTCGTCAGGAGCCGTCTCGAAGTCAAACTGCGACATCAAAACGTCTAACATCCGCTCTTGGTCCTGAATGGCTGCTCCCTTGGCCTTCATCTGCGCCAACATAGCGGTTTGCCAACGTTGAATCAACTGAGTACCGAACAAGTCACGCAGTAGATCTTCTTTCGCATTGCTATCAGCATCTAAGAAGCGGCGAAAATCCCCTTGTGGCAACAAAACAATCTGTCGAAACTGCGAAGCATCAAGGTGTAAAACGGCGTCTAGCTGTTCCTGAACTTGATTTTTCTTACGGTACTCAGCCACCTGTTTTTCATCTGAGGAGATAGCTAGCAACACCTTAGCTTTGACTTCGGTTAGTCCATCGCCGCGTTTTTTACTTTGCAATTGCGGCGGTTGGCGCTCGATTAAATAATGTTTGCCATCATGATCAAAGGTGAGTGTCACCTTTGTTAAATCGCTGTTACCTGCAAAATTTGAGCGCATTTGCCCACCGTCACGCTCACCTGACGTTTCACCATACAAGGCATAAATCAAAGCATCAAAAATCGTGGTTTTACCACTGCCGGTTGGCCCGCTGATCAAGAATAAGGGACTGGTGCGAAAATCGTCAAAATCAACGACTGTATCTGCATACGGACCAAAAAATTGCATGTGTAATTGTTTAAGTTGCATTATGCCTGCTCCTTTTTAGCCGTCGTCAACCCTGCCTTCGCCCACTTAATCTGGGCGGCCGACAAATCATCTTGTGTCATATCTTTAAAAAAAGTCTGCAGCAAACTCATCGGATCCAAATCACGCTGCCGCTCTTGCAAAGGCTTGACGGCATTCACGCCGTTCTCACGGCGCAGGCTAATAATCCGCGGATAAATCTGGCGTAATTGCGCCATGACATTCGGAATTACTTGCGTATCGGTCAAATCAATCCCAATATAGGCGTCTCGATCCTGCTCCTGATAGTATGCTGGAGCCGTCAAGTCGGCATAACTAGCTTTTAACTCGATTAAATCGTGCTTAGGCTTCAACGGCACAAACTCACGATCCATGGTCTCAGTATCGACAATATAGACCCCTTTTTCTTGATGGGCCTCGCTGACCGCGTATTTTAACAAAGCACCGCTATATTGAATCTTTGGTTCACCATGCAAAGCATGATGGTTGTGCAGATGCCCTAGTGCCACATAATCAAATGCTGCCAAATCATCCAGCGGTACCGCGTCCAATCCACCAACATTAACTTTCGTTTCCGAAGCACTATGGTCACTTCCAGCAGCAAAAAAATGACTAACCAGAATATGACGCATATCTGGCTTAAATAAAGTCTTCATTTTCGCGACAATCGGTCGAATTGCCTGAGCCACATTCGTGATTGTCTTATCTTGAAAATAGTCACGAACAGCAAAGGGTTCAAAATACGGCAGCAAAAAGAATTGCACGCCATCCAACTCAATGGGTGTAAAAGCTTCGGCTACTTGGGTATTAACAAACATTTTAGTAGCGGCATACCATGCCCGACCTGTGCGCAGGCGTACCGCCGAGTCATGGTTGCCTGAAATGACCAGCAACGGATAGCCGTGGTCACGATTCAACTTAATCAACATGTTATCCAGAACGGAAACAGCAGCTTCGCTTGGCAAGGCGCGGTCATAGAGATCCCCCGCAATGACAATGGCATCAACTTTATGCGTCTCAGCCGTTTCCACCAGCTGCTCAAACACAGCTTGTTGATCCTCAAGCAAATCAAAATCATTTAGTTTTTTACCAATATGCCAATCGGCTGTGTGTAAGAATCTCATCGTTATGCCTTTCCTTGTTATCGCTTACTTGCTACAATTATCTTTATTGGGAGGAATATCATGAACACTTTTATCTTCGACATCGATGGTACGCTGCTCGACAATGTAGAGGCGTATTTGTATGGCTTACAAAAAACATTACGCCGCCATGGCCGAGAGGTCCCCATTCATGAATTAACCTGGACCAATGGGCGTGCGGGCGTTGACAGCCTCGCGGAACTCGGATTCAGTGCCGCAGAAATTCCTGAAGTCCATGAGCAATGGCGAGAAGATTCGAAGGAATTCCTCACCGACATTGCTTGGTTTCCCGGTATGCAGCATGCGCTCAATCAGCTCAAACAAACCTACAAGCTTGGCCTAGTGACGTCAAAAGACAAGACGCAGTTCATTGAAGAAGACAAAAAGTTTCATTTTAGTCCTTACTTCGACGCGATCGTGGTTGCTGGCGAGGCCAAACGCAACAAACCCTTTGGCGATCCCATCACCCTCGCACGTGAACGTTTGGGCAGTGAGCCAGCATCAACGATCTACATTGGTGATACACCGACTGATGCACAGGCAGCTGCCGACGCCAAGGTTGCTTTTGCACTTGCAGGTTGGACCACGCCGCCAAGTAATGAAGTAATGCCTCGGGTTGCGGTGCTACAACAGGCAAGTGATTTGCTGACTTTGCCAACCTTAGCTTGACGTGTTGTTCCTATTATATACTACGTTAAAATGATGTTTATCCACAATTTCCAACCAAAAACCGCTAAAGAGTGCGTGCGCACATGCACCTATTGGCGGTTTTTTTAAACTTATTTTTTGAATTTATGCCATGAATTTCTCATCTACACCAGCTAAAAAGCCATCCGACACAGGTCACCGAGCATGAGCATTTTTGTGAAAACGTTCGTGAAAGCAGATTTCTGTGTGTGTATGTTGTTTTCTGTTTGGTTAAATGCTGCATTATATCCGTTTGTTCATTGTAAACCGTTTTCTTGTGATCTCTATCTTTTATCATCAAGGCAAATGAAATCTTAATAGACATCGTATTTATAGGCTTGACGAATATTGAACTCGGTGGTAACTTGAACAATGTAATAAGAAACAAAATCAAACAACAATGAACACACGTGCGAGGTGAGGATATGTTAAAAGACGAGCGCTTACTGACAATACGTAATTTAGTTGACCGCAAGGGTATTGTAACTGTCAACGAAATCGGGGAAAGCCTTGGTGTTTCAACGATGACGGTGCGACGGGATTTGGAAGAGCTTGCCGACCAAAAAGAATTAGTCCGCATTCATGGCGGCGCCCAAAGTACCAACTTTAAACCGCTGACTGAATTATCCCGAAATGAAAAGCGATCGATTCATGTGAATGAAAAGCGAAAAATCGCCGCAACAATTGCCGCACTGATCATACCAGGCGACACGATCTATATCGGCCCTGGGACCACGAACGAAATGATTGCACAATATCTCAAAAAACCAGATGTGCGCATCATCACCAATAGTCTCCCTGTTTTTCAAAGTTTTCAGGATCGCGCGGATTTCTTTTCACTGCAACTAATTGGCGGACGGCTTCGGGCTCGATCTGGCGCATTTATCGGCAGCTTAGCAAACGAAATGCTAGCACATCTCACCACCACGAAAGCATTTATCAGTGTCAACGGTATTGCGGACAATCATATCAGCAATGCTAGCCCCGAAGAAGGCCAGACACAACGTATTGCCTTAGACAATGCGGGCATGAAACTTGTGGTCGCAGATCATTTCAAGTTGAATCGGCAAGACTTCTATAGCTTCTATGATCTTGATCAGACAGATGGCTTGATTACCGATCCGGGCATCAGTCGCGATGATCTTCAACATTACAACACGTTCACACATGTCATCACAGATAAAACAAATAAAGGAGAATAAGAACATGGATGTCATTATTGGCGCAGACAAAGATGGATTCGCAATGAAGGAACAAGTTAAAAAGTATTTAGAGGATCATCAGTATCGGGTTAAGGATATGACCCCAGAACCTGCTGAAGACTTTGTTGATTCATCTTTGGCTGTTACAAAGGAACTGTTGAGCGGCGATGCGCATAAAGCCATCATGTTTGACCGTTACGGTGTGGGCTCAGCAATGGCTTCAAACAAGGTTAAGGGCATGGTCACCGCGGTTGTCGAAGAAGAAAACACCGCCCATATGACCGCCGAACACAATGGCGCCAAGGCAATTGCTATTGGCACTGGCATCACAGGTTATGATCGTGCACTTGTGATCATCCAACGTTATCTGGACACCGAATATGCAGGCGGCCGTCACCAAATCCGCCTCGACATGCTCGAAAAAATGATTTAGTCCCCTTGCCTACAGCCTAAAAGAAGAAAGGAAGCTTCACACTTATGATTATTGCTATTGGTAACGATCACATCGTCACGATGCAGAAAATTGAAATTTCGAACATGTTAAAAGATATGGGCTATACCGTCATTGATGAAGGTACCTATGACACCCATCGTACCCACTATCCTATTTATGGTAAGAAAGTTGCCGAAGATGTTGCTGACGGCCGCGCTGACTTAGGCATCGTAATGTGCGGTACTGGTATCGGTATTTCAACCGCCGCTGACAAAAACGACGGCATCCGTGCAGCTATGTGTGATGACGTGACCTCGGCTGTTTATGCACGTGAACAATTAAATGCCAATGTATTGGGCATCGGTGGTGCCACGGTTGGTATCCATATGATCCAAGATATTGTCAAAGCTTATCTGGATGCCACCTATAAAGAAACCCCTCAGAACAAGAAAATCATCGATAAAATTGATAACATTGCTAAGCCAAATCCAGAACAAAAAGACAATCCGCACTTCTTCGATACTGAACTCGAAAAGTGGGCTGAAGGCGTCTACCACGACTAATTATCACTTCGACACTATTTCTTAGGAGGAATTTCTACATGACTGTCACCCTTACTGCTGGCCAATACAAACATTTGCAACAATTGTCCGATGACAACAACGTCATCTCTGCTCTGGCCATTGATCAACGCGGTTCCTTGAAAAAGATGCTTGCAGCAGCGGCCAACAAGCCAGCGGATGAAACCACCATTGTTGATTTCAAAAAGGCTGTTTCCGAAGAATTAACCAAGTATGCCAGCTCCATTCTGCTTGACCCGGAATATGGTCTGCCGGCTGCCAAAGTTCGTGCCCCTCAAGCTGGCCTGCTGCTTTCATATGAAAAGACCGGTTATGATGCTACCGAACCTGGCCGTTTTCCAGATCTGATTGATGATCAAAGTGCGTTGCGCATTAAGAATGAAGGCGGCGATGCCGTTAAATTCTTGCTTTATATCGATCCAGACGAACCTGACGCCATCAATGATCGCAAGTATGCTTTCGTTGAACGCGTTGGTGCCGAAGCAAAGGCTAACGATTTGCCATTGTTCTTGGAACTGGTTTCCTACGATGGCACCCTCAATGAAACTGGGACGGCTGCATGGGCAAAGGTGAAGCCAGATAAGGTGATCAAGATCACCAAGGAATTCAGCAAACCACAGTACAATGTCTCTGTTCTAAAAGTCGAGGTTCCAGTTGATCAGAAGTTTGTCGAAGGCTTCACAGATGAAGGCGTGACCCCGGTTTACACCAAGGAGGAGGCTGCCAAGTATTACAAAGCCCAATCCGACGCCACCGACCTGCCATTCATTTTCCTGTCTGCCGGCGTTTCAAACGAATTGTTCCTCGAAGAACTGAAATTTGCGAAGCAAGCAGGATCAACCTTCAATGGTGTTCTTTGCGGCCGGGCAACTTGGAAGCCAGGCGTGAAGCCATTTGCTGCTGAAGGCGAAGCTGCTGGTAAAGCATGGCTGGAAACCGAAGGCAAAGCAAACATCGATCGCTTAAACAAGGTCTTAGCTGAAACGGCAACTCCTTGGACGGACAAGGTCGAACACGCCTAATTCGCGTGAAGACGATAAAAGCCGACTCCTCAGGGAATCGGCTTTTATAACGTCTTCCGTGATTAGGTTTGTATCCGACCCAGCTCATCATCACATTTTTGGAGGAAAATACTTATGATTTTAACAGTGACTTTAAACCCATCCATTGACGTCTCCTACCCGCTCGAACATCTCAAAATCGACACCGTCAATCGGGTGAAAACGGTACGGAAAACTGCTGGCGGTAAGGGATTAAATGTATCTCGCGTCATTCATATGTTAAATCACGAGATCACAGCAACTGGCTTTATTGGCGGCTATTTTGGCAAGTGGTTGGAAAATCAGCTTGATCGTGACGGTATTGACCATGACTTCTTCCCGATTGATGCCGAAACCCGCAGTTCGATTGCTATGTTACATGATGGCGGCGAACAGACTGAAATTCTGGAAGCCGGACCAACAATTGCTGCCGAAGATGCCGAGAAATTTCTTAGCCATTTTGACAGCCTGTTAGACAAAAGTGATTTGATCACCATCTCCGGTTCCATGCCGCAAGGATTACCGGCTGATTATTACACCCAGATGATTGCCCATGCCGGTCAAAAAAACGTCAAAGTGCTTCTGGATACATCAGGTGCCACTTCAAAATCCGCTTTAGAAGCACCTGTGAAACCGTTGCTGATTAAGCCAAACGAAGAAGAACTTGGCGGCCTGCTCAACCGTGATGTTGACAAAACCGACTACACGGCCTTGAAACACGATCTGATGGACCCGATTTTTGATGGTGTCGATTGGATAGTCGTGTCCCTAGGTGCGGCTGGTGCCTTCGTAAAACATTTGGATAAGTTCTATCACGCTGCCATTCCAAAGATTAAGGTCGTCAATCCTGTGGGCTCCGGCGACTCAACATTGGCTGGCTTAGCCATGGGCATTCATGATGGCAAATCGGATGAAGACATCATGAAAACGGCGATGACAACCGGGATGTTGAACACCATGGAAGCAGAAACCGGCTTCGTCAATCCAGCTAAGTTTGATGAATATTTTGCCAAAGTCACCATCGAATCCTATTAACTTTCAGAAAGAAGTCCATCTATGTCAACCATTGATCAGCTCAGAACCCTTAATCCAGATAAAACGATCCATAGTTTAGATGAGACGGCGTTTGCCGACTATGGCGTCACTTACGCACAGTATGACGTCAGTGAGCTCAAAAACTTCATGGATCAGCATGTCACCATCCCCGCCCCTAGCGAAGCCAATCTCTATGTCCCGTCAAATCCCGACATGGAAAAGATTCCTGTCGTGCAGCAAATCGGTCGTGATGTTTACGCCGGCTTGCCAATTGAAGCGGGAGAATGTGCTGGCCACGCGGAAGCTTTGACTGCGATTGAATTTCATCAAGGCAGTGAAGTGAACGTTTTCTTCACCGATGTTGTCATGGTGATCGGTAAGCGCGGACAGATGCACGACGACCAATTCAATGCCGAAAAAGACGCGAAGCTTTTCTTCGTCCCGGTTGGAACGGTTGTTGAATTCTTCAGTGACACCCTTCATTACAGCCCTTGCGAAGCACATGCCAGCGGCTTCAAGTTTATCGTGATGCTTGTGCGCGGCAGCAACCAACCATTGCCAGCCGACTATCACACTGATAACAAGCTAATCGTTAAGCAAAACAAGTTTCAAGTCGTTCATGCAAGTCGGACAGACAAGATCAAGCAAGGTATTCAAGTTGGCGTCACCGGCGAACTCGTTCAGGTGAAGCATTTAGATTAAGTTACAGTGGCCGAATGCGCCTATGTTAACAACTCAGACAGCATCCAAAATGTGCCCTGTCACTTTAACGTGTCCACCAGCCCACGTTGACATCGCACTCACGCCCTTCATCGAAAGAACGTGGTTAGTCCCCCCATTGAGAATGGAGCAAGACTGTAATTCGATTTATTAGACTGTAACAGCTTTATATTTTTCAAGTAAACAGAAGCCCCGATTGCGTTTTGTGGATGCAGTGGGAGCTTTTTTACTTTTCTTTGCTTTTAGTTCTCCATGCTTTACCACTTCAATGCAAGTGATGCCTATTAACCCGCAACCTTATTTAGCCTCAATAATACGAGCTGTGTTGCCTGTTCGATATTGTTAATTTTAGTTCTTTTTTGACTAGTGTTAGCGCTTTAGCTGCGGTATAATAGAGTTATTCAAAAGCCAATGGAGGTAATCTGATGACGGCACGTAGAAAAACTTACTTACTGTGGTTGGCCCTTGTGACATTCGTAGCAATCATAAACGGTATTTTTAAAAACTCATTGACACAAGTATTAGTGATGGTCACCGCCTGCTATGCCCTCTATCAGCTACTCAAAATGGACCATGTCTTTGATCGTAAAAAGCGTCGTGAGAATCGGGCAAGCCGGTAAATCAATTCAGCCATTTTTATTCAATCATCACGTAAAGTTGCGAAGGCCATCGCGACTTTTTTTGTGCCTCTTTAAAATGTCCTTCTACTTGTTTCTCAAAAAGTAATAACGTCTATTTTCCATTGATGAAACAAAAAGAGCCTCATCAAAAACGATGGAGGCTCTTTATGCATCTCATGATGAAATTGTAAGTTAAAAGATTTAAGAATTTTAGTCCGCGGATCCTGCAGCACCATGCGTTGCAACGAACTTAACGTCGTCAGCAACTTCTTTACCTTCATCAGAGTACTTCTGATTCCGCTTCATCATTTCATGACGATACCAGAAGAATAATGCGGTGTATGCAATCAGTGCTAGGGCAGCGTAAAGCACCATCATCATTTCGCCTTTAGAAGCTTTACCAACAAGCACAGCGATGAATTGTTCGATTGGACCTTCCTTAGTTGAGGAAGAGAAGAGCCCTGTTGCCGGAATACCAGGTGCGTGCAATGCACGCGCTGTGTGTGTGATAAATGGTGCCGAGAGGGTACCCGCCCAAAGGAAGAGCGGCAGTTCAATCGCACCGATAACGATCATCCGAATAATCTTACCGCGAGTCACAACCAGCAGGGCTGGGGTAACACCCATGGCAATGATACCACCTAAAGGCAGAATGCGGTTGCCAGGCAATATCAATGCTTCAAGTAACATGATTGGTGCCAAAACGTTAGCAGCGGCCCAAATTTCAGCACGGCCGGCTAAGAATGGCCAGTCAAGGCCGATATTTAACATACGTCCGCCAAGACGCTTGTTGGCAAAATCAGTAACACCTTGTGACAGCGGTTCAACAGCAGCAATGAACCAAGAACCGATAATACTAAACAGCTCCAAGCAGGTAGCAGCCATAAAGGCCAGTGTCGCAATTGACTTAACGCTCTGGTGGGAGATCAGACCAATAAAGATCCCAAGATAAATCCCAATGGCAAAACGACTGCCCCAGAAACCAATCTTTTCGTTCAATTTTGCAGCATCAAAATCATATTTATCTAACCATGGGAACAGTTTGTCAAACAACTTATCAAACACCATGATGACTGGATTCATCATGTAGTTTAAATGCGTGGTTGTCATTGGATTTTCCCAATCGTCCAGTAAGTCGTTAAAAGTTGGCTTCATGAGATCAGAATTGATGATCTTCAAAATACCGATAAAGATAACCAAAATGGTAGCAATAAAGAGGTTAGCCCCGAAATAAATAGCCAGTAAACCAGTAAATGATAAGTGCCAGATATCAAAAATATCAACATCCAACGTATTTGTCCGATTCAAGAATAACAAAATCAAGTTGACGATGACCAGAATTGCTAAGAAGAATAATGTATACGGCGAACCCCAAGTAATTGTTGCGAGTGGCGCCCAACCTAAGTCAGTAATTGAAAGATTGATCCCTGTAGACTTAACGAAAGCATTTAACGCCGGCTGGTAGGTGGTTGTCAATAAACCGATAACACTCCCGATCGCGGTAATCGCAATCGCAAGTTTAATGCCGCCTTCCAACGCATGAAAGAAGTTAACGCCAACTGCCCAAGCGATTAAGGTCAGCACGATCAGCATAATCGGTGCTGCCCCTAAATCAATAACTGGCTTGAAGACCGCATTGGCCAAATCAATAATGGTTTGCATGAATTTTCTCACTCCTTATATGTATCTGACGGTTCATCGCCATCAGACCATGAGACTATTTCAGATTTTCCTTCTTGATAACGCCTTCAATTTTGTCGTAAACAGGTTTCGCCATTGCTGGCATCCGATACAAGATTGGACCTGCGTTAATAACTGGAATTGCCGGTGTAAAGCCTAAATCGGTCTTTGCAATTGGAGTGAAAATGTCATAATTCTTCATCATGTCTTCATTAACATCCTTGACCATCACGGCATCTGCCTGAACACTATAGCCGCGCTTCTTAAATTCCTTTTCAATTGCATCTTTGATCTGGTGACTAGAATTAACACCCGCACCACAAGCTGCCAAAATCTTGACTGTCATAACAAACTTCCTCCTTATTTTTTAAAACTGGTTGCCAAAACGTTGTAAATTGTTGCCGCATCGTCTGCTCCGAATAATTTAGCTAATGTTTCAGCAGAAGATGTTGTCAGAAAATCCATGATCTGTGCCAAGACGTTGGCCTGGCCCTCGGGATCATTATTCAAAATCATGAACAGAAAGCTAACTTTGAGTTTTTGATCTGGCGCAATCATATTGGCAAATTCGATCGGCTTTTTGAGGCGGATCGGAACAATTTTTCTAACATTGACGAATTCGCCTTCTGTATGCGGAATCGCTACATTCGGATATTCAGCGTTCACAACGCTCATATCGATGCCTGTCGGATAGTTCTTTTCCCGCTCGCTTAGATGTTCATAAAAGTCCGGTTTAACGGCACCGGCTACTAGTAATTGATCGGAAACTTGCTTAAAGACTGTATCCTGATCATCACCATCCTCGACAAATGCTAACGCTGCATCAAAAAGGTCATTCTCAACCGTCTTAGCCATTCTCTCAACCCCTGTTAATTAATGTTTGTTTCTGTTCACTCTTTATTATATTCAAACGCTTTCAGTAGTCAAGAAAATCTTTGAAAGGTTGGCAAATTAATTTATAAGACATCAGCCTCCTCCTCATCCTCGTTGCTACAAACTTTTAGGCCAGCAACATGACTTTGCAAAGTCGAAATCGCTATCAATAATATTTCTCTTGGATACAACATAAAAGAACAAATCTAAACAAATAGCCGGCAATTAGATTGCCGGCTATTTGTTTTGGAACCTATCTATTTATATATATTGCAATTTTTATCGACTACATTGTTTTTTCGCGGTACTGAATGTTGATTGCTTTTTTTCTGATAATTAACAAGCTTAAGGAAACAAGCGCCATGCCAGTCAACCAGCTTGGCCAAAAAGGTACGACCCAAGCGTCTTGGCTGAGACCACCGAACAAGAACGTATTTTTTAAAATGGGCGCTCCTTGAACGGTGAACTGTAGATGCCATATGACATAGAATGACGCGCAAAGAAGTGTAAACCAGCAAATTATTCTGAAAACTTTCCCTTGTCTCGAACTGTAACGTAAAATCTCACCATACAACCGAAATGCACCCACAAATAGAACTGTGAAAACTAGTAACCCCAGTGTTACTAAGGATCGTTCAACAACCGACAAGCCGTTTAGCCCAATTATCGGCGTCCAGAAAGTTGCGATAAAGACGATTGTAATTGCAAATACCCATATTGGTACGACCGCTCGCAGCACCGGTTGAAGCGTATGAGTTTGGTCATTTAGTCTGACAACCCGATAGATCGCGTACCACGTGAGAAAAAGAATGAACCAGAAAATGAACTGTAACCAGTCAGCTGTTACAACACCATCTACTCGAAACATCTGCGGTACAAGTGGTGGAAAGGGGATTGGTACTTCATTTTTTGCAGTCGGAGTGTTATACAGCATGAATGCTATAGCAAGCAAAAACCAGATGGCGCCTAGAACGATGCCTTGTAGTGCAATTGGTAGGCGTTGCAATTTCATTTTCATGAGAAAGTCTCCTTCCCTAATTGCCGCCCAATTAACATTTTTACGCGTTCAATATTAGTTACGTAAACGGTTCATATCGCTATCTAAATTATAGATGAAAGCGTTTGCTTTTACAAAAAGCGTGTTTTTTTAAGGCTTGATTGTTCATCTTGGATAGTTGGTTCGCCCGACTAGGTTGTACGCTTGTCAGCAGTTAGACCCCCTCAATCTTTTTGCTGAGTTGTGTGAGCACGGCCGGTCTCTCTATTTTAGTGAGAATCATCCGTCATTCGAAGTCGACGAAAAGTGTGCCACCAAATAACCGCCGTTAATAGTAAACCTAAAAACCAGCTTGGCCAAAATGGCAGTGTTAACCATGTACGTCGTCCTAGATCGTCCAAGCTAAAGGAGCTGCTGGCAAACGTAAATTGAAAGTGGCTCATAATAAATCCAGCTCCAAGGAAAAGCACTGCCCAAAATAGAACCTTAATGACATTATGTACCCGGCCAACCGGCACCCAGAAGTTTAACCAAAGCATGTAAGAACTAAATAAAGTAATATCAAGAAACAGTATTGCAATCGTGAGTACTTGTCGATCAAAACTCGAAAAACGAGTCATCCCTGTTTGTGGTAGCCAAAGATTTAATAAGAAAAATACTACGATTGTCACCAACCAGATGGGCCACAAATTCTGAAGTACATAAAGGCCTTCTTTAGTGTCACAGTTTCTACTTTTAATATGCTTGACGACATAAAGACTCACACCGGCCGTCACTGCACACGCAAACGGGAACCATTGAGCGGTCACCTCACCTTGCATATGAATCAAATTCGGTGCAAGCCAATAGGCGGTTGTTTGAAAATCCTGATCACTTGTTGGCCAGCGATATAGCATCACGCCAATCCCGACCATTAGCCAAATCAACGTTAAGAAAAGTCCTTGTTGATAGACCGGCAACTTAAGAAACTTTGTCTTCATGCTATCGACTCCTTTTGTCACATTGCATGTCTTTTGACCGCGTAACCATTTATGTATTAACTTGAAACTATTTGTTCACAATGCTAACCAAAAAAGCAGCTTAACACAAGAACTTCTAAACTTTTCTCGTTGCGTCAAAAAAGCCTTCCAATGATTTGGAAGGCTTCTTTCTTTATAAAGATTAGGTTCGTTCAGAACATCCCGAGGCATTAAAAAGTTAAGCTGCCTATTCAAACGCCCAACTATTCACCAACGTAAATGGTTCGCCCGGCAATAATGTGATCGCCGAAAGATCATCGCCGCTGACCGGAGCAAATTGGCATTCAAGAGCCACGCCATCAAATTGATCAATGTTGTGAGGAATACCGGTACCGTCAAAGTGGTTGGCGGTGTACACGACGACGGACGGCGCAGTGGTTGCCGTGGTCATAGTATGTTTGTCAGTCTGGAGTTTGGCCGCGAGGGTTTGACCGTGTTTCAGTAGGAATGGGTGATTAATGCCCCGTTCTGCAGTGATTTGCGCTGCTCGAGTGTGAATGACATCGCCAAGCTTTTGCCCTTGCCGAAAATCAAAGACCGTTCCGGCAACTGGCTGCCAGCCTTGATCTGGCAGATGGTCTGCATCAAGCGGTTTGTAATCGTCGGCTGGAATCGTCAGCGTGGTGGCATCAATTTTGTTTGGCTGGTCAATCGCAAAATAGGTATGGTTAGTTGGATTGAAGAGCGTTTCTTCATCACTAACTGCATCCAGACGATAGTGCAAGGTATTCGTATTCTCCAAGGTATAAGTCACTTGCAGCTTGACGTTGCCCGGATAGCCATTATGCCCTGCTGGATCAACAAAGGTAAAACTAGCACTAGCTGTGGTAGCTGTCTGGTCAATACGGAAGTTATAAACTTGCCGATCCAGACCGTCATCCCCGCCGTGAATGTGATTCTTACCTTCGTTCATTGGCAGATCAATTTTCACATCCCCATGCTGCCAAACATGACCACGAATCCGGCCGACCACTCGACCGACCGTACCGCCGAGAAAATTGCGCTCTTTTGCGTAATCTTCCCGACTTGGCAGCGACAGAATCATGTTGTGCAAGCCATCAGCTTCTGGTAACAACACTTTTTCCAAGGTTGCACCATAATTCAACAACTTCACAACCATGCCTTGATCATTGGTCAAGGTCAGCTCATACAAATTATGGCCTTGATACTGACCGTATGGTTCAACTGAAACGTCCATCTTGTCCTCCTTTATAAACGAGCGTAAGCCAGCGCGGTTAGAAACCAAAGCATCAGCCGACCTCAAGTATGATGACCCGCTTTTGGTCATTGCACTTGAGGTCATTATGGACAGGTTTCTTCGCGGGGGAACACGTTATGATACCGTTCCTACAAGCTGCTGGCTCGCATAATAAGCTCACTTTTGAAGTTAACCTGACGTGGTACGCGTTTCGGATCTTTGATGCGTGCCCGCAATAGTTCGACCGCGGTTTGGCCCATTTGGTCAGTGGCAGCATGCACCGTAGAAAGTGGCGGGGTCGTGAACTTGGCGACCGCCACATCGTTGAAGCTGATCACAGAGACGCGTTGCGGCACCTCGATCTTAGCCTCGTTCAAAGCGCGCAACGCACCGACTGCCATCGTGTCGTTGGCCACAATGAAACCGTGCGGTAAGGTGTCACCGAGTTTGGTGATCGCTTGTTTCATCAGTTCGTAACCTGAATCAGGCGTGAACGCGCCAATAAAACGAAACGCTGGCTGCATCAAATTCTCTGCGTACATCACCCGATCAAACGCGGCTGTCCGCACGTCCTGAAACTGCTCGCGTCCGCTGCGACTCGTTTCAACGCCACCGAGAAACCCGATGTCGTTGATCCCTACCGATTGAAAATGATGAATAATTTGCTCGATAGGACCAGCATAATCGCTGGTGACCGAGTCGCAGTCAAATGCCAACATATTTTGATCCACGAAAACAACTGGTTGCGCCAAGGCTTTGATCGTTGCCACTTCGCCAGCGTCGTACTTACCCAACGCAATCACACCTTGGACGTTTTGTGTCGTCTCAGCTGCCAACTGCTCCAAATGCAAGCTCTGCAAATGATAGCCAGCTGAGGCCGCCCGAGCCTCAATAGCATATTGAATCTGTAAATAATACAGATCATTCAACTCTTCTTGCTCGCTGCGCCACTGAATCAAGGCAACGGTGGTTTGCGGGGACACACGTTTACGTCGACGTGGTTTGTACGCCAGCTTTTCGGCTGTTTTCAACACGCGTTGGCGCGTTTCGGGCGTGACAGCCAACGTCGTATCATAATTTAAAATACGCGAGACAGTCGCAATTGAAACCCCTGCCGCCTTCGCAATATCTGTAATCGTGGTCATCGTTTTCTCCGTTTCCATTGACTCCTTGCCGGCTTCAGCAACGTAGCCTGTTGCTACAGTTCCCGACAGAAGCGAGCAAATGCTTTTTGACCAACTTCATCGCGTTTGAACACACCAGCATCTTCTAAGACCCGGGCAAATACACGACCAACCGCTGCCTGCATTTGTATCTCTGCATTTGCTGGCGTCCAATCATATTTTGCTTTCAGTTGGTCGGCCCATGCTTGATGCATTGGTTTCATCGTGTTGGCTTCACCCAAAAGATATTTCTGGACTTCAGCTAACTCCGACTTCAATCGTGCCGGTAAAATGGCACGTCCCATCACTTCGATCAAGCCAATGTTTTCCTTCTTGATATGTTGCACGTCCTGATGCGGATGGAAAATACCATCCGGATGCTCTGCACTAGTTTGATTGTCGCGCAGCACTAAATCCAGCTGGAATTCCGAACCAACGCGCCGAGCAATTGGGGTCACCGTATGATGCGGTTTGCCATCAACAAATGCGCGGACGTCAACTGTTTCATCGGTATACTGATTCCAAACCTGCCGAACATGTTCGGCTGCATTTATCAACTCGTCCGAATCAGCACTCACTAAGCGAATAACACTCATCGGCCACTTGACGATGCCAGCGAAAACATGCGGATGCCCGCTAATTTCAACCTGCGTCTCAATTGGTGCTTTGGCCATTGGAAATGTATGGCGACCGCCTTGGTAATGTTCATGCGTCAGCATCGAACCGCCGACAATTGGCAAGTCAGCATTTGAGCCAACAAAATAAGTTGGAAACATTGAAACGATGGCCAACAAGTTGCTGAAGGTACTTTGGTCTATCACCATGGGTTCATGGATAGCATCCAGAAAAATCGCGTGCTCGTTGAAGTAAGCATATGGCGAATATTGGAATCCCCATGTTTTACCGCCAAGCAAAAAGCGAATAATGCGATGATTGGTTCGCGCCGCAAAGTCAGTTCGACCAGCATACCCTTCCGTTTGTAAACACAAGGCACACGCCGGATAGCCAGACTGGGCGGCATGTGCCGCAGCAGCAATGTCTTTCGGATCTTTTTCCGGTTTAGACAGGTTGATGGTGATTTCGAGGTCGCCATACTCAGTTTTAGCTGGAAAAACAACGTTCTTAGCAATCGCTCGCGTTTGAATATAATTATTCGCGCGACTCAAAGCAAAGAACCAGTCTGTTGCAACCCGTGGTCCCGCCTGATACTTATCCCAAAACAGTTGATTGATCCGACTTGGTGTCGGGGTAGCAAGGTCCATCAGCTGCGCTTCCAAAATCTGACGTGCTGCCTGTGAATCTGGAATTTTACCATTCTCCTGCGCAGCTTTCACCATCAGATCAAGGTTCGTCAATGGATCAGCATCACCAGGCAGGTCAAGGGCAGCATCTCCGATCAAATTCAACAATTTGTTGGTCAGATAGACTGCATCCATCTGGGTGTAATCGGGATTGAGTTTCACAATGGTACCAACGTGATTGCTAATCGCGGTCAATTCCGGTCACCAAATCCTTCTGGGTGATTTTCGTGCCAGTTCCATGCGGTTTCGATAATCTTGTCAATATCGTCATAGTTTGGCTTCCAGCCTAAAATGTCACGAGCCTTTTCTGAGCTAGCAATCAAAGTGCTTGGATCACCGGCACGCCGCGGGCCCATCGTGGCTGGAATCTCTTGGCCAGTCACCTTACGCGCTGCATTTAGAATTTCAAGGTTGGAGAAACCATGCGCAGAACCAATGTTGAACGCGGATGACTTATTGCCGGCATCCAGATACTTCAAGGCCAAAATGTGGGCATCAGCAAGATCGACCACATGAACATAGTCACGCACATTGGTACCATCCTTGGTTGGATAGTCGTCACCATAAATTTGCAAACCAGTTCGCGTACCTGCTGCAACCTGCAAGATAATTGGCACAATATGCGTTTCTGGATGATGGTCTTCACCGATGGAACCGTCTGGCATCGCACCCGCAACATTGAAGTAACGCAAAGCCACGAACTTCAGCCCATAAGCCACATCAGCCCAATGCATGATCTTTTCCATGGCCAACTTGCTTTCACCGTATGGGTTGGTCGGTACTTGCGGATCAGTTTCTTTAATTGGGACCTGCTTAGGTTCGCCATAAGTTGCTGCCGTAGATGAGAAGACAATTTTCTTGATGCCGAATTGATTCATGGCTTCAAGCAAGGTGATCATGCCGCCAGTGTTGTTATCAAAATACTTCAACGGATCTTTCATGGATTCCGGCACAATTGAGAACGCCGCAAAATGGACAATCCCGTCAATCTTTTCCTGGCTGAACACTTGGCTCAGAAAATGATAGTCGCGGATGTCGCCTTGATAAAAACGGGCGCGTGGATCAACCGCCTTACGATGCCCAGTAATCAAGTTATCCAAAACCACAACATCCTCGCCGGCAGCGAGTAATTGTTTTACCGTATGTGAACCGATGTAACCAGCGCCGCCTAAAACTGCAATTGTCATAATAAAATATCTCCCTTTTTTAAAACGTGTTCGTCAGACTAGAAATCGGTCTGGCTCACGCTCTACTTTATAACACTTTTTCTATTTTAGCAGAGTTAGTTCAGTTGCTTAGCACCATCGGCAATATCGGCCACATAGAAATGGGCGTCATAGCCAATCTTTTCTCGATAGGCCTTACCAACGTTGTCAATAAAGTCTTCAACATCAGCGCTGTTCACAATCGCAATGGCGCAACCGCCAAAACCGGCACCGGTCATGCGAGCGCCAAGCACACCCCGTTGCTTCAAGGCATTGGTCACAAGGGTATCAAGCTCGATGCCAGTGACTTCGTAGTCAAAAGCCAACGAAACCCCAGAAGCAGAGACTAGTTTGCCAAAGGTCTTCAAATCGCCATCTTGCAGTGCTTTCGAAGCCTTCAATGTCCGCTGATTTTCAAAGACGGCGTGGCGCGCGCGTTTGATCAGGATTGGATCGTAAATGAGATAAGTATTCTCGTCGAATTCGTCTTCACTCAGTTGGCCCAGACTTTTGACTTCAATGCCTTTTTGTAGCATTGCCAGTGCTTTTTCGCATTCACTGCGGCGTTCGTTGTACTTGGAATCAGCCAACTCACGACGCTTGTTGGTATTCATGATGACAATCACGTTATCGCCCATCTCAACTGGCAGGTACTCGTATTTCATCGTGTTTGTATCCAACAGCGTTGCTTGATTTGCGCGACCCATTTCAATCGCGAACTGATCCATCACACCGGAGTTCACCCCGATATAGTCGTTTTCGACTTTAACGCCGAACTGAACCAGCTCCAACGGTTCAAAGCCGCCATCAAAAAGACTGTTCAGAATCGTTCCGACCAGCATTTCCAGAGAAGCAGAACTTGATAACCCAGCGCCATCAGGTAAGTTGCCGTTGATGTAGACATTGAGGCCATGCGTGAAGTTCGCACCCGCCGTCTTCATCACCCGCGCCATACCTTGGAAGTAATCTGTCCACAAGCCGCGCTTATCTTGGAAAAGATCTGAAAATGGGATGTCAATAATGCCAACCTTTGGGAAGTTGGCCGAGTATAACCGAAAAGCGTTGTCCTCATTGGTGCCAACCGCTGCATAAGTGCCCAGCGAAATGGCACACGGGAAAACGTGGCCACCATTGTAATCGGTGTGTTCACCAATTAAATTAATGCGTCCTGGTGCAAAGAAAGTGTGCTCCGCCTGCTTGCCAAATTGTTCCGTAAAACCTTTCGTGACATCTGTACTATTCACCGTCAATACCTCCTAATTGAAGTTAAGCTTATTTATCCGCTACTGATTTTTGTAACCGTTTTTATTTTACTAAAAATAATGACGGATTGGAAGCGCTGCAGCCAAATTTTTTTGTTTTTGTTTTATCGATCCTCTAACAACTGTCGAATTCAAAGCTTTTTTCTTTTACTAAAAAATTTGAGCGTTTTGCATTCCGCTTTGCTATCCCGCTCAGTATTTAACGGACACTAAGCCTAGCTGGTCATCAATTGTCGCCGAAACCAGAAATAGAAAAACTAGGCGTTGTATGTGCCACGCGCCTAGTTTTTGGGTTACTTCTGTTCAATTATTGAGGACGCGCTCACAGCAAAGTTCGTCATTTGGAGGAAATTCTGATCGGTTCGACTATCATTTATCAAGAAATGATGATGACTCACTTACTGCTTGTCCTCAAGTTCTTTGATCCGCTTAAACATGCGAATCATGTAGCGTGTTTCATCAATGAGCAACATGGTTGTCATCAACGTATCTTGACCATGAACCATGATAAAGGTGACATCCATTTCAGCACCCCCAGCTTCTTCACTTAGAAGCTGGGTCTGTTGGTTGTGGGCTTCATTGATATCCTGTTGGGCCTTCTCAACCAATTCGTTTGCCTTATCGAAATCGCCTGCTTCAGCGGCATCAAGTGCATGCACAGCAGCCGTTCGAGCATCGCCTGCATACGCCACAAGCGCAAAACCAACCATTGAAATTTCTTCTTTAGTAGCCATCATTTTCCCTCCGATTCAATCCTTGCTGTCTAAATAGCCAAAAACTTTTTAATCCGGAATGATGTGGGTCTCACTCACAGACTTAAACCACTCGGCACTTTGTTTGATATAACGATTTTGTGTTGGAAAATCAACGAAGAACAGACCATATCGTTTACTGTAACCGTTTGTCCAAGAAAACTGATCTTGAAGTGACCAGATGAAGTAACCTTTGACATTTGCGCCATCATGGATAGCATCAGCCATTGCGGACAGATATTTCTTTACATAATCAATCCGTTTTGGATCTTCAATCACGGTGTCAGGGGTCGCATTTTCTGGCAAGCTTTCTTTAAGACCAATACCGTTTTCTGTCACGTAGGTCACTGGCACCAACGGATAGTCATTATGAATCCGCATCAGTATGTCATACATTCCTCGTGGATAAATCGACCAATCCCAATCTGTCGTCTCAATGCCATCTGGGCGTTTTTCCTCGCCAACGCCTTGCAGCCGCGCGACCGAAGAGCCTTTGGTGCCGTCGCCATTATGAATGGTCTCTGATTTGCCATGATAGGCACGCAACCACTTGCTGAAATAATTATTGACCCCAACAAAGTCTAACTGATGGGCCGCCTCATCAATAGCCTTCATTTCCTGCGGTGTCGATTGAAACATCGGTTGATGATTGGCATCCAGAATTTCCTTCACGAGCGCCAAAGTTTCTTGGTGATATTCGCCAGCCAATGTGCCATCCAGATACAATCGATTTTCCAAAGCGTCCTGCAACTCGGCTGCATGGTGATCCACAGCGCTATCACTGTAGGGATAAACAGTTTGCAACGCATGAACAATTCCAATTTGGCCACCTAATTGCATTGACTTATATAGATTAACGATACGGGCATGCGCCACCATTTGATTGTGTTCAGCTTGGAACGTCTTATCAAAACGTCCAGACTCGGCAGGCGGGAATGTCCCGCTTGTATATTGTTGAACGGCCATTGAGGTCGGTTCATTAATGGTGATCCAATACTTCACTTCGGAAAATTCTTCAAAGCAAAACTTCGCATAAGCCACAAAGTCGTCCAACATCTCTTGACTCAACCAATCACCGGCTTCGTGCAAGCGTTCGGGCGTATCAAAATGATGTAGCGTAACAAACGGTTCGATATGATGGGCGGCACAAGCTGCGAAGAGCTTGTGGTAAAAAGCAACCCCGCGTGGCTCAACTTCCCCGGCACCATCCGGAAAAATTCGCGACCAGGCAATTGACACCCGAATCACTTGATGGCCGTATTTTTCCGCTAATGCCAAATCTTCATCATAACGATGATAAAAATCCGCTGCCGGGTCGGGCTTGAACCGCCCCTGTTTATCCAGAAAATCGTCCCAAAGCACGCGACCTTTACCGTCTTCCTTGGTGGCTCCTTCGACTTGATAGGCGGCGGTTGCCCCGCCCATTACAAAATCTTGAGGTAGCTGTTTACTCATTGCTTAATAACCTCCTGTTAAGTGTCTCAAAGATTGGATTCAACAAAATCAAGTGCCATGTCACCATTGTTGGTTAATTCAATGTATTGCCGACCAGTTGTTGTGACCAGCTTGACGCCATACTTATCGGTGATCTTTTTTAAATTACCTTTCATGCTTTCCATTTGCGGCGCAAGGATGACCATGTTCATATCTTTGATCAAATCCATATCCTGTCCATAAGCGCGGGCGGCGGCCGAGAGCCTTAAACTGCGTTCCTTAGACAGTTTGTTTAGCGCGTTGGCAAGAATACCGCTTGTTCCACCACCAGCACACAACACTAAAACATCAACTTCATTTTGTTTGAAATAGGCTTCACCGTGGGCAGATGGGGCTGTTTCAGGCAACACATGGGTCGCATCGTCGTCTGTGGCAGTCGCAACAGTCAAACCAGTCGGGATAGAAGGTGACACTGTGTCACTCGCCAGAACAGCCATTCCGTCGTCTTCAATGACCTCTTCCTTAGCTTTTTCTTCAGCTAAGAGTGTGCTGTCATAAACGCGAATGAATGGGAAGTATATCGCAACGTCCAGAACCAACGTCAGTAGAACAAAGGCGAAAGCCAACGGGGCAAACCCAGTCGAAATCAAAATCCCAATCGGTGCCGGAACTGTCCATGGCATGGTGTACATCATACTGTTCATGCCAAGTACACTCACAAAGAATTTGAATAAGCAAACGTTCACGATCGGGGTTGCTAAGAACGGAATGAAGAACATGGGATTCATGATAATCGGCATTCCGAACAAAACAGGTTCATTGACCGAGAAAGTGCCTGGCACAAAGGCAGCCTTACCAACGGCTTTTAATTGCGCTGATCGGGCCGCAAACAGCATGATGAAAGCTACCACCAATGTTGATCCGGTTCCACCAAAATTCATGACGTAGTCCATCGTGTTCATGGCCAAAACGTGCGAGACATGTTGCCCTGCCTGATATTGCTGCAAGTTAGCTGCTGTATTCGCAATCATAATCGGGACAACAGCCGGCTGAACAATTGATGGGCCTTGGACACCACAGAACCAGAAGAAAGCCATCGCGCCAGCAATCAGGGCTAAGCCTAGATAAGAATCGCTGGCTTGGAAAAGCGGCGAAAGTACTTGAATGATCCAGCGTGGCAATACAGTACCCGTTGCCGCTTTGAAGCCAACACCGAAAAGCCAGAAGGCTGTCACAGAAAGGCCCATCGGGATAAGGTCTTTAAATGACTGGGCGATATTACCTGGTACCTGCGCTGGTAATTTAATCGTGACATTGTTCTTAATACAGACGTAGTAAATATTTGGCACGATCAACCCAACGATATAAGCGCAGATCAATCCCTGAGTCCCCATGTAAGTCAGGTCAACACCGGTTTTAAGCGGCAAGATCGACAAAATGACAAAAGAAATTTCAGACGCCACAATGACGGCCACTGGATTAATTTGATTTGTTTTCGGTAATTCAAGGTTCTTGCTGTCAGTCAAGTTTTTAGCAGTCGTTCCCGCCACAAACAGTGCCAGCAAGCCCATGGAATAGTTATAAGCAACCATCAACGCATTCGTTACGTTGTCTGGCCAGTAAAACCCCCAAGCGTTCGGAACATAAGCAACCATCATAAAGATACTTGAGAAGATGATGATCGGCATACATGCGATAAAGCCATCACGAATCGCGGAAACATATTTGTTAGCAGCGATGGCTTCAAAAACTGGTTTTAATTTATCAAAAACCTTATTCATGAGTCTTTTCCTCCTGAGCGCGAGCAGGAGCGCTTGGAAGCCAGAGCATAAGCGTGCTTGAAGCAAACTGGCCCAATCTTTGGTAGATTGCTTCAAAGCCCTTATGTGTAGGCTTCTACGACTGCGAGCGCGTTATAATGAATCGTTTTGTGAATGATTCTGGGCTGGTGCTTCGTTTATCAATCGCTGAATGTGGATGATGAAGTAAAGTCGTTCGTCCTCACTCATACTGCGATAGAGTTGATCCTTAATTTCATCGAAAATTTCTGAGGCAATCTTGTAAGACTGCGGATAGTTTTGCTTAAGTTCAGTGGCAACCTCAGGGACAATGGTAACGGCATCTGTATCAACACGCTGCAGTCGGTCGATGAGATACTGGAGATGAATCATAAATCGGTCATAGTAGTTGCCATTTGAATGAGAGCGAGTAATGTGATGACGCTTCAACACTTCTTGTACAAGTTGACTAAGTGAGGCTTCATTGCTTTTACCAAAAACCTGCTCGCCATCGTCTTCGCCGGAAGCGTTGATAAAGTGCAACGCCAGATTTTTTATTTCCGACTGTGGAAACTGAACGCCAAGGTTCGTGGCAATGATTTGCAGTGCCTGTTTAGCCACCGCATATTCGGCCGGATATTGAATATGAAAATCTGGTACCATTGTTTCTTGATAAGTCCCTGCCTGATAGCGTTTATATGCCTCGTAAATATGATCACTCAAGGTAATGTAGATATAATCAAGCACTTTCAGTCGATATTGTTTCTGGGCAACATCAATAATTTCATAGGTAGTCGTCACCACGTCAATCGGAATATTTTTTAAGAGAAAGTACAAATTTTGTCGGGAAGTCTCGGTCGCTAGATAAAAGATCTTCTCTATCTGCTTTGTCGGAATAACATCTCCTCGCCTCTTCTGAAAAGCGATGCCACGTCCCTTTACAACGGCTTGGCCGCGGTTGTCTAGATCAACCAAGGCCACGTTGTTGTTAAAAATCTGAGCTATTTTTGGCAAGTTGTCATCCCCTCCCAGTGCAAAGAAAAAACCACAAATCACGCGCTGCGATCAGCACTGCGATTTGTGGTCTCGCCTAATTAAATAGTCACAATCCACATTGAATATTCCTATCAACAAACAAATTGTACCATATCTGAACAGAATGTAAACGTTTTATTTTATTTTTGTAGCATCTTTAGTTTGCTGTTCTTTTTTCTTTTTCAACAGTGTCCATCCAGCAAGCCATCGTCAGTCTTTTTAGGACAATTATCTGTGTTGCCTTTTGTTCTTTAATGATCAGTGCTAGTCATGTCTCTACAAACGAATCACTTTATTTGACGCCTCCGTTAATTTGACGATAATGATCAAAACGAGCTTCAAGGAGGCAATTATGTCGAACTTAGATTTAACCATCGTTGTGCCAACTTACAATTTAGGTCATTATCTGCCTGAGACATTAAAAAGTATCCAGCAACAAACAATTGATTTTGAACTTTGGCTCATCGACGATGCCTCGACTGATGGTACCGCTCAGACAGTGGCTGATTTTGTTAAAGGTATCCCTAATTTTCACGCGACCGGTTTTAATGACCATCGTGGCATCGGTGCTGCGCGAAACTTTGGCATTGATCATGCCACTGGTCAAGCTGTGGCGTTTGTTGACGGTGACGATTTAATCGCGCCGACCTTTGCCGAAACGTTATCACACGGGTTCACATCGGGTGTTGTGGCCACTGCGGTTGGTTATGATTGGTGGCATCGCAGCCGCGGCGGGCCTAATCGCTTCCAATTGTTGTCACAGCGCGAAATGTTTGATCAAGTCTCACGCCACGGCTCCGAAGTGGGCGGTTATATTTGGAACAAGGCTTTCTCTCGTGATGCTTTAACTGCCGGTAATATTCGCTATGATGAACAATTACGCATTGCTGAGGACTATTACTTCACGGCGGATTTTGTCGCGCATACGCCTGGCAAATATGCTTATAATCCAACCATTTTGTACACGAAGGTTAATCGCCCGAATAGTACGATGCACAATTTTTCTTGGGCTGATCGCCGTCAGGAAGACCAGATTTTTGAGCGGATCCATCGCATGCGCCAGCTCATCCAATAGCAGGTCAGATGATCCTAAGCAAAATACGCGCGGCTGATGGAAACGTTCATCGGCCACGCTTTTTTTATTCAAGATATCTCATTTGCAGCACAACCTCCATTTACAGAATCTTGATCGGTTTTTAACTTTTTAAAATAACTAATGATACACATAAGTTTAAAGTTGACAGAATGTCACGAGGTACGGTATAACTATTTCTGGAAACGTTTTCATTGTGTGCAATATTATTTCACAGGGGGTAGTTATTTGTGACAAGTGATCAGAAGTACATTCTGGCGATTGATGAGGGTACCACGAGTACACGGACCATCATCATCGATCACAATGGTCAAAAAGTTGTTGATGCACAGCGGGAATTTCCGCAGTATTTTCCGCATCCGGGATGGGTCGAGCATAATGCCAATGAAATTTGGAATGCCGCTTTGTCGACCATCGCGACGGCGTTTATTGAATCACAGATTCAGCCACGCCAAATTGTCGGAATCGGGATTACCAATCAACGGGAAACCACGGTTGTATGGGACAAACAGACCGGGTTGCCAATCTACAACGCCATCGTCTGGCAGTCGCGGCAAACTAGCGAGATCGCTGACAAACTTAAGGCAGATGGCCACAGCGATATGATTCATGATTCAACCGGTTTGCTAATTGATTCGTATTTCTCAGCGACTAAGATTCGCTGGATTTTGGATCATGTGCCTGGCGCGCAAGAACGGGCGGAAAAAGGCGAACTGCTTTTCGGCACCATTGATACTTGGCTTTCTTGGAAGCTGTCCGGCGGCGCCATTCATGTCACCGACTATACCAACGCCTCACGAACCATGTTGTTCAACATCCATAAACTAGCCTGGGATGACGAGATTCTCCAATTGTTGAATATTCCTAAGCAAATGCTACCGGAAGTTCGCAGCAATTCAGAAATTTACGGCAATGCAGCGGCCTACCATTTCTTCGGCAGTACCGTGCCGATTGCCGGCATGGTTGGTGACCAACAAGCAGCACTTTTTGGTCAGCTGGCGCTTGAGCCGGGTATGGTGAAAAACACCTATGGCACAGGTGCATTCATTGTGATGAATACCGGCGAAAAACCGACCTTGTCCAACAACAACCTGCTCACCACCATCGGCTATGGACTTGATGGCAAGGTGACCTATGCACTTGAAGGTTCCGTTTTCGTTGCCGGCAGTGCGATTCAATGGTTGCGGGACGCCATGAAGTTGGTCGAGCGTTCAAGCGACTCCGAAGCCGCCGCACGAACTTCTAAGAGTCAAAATGAAGTTTATGTTGTCCCAGCCTTCACAGGCTTAGGTGCGCCTTATTGGGATTCTGATGCTCGCGGTGCTATTTTTGGCATCACTCGTGGCACGACTCGCGAAGATTTCATCAAAGCAACCTTGCAATCTCTTGCTTATCAGTCACGTGATGTCGTGGATACCATGAATAAAGACACTGGTATCCCGATCCAAGCTTTGCGCGTTGACGGCGGCGCAGCTAACAACGATTACCTGATGCAATTCCAAGCAGATATTTTAGGCATTCCGATTGAACGAGCAGCCAATTTGGAAACGACGGCGATGGGCGCTGCCTTCCTCGCTGGTTTGGCGACTGGCTTCTGGAACAATACCGATGAACTGCAAAGGATCGTGAAGCTTGGCAAACGTTTTGAACCAACAATGGACGCGCCTGATCGCGACCACCTTTATGAAGGCTGGCAGCAAGCTGTTGCTGCAACCCAAATGTATAAGCACAAGGCGAAGAAAGCCTGATCTGTCAACCAAAAAATGATCGAGACTGACTCGATCCGTAATGAAGGAGAACAAAATGGTATTTTCCAACGAAACGCGCAAACAAACGATTCATCAGTTAAAGCATACCGAGCTCGACTTGCTCATCGTCGGTGGCGGCATTACCGGCGCTGGGGTGGCGATTCAAGCAGCTGCCAGCGGGATCAAAACCGGTTTGATTGAGATGCAGGACTTTGCGGAAGGCACCAGTTCGCGTTCGACCAAATTGGTACACGGCGGTATTCGCTATCTTAAATCTTTTGATGTTGGCGTTGTCGCTGACACTGTTAAGGAACGCGCCGTCGTGCAAGGGATCGCGCCGCATATCCCGCGGCCATTCCCAATGCTGTTGCCAATTTATCAAGAATCCGGCAGTACGTTTGACATGTTCAGCGTCAAAATTGCCATGGATCTCTATGATCGATTGGCTGGTGTTGAAGGTTCTCAGTACGCCAATTATACCGTGACAAAAGATGAAGTCCTTCAACGTGAACCACAATTGTCCGCTGATAACCTGCAAGGCGGTGGCGTTTATCTCGATTTCGTCAACAACGATGCGCGCCTTGTGATCGAAAACATCAAAGAAGCTGACGAACTTGGCGGCTTGATGGCCAGTCATGTTAAAGCGATCGGCGTGCTGCACAATGACGCTGGTCAAGTGGTTGGGCTGCATGTTAAAGACTTGTTGGACGACACTGAATTCGATATCCATGCCAAACTGGTCATCAACACAACCGGTCCATGGGCTGATAAGTTCAATGCACTTGACGATCACGAAAAACACGCGCCAACTTTGCGGCCAACCAAAGGTGTTCATCTAGTCGTTGACGGTTCTCGCTTGCCAGTTCCGCAACCAACTTACATGGATACTGGCTTAAACGATGGTCGGATGTTCTTCGTGGTTCCGCGAGAAGGCAAAACGTATTTTGGTACCACTGATACAGATTATACCGGCGATTATGAACATCCCCGCGTTGAGCAAGAAGATGTCGATTATCTGCTGAAAGTCGTCAATAAACGCTTCCCCGAAAGCCATATGACGATCGACGATATTGAAGCTAGTTGGGCTGGGTTGCGACCACTGATCAACGACAACGGTAGTTCCGATTATAACGGCGGCGGTGCTAACAGCGGCAAAGTTTCAGACGATTCATTCACGGCCTTGATCGAGGTTGTGAACGCTTATGAAGACGATCAAGCAACCCGCGCCGATGTTGAACGTGCCATTTCCAAACTGGAAACAGCACATGCAGAAGCCGGATTAAGCCCATCCCAAGTTTCTCGCGGCAGTTCGCTTCACCAAGCGACAGACGGGCTCATCACCCTTTCTGGTGGTAAAATTACAGACTATCGGAAAATGGCCGCTGGTGCCCTCGCACTGATTCGCCGTATTCTGGTCGACCGTTTCAACGTTGACGCGCCAGCAGTCGATTCCAAAAAGCTGCAAGTTTCCGGTGGACATTTTGATCCGACCAATGTTGAAGAAACCATGGCCTTCTACATTCGGATTGGCGTTGATGCTGGTTTATCGGAAAAAGAAGCCCAAGATCTGGCTAACCGCTTCGGTTCCAATACCAGCCGAGTGCTCACTTACGCTGTCGATGGCCCTGCGCCAGGATTAAGCCTGAAGGAAACTATGAGTCTGCGTTATTCACTCAATGAAGAAATGACGCTCACACCGGTTGATTATCTCTTGCGCCGAACCAATGCCCTACTTTTCCACGCTGAAACACTGGCTGAGTTGAAACAGCCGGTTGTTGACGAAATGGCGCAAACACTGGGATGGGACGACTCGGTGAAAGCCCAACAACTGGCCGCCTTGAATGCTGCCATTGCCGACAGTCAACTGGCCTATCTAAAAACGGCACCAGCACCGGTTCATCCTGAATAGAAAGAGGAATCAATATGTGGACACAAACATTAGGTGAATTTATCGGCACCTTCATCCTGATTCTCCTTGGTGACGGCGTGGTGGCTGGCGTGTCACTCAACCAATCAAAAGCAAAGGATGCTGGCTGGGTTGCCATCACCCTTGGTTGGGGACTGGCTGTCACCATGGGCGTTTATACCGCCGCTTTCCTTGGCCCGGCCCATCTCAATCCGGCGGTGACCATTGCTTTTGCCGCCATCGGTCAATTTTCTTGGTCATGGGTGCTGCCGTTTGTCGCTGCCCAAATGCTTGGTGCTTTCTTAGGAGCCGCCGTTGTCTGGCTGCATTACTATCCACATTGGACGAAGACCAATGACCAAGCAACCATCTTAGGCGTTTTTGCGACTGGCCCAGCCATTCGCAACTATACCGCTAACTTCTTGTCTGAATTCATCGGCACTGCTGTCTTGATTTTTGGCCTATTAGCTTTTGCGCAAGGCAAATGGACAGCAGGTTTAGCTCCGATGGGCGTTGGTATCTTGATCACTGCAATCGGATTGTCACTTGGGGGGACAACCGGTTACGCAATTAACCCGGCGCGGGATCTCGGCCCACGCTTGGCGCACGCCATCCTGCCGATTGCACATAAAGGCGGCTCTGATTGGGGTTACTCATGGGTACCTGTTCTCGGTCCTTTAGCTGGCGGCGTTGTTGGCGCACTCATTTTCGTGACATTACCATAAGTTCAATCACTCATTAAATTATTCAAGCAAAAGGCTACTTAAAAAGCTGAGATCGCGGCATCAACTCTGCCATGATCTCAGCTTTTTTGTGCGAGTGCGAGAACGTTCGTTTACTTCATCAAGGCCGCAACCTGCGCCTGTAATGCCGGCACCACATCGGTCATAAACCATGGATTACGGTTAACCCACCCATAGTTTAGCGGCGAAGGATGGACGATCGGAAAATAGTCAGGTAAATACGTCCGGAAGTTTTTGACAGTGGCAGTCAGCGTTTTTTCGCGATGCTTTCCTAAATAATATTTTTGGGCGTAGGCGCCAATCACAATTGTAAGTTGAATCTTTGGCATTAAGGCTAACAAAGAAGGATGCCACTTGGCCGCGAAATCTTTACGCGGTGGCAAGTCACCTGACTTACCTTTGCCGGGATAATAAAAATCTAACGGCAAAACTGCAATTTTACCGCTGTGATAAAACTGATCCTTGGTGACGCCCATCCAAGTTCGCAAGCGGTCACCACTTGGATCATTCCAGTATGTTTTTGTCGTTTGTGCTTTTCGTCCTGGTGCCTGACTGGCGATGAGGATCGTTGCTTCAGGTTCAATATGATATAGCGGATCCCATCCTTGGGCGGTAAAGTCAGCGTTATCGGGATCCTGACGAATAGCCTCAAATATTTTGTCTGCATCTGTCACGCTTGAATCCCTCCTTTAACAAACTTAGGCCATGCTTTGCTACGTTCAAAATCCGCAGCCAACTGCCGCGCATCGTGAATTAAGGACGTTGGATAGTCCATGGTTGCCAACAGTGCTATGGCATTATGCGAAGTGGCCGGGCCTTGATAGAGCAAATAGTCAAAGACAACGCCATCCTCCTTCGTCACTTTCTCTTGAAAATGCCAGTTGACGCATTGATCGCCCATAATGTCCGTCAATTCATTATCATGTGTCGCGACCACAACCAAACTCGGATATTGCTTTAGCCAATTAATGACACTCGCCGAAGCGGCAATTCGTTCGACGGTATTCGTCCCTTTTAGAATTTCGTCGATAAAACCATAGACGCGTTTCTTTTTGGCAACAGCATTGAGCAGCCGCCGAATGGCTTTAATTTCCGCAACAAAATAGCTATCGCCTTCACTCAGATCATCACGCACCGCCATAGCCGTGATGACTTCTCCTGGCTCCATCGTGAAACTTGTCGCTGTCACGGTATTGATCGTTTGTGCCAAAATGGCATTGATCGCAATACTTTTGACGTAGGTCGACTTACCGGAAGCATTGGCACCGGTGATCAACGCATTTTTCTGCCAGTCAACTGGGTTGGCAACGGGATGTTTCAACAATGGATGGGCTAAGTCAGTAGCGGTCATGCCGCCTTTAGCAAAAACTGGCTGCGTTGTAGTCGCTTCCGCCGCGCGAAAATTAGCAATGGCAATGGCCAACTCTAAATCGCCCAGCCGTTGCCACAGGGCTAGCGCCTCAGCATGGTGGCTGCTTAAGCGATCGAGCACTGTGTTGTAGGCAATAAAGCTCAGCATGAACATGATGCTAAGATACTCAGTTAAAATGTCGCCCATGCTGCCGGTCTTGGTCCGGAAGACAAACGCAAATCGCGTGATGCCGCGCATTGGTTTAACTGCTTGTCGCAATGCTGCTTGAGTCGGTTGGCTAATTTTGGCGAGACGTTCTGCTGTGATAATCGTCCGGACAAGGTAACCCATAGACGTAATTTCGGCATCAAGGCCTTCACGTTTCAAAATGTAGTAGAACACGTTGACCAGCAAACTGACCACCATCAAGGTCACCCCAATTGCCGGCCACAATAGCGTCAACAAGACACCTATAAATGGAAAACCGCCCATTACTTTGAATCGCCATGCATTCGGCAAGGCTTTTTTGGTGGTTGTCCGTAGATAAAGTTGGCTATTGTTCGCCGGCTCGATGCCAAGTCCGGCAAACGCCATTTGCACTTTCAATCGGCTGTCAGGATGATCTTGAAAAAAGGCAATCAACGCCTCGTCAACAGCTGGTTTGCCTAAATCATAAGCCCGCAATTGTGCATAGACCCGTTCAGCGCCAACACTACTTTGGGTGACGTTCAGCTGTTCGAACACGTCTAACATATCAAGATCCTGCCAAGTCAGGTCGTCAACTTGGCAATCGTGATTAACTTGGGCTTCATGATCAAGATAGGCGGCTTTTAAATAGCGCTCACCTTTTGGCCGTTTTTCAGGAAAAGTGCCCCAGTCAGCTAGCAATTGGCGCTTGAGCTTTTGCTGTCGCTGCCAGGTTAACAAACCATTGAGGACAATCATCGCAACAATAAAGCCGGTGACGCTGAGAAGAATCGTAATGGGTTGTGACATATTGATCACTGCTTTCTTAGCTGATGTGACCAGATTGGTGAGACTTTCAATAACAACTTGCGCGGGTCACACACACTTATCTTGTCGGTTACTTATGCTGATATTATCTATCAGATGGGTTTGAAAAACAAAATTGAAGTAGAGATGAGCAAGAATTCTAAAATTCAAACAATTATGATGTGCTAGATTCCAAACAATGCAGAAAAGCTCTATGCAAGAGTCCCCTACCGTGCAAACACCGGAATCTCCGGCCAGCTGGGCTGGCGATGCGCAGCTAGAGCGGAGACGGCGCTTCGCCTCCATCTGGCCTACGATTGCTCCGCCTTGGCACTGGGATCTTTATAAATTCCAATAAGTTATCCATGAGCAAACAAACAGGCGAACAATTTCCCTGACTGCGGAAAATTGTTCGCCTGTATAGTAACTGCGTATGATGTCACAAGCTGTAACGCTCAAGGTGATATCGGCAATTACGCCTTTGACTTCTTTTTATCAGCCGGATAAATATCGGCTACCTGTGCCTGAGCAGTTTCGTGTTGCGTGAATTCATCATAGCTTGTGTCCGCACGGTCAACAACACCGAGTGGCCCAACCTCGATAATATGATCAGCAATGGTCTGAATGAACTGATGGTCATGACTGGTGAAGATTAATGAGCCTTTGAAGTCGATCAAGGCATCGTTCAAACTGGTGATGCTTTCCAGATCAAGATGGTTGGTTGGATCATCCATGATGAGGACGTTTGCCTTGCTTAGCATCATTTTAGCCAAGTACGAACGGACCTTTTCGCCACCAGACAAGACATTCAGTTGCTTGAGCACTTCATCCCCAGAAAAGAACATCCGACCGAGGAAGCCACGCAAGAACGTGTTATCTTGTTCGTCTTGTGGCGCAAACTGCCGCAACCAATCGAGAATGTTCAGATCATCATGATCAAATTCAGGATTCAAGTCTTTTGGCATAGCGGCACGGCTGGTGGTGACACCCCATGTGATGGTGCCGGTGTCAGGCTTAAGCTCACCTGCCAGCAGCTGCATCAGCACAGTGGCAGTCACGTCATTGCGGCTGATGATCCCTGTTTTGTCACCTGGCCGCAAAATGAAGCTGACATTTTTCAGTACTTCATGACCATCAATTGTCTTGGAAACATTCTCGACCCGTAACAAATCGTTACCGATTTCGCGTTCTGGTTCGAACTTGATGTACGGATATTTCCGTGTGCTAGGCCGAATATCATCTAACGTAATTTTTTCAAGCTGCTTTTTACGTGAAGTGGCTTGCTTGGACTTTGAAGCGTTGGCGGAGAAACGCGCCACGAATTCCTGTAATTGCTTGATCTGTTCTTCTTTTTTGGCATTCGCTTGGCTTTGCAGTTGCAAGGCCAGTTCAGAACTCTGCTTCCAGAAATCGTAGTTGCCGACATAAAGTTCGATCTTACCGAAGTCAACATCACACATCATGGTGCAGACCGCATTCAGGAAATGCCGGTCATGAGAGACAACCAAAACGGTGTGTTCATAGTCAGCTAAAAAGTTCTCAAGCCAGTTAATCGCTTGCGGATCAAGCCCGTTGGTTGGTTCGTCGAGCAGCAGAACGTCGGGTTTGCCAAACAACGCTTGAGCGAGCAACACCTTGACCTTCTCCCCTTCAGGCAGATCAGCCATGAGTTTCTGGTGCTCACTTTCCGCAATGCCCAATGACTGCAACAGCTGAGACGCGTCGCTTTCAGCGTTCCAGCCATCCATTTCGGCAAACTCGCCTTCCAGCTCGGCTGCCTTATTCCCGTCAGCTTCAGAGAAGTCTGGCTTAGCATACAAAGCATCTTTTTCCGTCATCACCTGATAAAGTCGTTCCCAACCTTGCAAAACAGTGTTCATCACCGTTTGATTGTCGAACGCAAAGTGATCCTGACGCAGACTGCTCATCCGCTCATTCGGCGACAAACTTACCGTCCCAGTCGTTGGGGTCAGTTCACCTTGGATGATTTTAAGAAAAGTCGATTTCCCCGCGCCGTTTGCGCCAATAATGCCATAGCAATTACCGGGCGTGAATTTCAAATTAACGTCTTCGTATAGCTTACGGTCGGAGAACGTCATTGATACATTGTTTACTGTGAGCAATTTTATACCTCGCTTAAAAGATTTCTACATATATTAGCAGATATTTGGGGGTTTCACAAATACGCCAGTCAGACGTTATTGAGGAGCTAGTAAACGAGACTGACCAGCTAAGCATTGTCTGATGCCTGCAACCGAGTTCCAGTCTATGAAGTATACGCAATCACGCTAAGCTGCTGACAGCATGATAGGATCATCATCATTTCATGAGGTGTACGTATGCCTAAACAAATCCATGAATGTAGTGACCGGGTAACCATTGCAGCCGTATTGAAGCGGTCAAAAGTACCGACCTTCAGGAACTCATGGATTCAGCATTCAATGAGTCAGATCAGGCAAATCACGATGTTCTCCTCGCGTTGTATCACTATGTGCTTGATACCCGCCAACAAGAAGTCACGAACCAGAAGCACTTCACGATCTAAAATCGACCATTAAAAAGGCGGATTCCGTTATGGAATTCACCTAGTTGACATAGTGCCCACTATCAGAAGTAGCTCGCCAACCCCGACCTGATAAGGCCGCAAAGCTGAATTTTGTGAAATCTCATCGGTTTAGTTGCCAACTACCTATTTCAGCAGCAACCCAGCCACAAAGACTTAGTGAAAATCCACCTAGATTGTACCTGGTCATTTGTTACTTTTTGTCCCAAATAATCGGGTCCAAAACTCCTAACGCGCTCTCGTCTCATTTGAGTCACTAAGCATTTTTGCGTTATCTACGGTACCTTCCGCCTTAGTCGTCAGAAGCACCTCTGGCTCCTTCCAAGACACCTCCAGCGGCTTGAGCTTCTGCTCTGCCATCAGTTACGCTGCTGCAACTAATCCAGCAATTTTTGCGTTTTTTCTATTTGCAAATCTTTGGCGGTAAATTGTTTGTCACGGTCAGCTCTCAAATACACGATTGCGCCCTTCATAGCAGATTCTCCTTGTCGCTCTTTGGCGGTACTTGTCAGTCTCTTTGCTGTTTTTTAGTGGTTTTTTGGTGACAAAAGCTTTGCTGCCTCGTCCCGTATAAGCCACTCTACATCAGCGCTGACAATATTTCGGTTTCGGTTATCCTTTTGTCGTTCGTTGGTAATCTTTGGTAGCAGTACTAGATGCTTTGCTTGCTAGGTCTCAAGTCACTTGCAAACCGCTTTATTGTCTTTTCCATAAGTAACCTCATCTCACATCATGCTAAAACATATTAAACGATTTTTTAAATATATTAATTTATAGAAAAAATATAGTTAAGAATTAATAGATACTTTTTTAAATAACAACAACTATAATATAGTTATTAAACGCTCATAAAACCCACGTTATCTCTTAAATTCAATAAATTTCATTGCATTGCTAGTTGATGCATGAGATAATTTTCTTGTATCAACTGGCACATCTCATTAACGCACCTAAATAGGGGGTTCTACGATGAAGAAAGCACGTAACGTACTAGCTGTACTGGTTATGTTTGTTGGGATTGGCGCATTCACTTCTGCTAACCCAGTAGGAGCAGATTCATGGCGATTGGTTCAGAAATGGTTCAAGTCTGATTACAATATCTACACAAAGAAAAACACAGATTTTGATTTTCAGAATAAAACCATTCCGGCCAGCGCCTACTACCTAAACACTGACTGGTATCAAATCGGTAGCGGATGGAATTATATTCGGTATCAAAACACTCGGCATTATCACGGTGGATATTAATTTTAAGGTGACACTTGGAGGCAGAGGCTTTATTGCGACTCTGCCTCTTTTTAAATTATACGGAGGCCTTTCGTCTGATGATGACAGTTACTAATCTATCGGTAAAAACACGATTCCCGATCGTAACGGGATTTACCTACACATTTGAAAAAGGCACAATATATTCGATAATTGCCGTAAACGGGTCTGGAAAAACAACTATCTTCCGTGCGCTAACGGGATTAATACCGATATCTTCTGGTAAGGTTGAGATCCTAAAGCAACCTCTAAGTAAAATGAGACGTTCCTTCTTTTTTTATGAAACGTCTGATTGGCTAGATAAACACTTGAATGGCTTGGACTATCTAAGATTTGTAAAGACACAGTGGAAATCAGAAATCCTATTGACCGATGTGATCACCAAGTGGCAAATGTCTGATTTCATCAATTTAAAAATTTCAAAGTATTCTTTAGGCATGAAACAAAAGTTACTAATTGCAATGTATATAGTCAGTGACGCAGACGTTCTAATTTTTGACGAGGTAAATAACGGCCTAGATGAAAGCTCCAGAAAGCTTCTTTATTCTCAGCTTCTCTCCCTAAAAAAAGCTGGCAAGACTATAATACTATCTTCACACTATTTTAACGACGTTAAGGATATTACTGACCACATGTTTACGCTAAAGGACCAAAAACTCTATGAAGAATAAGACAAATGTTGGCTTATGGGATATTAAGAAAATATACAAAAATCCAATGAGCATGGTCCTCATCGGATTGGTGCTGCTTTGCGTGGGTATAACCTTTTATTTCAACAATCAAACGTCAAAGGTTATTTCATTCGAGAGCACGATCGCCAAAGAAATCAAGAATTATAAGTTAGGGATCGCTGTTCTTGAGAAAGAAATACGTTCGGGTTCCTTCAGCGACCAACAAAAGGCGATGCGCCGCAACGATATTAAGTTATCCCAAAAGCTTTTGAAACGAGACCTAAGTATTCAGAAATATTTGGCTTCTAAAAAGTGGTCTCAAGCATATGCTTTAAGGCTAAAAACCATTGATATGGATAAAAAGCTAAATCAGAATGAAACTACCGACCCCACTCGCAAGCCTTTAGAGAATGCAATAGAACGCGAGAGACTCCGCTTTCTTGCTCTAAAGAAACGAAATGTGCAAAAATACAACGAAGACTTTTCAGCCAACGGAACTGGCTTCTTTTTATGGACATGGCAAAACATTATTCCTGTTCTTCTGACATTAGTATCAGTCTATATAGCGGTTAATCTGTTTGGAGAATCATATAGATCACGAATCAATGTAAGTTTGTTGATCCCCCAACTTGAACTCGTCATCAACATGTGGCACATAGGCATTACGTGGATAGTAAGTTCGGTACTACTGCTTATGACCAGTTTACTTACGTTATCTACAGGAACTATAGTAAATGGCTTCGGCAGTTTAAATTACCCTGTTCTTTTTTATGAATTACCAACAATGTCAATGAAGTTCAATGATTTGTATCAAATCCTCCTGCCTTCGTTCTGTCTCCAAGCTATATCAAGCCTATTCATTCTAGTTTTCGTCATGCTCATATGCTCTATTGCTAAAAACAAAATGGCATCCTTGTTCATCTCTCTTATTTCCACTATCGGATTATTTTTATTAACCTCTACCGTTGATCCGCTTAAAAAGATTGGGGAACTGTTACCCACAACCTATCTGCAATCTGTTTCAGTTACCACAGGAGCGACTGCGTACTCATTGAATAATCCACGCATAACATTTTCCATGGGCATCATTATGTGCTCTTTAGCCCTAGTGGTTCTTATTGTCTTGATTTCCCTAATTTCATATTTCCGTCGTATTAGAACCGCTCGTAACCAGAATAGCATTGAATCCCCCTTATACTGATACATCCCACAATCCGATGTTGACTAATTGTCATTGATAGTTCTAAGTCCCGATTTAGGTAAGACAAATCAGGTGTTTTAATTCTTTGAAAAAGAATTAAAACGGTCGTCTTATCAATCTGTGTCCATGAGGATGGATCACAATTCACAGTTATCAAACAAAAGGCAAACGACTTCTGCGGAAATTGTTTTGCCTTTTCATATTCATATGGGTAATTTATTAGAGTTTTAAAGATATCAGCGCCAAGGCGGAGCAATCTTAAGCCAGATGGGACTCAGCCGTGCAAACAACACAGCGACCTGACTTGGAGCTGATGTTGTTAGGCGACTTCGAGACCGGGTTTTGGACTCGAAGCGCCGTCTCCGCCCTTGCTCAGCGGTGCAAGCCCCACCTGGCCAGAGATTGTGGATTTTGGAGCGGCAAAGGATTCTTTAGCCTAGACCCTGCCCAGATTATTCGGAATCTCATGAATCACAAGTTCAATGCGAGAATTATGACCCATCCTCATGTGGGGAGTTAAGAGGGGGGAGCGACACGGAAGCGATAACCAATTGTCTAGCAACTGAACCACTTACCATTCAAAAGGAAATTCTTAAAGTCGCTGCAAGTAAATTGTACCTTCAATTCTACACTTTTGCGGCCTCGCAGTGAGGTGGTTGGTTTTCATGATCCCCGGCGTCCCCAAATTAATTTTCGGCTTGCCCCCGATCAATAAGGGGAGCTTCAAAATTAGCGGTGTCCATCAATCTTGCCTTGCATCAACTGGACAACAACTTGAAGCAATTGCCTTATTACGCAAACGCCAGCGATCTCAGGACCAACCTCAACGATTTGCCCACCATCGTCAGCAAGCTGCCGATGGATCGGGACGGTCTCGCCCAGCTCAATCATAGGATCGACAAGTGGTTAAAGGATCTAACTTAGTGGCTGGTGAAAGCAGCATAACTGCAAGCTTTATTGGCATCAAAGAATAGTAAAGATTATAATTAGTGCAAAGTAAACATGGGCTAACGCCTGTTTTCTTTGCACTTTTTATTTTTCCTGGAG